>BNJV01002861.1_pt1 | contig 227504 bp, 316 predicted proteins | sample 8540591 | NCBI WGS metagenome assembly BNJV01 (sample SAMD00202457, study PRJDB9452) | human saliva metagenome | host: Homo sapiens
AACACGATTAAAGATAAGGAAGATACTGAATTAAAAAAATTCCCCCTCTATTGTCCGAAATGCAGACAAGAAAATTTAATTGAAATAAAGCAGTTCAAAGTAACTGTGATTACAGAGCCAGACGCAAAGACGCAGAGCCGATAAAATGAGATTAATACAATCTCATTTTATCGGCTCTTTCCGTTATGTATGGATTCTTTTAATTAGTCTTCGATGTTTCTTGCTTCGTTGATACCGCTGGCTAAAGATTCCATTAAGGATAGTTCTTTGTCTGTAAAGCTATCCATGTATTTCTCTATCTGTAATCGTCGGGTGCTTTTTACCAAGTTATTAGCAGGTAAGAAAAATTCATCAACGGAAACATGAAGTAACGATACAAGGTCATAAAGAACTTGTATGCTGGGGTGTTGCCCTTTATTTTCAATATTAGTTAAGTACCGTGGGTCAATTTCAATCAATGCTCCCACTTGTTCACGAGTTAAACCTCGTTTCAATCGAGCTTCTTTAATGGCTAAACCAAAGGCTCTAAAATCATATTTATCTTCTTTTTTACGCATAGTAGACCACCTCTATACATTTTATTGTTCCTACTGAATTAAAAACAGGTATAGAAAAACGTGTTATATGGTTTATAGGTTTATATTTAATAAAAAGCACTACTAAACGCCAATAAAAAAACCGTTATATGGTAGTGCTATTTACGCTGTTAAAATATTGTATATTACTTCCAAATGGCGGTTTGTTGGAGGTCAACGTCGCCATGAAGTACATCATATACAATAAATTTCCTTACATTGGGTTCTTGTCAAAAAGTCGTCTATCTGCAATAGATAAGTACGTCCACCAATGTGGTTTTATAAATCATATAGATAGAATAACAGAAGCATGTAAACAGAGAAATAAATCTGTTTATATGCTTTTTTGGCTATTCAGAACTTTTTTACAAAGTTTATTTATCAGTAATGCAACAAATCCCCCTTTCACATTGGGACTAAGAGTGAAAGGAGATAAACGAGCAAGGCTCACTTCCTTTCCTAGACAGAAAGGGGGTGAGAAACATGAAACCATCTTCTTTTCAGACCACAATAGAAAATCAGTTTGACTATATCTGTAAACGTGCTATGGAAGACGAGCGAAAGAATTATATGCTTTATCTTTCAAGGATTGCAAAGCGTGAGGTGTCCTTTTCGGATGTTGGCGATTATCTTGTTAGCCAGTTTGCGACAACAGATAACTATTCAACTGACTTTCAGATTTTTACACTCAATGGGTTATCAGTAGGCGTTGAAAATGATTTGTTGAGTGAAGCATTACGTGAGTTGCCAGACAAGAAACGTGAAATTCTACTGCTGTTTTACTTTATGGACATGAGCGATTCAGAAATTGCAGACCTGTTGAAATTGAACCGTTCTACTGTCTATCGGCATAGAACCAGTGGACTAGCCTTAATTAAAAAGTTTATGGAGGAATTTGAAGAATGAAAACACAATATCCTATGATTCCCTTTCCTCTCATTGTAAAGGCAACAGATGGCGATACCGAAGCGATTAACCAGATTCTACATCATTACAGAGGGTACATAACGAAGCGTTCCCTACGACTTATGAAAGATGAATATGGCAATCAAAGTATGGTCGTTGATGAAGTCTTACGTGGAAGAATGGAAAACCAGACTGATTACAAAGATTTTTGTCATTTGAAATTAGTAATATCCTCTCTCCTTTCGTGGAAGCGTGCTAAACCATTCCACGCTTCCCGAACAGGGAGGTTTGTTATTCCACCAAAGCATATTGAGCTTTCAATGTGTTTTTGATAGGCTAACGAGCCATTGTTCTTTGAAAACTGAATAAAAAGTAATCGAATACGTTTCGATAAGAAAAGAGCCAACGGAACTAACCGCCATGACCTATCTTATAAAGATAGCGAGCGATTCATGTTAGTGATCCGAGAAGCAATCTTTAGCAGGATTGCCTGCAACGACATTCTTATCGTGATAATGATACTCCCATACAGTCAATAGTCCGAGCGTGATAAAACCGTCGCAGGCAATGAGTATGGCTACATGAGAACCATGCAGGGGTGGAACTCCCGTGAGCTTTGCTAAAGCTGTTCGATTGCTGGTAAAACAACTTTTATGAAATCCAAATAAGTGATTTGGAAAGGAGGATTTTTATGAAGCAGACTGACATTCCTATTTGGGAACGTTATACCCTAACCATTGAAGAAGCGTCAAAATATTTTCGTATTGGCGAAAACAAGCTACGACGCTTGGCAGAGGAAAATAAAAATGCAAATTGGCTGATTATGAATGGCAATCGTATTCAGATTAAACGAAAACAATTTGAAAAAATTATAGATACATTGGACGCAATCTAGCGTCGCCAAAAGGGTCTTGTATATGATAAAATAGTATTAAGTCGTATCAAGGCTCTTTCCATAAAGGAAAGGAGCAAATGCCATGTCAGAAAAAAGACGTGACAATAAAGGTCGAATCTTAAAGACTGGAGAGAGCCAACGAAAAGACGGAAGATACTTATACAAATATATAGATTCATTTGGAGAACCGCAATTTGTTTACTCGTGGAAACTTGTGGCTACAGACCTAGTACCAGCAGGAAAGCGTGATTGTATCTCACTTAGAGAGAAAATCGCAGAGTTACAGAAAGACATTCATGATGGTATTGATGTTGTAGGAAAGAAAATGACACTCTGCCAGCTTTACGCAAAAACAGAACGCTCAAAGACCAAAGGTTAGAAAAAACACTGAAACTGGACGCAAATATCTTATGGATATTTTGAAGAAAGACAAGTTAGGTGTAAGAAGTATTGACAGTATTAAGCCATCAGACGCTAAAGAATGGGCTATTAGAATGAGTGAAAATGGTTATGCTTATCAAACCATCAATAACTACAAACGTTCTTTAAAGGCTTCATTCTATATTGCTATACAAGATGATTGTGTTCGGAAGAATCCATTTGACTTTCAACTGAAAGCAGTTCTTGATGATGATACTGTCCCTAAGACCGTACTAACAGAAGAACAGGAAGAAAAACTGTTAGCCTTTGCAAAAGCTGATAAAACCTACAGCAAAAATTATGATGAAATTCTGATACTCTTAAAAACAGGTCTTCGTATTTCAGAGTTTGGTGGTTTGACACTTCCAGATTTAGATTTTTGAGAATCGTCTTGTCAATATAGACCATCAGCTATTGAGAGATACTGAAATTGGGTACTACATTGAAACACCAAAGACCAAAAGTGGCGAACGTCAAGTTCCTATGGTTGAAGAAGCCTATCAAGCATTTAAGCGAGTGTTAGCGAATCGAAAGAATGATAAGCGTGTTGAGATTGATGGATATAGTGATTTCCTCTTTCTTAATAGAAAGAACTATCCAAAAGTGGCAAGTGATTACAACGGCATGATGAAAGGTCTTGTTAAGAAATACAATAAGTATAACGAGGATAAATTGCCACACATCACTCCACATAGTTTGCGACATACATTCTGTACCAACTATGCAAATGCAGGAATGAATCCAAAGGCATTACAGTACATTATGGGACATGCTAATATAGCCATGACGCTGAACTATTACGCACATGCAACATTCGATTCTGCAATGGCAGAAATGAAACGCTTGAATAAAGAGAAGCAACAGGAGCGTCTTGTTGCTTAGTAGTACAAAATGAATTTACTACTTATTTACCACTTCTGACAGCTAAGACATGAGGAAATATGCAAAAGAAACGTGAAGTATCTTCCTACAGTAAAAATACTCGAAAGCACATAGAATAAGGCTTTACGAGCATTTAAGAAAATATAAAAAGATAATTAGAAATTTATACTTTGTTTATATGAAAAATATTCAAGCAGGAGAATTCCAGATTGCTATTGCTGGTCCAAGTTTTTCTACAAAGTGAAATCATAAGTATTGAAAAATATGTTACCTTTAAGTGGATCATCTGTAGAAATTAACTCTCCGGCTTTTTTTCAACTGGTTTAACGGAATTAGATAAACAACAAGAACTTTCTGAAATTTCTATGTATCTAGATATATCTGGTATGGTAGCATCATCTCATGAAATGGCAATGTTAAGTATCTTAAACTCGATGTTAACTGGTATTAAAGATTCATTATTAGGCCATAAGTTAAGGACACAAAAAGCAATGGATATATAGTATTGTATCATACCCAATATTTTATAGTAATATGACTTTACTAAAAAAATAGTAACTATAACACCTACAATCTATAAGAAAAAAATTGATTAAAAACACTGGAGAACAATCTTGTTAATGAATCCGATTTATCTGATGAACTATTATTTTTATAAGGCTAAAAAAAGAGTAATCAATGAATTGTACATAAATTGTGAAGTTAATAAAAATGAATATTTAAAAACAATTTGTAGAGAAAAAAATTATTTGATATTCCAAGTTGGGATAGTATTGCTGAAGAGCTGGAATTGATTTCTTTAGATGAATTAAAAAGTTTTTTTCAAAAAAAGCAATTATTCAAAATAGGAATTACCACATTGTAATAAAATGATAATATTTTTTGTAGTAATCTTTTATAATTTTTTTGTATAATGTTTTTATTGAATAATTCAAAAAAATTTTTTTAAAGCATCTTCTATTTTTTTAAAATTGATTTTTTTGATTATGATGAAATTTAAGTTCAAAAAAATCCTTCTAAATACAAAAAGAATAGTTTGTTCAAAAAAATCTGTGGAATTAGATAATATATTCTTAGTAGCTTGTTCTAAAAAAATAAAGCTTCCTCATATAAGCTGTTTTCAATCATAATAAGAAGTGAATTAAGAAGTAATTGAACGAGAGCTTGTTTATTTCTAGGTATAGAACTATACAACTTTCCTTTTTTTAAGCGCCTCTTTGGCATATCTAAATAATAAATTTGGTAATATTGCTCGACAACAATTTCCAAGAATAAGAATTTCGTAATATCCCCAGTTTTTCAACAGAAAATAAATAATTAGTAAGATAAGAGGTGTCTTGATTACTCAATTGATGAGTATTATCAATTCCATAGATAATACTTTCAATGAAAAATAGCGTTTAACTTATGATAATGAGATTTGGTTTCTCTAAACAGTTCCATCTCTTTGCTTACCATATTAAGTAATGATTTGATTTCTTGATTGTATGCAGCCTGTTGAACTAAGCGTATCAAGGTATTGAAGTCTGAAGGCTGATAATTATTACATGAAAGCAAAAACTCCTCTAGTGTTACACCTATTTTTTTCAAGTAGATATAATAATTTAAAAAAATGAGATTTCTGTCTCTCCTAATTCAAATCTAGATATTTGAGACTTTTGAAATTTCTGCACCTGCTAATGAAGAAATAGAAATACCTTTTTCCTTCTCGTATTTTTTTCTATAAGTTTCACCTATAATCATATTTATCTCCATTTACCATAAAAAAATCATTAGAAAGCGTGACAGATTATGAAAAAAATACTATCAAATTTTTTTATTACTATTTGATATTATCATTATTATTGGATTATATCAATAACATTAATGAGTCTGGGTAAAAACTCAATTTCAGGAGTAAATGAAATGAATATTCCCATAATAAAACGCATTATATCAAGTTTTTGGACAGCCTTTTGTTCGAAAATTATTTTTAACTCATAGTTGATGATTCCATAAATTGAAAAGTTTTATACTTAGCATTAAAATGCTCAATTTTAATACGTATTACAAGTATCTCTATTAAACTTCTTATCCTCTTCAGTCAATAGATGCTTTTTTTAGAATTTTTTTAACAGGAATGAAGGTTATATTATGAATATTCATAATGCATAAATAATCCAAATACAGAAAATCAAGTGATTGCTCTGGCAAACTTGACCTATCCTTTCTTAAAAAGAGTAAAATCATGTGTATGACCTTCTTAAAAAACTAATTAGCAGGCATGAAGTGGTGTTAAATCGAGTATGATTTGTGTCTTCATGGTGTGTCTCTTTTTTCCTGAATAATTTTACTTTGGTTTCTTTTAGGACGTTGAAATAGGACTTTCTATGACATCAATAGCTATAGTGACACTTGCTGCTTTTAAGTTGTCTAAGGCAAATAGACCTGAAGAACGAAGAGTATCTTCTACCAATATTATCGTTCGGTGACTGTCGCTAATCCAAGACCAAAATCAAAAGCTAGGAGACGTAGAGTTGGTCAATAGAATAAATAACGCAAGTTTAGCATCAACTGTTTTTATAGACTTAGCGTTTTTGGACGTCCTCCTTTATAGTGTTTGGTTTTATAAGCTTTATTTAGACAGGATATCTTCGTTGGGAAGGTGTCCTTTTTTACACTAATAAATAATTTAAAGTTCTCAGAAGTTAGTTGCATGATCTTTTTGTAAATAGTTTTCTTAACTATAGTATAGCATAGTACAGTATGCATTTTATTTTTTTCCAATAAGTCTATTATACTTCAAAGACAGCTAGTTTTATTTTTTTCTCTGAACTGTACGATTTTGCGCCTGAAATGTAGGAATTACCTTTCGTTGTGGTGTGATAAAACTTACAAGTTCTTTTTGTTATTCTTGACCTAGTTTTTATAGAAAGAAGGTCTAAGATGTTAAATAAAGTCAAAACTAAAGCCTTAATTAGTGTTGGAGCAGTGGCTGCAACTAGCTTTATTCTCATGATGGGATATACTGCTGGTCAACATTCTACTGCTAAACAAAGTCGTAAAGAGATTGAATTGGCTGCAGCTAAACTTGTAGAGGACAAACAAGCAGAAGATAAAGCAAGTATTTTGTCATCAGATACTGTAAAAGAATTTTTGACACAGTACTATACGAAAGAAAAGCTCGGAGAAAATAATACACGTATTCAACCTTATATGACTGAATCAGCTTATTCTCAAGAATTGTCAAGTCAAAATGATGCCATGAACCAAGTGTATAAGGATTATATTTTGGATTATCATTTTGAAAAAGCTGATATCTTTGTCAATCAGACTACGAATCAAGCCATTGCTATGGTGTCTTATAATGTAACCTATGTATCCGATTTAAAGAATGCCAACCAATCAAAGACCAATCAGACAGAAACCAGAACGGTTAAGTTGTCTTATTCGAAACTACCAGGTAAGTTATTGGTCAATCAAGTGCAGGTTTGGAAATCTGGGTTAGATGATTTGGATAAGGCCACTCCCAAAACTTTGGAAGAATCCTCATCTGTTCCATCACTGCCAAATACTACAACAAAATGATGATATTGCATGGAAATAGAAGAATGTAAGCAAATTTCAATTCTTGATGTAGCCAATCGTTTAGGTATCTCCTTTAAACAAGTTTCGAGCAGTGTCTATGAACATCCTGAACACGATTCATTTCGGATTTTTTCAACTACCAATACTTTTAAATGGTTTTCAAGAGATATTCAAGGTGATGTCATTGATTTTGTTCAACTTGTTAAGGGAATTTCCTTTAAAGAAGCTCTAGCCTTTCTTTCTAAAGAACCTTTTCAAAAAGAAGCTGTTCAAGAAAAAAGAGAGAGACCATTTTATTATCCTTTAAAGAGAATAGAAGATTCTAACTGCAGTCTGGCCAGACATTACTTAACAGAATGTAGAGGAATTTCAGAAGAAATCGTACAAAAGATGATTCAACAAGGTTTGATAGCACAAGCCAGTTGGAAAACAAATGAAACAGTTGAACCTGTTATCGTTTTTAAAAGCTTTGATCATCGTCACAAGCTGCAGGCAGCAAGCTTACAAGGGATATATAAGAATCACTCTTTTCCAAGAGAGAGGTTAAAAACGATTCTAAAAGGAAGCCATGGACATGTTGGAATATCCTTTGACATTGGTAAACCAAATAGACTGGTCTTTTGTGAATCGTTTATCGACTTGATGAGCTATTACGAACTTCATCAACAAAATCTATTTGATGTTCGTTTGGTATCTATGGAGGGATTAAAAAGGTCTGTTGTTGCTTATCAAACTTTACGACTAATAGCTGAAGAAAATCAGAAGTTGGAATTCTTAGATACAGTAATACCTTCAAAGTTATTGCCTTTGATGAATACAATTCGTGATACCACCAGCTATTTTGATAATCATCCTGATTTATTGACACTTGCGGTAGATTGTGATGATGCAGGAAAAGATTTTTCTGATAAGTTATCTCAATCAGGATTTCCTGTTTTCCTGGATTTCCCTGATAATGAATCTGGGAAAGAAAAAGTAGACTGGAATGATGTCCTTAGAGAAAAGAAATCAGATTTACAATTGATGATCGAGAGTGCAAAAGAGACATTGAGGAATCAACCAGTAAGGCAAACCTCTCAATGTTTAGAATTGTGATAACAAAATCAAGATGTTTTAGCTAATATTAAAATGAAGGAGGATCGTATATGACCATAATTGAACGCTTAGAAGAAAAGGTCACTAGGCAAGAAAGCAAGGTAGCAAGAGAGACAGAAACTCGCTGCTTACAAAGAGCAACTGGAGACAGCGATGTTTGCGACGTTCAAAAGGCGTCAAAGCATTAGTCACATGAGTTTTGAAGAAGCTCTTGACCATGCCTTCGGTAGAGAAAGACAATTCGATGATTCTGAATTTAGAAAGGATGAAATGAGTGAATGACAAAAGATTGGAATTTTAATCAACCATTAGAAAGTAAATCAGAAAATCAAGAAGATCCAGATAAACTTGCGGCCTTATTTGGAAATCATCAAGGAGGTAATGATGTAAATTATGAAGCAGCTTTTCAAAAGCGTAAACAAGCACCTGTGACAGAATCAAATCCTAGTTCTAAACCTAAAGTTACAGAGGTTAGAACAGGAAAAGAGACAGATATCACTACAAGTTATCAGCAACATCTTAAAAGACTGATTGCAGATAACAATAGCGATATTCAAAGTAGTCAAAAGAAAATTGAAGAGCTACATACGTTGATCGACACAAAGAATAAAGACAATAAGAAATTGCAGTCCATTTATGATGCGATTTCCGAATTACACTAAGCAGTCCTGATAGGCTGCTTTTTTTGAGAGGTTATAGATGTTTACAACATTTTTTAAGAAAAATCACGACAATAGTGATGTATTTAAAAAGCTGATTCATAGACTATCTGATATGTCTGTCCAAGATCTTGAAAAAATAGACCGACTGCTAGATATCATTTTCACTCCAGATCAAGGATCAGAACAACTAAAAACAGAATCAACTTACAGAGAAGAAACTTTGGACGACACATTAAAGGAAGCTAAGAACCAACTTCATAAGGAACAATTGGAAAAGAATTTAGAGAGATTTAGGAAAAAAATGGAATGAAATAAATGGTTTTTATAAAAATTTTTCTTTTACTTGCATAAAGTCTTGTGTTATACTTTTAGTATAGACTAGAGAAGGAAGTAAATATTTTTGGAGTTGACTACCAAGCAGGAAAAAGCAACTAGGTCAGACGCAGTGGTTTCATGCTACATTATTGAGACATTTAGAATCCTTAAAAAAAGGAATCGATGTTAAATTTAATTTAGGAAGTGAGCTAGACTTTGGACCTGGTTTCTATATCACACCTGACTTTGAACAAGCTAGAAAATTTATTAACAAGCAAGTTGAAGTATTAAATCGAAGCACTTCTAATAATAATATTTTTTTGACTCAGAAGAAGAAGTAGGAATTATAGTAGAATTTCGTATTTCAAATTTTTATAGAAATTTTTAAGAACCCTGACTATCATTGTCACTATTTTTGCAAAAACATAAAAAGTCAGAGTCAGATTTAGATTTTGCGGAATTTGTCGTTCAAAATCGGGAAAATCCAGATGAATTACAACACCATTTTGATTTTATCTATGGTGTTCAGACTGATGACAATCCAACCCAAGCTTTAGCTCGTTTTCGTCAGAATGAAATTACAAAAGAAGAAATGCTTGCTGAGTTTAGAAAACCCTATTCTTTTAAACAATTATCCATTCACAACCAATCTTTTTGTGATATAATGAAAATAGAGAAAGTTTATCAATCAAAGACAGGAGAGGAGTTACAAAAATGGCAGTAGTATCGTTGGAAAATAATATTAAACTATATAGTTCAGAATTATTTCAAGCACTATTAAAAAGCCTCTAATTATAAATTGGATGAGCGTATTGCTCAGACTGTTGCAGAAGGCTATGCTCGTAATCTAGATTATTCTGATCCTGAACTGATGCATGTTGGTGTAACTTCGGTTGCTAACAATCTTCTTACAAAAAAATTAAACAAGAGTATTTTTAATGTATAGTATTTTTGAAACAAGCGACCTCAAAAAGAAAGAAATTACTCTTAGCCAAGTTGATAGCTAGCAGTTCAGTTATCAGGGTTAATAGTAGCGAGTCAGTCCACCTGACTCGCTTTTTTTCGTTATTTAGTTTTCCGATAAATTGTAATAAATGTCTACCAGAATAGTTCAGTTGTGTTTCGTGACAGTCGGCTTTGTGACTCATTTTTTGTCAAGTCAGAAATGAAACTCCTGTCGGAATAAGTTAGACTGACAAATTAAGACTAAGTTTTGCAGTATTTCATATGATAGATTAGGCTTAAAAATCTTATTTTACGGAGTTGAAAGAAGTTGCTTCATTGGCACGATTCGAAGAGCGATTGGAATGATTCTCATTTATAAAGTAATTTGAGTAAGCATCCTGTTTTTATGTTATCTCTATATGATATAATGAAAGAGAGGTATAAATTATGTCAAATTTAGAAATAAAAAAAATTGATATCAAAGATTTTGGTTGCTATAAAGACTACAAACAGCATAGTCAATCAGGTATCGGTAATGATTTTAATGATGGAAGAATTAATATTTTTTTACGGTAGAAACTATTCCGGAAAAAAAGTACTTATTCGAAAATTTTTTTCAAAGTATTGAACTTAAGCAACTTCCAGAAAAGTATGAAAAGATAGATTTTGAAGTCAAACTAGCTAATCATAGGATTATTAAGTCAAACGAAATAGGTAGCGAGTTACCAATAGATTGCAAAGTTTTTTTAATCAGCGATTTATTGACGATAATATTTATCTTCACAACGACAATAAATTAAATAGTTTCCAAATTTCAATAGGTAGTGATACTAATGAAACCTTGAAGAAAAATCGAAGATATACGATTAAACGAACTTAAACCTAGAAATGAAAAAAATTGTCACAGATTGAATTGGATATAACTGAAAAGCAACAAAAGACTAAAATCAGTAAAAGATAGTTTAGATTCAAAAACTGAGAACAACTGCTTCAAAAAAAATCAAGAATTTAAAGAATCCCTCGGTCGTAGTTGGTAATAAATATGATATACGAGATATAAAGGAGGAGTTTGAAAAATATTCAGCTCATTTTTCCTATTTTACCATTACAAGATGATGAGAAGGCTGTAGCTGAGTTAGAAAAGAATGTTGAACAAGCCAAAATACGAATTCTCGAAAAACATAAATAAACCACAAAAAAATTGATTTAGTTAGTTTTGATAAAAAAATTTTAATTTCACATTATTTTTTTAGAAAATACGAAGAAACTTTTTATCTAAAAGTTGTCTCAGTAAGTAATATTTTAGATGAATATAAAGATAGTCCAGATAAAATAAATTGGATTAAGCATGGTGTTGATATCCATGGAGATAATCCAGAAAAAAATGTGTATTTTGTGGTAATAGCATTGATAGTGACCCTCATTAAAAATCTAAAGTTGGCTTTTTTTCTGATGAGTTAAGATCTCTGGAAAAACGAATTATTGCTGCAAAATAATAGGATAAAATCAGAAATCCAAAAAAATTAGATGCTATTCCAAATATTAATAAGGAAGATTATTTTAAAGATTCTGTATCTGATATTCAAAATATAAACAAAGATATTGAAAATAATACTGATAATAGAAAAAGAGTTCTAGAAATACTAGAATCAAAAAAATTTCAGAAAAACAACGAGACATTTTTTTCTAAAATTGAAATTAATGATTTAAATTGGATTGATTTTTCCGAAATTCAAGTTGAGATTAACTCACTATATGATGACACTATTAAACAGATAGAACAATTTGAGGATAGGAAAACTAAAAGTTTAGATTTTCTTCGAAGATATTATATTGTAAAAAGAGTTCCCTGTACCTGAGTTCACTAAACTATCTCAAGAAGTTGACCAACTCCAAGAGGATATGGAAAAAAATAAATTTGGAGCAGAAAATATTAAACGAAGAAAAAGAAAAAAATTTGAGAAAGATATTAGTGAACTTGAAGGTAGTTTAAAGTCAGAATCTGAAGCAGTAAAACGTATAAATATGATACTTCAAAAATTCTTTAGCACATTCAGAGATGTCCCTAAAATCAGTCGATGATGAGGAAGGTATATATTTCGAAGTTTCTCGAAATGAAGAAAGAGCATATAATCTAAGTGAAGGAGAAAAATCATTAATAGCCTTTTGCTTATTATATTACAAGATTAGAAAGTTTGTCGACAGAAGAAAAGTCAAAAACAATCTTATTTATTGATGACCCTGTCTCTAGTCTGGATGAAAAATAACATTTTTTTATATTTACAACCTAATTTTTTTGTCTTCTAGAAAAGAAAGAATTTTTTTACAATACTTCTTGTCCACTCATAATCTAGATTTCTTGAAATATACAAATAGATTTTTCTAATAAAAAAAGATTATTACTTAATAGAAAAGATAAAAGAAGCTGAAAATATCCCGTCAAAAAAAGTTATAAAAAAATTTGCCTAATTATTTGTCAAATAAAGTCACGGAATTTGTATTCCTGTTTGAACAAATATATAGGGTGGCGACGGAAGATGAAGACGAAAATAATTTTTTTCTGTTTTTTTATAATTTTTCCAAATAACGGCAGAAAGTTTATTGAAACTCTTTTGTACTTTAAATATCCTGACTATAAAACAAACAATGACAATAAAATTATTAATTATTTCGGAGGTGAGAATGCTCCGTTTATACAACGTATAAATAATGAGTACTCTCATGGAGAAGATAGGTTTGATAGAACTCGCAATCCTATTAATACATGCGAGTTTAAGCATGATGCTAGAATAATATTAGAGTCTTACATCGAAATGATCCAGAACAATTTAAATCATTTCTCAATAACAGTAATTTAACTCACCCAGATTTTTCTGGAAGATAGATAAAAAAATAACGACATTTCATTAAAGAGATGTACTTATTTCTATACTGCTGAGTGTTGTGCTCCCTTTTAGATGGCTTTTTTTAGAAGTAAAGTTTAGGCTAGAAAAGAAGAAACAACGCACCAAAAATTGGTGCGTTATACTTTTTTTATGCTATAATTGAATTATAAAAAAATTAAGGAGTTTGCCATGATTGGAAAGAATATAAAATCCTTACGTAAAACACATGACTTAACACAACCCGAATTTGCACGGATTGTAGGTATTTCACGAAATAGCTTGAGCCGGTATGAAAATGGAACGAGTTCAGTCTCTACGGAATTGATTGACATCATTTGTCAGAAGTTTAATGTATCTTATATCGATATTGTAGGAGAAGATAAAATGCTGAATCCTGTTGAAGATTATGAATTGACTTTAAAAAAATTGAAATTGTGAAAGAAAGAGGTGCTAATCTACTATCTCGACTCTATCGTTATCAAGATAGTCAGGGAATTAGCATTGATGATGAATCTAATCCTTGGATTTTAATGAGTGACGATCTATCTGACTTGATTCATACGAATATCTATTTAGTAGAGACTTTTGATGAAATAGAGAGATATAGTGGCTATTTGGATGGAATTGAACGTATGTTAGAGATATCTGAAAAACGGATGGTAGCCTAATGGAAATCCAAGATTATACTGATAGTGAATTCAAACATGCTTTAGCACGGAATCTTCGCTCACTGACAAGAGGAAAAAGTCCAGTAAGCAACCCTATAGCGATTTTTGCTTGGAGGGCAAAGTGGTGCCGGTAAGACTACAATTCATCGTATTAAACAGAAAGAATTTCAAGGAAATATTGTTATCATAGATGGTGATAGTTTTCGTTCTCAGCATCCACACTATTTAGAACTGCAGCAAGAATATGGCAAAGATAGTGTTGAATACACCAAAGATTTTGCAGGTAAAATGGTAGAGTCTTTAGTAACAGAATTGAGTCATTTGGGATACAATCTTTTTATAGAGGGAACTTTACGAACTATTGATGTTCCAAAGGAAACAGCACAACTCTTGAAAAGTAAGGGATATAAAGTACAATTAGCCTTGATTGCGACAAAGCCTAAGCTGTCCTATCTGAGCACCCTTATCCGATACGAAGAACTGTACGCTATCAATCCAAATCAAGCACGCGCAACTCCAAAAGAACATCATGATTTCATTGTAAACCATCTAGTTGATAATATACGACAAATGGAAGAACTAGCTATCTTTGAAAGAATTCAAATTTATCAAAGAGATAGAAGTTGTGTATATGATTCAGAAGAAAATACAACTAAAAGCAGCAACCGTTCTTCATGATTTACTATTTGGAGAATGGAATCAAGTGGAGAAAGAGATGCTTAAATCTGGAGAAGAAAGATTGAAAGATTTAACTAATCGAAATGGTTGTTAGATCACGAATTTTTAAAAATATAGTCTATTTAGGATAAAAAAAGTCTTTAAAAATCAAAAAAACGCATAGTATTAGGTGTTTGAAACTTGATACTATGCGTTTTTCTTGTAGGAAGATTTACTCCATTTTTCTTCTGAGATTGAGTTTTTTTCCTCATCTATATTTAAGGATATTTGAAAGTTATATTTTAGAAAAAAACAATTATGGAGTTCTTAATACGGAATCTAGTATAAATGCTGATTCAAAGTGGAGTTTTTGTATGCTTTTTTTGCTTTTTGTTGAGTATAAAATCTATTAACTGAAGTAGAACTACAAACATTAATTTAAGATGAAGTAAACTGTAACCTCCGGAAATGTCTCTTACTCGATTTCAGAATGAATCACTGACATAGGATTAAAAAGAACTAAGTATTTCTTTTTGTTTTTGAATGAGATACGTGAGTATAGATTTGTGTGACTGATATAGAACTGTGTCCAAGAATTTGTTGAATGTATCGAATATCTACATCATTATCTAGAAGCATTGTTGCAAAGCTATGTCTAAAACATATGTGGTGTAATAGTTTTTAGATAAGCTATTTTTGTTCAACGATTCTCTTTAAAAATTAAACGTACACTTTGCTCTGACAATGGTTTAGGAGAATGTTTCCCTGGGAATAGGAAATCATTAGATTCCTTTCCGTTTTTTTATTTATATATGTTTCTAATAAATTGAAGGTTGTTTGATCTCCTAAAAATAAGATACGCTCTTTCTTACCTTTTCCTATAATACGGAGTGTCTTATTGGAAAGATTAATATCTTTGAGATGAATGTGGCAAAGTTCAGAAATCCTGATGCCTGTTGAAAGTAAAAGTGAAATAATTAATAGATTTCTTTCAGCGTGTTGTTTTTGATAATCAGTTTTAGATAGAACTACTCTCCGCTCTAAATATAAAAAAATACTTTTCAGAATGTCATACGGAATCGTTTTAGGCAATATTTTTTCAGTTCTAAATTGAAAACGCAATTGATTGAAGGGGTTCTCTTCAATTATGTTCTGGTATTTTAGATAGTTATAAAACACCTTCATACAAGCAATTTTTCTTCTTAATGTATTCGTTTTTATGTTAGATTGTGTCAAGTGTTCTATATAGGATTCGACATTATCATAGTCTGAGTTATAAAATTGCATAAGATCATTCTTATAAGCGCGAATCGTGTGTGAACTCAAACGCTTATGAGTTTTGCAATAATCTAAGTAAGTAGAAATAAGTTTATAATCCATAAAAATCTCCTTTATCAATAATCATGCTATTATAAACTTATTTGGGTGCTTTGTATAGTGATAATAAATAGTTATCGGTAGGAGAACATTGTATGAAAATTCTATTCTTAGCTCAATTTGCACCTAATCATGATTTCTATATCGAACCACAAAATGATATGGAAGTTTTCTATGCTGAAACTTACCATCATAAGATTTATGAAGTATTATCCAAAAACAGGCCATAAGATAATCACATCAAATAATGTTGACTATTTAATTAAAAAAACTATGAAGAAATTGATTTGGTATGGTCATTTTTACAATAGGATTGGATTCAGAAATTCAGAGATTTTTTTATACAATCATTGTGTGAATATTTAAAAATACCATATATTGGAGCAGCACCTAATGTCAGAGCTTTGGTAGAAGACAAGAATTTATCAAAAAAATCTGGCTGAGCATTTGGGAATAAATACTGCAAATTGGCAAATTGGTAGCATAGAGTTTCCATTGGTAGAACATCCACCATTTTTCTGGCCCTTATTTCATAAAACCACGATTTGGTAGTGGTTCAGAAGGTATTGATGAATCATGCTATTGTGAAACATGGAAAGAAGTTAAAGAAAAAGAGAAAGAATTTTTATCTCAAGCAAACTGAAATAATTGTTGAAGAATTTATTGATGGAAGATTGTATGGTGTTCCATTCATTAAGGGGGTCAATGGTGAAATTATTATAGGAACTCCGCATTTTTCAATTTCAGATAAAAAAGGAAACATTATCAGTACAAGTCAAAAACGAAGAACTGAAGGGGGTCTGAAAACAGAAATAAGTAAGGATGAGGTATTAAACAAGGAATTGTTTACTTTATCAAGGAAATATTTCCAAAGTATGCAACCATCTGACTATGGAAGGATAGACTTTATTATAGGAACAGATAGAAAACCATACTTTCTAGAAGTAAATACTATGATGAACCTTGGTATTCATAGTGGTTCTGTGCTAAGCTTCTTAAACAGTGGTTTTGAGACTTATGAAGATATTATTCTCACTCTATTACAAATCGGTATAGAACGAGTAAAACATCCAATAAGGTAAAAAATACCAGTTTACCCCCACAGTTGATTTGGTTGTAAACTGGTTATCTTTATTTAATAGCATAATTTTTCAGGAAACAACAATTTTACATCATAATATCTATAAAAAAGATAACCTGGGCAAAATAATTTTTTCCAGTCCGAATCAGTATATTTTTGACCATCCTCAATTTTTTGTAAATAGTGAAAGGCTAGCTCTTCAACATAATGATCATCGTTTCTAAATGGGCTTGTATCTAGAGTATCCAGATATTCAGAAATATCTACATCGTTCATATAGAAGTAGAGAAGTTGGTTAATCTCAAAAAAATCGCTTGGTTTGATAAACAGGAGATTTATCTACCAGAGATTTAACTTGAGAAAATAATTTATTTGCTTCTAAAGACGAAACTTTAGCTAAGTAGAGTGTTAGATTGATCCTAGAGTAAATAAAGGGAGTCTCCGAACCAGTTTCATCTTCTGATATCATATTGAAGTATAGTGTAGGATTTTTGATTTGTAAAAATTCATTAAATATAAGGAAAAGTTATTATATAAATATTCATATCTACTATCCTTTAGCAATAGTATTTGCTGTATTTCAGTTTCTAAATTTTTGTAACTCTTCTCTAGCATTTTTCTATTGTACTAAATTTCATTAAGAAGCAAATATAATTCGATAATGTTCGATTATAATTAATATCGTCTGCTCCTTTGAAAATCTCTAAAAATATTCTTATAGGCTATCATCCCTCTTCAAAAGGAAGATAAAATGCAATATTTCGTAATAAGTAAGGATAATATTGAGAACCGACAAAGTTTTTATAGAAAAATTTTCCTGTTTCATTAAGTATTTCTCGATACCCAGTGGAATTATTCCTGTTAATATAAGCAACGAATAAGTTTGACAATACCAAGCATTGCTCATCTTTGTCTACTGAAGTCTCTAATAGATGTTGTAAAAGGTCAAGGTGGTCTGACGACCGCAATCGCTCTTTGACTAAAGCTTGTAGTAGCAGATAACTTCTTTCATCACTATATTGCGGATATTTTTGAAGTAGGTGAAAAACTTCATTGAAATAGAAACGATTATACAATAGTCGGCCAATTGTTAAGAGCTCAGTTAAATTGTCTAATTCACAAGAAACTAATTGTAACAAATAATCAGTTTCTATTTCATCTCTCGGAGTTTTAGGAGACCTAATAGAAAAATATTTTTTTCTTTGATAATTGCTTATTGGTATAACTAATTCCATATTTACAAAGTTCTACAGATAACTCTTCTGTTTCGGAGATTACATCAACAAGCGTATTTATAAGCAATGTTTCTTCAATTTGGTTTTGTGTAAAGGAAAAACCGGTATTAGCTAAAATTATCCTCCCTGAATCTAAATATTCTATAAATCCATCCTGTGATAGTTTACGAATTAATTCCGAAACGTCAGAGTTCTCTTCATTTAAAGTTAATGTTTTTTGGAGATAAGTCCGATAAACTTTATCTAAGAATTTTAATGACAAGGGACATCTTAATTGTGTTAGAGAACCTAAAACGATTTGTTCAAAGATAGTCAATTCACGCTCGAAATCATATTTCTTTATGCATGACATAATAGCATGTATGCTAAAATTTGAAGCTGATATTTTAGACAAACTCTTTTCATCTAATTCGGTTTGATAGCTTTCGAAAAAATGGTATGTTTCTTGATTATCTGGGCGTAAAAATTTCTGATTCCACGTATATGGATTAGTAATTTCAGATTTTGAAAGGAACTTAATAACTTCATGTTTGTCTTTATTGGGAACCGCGACTATTAAGTTCACTTTATGCTGTATAAGTATTTTTTTATAAAAATCAATATTTTTTTCTCATCTAATTCTTCTATGATAAGAGCAACTCTGGGATTAATCTTATTTAGGTATTCAATAAGAGCTCGTTCGAGCTTATAGTCTTCATAATGTATCGCATCTACGCTAAGTGTACTATTAATACAATCAATAATATTTACAATTGTAGAACCTATATTGGGAATAAAAGGGATGCAATCAAGTGGATATACCATTGTCTTGAGTATCGTCAAAAATAACTTCTCGTTTAGGATACTTTGATATTTTTCTCAACTTCTTCAATAGTGACAGCATTAAAAAAATCTGTCTAAAAAAATTTGTTTTTGCAATATTTTCACTACCACTAATATAAAAACTTGTTAATTCCTGGCTATTAAAAAAACTCGGTTGTATATTTTTAAAAAGTAACTTAGTCCGCTCTCATCATCAGACTGGAGTAAAAATAATTCTCTTATCTACATTATTTAGAAGGTCCTCCGGAGTAATTTTTTTCGATTTACGTAGACTTCATTCATATGCAAATTCTCCTTCTCTACCGATAACTATTTATTATCATTAGTATACCATAAATTCATCTTTAGTAGATTGATTTGTACAATGATTTTTTTAGTTAAAATTAAATAGCAAACTATGATATTGGTCAACGAGAGCTTAAAACACGATTTTTTTAAATCATATCTAATACTTTTTAATTTAATTACAAACTTGAAACAATGCGGTATTAGTATAGATTGAAGGAAATAAGTACAAATTTATTTGAAAATCAAGATTTCATAGAATTAGCACGAAAAAAATTTCAATTTTAGAATTGTATTCTCTAATGATTTTTTAATCGGTCTTTTTTTAATTTCTAAATGTTATAATAGTATTAACAGATAGGAATAAACTGCCATGATTGGAGATATATAAAATCTTTATGAAAGGTACATGACATAACCAGAATTTGCACTATTTGGGTTATTTCATGCAATAGCCTTAGTCGTTACTAGAACGGGACAAGTTCAATTTCAACGGAACTGATAGATACTATTTGCCAGAAGCTCAACATATCCTATGTCGATATTGTGGAGGAAGAAGAGGTGTTAGATCCAGTTGAAGATTACGAACTGACTTTAAAAATAGGAATTGTCAAGGAGCTAGAGACAAATCTCTTAACTCATCTTTATCGTCATCAAGATATCCAATATATTTTCTTTGATGATGTGAGTAATCCGTAGGTTTTGATGAGTGATGACTTGTCTGTTATGGTTAATACTAACATCTATCTGGTGACTATTTTAGAAAAATAACTATTTGGAGAGTTCAGTCAGATTGAGAAGGAAATGATGAAGAAATCCAGAGTGGAATTATCTAATTTAATGTTCTTTTAGTTAAGGGAGAAAGTTTTAAAAATAAGGGTTAATTAATTTGTTGTTTATCCTAATTTCGTGTATACTAATATGTACTTCTAGTCACGGTTAGTTGTGCTTGATGGAAATAATGATACCTATAGAGATGCGATATAGTGACTGTACCGCTCACTTATTCCTCCCAGTGATTTATAGTAGTGATAGGCTTTCTCACTATTATTATAAGACAAAATAAAGAGCACAACACTTTTTTTCATTCTGTGTTGTGCCTTGAGTGAAATGAAAGGAATGAATTATTAAAATGAAATTATTGAAAAGCTTGTTTATAAGTAAACCCATGATGTGGAATTTTTTTATCACTTTGATTTTTAAATGTAGTATCGTTATTTTTATTTATTAAATATTTTTTTATCAATGAAATCAGTATAAAAAAATGTTATATCTTTTCTTATGTACCTCATAGTTTTAGTGATATTTATTTTTATTTAACTATAAAGACATAAAATACAATCTAGGAACAGTGAGGGAACAACTAAAAAGTAAATTTGGCTTCATCATTTAAAAAAATATTTGTTTAGTGCATTTGCTTACACTATTTTTTTATATAGTAACATTTAGGTTGTCTATTTCACTGATAGAAAAAAATTCATACAAAAAAATATTTTTGGAGCTGATGTTTTTGAGAATGCTTATATTAGTGGGTTATTATTAATTTTTAATAATAGTTTTTGTGTATTTCTCGTATTTTATATACTCTAATTAAAAATTTCTCCCTTTATTGCTATTTGCATTTTTGTGGTACCTTTATTTATAATATCAGTAATTGGGATAGAAAATTCATTATTGGATTGGACTTTTTAACATTAATTATACTTACTACTGTTTTGAAATTTATAAATTTTTGATATAAGATATTTTTTTATCTGACAGAGAGATAAAAAAATTTAAATCAAGAAGAGGATAAAAATTAAGCAACGACTAATAAAAATGAAGTATATAGTGTTAGCATACACTCCTCTATTATATTTATCTTTATTAATTTCAGAAAAGATTTACACAAGTGATTCTTTTCATATATCTAGTTAATTTGCTATCGTCATACCATTTTGAAAGAGAATATATAAGTTATTTTTTTCAATTTTCTCTTTATTTAGTACTTTTGTAAAATTTATATTTATTTTACTTTCAATTATGATTTACACTGAGTATAAAGAAACTATATTCAGATTCATATCAAGATTTTTTTATTGGGTGTTAAGGAGGTAGATAGTTCAATTGTAAATGGTAGATATTTCCAAGCAAACTATAAATTTTTTTCAAAAATGGAGCATAGATAGGAATCGTTACTATTATGTACATGGTAAATCAATTATTAAAAAAACGATGGAAAAAAATAAGAGTGATGTTTACCATATTACGGAAGATGGAATTGAGTCGAAAAAGGGCGTTAGAAAAAAATATTGTTGTTTCAAAAGATAGTTTGAGAGTTGATTCTAATTATTTTATTCTAGAAAACTCTGAATCTTTTAACAGTATTATGCAGGAAACTAAATATGCTGGGTATAGAATTTTTGAATAAAGTTGACCATTCTATCTGGATTCTCCCTATTATTTTTGCTAGGTTTATTTATTGTCGTTAGTATTCCAATAGATAATAATATGAAAACCAGTTACAGAGGAGAGTACTATGCTTTTAATATTGAATAATGATCGAACTATTAAACAAGTGAATGAAAATGATAAACTTTCTTTTCAAAATCAGGAAATAATTGTGGGTAATAAACGTTATCGTTACGATAATGTTAGCATTACAGTGAGAAATATGGATGATGTAAATATAGGTGAGATCAATACATCATCAAAAATAATTGTTATGAAAGATGGGGATACTAAATACTATATTTTTGAAAGATTCTGCTATATATAATCAATACAAAAAATGAACTTTGAGCCACAAGGCTCTTTTTTTATTTCTTCTTTTTCATGTGATAACTTCTCCAAGTTTCTTCCGATATACTTTTCTCAACTTGTAAAAATCTATGTCAGATTTTCTCTGGGGGTTTGGGGGCAGAGTCACCAAGTTATCTTATCGTTAGCTGTCAAAACTGGAAGGTTTTTAGTCAGCTGGCGATATGATTTTTTTGGGATATTGTGGACACAATATCTGAGCTCGCAAAGACCGAACAAGAAGCAAGTGAGGTCTTTAGGAAGCGTACTGACAATGTGAGGTAGACTTACACTGTCAGGCAAGTAGAATGTTGAAGGGATATCAGAATGGGACAAGAAATTAAGTCAATCCGAAAGCAATTTAGAATTACGAGACAAGAAGAAAAACAGATAAAAGAAATGATGAGGGAACAAAAAGTGGATAGTTTCTCAGAATTTCTTCGTCAAAACTTATTGAAAAAGAATTATCAGGATAGAATTTTTGAAAGTTGGTTCTCCCTTTGGCAGTCTCAAAAGTTTGAACAGATTAGTCGAGATGTGTATGAAGTTCTGGTTGTCGCAAGAGAAAATCATCAAGTGACTCAAGAGCACGTCTCAATCTTATTGACTTGCGTTCAAGAATTGATTGCAGAAGTAAATCAAGTGCAGCCACTCAGTCGTGAGTTTCGTGAAAAATACATGAGATAGGAGGCTACTATGGTTTATCGTTATCGTACCAATCTCAAAAAAGTATTTCTAACAGATTCAGAGTTACATCAATTGAATGAGCGAATCGACAAGAGTCACTGTCAAAATTTTTCAGTCTATGCCAGAAAAGTTTTGCTTAATCCCAATATGTCATTTGTCACGATTAATACTGATACTTATGACCAGTTAGTTTTTGAATTGAGACGTATTGGAAATAACATCAATCAAATTGCGCGTGCGATTAATCAAAGCCATCTGATTTCTCAGGACCAATTACAAGATTTGAGTAAAGGAGTCGGAGAGTTAATTAAGGAAGTGGACAAAGAATTTCAAGTGGAGGTGAAAAGACTGAAGGAGTTTCATGGTAGTTACTAAACATTTTGCGACGCACGGAAAAAAATATCGTAGGCGTTTAATTAAGTATATTCTCAACCCTGATAAAACGGACAATTTGAAATTGGTATCTGATTTTGGCATGAGCAATTACTTGGACTTCCCTAGTCATGCAGAAATGGTAGAGATGTACAATGTCAACTTCAGCAATAATGACAAGTTGTACGAATCCAGAAACGACCGACAAGAAAAACACCAACAAACTATTCATGCTCATCACCTCATTCAATCATTTTCTCCTGAAGATAATCTGACACCTGAAGAAATTAACCGCATTGGTTATGAGACCATGATGGAATTGACAGGAGGTCGTTTTAAGTTTATCGTAGCAACCCACACAGACAAAGATCATGTTCATAATCACATCCTAATCAACTCTATTGACCGCAATTCAGATAAAAAGTTGATATGGAACTATGCCTTGGAACGAAATCTCCGTATGATTTCTGACCGTATTTCTAAAGTGGCTGGTGCAAAAATTATTGAGAAACGTTATTCCTATCGAGATTATAAAAAAATATAGGGAATCTAGTCATAAGTTTGAATTGAAACAACGTCTTTATTTTTTTGCTGCAACAATCTAAATCGTTTGATGATTTTTTTAGAGAAAGCAAAAACAGTTGCATGTTCAGATTGATTTTTAGTCAGAAGCATAGCCGTTTTTTTGATGACAGATAGAACGATGATAAAATCAATTCGAGGTCGCCAACTTAGTAAACGAGATTTATATGATGAAGAATTTTTTTAGAATGCATTTTGCTAAGCAAGAGATTGAAAGTCGTTTAGAATTTTTTTGTTGAACCGTGTCAATTCTTTTAGAAGAGTTAATAACAAAAAGCAAAAAGAATTGAATCTAACCATTGACTTAAAAACAAAAAAATGTAACTTTTATCCTGGAAGAAGATAATCAAAAAGATAAGTTTGGGTCATCAAAAAAATAAGTGATAAGAAATTATATGATGTCAAATTTTTTTCAAGATTATTTTAAAAAAATAAGGAAGTCGGTGATTCAGAAAGATTAGAGAATTTACAGGAACAGTACCATGCTTTCCGAGAAGAACGAGATAAGGATAAAGTATCCACTGAAAAGATTGAGGAAGCCTTTTGAGACATTTAAGGAAAAACGAGATACCGTTCATGAATTTGAAGTGGAACTTGCAGAGAACCAAATAGAGAAGCTAGTTGATGAGGGCATTTATATCAAAGTGTCTTTTGGTATTAAGCAGAGTGGTCTCATTTTCATTCCCAATTATCAATTAGATATTCAGGAAGAAGAGAAACAGATAAAATATAAAAATCTTTATACGTGAGACAACCTCATACTTTGTCTATAACAAAGAACATTCGGATAAAAATCAGTATATCAAAGGACGAACCTTGATAAGACAGCTAACCAACGATAGTCGAGTAATACCATACAGAAGATCTACAGTTAAGAGTCTACAGGAAAAGATTACTGAGATTAACCTCTTCATTGAATTAACTGAAGCAGGTAAGAAATACCAAGACATTAAAGATGAGTTAGTAAAAAGAAATAGCAGAGATAGATATAAAACTAAATCAAATTAATGAAAAAAATCGCCAACTTAAATAAGATGGCGGAAGTGCTTATCAATTTGAAGAGTGAAGATGTGAGCAGTCGAAAGCTTGCAAGATATGACTTTTTAAAATTAAATTTGCCAGAATCAATTACAGTAGAACAAGTAAGCGAAGAAATAAGAGCGTTTAAAGAGGAGTTAAATCATTATCTTTATGAGTATGAGAACTTAATAAAAAAATTTAGAAATGTTTGTAAAAGTACTGAATGATAAGGATTTTTGATAAAAAAATTTAGTATAGAAATACTATTGGAATAACAAGAACTAATCCTATGGTGGTTAAAGATTAACTATCTTTATGCTATTGATTAATATATTTGTCATAGTGCTCTTGGTACTGTGCTTTTTATATTATGTTCTCCTAGAATTTCAAATACCTGAAGTGCTTGTTTCATCTTTTTCGATTCCGTTCGCAAGATTGCACTTAAATTCAAAGTATCCACATGTATATAAGAAGACGGTTTGTTCATAATAGTTTAATTCATTATTTAGTAATTTTTTTATTTCTTTGATTAGAAAAACTACAATTTTGAAATTCTTCTTTATCAATACTAACAATTAGGCAATTGATTGCCAATTGTGTAACAAGCCGTTTATTTGTCTTATTTAATGTTGAATAGATATAATTTTTTTAACATTTCTATAGTTAATAGGAAAAAGGAGTTATAATTAATTGTTCTTACACAGTTACCTAATAAGATAATTTCATAGTAACCCCAGTTTTCAACTTTAAAAAGATAATCTGTAAGCTGTAATAACTCCTCGTCCGAGGGGAGAAAATTTTTATTTGTTGTATAGAGAATCGATTTTACCATTGTCTTTTTCATAAGGACCCAAGTTATAACTTGAAGAGTTTGATAGTAATTCAATAATACTATCAAAAATTTTTTTGTGGAGTAGTGTTTTCGAATATATTGCACCAAGTTAGCGAATGATCCAGTTCTAGTAGAATTATTGTCATGAAGAATAATAAATTCATCCAAAGTTATATGTAATTTATCTAAAATATTGATTAGTCGAATACAAGAGATTTCTGATTCTCCCCGTTCAAATCTAGAGATTTGAGATTTAGATAAATTACTATCAGCAATTGAACTTAAACTTATTTTTCTTCCCTTTTCGAATTTTTTTCTGAGTGTTATACCAAGTTTTGATTTCATTTTTTTCCCATATTCCCAACAAAATTATAAGGATTTTTTTATTTATTATACAATAAATAAAAATAAAGGGAGGTTCAGTATGAAAAAAACTTTTTAAAAATTTACATCAATATTGTTATTGATTATGGATATTATCATTATAGTCGGAGGTTGATTCTTACTAATCTTATACGTAATTCTTAGAGGATATCTATTATGCAAGAAGTTATTATCACAAATAATAAAAAGCTGGTTATTTAGTTCGTCTAAGAGACATAGAAGACACCTAAAAAGGGTTGTTACTTATTGCAAAAGTTAGTTCCGATAGTGAGAATTAGAAAAAAATAGTTACGAATCTCAAGTAAGACACTACAAAGAATATATTTCTAAGCGTTCAGATTGGTAACTTGCAGATATTTATCATATAAAAGGTATATTAGGAACAAAAAGTAGGAAAAAGACAAGCTTTTTAACGACTAATAAATGAAATGAAAACTGTTATATTTCACTGATTGCTGTCATATAAAACATATTTTTATGAGTGACGTATTTACTTTCATTGTATAATCACAATAGAAATACTATTTTTAGTTTTTACTAAAAATCTAGAATATTTGAAAACTAATTGACTTACTTTATATATGAAAACATCCCTAATCTGCAACAAGGAGAGGAAGCAATGAAAAATTTAGGACAAATCTTAAAAATTCGAGAAGCTAAGGGCCCTCTCTTTATAATATTGCTAATGATGAGATTTCTACCTCTCAGTTATCTAGATTTGAAAATGGATATACAGATATTACTCTTAGTAAATTACTTTTCAGTTTTAAAGACACTGGACGTATCTTTTAGAAGAGTTTATGTATTTAGGGCGTGGTTTTCATAAGATGAGTAATTTTCGAGGTAATTGATAAGATAAATAATTATTTTTTTATAAGAACAACAGCCCAGCCTTGAGAAGACTCCTAATTAATTGTATAGAAAACGAAGAGGAGAAACTAAGTAAGAAATTAACAATAATTTTGATTAAGTTAAAGCTCCAAGAAATTGAGAAAGATAATATTGTGACTTCTGAAGAAATTGATTTTATATCAGACTATTTATTCAGCATAGATATCTGGGGTGAATATGAATTAGAGCTATTTTCCTCCACAATGGAAATTTTTTGCCAATCAAGTATTATGATATTAACGAAGGAAATGGTGAGGAGAACTGATTTTTATAAACATTTACCGACCCATAGAAGATTAATTACCAGCATGTTATTTAATGCTTTTAGCCTCAGCGTAGAAAGAAATAATATAGTTGATGCATCTTATTATAGAGAACAATTAGTCCAGTTATTTTTTTGATGAAACAGAATTATATGAAAGATTAGTTTTTTTCACCTCATAGATAGTTGTTACAATTTTAAGATGACAAATGAATTGAGTAATATTTTAGAGATGAGAAAGTGTATTGGCTTTCTGAAAACCTTGGAAAGCATGAGTTTAGTAGATAGATGGGAAAAATATATTGAGAGAGTACTTAATAGTAACTAATTGTAATTAGGGATAAAAACTATTAGACCAACTGCTAGTGATATAATAACATTAGGCAGTAGGTCTAATAGTTTTTATAATCAAGGAGGATTAATCATGAAGAAATTATTGAAGTTCTGGTAAGATGTTGTTTTTAGTATAGAAATAAGTCTTGAAAAAAACTGGATTTGAAGAATTATTTTTGATTAAAACAATTTTTTAGTTAGGGTTCTGTTAAGGAATTATAGTATTTAGAGTTACAAGTTTGAATATCGAAAAAGATATTCACTAGAACCGGGGTGGTTGTAATGAGTGTATTAGAGTTTATAAAACCTAGAAAAAGATTCCGTATATACTCCATTGAATAGTATTAGGGTAAAGCTGACAGATAACTGTAATTGGAACTGCTGGTGGTGTCATAATGAAGGAACAGGTAGTAGGGAACAAAGATTAATAAAAAAATATTGATTTTTTTCAATGATAAATTTTTTTAATGATTTTATTGATCTAACAGATTCCTTAAATATTACTGAGGTACATTTGACAGGTGGTGAGCCTAGTTTACATCCAGATATTGACTTAATTATTAAAAAAATTGAAAGAATATAATTTTGTTGTTAAGATGACCTCAATTGGAGGTAAAAAGGAGGTTTTTTTGATAAGATAATATCTTCGGGAATAGATGGAATTAATTTTAGTTTACATGCGGTAGATACGGTTGAAATGTACAACACTCAAGTTAATCGTTCTAATAGATGGGTAGAGCAAAATCATCGGAAGTTAAAAGAACTAATAGAATATGTAAGTAGAAAAGGAGTTCCTGTAAAGATAAATACTGTTGTAGCCAGCTCTGAAGATTTCGGTAGAGCTTATGAAGTGATGAAGTGGGCTAGTAGCCGCAACATTGCCATAAGAATCTTAAACGAAGTTGAAAGCAATGAAAAATCTATTAGTGCGATTAGAAATTTTTTTGATTCGTTAAATGGTATTGAAATAAGTAGGAAATATATCAAAGGAAGTTCATCTGGAACTATTTTTTATAATGTTCCTAATATTGGTGAAGTGGGATTTAAAATACTGATTCCAAACTACTTGCACGATATGTGTAAATGTTGTAGAATTAGGGAAAAGGGCAGATGTGGTGAATATTTTTATGGAATACGATTAGAAAATTTGCTTGGTAATTACAATATTAGGCTTTGTGTCCATAAAACATCACCAGAAACTTACTATAGACTGAGTGAATTTAAAGAGACTTCAGCCTTTGAAGAATTGAGAGGTAAAATTAATGAATGAATTAGAAGTTAGATTTGAACTTAACGATGAGAGGGATTATAATAATGCTATTTCATATTTAGAAAAAAATCTTATAAATTTAAGTGTGAAAAATAAGCAAGTTGATGAATATTTTAAAACAAAAAGGAAGAGAATTTGAAAATGATGAGGTAGGTAGCTTTTATTTACAGAATTCGTCAAGAAGCTGATGATAAGGCATGTGTTTTTCACAAGAAAAAGATACGATAAAACAAGGAATGTGGAGTGAAAGTGAAATAGAGTTGGAATCTGAAAAACTAGAATTTGTAAGGAATATCTTGCAAGATGGTTTTTTTCAAATATTTTTCACAATAAGTAAATATAGAAAGACTTATCATGACGTATTAGAAAATAAAACGATTAATCTAGATAAGATTGATGGTCTTGGGTTTTTATCTTGAAATAGAGATTTTAGGAGATTTTTTTCAAAAGAAGATTATAATAATTTTTTTATGAGAAAAATGTGCGGAGAGTTCTCGTTTTTAAATTCAAAAAAATAGAAACAAAGGGCTATGTCCAATTAATGAGAGAAAAAAATGGACGTAATTGAAATTATCAAACAGTTTTATTTTTATGGTCAAGAAAATGGATTTCGAAAACTACAAGAAGGTAAAGTTGTTAGACCTAGAGGGTCAGAGACTATCTTTAATATGTCTGCTATTTCAGAGCATATTAGTTTGTTTGATATGCTATCTGAAACTGGCTGCGTGGAAAAATATGTAACAAAACAGCTATCATATTTTTCAAATAAATTAGATGGCGTCGGTATTAATAGATTGACTAATCCGATGGAGGTTGGCTTATCATTTCTAGTTAAGAATTGCAAAGAACCGGAAGAGATGATTTATCATGCTTTAGCTTTTTTGCAAAGCATTGGTTTATTTACACACCGTATATATGTACGATGCGATAAAGAATTAGAGTTTCGCAGATGGTACATAAAAACAGGAATACCATCTGAAAATATATATGAATGGAAAAATATTGAGAAATTTCATATAGGAAAACAGAGACCTACAGGTAATTACTCTTACTTATATTACAAGTATCTTAATGGTGTAGTTCCGTTCGGAACAATTGCAACTATATATAGAGATGGAAACTACCATTTTGATGTAGTTTTTTTATGCAGAACGTTTAGCAATGATTCTAGAAGAAAAAAAGAATCAATCTGGGGAATTTCCGAAATTAATTTTTTTGTTGCCAGTTGTGTCATCATTGCCTATTGATTTTTTTAAATGTTAATAGATTCGTTTTACTTTTTTTAGAGTTTTGGTTTTATTAATTCATGGTGGGATAGGAGAAATTTCAAATAAAAACAGGGGTATTTTTTTAAAAAAATTATACGTGAATTAGCTTTTTTATTAGATTCAAAAAAACTATCTCCAATTTATCAAAGAAAAAAATTAGTTGACTTATCTTCTAATCTTGTTCACAGTTTAGGTTATACTGATTTGAACATTCAGCAGAAGAGACAACTTGAGGAAAGTATAGAAAAAAATAAATTATTTCTCTATTGATATAGCAAAAGAGATTGAATAAAGTTGAAAACATGCTTAGGAATCAAGAGGTTAATTCAATTGATTTCAGAAAACTAAAAGGAGAATACGGAATATTTCCTGAATGGATAGTAGCAAAAATATTCTGATATTCTCAAGGATAGAGGTATTCATATAGAAATAAAAAAACGGAATTCTATTCGAAGTTTAGCCTTAGGAAACGATAATAGACTAGTAGATATTGATGAACTATTAGGAGAAAAAAATGTCTAAAAATACTTGTTATTGGTGGTTTCTCTGAAATACACAGAGCACTTAAAAAAATAATTGTAAGTTAACATTGGTTTGTGAATCTTCGAAGATAAAAACCATATTTTAAAGATCTTTATGATGAAGTTCTTGCCTTTTAACAGTTTTTTAAAAATGAAGTTCAAATTATTGAAACAGTAAGTAAGGCTGTTGAATATTTAGGAGACTATCAATCGATAATTTGTATGTTTGAAAAATTTACAAGCATTAGCATACAAAATAGCTGAAAAACAAAGATACCTTTTAATATCAATGAAACTCAAATGATGGTTATAAATAATAAGTATGCATTGAGAACTTACTTGAAAAAAATTCATTCTTTGATAACGTTAACTGTGAAATGATTGAGAATAGAGATGATGTGATAAGATTTGTCAACAAAAATGGCACATCAATCTTAAAAACCGATAGATGGTACTGGAAGTCGAGCAATCTATAAAGTTGATTCATCAAACGTGAAGGAAATAGTGAATCAAGTAGAGATTTCAGATGAAACGTTTATAATTGAAAAATTTATTGAAGGTGAAGAATTTAGTATAGAGGCTATAAGCGTAAATAGTCAGCATCATATTTATGGTATAACAAAAATTAAAAATCTCGAAACATTTGTTGAGATTGGCCATATTGTACCCTAGCTAATATTTCGACTGATTTAGAAGATATAATTAACAACTATATGGGGAAACTATTATCAATTTTTGAAGGTTACAAATGGTCCAACTCATACAGAGATAATTATCACAAACAATCAAGAGATTCATGTTGTCGAAACTCACTTTAGATTAGGTGGAGGTATGATTTCGGAATTATATAGAAATATTAGTATAAACCATAATCCTATAGAGATAGCAGCCCTATCATCTGCCCAACTTTTTAAAATGATTTTTGATAATTTTGTCTTTTTCTTCTAAATTTGTAGCTATTTATTTTTGAGGAATTTGAAGGTGAAGTAATTAAAAACAGTTACTTTAGATGATCACTATATTGAAAATCATAAAGATATTATCGCTACTGAATTATATGTTAAAGCGGGGGATAAGAGGAGAGAAATAGGTAGCTCAAATAGGATTGGTCATGTGATAAAAAAACTTCAAACGATTACAATGAGTTAATCTCAGGTAGAGAAAAGACATTGAATTCCTGTATTGAAGTACTGTATGAATAGTCAATTTTGGAGGTGAAATATGTCTGTAGTGATTATTGATCGTGAAGGTAAGTCTAAACATAATTATTTAAAATGGTTAAATGATTTTTGACCAAGAGGTATATATCTTGGGCTATCTCGAAACGATAAATAGTTTTTTTCTTATGATAAGGCTATAGGTTTTCCTGAATTTGAGACCAACGGAAATGTTGAGCAATTTATTTATGAATTAAATAAAATCGATCCTGTTACAAAAAAATTTTAGCTTTTTGAAGAAGGTAGTATTATTCGAGCTGCTTGTATACGAAAAAAATTTGGGAATAAAAAGGTCAAACACTTGAAGAAGCACTATTGTTTAGAGATAAATATCTAATGCGGAAAAAAACTTTCTAAAGAAGGTTTTTAAAATTCCTAAATTTAGAAAAAGTAGATCACTTTATGGATGTTGTGTCTTTCTGTGAACAATTTGGGTATCCTGTGATTTTTGAAACCAAGAAAAAAATGGGCTTCAAAAAGGTGTTATCAAAAATTGAGAATAAAGATTCGTTGTCAGATGTTCTTTATAATATTTCGCTAGATGATTACTTGGTTGAAGAGTATGTGAGTGGACAGCTATATCATGTTGACGGATTTTTTTAACGGTCAATCGATAGAGTTTTTCTTGTTGTAGTATGTATGTCAAAAAAATTGTTTAGAAGCATTTGAAGAGGGATTTGGTCTTGGTTCAATAATGCTTGATATTGACTCGAATGAAGACAAGTTATTAAAAAAATTATACTGCAGAGATTTTTAAAAAAATTTGAAGTTGATTATAATACGATTTTTTTCATGCAGAAATATTTATTGATAAATCTGGTAATCCAATACTCTGTGAGATTGGAAGTAGGCTTGTAGGGGGTGAATATACAAAAAAATATTATTAAATCATTCTCAATTAATTTGGATGAATATTTGGTAAAAAGAGAGTTAGGCATTCCTTATAATATAGGCAACACTTCAAGTGTTAGGCTTTCTGGGAAAGTATGGATACCGGCACAAAAGGGATATGTGAAGTCTATTCCAATATTGGATTTGGATGGGATTATAGAGATACAAATTAAACAATATGAAAATGTTCGCTTTGCTGGATTACAAAAACAGATGGATTACTTATTAACTGTTAGCTTTTTTGGGAAGAATTTGGATGAACTTCTTCAAAAAGCAATGGATATAAAGAATTTTTATAGCAAGTCAATTGATTGGTCGGAAACTATTACTGATACATGGTTTACTACTTAGTAGTTAGAGTCTAATTTTTTTATCTGCATAAGATTAAGAATATTACATTTTTTTAATAGATACGAGAGAATTTAGTTCAATTACTTGGTGAAGTTAGTTGGTAATACAGATATTTCATGATGGAGTTTTTAAAAACTCCTATTTTTTTATAAAAAAATCAGATTCTATAAAAGTGGATAAATCAACATTTCCATCCTTAGAATTTTTTTGGGTTTTAAAGGCTCTTTTTGAAGGAGTAATACTTTCAAAGTTATTTTCATAGTTTTCTTTCAACCATTATTTAAGGTGTCTTATAACACTAATAATGGTAATGATAGGTTGTAGATATACTTTTTATTGTTAAACTATGATGAAATTAAATAGTGCCTTATACAAATTGTGGTAGCATTTAGACATTGCTAATGGAGGACCTGAAAAAGATAATATGAGGTAATATTAATGGAAAATAAAAAAACAAAGAATATAAGTTATCTTGTCATGAGTAAAGGGGTATCTAAAATCGGAGATATCATGTTTGACTTCGCTAATAATACCTTTCTGGCCGGACTAAATCCAACATCTTTATCGTTGGTTGCCATTTATCAATCATTAGAAAAGGTGATCGGGGTTCTATTCAATTTATTCGGTGGAGTCATTGCAGATAGTTTTAATCGGAAAAAAATTATCATTGGAACAAATTTCTTATCTGGGATCGCTTGCATAGTTCTATCATTAATCTCTAAAGAACAATGGTTAGTTTATGCGATTGTTATCACAAATGTCATATTGGCTTTTATGAGCGCATTTTCAGGACCGTCCTACAAGGCTTTTACGAAAGAAGTCGTAAAAGAAGATAGTATTTCCAAACTAAATTCACTATTAGAAACAACGAGTACTGTAATAAAAGTAACGATTCCTATGGTAGCAATCTTCTTGTACAACATTCTAGGGGTACTGGGGGTGCTATTATTGGATGGATTATCCTTTCTAATGGCAGCTTTATTGATTTTATTTGTTACACCTGTGAATGAAGAAGTAGATACAAAGGAGGAAATGACAATAAATGGAGTCTTTAACGACTTAAAAGTAGGATTCAAGTATGTTTATAGCCATAAACCAATCTTTATTATTATCATTCTTTTCTGCTTTGGTTAATTTTTGTTCTAGCAGCCTATAATTTATTATTACCTTATAGTAGTCAAATGTTTGAAGGAATTTCAGATAGACTTTATGGAAGCTTTCTAACAGCGCAAGCAATTGGTGGTTTTTTGGGATCGATATTAAGTGGTTTTGTCAATAGATCTTTGTCAAGTAGACGTTTACTTCTCTTTTCAGCGTGTTCAGGCTTAATGTTAATGCTAACTGCACCGCTTTTATTTTTATATTCCATAACCCTCATTATCCTAATTTTTTTCTCCAGCGTTATTTAGTCTATTTCTTTCCATTTTTTTAATATCCAATTTTTTTCTCTATTGTTCAAAGAGATGTAGATAATGAGTTTCTTGGCAGAGTCTTTGGAATTATCTTTTCAGTAGCGATCCTTTTTTATGCCACTAGGTACCGTTTTTTTCTCAGTAGTTTTAAATCCTAACAATACTTTTAATATTTTTATTATTGGTGTATCTATTACGGTATTATCGCTAATATTCAGCACGCTATTGAAGAGGTATGATAGAAGTTGATAGCTGATAAAAAAATAGCTGATACAGAGAATTTAGAGCGCCTTTTGGAATATTTTTTTGGAAACATTTAATCAATCACAGTTGAATGTGAAGGGCAATCTGTTTTTAGAAGAATACAATCAAGATACCATTATGCTATTACTTTAGTTCAGTTAAAATATTGAGAAGTATTACTTTTTATTGAGAAAAGCATCACAAAGGATTCCAATTAATTTTTAATGATTTTTTTCTAATCTAATTTTTGTGGTTATTGACAAATTTGCTTTTGGATCCATGGAGTGGTTTATATACATCTGTTAATGCAACGGATAATTTTATTGATAAGTAGGGGTGGCTATTATTCAACCTTTAGGTTCTGAAAGTAAGAGATTCACATTAGAAATATCATGTTGACCATTTTTTTCAATTTGCTGGTTAGCAGTAATCTGAACATCATTAATTCCTTCCTTAACAAAATTATGCGACTTTTGTTACCGGATTACTGCTGATTTTTTTAATAGCTTATAACATTTTTTTGTTTTTTTAGACGGTTAATAGATTTTGACCGTCTTTCTTAATATTGTCTTACCTATAATAGATATGCTTACGAGAAGTGTTTAATAAATTAATTTTAGTTCAAAAATGTCCAGTTTGGACAGTTTGAAAGATTTCTGGTTTTTATATATTATACTTTTTCTCAGGAGAAAGCTAGATGTACAGACGTTTGAGAGATTTGAGGGAAGATCACGATTTGACCCAAAAACAAATAGCTAAAAATACTTTCGTTTACAAACTCAGCTTATGCTAAAATTGAACGGGGTGAGCATGCCTTGACGGCAGATGTATTGGTAACTCTCTCAAACTTTTTACGATGTCAGTACAGACTATCTATTGGGATTGACAGATTTTCCTGATAAAATTCGCTTTTAGAAAAATAATCTCCTCAATTGCATAGAGTGTGAAAAATGAGGAGATTTTTTTATTTGTTCTTTGACAATTGAATAGTCCAAAAATGGTACTTTCCTCATTTGTGGAGCAGATTTGAATGGCTCGCCATGATAAGAGCGATATTAAAAACCATCAATAAAATAGAGCGATACTTTATATGCCATGATACAAATGATATACAATGATACTTCTGACCGTTCAGGCTGCCACCGTAAAAGAGCAGCAAGTGAAATTCTTATGATGACTTCATCAGTCATGCCATGGAGGTGAAAATATTTTTTAGGAAGGATGATGATATGAATATAAAATATATATCTGTCGAAAAATTCCATTGCCGAATGGGCCGATAAAAAAAGGGAATTCTAAAAAGATGGGATGGTTTAAATCAATATACATTGAACAGATGGATTAAAGAAATGCGAGAAAACAGAACATTTTCCATGTATGTAATTAACCCAACCCATAAACTTGTTTTCATTAATCTAGAAGGATTTGAAAGTTTCTTAAGATGGAAGCAAAAGCGGACAAAATAAGGAAGTCATGGTATAATATAGGGTAGTTATTTATTCTATACAACAATGATTTATTTCTTTTTAAGAGTTAAGAGGAATTAAATTATGTATTATGTAACTAAAACAAATTCAAAAGGGCAACCCTTATATCAAGTGGTTGAAAAGTACAAAGATCCACTAACAGGAAAGTGGAAATCAGTAACTGTAAGTTATACTAAGAATACTAGTAGGGCGAGGAAACAAGCTGAAAGAGAGGTTCTTGATAAAATAGATAGACTAACTACTTCATTTGAAAGTCAGTATAGTCCTGAACTGATTACAACATTTGGAGAGTTAAAAGAAAATTGGTTTCAGACTTGGTGTGTCTCTGTTAAACCACAAACAATTCAGAGAGAACTACTGGTTATGAAGCGTCTTGGGAAAATTATAGGAGATGATTTTTTGTTAGACAGGATTACTCCACTTCTGATGAAAAATAGTCTCAATAAATATTTAGAAATGTATGATGCATCGCCTTCAACAATGACTCATATAAAAAAAGTACTTGTAATAAGATTTTTTTAATCATGGTGTGTTATATAATGTCATTAAGTTTTCTCCAATGACTGCGGTAAAACTAGATATTTCACTAGAGAAAAGGCGTAAAGCAAAAGAAAGACATGATTCTAAATTTCTAGAAATCCATGAATTACATGCATTTTTTGATGTGTTACGTCAATGCAGAAATGCAAACTATTATGATCTTGCTATAGTATTGTTGCTTACAGGTATTCGAATTAGTGAAGCAGCATTTTTACCATCAGATATTGATTTTGAAAAAGGAATCTTGCATATTGATAAGGCACTTCAATATCACTGTTTAAAAGTTGAACAATTTCATTTTGATACAACTAAAACACTCAATTCAATTAGAGAAGTAGCTTTGCCTGAAGCTGCAAGCGAAGCTATTAAAAGGACAATACAGAGAAATAAAGAGTTTGATGCTTATATGGAGAAACATCCCTGTCCTGCCTTTACACATTCTGAAAGTGTATTTAGAACAGAATACGGCTCTCCAATAACATCAAGTACTTTTCGTCAAATTTTGAAACGAATAGAAGGAAAATTATTGACAAATTGTTTAAGTGACTATGGTTTTAAGTGGGTAAAACATGTTACTCCCCATTCGTTTAGGCATATGCATATTAGTTACCTTCAAAGTAATGAGATGCACATAGCAGTGAAAGATGTTATGACTAGGGTAGGACACGCTAACTTTGAGACAACAATGGGCTATACACATAATATAAATCGTTCACAAGAAAATACTGTAAAAAGCCTTAAATCAATTTGTAGAAAAATCACAATTTCCATTTTGAAGAATTGAAAAGTTATACCTGTAAATATTCCAGAATGATTGAAAAAAATTTATTGAAACTAGTGATAATAGCAATAAAGTAGAATTAAGTGTTGATGAGTTCAAAGACTTGTTACATCTTAGTCCACGTTACTCACCTAAAAAAATATTGTTTCAAATTTACTATTAAAAAAATCAAAAAAAGATATTGTTAAATACCATCCACAGTTTGATATAAAGATTGTGAAATCAAGTGAGAATCAAATCAGAGGTTTTTTTCCATTGCATGGTAGTTTTGGTGTTCGCTTGGTGTTTAGACAATAGTAAAATAAAAATAGGGTATCTAAACCCTTGCTACGAAAGGAAAAAAACTCAATGGCTACTATTCAATGGTTTCCTGGTCACATGTCTAAAGCACGTCGACAGGTGCAGGAAAATTTAAAATTTGTTGATTTTTGTAACGATTTTGGTGGATGCACGCTTACCTCTATCCAGTCAAAATCCTATGTTGACCAAAATCGTTGGTGATAAACCAAAACTCTTGATTTTAAACAAGGCGGACTTGGCTGACCCAGCAATGACCAAGGAATGGCGCCAGTATTTTGAATCACAAGGAATTCAGACGCTAGCTATCAACTCCAAAGAGCAAGTAACTGTAAAAGTTGTAACAGACGCAGCCAAGAAGCTCATGGCTAATAAGATTGCTCGCCAGAAAGAACGTGGGATTCAGATTGAAACCTTGCGTACCATGATTATCGGGATTCCAAACGCTGGTAAATCAACGCTTATGAACCGTTTGGCTGGTAAGAAAATTGCCGTTGTCGGCAATAAACCAGGTGTGACAAAGGGTCAACAATGGCTCAAAACCAATAAAGACCTGGAAATCTTGGATACACCAGGGATTCTCTGGCCTAAGTTTGAAGATGAAACTGTTGCGCTTAAGTTGGCCTTGACTGGAGCTATCAAAGACCAGTTGCTTCCTATGGACGAGGTAACCATTTTTGGCCTCAATTATTTCAAAGAACATTATCCAGAAAAGTTGGCCGAACGCTTCAAACAAATGAAAATTGAAGAAGAAGCGCCTGTTATTATTATGGACATGACCCGCGCCCTCGGCTTCCGTGATGACTATGACCGTTTCTACAGTCTCTTCGTGAAGGAAGTCCGCGACGGCAAACTCGGTAACTATACCTTAGATACATTGGAAGACCTCGATGGCGACGATTAAAGAAGTCAAAGAACTCCTTGAAACGGTCAAGGACCTTGATAGCCCTATTTCTAGATCTTGAAAAGGATAATCGCTCAGGAGTTCAAAAAGAAATCAGCAAGCGTAAAAAAGCCATTCAGGCAGAATTGGATGAGGATCTTCGTTTGGAATCCATGCTTTCCTACGAAAAGGAACTTTATAAGCAAGGATTGGCCTTAATTGCTGGTGTTGATGAGGTCGGCCGTGGTCCTCTGGCTGGGCCTGTAGTCGCTGCAGCTGTTATTTTACCTCAAAATTGTAAGATTAAAGGTCTCAACGACAGTAAGAAAATTCCAAAAAAGAAACATCTGGAGATTTTCCAAGCCGTTCAGGACCAAGCTTTGTCAATAGGCATTGGTATCATGGACAATCATATCATCGACCAAGTCAATATCTATGAAGCAACCAAACTGGCCATGAAGGAAGCTATCTCCCAGCTCAGTCCTCAACCTGAACATCTCTTAATAGATGCCATGAAACTGGACTTGCTCATTTCACAAACATCTATCATCAAAGGAGATGCTAATTCCCTTTCAATTGCAGCAGCTTCCATAGTAGCCAAGGTGACACGTGATGAATTGATGAGGGACTACGATCAGCAGTTCCCTGGCTATGATTTTACTGCTAATGCAGGATATGGAACAGCTAAACACCTGGAAGGCCTCACAAAACTAGGAGTTACCCCAATTCACCGAACCAGCTTTGAACCCGTTAAATCACTGGTTTCAGGAGAAAAAGAAAGTTAAGTTAGAAGGAATGATTATGAAGGAACAGTCAGAAACACTCAGTTCCAAGAAAGAATTTGCCTTTGCCTCAAGCACCATATTATCCCAAGTTGGGCGAGGCATCATCGTGGGTCTCGTCGTCGGACTCATCGTCGGATCTTTTCGGTTTTTAATCGAAAAAGGCTTCCACCTGATACAAGGACTTTATCAAGATCAAGCGCACCTAGTGCGCAACCTTTTTATCATTGGTCTATTTTATTTAATAGTTTGTTGGCTCAGTGCGAAATTAACTCGATCAGAAAAAGATATCAAAGGCTCAGGAATTCCTCAAGTTGAAGCCGAATTAAAGGGACTCATGACCCTCAACTGGTGGGGAGTTCTTTGGAAAAAATATATTCTAGGAATTCTTGCTATTGCAAGTGGCCTTATGCTGGGGCGTGAAGGACCAAGTATTCAACTTGGAGCAGTCGGTGGTAAAGGAATTGCCAAATGGCTCAAATCCAGTCCAGTAGAGGAACGCTCCTTGATTGCTAGTGGAGCTGCCGCTGGTCTAGCTGCGGCCTTTAATGCACCTATTGCAGGACTTCTCTTTGTGGTAGAAGAAGTTTATCACCATTTTTCACGCTTTTTCTGGGTATCTACTCTCGCAGCTAGTCTCGTAGCAAACTTTGTTTCTCTGCTCATATTTGGCCTAACACCCGTACTGGATATGCCAGACAACATCCCACTCATGACCCTAGACCAGTATTGGATTTACCTCCTTATGGGAGTTTTTCTTGGACTATCTGGTTTTCTCTATGAGAAGGCTGTGCTCAATGTTGGTCGAGTTTATGATTGGCTTGGTCAAAAAATCAATTTGGATAGAGCTTATTATCCAATTCTGGCCTTCATTCTCATCATACCAGTCGGAATCTTCTTACCCCAAATCCTTGGTGGTGGAAATCAGCTGGTTCTTTCCCTAACTGAGCAAGATTTTAGTTTCCAAGTTCTATTAGTTTACTTTTTGATTCGCTTTGTTTGGAGCATGATTAGTTATGGAAGTGGCCTTCCAGGAGGAATTTTCCTACCCATTTTGGCGCTTGGTTCATTGCTTGGAGCTCTAGTTGGTGTTATTTGTGTCAATCTTGGACTTGTCAGTCAAGAGCAATTCCCTATATTTGTCATTCTAGGAATGAGTGGCTATTTTGGAGCAATATCTAAGGCACCCTTAACCGCTATGATTCTGGTAACCGAAATGGTAGGAGATATTCGCAATCTCATGCCACTTGGATTAGTAACCCTAGTTGCCTACATCATCATGGATCTGCTCAAGGGTGCGCCAGTCTATGAGGCTATGTTGGAAAAAATGCTGCCTGAAGAAGCGTCAGATGAAGGAGAAGTCACTCTCATTGAAATCCCTGTTTCGGATAAAATAGCAGGAAAACAAGTACATGAACTCAACCTACCACATAATATCCTCATCACAACTCAAGTCCATAATGGCAAGAGCCAAACCGTTAACGGTTCAACCAGAATGTATCTCGGAGATATGATTCATCTAGTGATTCCAAAAAGTGAAATTGGGAAAGTCAAGGATTTGTTGCTGTAGTGCTTCTACATAATTTTTATTATGTAAAAACGACTTGATTTATTTAGAAAACCGATTCTCAGAAATGAGATCGGTTATTTTTTTAATAACCCTCTTTTTTTAATATACTATTCCTCCCAAATCATTGAAATTATAGCTTGAATTTGATATGATGGTCTTATGGATAAAAGTAGAGCAAAGCGTGAGAATCACGATAAGATAAGAATGAGTCTAATAGCCCTAGTAGCTATCTTTTCAGTAAGTATTTGTGTCCTTGGTTCAATGATTGGATACAAAGTATATACAAAACAAAGTTTTGAACAAAGGATTGAGTCTTTAAAAAAGAGAAAGATGATCAATTGAGTGAGGGAAATCAGAAGGATCATTTTCGTAAGGGACAAGCAGAAGTAATTGCCTATTATCCTCTCCAAGGGGAGCAAGTGATTTCATCTGTAAAAGAAATCATGACACAGGATATTAAGGAAAATCTGGAAGACAAGGAAAATCTGGTTTTTTATTATACGGAGAAACAAGATTCGACTTTAAAAGGGATTGTCAACCGAAGTGTGATGAAACAAGTCTATGATTTAACTTCGCCAAAAGTTGAAGAGACTGAAAAAACTAGTCTAGCGAAAGTGCATTTGACAGAAGATGGTAAACCTTTTACCCTTGATCAACTATTTTCAGATGCTAGTAAAGCCAAAGAAAAGCTGACAAAAGAACTGACTTCTTTTTTACAGGATAAGAAATTGGAGCAAGAAAAGATTGATCAAGTTGTTAAAGCCTTCTCTGACCAAGACTTGTCTGCATGGAACTTTGATTATAAGGATAGTCAGATTATCCTTTATCCAAGTCAGACAGTTGAAAATCTAGACGAGATTGCCTTGCCAGTATCTAGTTTCTTTGAAGTTATTCAGTCCTCTTATTTATTAGATAAGGATGCAGAGCTATATAAGGCCTATTATGAAAAGAAAAATCGTAAAGTAGTGGCCCTGACTTTTGATGATGGACCAAATCCTGCAACGACAAATCAAGCATTAGATACTCTTTCTAAGTATGGTATCAAGGCAACTTTCTTTGTTTTAGGTAAGAATGTTTCTGGTAATGAAGAGATTTTGAAACGCATGAAATCGGATGGCCATGTTATTGGAAACCATAGTTGGAGTCATCCAGTGCTTTCAAAACTTTCCCTTGATGAAGCTAAAAAACAAATTACTGATACTGAGGATGCGCTAACTAAAGTGTTGGGTTCTAGCTCTAAACTTATGCGTCCCCCTTATGGAGCCATTACAGACGACATTCGCAATAGCCTCGATTTGAGTTTTATTATGTGGGATGTAGATAGTCTGGACTGGAAGAGTAAAAATGAAGCAGCTATTTTGACAGAAATTCAGCGTGAAGTCAAGAATGGTTCTATTATTCTCATGCATGATATCCATGCTGAAACAGTGAATGCTTTACCAAAGGTTATTGACTATTTGAAAGGGCAAGGTTATGACTTTGTAACAATTCCAGATTTGTTAGATACTCGTCTTAAACCTCACCAACTCTATTACGACCGCAATCAATAATACACAAAATCTAAAGAGAAAAGTCTTCCTTGAAAATTTGGCTCTTTGGATTTTCTTCTCATAGAAAGGAAAAATAATGAAATCTTACACTTTAAATAATGGCGTTACAATTCCAGTTCTAGGATTTGGAACCTGGAAAGCTGAAAATGGGGAGATTGCCTACCAAGCTGTCCTAGAGGCTTTAAAGGCAGGCTATCGCCATATTGATACGGCAGCGATTTATAAAAATGAAGAAAGCGTTGGTCGTGCTATTCAAGATAGTGGCGTTCCGCGTGAGGAAATTTTTGTAACCAGTAAATTGTGGAATACAAACCACACCTATGAGCAAGCTCGTCAGGCTTTTGAAGAGTCTTTAGAGAAGCTGGGTTTGAATTATTTGGATTTGTATTTGATTCATTGGCCAAATCCAAAACCACTCAGAGAAAATAACCACTGGAAAATCCGAAATTCAGAAGTTTGGAGAGCGATGGAGGATCTTTACCTAGAAGGTAAAATCCGTGCTATCGGTGTTAGTAATTTCCTTCCCCATCATTTGGATGCCTTGCTTGAAACAGCAAAAATTCTTCCAGCGGTCAATCAAGTTCGTTTGGCTCCAGGTGTCTATCAAGAGGAAGTCGTAGATTACTGTCGAGAAAAAGGAATTTTATTGGAAGCTTGGGGACCTTTTGGTCAGGGAGAACTATTTGATAGTAAGGAAGTCCAAGAAATCGCGGCAAATCATGGAAAATCGGTTGCTCAGATAGCCTTGGCCTGGAGCTTAGCAGAAGGATTTTTACCACTTCCGAAATCTGTCACAGCTTCTCGTATTGAAGCTAATCTTGATTGCTTTGGAATTGAACTGAGTCATGAGGAGCTAGAAACATTAAAAACGATAGCTGTTCAGTCGGGTGCTCCACGAGTTGATGATATGGATTTCTAGAAAATCATAAAAAGAATTGTACATTGTTCTAATTTTTGATATAATAGTCAGCAGGAAAGAAAGTCTTATGGCGTTCTTCAAGCGAGCTTGGGATAGTGGGAGCCAAGTAGGACAAAATAAAGAGCTGGCGCTTTCTGTAGTATTTTCAAAAACAATGAAGTAATAAATTAGGGTGGAACCGCGTTTTTGACGCCCCTAGTCGCAAGGCTTGGGGGTTGAAATTCGGTTCTTTTTGAATTCGTCTAATGCCTAAGTAGAAAGGAGCATAATGCTTAAAGGATCTTGTTTATGTAAAGCAGTGACCTACACTCTAGATGAGGAATTATCGGAATTAGTTTTTTGTCATTGCTCATTTTGTCGGAAAGCAACTGCGTCTGCCTATACAGTTAATGCTAAAGTTAGCAGTGAAAAGCTAGTATTGCATGGAAAAGAAAAGCTTGTTTCCTATAGTTCTTCTTCAGGAAAACAGCGTTATTACTGCCAGAACTGTCATAGTCAAATTTTCACTGTTCAAGAAAATATACCAGAAGTTTGTGCTTTGAAATTAGGTACAATAGATGAATGCGATCAGAATTTACAAACTGTTCCCAAACGTCATATTTTTTTCAGGACCCAGCCTTTTTCTTGGTTGCTTGATAAATAAATCTAAGAAGATAATATAAACTAAAAGGAGTAAACAATGTCTAAAAAATTGACTTTCCACTGCATCAGTGGCAGAAACCTCCTTACAGTCGGACTGCCCCACGCTCAGCACTAGGGTGCTGAGCTAGACGCAGTACTAACTCGTCTTGCCTCGTATAATCGACGAGGCAGACTCGTGTCGCAAGAAATTATTTTTTTATTAAGGAGTATTCAATGTCTAAGAAATTAACATTTCAAGAAATTATTTTTGACTTTGCAACAATTTTTGGAATGACCAAGGTTGTATGCTTATGCAGGCTTATGACAACGAAAAAGGTGCGGGAACAATGAGTCCTTACACTTTTCTTCGTGCTATTGGACCTGAGCCATGGAATGCGGCTTATGTAGAGCCATCACGTCGTCCTGCGGACGGTCGTTACGGGGAAAACCCTAACCGTCTGTACCAACATCACCAATTCCAAGTGGTTATGAAGCCTTCTCCATCAAATATCCAAGAACTTTACCTTGAATCTTTGAAAAAATTGGGAATCAATCCTTTGGAACACGATATTCGTTTCGTTGAAGACAACTGGGAAAACCCGTCAACTGGTTCAGCTGGTCTTGGTTGGGAAGTTTGGCTTGACGGGATGGAAATCACTCAGTTTACTTATTTCCAACAAGTCGGTGGATTGGCAACTGGCCCTGTGACTGCTGAAGTTACCTATGGTTTGGAGCGTTTAGCTTCATATATTCAAGAAGTAGACTCTGTCTATGATATCGAGTGGGCTGATGGTGTAAAATATGGAGAAATCTTTATCCAGCCTGAGTACGAGCATTCAAAATATTCATTTGAAATTTCGGACCAAGAGATGTTGCTTGAAAACTTTGATAAGTTTGAAAAAGAGGCTGGCCGTGCCTTGGAAGAAGGCTTGGTACACCCTGCCTATGACTATGTTCTCAAATGTTCACATACCTTTAACCTGCTTGATGCGCGTGGTGCAGTATCTGTAACAGAGCGCGCAGGCTATATCGCCCGTATCCGTAACTTGGCCCGTGTTGTAGCCAAAACCTTTGTCGCAGAACGCAAACGCCTAGGCTACCCACTTTTAGATGAAGCGACACGAGCTAAACTCTTAGCAGAAGACGCAGAATAGTGAGTAATACTGTGCTCTAAAATCGTTAGAGGCAAGTCGAAGACTTGCTAGAGGGATATGCACCGCCGTACTGTTATGTGGGGATTTTTGAAACCTTAGGTTCAAAAATCAGTCAGCTAAATCCACTTTGATGAGACTGTTGGAAATCTTGATCAATTTTGCATTAGATTTCCCTACAGACTCACAAAGTTAGTTAGCGACGTCCCCAGTACCTAAGGTTCATATCAAAAAAGATTGAAGAAAATGTAAAGGAAAAAACATGACAAAAAACTTATTAGTAGAACTCGGTCTTGAAGAATTACCAGCCTATGTTGTCACACCAAGTGAAAAACAACTAGGCGAAAAAATGGCAGCCTTCCTCAAGGAAAACCGCCTGTCTTTTGAAGCTGTTCAAACCTTCTCAACACCACGTCGTTTGGCTGTTCGTGTAACTGGTTTATCAGACAAACAGGCTGATTTGACAGAAGATTTCAAGGGTCCAGCAAAGAAAATTGCCTTGGATAGTGATGGGAACTTCACCAAAGCAGCTCAAGGCTTCGTCCGTGGGAAAGGCTTGACTGTTGAAGATATCGAATTCCGTGAAATCAAGGGTGAAGAATATGTCTATGTCACTAAGGAAGAAATTGGTCAAGCAGTTGAAGCCATTGTTCCTGGTGTTGTGGATGTCTTGAAGTCCCTGACTTTCCCTGTCAGCATGCACTGGGCTAACAACACCTTTGAATACATCCGCCCTGTTCACACTTTAACTGTTCTTTTAGATGAAGAAGAGTTTGATTTGGATTTCCTTGATATCAAGGGAGATCGTGTCAGCCGTGGTCATCGTTTCTTGGGACAAGAAACTAAGATTCAGTCAGCCTTGAGCTACGAAGAAGACCTTCGTAAGCATTTTGTAATCGCGGATCCTCGTGAACGTGAGCAAATGATTGTTGATCAAATCAAAGCAATCGAAGCTGAGCATGGTGTACATATCGAAATTGATGCGGACTTGCTTAATGAAGTCTTGAACTTGGTTGAATACCCAACTGCCTTTATGGGAAGTTTTGATGCCAAATACCTTGAAGTTCCAGAAGAAGTTTTGGTGACTTCAATGAAAGAACACCAACGTTACTTTGTTGTTCGTGATCAAGACGGTAAACTATTGCCAAACTTCATTTCTGTTCGTAACGGAAACGCAGAGCATTTGGAAAATGTCATCAAAGGAAATGAAAAAGTCTTGGTAGCCCGCTTGGAAGACGGTGAATTCTTCTGGCGTGAAGACCAAAAATTGGTAATTTCAGATCTTGTTGAAAAATTAAACAATGTGACTTTCCATGAGAAAATTGGTTCCCTTCGTGAACACATGATTCGTACTGGTCAGATTGCTATTCTCTTGGCAGAAAAAGCAGGCTTGTCAGCGGATGAAACGATTGACCTAGCCCGTGCAGCAGCCATTTACAAGTTTGACTTGTTGACTGGGATGGTTGGTGAATTTGACGAGCTCCAAGGAATTATGGGTGAAAAATATGCCCTTCTTGCTGGGGAAACTCCAGCGGTAGCAGCTGCTATTCGTGAACACTACATGCCTACATCAGCTGAAGGGGAACTTCCAGAGAGCAAGGTCGGCGCAGTTCTAGCCATTGCAGATAAATTGGATACGATTTTGAGTTTCTTCTCAGTAGGTTTGATTCCATCAGGTTCTAATGACCCGTATGCCCTTCGTCGCGCAACGCAAGGTGTGGTTCGTATCTTGGATGCCTTTGGTTGGCACATTGCTATGGATGAGCTGATTGATAGCCTTTATGCTTTGAAATTTGACAGCTTGACTTATGAAAATAAAGCAGAAGTTATGAACTTTATCAAGGCTCGTGTTGATAAGATGATGGGTTCTACTCCAAAAGACATCAAGGAAGCAGTTATTGCAGGATCAAACTTTGTTGTGGCGGATATGTTGGAAGCAGCAAGCGCTCTCGTGGAAGCAAGCAAGGAAGATGACTTCAAACCATCTGTTGAATCACTTTCTCGTGCCTTTAACTTGGCTGAGAAGGCAGAAGGAGTTGCTACAGTTGATTCAGCACTATTTGAAAATGAGCAAGAAAAAGTCTTGGCAGAAGCAGTAGAAACACTTACTTTATCAGGATCTGCAAGTCAACAATTGAAACAACTCTTTGCGCTTAGCCCAGTTATTGATGCCTTCTTTGAAAATACTATGGTTATGGCCGAAGATCAGGCTGTCCGTCAAAATCGTTTGGCAATCTTGTCGCAATTAACCAAGAAAGCAGCTAAACTTGCACGTTTTAACCAAATCAATACCAAATAAAATCTGTTAAACGGATTAAATCTTATCATAAAGGAGAGAAACATGGATCCTAAAAAAATTGATCGTATTAACGAGCTGGCCAAAAAGAAAAAAACAGAAGGCTTGACCCCAGAAGAAAAAGTAGAACAAGCAAAACTACGTGAGGAGTACATCGAAGGTTATCGTCGCACTGTTCGTCACCACATCGAAGGGATCAAAATTGTGGACGAAGAAGGAAACGATGTTACACCAGAAAAACTACGCCAAGTCCAACGTGAAAAAGGGTTACATGGCCGTAGTCTCGATGATCCAAATTCATAATAAGTATTCTTTCTTTTAACAAAGATAGATGAAATAATACCAAAAGACTATCATACATAAATGAGCTGCACCTCAAAAGTTAGAGCTAGAAAATCTAACTTTTTAAGGTGTTTTATTATGAAATTGAGTTATATAGTGAATTGAAATAGGATACAAACAAAAAGATTAGTGAATTCAAATTAATTTCTATACAGGTTTTTAGAATTAGTTGTGTACTATTCTAGATTCAATCCATTATAAATATATGCTCTAAAATGATGGCCGCTGAGTCTTCTATCGTCAAGAAAAATCATCAAATCCCTCGTATTATTGTCATTTAGTTTAAAAAAAGCGCCCCAAACATTCAAAAATATTTGGAACTTCCCTTAATAAATCCGTCACTTTCTTTTTCAAGATAGCCCAAGCTTGCTCAATAGGATTCAAATCTGGTGAATAAGGCGGTAGGGGTAAGAAAAAGTGTTTATCTTGATGCAGAGTTCATCCAAGATGTTCTTGGGATGAAAACTAGCATTGTCTATGACAATGACATGAAGTGTCTTTAAAGCAGGCAGGAGTTGCGTTTTGAACCACTCCACAAAGAAGTCGCTCATCATACTTTCCTTGTAAATCATGGGAGCTATAAACTCTCCGTCTACTTGTCCTGTAACAATTGAAGTCCGCTCAAAACGCCGTCCGCTAAACTTTTCATAGACTTTCTCCCCTCTAGGAGCCCGTGCATAAGGACGATAGAAGTAGAGATCAATTCCCGTTTCGTCAATATATACGATTGGTAAGTCTTTTAGGTTATCCAAAATATCAAGAAATTCAGCGACTTTCTCTGGATTTTGTTCCTTAAAGCTAGTCGTCCTTTTTTAAAGTGACCTTAATTTACTTTAAAGCTGCCCATACTGGAAGAACAGCACAATCAAAATGTACCGCAATTTCCCGTAAAAAAGCGTCTAGATGAGCCTCTACAAAGGCTTTCAATTCCTCTAAAGGAATTTTTCGCTTTTTAACGACTCGCTTTTTCCGCTCTAAGTATCCTTGTTCACGTGTTTCTTTTCCCACGTGAAGAGAGTTCTGCCGCCAACATCAAAAACTTTAGCTGCCTCGACATGGCTGTGTCCTTCTTTGATGTAATCTAAATGCCATAGCTTTATTATAAGCTGCTTATTTTAAACTAAGCAACTATACCATCCAATCTAAAGAATTGTGAAGAGCTACAGTAGTTGTCCCAAAAGTTGTCCCAAATTTCTTCTGAATTTTCTTTGGTTTATTGTTATTTAGTAGACCATCTAGAATACAACAAACAATGGATTTTTTGGTGGACATCAATACCACAACACGTTTCAATCATGACTTCCATTATAAAAACCTCCTGTTAACTATTTGAACAATAGAACAAGAGGCTACTAGTAAGATATTTTCATGCTCAAGGCATATTAGAGTTATTTCACGACTCTTGTTCATCCAGTTTTTTGTAGAGGCTAGGAAAAAACCTATTAAACACCACGGATTGGTATTGTTCATCTTCATTATAAGATAAACTTCTTTTTCTGTCATGAGTTAGCAGGCTCTGCCTGCTTAGAGATTTTTATGAACTTGGTTTGCTTTTTAAAACACTCGATACACATAGGGATTTTCTGGTTTATCGACTTTGGTAAAGCTGTCGATTTCCAAGGTTGGGAGGTTTTGTTTGAGTTCTTTATGATAGTGATTGACTAGTTTTCCTTTGGCTGTTATCCAGGTGTTATTCTCATACTGACGGGTATTTCCCTTGGTCAGCAATCCATAGACACCTGAATCTGCGATACAGTGAATAATGCCGAAGCGGAACAGAAATTGGCTATTGGCATGACTGGGGTCATTATAGACAAAACCTGTGAACTGGACTGTCTTGCCCTCAAACTCATCTGGATAGTCGTAGATAGCTTCCATGACTTCCATATAGTTTTCATTAGTGATCTGAATGCTATCTTGGGACAAGTATTTATCCGCCGCAGTTCGCATTTTCCTTTTTCATAGGCTGATTTTTGAAAAAAATAAGAACTGGTATCTGGTTTCAAATATTGGCTTGTCGTCCCTTCACTTGTCTGGATGGCTTGATCCGTTCCTTCCGATAAGGGGAAATGATATCCTTTGGCAGAAACAGTCTGAGAATCCAAGCTAACAGTTGGGAAAAGTTAAGCCGACGACAATCGGAATAGCCAGAAGAGCAACACTTGTCACCTTGGCCAATCGACCATTCAAATGACTGTGGATTTTGACTTGCTTCACACAGATATACAATTGAACGACTGCCAAGATAAAAGGAAAGCACCATGGAAATATAGGCCAGATAGGAATAGTGCATATTGATGTACTGGTTTAATTTGCCTGACAGATGGAGATAAATGGTCAGTTCAAAAATAGCCAGCTAAAACTAAAAAAATCGAATCATAGGATGACTCCAATCAAGAGAGAATACACTAAGACGACAAGAGTCACAATCGTAATGAAGTGACTAATAAATCGTGCTTTCAAGTAATTTTTCATCATGAGAATATTTTTGATATCCAGCATTGGACCAATCACCAGAAAGGCCAGAACTGGTGCCAAACCGAAACTAGAGAGTAGAGAAGCACCGATAAAGGCATCGGCCTCACTACAGAGCGAAAAGGAGAAAGGCCAGAATCATCAAGAGCAGGATGGCAAAAAGAGGGGTTGCACTGATAGAGGTCAGAATCCGAGTCGGAACGTAGACCTGTATTATAGAAGCAAAGAGACAACCAAATACCAAATAACGTCCCGTATCAAAAAAACTCATCAATGGCTTTCACAAAGACCTGAAAAAAACTTTTTGCAGGGCTCAAGTGAGAAAAAAATTATGCTCATGACAGGCAAAACGATTTTTCTTTTTGAATCGGTTCTTGCCAGAAAAAAATCCTAGAAAAAAATTCCTAGTATTATAGCCACAAGAATGGAACCCAGGGCTCGTAACAGAGCGACATGGAAGGAGTTGCCAAAGGCAGAATAGGTCGCAAAGAGAACAATAGGATTGATAACAGGCGCTGTTACGAGAAAGGGAACAGCCGTGTAACTGGGAACCTTCTTTCCAGAAAACGATTGATGATGGGGACGATTCCACATTCACAAGAAGGGAAAAGTATCCCAACGAAGGTCCCAAAAAAGATTCTCCCCCAACGATTTCGAGGGAGAAAATGATAAACCTTGTCAGGTGTGATATAAACCTCAATCAGCCCTGAAAGAATACTTCCTATCAGAACGAAGGGAAGGGCTTCAATGATAATGGAGAGAAAAATAGCCCCAGTCTGAAGCACACTAGATGGGAGTTCTTGGAAAGCTATCATCTAGTTTTTCTTTTCTGCTTTGGCTTTTTTCTCTTTGTCATCAGGGAAAGTGACTTGTTTCAAATCAGGGAGTTTCGCAAACTCCTCAAACATCTTATCCAAGTCGTCCGTTTTTGTAAATTTTACAGCCATAGATGTACCTCGATTCTAAATTCTACCTCTATTATACTATTATTTTGAGGAAAAGGGAAAAGTTAAAATTGAGTATCTAACGAATAATAGAGCTTGATAAAGCCTGATTAAGTCTGGTAGATTGAGAAAGCTTGACAAAAAAGTAGATAGTGCTAGAATAACATTAACGAAAGACATTTGAGGGCAGAAAGGTTCCTGCCGCACCTTGAAAAAGGTATCTGAGATGCTGGGTACACCGACCAGCCAAGTGTCCGTTATTTCAAATGAGGAGCTTAAATGTTCCTTTTTTATTTAAAATTTCAAAATAGATTACACCCACCGCAGGCTCAGGCTTGCGGTTTTTTTATTTCGATAAAAATTTAAAAGTCAGTGCGTTATTCCAGGTCAGGAACATCTTCCAGAACTGGCTATTATGTCTGATCCATTAAATACTTTTGATATCATGGCTTGGTTAAAAAAAGGCGGCAATGCTCTCTAAGTACAAGTTATTGCGCTATAGCGTATAAATCTATTCCCTACATATTTTTTAAATGTTCTACGAGTTAATTTGAAATGTTTAGCTTGTGGTATAATAGATTCATGGATAAAAAATATGAAAAAATTTCCCAAGATTTGGGAGTGACGTTAAAGCAAATTGATACTGTTCTAAGTTTGACAGTTGAAGGGGCGACTATTCCCTTTATCGCGCGTTATCGCAAGGACATGACTGGTAGTTTGGATGAGGTGGCAATCAAGGCTATTATTGACTTGGATAAAAGTCTGACAAATCTAAACGACCGTAAGGAAGCGGTTTTAGCTAAGATTCAAGAGCAAGGCAAGTTGACCAAGGAGTTGGAAGAAGCTATCTTAGCTGCCGAAAAATTAGCAGACGTAGAAGAACTCTACCTTCCTTACAAGGAAAAACGTCGGACCAAGGCAACCATTGCTCGTGAAGCTGGACTATTCCCTCTTGCTCGCTTGATTTTGCAGAATGTAGCTGACTTAGAGAAAGAAGCTGAGAAGTTTGTCTGTGAAGGATTTATGACTGGTAAGGAAGCTTTGGCTGGTGCAGTTGATATCTTAGTCGAAGCCTTATCGGAAGATGTGACACTGCGCGTCATGACTTATCAGGAGGTGTTGAGACACTCTAAGCTCACTTCTCAAGTCAAGGATGAAAGTCTTGATGAAAAACAGGTTTTTCAGATTTATTATGATTTTTCTGAGACAGTTGGAAATATGCAAGGCTATCGTACTTTAGCCCTCAATCGTGGAGAGAAGCTAGGTGTCTTGAAGGTCGGTTTTGAACATGCGACGGACCGCATTCTTGCCTTCTTTGCTGCTCGTTTCAAGGCCAAAAACGCCTATATAGATGAAGTAGTTCAGCAGTCAGTTAAGAAAAAGGTCTTGCCTGCTATCGAGCGTCGCATTCGGACAGAATTAACTGAGAAAGCAGAAGAAGGAGCCATCCAACTCTTTTCGGACAACCTGCGCAATCTCCTCTTGGTTGCTCCATTGAAAGGGCGCGTGGTTCTTGGGTTTGACCCAGCCTTTCGTACAGGTGCCAAGCTAGCTGTCGTGGATACAACAGGAAAAATGCTGACAACTCAGGTTATTTATCCTGTTAAACCAGCATCAGCTCGTCAAATCGAAGAAGCCAAGAAAGATTTGGCAGACTTGATTGGTCAATACAGTGTGGAAATTATTGCTATCGGAAATGGAACGGCCAGTCGTGAAAGTGAAGCCTTTGTGGCAGAAGTTCTTAAAGATTTCCCTGAAGTCAGCTATGTTATTGTCAATGAAAGTGGTGCTTCGGTCTACTCTGCCAGTGAACTTGCTCGTCAGGAGTTTCCAGACTTGACCGTTGAAAAACGCTCTGCCATTTCTATCGCCCGTCGTTTGCAAGATCCCCTTGCGGAATTGGTCAAAATCGATCCTAAGTCAATTGGTGTCGGCCAGTACCAGCATGATGTCAGTCAGAAGAAACTGTCTGAAAGTCTGGACTTTGTCGTGGATACCGTGGTGAACCAAGTCGGTGTCAATGTCAATACAGCCAGTCCTGCTCTTCTTTCACACGTAGCTGGACTCAATAAAACCATCTCTGAAAATATCGTCAAATACCGTGAGGAAGAAGGGAAAATCACTTCACGAGCTCAAATTCTGAAAGTTCCTCGTTTAGGGGCTAAGGCCTTTGAGCAGGCAGCTGGTTTCCTCCGTATCCCTGAAAGTAGCAATATCCTTGATAATACAGGAGTTCACCCAGAAAATTACGCTGCCGTTAAGGATCTCTTCAAACGCTTGGATATCACAGACCTGAATGAAGAAGCCCAAGACAAACTCAAGTCACTTTCAGTCAAGGAAATGGTGCAAGAGCTAGACCTTGGTCCAGAAACTCTTAAAGATATCATTGCCGATCTTCTCAAACCAGATCGAGATTTCCGTGATTCCTTTGATGCACCTGTGCTTCGCCAAGATGTCCTAGATATCAAAGACTTAATGGTAGGCCAGAAGCTAGAAGGTGTTGTGCGTAATGTCGTTGACTTCGGTGCCTTCGTTGATATCGGGATTCACGAGGACGGCTTGATTCATATTTCCCATATGAGTCGCAAATTTATCAAACACCCAAGCCAAGTGGTGTCAGTCGGAGATTTGGTGACTGTTTGGGTTAAGAAAATTGATACTGAACGTGAAAAAGTCAATCTGTCGCTCCTCGCTCCAAATGAAACTGACTGATTACGTTAAGCAGGTTTCACTAGAAGACTTCGGCAGACCTTTTATCCATCATGTCCAGTGGAATTCTCGTCTACGTTCGACAGGTGGGCGATTTTTCCCAAAAGATGGGCATTTGGATTTTAATCCCAAGGTTTATCAGGAACTGGGGTTGGACGTTTTTAGGAAAATTGTCCGACATGAACTCTGTCATTATCACCTCTATTTTCAAGGGAAGGGCTATCAACACAAGGATCGGGATTTTAAGGAACTTTTGAAAGCAGTAGATGGATTACGCTTTGTTCCTTCCTTGTCCAATAGTAACGCCAAGCCAATCAAGCTCTATCGTTGCCAATCCTGCCAGCAAACCTATCAGCGCAAGAGAAGGATTGATACCAAACGCTATCGCTGTGGAGTTTGTAGAGGTAAATTGCTACTAATAAATCAGCCTGAGGACTGATGAAAGTCATACCTAGCCATGATATACTATGTCTAACCTAGCAGATAGAGGAAATATCATGAACAGTAAATTTTATAAAATGAGACGAAATCGCATGATTTCAGGAGTTCTGGCAGGTCTGTCAGACAAGTGGAACTTTGATGTTACCCTTGTTCGTTTCTTGTTTGCTATTTTTACAGTCGCAAATTTTGGACTTGGCGTGATTATCTATATCATTCTAGCTTCTATCATGCCTACCAAGGAAGAAATCGAAGCAGAAATGTACGGAACAGGCCCACGAAAACGCAAAGAAGCCCAGGCCATTGACGATAATGAAGGCTGGTTTTGGTGAGTTACTTAGCTAATAAGTCAATCGTTGCTTACACATTTAAGGATTTTTCTGTACATGGATAATAGCCTTCCACAGAAGATTTGGAATAAGCAAAAAGCTTTAAATCAATAGTCTAAACTGTTTGATTTAAAGCTTTTTTACTTTTAATGATATTTTTCCAATTTCATCTGTAAACTAAAATCATTATTTTGACCTCAAGTTTCTAATCTGTGTCCTGCTGCTGAGAGAAAACAGTTTTTGAAAAATGGTGGATGCTGATAACAACTGATAACCAGCAAATAACATAAGCAGTACCTGTAAATTCTGTACCGATAAAGTATGTTTTTTCAACTAAGAGCTGACCGATGAATGGAGAGAGCAGATAGAGAAGTCCGATGAGTATATGTTCTTTATGTTTCATTAAAAGTGTACCTTCTTTCCTTATAGGGAGGACGGAATTGTAAGTGTTCAATTTAATGGTGTTTCATTGAGGTAAACTTACTAGAGTGATAGTTTTTCATCCCCCTTTCCAAAGTAAGCCTTTTTCACACTTATATTTTTACAATTTTAAAAACAGGAAATCAAATCATTTTCTAAGTAATTTTGCCTACATTTCCCCCAATCTTACAAAAATGTAAGATAAAAGTCTCTTTTGTAAGGTTAGGTTATGGCAAGCAGTCTTTTTTTGATGTAAACTAGACTCATAAAGAACAAAGGAGTAACATCATGAAACAAATCTTACAGAAGAAAACAAGAAAACCAAGTCACAAAGATATCGAGCGTGTTCAGCTGGGATGCGCTATGATGCAAGAAACATTTCATTTGATGGGATATTAAGAAAGGAGATTCTCATGACACTTTTAGATGTAAAACACGTTCAAAAAATTTATAAAACTCGTTTTCAGGGCAACCAAGTAGAAGCCCTCAAGGATATTCACTTTACCGTAGAAAAGGGTGACTACGTTGCCATCATGGGTGAGTCTGGTTCTGGTAAATCAACTCTTCTCAATATTCTAGCTATGCTGGATAAACCAAGTCGTGGGCAGGTTTACTTGAATGGAACTGACACAGCAACCATTAAAAATTCACAGGCTTCTAGCTTCCGTCGTGAAAAGCTAGGATTTGTCTTCCAAGACTTTAACTTGCTAGATACTCTGTCTGTTAAGGACAATATCTTGCTTCCGCTTGTCTTGTCAAGAAGACCTATTACGGAGATGATGAAGAAATTGGTGGTGACAGCTGAGAATCTGGGTATCAACCAATTGCAAGAGAAGTATCCTTACGAAATTTCAGGTGGGCAGAAACAGCGTGTAGCAGTAGCCCGCGCCATCATTACCGAACCTGAAATTCTCCTTGCGGACGAGCCAACAGGAGCCCTTGACTCCAAGTCATCTGCAGCCTTACTTGATGTCTTTGATGAAATCAATGAGCGCGGTCAAACCATTCTTATGGTAACCCACTCAACAGCAGCTGCCAGCAGGGCTAAACGTGTACTTTTTATCAAGGACGGCATTCTTTACAACCAAATCTACCGTGGAGAGAAGACAGAACGTCAGATGTTTCAAGAGATCTCTGATACCTTGACTGTCATGGCAAGCGAGGTGAATTAGTATGTTTCGATTAACCAATAAGTTAGCGGTATCGAACTTGATTAAAAACCGCAAACTCTACTATCCTTTTGCGCTTGCTGTTCTCTTGGCAGTCACTGTCACCTATCTCTTTTACTCTCTAACTTTCAATCCAAAGATTGCAGAAATTCGTGGAGGAGAAACCATCCAAGCTACTCTAGGATTTGGTATGGTGATTGTCACACTTGCGTCAGCCATTATTGTCCTTTATGCCAATAGTTTTGTTATGAAAAACCGTTCCAAGGAACTGGGGATTTATGGCATGCTGGGTCTGGAGAAACGCCATCTGATCAGTATGAGCTTTTAAGGAGTTAGTTCTATTTGGGAATTCTAACTGTTGGAGCAGGAATCGGTATTGGAGCCTTGTTTGACAAGTTGATTTTTCGCCTTTCTTGCTCAAACTGATGAAATTGAAGGTTGAACTGGTCTCTACCTTCCAGATGAAAGTTGTCATTACAGTACTTGTTGTCTTTGGCTTGATTTTTCTAGGGCTCATGTTCCTGAATGCCCTTCGAATCGCCCGTATGAATGCCCTCCAGCTTTCCCGTGAAAAAGCTAGTGGGGAGAAAAAAGGTCGTTTTCTACCTCTTCAAACCATCCTTGGTTCCATTAGTTTAGGGATTGGCTATTATCTTGCCCTTACGGTAAAAGATCCCCTTACAGCCCCTAACAACCTTCTTCCTAGCTGTTTTTGCTGGTTATCATTTGGCACCTATCTCTTTGTTTAATGCAGGGATTACAGTCTTCCTACAAATTTTAAAGAAAAACAAAAAATACTATTACCAACCAAATAACCTTATCTCAGTATCCAACTTGATTTTCCGTATGAAGAAAAATGCGGTTGGACTAGCAACTATCGCTATTTTGTCAACAATGGTCTTGGTAACCATGTCTGCAGCGACTAGTATTTTCAATGCCTCAGAAAGCTTTAAAAAAGTGATGAATCCTCATGATTTTGGGATTAATGGACGAAATGTTGAAAAAGAAGACCTGGACAAACTTTTGAGCCAGTTTGCAAGTGACAAAGGTTATAATATCAAAGAAAAAGAAGTTCTTCGTTACGCTTACTTTGGTGTTGCAAACCAAGAAGGTAGCAAGTTAACCATTTTTGAAAAAGGACAAAACCGTGTCCAAGTCAAAACAGTTTTTATGGTATTTGACCAAAAAGATTATGAAAATATGACTGGTCAAAAACTTTCTCTATCAGGAAATGAGGTCGGACTCTTCGCCAAGAACGATGGTCTAAAAGAACAGAAAACTCTAACTCTAAATGATCATCAATTTTCTGTAAAAGAAGAATTTAATAAAGATTTCATTGTGAACCATGTCCCAAATCAGTTTAATATTTTGACTACTGATTACAATTATCTTGTTGTACCTAATTTACAAGCCTTTTTGGATCAATTCCCAGATTCAGATATCTATAATCAGTTTTACGGTGGTATGAATGTAAATGTCAGCGAAGAAGAACAACTCAAGGTCGCTGAGGAATATGAAAAACTACCTCAATCAGTTTAATGCTCAATTAAACACAGAAGGTAGCTATGTGTATGGTAGCAATCTAGCAGATGCTAGTGCTCAGATGAGTGTCCTCTTTGGCGGTGTCTTCTTTATTGGCATTTTCCTATCTATTATCTTTATGGTCGGAACGGTTCTGGTCATCTACTACAAACAAATTTCTGAAGGCTATGAAGACCGTGAACGCTTTATTATCTTGCAGAAAGTCGGTTTAGATCAAAAGCAAATCAAGCAAACCATCAACAAACAGGTTTTAACTGTTTTCTTCCTTCCTTTGCTCTTTGCCTTCCTACATCTAGCCTTTGCCTACCATATGCTTAGCCTGATTCTAAAAAGTGATAGGTGTACTGGATGCGACTATGATGTTGACAGTGACTTTGTCTATCTGCGCTGTCTTCCTCATCGCTTATGTGCTGATTTTCATGATTACTTCAAGAAGTTATCGCAAGATTGTGCAAATGTAAAAAAAAATACCTCGACTTCAAAATCGAGGTGTTTTTTGTGTTTTATACTCAATGAAAATCAAAAAGCAAACTAGGAAGCTAGCCGCAGACAGTACTTGAGTACGGCAAGGCGAAGCTGACGTGGTTTGAATTTGATTTTTCGAAGAGTATTAAATGCTGAAAAGTTGTCCTAGCAGAAAGGTAACTCCCATGGTCAAGAGGCCAATAGCAAGGTTCCGAATCATGGCTGTTTTGGTTGGGGCTTTTCCAAGTTTGGCACTTGTATAGCCAGTCACCAAGAGTGAAAGTCCCTACAATCAGGACAGTAGCAGGGAATGCGGTATTCACTTGGGAAAATGGTAATTGAAAGCATGGGTGGTAAGCTACCAAGGAAAAAAAGGAAATAAAGCTAGAGATGGCAGCATGCCAAGGATTGGTAAACTCTTCATACTCAATCCCATATTTTTTTCCTCTACCAAAGCCTTGAGTGGATTATTTAAGAAAGGCCTTTGTTGGTGAGAGAGTTGAGCAGAGGTTTCGCATTCTCCATTTTGGATATAGGCAGCATAGAGGGACTTTTTTTGGCTAACTCCATATCTTGATCTAGCAAGAGTTGCTCACGCGCAACGGCCGCTTCCTCAGTATCTTTTTGAGTTGAAACGGATACATATTCTCCACCAGCCATTGAAAAAGGCACCTGCCAAAATAGCCGCAAAATCCTGATAAAAAGATAATCCAGATATTGCTGGTAGCACTGGCAACCCCGATAACCACACCAGCAATGGAAATAATCCCATCATTAGCACCAAGAACACCCAGCACGCAGGATATTTAAAACGACCTGCAAAAATTTGAATCGATTTCGTGATTTGTTTCTGACATACTATTCTCCTTTTTATCCAGTATAAAGGAAAACAGGTAATGAAATCAATCTTTTAAAAAGTATCTGAAAAAAAGTTGCACGATTTTTAATGATATAAAAAAATGTCGACATCTTCTCTGATAGATCAAACATCGAAGATAAAGAGTATAGAATATTTTTAAATTAAATACGATAAACATTTTGTTCACTTTATAATCGTTTACAAGAGAATAATTAGTATTAAATCAAATAGAAATCCAAATATTTTTGCGAACTTTTTTTATATTTTTTTCGTAAAAATACTTTACAAGTTCTTGAAAAACATGATATAGTAATAAAGCTTAGAAAATGAGATGATGTTTTTCTAGCAAATATAAACCCTGAGTAAAAAAATGCCTACGGACAGGCAGGGTTGAATGCCGAAGCGTGGTTGAAAAAAACCACATTATTGATAGGGTTAAAAGCCTACTTTTTATAAGTTGATGTTAGGACACTTTGTCCTAATTCATAAATTTTTAGTGTGGTGAAAGCACACGTCATCTTGTGAAACGATCAATAAAGTACGTAATATTTGCTACTAGAGAGTTAGGAAACATCAGGGAACAGACATACTCAAAAGAAACAAACATAAAAAAACGTCAGAAGATTGCAGAGCAGGTGAAAACCTGCTCTTTTTTTCATGAGTCAACCTTTAGTCGCCTTTCGTCTTCTTGAAGCACTAAAAAAATACGATAAAGGAGTATGTCTTGAAAGAGTTAGATCAAAAACCAAGCCCCAATTTATGAGGCCTTGGTGAAGTTACGCAAGAAAACGGATTGTTCCCTTTGATGTTCCAGGTCACAAGCGTGGACGAGGAAATCCAGAACTTGTTGAACTACTAGGAGAAAAAAATGTGTTGGCATTGATGTCAATTGATGAAACCCTTGGATAATTTAGGCCATCCCATTTCGATTATTCGGGATGCAGAGGAATTGGCTGCAGATGCTTTTGGAGCTAGCCATGCCTTTCTAATGATTGGTGGAACAACTTCATCAGTGCAGACTATGATTCTTTCCACCTGCAAGGCTGGAGATAAGATTATTCTGCCACGTAATGTCCATAAATCTGCCATCAATGCGCTGGTTCTATGTGGTGCCATTCCTATCTATATCGAAATGAGTGTGGATCCTAAAATCGGCATCGCTTTAGGTCTTGAAAATGACCGAGTAGCCCAGGCCATAAAGGACCATCCAGATGCCAAGGCCATTTTGATTAACAATCCAACCTACTACGGAATCTGTTCAGACCTAAGGGGATTGACAGAAATGGCTCATGAAGCTGGCATGATGGTTTTAGTAGATGAGGCCCACGGAGCGCATTTGCATTTTCACTGATAAACTGCCCATCTTCTGCTATGGATGCAGGGGCTGATATGGCAGCAGTTTCCATGCATAAGTCTGGTGGGAGTTTGACACAAAGTTCGCTTCTTTTAATCGGGGAGCAGATGAACCCTGAGTACGTTCGTCAGATTATCAATCTTACCCAGTCAACATCCGCCTCTTACTTGTTGATGGCTAGCTTGGATATTTCGCGTCGCAACTTGGCTCTTCGTGGTAAAGAGTCGTTTGAGAAGGTCATTGAGCTATCCGAGTATGCTCGTCGTGAAATCAATGCTATTGGTGGATACTATGCCTACTCAAAAAGAGTTAATAGATGGTGTGTCGGTATGTGATTTTGATGTAACCAAGTTGTCAGTTTACACTCAGGGTATTGGCTTAACTGGTATCGAAGTTTATGACCTCCTGCGAGACGAATACGACATTCAGATTGAGTTTGGTGATATCGGCAATATCTTGGCCTATATTTCGATTGGTGACCGTATCCAAGATATTGAGCGCTTAGTTGGTGCTCTGGCTGATATCAAAGAGACTCTATTCACGAGATGGGAAGGACTTGATAGCTGGAGAATATATTCAGCCTGAGTTAGTGCTATCTCCACAAGAAGCCTTCTATTCAGAGAAAAAAAGTTTAACCTTGGACGAAATCTGTAGGGACAAGTCTGTGGAGAATTTGTCATGTGCTATCCTCCAGGAATCCCTATCTTGGCTCCCAGGTGAACGCATTACACGAGAAATTGTAGACTATATCCAATTTGCCAAGGAACGTGGTTGCTCCCTCCAAGGGACGGAAGATCCTGAGGTCAATCACATCAACGTCATTAAGAGAAAGGAGAGCTAAATGGATTTATGGTTTTCTGAAGTTCATACTCCAGATGTGAAATTGTCCCTGAGAACAGCCAAGCAACTCTACGCTGGTAAAAGTGAATGGCAGGATATCGAAGTCTTGGATACGCCAGCTTTTGGTAAAATACTGATTTTAAATGGGCACGTCTTGTTCTCAGATGCGGATGATTTTGTCTACAATGAAATGACCGTCCATGTTCCCATGGCTGTGCACCCCAATCCCAAGAAAGTCTTGGTTATTGGGGGTGGTGACGGAGGTGTTGCCCAAGTATTAACACTCTATCCTGAGCTGGAACAAATCGATATTGTGGAACCAGATGAGATGTTGGTTGAGGTCTGTCGTGAGTATTTTCCAGATTTTGCCGCAGGGCTAGACGATCCTCGTGTTACCATTTACTACCAAAATGGGCTACGCTTTTTGCGAAACTGCGAAGATGATTACGATATCATTATCAACGATGCGACAGATCCCATTTGGACATACGGAAGGGACTCTTTACCAAGGAATTTTACGGCAATAGTTATCAGAGCTCTGAAAAGGAAGATGGTATCATGATTTACCAGCATGGGAGTCCCTTCTTTGACGAGGATGAGTCGGCTTGCCGAAGTATGCACCGTAAGGTCAATCAAGCCTTTTCCAATCAGTCGGGTCTATCAGGCCCATATCCCAACCAGCCCAGCTGGCTATTGGTTGTTTGGATTTGCATCGAAAAAAATACCACCCTGTCAAAGATTTTTGACAAGGAAGGCTGGAAAAAAACGCCAGCTTTTTCACAGAATACTATACTGCAAACTTACATGTGGGAGCCTTTATGTTGCCCAAGTATGTTGAGGACATTTTAGAAGAAGAGGAAGGAAAAAAATGAGTCGTTTATTAGTTATTGGATGTGGGGGCGTTGCCCAAGTTGCTATTTCAAAGATTTGTCAGGATAGCGAAACCTTTACAGAAATTATGATTGCTAGTCGTACCAAGTCAAAATGTGATGACTTGAAGGCTAAATTAGAAGGCAAAACAAGTACAAAGATTGAGACAGCTGCTCTTGATGCTGACAAGGTAGAAGAAGTGATTGCCCTGATTGAAAGCTACAAACCAGAAGCTGTTTTGAATGTAGCTTTACCATATCAAGATTTAACCATTATGGACGCTTGTTTGGCAACAGGTGTTCACTATATTGATACAGCCAACTACGAAGCAGAAGACACAGAAGACCCTGAATGGCGTGCTATCTACGAAAAACGCTGTAAGGAACTTGGTTTTACAGCCTACTTTGACTACTCATGGCAATGGGCTTATCAGGAGAAATTCAAAGAAGCAGGTTTGACCGCTCTGCTTGGTTCTGGTTTTGATCCAGGTGTGACTAGTGTCTTTTCAGCCTATGCACTCAAACATTACTTTGATGAAATCCACTATATAGATATTTTAGACTGTAATGGTGGTGACCACGGTTATCCATTTGCGACGAATTTTAATCCAGAAATCAATCTCCGCGAGGTTTCTGCTCCAGGTTCTTACTGGGAAGATGGAAAATGGGTCGAAGTCGAAGCTATGTCTATCAAGCGTGAGTACGATTTCCCTCAGGTTGGACAAAAAGACATGTATCTTCTTCACCATGAAGAAATTGAATCATTGGCCAAAAATATTCCTGGAGTCAAACGCATTCGTTTCTTTATGACTTTTGGTCAATCTTACTTGACGCATATGAAATGCCTGGAAAATGTTGGTCTCCTTCGTACAGATACCATTAACTTTAATGGACAAGAAATCGTTCCGATTCAATTCTTAAAAAGCCTTGCTTCCAGATCCCTGCCAGCCTTGGCCCACGTACTGTAGGTAAAAACCAATATTGGTTGTATCTTTACAGGTGTCAAAGATGGCGTTGAAAAGACCATCTACATCTACAATGTTTGCGACCATCAGGAATGTTACGCAGAAGTTGGTTCACAAGCCATTTCTTACACGACTGGCGTTCCAGCTATGATTGGGACAAAATTGGTTATGAACGGAACTTGGAAACAAGCTGGAGTGTATAACCTTGAAGAATTGGATCCAGATCCATTCATGGAAGCTTTGAATGAGTATGGTTTACCTTGGGTTGTGGTTGAAAATCCACAAATGGTGGACTAATGAAGCTAGAACAAGTACCAACACCAGCCTATGTCATTGACTTTGGCCAAAGTTAGAAGCCAATTGCCGTATCCTACAATATGTTCAAGAAGAAGCTGGTTGCAAGGTTTTGCTTGCCCAGAAGGCTTATTCCCTCTACAAAAACCTATCCCTTGATTAGCCAGTATCTATCAGGTACAACTGCAAGTGGATCTCTATGAGGCCAAGCTAGCAAGGGAAGAATTTCCAGGAGAAGTCCATGTTTTTGCGCCTGCTTTCAAGGATGAGGACATGGAGGAATTGCTAGAGATAACAGACCATATCGTCTTTAACTCAGAGAGACAGTTGCGTAAACATGGGGCCCGTTGTCGTGAGGCTGGTATCAGTGTTGGTTTGCGCCTCAACCCTCAGTGTTCAACTCAAGGGTGACCACGCGCTCTATGACCCTTGTGCACCTGGTTCTCGTTTTGGAGTCACTCTAGACAAGATTCCTAGTGATTTGTTGGATTTGGTGGATGGTCTTCATTTTCATACCCTTTGCGAGCAAGGATCAGATGATTTAGAGACAACTTTGAAAGCTGTAGAAGCGCAGTTTGGTTCCTATTTACATGAGGTCAAATGGCTCAATATGGGGGGCGGACATCACATCACAAGAGAGGACTATGATGTGGATTTGCTGATTTCTGAAAATCAAGCGTATCCGAGAAACTTACAATCTTGAAGTCTATATCGAGCCGGGTGAAGCTATTGCGCTCAATGCGGGTTATCTAGCAACTGAGGTATTAGATATTGTCGAAAACGGTATGGAGATCTTGGTTTTAGACGCCTCTGCGACCTGCCATATGCCGGATGTACTTGAAATGCCCTATCGTCCACCTTTGAGAAATGGCTTTGAGGCACAGGAAAAAGCCCATACCTACAGACTTTCTTCCAATACTTGTCTGACGGGCGATGTGATTGGTGATTATAGCTTTGAAAATCCAGTCAAAATCGGTGATAGACTTTATTTTGAAGACATGGCCATTTATTCTTTTGTCAAAAACAATACCTTCAACGGTATTGGGTTGCCCAGTCTCTATCTCATGGACGAGACAGGGTGACTGCAGCTTAGTCAAAGCCTTCGGCTATCAAGACTTTAAAGGGAGATTATCATGATGGACAGTCCAAAAAAATTAGGCTATCGTATGCCAGCAGAGTATGAACCCGCACCATGGTACACTCATGATATGGCCGACTCGACCAGGTTCATGGCCCTTTCAAGGAAAAGCTGCTAAAAGAGCATTTAGCCAGATTATCAAAAACATTGCAGAAGGGGAAAGAGTCTATCTTTTGGTGGAGCAAGATTATCTATCTGAAGCCCAAGACTACCTTGGAGATAGCGTTATTTATCTAGACATTCCCACTAATGATGCCTGGGCGCGTGATACAGGTCCGACTATTCTCCTCAATGATAAAAGGGAAAAGTTGGCAGTAGACTGGTCTTTCAATGCTTGGGGTGGTGCTGTTGATGGTCTTTATCAAGATTATGAAGATGATGACCAAGTAGCCAGTCGTTTTGCTGAGGCCTTGGAAATGCCTGTTTACGATGCCAAACCTTTTGTCCTAGAAGGCGGAGCGATACATAGCGATGGTCAAGGAACCATTCTCGTAACTGAAAGTTGCTTGCTTAGTCCTGGTCGCAATCCTCATCTTAGTAAAGAAGAAATTGAGAGAAGATTATTGGACTATCTAGGTGCTGAAAAAGTTATCTGGCTTCCTTATGGTATTTATCAGGACGAAACCAATGAACACGTTGACAATGTTGCTGCCTTTGTTGGTCCTGCTGAGCTTGTTTTGGCTTGGACAGACGACAAAAGCGATCCTCAATATGCCATGTCAGCAGCTGATTTAGCGCTTTTAGAAAAGGAAACAGATGCAAAAGGCCGTCCCTTCATTATTCATAAATTGCCTATCCCTTCAGTTCGACAAGTTGTGACAGAAGAGGATCTGCCAGGCTACATATATGAAGAAGGAGAAGAAGAGCGATACGCAGGTGAACGACTAGCAGCTTCCTACGTAAACTTTTATATCGCCAACAAGGCTGTCCTTGTTCCTCAGTTTCAAGATGAAAACGATCAAGTAGCCTTAGATATCCTCAGTAAGTGTTTCCCAGACCGTAAAGTTGTCGGAATACCAGCCAGAGATATTCTCTTAGGTGGTGGCAATATCCACTGTATCACCCAACAAATCCCAGAATAGGAGAAAAAGATGAGAAATGTAAGAGTTGCAGCCATTCAGATGCAATGTGCCAAGGATGTGGAAACAAATATTCAAACAGCAGAGCGTTTAGTACGTCAGGCTGCAGAACAAGGTGCACAAATTATTCTCTTGCCCGAGTTGTTTGAACGTCCCTATTTCTGTCAAGAACGTCAGTATGACTACTACCAGCATGCCCAGTCGGTGACAGACAATACAGCTATTCAGCATTTTAAAGTCATTGCTAAAGGAACTACAGGTTGTTTTACCAATCAGTTTCTATGAAAAAGATGGCAATGTCTTGTATAACTCTATTGCCGTCATTGATGCAGATGGGGAAGTGCTGGGCGTTTATCGAAAGACCCACATACCAGATGACCATTACTATCAAGAAAAGTTCTATTTCACGCCTGGTAACACAGGTTTCAAGGTCTGGGATACTCGCTATGCCAAGATTGGGATCGGTATCTGTTGGGATCAATGGTTCCCTGAAACAGCGCGCTGTCTTGCGTTAAATGGTGCTGAATTGCTCTTTTATCCTACAGCCATCGGTTCAGAGCCGATTTTGGATACGGATAGTTGTGGTCACTGGCAACGTACCATGCAAGGACACGCAGCAGCAAATATTGTTCCAGTCATCGCAGCCAATCGTTATGGCTTGGAAGAAGTCGTTCCAAGTGAGGAAAATGGTGGACAGAGTTCCAGTCTTGACTTCTACGGTTCATCCTTTATGACGGATGAAACAGGAGCTATTCTAGAGCGAGCTGAAAGACAAGCTGAAGCTGTTCTGTTAGCTACTTATGACCTAGACAAGGGAGCAAACGAACGCCTAAACTGGGGCTTGTTTCGAGATAGAAGACCCGAAATGTATCAACGAATTACGGACTAGTTAGGGGAGAAATGAGAGATTCATTCTGCTAGATTAGTTTTCACTAGCAACTATAAGGATACTATGTTGTATAGCAAGTGGATTTTATATTTTAACCCTCTAAAGCTTTCTCGCGCTTTTATGCGAGGAGCTTTTCTGTTTAAGCTTTATCAATAAAACATGCTATAATAGTTGCAGAAAGGTTGGTATTTATGGCTAGGATATTGGTTATTGAAGACAATAGTGACATTCAAGAGATTTTACGAACACTTCTTACTGAGGAGCATGAGGTGATTCAAGCCTTTTCCGGTACAGAAGGAATCATGCGTTTTGACCAAGGTGGGATTGACCTCGTTTTGCTCGATATCATGCTTCCTGGGAAAAATGGGGATCAGGTTTTAAAAGCCATCAGGGAACAAAGTCAAACTCCAGTCATTATGCTAACAGCTTTGAGCGATAAGAAGTTAATCAGTCAATACCTCTTAGACGGTGCCAATGATTACATAGTCAAACCTTTTGATTTGGACGAAGTCTTTGCCAGAGTTACTGTTCAATTACGCCAAAGTGCAGAAAAACAGCCTATGGAAATAGAAAAAACTGAAAATCTGCCACAAAACTTGAAAAATATCCAATTTGATTCGGAAAGTTTTGAAATCAAAAATAGTCAGGAAACGATTCGCCTTGCCAAGAAAGAATGCTTGATTCTTCAAACTCTCCTCAAACATCCTAAGAAAATTTTCACCAAGGAAGAACTTTATGAATTGGTCTGGGAGGATAGCTACCTACCTGGAGATAATACCCTCAATACGCATTTGAGTAATCTTCGTAAAAAATTAAACCATCTTGATCCCAACCAAGAATATATTGAAACCATCTGGGGAGTTGGCGTAAGATTAAAAGGAGACAAGCAATGACCTACATGATAATCTTTGTCCTACTGGTACTCCTAATTATTTTTATCGATTGCATTGATTCGCTACCATCTAGCACTTAAAAACTTGAGTCAACAGATTGAAGATAAAATTCTCACGGGTAGTATGAAAAGAGTCGGAATCAGCATTTTTTTCCAAACATTTTTTTACATCTCTACCAGCAGATTGAGAAATCTATTTCAGGAAGTGGAACAATCTCGGTTGGTGATGAAAAGGGAAAAAAAGCAGACTCTGGATATGGCCATCAGCAATATTGCACATGATATTCGGACGCCTTTGACTATCGCTTCAGGCTACACGCAACAATTGATAAAGTCTCCTGAAAGACCAAGCAGAAACCTTACAAAAAAATAGCTCAGCATCTTGATTTAGTTTCCAAACGTTTGGAGGCTCTCCTAGAATATCGTCGTTTGATGGAAGGGAGCTGTCAAACCGAAAACTGGAAGAAGTGGATCTTTCAGCTTTTTATCACCAAGAAGACTCTGGCTTATTATGATGTTTTTTTCAGGCGGCAAATATCACGCTTGATTTTTAAGGTTGAAAGATGGTTTAAAAATGAGGACTGATGAGGACTTGCTGGATCGAATTTTACAAAATCTGCTTGGGAATGTCCTCAAACATGGCAAGGAAGAAGCACGTCTATCTTTGCGAAAGGAACAGGAACAGCTTGTCTTAGAGATTGCAAACCTTGTCAAACAGCCCATCAAAAAAATAGAAAATCTCAGCAATCGTTTTTATTCTGAAAATCTATCAGACACCGAAGAATCCTCTGGTTTAGGCCTTTATATCACTGAGGAATTATGCCATCTTCTCGGTGCAGAGATGAAACTAAGCACAGATGGGACAGTGGTTGTCGGTTTTCATTTACTTTTAACGAAAAGAAACCTCCTCTGTAGGCTAGAGGAGGTCATTTTTTATAGACTTTTCTTTTTGAAAACTGTCAGTCCACCTATATTAAAGATTACAATAACAGCTAAGCTAACTATAAATGTGTAGAGAATTGACTCACTATTAGCAGTCATAGCATAGAAAAACTGCAATGATAAATATGGCAAAATTTTGATACTTGGAAAGATGAGCATTGGCATAGAAAGTAAGATAGAGCTGACCAAATAGCCAATAAATACTGCAAGATAAGAATGACTAACATAGAGAATAAAGGAAACAATGGAAAGCCAAGCAAGGAGGCAAAAGGAATTGAAGGGAAAATGGTTATCAGTAGATTTCCAATAAAGCCATCAGGCATAGTTCCAAATCCATTTAAGATAGTTGCTGGAATAAAGGCAATCACAAGGCTGATGATGACTTGTAAATAGTGCAATACAAAGTCAATACAAAAGGCTTTAGCAAGGAAAAAAACTCTGTACGAGAAACACCCACTGTTAAACTATTTTTTTATAGAGTTTACCGATTAAATCAACTCCAAGAACGAGGCAGGCTAGGACGATACAGAGAAAAACGAGGTTTGAACCTTGACTAGATGCGTTAATCAGGGCTTGTACACCGTCCCAACCATGGGTTGGAATTTCTGGCTCTTCTGTCTGGATTGCCATCAGATGGCCAGTAGCTCCAATACTTGCGCCCATTAGCATGAGAGAAAAGAGAATGAACTCTGTAATCCAAAAACCTTTGGAACGGAAAAAGACGGTAAAAAGTCTGCTTGAATGGTATGTATCATGATTTTTCCTCCTATTCGACCAATTGAGTGAAGTATTCTTCTAGGTTTTGACGGGCGTAGTAAATCTCGTCAATAGCGACATCTGCCAAGGTTAAGTCCTTAAGAATCTGTTTGACATCTTGTTCCTGACCAAAGATGTGGATTTCGTTTTCAGGATTGACAACCTTGAACTGGAGCTGGATTTGTTCTTTCAATACTTGGCAAGCTTTCTCTTGGTCATCTGTCTTAAGCACAATATAATCCTCACTTAGTGTTTCAAATTCAGCTTTGCTGATTTCACGGATAATCTTGCCTTGATCTAAAATACCAAAGCGATTGGCTAAAAGATAGAGTTCTGACAAGATATGGCTAGAGATGAGAATGGTTATCCCTTTTTCTTGATTGAGCCGTTGAATCATCAGTCGAAATTCTTTGATACCGATTGGGTCGAGACCGTTGATAGGTTCATCTAGAATCAGGAAGTCTGGTTTAGATAGAAGAGCAATGGCGATACCAAGTCTTTGTTTCATTCCAAGAGAGAAATCTCGAAAGACTTTTTTACCTGTGTCTGACAAACCTACATAGTCTAGGGTTTCTCGAATGACTTGATCAGCATTTGGAATATGCCGAATCATACAATAATATTTCAGATTTTGGTAGGCTGTTAAGTGATTGTGAGCTACAGGTGATTCGATCACTGAACCTACTCGAGATAGAGCCTTGGTCCACTCATTTTCCGATTGACTAGAAAAGAGGGAAACAGTTCCTTTATCCGCAAACAGTAGTTGCGTAATGATTTTTATCAAGGTGGTTTTCCCAGCTCCATTCTTCCCGATAAGTCCATAAATATCTCCCTCTCTTATCGTTAGATGAAGATCCTGAAGAATAGCTTGTTTGTCAAAGTTTTTGGACAATCCATGAATGTCGAGTACTGTTTTCATGATTCTCTCCTTTTGATTTATTTTGTTAACTTTTAGTATAAAGCATAGAAATCAAAAGAAAGCTCAAGGATTTCTAAAGAGTTTCTAAAGTTTTAGGAATTCTTAAATATCAAAACCCAGTTGACACGAACTGGGCTTCTTAATTATAAAATATACTTCTCAATCGCACGCGCAACGCCGTCTTCTTCGTTGCTAGCTGTAACGTCATCAGCTAGAGATTTGACATAATCGCTGGCATTTCCCATTGCAATCCCCAAGCCCTGCAAACTGGAGCATTTCGATATCGTTATTAGCATCGCCCATGGCCATAATTTCTGATGGTTCAATCTGCAAAATCTCAGCTAGTCGAGAAAGAGCCGTAGCCTTTGTCGTACCAAGTGGCATAGCTTCATAAATGACAGGCTGCGAACGAACTCCACTAAATCGTTGGCAAAGCTCCTCAGCAAAACGCTCTTCAAAATCATCTGTTTGCTCTTTGGTGCCCAAAAACATACCTTGGAACATGCGATACTTGCCACTGGTAGCTTCCTCAAGCGAAATTTCAGTCAGGTCTGAAAAGACTAGTTTAGCATCATTTTGAACGATTTGATTAGGCTTGCCACCGAGGACAAAATAATGCTCCTCATCAAAAAGAGTCAACTGAACATCACTTTTTTCAGCTAGGTCATAGAGGTACTCGATATCTGCTGGACTGAGTTCTTGCCAATCAACCAGACTCCAATCACTGGTCTGGTGGGTTGAGCAACCGTTGTTAACAATGACATACTCATTCTGGAGGTCGAGTCCCAGTTTTTGATAGTAGGGGAGGACACCGAAAAGCGGGCGACCTGTACAGAGAACCAGTTTGACACCTTTTTCAATAGCTTGATGAATAGCAGTAATGTGAGCTTGTGGGATTTCCTTGGCTTCATTGAGGAGGGTTCCGTCCATATCCAAGGCTAGTAGTTTAATCATAGGTCTTCCTTCTTTATCTTTTGGTATTATTATAGCATATTTTAGAAAATAAAATGGTAAAAGGAACGAGACTAATTGATTTTTACAGTTTAGGATGTTTGGAGAACGTTTATTAGAAAAGGTTACACGTTATTCAATTAAGTAAATAATTATATTTGGTAAGCTGGTCAAAACAGAGGATTTAAGATGAATAACACATTTTTTCATCTTAAATCCTCTGTTCTCCTTAATTTTTTATAAATCAACTTGATTAGACGTAGGGTATGATTTATCTTCTAAATTTTCGTTTGATAATAGAGCGTTGGACTTTTAAAACAAGTAAGCTAAATCCGATTGCTGCGACAAATGCAAGAGCAGTTGATAATTTTAATGCTAAAAAGATAAAACTAAAGATAGCAATACAGATACAAAAAACAGCAATATTAACAAAAAATAGGATTTCCTTGAGATTGGCATTAGATTGTGCTTCAGGTGTATAATCTTGATAGCGAGGATTCTGATGATTTAATTCTTCTTGATAGTCTACCTCATAGGATTGTAATTTTCTTACAGGCATTATTCTCTCCTTAACTGTACATACCTATTTTATCATTTTTTAATCGGATAATTATTACAGTAAGGTTACAAAAAGAATAAAGTCCCTTTTCATTTTCAAACTATTGTTCAGGACACGATAGTTTGAAAATAATAGTACGCATAATATTAAGGTTGTTAAACACCTATTGAAAATAGATTAGTAGAAATTGAAACAGTACATTAATACTCTTTAAAACAAGTTAGCGTCATCTTGTATTAGGTATATGTTACTAATTTAGTCAGTTTTATCTACAATCAAAAAGCTTGTTCTTTGATTTTTATTGAGTATATAGACTGCAAATTTCGCTTAAAAATGGTATAATGGTAAAGTTATATAGTCCCGATAAGATGGTAGAAATTTATCACTAAGAGTTTTCCTATCAGTACTTTGTAACTCTATAACACTATTTTTAAGGGGGGACATTTTATGTCAGAACGTAAATTATTCACGTCTGAATCTGTATCTGAGGGGCATCCAGATAAGATTGCAGACCAAATTTCAGATGCGATTTTGGATGCTATTTTAGCCAAGGATCCAGAGGCGCACGTTGCTGCAGAGACAGCTGTATATACTGGTTCCGTCCACGTTTTTGGTGAAATTTCTACAAATGCCTATGTAGATATTAACCGTGTGGTTCGTGATACCATTGCAGAGATTGGCTATACCAATACCGAGTATGGATTTTCTGCAGAAACTGTAGGAGTACACCCATCTTTGGTGGAACAATCTCCTGACATTGCTCAAGGTGTTAACGAAGCCTTGGAGGTTCGTGGGAATGCAGACCAAGATCCGCTTGACTTGATTGGCGCTGGTGACCAAGGGCTCATGTTTGGATTTGCAGTGGATGAAACAGAAGAGCTCATGCCATTGCCAATCTCACTCAGTCATAAATTGGTTCGTCGTGTGGCAGAACTTCGTAAGACTGGTAAAATAAGCTATCTTCGCCCAGATGCTAAATCACAAGTTACAGTTGAGTACGATGAAAATGACCGTCCAGTACGTGTGGACACAGTTGTTATTTCAACTCAGCACGATCCAGAAGTCAGCAACGAACAAATTCACAATGATGTCATTAATATGGTTATCAAAGAGGTTATTCCAGCCTCTTACTTGGATGCGCAAACAAAATTCTTCATCAATCCTACTGGTCGTTTTGTAATCGGTGGACCTCAAGGGGACTCAGGTTTGACTGGTCGTAAGATTATCGTAGATACCTATGGTGGCTACTCTCGTCACGGTGGTGGTGCTTTCTCTGGTAAAGATGCGACTAAGGTGGACCGTTCTGCGTCATATGCAGCTCGCTATATTGCCAAGAACATCGTTGCAGCCGGTCTTGCTAAGAAGGCAGAAGTTCAATTGGCCTACGCTATCGGTGTTGCGCAACCTGTTTCTGTTCGTATCGATACCTTCGGTACAGGAACAGTAGCTGAAAGTAAACTTGAAAAAGCAGCTCGTCAAATCTTTGACCTTCGTCCTGCAGGAATTATTCAAATGTTGGATCTTAAACGTCCAATCTACCGTCAAACAGCAGCTTATGGACACATGGGGCGTACAGATATTGACCTTCCATGGGAACGTTTGGACAAGGTAGATGCTTTGAAAGAAGCAGTCAAATAAAATCTTGAGAGGGGGACTTCCCCTCTTTTTTACTGATAAAACATTTCACATACAAATATAAGACTATAATTAAGTTAGAAATGATAAAGCTAGAAAGAAGTTTACTGCATAAAACCTGTACAGTAAGATTAAAATCATGAAAAAGAAAACAATAGCAATTATACAATGTATTTTGTATCTCATAGCTTCTTATATAGCTCTTCAGTTGAGAAGTTTAGTGGGTGAGTTCTTTATCATTTTCCTTATTCTGTTGACTATTTCATTCTGGTTTAGTATTTGGAAACTAGAAAAAGCACTAGATAATAATTCACAATAAAAACTCCAAAGATTTAGATCTGTTTTATACAGATTTAAGTCTTTTTATCACTTAAAAACTCCTATAATATCTTTCCGAAAAACTATAATTTTCTTGAAAAATAAATAAGTCTATGCTATACTACTTGTAGGCTTATTTATGGAGAAAATACATGAAACGTGAGATTTTACTGGAACGAATCGACAAACTAAAACAAATCATGCCCTGGTATGTTTTGGAATACTATCAATCTAAGCTGGCTGTACCTTACAGTTTTACAACCTTGTACGAATACCTCAAGGAATACGATCGATTTTTCAGCTGGGTTTTGGAGTCTGGTATTTCAAACGCTGATAAAATGTCCGATATTCCTTTATCAGTTTTGGAAAATATGTCTAAGAAAGACATGGAATCCTTTATCCTTTATCTACGTGAACGTCCTTTGCTGAATGCTAATACAACCAAACAAGGTGTTTCTCAGACAACCATCAATCGGACTTTGTCAGCACTTTCTAGTCTTTACAAGTATCTGACCGAGGAAGTTGAAAACGATCAGGGAGAACCTTATTTCTATCGAAATGTAATGAAGAAAGTTTCAACCAAGAAAAAGAAAGAGACACTTGCTGCCAGAGCTGAAAATATCAAGCAAAAACTCTTTCTTGGTGATGAAACAGAAGGTTTTCTTACTTATATTGACCAAGAGTACCCACAACAGCTCTCTAATCGAGCTCTCTCATCATTCAACAAAAATAAAGAACGTGATTTGGCCATTATTGCCCTTCTCTTGGCATCGGGTGTTCGCTTATCTGAAGCTGTTAATCTGGATCTAAGAGATCTCAATCTTAAAATGATGGTTATCGATGTCACTCGAAAAGGTGGCAAACGTGATTCGGTAAATGTCGCTGCCTTTGCTAAGCCTTATCTAGAAAATTATCTGGCCATTCGTAATCAACGCTATAAGACTGAAAAGACGGACATTGCACTCTTTCTAACTCTCTATCGAGGTGTTCCTAATCGTATCGATGCTTCCAGCGTTGAGAAAATGGTTGCTAAGTACTCTGAGGACTTCAAAGTCCGTGTAACCCCCCACAAACTACGACATACCCTAGCAACTAGGCTCTATGATGCTACTAAATCGCAAGTTTTGGTTAGTCACCAGCTAGGTCACGCCAGTACACAAGTCACTGACCTCTATACCCATATCGTAAATGATGAACAAAGGAATGCCTTGGATAGTTTATAAATTACATAAATTAAATTATGTAATACATTAGAAAAGGGATTCAATAAACTATTCATCTTATTTGATCATATCAAATACAATTGCTAACAGAGTAAACAGCTTTAAAGAATATGAAATAAAATTTATGTGGCCACTAGCTTGCCTTTCTTTGTAACATCCTGGATATGCAAATCACTTATAATTGGTATTCATCTCAAAATAAGAGGATTCCACAAAAATAAATCAAATTGAGCACCTATAAAAGCATGCTGCCTGCGATGACCAATATTTTATCAGAAAATAAAATTCCGCTAAAAACAATCATGGATAGGGTTGGATATTCTGATTCTGATGTTACTAATTCCATCTACCACCCACGTCACAAAGAACATGAAAGATGAAGCAATCAATGTACTGGATAAAGTTATGAAAAAGATTTTTTAAAAAGTTTTGCCCCTTTTTTGCCCCCTAAATACAAAAATAGCCCTTCGGATAAAATCCGAGGGGCTAGAAACGTTGTTAAATCAACGGCCGAACTTTTGAATTTCAAGGTTCGGGATAAAATAGTTCACTGAACTATTTTATTTTTTAAGGTTATCTTCCTATTATTAGATACTAAAAAATAGGCCTAAGCCTACTCAATATCTAACTTGATTTTCTCCAAAACTATTAAATTCAAATAAGTTGAGAAAACATAAAGGGTAACAAAAAGGAACTTAAAATGATGAGTTCAGCAGGCAAGAAACTAGCACGGTCAAACGTGCTTTTTTATTGCTGATTGCTGATAGGTTCATTATATGACGTAGAAAATAACTCATATCAAAAAGCACTTAGATTTCTCTAGGTGCTGGAATAGGCGGGACGGGAATTCCCCGCTTTTCAGATACCCCAAGGGTGCGTAGTTCCCGATATTTCTCTACTTCTATTCTTTATCTATATTATACACCTTTTCTAACACTTTTCAACCACAAAAGCCCTAGATTCGTTTCTAAGGGCTTTTAGTTTATCCGTGGTGATTTAGTTATCCAGTACGAAACAAAGCAAAATAGGGGGTGAATATGAAGCCTCAGCCTACTTATACACTTCTAGCTCTCCGTTCTGGTGGATTCTCGCAAAGTTTAAAACAGCTATCTGTTTGTATCGATGATAAGTAGTGGAGCTAGTACCTGCCATTTCTACGCATTCGCTCATTGTTTTCTTTCTCATATAAAAATAATGGATAATAAAGTATTTTCTGGCTCGCTTGTTCTCTATCTTATTGATGTCGTGGGCGAATATCTCCAACCCCTCACGGATTGCTTTTTCATGCCCACCGCTCAAATTCCACTGATCAGGTAAGACAAGTTCCCAAGCCTCTTCATCTATCGTAACTTGGTTTTCACTCCCTGCCATCCTCTGGAATCTCAGAAAGTAAGTCATCCGCTCTCTGACGTTCATCATCGTTTTGAAGTTATCCAGCTCCATTAGTTCGCTCCCTTGTGATATAATAATATTATTGAGATTATAGCTGAGGCGGAGCGCCTTGGCTTTTTTGTATTCTAAGGCTTTTCCTTTTGAATCTCATCTTCCCAAACGGATTCAACCATTGCGCTCATGGCCTCTATAAATTTATCATCCTTAACTGGAGTTTCTTGATGGATGTTACTCTTAATCACACTGATTTCTGCTCGCAACTTCTCGTCCAGCAACTCCAAATCACGAAAAGCGCTATTATTCATCCCATGCAAAGCAGAAAGAAAGGCATTAAAATTACTAGATCTCAATCCACTTTCGATAATTTCAGATTTAGCTTTATTTTTTAGCCATTCATACTCATTAAAAGCCTGTTCTCTTGACCATAAAGCACGGTTTGAAAACTCTTTTAATAACTCTCTGTACCTTGTATTAACCTTATACTCTTTCAGCAACTTACTAGCCCTTGAATCTATCGTACTATCAGCCATCTTTTGGGCGTTATAAGCCTCTTTATATGCTTTTCTTTGAGATAGTCCAGCCACTAGTCCTTGGACAAATTTTTCTTGTCTCTGCGTTAACTTATCTGTCACATTAGTTCACCTCCTTAAGCGACAAAAAGGGGAAAACTCCCCCTTGTCTTAAGCGTTATCTTGCTCTTGCTCAGCTTTTAATACTGCTTCTTCTACGTTGTAGTCAATGATTGCACCGATAGCGTCCCCATCTTCAATGTATTTAAAATTATAACGCTCGTACTCTGGATGTGCTTGCTGGTGTTCTTCCATTAGTTTGAAGAGTTCTACAATCGTTGGTACTGGTTCAATTTTGTGTCTAATTTGTCTCTTCATCTTTTAAAAATGCCCTTTCACATCGTTGTAAGTATTTCCAAAGGCTCGCACATAAACTTCTCTTAAGAATGGTTCAACTGGATAGACTGGTTCGTATCTAACCCTTCCATCGGCTGGCGAAATAATAGATCCCCCTGTGCTGAAAGTAAACTCTCTCTTACCTTTTCCAACTTTGTAAACCATAGCATGGTAAAGGGTTTGAAGTTTATCTGAATCAGCTCTAAATTCGTCATCGATCTGGTCAATCTCTCGTAGCAAATCCACGGCTTTATCATAAAGCGCCTTATGCTTTTTGTCAACCGTTGAATCTAGTTCATCGATTCTTGTCTTAAAATCTTCAAGACTCATAAGTGTTTCATTGTGCAAGTCTTCCAGCTTTTTAGCATTCTTTTTTAATTTACTTTCAGCAATCCATAAGTTATCCTTGGCATTGCGTAGCTTGTCTTTGTCTACTTCATCAACCGCTTCATCATGTTCACGTTGGGCGTTCGCTTGATCTTGAAGCAACTGTGTTTTTTCTCGTTCAGCCTCAGCAATCGCATTTTCGTTTTGTGTGATCAATGCGTTAACTTCCTTAGTGATTTTATCTAGTGCTTTATCCATTTTTTGGGCTAGTTCTTGGCGTTTTTGCGCTTGTTCAATATTGTTTGTGTTTTGTGTTTCTGCCATCTTATTTTTTCCTTTTCTATTGTTTGATTAAGTTTAGAGTGCTAGATCCAGTCACGGGATCTCTATTGTAGTTCATCTGCTTACATCCTCTCCACTCTATTCCTCAACTTCTTCATCTATTGGATTTTCTTCATTCTTGAAAACTTCACAAATACGTTTAAAGTTGATATCTAGATTGTTATCTTCCAAATACTCAGCGATAAGCGTTCCGTTTTCCTTATATCTTAGTTTAATAGCTGGCACTAGATAAGTACCTCTCATAAATCCAAATAACGCTAGTCCTGCTATTTGTGCGTCTTCTAGGTCTCCAAATTCATAAGTAAATGTATGTTTTGGTGCTGTTTCTGAAAATGCTTTTAATGTCATGTTTTTTCTCCTCTTTCTGTTTTAAGGGTGTCACTAGTAGTTACACCGTCGCAAGGGGGTCGGTACCATCTACCCCATTTTATTTTAGGTTTTGGGCAAAGTGTAGCCGTTTTTGAATATCTATTGGCTACGCATTCCGCCTTACAGCCCCAAGGGTTTTCGCCTTGTGTAGCCGTGTAGCCGTTTCATCTCAAAAAAAATATATAAATAACGTATTAGGTATTTAATTATATATACTTTTATAAAATATATATTTTGGCTACATTTAGATTAAAAAGTCAGTAATAGCAAGGGTTTAGGGGTGTAGCCGTTTTTTTATCTTTTGGCTACACTGTCTACACTTTTATTTTTTTATTTTAGCAAATCCACGCTTGACGCTTTTACCAAATCTAAGGGAGTCCCTCGATTCCCAACCCTCTTTGTTTTGCATGAATTTCTTAACCTTGTTTTTATCTTTAGGGTTGGGGGAATTGTTCAAATAAACCTCGGAAAAGAATATATTTACTGTCAACTTGTCCCTTTCCACCAGTTTCCCATACTTTCCAGTATCTAGATGAATCTCTACGCCATTAGCGCCCATATGATAGCCGTGGTTCATCATGTCATGAATATAGTAGTGTCTTGTACTGTCTGTTGCTGGGAATTGATACATATTTTTAGGGTAGGGAGTTTCTAAATAACGCTCAACATCCTCAAGGATTTCATCTACAAACTTGTAACGGCTTCTAACCTCGTTTACTAGCTTTTCTTGCTCGTCTGTCAGGTTCAACACTTGGTTAGCTCTCCAAGCCATCACCATAGCACCCCAAAAGGCTCTACGGTCTTTTTCTGTCCACTTCCTGCCCTTATAGTTGGTGTCTTTGTGGACTTCTGCAACCAGAAAGCGCCTTTCCCCTGTCAGGTCGTTTAAATAATCATGGTCATTGGTTGCTCTGACAATGATAAAACTCTTAGGGAGTCGCCTGTCACTGGAGGCGTAAGGCGGTCTAAACTCTAGCTTGGTTTCTGTGATAAATTTCTTCAATTCTGAAAAACTAGCTTTTTTGCTGGCCACCATCTCATCATCAAATACACACCAGTTTCTTACCATTCTAGCCTTGTCATCTTTGTCTGTGAAGGTCTCAACGGTTGTAAAATACTTGTGAGTAAAAAGCCCCTCAAAAAATTGGGTCTTTCCTACTCCCTGCCGTCCAGTCAAGTCCAGTACAAAGTCAAACTTGATGGTAGGGTCAAACACCTTGGCAACCGCTCCACGGAAAAACAAATCCATGATAATACGGTTATATTCATCATCCTTAATATTGAGATAATGCCTTAAAATATCAAAGGGATCACGCTGATTCACTAACTCTTTATACTCACTTTCGCAAGATTCCAGATAGTCTTTTAAGGGATTGTAGCTGTGTTCTCCAGCCACCACTTCCAAAATATCCGCTATGTCAGACTTTTTATAGTCCAGCTTGTACTTGGTAGCAATATAAGCCCTAATCTCTCTGATAATCAGGTCATCGATTGCACCGCTCAGGGTTCTACCGTTTAGCTTCATTGGTCTAGTCACGTCGATTTCATAAGTGAAGACGTTGTACTGTATAGCCCCTTTTAGCTTGCTATCTCCGCTCAAAATCTTCTTGAGATTATCCAAGTTGACTGCAAAGCCATCGCCTCTTGCTCTCTTTGCCAAGTTCAGGCTATTGTGTTCCTCATCGGTCTCCCTTGCTAGGGTCAAGTCCACCACTTCAGGCGGTACTTTCTGCTTATCTTCTTCAATGATTTTTTTTACAATTTCATTGCTACTCAAAAGCCACCTCCTTATAAAATATTCTTGCTACTTCTAAAAAATAACTGGCTAGGTCTTTGCGTTTAACGATTGCAGAAAACAAGTCCACCAGCTGACTAAAACTGTAGCCATTCACAAATAGCAAGCGGACAAAAAGCGAAGTCTCATATCTGGTATAAATGCCATTACAAATCAGGTCGAAAATCCAACCTTTTAACTCCACTCCAAGCCCCTGACGTTGCTCGGTCAATTTGTTTACCTCTAAATCTTTCAGAATCGTCAGCAAGTCAGGGCTGGCCATAGCAATATCCAAATTTCTGACCAATCCCCAGCCCTCTACTGCCTCATTTTCGTCTTTAATAGACACATATAAGCCTTTATATTGAAAACTCGTCAAAGCCTCATCTACAGGCTCATAATAGGTAAATTTGTAGTGTTCCCCATTCTTCCATACTTGAGTAGGATTTGACTTGAGAAAGCCAAATAGAGGCATTTTATCAACTGATATAGTCAACTCTATTATTCTCATTACACCTCCTAATCTATTGCAAGAAAATTATAAACATCACTCTTGCGGTAATAAATTTTCTTACTACTTTCAAATGGTGAACGTAGTGGCCGGAGACCTTCTTTTTCCCAATTATTTAAGGTAGTTCCACTAATACCAAGTTTTTTGAGTAAGTCAGACCTAGAAATCAAGTCCCAGTTGTCATCACGTTGCTTTTCCAGTTCTATCCTTTTAGCTAAGTGATCTCCCACTTTCTCCAGTAATTCAAGTTCTGCTTCTCTTGATAATAGTTGCATATTACACCCCTTTCTAATTATGAATCTTACCAGCAAGTTGGATATATCGCCCATAATCAGGGTTTAAATCCTCGCTAGGTGTTTCTATCGTCTGTTGGTTTTCTCGCTCAAATTGGGCGCTTGTTTTGCGGTCTAGGTGGTTTAGATAAAGCAGTAAGCCAATCAATACCACCATAAATATTACCGCTTGTGTGTTGGTCAAATCTAACTCATTCATGTTATGCCCTCGCCTTATAGTTCTTGATAAATTCCGCTTGTTTAGGTTGTTCCATATTCAGCAAGTCGTCTTCGGCTTGTGCCATTTCTTTAATATCTCTAGTCATGGTATGCCTCCAGCTCTTTAGCGTCGTCATTGTTCAAAAGCAAAAAGGCTATTTCGTTTAGACGATCGTATAGCTTTTCATTCTGGGCGTATGCTGTATCAGTGTATTTTTAGCAAGCCATAAGAACGTGGTTGTATCATTCTGTAGTGCAAACTCAAGCCCTTCAAGAGCTAGGTTATTCATTTCTAAAACATTCATGATGTCGGTTAATTCGTTCCCTAATTCTGCTAGTTTCTTAGCCGATAATAGAACTTGTTGGCTTGATGTTGCTTTTTTTGTTGTCATGTTTTTTACCTCTTTTTCTATCTTTTTATACTTGCCACGATGGCTTTTTAATACTTTTTTTCTTGCCTACAGCCTCACGCTCAGAGTGGCCAAACTTTGAGAGCGTGGGGATTTTTAATGGTTGTTTCTTATACATTGTTTCTTGTAATTCCTAGCATCACGCTCAGACTCGCCAAATTGAAAGCGTGAGAAAGTACCAGTTTAAAGAGTTGGCGCTCTATGTTTTTCAAAACCTTTTCTAATTGCTTGCCTGTACTTCGGTTTTCTTAGTTTTTTTCTTCATTTCGTTTACGGCTTTTATCTGCTAGCCGTTGCCATTGTTTTCTAAAATCTTGTTCATCTATCCGCCCATGCAGAAAGTCGCTCAGGGCGTAAGTTGCACGGCTGTAAAATTGCCTTGCTCGTTCGTATGCTGTCATCTGTTAGCCCTCCATCATGTTATAAAGTAGGGCGTAATGTTTATCTGGTATTCTGTCCAAGGCTTTCAAGCCGTCGTGTTCTGCTTTTTGTCTGGTTTCCGCCTTGACCGTGCTATCAAAGGCGATAGAAAAGGCGTTCAGCATTGCCTTATAGCGGTCTACGCTCTTCAAATAGCGCCCACGTTCAGACAATTCTTTATCTTCCAATTCCTCTTTTACCGTACCGTCTAAGAGTGCGAACTTGCTATAAACTCCTTTTTCTAGTGTAAAATCTAGGCGATTGTTTTGTTTCAGCTTGCAGAGGTTGGTTCTGCAACTCTCTAGGTTACGGTAACCTAATACTTTAGTAATTTCTTCTAGACGCTTACCCTCTAATTCTGGCAATTTTTCAGCTATATCTTTAAATTTTACTACTTGATGTTTCTTTCCCATTGTTTACCTTGTCTTTCTATGCTATAATCAAGGTATAGAAAAAATATCTATATTCTTGATCCAGTCGCTTGCTCGCCTCGTCCAAAATTTGAGCAAGTGACTTTTTTGTTGTCGTTTTTAATCTTCATGTCTAGGTTTTCTATAAATCAGTTGACGGCTTTCCACTAACTCAGCGATAAAAGCTAGGTTATTGTCCGTATTTTCTATCAATTCGTCAAGCACCCCTTTATTTTCAGGTAATGCCATAGCTTCCGCCACACTTACGGCATCATCTAGCCATGTTTTAAATTCTTTAAAGTTCATTTCTTTGCTCCTTTTTTGTTGTCAATCCCCAGTGGTAAAGCACCACATGAGAAATCTGTATATGTAAAATAGTATTGCGATTGGGTCGCTCCTTTCTATTCTTTCGTATCTAGAAATTCATCCAGCGTAACTCCCAAGTAACTAGATACTTTTTTCAATGTATCAAGACTTGGATTCTTTGCACGTTCATAGTACAAAGCCGTTAAAGTGCTTTTTGATAGCCCTGTTTCTCTTGCAACATCTGCCACCTTCAAGCGCTTCTTTGCTAAAATAACACGCATATTATTTTTCAAATACCTTACCCCTTTCCATTATCTTTAAAATCGACCTCCAGTAGAATAGATTGAAAAGTGTTGCTCTGGAGATTGGTGTAATTTTTGTTCAACTCTAGTTGACAAACTCATTATATTGCAATTATTGTGCAATGTCAAGAGAATTATTAAAAATAATTGCACTTTTTTTGCACCCTTTGAAATTAATCGTGATATAATACATTTGAAAGGTGTTTATATAAATGAATAGATTGAAAGAACTAAGACAAGAAAAAGCTAACTCAGCAAGAGTTAGCGAATAAAATAGGGGTCACAAAACGAACTTATATATATTGGGAAAAAGGTGAGCGCCAAATAAAAACAGACAAAGCGAAACAACTAGCTGATTTTTTTGGCGTACCTGTTGGATACCTGCTAGGCTATAGTTCTATTCCTCCGCTCTTAGAAAACCAATTGTCCGAGGAGGAAAAAGAAGAGTTAAGAAAAAACCCGCAACTTGCAAATGAATTATCAGACTTGGCTTGGCAAAAATACACAATAAAAATGAATGCCATCGAAAACAAGAAACACAAACCTGCTAGTATTACAGAAATACAGAATCGACTTAATAGCCGGTACGGAACGAACGTTCATGGAGATTCTGCATTTCTCGCATTTTCAGTTGGTGCTGGGGATCACGATTATGAATTTCTACGTTGGTTTGACGGGTTACTTGATATTGATTCGATTGACGGAACTAATACCGCTGATCTGCTTTATAAATACATTATCTTAGATGATGATAGCAAACGGATAATAACCGAACTGATTGAAAAAAATTACCACAAATCAAAGCTGATTCTATTCTAGTAACCGATCACAACGATGATGAAACAAATTAAACTAAAATTTTTAATCTATTTGAAAAATTATCAGCATATATAAAAAGGAGAATACCCATGAAAAAAACTACTAACAACATCAGCAATCTTGCTTACTGCTAGTGTTCTAGTAGCCTGCTCTAACAATCAATCGGCTACCAAAGATAGCTCGGAGCAACCAAAAACAGAGCAAACCAAAGCGAACGACAAACCTGCTTCTAAAAAGGCTACTAGCTTAGACGATTTTAAAAAAGCGCTAGAAAACAACGGTTTCACAATCAAAGAGGAAATAAAAATCAGCTAGTCTCATTCAAGCTGAATCAGGAAAAAGGATTTATCTTAGAGGATGATACTGCTGTAGAGGTTTACGAATATTACGATAAAAACCCGATGTTTGAAGAGGCTAAAAAAGAAAAAGAGTTGATTGGACATCCTGCTTATATCTACGGGAATTATGTTGTTTTAGTGCTTAATGCTACAGACTCAAAAGATAAAAATTTTTAGAGAGTTTCAAAGGGTTTGAATAATTAAAAAAATCCCCACGCTCTCAAAGTTTGGCCAGTCTGAGCGTGTATAGAGGGAAATAAAAAGCATCGTTAATGTGACAATGGTTAACGAAGATTTTTTTATAAATTAACTGGTAGTTAATGAGGAAGGAAAAACTATGGGAAGTGATAGAACAAACCGAGAAATAGCTATCTATACTGCAACTGTAATCCAAGAACTCGAGGACTATCTTCACCATCTTCAGAGAATGAATGATGAAGAGAATAAACGATCTGATAAAATAGCGCAATGGATAGAGAATTGGGTAAAATACTTAAAGATAGAGCAAGTCTTTAACCCGCGAAGTATTAAGGCTTTAAAAAGGGGAAGTATCGTTTATGCTGATTTTGGTTTCAATGTTGGTAGAGAATACGGAGGTCTTCATTATGCAATAGTTCTGAATAAAAAAGATGCACGTTCAAATCATCTTCTTCACGTATTGCCTTTAACCTCTGTGAAAGAAACAACTGATATGTCTAATTTGAAATATTTTCAATTCCCAATTGGTGACGAAGTGTTTCAGTTGTTAAAAAATGAGGCTAATCAAAAGGTTATAGAATTAACTAAACTGTATGATCGTTTTTCAAAAAAAGATGATGAATTGAATGAAAGGGCTTTAATAGTTGAATCGTTAATCAAAGATAATAAAAAAGCTTTTGAAATACTTAAAAACTTACCAGCTTCTGATAGAGACGATTCTTTTCTCGAACAAATACAAACTATCAATAAAAATATAGAGTTCGCAAGTACTGAGGCGGATAAAATAAAACAGGAGTTGGAAGATAATGCAACTTTGCTTGCAGAACTTGAGGAGAAAATAGAATATGCTAATAAATTTATTCTAAAAACACAAAATATGAACAAAGATAGCATAGTTCTATTAAATCAGGTAACGACAATTAGTAAAATGAGACTCTACGATCCCAAAAATAATAATTCAATTTTGAATGGTATTGTACTTTCCGATGATACTATGGACAAAATAGATGAAGCATTAAAGAAGATTTTCTAAAATCCGACTATTTTTCTTGACTTTTACTTCATTTAGGGTTAGAATTATATCATAAGGTCGCTTGACGACAAAATATATGATACTGTCCCAGGAGGACAATTCTAGCCCTGCTCTTATGAGTAGGGCTTTTAGTTTATTAAAAATCCCTGGAACCTCATCCCTAATATTTTTCTTTATCCGCCTTGTTTCCAACTCTGGTATTGTTTACCGTCTGACTGCTTAAAATCGAAAACAAGGGGTTCTCGTAACCCCTCGCATGGTATAAACTCAAAATCTTTTCTAATTGCTTGCCTGCTGATGGAAAGAGGAGTAAACCATGAATATTACAGAATACAAAAAGAAAAACGGAAATATCGTATATCGCTCAAGCGTGTATCTTGGAGTTGATAAACTTACTGGAAAGAAAGCTAGAACTACAGTTACAGCCAAAACAAAAACAGGCGTTAAAATCAAAGCTAGAGAGGCCATTAATACTTTTGCTTCTAACGGGTATACAGTTAAAGATAAACCAACAATCACAACATACGAAGAATTGGTAAAAGTTTGGTGGGATAGTTACAAGAATACAGTTAAACCCAATACTCGCCAGTCTATGGATGGATTGGTTAGAGTGCATTTATTGCCTGTATTTGGCGATTACAAGCTAAATAAGCTAACCACGCCTATTCTTCAACAGCAAGTAAATAAGTGGGCTGACAAAGCCAATAAGGGCGAAAAAGGGGCGTTTGCTAACTACTCCTTACTCCATAACATGAATAAGCGTATTTTGAAGTATGGCGTAGCTATCCAGGTAATACAATACAATCCAGCTAACGATGTCATCGTTCCACGCAAACAGCAAAAAGAAAAATCTACTGTAAAATACTTAGACAACAAAGAATTAAAACAGTTTCTGAATTATTTAGATACTCTGGATCAATCAAATTATGAAAATTTATTTGATGTTGTCCTATATAAGACTTTATTGGCCACTGGGTGTCGTATTAGTGAGGCTCTGGCTCTTGAATGGTCTGATATTGACCTAGAAAACGGTGTTATCAGTATCAATAAGACACTAAACCGCTATCAAGAAATAAACTCACCCTAAATCAAACGCTGGTTATCGTGATATACCAATAGACAAAAGCCACCTTGCTTTTTATTAAAACAATACAAGAATCGTCAACAAATTCAGTCTTGGAAATTAGGTCGTACTGAAACGGTCGTATTCTCTGTATTTACAGAAAAATATGCTTATGCTTGCAATCTACGCAAACGACTAAATAAGCATTTTGAAAATGCTGGTGTAACGAATGTATCATTCCACGGTTTCCGCCATACACATACCACTATGATGTTGTACGCTCAGACTAGCCCTAAAGATGTCCAATACAGATTAGGACACTCTAACTTATTAGTGACTGAAAATGTTTACTGGCATACAAACCAAGAAAACGCAAAAAAAGCTGTCTCAAATTATGAAACAGCCATCAATAATTTATAAAGGGTGTCACGATCAGTGACTACCCTCTTACTATACCTAAAATCAGTTAAGGGTAACTAAAAGGGTAGTAAAATTAGAAAAAGCACTAAGGGAAAGCGCCCCAAAGTGCTTAGTTTAAAGGCTTGACGCCCTCTAATCTAGAAATTAGATTATTTTTTAAGGTTGTAGAATGATTTCAATCCACGGTATTCAGCTACTTCACCAAGTTGGTCTTCGATACGAAGCAATTGGTTGTATTTAGCGATACGGTCTGTACGTGAAAGTGAACCAGTCTTGATTTGTCCTGCGTTAGTTGCAACTGCGATGTCAGCGATTGTTGAATCTTCAGTTTCACCTGAACGGTGTGATACAACGGCAGTGTAACCAGCTTCTTTCGCCATTTCGATAGCGTCGAATGTTTCAGTAAGAGTACCGATTTGGTTAACTTTGATAAGGATTGAGTTAGCAGCACCTTCTGCAATACCTTTTTCAAGGTAAGAAGTGTTTGTTACGAAGAAGTCGTCACCAACCAATTGAACTTTACCACCAAGACGTTCAGTAAGAGCTTTCCAACCGTCCCAGTCATTTTCATCCATACCATCTTCGATAGTGATGATTGGGTATTTGTTTACCAATTCTTCAAGGTAGTCGATTTGTTCTGCAGCAGTACGTACAGCTGCTCCTTCACCTTCGAATTTAGTGTAGTCGTAAACTTTACGTTCTTTATCGTAGAATTCTGACGAAGCACAGTCAAATCCGATAAATACGTCTTTACCAGGAACATATCCAGCAGCTTCGATAGCAGCAAGGATAGTTTCAACTCCGTCTTCAGTTCCTTCAAAACGAGGAGCGAATCCACCTTCGTCACCTACGGCTGTTTCCAAACCACGAGATTTAAGGATTTTCTTAAGAGCATGGAAGATTTCAGCACCCCAACGAAGAGCTTCTTTGAATGATGGCGCACCAGCAGGTACGATCATGAATTCTTGGAAAGCGATTGGAGCGTCAGAGTGAGAACCACCGTTGATGATGTTCATCATTGGAGTTGGAAGAACTTTAGTGTTGAATCCACCAAGGTAGCTGTAAAGTGGGATTTCAAGGTAGTCAGCAGCAGCACGAGCTACAGCGATAGACACACCAAGGATTGCGTTTGCACCCAATTTACCTTTGTTAGGAGTACCGTCAAGAGCGATCATAGCACGGTCGATAGCTTGTTGATCACGTACATCGTAGCCGATGATAGCTTCAGCAATGATGTTGTTTACGTTGTCAACAGCTTTTTTTGTGTACCAAGACCACCGTAACGAGATTTGTCACCGTCGCGAAGTTCAACTGCTTCGTGTTCACCAGTAGAAGCTCCTGATGGAACCATACCACGTCCGAAAGCACCTGATTCAGTGTAAACTTCTACTTCAAGTGTTGGGTTACCGCGTGAGTCTAGGACTTCGCGAGCGTAAACATCAGTAATAATTGACATTTTTTACTCTCCTTATGAGTTAAATTTTTTACACCTCTATAATACCTTAAAAACCCCTCCTTTTTCAAGAAAAAACGTTATCTTTGTGCAAATTTTCCTTAACTTTATAAAGTAATCGCTTTCTTTTTGTCTGTTTTATTCTAACTTTTTATGATATACTGTTTTCATGACAGATTTATCAAAACAATTACTTGAGAAAGCTCATGGTGGGCCAAAACTAAATCCAGATGAGCAAAGACGCTATCTTGGTACTTTTGAGGAAAGAGTTCTTGGATATGCAGATATTGATACAGCAAATAGCCCTCAGCTAGAAAAAGGCTTTTTATCTATTTTAGAAAACCTTCAGGAAAAAGCGGAGCCACTATTTGTGAAGATTTCACCAACTATCGAATTTGACAAGCAAGTTTTCTACTTAAAAGAAGCAAAAGAAACTGATAATCAAGCTACCATTGTATCTGAAGAGCATACTTCTTCTCCTTTTGGCCTGATTATCCACACCAATGCACCAGTTCAAGTAGAAGAAAAGAACCTTCGACTTGCTTTTGCAAAACTTTGGGAAGTTAAAAAGGAAGAACCATCCAAAACATCCTTATGGAAAAAATGGTTTGGCTAAATCTTGCGCATAGTTAATAAGTGCCCGATATTGGCTGCCGTGCGCTCCAAATAGAGACTGGCATTTTTCAAACTATCTTCTAGAGGTTCACTTTTTCTCCAAAATAGAAAAGGCCACTTGGATATTCTCAAATGGTAGGGAAGGTAAATCCTCAGCAAGACTACCACAAATAGCAATGACAGGAACTCCGACAGGGGTTCTTTTTGCTACACCTATCGGCGCTTTCCCAGCAAAGCTTTGACTGTCCAGTCTACCTTCGCCAACGATAACCAAGTCAGCATCTGCAACTTTCTTATCAAAATCAATCAAATCTAAACAGGTATCAATTCCAGATACGATATTTGCCTGAGCAAAAGCACACAAACCGCCAGCAAGACCTCCACCAGCTCCTGCTCCTTTAATTTCCAATGTTACAGGTGAGGCTTTTTCATAAAAATCTTGGATTGCCTGATCTACGACTGCAAACATAGTAGGATCTAAACCTTTTTGTTTGCCAAAAGTATAAGTCGCACCTTGATGACCACATAAGAGACTCACGACATCTGCTAAAATACGAATTTGAACATCTTCAGGAATTTCATAGTGATTTTCTGTTGACATAGAAGCTAAGTTTTAATAAGGATTGACCGCAAGCCGGCAAGACATTTCCATCCCTATCATAAAATCGATAACCTAAACCAGCAGCGATCCCAATTCCTCCGTCATTACTGGCCGTGCCACCAACACCGATATAGATATCTTTAATCCCTTGAGCAATGAGATGACGAATCAACTCTCCAATACCACAAGTTTGGATTTGAAGTGGATTTCGTTTCTCTAGCGGAATTTTTCCAAGGCCAACTAAATCAGCAACTTCAAATAGTGCCAGTTGTTCTTTTTGAAAATAGCGCATGGGTTCTTTTTGACCAAAAGGTCCTGTCACTTTGATCCATTTTTCTTCAAGGTCAAGAGAATGTCGGATAGCATCTACTGTACCTTCTCCCCCATCACCAACAGGGCAGAGGAGACATTCTACATCTGCTATCGATTGTTGGAAGCCTCTTTTTATTGCTTCAGCTACCTCTTCAGCGGTCAAGCTTTCCTTAAACGAATCTGGTGCAAATTACAATCTTCATATTTTTCCCTCATTCTAAAACAGTCAATCAAAGGAAGAACTTCTAAAAAAATCCCTCTTGTCAACATGATATGGTATTTCTTTTTTGAGTACTTCTTTGGCACAAAAAGCAATTCCCAGTCCTGCAGACTTCAGCATTAATAAATCATTGGCCCCATCACCGATTGCAATCGTTCTTTCTTTAGGAAGTTTTAGTTCCTTTCTCCATTGTTCCAGAGTCTCTTTTTTGACCTGGGGACTGATAATTTGTCCAACTAATTTTCCTGTTAACAGACCGTCTTTGACTTCAAGTTGGTTTGGCAGAGAAATAGGCAATGTCGAGGGATTTTGCTAATCTTTCAACTATTGGTGTAAATCCACCGGACACCAGACCAACTAGGATGCCATTCTTTTGGAGAATGGAAATGAATTCCTGGGCATTTGGCGATAGATGAATAGAGTTGAAGACTTTATCAAAAGACCGAAACAGGAAGACCTTCCAACAAGGACACTCTTTTTCGTAAACTGCTTTTCAAAAGTCCAACTCTCCTCGCATTGCCCTGACTTGTAATCTGCGAAATTTCCTCCTCACGACCTACCTCTCTTCCCAAAAGATCAATCACTTCTTCTAGGATTAAGGTTCCATCTACATCCATGACACACAAGCCTTTTACTTGAGACATAAGTTCTCCTCTCTAAACAGCCTAAAAATCGTATGAAGTCATCATACGATTTTATCTATTAATTAACTAAACTATGGTACAAGTCAAGGTATGACTTGCAAGCTGTATCCCATGAGAAATCACACTCCATAGCTTGTTTTTGTAGATTTCTCCAAACATCAGGATGGTTTCTATACAAGTCCAATGCTGTTTGGAAAGTCCAATTTAACCAATAAGGAGATAGATTGTCAAAGCTAAAGCCAGTACCACTTCCTTCAATTGGATTGAAAGCACGAACTGTATCTCGCAAGCCACCAACTTCATGGACCAATGGCAAGGTTCCGTAACGCATAGCCATCATTTGAGACAAGCCACACGGTTCGAAACGACTCGGCATGAGGAAGAGGTCACAAGCAGCGTAGATTTCTTGAGCTAGTTTGACATCAAAAGTGATATTTGCTGATAGCTTATCTGGGTAGATTTGAGCAAACCATGAGAAAGCTCCTTCAAATGCTGGATCGCCAGTTCCCAAAAGAACAATCTGAACATCATTTTGCAAGATATGGTGAAGACTTTCAACCACCACATCAAAACCTTTTTGACGTGTCAAACGAGAAACAATTCCCACCAGTGGAACGTCGGCTCTAACTGGCAAGCCTACTCTCTCTTGCAATTTTGCCTTATTTTTGGCTTTTCCAGACAAATCTTCCTGATTGAAATGATAGTCTAAAAGAGCATCCGTATGAGGATTATACAGGTCAGCATCAATCCCATTCACGATACCAGATACTTTGCCAGATTCCATTCGAAGAATTTGATCCAAGTTACATCCGAACTGACTGGTCATAATTTCATGAGCATAACTAGGTGAAACGGTTGAAACACGGTCAGCATAAAGAATACCAGCCTTCATCCAGTTCAGACAGTTGTTCCATCGAAGGGTGCCATCAGCATAACGTTCAAAGCCGACTCCAAACAAATCCCATAACATTCCTTCTGAAAATTGTCCTTGGAATTCCAAATTATGAATGGTTAAAACAGTTTTTATTCCTTGATAGGCTTGAATCCAACGGTATTTTTCCTTTAACAAGAAAGGAATCATAGCTGTATGGTAGTCATGAACATGGAGAAGGTCAGGAATAAAGTCAATCCTTTCCATAGCCTCAATGGCAGCAAGTTGGAAAAAGGCAAAGCGTTCTCCGTCATCAAAATCACCGTAAACATGACCACGGAAAAAATAATATTGATTGTCAATAAAGTAGAAGGTCACACCGTTTAAGACTGTTTTCTTAATTCCACAATACTGTCTGCGCCAACCAACACTCACCTCAAAATGAAGAACATCTTCAATCTGATTTCCAAATTTAGCCTCTACCATGTCATAGTAGGGTAAAATCACTGCAACTTCGTGCCCAGCTTTTACCAGTGATTTGGGAAGAGCGCCAATGACGTCTCCCAAACCACCTGTTTTTGAAAAGGGTGCACCTTCTGCTGCTACAAATAAAATTTTCATGAATGAATATCCTCTGTTACTTTGCTACCTTTCTTAACGACAACTGGATGTTCTGCAGTTCCTCGAATCACAACACCAGGCTCAACTTCAACACCCTTGTCCAAGATAGCATATTCTACCTGAGCTCCTTCTCCAATAACAACACGAGGGAAGAGCAGGCTATCTTTAACCAAGCTATCCTTATGGACATGAATATTACGTGATAGAACAGAATTAGCCACTTGACCTTCAATGATACTACCAGACGCAAACTGAGAAGTACTTACCTTAGATGTATTGGCATAGTAAGTTGGCTCTTCGTTTTTGACCTTTGTATAAATTTTTTGATTTGGTGAGAAGAGAGAATAAAACTTTTGCGATTCAAGCATATCTTTGTTAGCTTGATAATAAGACTCTACAGAATGAATATTTGCCAGATAACCTGTGTACTCGTAGGCAAAAGCCCCTTCTTTTGCAGCCAAATCCCGTAAAACATAGCGCAACTTCTCTGGATGTTCTTTTTTAGCTTCTTCTTCCAAGCGTTCAATCAACCAAGATGTATCAACGACAAAGATATCTGTGGACATATTGTAAATTTCATCTGTTGATTTGCTATCAAAGAGTTTATGAGAACGAACATGGTCTGTTTCATCCACTTCCAAGAGTGCATTGACTTCTGAAATATCTTTCTTAGGGAGTTTTTTATAAACCACAGTGATAGGCCCTTTTGTTGTACTATGTAGATGGAAAACTTGGTTCAAATCGATGTTAATCAGAACATCACAGTTGAGGGCAACTGTTTGGTTTGACCCAGAGCGTTTTAAATAGGTGAGCAGCTGTTGGTAGTATTCTTTTCCAACTGTGCTACTTTCTACACGGGTATTGTAAATTCCTAGATAGTAATGGCTAAGAAGGGTTGATAAGCCCCACTCACGTCCTGAACGAATATGGTCAAAGACTGAGCTGATATTATCCTGCTGGAAAATACCAAAGACACTACGAACACCTGCATTAGCAAGGCTTGAAAGCGGGAAGTCAATCAAGCGATATTTCCCACCAAATGGTAAACTAGCTACTGGACGGTGGTCTGTCAGTGTTGACATATCATGAAAACCAACTGTATTTCCTAAAATGGCAGAATATTTATCAATCTTCATCTGTTGCTACCCCCACTACTTCATCATATCCTACAACTTGTACTTCTTCTGTTCCATCAATTTCGACACCGTCAGAAATAATCGCACCTTCACCAATAATGGCACGTTTAATCTTAGCTCCTTGACCAATGATAGCTCCACTCATGATAACTGAATCAACAACTTCTGCCCCTTCGCGAACTTGCGCCCCTGTTGAAAGGATAGAATGTTTAACAGTTCCATCAACGAAACATCCGTCTACAACCAAGGAATCTTCCACATGAGCATTTGCCCCAAGGAAGTTTGGTGGTGAAATTAAGTTTCTTGAGTAAATCTTCCATTGACGGTTACGGCTGTCCAAGGCATTCTCTGGAGAAATGTACTCCATGTTCGCTTCCCAAAGCGACTCAATCGTACCAACATCTTTCCAGTAACCTTTAAATTCATAGGCATAGACACTTTCACCTGACTCAAGGTAATTTGGAATGACATTTTTACCAAAGTCTGACATATCTACATTGCTCTTTTCAGCAGCAACAAGCATATTGCGGAGACGTTGCCAATCAAAGATGTAAATACCCATAGAAGCCTTGGTAGATTTAGGTTGAGCTGGTTTTTCTTCAAATTCCACAATGCGGTTATTGGCATCTGTATTCATGATACCAAAACGGCTAGCTTCTTTCAGGGGAACATCAAGAACTGCTACTGTCAAACTGGCATTATTATCCTTGTGAGACTGGAGCATATCATCATAGTCCATTTTATAGATGTGGTCCCCAGAGAGAATTAAGACATACTCAGGGTTGACACTGTCGATATAATCAATATTTTGGTAAATAGCGTGGCTAGTCCCCTCAAACCAACGATTTCCTTCACTTGCAGAATAAGGTTGAAGAATAGAGACACCAGAATTAATACCGTCTAACCCCCAACTTGAACCGTTTCCAATATGATTGTTAAGAGCAAGTGGTTGATACTGTGTAATGACTCCAACATTGTGAATCCCTGAGTTGGCACAGTTTGAAAGAGCGAAGTCAATGATACGGTAGCGTCCGCCAAATTGTACAGCTGGTTTCGCAAGGTTTTGAGTGAGTTTTCCGAGACGAGTTCCTTGCCCACCGGCAAGAATCAAAGCTAACATTTCATTCTTCATTTTCTACTCCTTTTTGGTTTTTATTTGTGACGGTTTTAGTAGATTTCAAGCGACGTTTGATTTTCCAAACACTTGCTCCCATAGCCGGTAGGGTAAAGGTCAAGGTCTGCTCATAATCTTTCCATAGTCCTTCTTGCGTTTGAACAGTTTGATTATGTTCTTTCCAAACGCCTCCCCACTCTTCTAACTCAGTATTCCATACTTCTTCGTAAATTCCTGCAACGGGTAGACCAATGGTAAAATCTTTTCGTTCAACAGGTGCCATGTTAAAGATACAGACTAGCATGTCGCCTTTTTTACCCTTACGAATAAATGAAAGAACACTCTGGTCTCGATTATCCGCATCAATGATTTCAATACCATCATAGCTGGTATCGATTTCCCACAGACAGCGATGATCTTTGTAAAACTGGTTTAGCTGAGAAGTGAAATACTTCATCTTAGCATTCATTGGATCTTCTAGATTAGACCATTCCAACTGCTCTTCAGATTTCCATTCTAGGAATTGGCCGTATTCGCTACCCATGAAGAGCAATTTCTTACCAGGGTGACAAATTTGGTAAGTGTAGATATTGCGTAAGCCTGCGAATTGATTATAGCGATCTCCCCACATCTTGTGCATCATACTCTTCTTACCGTGAACCACTTCATCGTGCGAGAATGGTAGGAGATAGTTTTCATTGAAAACATACATAAAGCTGAAAGTCACCAGGTTAAAGTCATATTTACGATAAATCGGATCTTCTTCATAGAATCGGAGGATATCATTCATCCAGCCCATATTCCACTTGTAGTCAAATCCTAGACCACCAAGCTCTTTCATTCCCGTAATCTTGGTTGCTGACGAACTTTCTTCTGCGATCATCATCACATCTGGATGAACTAGTTTAATCACATCATTCAAGCGTTGAAGGAAATAATAGCCCTCGTAGTTGAGATTCCCGCCATCTTTATTAGGCGTCCATGGTGCATCATCATAATCAAGATAGAGCATGTTGCTAACCGCATCCACGCGAATACCATCTAGATGGTAAAAGTCAATCCAAAACTTAATACTAGAAATCAAGAAAGACTGGACTTCATTCTTTCCAAGGTCAAAATTGAGTGCTCCCCAACCGTAGTTATGAGCCTTATTATGGTCTTGATATTCAAAAGTCGGTGTTCCATCATAATAGGCCAAGGCATCATCATTAATGGTAAAATGACCAGGTACCCAGTCTACAATAACGCCTATATTGTTTAAGTGACATTCCTCAACAAAATCTTGAAACTCTTCAGGGCGACCATAGGTATGCTCTAAAGCGAAGTACCCCATAAGCTGATAGCCCCAACTCAAACCTAGTGGGTGAGACATCAAGGGCATAAACTCAATGTGAGTATAGTTCATCTCAACCAAGTAAGGAATGAGTTCATCTTTCAATTGAGCAAAACTATAAGGTGTGCCATCAAGATTTCTCTTCCAAGATCCAGCATGGACCTCATAAATATTGACAGGACGCTCTTCAAAGCTCAAGCGTTTTCTACGAGCTAACCAAAGCCCATCCTTCCATTTCTTTTCTGGAATCTCTGTTAAAATAGCTCCAGTTCCCGGACGTGCCTCATACCGTACAGCCAAAGGATCAATCTTCATCAGCTGATGACCATTTGCACGTGTGATATGATACTTGTAAATTTGGCCTTCATGAGCAAGGCTGGTAAAGACTTCCCAGACACCAAATTCATTTCGTTCCATTGGAATTTGATTTTCTACCCAATTCGTGAAATCCCCCACCAAGTGGACAGCCTGAGCGTTGGGAGCCCACACACGAAATGTATAACCGTACTCTCCATTTAGTTCTTCCCTATGTGCTCCTAGATAATGCTGAAGGTGAAAATTTTCTCCTGTCATAAAGGTGCGCAAAGCTTCTCTTTTATCCATAATACCTCCCCTTTTTCTGTAAGCGTTTTCTATAGATTTATTATACTACCTTTTTAGGGAAGATTCAAGTAAATTACGGAATTTGCAAAAAAATCTTTTGAAAGTCTTCAACAAATTCACTGAGGTGTTCACTTGTAAATCAAGAAATTTTTCAAACAGATTATGAAAACGAATTGTTTTTTTACAATACTATCATAAAAGTTCGTCATTTTTACCAATAAAATTGTTGTTTTAAAGTAAAAAAAGAAACCAGGAAAACAATTTCCTGATTTTACATTTTATTTCACATCAAAAACAATGGATTTGACATTTGTCATCGCTTCAATGCTATATTTAATTCCTTGAACACCAGCACCAGAACCTTTGACACCAAGGAATGGGAAATTATCTGGACCACGCTGGGTTTTATTATTAATATGGACTGTACCCACTTCAAGTTTTTCAGCGATTTCAAAGGCCTTTTTGAAATCATTTGTAAAGACTGAGGATTGAAGGCCGAATTCAGATTCGTTGGCAAAGGCAATTGCTTCTTCTACATTAGCCACACGAATAATTGGTAAAACAGGGCCAAATGGCTCTTCCCATGCTACTTTCATATCTTTTGTAACTTGGTCAAAAAGCACTGGCCAGAGAAGATTGCCTTCACGTTTGATTGGTGTAAGAGCCTGAGCCCCTTTTTCTTGTGCATCCTCAATCAAGCCCCAAATAAAGTCGGCTGAAGCATTGTCAATAACAGGTGTAATATCAGCATTGTCAAATGGGTCACCAACTGTTAATTTAGCAACCTCTGCTTGAAGCAAAGTAACTAATGTATCTGCAACACTTTCGAGAACAATAACACGTTTAATGGCCGTGCAACGTTGCCCTGAGTAGCTAAAGGCACCTGCAACAATTTGCTTGGCAGCATGTTCCAAATCTGCATCTTCTAGTACAAGAGCTGCATCTTTTCCGCCAAGTTCCAGCATGATAGGACGCATACCAGCTAAACGACCAATACGTTCTCCGATAGGAGTTGATCCTGTAAAGTTGATGAAGTTGACTTCTTTGTGCTCAATGATATAATCCCCAATTTCTGAACCACGACCCGTAATGGTATTGAAAACACCTGCTGGAATCCCTGCTTCTTCAAAGGCTTTAGCCAACAAGAGACCAGAAATAGAACCTTGTGTTGGTGGCTTAAACATAACCACATTCCCTGCAATCAAGGCCGGAGCAATCTTAGATCCAGAAAGGTTGACTGGATAGTTAAAGGGAGCAATAGCTAGCACGACTCCAACCGGCTCACGACGGACAACAGCCAGTTTGTTTACTTGCTGCCTCAAAACCACCACCTTCCATTGCTTGTCCAGTGATACGGAGACCTTCCTCAGCAGCATAGCGGATCAAGTCTGCGGTACGCACTACTTCTCCAATGGCTGCTTTAATCCCTTTTGCTACTTCTTTGGCAAGGATAGTACCAATTTTTTCTTTATCGCGTTCTAAAATAGCTGCTGTTTTATGCAAATAAGCCGCACGTTCAACTGCTGACAAAGCACGCCATGCAGGCAAGGCTGCACGCGCAGCTTGCATAGCCTCATCTACTTCCGCTTGGCTCATAGCTGGTACTGTCCCTAATTCTTCTTGATTGATTGGTGAATAAATCGTAATTTCTTTTTCAGATGATTTCCATTCTCCATTTACTAAATTCTGATATCTTGTCAAATTCTCGTCCTCCTGAAAATGATTAAGATATATTTTACCAAATTTTCAGAAAATTACAACCCTTTTTGCAATATTTTTGAGATTATTTTCACAAGCTTGATTTTTCAAACTATTTGAACTCTTTTGTTAAGCAGTCAGTACAAGAAGAAAAGGCTTAGATGAACTAAACCTTTTTCTTGCTATACTATTTTTCATTGACTTTTGTGATTTCTAGTATCAAGATATCCTAGAAATTATACGACATACTTGATAACTTTTGATTTCTTCTACAAGACTTTAAAGACGCTGGCACTGACGCCACTAACCATGTCTTTATCACTTAAATGGCTATTGGTCACCAATAGTTCTAGATTTCCAGCATTTTCAAACTGGAAGTCTTGCCCTTTAGCATTAAATACAACCAGTAAATGGTCTTCCCCTTGAATCTCATAGACAATCAAACCACTATGTTCGTTGGCTGAATGAACAAACATGATGGTAAATCTCATCATAAGTTGGGTAAGAAAAGGCACTGGTTTCTGTCTTCAATCGAATCATCTGACAGATCAACTCAATACTATCTTGACGCTCATTAATCAAGTCCCAGTTCACTTGGTTCACACTGTCTGGAGCATTATAGCTATTCATAGCACGCTCTCTATCATCATGGGTCAACTCACCATTTTCACCAGTCGCAACTAGTTTGGTACGACCAAATTCTTGACCGATTTCCATAAAGGCCATCCCTTGCATGAGTAGGTTCATAGCTGTGGCTGTCTCAACCTTGCGCATGATTTGTTCTGAACTTTGGTCTGGATGAAGAGTTGCCAATAAATCGTGAAGATTGTAATTGTCATGGGCTTCCACATAGTTAAGTACTTGATTTGGATGTGTATAGGTACCTAATTCACGACTGCCTAGAATTGCTTTGGCTAGAATTGGCTCTGTAGCAGCACCGCTGACAAAACCTGATTTGATAGCCCCGTAAACTTCTCCACCTTTAACAGCATCGCGTTGATTGTCATTAAAGAAACCGATGTTTGGCATCTGGTAGGCATTGTCCTTCTTAGCCTTATCATAAGGGGCAAGACCTGTTCCCATGTCCCAACCTTCTCCATAAAGGATAATGTTAGGGTCAATTTCATCCAAACTCTGACGAATCATCTGCATAGTCTTGACATCATGAATCCCCATCAAGTCAAAACGGAAGCCGTCAATATTGTATTCCTGTACCCAGTATAGGAGGGAATCAATCATATACTTGCGGAACATTTCATGTTCGCTGGCTGTTTCATTTCCAACACCCGTTCCATTCTGGAAGGTACCGTCTGGATTCATACGATAATAGTAATCAGGGACAGTTGTTTGGAAAGGTGCATCAACAACTGAGAAGGTATGGTTATAGACCACATCCATAATAACACCAATACCCGCATCGTGGTAAGCTTGAACCATGGTCTTCAAATCACGAATAACCTGAGCTGGGTCGTCTGGATTAGTTGAAAAACTAGTTTCTGGCGCGTTATAGTTTTGTGGATCATAACCCCAGTTGTAGGTTACATTCCCATCCGCATCATATTCTTTGTGACGGTCTGCAATTGGTTGCAACTGAACATAATTGTAGCCGATCTTCTTGATGTAATCAAAAGCAGTTGACTGGCCATACTGGTTAACCGTTCCAGTCTGAGCAGCACCCAAGAAAGTTCCGCGAAGATGTTCATCCACACCTGAGGTCGGTGATTGGGTCAAATCACGAATGTGCATTTCACAAATAACTGCCTTACATGGATTTGCCAAGCGCCAAGTAGCCTCAGCACCGTGCTTGACCTCGAAGTTTGCAACTTGCTTTTCTTCATGGCTCAGGATAGCTGAACGTTTGCCATCAGGACTGGTCGCGATGGTGTAAGGATCGCGTGTCAGTGTTTGGTGGTGAGGAAATTGGACTTGATACTGATAAGCCTTACCAGTCAAATCTTCCTCAACATCCAAACTCCAGACACCAATAGTATTGTCCTTATGGTTATAAGAGTAGCTATTGCCTCTCTCCATCTCAAAAAGTCTTCCAAACAGGAGCATCATTAGTAGCTGATTCATAAACGACAACCTGCACTTCTGTCGCTGTTGGAGCCCAGAGAGCAAAATGAGCCTGATTGTCCTCTACACAGCACCCCAATTCACCTTGGTAGCCCCAGTGGTGGTCGAAACTAGCACTATTGATAGCCTTATCAAAGGCAAAAGGATTTTGATTCTTATAGAAAGGACTGGCAATAGCAGGATTTTCAGAATAATAAATTCTGTCATCACCTTCCAAAATCCAGACCTCTGTTAAGAGGGGATAGTGATTAAAACGGATAGCATACTCTTTACTGGTTTGGCCGGTATGAACCACAAAATTCAAGCTTTCTAAGGGATGAGCACTTGGGTGTTCAAAGCTAAATAAGGCTCCAAAATAATCTTCTTGGTAAGTTAGTAAATCAATTCGCTGGTCCTGACTTTTTACAAAAGAGCAAGTGTCATATTCTCCATTCTTGCGGTGGTAATGAATGCGCATAGGGTAGTTATACATTTTTATTTTTCCTTTTTTTATTTGTTTCTGTTTTACTAATAAATTTTTGACTAATTTTGTCCCGATTAACACACATAGTCATATTATCTAAGCTCTGATTTTAAACGATTATTACAAGCTTTCTAGCCAAGCTTCATCTCGAACCTCGATACCAAGTTCTTGTGCCTTTTGAAGTTTACTTCCAGCATCTGTACCTGCAACGACGAGATTGGTCTTTTTAGAAACACTGCCTGTCACCTTGGCACCCAGACTTTCGAGTTTGCTTTTAGCTTCTGAGCGTTTGAGACGTTCCAATTTCCCAGTCAATACAACAGTCAAACCTGACAAGGCCGCATCCGCTACTACTGTCTGACCTTTATAGTCCAGATTGACCCCAGCTTCTTTTAATTCTCTTAGGAGAATTTCAGAGCCTTCTGTCGCAAAATAAGTCTGAAGACTCTTGGCAATCACACCACCCAGACTTTCAATACTAGCCACTTCCTCTGGATCTGCCTGAGCCAGATTTTCAATCGAGTGGAAATGTCGAAGTAAAAGCTGACTGGCTTTGCTTCCGACATGGCGAATTCCCAAACCAAACAATAGTTTCTCGGCAGAATTTTCTTTAGATGCTTGAATGGCTTGATACAGTTTAGAAGCAGACTTTTCCTTAACCCCCTCTAAAAGGAGAAAATCTTCCTCTTTCAAACGATAAATATCTGCCACGTCCTTGACTAAATTGGCACCAAAAAGCTTCTCAACAATAGATGGACCAAGACCTGTAATATTCATAGCATCACGAGAGGCAAAGTGAATCAAACCTTCCATGATTTGAGCAGGGCAACGCGGATTGATACAACGGAGAGCCACTTCATCTTCAAAGTGCAACAAGCCAGAGTCACAACTTGGACAGTTTGTAGGGATATCTAGTTTCTCTTCAGAAACACGCTTGGACTCTACCACACGTAAAACAGCAGGGATGATGTCGCCAGCCTTATATACGATAACCGTGTCGTCTTTGCGGATATCTTTTTCAGCAATATAATCCACATTATGCAGGGTCGCACGACTAACAGTTGTTCCGGCTAGTTGTACTGGTGTTAGATTCGCAGTTGGGGTTACAACACCCGTACGGCCAACTGTCCAATCAACTGATAAGAGTTGAGCTTCTTTTTCTTCAGCTGGGAACTTGTAGGCCACTGCCCACTTTGGTGCCTTAACGGTAAAGCCAAGCTCTTCTTGGCCTGCTAGGTCGTTGACCTTGATCACTACCCCATCAATATCGTAAGGCAGATTGTCTCGATCTTTCCCTACTTCTTGGATAAAACTCCAGATGTCATCCATATTTTCAGCCAAAATTCGCTTAGGATTAACTACAAAACCAAGTTGTTCTAAGTGCTTCAAAACCTTTTCTTGACTGTCACGAGTTGAAGGGCTGGCTTCTTGATAGAGGAAAGTCGCAAGATTACGCTTGGCAACTACTGCTGTATCCAACTGACGTAGTGTGCCTGCCGCCGCATTACGAGGATTGGCAAATTCAGGCTCTCCATTTTCTTGGCGAGCTTGGTTGACCTGGTCAAAAGAAGCGCGTGGCATGTAACATTCCCCACGAACTGTGATATCTAGTTCTTCTGGCAAGGTCAAAGGAATGTCCTTAACACGCTTAAGATTTTCTGTGATATTCTCCCCAACAGAACCGTCTCCACGTGTTGCACCAACAACTAAAATCCCCTTTTCATAAGTAAGCGAGATAGACAAGCCATCGATTTTCAGCTCACAAATATAGGTCGGATGAGCCACTTCCTTACGAACACGCGCGTCAAAGCTTCAAGCTCCTCACGTGAAAAAGCATCCTGCAAACTATAAAGAGGATACTGATGACTGTATTTTTCAAAACCATCTAAGACTTTGCCACCAACACGATGGGTCGGACTATCTGCTAACACTTGATCTGGATAGGCAGTTTCTAACTCAACCAACTCTCGGTAAAGGCGATCATACTCACTATCTGAAACCGAGGGATTATCGCTGGTATAGTACTCAGTTGCATAGTGATTGAGCAAGGCGACTAACTCATTCATTCTTTTATTCATAAAACCATTTTACCATAAAGTAAGCCCTCCTCACAAACGAGAAGGGCGGAAAAAACACTTAGATTGGAATTATTTTTGAAGTCCAAACAAACTTATGTCTCTTTTTCAAAACGAGTTCGTACATAGCCTAAAGCTAAGAAGGATAAGATGACAACTCCTAGCCCAATAATCAAGAAAGAATAAAGATGAACACTTGGAAGCCAGGTCATTAAACCTGTTGCAATAGGCATAAATAGTATAGCTAAGGTATAAATCGAACTGAGAACTCTACCAAGATATTCACCTTCAACCTTGGTTTGTACCTGAGTAAAAAAGTGAACATTGAACATCGTCATAAACAATTCACAAACGAAATTTCCTGAAAAAGTCAGATAGGATGGGAGAGTGAAGCCCATTATCATCACTCCAAGTCCAGTCAGAGCCAATAAAAACAGAAGCATTTCCATACTGGCTTTAATCTTACTAGCTAGCAAAGCCCCAACAATAGATCCGATAGCCCCCATTGTCAAAATAGTGGCATAGGCTCCTTCTGACCCGTAAAGCTGATTCGAAAAGGGAAGGAGGTAATTAAAAGCTGCGAAGAAAAAATTGACACTTGAAGCCATGACTAACAAAAAGAAGATTTCCTTTTGCTTCACAATATAGTGAACTCCCTCCTTGATATCAGAAAAAATAACTTTGAATGTAAGTTTCTTCTCCCCCAAAGTCTTCTCTTCTTTCTTTGGAAGCAAGGCTACTAAGCCAAAAGCGAGAAAAAAACTAAGGGCATCTAATACCAAGGTAATGCGAAGACTTGCAAATTGTAAGACCAGAAAAGATAGTACAGGGGAACTCACACTGACAACCTGCATCACTAATTCCAAACGAGAATTGTAGAGGACCAGTTCATCCTTCTCTACCAATTCTGTGATAATGGCCTTATTTGCCGGTCTAGAAAAGGCAAAAGCAATAGCCTGCACAATGTTAGCAACAATCAAAGCCCCAATCATCCAGCTATCATTCCTTATGAAAGAAATAGCCAGACAAAGAATCCCACAAACAAGGTCTGTCTCCATTAAAATCTTACGACGAGAAAAACGGTCTGAAATGACTCCGCCAAAGGGATTTACGAGAATAGATGTGACGAGTTCAGAAATCTGATACATTCCTAAAACAGTCTGCCCGATAGTCCCCATGGAAGCCAACCAGACACTATTTCCATAATCATAGAGCATATTCCCTATCTTGTTAACAGCTCCACGACTAATCAACTGTACTGCATAGCGATTCATATAAAAACTCCTCTCAAATTTTGAAACTATTGTATCAAAACTGAAAGGAGCTTTTTATTTTTTCCCTTATTTGGGAAAATTAATCTTTGACAAATTTCTCGTAGTGTTCCTGATAGTAGGCTACTTGCTCTGGAAGACCTAGCACGTCAAAAATATGCATGGCCTCTTGCATTTGGCTACAACCTTCTTTACACTGTCCTTTTTGATATAAGGCAAAACCTTTTAGGTAATGCAAAATATTTCGTTCATACAGACTAATGTTTTTACCAATAATCTTCTCTGTATAAGTCTCAAAATAGCTTGCATTGTCAAAAGAAAGATGCTCTAAACAATGCTGATAACAATTGAGGGCCAAAATCAACACCAATCTCTTATGGCGACCAATCTCTTGGTAAAATTCTTCCCTCTCCATAACTTCTCTACCAATCCGAGTGACATAGTCCACATCGTAGAAACTATAGAGGTTCCCGAAAAGAATCAATTCATACATGGTCCATTCTTCTGTTTTGAAAAGATAATCTGCCACCTTATCCAAATCATCCTGCTTCATATCATAACTCGCATCTCTTTGACAAATCAGACCTTGTAGCAAAATCCAGTTCAGCTCAAAATAAAGAGGATTGATCGAACTCTTAGCCTTTTCAAGTTGTTCTCTTTGAAGCTTTTGAAAACCTGCAATATCATTTGAATAGTAAAGAGGCACAATTTGTCCCATCATGGCAACATGTTCATGATTATGAAAATTCCTTGCCTTGTCCATGAAATTTTCGATTGTTACATGAATGTTATCCAAAATCTCAAAGAAACGCGAGACTGCTAGGTCAGACTCCCCAAGCTCAAAGCGAGATAACTGAGAGGTAGAGCAAGACTCCCCTGCTGCCTCCTTTAAAGAATAATTTCCACTTGTCCGAAATTCACGAAATACTTTTCCAAGATGTTCCATCTTTACACCTGCTCTGATAATTCTTCCCATTCAAGCATAGCTTCTTCCTGACGGTGGCTGATTTTGTCCAGCTCAGCCTGCAATTCCATCAGTTTGTCGGCATCGTTTGTTTCCAACATTCGTTCAGAAATGGCTTGGCTTTGACTTTCTAACTCTTCTATTTCAGCTTCTAGATTTTCGATTTGTCGCATGAGTTTGCGAACTTCTTTTTGACTTTCTTTCTGAGCTTGATAGTCATTAACTGGACTTGATTCTTCTGCTTGATTACTAGTTGAAGCTTCCTCACTTTGAATCATTTCTACTTCTGCTTTCTTCTCAACATAGTAGTCATAATCTCCCAAGTAAAGAGTCGAGCCATTCTCAGACAATTCTAGAACATGGGTAGCCACACGATTGATAAAGTAACGGTCGTGGCTGACGAATAGAAGAGTTCCATCAAAGTCAATCAAGGCATTTTCTAGCACTTCCTTGCTATCAATATCCAAGTGGTTGGTTGGCTCGTCCAGAATCAAGAAGTTGTTGTTTTCCATAGACAATTTAGCTAAAAGCAAACGAGCTTTTTCGCCACCAGATAACATACCAACTGATTTTTTAACATCATCTCCTGAGAAAAGGAAGGCACCAAGACGGTTACGAATTTCAACTTCAGGTGTCAGTTTAAAATCATTCCAGAGTTCATCCAGTACAGTATTACTTGGTGTCAGCTTGCTTTGGGTTTGGTCATAGTAACCAACCTCAACATTAGCTCCAAATCGCTTTTCACCCTTGATAAAGGGAATCTGGTCCACGATTGATTTAATAAAGGTTGACTTGCCAATACCATTGGGACCAACGATAGCGACAGCATTCATCTTACGAAGGTCTAGGTTAATCGGTTGTGACAAGACTTCCCCGTCATAGCCAACAGCCGCATTTTCAACAGTCAAAACAACATTACCAGACGTTTTTTCAGACTGGAAGGTCATGTTGGCTGATTTCTTACCAGCTTCAGGCTTGTCCAAACGTTCCATTTTTTCCAGTTGTTTTCGGCGAGATTGGGCACGTTTGGTCGTTGAAGCTCGGACTAGATTGCGATTGACAAAGTCTTCCAGAGCAGCGATCTCCTTCTGCTGCTTTTCATAGTTTTTTGCCTCAGTAGCTAGTTTTTGCTCCTTCAGCTCGACAAAACGAGAGTAATTGCCCACATAACGATCCAAGGAATGCTTGGTCAAATCTAGCGTAATTGTCGCAACCTTGTCTAAGAAATAACGGTCGTGGCTGACAATAATGAGTGCGCCACTATAGTTTACCAAGTAATTCTCTAGCCAAGCAATAGTTTCGATATCCAAGTGGTTGGTTGGCTCATCCAATACCAAGAGATTTGGCTTTTCAAGAAGCATTTTAGCAAGTGCCAAGCGAGTATTTTGACCACCAGAAAGCTCAGCAATTTTCATCTGCCACATAGATTCATCAAATTTGAATCCATTCAAAATCGCTCGTATATCAGCTTCAAAGGTAAAGCCACCTGCTTGGCGAAAATTCTCAGATAAGCGGTCGTAATCTGACATCAGTTTCTCTAAATCTTCACCAGACTTTCACCCATCTCCAGTTCCATCTGACGCAGTTGTTGCTCAGTCCGACGCAGGTCATCAAAGACATGAAGCATCTCATCGTAGATGGTATTTTCAGACTCAAAACGGCTATCTTGGGCTAGGTAAGACAGAGAAATATCTTTTTTCTTATTGATTTCTCCACTAGTTGGCTCCTCTTCTCCAACCAAAATCTTCAAAAGAGTAGACTTACCTGCTCCATTTTTCCCAACAAGAGCAATCCTGTCTCGTTCATCAACCTGCAGGTTGATATTATCAAAAAGAACCTCTCCTGCAAAAGAACGTTCAATTTTATTAGCTTGTAAAATAATCATACAAGTAGTATAGCATGTTTCCCTAAGGCATTCAAGACTTGATAAACAGGCATATGTCACTACTTTTCTGAAAATTATGCTACCGTTTTACTAAAACGCTAAAAAGTGCTATAATGTGAACGGTTAAAACAATTTACAAAAAGGAGAATTTTAATGTCTTACCAAGAAAATTACCAGAAATGGGTTGATTTTGCGGAGCTTCCTGACTACCTTCGTCAAGATTTGGAAAATATGGACGAAAAAACTAAGGAAGATGCCTTCTATACAAATCTTGAATTTGGTACTGCAGGTATGCGTGGCTTGATTGGTGCTGGTACAAACCGCATCAACATCTACGTTGTTCGCCAAGCTACTGAAGGTTTGGCTCGTTTGATTGAGTCAAAAGGTGGAAACGAAAAAGAACGTGGTGTCGCAATCGCCTACGATAGCCGTCACTTCTCACCTGAGTTTGCCTTTGAATCTGCGGCAGTTCTTGCTAAACACGGTATCAAATCTTATGTATTTGAAAGCCTTCGTCCAACTCCAGAGCTATCATTTGCAGTTCGTCACCTCAACTGTTTCGCAGGTATCATGGTCACAGCCAGCCACAACCCTGCACCATTTAACGGTTACAAGGTTTACGGTGAAGACGGTGGACAAATGCCTCCACACGACGCGGACGCTTTGACTACTTATATCCGTGCAATCGAAAACCCATTTGCAGTTGAAGTTGCTGATGTGGAAGCTGAAAAAGCTTCTGGCTTGATTGAAGTTATCGGCGAAGCTGTTGACGTAGAATACCTTAAAGAGGTTAAGGACGTAAACATCAACCCAGCCTTGATTGAAGAATCGGTAAAGACATGAAGATTGTCTACACACCACTTCATGGTACTGGTGAAATGTTGGCTCGTCGTGCTCTTGCCCAAGCAGGATTTGACTCTGTTCAAGTCGTTGAAGCGCAAGCAACTGCTGACCCAGACTTCTCAACTGTAAAATCGCCAAACCCAGAAAGCCAAGCAGCCTTTGCACTTGCTGAAGAACTTGGTCGTCAAGTTGGTGCAGACGTTCTTGTCGCAACTGACCCTGATGCTGACCGTGTTGGTGTTGAAGTTCTTCAAAAAGATGGTAGCTACCTCAACCTTTCAGGTAACCAAATCGGTGCCATCATGGCTAAATACATCTTAGAAGCCCACAAAAACGCTGGAACTCTTCCTGAAAATGCAGCCCTCTGCAAATCTATCGTATCAACTGACTTGGTAACGAAGATTGCTGAAAGCTACGGCGCAACTATGTTCAACGTTTTGACAGGTTTCAAATTTATCGCTGAGAAAATCCAAGAATTCGAAGAAAAACACAATCACACTTACATGATGGGATTTGAAGAAAGCTTCGGTTACTTGATTAAACCATTCGTACGTGATAAAGATGCTATCCAAGCCGTTCTAGTCGTTGCTGAACTTGCTGCCTACTACCGTTCACGTGGTTTGACACTTGCTGACGGTATCGAAGAAATCTACAAAGAGTACGGTTACTACGCAGAAAAAACAATCTCTGTTACTCTTTCAGGTGTGGATGGTGCAGAACAAATCAAAGCGATTATGGCTAAATTCCGTAACAATGCTCCAAAAGAATGGAACGCAACAGCTATCACTGTCGTAGAAGACTTCAAGGCGCAAACTGCTACTGCTGCTGACGGAACTGTTACAAACTTAACAACTCCTCCAAGTGATGTGTTGAAATACACACTTGCTGACGGTTCATGGATTGCTGTTCGCCCTTCAGGTACAGAACCAAAAATCAAATTCTACATTGCAGTTGTAGGTGAAACCAACGAAGAATCACAAGCTAAGATTGCTAATATCGAAGCAGAAATCAATGCTTTTGTAAAATAAAATCCTATAAAAGATGAGACCAAACAATCTCATCTTTTTTTCGTATCAAATCTAAGCAATTTTAGAAACTTTATGGCATACTAGACTTATCAATGAAAGCGAGGTAATCTCATGGAACAATTTTTAGATAATATCAAAGACCTTGAAGTAACTACAGTTGCGCGTGCGCAAGAAGCTCTTGATAAAAAAGAAACTGCAACCTTCTTTATCGGTCGCAAAACTTGCCCTTACTGCCGTAAATTTGCAGGTACTTTGGCAGGTGTCATAGCTGAAACCAAAGCTCACATCTACTTCATCAATAGTGAAGAACCAAGCCAACTCAATGAGTTACAAGCATTCCGCTCACGCTATGGAATTCCAACTGTACCAGGCTTTGTTCACATTGCAGATGGACAAATAAATGTCCGTTGCGACTCTTCAATGTCAGCACAAGAAATTAAAGATTTTGCAGGATTGTAAAAAATCAGCTAACAAGTTTTAAAATCACAAAAACGCTTTGTGAAGTACATAGATTTCTAGGATACAACAAAAAAATGTTGTATCCTTTTTTTCGCAAAAGGAATACCAAAGACAAAAACAAAAAACGTTGATTTAACAACGTTTTACCAAGGAATGCAAAAGAATGCAAAAGAATGCAAAAGAATGCAAAGGAATGCAAAGGAATAATGGAGCCGGTGGGAGTCTTAGAAATATTATTATAACAGAGGTTGAGCATTTTATTGTATCCTTTTATGTATCCATCTAAAAAAATGACTAAAATCACGAATCAATTCTGTATTAAAATCTACTTAAATTATAACATACAGAGGCACTTATGGTTTGATGAAATCCTAAGTTTTTAAAAAAATACCGTTTTTTTGACAATAATACCCTGAATTCCACCCTCCCTATTCTTCATGTAAACGCCTTTTTTTGAACAATAGGATTGTAATTTCTGTTTCTAATCGTTCCAAATGCGTGTTTTTTTCAAAATAGAAATACAAACTCTAATTTTGTTAACGTCAACAAAATTGGCAACCAAGCGCTTTATAAAGCTATTTGTTGATGTCAACAAGTCAATTTATCAGGCAAATCATTTATTTTGTAATTTTGCTGACCGACATCAACGTCGGTCAGCTAGACAATTTCTTGTTTCAGAACAAACAAAAAAACCGCAAGCCTGAGCCTGCGGTGAAAAGAACATTTTAGAAAGTTTCCTTTCTATTTATTTTCAAGATTATTTAGTAGTAATTAAGCCGTCTGGCTCAATTTTGAAAGCTTTCTTTTTCAGCCAAGCGTCCATCTTCAAGCATGAGGTAGTATCCACTATTGTATGGCACGAAAGTATTCGATACCATGTAGCCATTCTCTGAATTGAGATAATACCATTTCTCGTAGTATTTAACCCAACCAGTCTGCATGGCACCGTCTGCATTGAAGTAGTACCATTTGCCATTGATTTTCTTCCAGCCGCTATTGGCCATGTAGCCATCTTTGTCAAACCAGTACCACTTACCATCTGTATGAAGTAGCCATTGATTCTCATACATATAACCATTTTCGTTGAAATAGAACCAATTCCCATCTACTGCCTCAAATTTAGCAGTTGGATACGAGCCGTCTTTACGACGCCACCACCAGCCAGTGTCATCATGCTTCCAACCTGAGTCATCTTCTTCAGGCGGCACGATATACCCCACAATCGAATCAACAGAGCGCTCGTTGTAGCGACAAGGGCCACCGACTTCCAAGAAATCAGCGTTCCCGTCAATATTCTGTTCAATAGTCTTGATTGTAGAACCGTCAGAGTCCTCATAGACAAGACCAGTATGGCCATAATTCACTCCATCACCTGCCATGAAGTTCTTAACGAAGAACCAGCCAGCTTTGGATATTGAGCGGCATAGACAACTTGTAAGCCTGCTGATTCTGCGGACCGTAGCAAGTCGATAGCATTCCCCCATAGACGAGTACCGAAATACTCGTAGATTCCGTAGCACGTCACATCAGCACATTGATAGCCGTACATCTTATCATAGTCAACCCCAGTTCCTGCATCAGCGTGAGCCATGAGGTCGTTAATCATATCTTGTTTCTTAGACATTAGCATCATCTCCTTTCCACGCATCGTTCATTTGTTTGACCGATGCTTCGATAAATGTATCCATGTCCTTATCAGTCATGCTGATATTGTACTTGCTAAGTTCTGAACGAATCTTAGCGCGAGCCTGTTCCAGCTTTTCTTCGCCTTTATAGCCAGTTTCTGAAGCGACTTGCTCAACGGCATTTACTGCGTTTTTAGCCAAGATTTCAACGATCTTGATCGTCTGTTCGCCACCCTTCTTAATAAGGTAGTCCTTGACTGCTTTGACTGCGATGCCAAGCAAAATAATCGCAATGCTTACTGCTCCGTTTGTGATAATTTCGTTAATCTGTTGCATTTGTATTTTCCTCCACAATTTCCAATGCTAAAAATTTTTCATACAGTACCTTGATGGCTCCATTCCCACCAAGTTCCACGTAACTTTCATAAAGACGAGACAATTCCTCAATCTCATGCTGATTGGTACTGCCTCGTCTAATGGCTTTTTTTAGGTTTTCTTGCAATCGAAAACGCTGTAATCTTTGAAGACCTTTTCCAATAACGTTCAAACCTTTGCTATTATCTTTGCCGATAGCCTCAACATTCGAGACTGTCTTTTCAATAGCGCTAATTTTATCAGATAAGAGACTGATTTGCTTGTCAGTCTCTTTTGTATTCTGAGTGCTTTTGAAGGAGAAATAGCTAGGAATGATCACGATTAGAATCGGACTCAATTTATCCAGAAATGCTAGTAATTCCAATCAGACCACTTCCAATCTACTGTGCAGAAACTCGAGTAGTTTCAAGATCATTTCCATTCTTTTGACCTTCCCACTTCCAAATTGCTAGAAGGCCATTTTGGGACGGTGTTCCTTCAAGTTGAGCAAGGGTTTCTCCTTGATAAGTAAATGACTGATTCGTTTGAATCAAGATACGTTTACCTTCTCCATTGATTTCAGTGTGGTTAGGGTCTTCGATTGCGAAGATTGCACCAGGCTCATAAACTTTCCCAACTTCAGCAAGTGGGAAGAGTTCGACAAGTTCCTTGTAGGTTGTACCGTAGGCGATTTTTTCCCCCATGATAGAATCTTGAGCCATGACACGCACTACTTTATCGATTTTATTTGTAAGAGCTGCAAGCTTGTTCTGTTCACTCTCATTTTGAGCAATCTTCTGATTAGCCTGTTCAAGCTGTGCCTGTGTTTTGACGATGGCGCTGCCTGGATCTAGTTCGGCTTTTAAGATATCCAGCACATCTTGAATCAAGACATCTTCTGGTTCACTTGTGCGATCTCCTGAAAGTTCGCGCATGTTCGTACTGTAACGATTGCCTTCTGATAAACGAATTTCAACTACTGTCTTGATATTATCTCCAAATCCTCGTGTATAAGGTTTGCTTGCTAGTTCATAATTATTAATTGCCATTTGTCATTTTTCCTTTCACTTCTTCAAATAATTCTTTTAGAGCTGGGTCATATTCTAGGACCTCTTTCATCGTGTGCAATTCGCTTGCTGCATACAAATAAAGAGCCTCATTCTTAGCTGATGCTTGCTCACTGACTGCTAGTTTTTGAGTCAGTGAATCTAGTGTTAACTGATTTACTACTGCGTCCATGTTGTTATTCATGCTATTATTTTCTCCATTTTTTCTATTTTTTGATTTAATTCTTGGATGGCCTTAATTAAGTAAGGTACCAATTCAAATGTGCGATATGAGTATGCACCATCAGGGTTTTCAAAAATGCTTCAGGGGCATATTTCTGAACATCTTGAGCCATGATACCGCAAGAGATATCCTCGATTTTGCCATCGTATTCTTTGCGATAGCTATATGTTTTTAAATTATTGATAGCATCTAGACCAGAAATTTGACTATCTTGAATATTGGATTTATAACGACGGTCTGAGATTTCTTTGTTCATAGGAATCCAGTCATAACTTGAATCTTTATAGTAGAGGTAAAGATAGCCATTACGAGGGGTAATTTTTGAATATTTATCAGAATAGACCCACGTTCCTCCGTCGTAAATGATATTGCCAGTTACTTTTAGATCACCATGTATGATTGGTGTTTTCCAAAATTCAGCAGTGTTATAACAATACATTTTGCCATTATTTTTCACGAACCATGCATAGTATCCAGCTTCACTCCAATTGTGTCCCCAGTTAACCCATAGCGCAGTGCGTCCATCTCCACCTGTGCCATCACCCATTCCAACCGAGAAGTGATTTCGACCAGTTATCCAACGGCCAGAACCTGAATCATGCGTTCCGAGCTGGAAGCCACCAATCCAGCCTTTGTAACCCTCTAAAACAGTTGAGCTAGTAATGACGGACTCAACCTTAGTAGAGAAGATACGTTTAGATGTCAGCTGGTCAATGAAAGCCTCATTTGCTAGCATTTTTCTAATAAACGCATTGTCAAATCTCACTTTATCAGCCGTGACCGCTTCAGCGTCTAATATCGTAGTCGTGACCGAACCAGATTCAAAATTGGCTGTCTTCAGCTTATCAATCATAGCTGACTTGATAACAGCATTATCAATCAAAGTATCACCAGTGATATGAGTCAACTTACCAGTAATACGGTTGTGACCGGTAGCGCCTAGGTTGATTCCTGAAATGATATCTCCTGCACTGTTGATGTTCTGAACAGACCATGAACCAGCAAGTTGACTTTGAACCGTGCGAATAGCTTCCTCTGTGTCTTCGGGAGCTTCTTTGTAGTCCGTCGCGACAGAACCTCTTTCGAATTGAACATCTGTCACATAGAGATTGATGGTCTTCCCTTTTTCTCCGTAAAGCATCAAGTTCAGATTCTCGACATCGTCCGATAAAGTAAACGTAAATGTGAAACGCTTATACTTCGATGTTATTTGCGAACTCGGGATGCTTTGCCACTCTTGCCCAGCGATATTCTTGTTTTTGATATAGTGCAAGCCGATTTTTAAATTACTATTAGCACCGCCATCTTTTGAAACAAGAAGAGATACACTCACTTTCTCACCTCGAACACCATCAAATGCAAAAGATTGCTGAATCCCAAAATAATAAGCAACATCTTGAGAATCGTGATAAAAGTGTAGCCCTGGACGATTTCGATTAGCTAAAGAATGCTGGTAATTGAAATTCAAACCAAAATTAACAGATTGAAATTCAAGCCAGTTTTTTGAACCGTTCTTAAATTGACCATTTCTGATATAATTCCGGCCACCTTTTTGTAGCCTTCGCAACTTCAACCTGAAACAGCTGATTGGTCATAGCCATGCGAGCAACCTTATCCGCAATTCCATTTTCAGTATTTCCTAAAATACGCTCATAAAGCTGACTGGTTTCTTTAACATGCTGGAAATCAGCTTGACTAGCCTTGTCAGAAATCATTGACGTGATGTCTGCAAATCTGCCATCTACCGCTGTTTTGTAGTTGGCAATCTGAGTGGCAATCGAACCTTTTTGTGGATTCGTGATAGCTTCGAATTTGTTCTCAATAGCTCTTACAGTTTCCTGATAAGTGACTTTGCCTACATAGTCCTTCGCAACTAGCTCACGTACAGCCGTCGCTTGTTTTGCGCTTTCCTCACGAGTATAGCGCTGCAAGGCTTCCTGTCTCTGACTGTCTTGGCTGACATAGCTTTCAACCGCTGCCAGCTTAGCAGAGAGACCTTCAGCAGTCCTCTGGAATTCAGACTTGGCAACGACAAGATCAGTCTTGCCATCCTCTGGCGCAGGACCTGCATCTATGCGAGTAGAACTTCTGGTTAATTCTACTTTACGAAAGGCTACATGACCATTCTCGTTATAACCGAGAATGATTCGCCAGAAATCAAAATTATCAGGCTTGGTCAATGCTGGTATAGTGACTTGATAAGTCTGCCAGCTAGACGTGAGGTTGAAATTGCCATACATAATTTCAGCATAACCGGAAACTGTACGATTAGCCCTTAATGATAGCCAAACACTTGAAGAGCCAGAGTAGCAAATTCCTTGAAACGAAAGTGTGTAGGTTTCGCCGACTTCTAAATCTAGAAGAGATGTCGAACCCTTCCACGAAGAACGACTACCTTCTTTAGATTGAATTTGCATCTGCTTCCAAGTGTTAGTCGTACCTTTGACGTTGTATTCGCCGTTTGAAATAATCCAATCTTGTGGACTGTTATCTCCTTGACTATAGTACCAAAGCCCTCTTGAAAAGTCGTAGTCTTCAGCATAGTTGCGACTACCTACCTTCATTTGAAAATTCTTCTCGCAATTTCCCAGCTTCAGCCACAACCAAGGTCTTATCTGCTTTATCCTTAGTTGCGTTCAGTATTTCCTGACGAATCGAGCCAGCTTGAACTTCAAATTCAGCCTGACTCAACTTCTGATTTAGCTTGTTCTGCGTGTCTGTCTCAAGCTTCTTCACCGACTGCCTAATATTTTCAGCAGTCACGTTGAGTTCGCTGATATCCGCCTTGGTTCTGAGTCCTTCAGTCAGACTTCTCACACTAGCATCTAGCGAGTCAGCGCGCTGTCTGAAGTTGGATTCGACGGCTGAGATTTGGCCGTCTGTATCTTCTGGAGCTTCTTTCGGACTTGTCGCTAAACTCCCGTTTTCCAACTGGGGCGCAAGAACATCTAAGTATTCTCCCGCATCAGCATTTACGAGATATACATAGCCAATTGATACGGTTCCAGCTTTTTTTCGCTCGCTTGAAAATGTCAAATATGTCCATTTATCATCTTTCAAGATAAAATATGAACTTATACCTGTTGCATCGTCAGGCTCCCAGTAAGTTTGCAACTTAACTCTTTGCCCAACTGAACCTTTCACCCAAACAGAAATAGTATAAGTTCCTGGCATTATTTCAAACCTGTCCTGAGCAATGCCGATTTGGTCTCTAGCGTTACTTGAGGTCAATCGTATTGCTTTATCAAATCCAGTCGCTGGACTATTTGGTACATCAATAGTCTTTGCTGTTCCAGCTCCTGATGGCCTAAAGGTACCTGATGTCCACAATCCGCTGGCTAGAGCCATGCGTCTTGTTCCTCGGATATAATTCCGCCCCCCCAACCTGCACACTCGCTATCTTACTAGCCAGTTCCTCGGCTGTCTGTGTGAGTTCTGACTTGCTAGCCTTACCGTTGGCCAAATTGGTCAGCTCTGCCAGTCTACGCGTCGTCGTCTCTTCATAGGTAGCTTGCGCTGATTTCACACCAGCCAATTCTTTTTTTGTCTGGATCAGTGCTTCAACTTGCTTAGCAATCTCAGATTCAGCCTGCGCCTGCTTCGGTCGAATATCATTCGCGATAGTCTGCTTCAGAGCGTCCAAGTCACCCGAAAAGGCCGTCTGAGCGCTCGTAGTCTGTGACTTAAACGCTTCAAGTCTAGCAACAGAGTCCAGACCAATCTGCTTGGATTCCTGGGCTAGCAAACTACTTGCGCCAGCGTTTCTCAAGGCTTCTTCAGCCTTACGCTTGGCTTCCTTTAATGGACCATTGTCAAAGCTGTCGAAGCGCTGATTGATAGTGTCAGACAGTTCTTGCTTGACTTCTTCGGCCTTTGCCTTGGCAAGTTCGATACCGTCAGTAATATCTTTCTCACGCTTGGCAAATTCAGCATCAAACGCACGGTCAGCGTTTGCGATTTCCTTTTTCAAACGTTCTTCAAAAATCTGATGCAGATTTCGACTTTCATTCAAAACGGCATCATTTACAATCCCACCAATCGCATTAGCCAGACTTGATTGGAACGCCCCAAAACCAATTGATTTTTAGGCGTTTCGCCATTGGAGAATAGATGTATTTCGTGATTTTTTTACGAACATCAAGACCATACCACTCATGGTAGATACTGACCACATCGAACATCCGAACTGCAACATCACTCTGACCGACAACCGAGATTTCAAGATTATCTTCCAGCATATCGCACATACTCGTCCGAAAATACTGCTTACCGTATTCAATCAAGCTAGCTTGGTCTTTGACATTCTGGTCATTGACTTCAACAACAGCTTCATAGATTTGGCTATATTTTCCGAGCAAGGGGCTATCAATCACCACCACATAGTCAACGTCAGGCGCCTTTTCTCCCTCGCCTTTAACAGTCGTTTTAAAGGTTATCCGAGTTTTCAGAGATTTGGTAGAGGTCTTGTGCTGGTAGCTAGACAGGTTTTTCTTGTACATGAAAAGCGATTCATTCTCTGAACCGCCATTTTTTAACAAGCGTAAATTGTAGCCATTCCGCACCATATCTCCGCCCCATTGACCAAGAATAGAGTGCTTGTCTTTGGCCAAGACCTCCATAGCATTCTTATCCTTGATGTTAAGCGTATGCCTATCATCAATGTCCGAGAAAAAAGAGAAAGGATTGGCTCTGGTAATGCTGCCAGCCAATGCGCTCAGTGCCCTTGTACCACTGACACGGTCAACATCGATAGAGCTGACGATGTAGTTATTTAACAAGCTGATAACCTGATTAGCATAGACTTGGATATATCCTTGCTGTTTTTCAACCTCGAAAATATAAAAATCTTGCTCGCCATGCAGGTCATCTGCAGTCAAGAAAGTTTCCTCTTTCAGCAATTCCCACTTGGGATCCGATGTAGGAAAACGAAAGGTCAGTTGATAGGTATTGTTTCGCTCCTGAACAATTTCATCGTTGTAAGCCTCATTTAGAGGCGTGTTGCCCTCTGTAAGATAAATCATAAGATGTACCTCCAATTCGGCCGAACTGTGACCTTGCGAACCGCGCCAGTGAAGACCAGACCGTTATTACCTACTGCCAATTCAAAGAAACCACCACGTTTCCGTAAAGTATTTGAACAGCACCATCTGCATTGTAGATATTTTGTTTCTTATGCCTACAATCAATGGTCACTTTTCGTCTAATAGTCAAGTGCATGGTTGTCCGCCCGATCGTCAAGGAGATATCACCATCCCCTTCAATCTCAATCACAGGCTCGCTATAGACAGAGCCTGGATTGTTGACATTGCCACTGGCGGTAAAGACAAGAGGAGCAACACTTTTCTGATAGCGGAAAGGTTGCATACTCAACTTGATTTCAAGTTTCCAACCGTGCATACCTTGAGGTTTGTATTTTGCACTGATAAAATCAGCGTAAAATAAAGAGCCTAACTGATAGCTAAATTCTAGCGTATTGTCATTTGGTTGGAATCTCTCAACGATTTTGGACGGGTCTACCGTCCTTGGTAGGTAAAATGCAAATGTTCGTTCATAACTCTCATAAGCACCATCCAAGACACGGTAATTCCCGTTAACCCCAAATAGGGTAGCTGTTTCTGAAACTTTAGGTTTAGCAGTCTCCACCTCGCCAAAATCAGTCACGACACAGTTAGGAATGGTTGAAGTATTGAAACCATTGATAATCATGTATTCCATTAAATTCCCTCCCTAGCATAGATTGCACCTTGGCGTTGGTAGACGCTCATTGAAATTTTATCAGCGTCCAGGTAAGTATCTGACGGCTTTTCAAGGATAGCAGTAAGGATCTTCTCCATACTTGCTCTCAGAATCGCTATCTCAGACACGGTTTGACTGTCTTTGGCCTCGATTTGAGCGTTTGGCATAGCCAAGCTTGCTTCAAGATTTTTGGCAATAGTCGGTGTTCCACTCAAACCAAAATCATCATTTGAAAATGCGCTTGAGATTTCGCCAGCCATTCCACCAACCGATTTCTTAACATCTTTGAAACGGTCTTGCAACCCGCTATTCAAACCTTGCATAATCGCATTACCAGCAGGAATCAAGAGCTTGCGGTCGTATTCAATCGGACCTTTGTGATCACGAATCCAGCTAGCAATACCGCCAACGAAGTCAGTTACTGCTCCCCAAGCAGACTTCAAACCGCCTAGGAATCCATCAAGAATAGCCTTACCAGCTGACCATAGGTCAATGTTTCGAATGCCGTCAAAGATACTCGTAACATTACTTACAAGATCACGAACACCTTGTTTCATGCTTTCCCATGCGTTCTGAGCTCCTTGGACAAGTCCATCAATCAGACCTAAGACAGTTGATTTCAACCCTTCCCAAGCACTGCTTGCGACAGATTTGATTGTGTTCCAGATATTAGATAATATCTGAGCAAAGCCATCAAAGATAGCCTTACCTGTAGCAGACAACCCGTTCCAAATCGTCTCACCGACGCCTTTTATAGCATTCCAAGCAGTTCCCCAATCACCATTGATGATAGCCATGACTGCTTTTATAATGCCACTAATGACATCCATAGCCGTCTGAATAGTAATCTTAATCAATTCCCAAACCGTTGTTACAACCGTACAGATATTGTTCCATGTCCCTTCAATAAAAGGGCCAAGGATATTCATTGCTGTTTCAATTATAGATTGGATAATTGGCATGACCGTCTGAATAACTGTATGGATAGCGTTCCAAACCGTTGTGAACGTTTGTTGAATCAAACCTTGATTTTCAGTCCACCACAAAGAAATACCATCCCAAACAGACTTTATGAAATCAACAACCGCTTGAATAATCGGAGCAACAACAGCCATCATATTATTCCAGACGGTTGTAGCTGTTTCAACAATACCGTTCCAAACTTCGGTCAAGATTGGTGCGACAGACTGCCACACACCAGAGAACCAATCCATGAAGCCTTGCCAGATTTGCCTTCCCATCTCAGTTTGAGTGAAGAAATAAACCAAGCCTGCAGTTAATGCAGCAATCGCAGCTATTGCAATTCCAATTGGATTGGCACTCATAGCAGTAAATAGACCCGTGACTGCTGTTTTAATTGTCGTTAAGACAGCAGGTATTCCAGATAGCAATCCCGAAACTGCCGAAAATGCTTTAAAAGCTAAAAATGCAGAACCAAGAGCGGTAACGATACCACCCATGATACTTCCTAGACCTTCACCAAAAATCCCACTGAAAACACCCTTGATTCCTCCTAAAATAAGGTTAGGAATTTGCTTCAAAATATTTCCAATCATAGGAATTAGGTTTCCGAAAAGAAATGTGGATGTCGTTTCCATCAAAGCTTGCAGTGCGGGTTGAATATCTTCACCCAAAGACAACTTTCCAAGAACGTTCTGAGCAGCTGCTTTCATAGATTCAAATGATCCAGTGAAAGTTGTTGCTGCCTCTCGCGCTGTTGTGCCAGTGATGTCCAAATTTTCTTGGATAGCGTGAATAGCGCTATAAACATCTGACAAGTTATTCATGTCATACTTAACGCCTGTCAGTTTTTCTGCGTCGGACAAAAGCCGTTGCATTTCTTGCTTCGTACCACCATAACCCAATTTAAGGTTATCTAGCATCGTATAATTCTGCTTGGCAAACCCTTGATAAGCCAGTTGAATGCTTTCCATAGATGTCCCCATCTTGTTAGCATTATCCGACATATCAATCATGGCCATGTTTGCTGTTTCTGCTGCTTTATCTGTATCTCCGCCGAGAGATTGTAGCAAGCTTGCTGAGAAACCTGTAACATTTTCCATATAGGCATTGGCTGAAAGACCTGTTGTCTTATAGGCCTCGTTTGCAAATCCTTTGACCTTATCAGCTGAGTCTTTAAATAAGGTTTCGATACCACCAAGCGATTGTTGGAGAGCTGCACCTTCGTTTATCGATGCTCCGATTGCCTTACCAATTCCAGCAGCAGCAATAACCCCCGAAACAGCTCCCATCATTTTGGATCCGAGGGATTGACCTGCACTCGTTCCTGCAGAGGCAACTTCACCACCCATTTCCTTTTGAATCATGCCACTAATGCCTTTAGCAGATGGAATGATTTGTACATAGGCCTTTCCTAATTCGGTCGCCACTATTCCTCACCTCCTGTTTTCGCAAGCAAAGCCTTGCGATAATTTTCAAAGTCCTCACCAGATTCAAAGACGAGATAATCCCTTTCGTCACTCTCTTCTTTGTTATTCTTTGTTAGCATTGCAGCAATTGACATTGGGCGATTAACACCCTTTTGCCCATCCTTAGTTTGCAACCACAAAGAAAGAGACAGTCTGTCTACGATACTTGCAAGTAACGTCGTTTCAAGAGGGACGATTTGGTCAGACATAATCTGTTTGATTCTCGAATCATCCCTCAGACCATAAGCGAAAACAGCCACCTGATTTAAAGGTAGCTGTTTGTAGTCGTATATCTGGTAGGTTTCCGCCAAGTCACAGACAAGAGCATCTTCATCCAAATTAATCATCTGAGCAAGGACTAGGATTTTTTTAAGACGTTATTTTCGCTTGAGATACTCTTTATATCTGAAAATAATACTTCAGAATCTACTAAGCCGTCTTCATCTTCTAAATGTTTTAAGAACAATACAGCTTGTTCTTTACCAAAAAGAAGATTTAAAAAGTTTTCTGTTTCTTCGAAATCTTGTTTTTCAACTTTAGCAGCAGATTTAAGAAGATAATAATTTCTTAATCGTTTTTTAGGAATTTTGTACTCAAACCCTGATTCCGTTTTTCCTTTTAAGATTTCTTCCATTTACTTTACGCTCCTTGAATGTATTCGTAGTGAGTGTTCTCACTGTTGTCTGGTAATGCAGTGATAGTCAATTCATAGCCGATAGGCTCGCCGTCTTTATAGCTGATTTCGCCAATTTCACTCACCTTACCACGAGGAATCACAACACGTTTTGCATAACCGTTTTTCAACAATGTATCAATAACCAAGCTATGTTCTGGCAATTCTTTACCGTTAGCTTTGACAGTGATACCTGTTTCAAGCGTTCCTGAAACGTTATCTGGCCCATACACTTCTTTCAAGACTTCAACGTTCAGACCTTCAATCAATTTGTATTTGAAGGTGTCTTTTTTTTCAGTTTGAGAAGACAAGACTGTTTGTCCGCCCCACGCTTTAACTACTTCGCTTTCTGGCGAGTTCTCATTGGTCACCCCATCTTCTGAAATGTAACCTAGCGTTTTAAATGCAGCATCCAATACTGTTTTGGCATTTAGTGGTAGATTTGTTCCAGCTGGTGCAGTAGATACTGCTCCTCCAATTTTAGGCTTTGCAGCCGTTACATTTGATGCTGATGCAGTCGTCATATTCTTTCCTCCTGTTGATTCTGCATTTGGTGTTCTTACTTCTGGTGCTTCTAATTCTGGCGCCAAGACTACACCTCCTTTTTAAAAATAATTAATGTCATATACCGCTTGATAGCGATATTGCTTCGTTTCCATGTCTGTAAAGTTGTAGTCACTATTGTGATGCACACCGCTAACTTCGTTAACCGTGACGAGATTTTCAACTACTTTTTTGACTTTATCGTTTAACTCAGCAGCCTTTTTGTAAGGACGGCGCATAACTCTGAAAAAGCGAATGTAGCAGAATGAACGTAGTCACTTCCACCACTTCCCGTCTTTTCAAAAATGACATAACTTTCAGGCATATTCGGTTCATGTTCAAAAAAAGACGGAACATCTAACTGTCCGTCTAAAAATTTCTTTATAACTAATTCGATCATCTCATAGCCTTTAGTAAAATATTATGTTTTTTGTTTCTGGCCATGCTCTTGATGTCAGTCGTACTAACTTTTGCATTGGCACGCTTCTGCCCTGACGATACGGTCAATTCAAACCCCTCACCAGCTCGATTCGCAATTCCTTGCCCCTTTTCTCTCAAAATACCCTGCATTTCGGAAGAACGTAGCAGGCAGACACGCCAGCCGAGTTCAATTGAAATTTCATATCACTCATATGCTTCAACCATCACTTTCTTATTCCATTCCAGAGGCATCATGGCTTCAATGCCTTCTAAGGGAATGCCAATCGTGCGCCATTTGCGCCCAAAGAAACGAACTTCACGGTCTTTCCACTCGTTCTGATCACCTTTTGGGACGCCTAGCGTATAAGCGGCCTTTTTACCAGTAAGATTCAGTTGATTGGTGACATCTTCTGTCGAAGACGGAACAACCAGGACATTTTCTACTTGAATTTCTTTATTTTCATAGATTGGATGCCCAAAGTCATCCTTTCCATTCTTGGTTTTTCCAATCAATGTTACAGTAATTCCTTTAATCCGTCCCATAGATATCAATCACCCCATATCTTTGCTTTTTGAGGCCCAGACGTTTCAATTCTGAATCCTTGATAAAGAGACCACCACCAGGAACTAGATAAGAACCACTCACTGAGTAGCCCAAGGCACTTTCAGCAAATTGAGTCACCGGCTCCTGATCAGTTGAGGTCATCAACGTGCGAGCTACCACATCAACCGTGACGGACTTAACGACCATAGCAAAAGATGGGTCAGTAGCCACCAACCCATCTAAATCCTTGCCAACTTTTTTAGCTTCAACACGAAGAGAATGAGAAACAACTTCCAACAGCGCTTCGGCTCGTTTTTCCTCATCGAATTTCAACGCTCGCCACAATTTTTTCAAATCTTCTACTGTTGCAAAGTTTTCCATTTCTACCTCCAGCCAAGCGACTACTGGGCTTCAGTGTCAGCTTGTTCGATCAGCGAAATCAATTCAGGTTTTGTGGCGCGGTTATCATAAGTAATACCTTTTTCATCAAGAATTTCTTTCAACGCTGCGTTAGTCAATGAGTCCAAAGGTTTGTATTCTGCAATTGGAACCCAATCGCCTCCTGAGATTTCGGTGCTAGTATTGATTGTTGCACCAGTCTTTTTATTTACATACTCAGCCATGATTAGCCTCCTGTTTTAACGATACGGGCAAAGCTGGCCGCATCCATGATTCCCCAACCAATATACGCTTCACAACGGATATAAATCTGGTTATAACCCTTAAGGTCGCGACCGCTGTTGTCAGGATCACCATACTTGATGATTTCCATCGGAACTTCTTTCGCATAGCCCCATTTGAACATTGTTTCAAAGTCCCCAACAATCGCTGTGTTTAGGATCTGTTTGTGAGTATGATACAGTACGGTTTTTATCCACTGTCAAACCATTGATTGCATCAGGTACACCGCCCCATGCCAATTCAGGATACAATTTCCCGCCTTCAGCATTTTTCATTTTAGAAAGAGCAGTGGTAAAAATAGGGTCCAAAATCGCTCCAGTGATGTCGCGTTCTGATCCATCAATCATACCAACAGCATCTTCCATGCTTTCATCTGGGTTAGTATCTTTGAAAGGTACTGTCTGAGTAACTTTTTTGTCAAAGCAATTATCACCAATAATAGTAGAGGCTTGTTTTGTTCGTGGATTAATACCATGAATACTCATGATATCAAGACCACGAGCTAATTTTTTAGAAAAACCTTCAACAAAATCAGTGAGCATATCAACTTTTGCTTCTTCAGAAGCATGTAAAAACTCATCAGATACACGGGCACCGTATTCAACTTTGAGCGGCACAATAGTTACAGGATCGAGGCTCACACCACCGTGAGTCTTTTTGCCGTTTTCTGCTACAATATCGATATCAGAATCGAAATCGAAAACGAACTCTCGTTGTCCGTTAAACGGAATAGGTTTTTGGGGTGATAGCTTAGCGATTGACGAATGCCCCTTCACCTTGTTGATTACTTTTGTTACAAGTTCTGGATTAAATAGATTTCCTTTTGAAAGTTGAGCTTCTGACATATTTTTTCTCCTTTAATCTTCAATATTTAAACTTTGAACCAAGTTTCTAACCATGGCTCTGTCATCATCCTCTTTAGGGATAATTGGTTCAGTTGATTTTACTGGTGCTACTTTGCTCACTGGCTTCATAAACCCAGCCAAGCGCTCTGCATCAGCTTTCAAGCTTTCTTCATCAGTTCCCTGCAAACGATCTGCAAGGTCGTAAGGCAGTCCATGTTGCAAAGCTACTCGAGTTCGTAGACTAGCCGTCTCATAACCAGCGATTTTACTCTGCATCTCTTCAAGTTGCTTGTCAGTATCTGCCTTGCTTTGATTAGTAGCTTCGATTGTTGACTTCAAGCCAACATTTTCTGTTTCCAATTCTGTAACTCTAGATTTGAGCTGGTCATAGTCGCTATACTTCGCTTTCTCACGAGATAAACGCTCCTTAATAGCAGCATCAAATTCTTCTTGTGTAGTAATTGGTTTAAAATCTGACATTCTCATGTCTCCTTTCTCCTGCTTCCCCGGCAGTTCGGTAATTTTGGGCATCAAAAAAAGCAGTCACAAGACCGCTTATTTTAATAACTGATTTTTTGCTTTTTCTTAGGTTTGGTCGTAGCACAAGCCCAATGCGCAAGCAAAGCGCTATCCATCAAAGAAATATCCATGTCGTCAAAGTGCGATCGATAGCCAAAGCCACCATTTGACCCAATATTCCGCTTATCGCAGTTAGTGGCTACTTTAGACAGCGATGGTTGACCAGCATGACAGATGGTTTTCTGATAAATCCCCTGTTCCCAAAGAGCATTGGCCACGATGATTTCTTTCACCGTCGGCAGAATCACGTTCTTGATTCTATAGTCCTTCAACTCTTCGTCCAGGATCTTTTGCCCACTTGCGCCATCGATGACAATTTGAGCCACGTCGGATTGACGCAAGAAAGCAACCATCCACTCATTCCCATTACGAACGGATTGACAATCGACTGTTTCTACAAAGAAACGGCCATCCTTGGTACGTGCAGCAATGCTCAAAGCCACGTTCGTTCCATCTTGGCCATACTTGATACCAACAGACAACTTGCCAGATAATTCTGGGACATCATCCACCTTGAGCTCATTCCACTCCGTTTCAGAAATAGCGGATTTCTGGTTGTAAGTTGGCCAAAATCCCAAACGTTGGATATTATGGTCTAGCTTATCCTCACCAAGCTCAGCTTCAATCTTACGCTCATTTAAGTGGTAGCCCATGGATGGATTAGAATTATACCAAGCTTCTACATCGTCAATTTCCTTTTCATCAGAAACCGACCACTCAGCCCAGCCAGAATACTTCCCTTTCCCAAAAAGACAAGTCTCACGATACTTGGTAAAGACCGTACCACTCGATACAGGTGTCGGAGGTGTCCCACACATGATTGTAATAGGATTCTCACTATCCGTAACCGTGTATTTCAAAGCAGATTCTTGCTCGGTCGTGTACTCTTGAGCCTCGTCAATGATCAGCATGTCGAACCCTTCACCAAGACCACCATTAGATGTCCTAGTACGAAATTGGATTACACCACCTGTTGAGTATAGCTCGATTCTCTCCTGTCCCTTCGCTCGAATCGAATTGAAATCCTCACCATCAACATACCCCATTTTTTCAAGGTATCGTTTTACCTTTTCAAAAGAGGCATGAGAGGTAGAAATCCTGTGAGAAGTATGTAGGATATTCAATCCTTCATGTAGCCCCCAAATTTCACCGATATATAGGATTTCAGTCTTTCCGTTTCGTCGAGGAATAGAGTAACCAAACTTCTGATGCACCCAAAGACCATTTTTATCAACTGCCATCAAAGGCAGCAAAAGATTCTTCTGCCAAGCATAGCAAGAAAGCCCTGTCCGCTCGTAAAGTTCAATCGCTTCTTTAGCTTTTGAATTTTTCTTGACGTATTTTAAAATCACCGATTGAGTAGGATTCTGATTGCCAAGTTTCTTCCTCGCCATTCTACTTTCCTTTCAATCGTCATCGCATGATAACCCTATCGCTGGGAGATATCGGATCACCTCCTAAACTGAAGCACAATAAAAGCACCCTGACCACTGTCAACGTGCTTATGCCATAATTTCAACTTCCTTGATTTCATCCTCAAAGAGTTTTGTCCACCGGGTTCCTGACTTAACGGACAACCCATCTAGTTCTTCATCATAGACATCCTTGTCCTCATAAAGACAGACACCTTCAAATGTTTGGCCGTCAATATCGGTGATTCTGACAACCTTGTTATTAAATTCTCTAAGTTCCATCAGTCTCCCCTTTCGTAGTATGTCGGTATCAAGTGTGCACCAGTTTTGCTATATTTGATTGTCATAGCATTTACCGGCTTACCAGTATATACATCAATTCCTAACGGCCTATCTTCAAACAAATCAACCTTTTCATTGCTGGTTTGAGCGCCTTTTCTACTTGTTTCTAAAAATCCAGTCATCTTGTACTTATCGTACAGAGCATTGATATCCACATGATCATAAAAATAGCTCTTTCCAGTCAGTGATGTTGATTGAATATGTCTAGCTTGTTTTTCTGGATTGATTTTATCCAGCCAAGTGCCATTTTTGAAGTTTTCCTGGATATAAACTACATCTTTTAAGCGTTCATATCCCTCACCACCATTATACTTCAAATCCTGAAACTTTGCTAGTGAAATAGGAGCATTTTGAACTCCTAAAACATCAACTATTTTCTTGTATTCCTGAATATCTGCTTTGCGATTATTATCACGCACATCAATATTCATTCTCTTGCGATTTTCTAATTCATCAGAACTCTCATTTCTGATTTTTTTAGTCCAAGAATTTTGAACCTTACCATTTTTAGGATGATAGTCAATTACACAAGTGCAATGCTGATGCCTTCTGTAGAAATTATTTGGCTCTTCACCGTATATATAATTTCCTACCAAGCTATCACACCATTTGCAACAACGTCTAGTAGAGTGTCTACTGATCGTCGGTACCAATCCAGTTTTAGCATGAAACTCCGCATTCGTCCTGATTGTATCATCGATAATGGACTGAGTGAAATTCACAATAGGTTCACCGAGCAACCAACTGACATCCTCAAATTCTCCTCAGACGAAAAGCGATTGACAATACCAGCGATTCGATCCTGATTCAATTCAGGAACTTGCACTTTGAGACCGATTTTTGCTTCATCATTCAAATTTTTCTGAACATCGCTAGCATAGCCACTCACAAGCTCGTGATTTCGTCCTAGCACGTCCGTCAGCAAACGCTGAGCGATATTGTAATACATTTTACCATCTGGTAATTTATCGGCGCTCAGAGATGCTCCTAGAGCCTTAGAAAGAATCTCTCCAATTTCAATCGCAAACTCATTTGCAGTTTTGTAAGTGGCTTTTTTTACTTTTAATGTAGCAAAAGCATTTCTGATAATCTCGCTCTTACCAAAATCCCTCTCAAACCTCTCCTGAACCTCTTTCAAGATACCAGGTAAAACATCATTCTCCATTTGAACCACCCTCGCTTACCACTGGCTTAGCAGACATGTCTCCAGCGATACCAGTAAGATCTCGGATTGTTTCAGCATTGATATAACCAGGCAATGCCTGATTCAACTTCACAACACCATCACCAATCATGGTCATTGTGTTCGCATCCGCTTCAAACAATGGTTCCCATTTGACTGCGGTTCTCACAAATTGACTCCTAGTATAACGAAACTCATCACGCAAACAAGCAGCAACATAAGCCACATTTAGCAATCCAGCACCTAGTGAGCGCTGAGCCTTCCGACCAGCCAAACGCAAATTCTCATGACTAGCCTTGATGGCTTCAACAGATGATGGATTATCTGAAACGAAACCAAGGTCATCCAAAGTCAACCCCATTTCACCAGCAAATCCAGCAGCGGCTGTTCTCAGTTGCTCAGTAAACGGTGACATGCTAGCTGTAGTAAACTGTCCAACGCTCGGCTTCTCACCTTTATCGCTTGAAGAAATCGTCAACAAGCTTGATACAGTAGCTTTCCATTTCTCCATAGGTTCCGCATCAGGATCAAGTCCAAGAATGTATTTCTGTGGCCACGAATAGAACTCTGCTGTAATATCAGCTCGCTCTAAAGTTCGCTTAGCGTATTTCTGATAATACATTCCTGCCCTGGTAATACGAGACCGACCAAAAGGACGGACCGCATCAGGACGATGAATGACCGGAACTAGCAGAGGGATACCTGTTTCATTCGTAACCGAGTAAGGCTCCCCATCTTTCGGAATAAATGAGTAGCATTAGGTTCAAAGTATGCTTCAAGAGTTGGACGATTGTAATCATCACGAGCCAACACCGCATAACCTTCTACAAGCAATCCAGTGATAGGATCAATGACACCAGTTGCATTGCTTGATTCAATGACTTGCAACCTCACCTCATCATCTTCACCCTTCGAAATGTAGACAAAACTACACGAACCAATCAGCGCAGCTAAAATAGCACTATCAAAAAAGATATCAGGATTATTACGATCAAAAATTTCTGTAACATTAAAATCATCATTAGCAAATGCCCTGAAAATCAAACGATCTGCAAGACTATCAACTCCCTTTGCAGCCCAACCAAGAACAGCTTGATACTTTACCCTGATATGTGCAGGAATTGTGATTCCTGTCGGCGCTTCATAGTGTTGCATCGCATAATGCTTGTACCTCAGATTGACTCTGCTCTGATAGAGATTCAACTTCCTCCTGAGATAGTCAATTCCTCTTAATTCCAAACCGTTCTCCTTTCTTTGTGATGATTTGGCGCGAGAAAAAATGTACAGTGACGGCGTGAAGCCCTCGAGCGCCTAGTGGGAGGGGGACACCCCCCTATCCTTAACTAGGACTTTCCTCATACATTACATTTTTCTAAAAATCTAGTATTCTGTTAATTTATATCTTTCTTAAAAAAATAATTTTTATATTTTTATTAAGATTTATATTTTTGTCCAATCTCTCGATTGTGGCAAGTTCCTGTTACCAACAACAGTTGTACTTGCTGACCTATCGTCAGCATATAACTTATCAGACTTCTGTCTGTTGCATTGCCAGTGGGCTAACTGCAAATTTTGAATATCTGATGGATGACCGTTACGATTGATTGGAATAATGTGGTCAATGACCGGACTTAATGGATGTGGGTACCTCAAGGATTTGTCAACTGGTAGTCCACAAATCCCACAAGTATTTCTTGTTTTGAGAATAATATTTTTTTATTCTTTTTCAAAAAGCAACTCTGTGAGGACCGCTCCGGTCCGGTCTTTCATGGGGGATTCATCTAAGGAGGGGCCTTTCTTTTTTAAGAGGTAGGGGGTAAATTTTTTTATGATGTGGGGGAGGTTTTTTTAGTCTAGGAGGGGGTGTTTTTTTAATCTCTGGCACCCTCGTATATTTAACATATCTTATATTCTGTTAAATAAAAACTAACATCCTTAAAAAGTCAAGTGTAACAAGTGTTTACATCTGGTTCATTAAAAACTAATTTACATTTTCTCATTATGTAAAATAGATAGGTTATTTAATAGTCAAATGATAGTATACTCTGGTCAAGTTCGTCTTGACTGTACCCGATATATCCTAGTGTGATATCTGGTGTAGAGTGATTGAATATCTTTTGAAGGATCGCTACATTTTGATTTTTTCTGTAGTGATGATAGCCAAATGACTTTCTCATAGAGTGGGTCCCAATGTTCTTCAGGCCGACATGTTCAGCTGCTTGCTTTAAAATTTGATAAGCTGCAACTCTTCCAATATGAGCGATTCTTACTCCGTCTGTCCTAACTTTTTTCTTACTTGGAAATAGGTAATCATAACCTTTAAGGTCATTTGTTTTAATGTAGTGACTTAAAGCTTTTCTTAATTCAGGGTTGATAGCAAATCGCTTGACCTTACCAGTTTTCTTTTCAGTAACCTCGATTCTATCACCTGTCACTTGTTTCACTTGGAGAGGTATGATATCGCTGATGCGCATTCCAGAATACAGACCGCACATGATTAGGACATAGTTTCGCTCACTCTTTGATTTTAAAAAGTCTTTCATCCGTTCGATGTCATCAAGTTCACGAATAGGTTCTACTTTTTTCACGATATCACCTCCAAACTCAAATAAAAAGACAGGGTGTGCCTGCCTTTACAATTATTTCATAATATAATTTTAGCACATAAAATCATCTATTTACTCCGAACTTACTCCGAGTTTACTCCAAAAAAACTCCAAGTTTACTCCAAAATTTCAATCTGTTCTCCATTGCGGTATAGCTCTGCAAATGCCATCAAAGCTTTCTCCAAAATATCATAGTATGAACTTTCTGAAATTGCTAAATCCCTAGAAATTACTTCATCTTTCTTGCAATCCCATTGAAGATACTTTTCAAAAAGTATCCTACGATATAGAGGATCGTGTAAGTTACTAACTGCTTGTTCAATTGCATCCAGCTCAAGTTCTGCATCAACTTTCCGTATAGCTAACTTCTCAACTTGACTATGTCTTCCACTTGACGGGTTTCTAGGCATGAATGAGTAGGTTGTCGTTACTCTCTGACCTTCAGTGTCATTGGCCACACGACGCCATCTAGGATATCCTTTTAAAATTTTCTTGGCATTTTCTTTTGTTTTGGCTTCATTTATATCAGGAAAGAAGGGCATTGCTCACCTCGTTTCTAACTCGAGTAATTCTTCCGTCAAAATCTTCGTGATTGCTTCCACTTGATAATCTTACCATCGTTATTGTTGTTGAAATAATCTGGTAATCTTGCTGTTGGACTTTCTTTGTAGACTACTTTCTCGACTACCTGGATTGCAGGCATCATTTCATCATCTACCCATCCAACTAACCAAGCAGGATTCACATCATAGGTTTTAGCAATCATTTCAATTTGCTTAATGGATGGATATCCACCTCGCTCATACAAGTGAATTGTGTTTTGAGAAACACCCGTATCTCTAGCCATATCTTTGACAGAGATACATAGGTCCTCTCTAAGTTCTTTCAATCTTAGCTTCATCTTGCTCTCCATTTCCTAGTATTAGCCTTTATGAACTCAGCCTGCTCTTGCATCTGCTTCCATTCGTAATCCATGATAATTTCAAGTTGATTATTACAAAGTGCTTTTAAGAAATCATTTTGAGCTTCTAGTTTCTCAATATCCTTATAGGCCCTTTCATACAGTTCATCTTCCAGAAATCTAATGCGTTCTGCCATTGCTTCCTGAATGATGATGTAAGTTGGTTTCTTGTACTTTACCATCACAATATTACCTCATCTCCTATTTTCAGATATTCATAGTTTGTTTTTAGTAACTACGAATATTCCGTAATTTTTGTACTGTGATAGTGTACATGTCACCAATCTTCTCTTTTTGTAAGACTCTACCTTTGATTTCGGCGCCTGCGTTGTCAGCTTTATAGACAATCATCGGGCGCTTTTCTTCTAGTTTTTTAATGTTTATACTCTGCCATATATTTAATCCAGCAGACAATAATATCCAGATTGCGATAAATCGTTTCATCCCTCAACCTCCTCTTCATCGTATGGTATGTCTCCATTTGATAAGTACTTAGATTCAATCATCAAGAAATCATTGACACATTGCTGACTACAAAAACAATTTTCAACATCGTTAAATAATGCTAGAATAACATGATTCTCTTGTACTACCAGAAACTCGTCTTCGATTTCTTTACAACAGTTTGAACACTCATAACTCATCACTCCACCTCATTTCTCAATTCAAAATCAATTCCATACATAAGGAGACAACTTTGAAAATCCACAAATTCTTCAACCGCTTCAGCTTCTTGAAAGTCGTAATTCTCGACTGAAAGCAAGAAATCATCAATATCATTTCTTTGGACACTTCCGTATTCTGTCTTTGTATGTTCCATAGCTGTTTCATAGCCATCTACATCAATTGTGTAGCATATTCTGCCACTCGAAATCATATTTGTAATTCTTGATTATCATCACTCAACCTCCTCCACTTCAAATAGTGGACTATTAAACACTTCACCAAAACCAGAATATTCTAGTTCCTTTCGTGTAAATTTTTCGTTGTTTTTCCCATTGTTAAAAAAGTGGAATCCAGTTTCTGTTTGATTTAGATAATCATCTGTATTTTTTAACTTGACTTTGTATTTTGGCTCTTTCTCGGCCTCATAGTCAGTCAACCACGCTCGAGCGAAAAGTTCTTGGTTGTTTTTGTCATTAAGCCATTTCTTCACGAATTCGCTTTTTTTAGCGTAGAAATGGATTTTGTTACTATCTAGTGCATCACGCAAACTAAAATCTTTTAAAAGTTGGCATTCGAAAATCCAGTCATCCATAAAATTAGGTAGAAGCACTTTATTCAATTCTTGCCGAATCTTATCAGCATCCTTCAATTGATTACCAACCCATGCTCCCTCACTTTTTCCTTGCTCGTAACCATTGCGATATTTCATTAAACCATAGTCGCTACCTAATTCTTTAAGGATGTCATTAAGCCATCTAGTCTGTGTCGTCGGATCAAACCCTCTTATTCGACGAACGACATCTTTTAACTTGAACGGCAACGGTTCTGGTTCGTCCTTGACATAAATCGCATCGTTTGGAGCAATAATTTGTTCGCCGTAATCGAGTTTAACAACATTCTCAACAAACCTGTCATCAAGCACCTTTAAGCCAACTATCTTCCCTTTTATTAAAATCTCTGTTCCGATAGGGAACAAAATCCGTGGGACATTAATCAATTCATGCTTATTCATCTTCGCTTCCTCCATAAATCAAATAAACTGCAATAACTACCTGAGCCATGCTTGGCGAATAGCCAACCCAATCATCAAACTCCTTAGATTTTGGCAACCAACCCTTAGTAGCTCCCAAATCATAGTCTGTAGGTTTTTCATCAGCGAAGATGCATTCCATCGCTCCCATAAACGTCATACCATCTTCTGTCATTTCCCAAAAATAGTCCGCCCGGTCTTTCACTGCTTGTGGTAAATCTTGCTTGGGAGGTTTGGGCTCCCCGTCTTCTACTGTCCAGTTGTATACTGCATTAACTTTTTGCTTTAACTCTTCCATCATCTTCTAACTCCTCGCTTTCTTTAAAATCGTCAACAAAAAAATAATTGACATTCTTAGGGTTGACAGACAAATTTCTAATCCTCATCAAATTTCCATTGTTGAACTGACTAGTAATCTTGGTAAGTTCTTTTTCTGTAAAATTTCTTACTAGAAAATTAATTTCTCCACCATCAGAGAAGCAAATTTTTTTATTTTTTTGATAATTGCTAACTTGCTCACTTTCAGGTTCATAACCAAGCAAGTATCCTACGCTTACTCCAAAATAATCTGCTAACTGACTTGCTTTTTTAGTTTTGATTTGACTTTCCTCATTTTCCCAATAAATGTATGCTCTTTTTGTAACACCTATTTCATCAGCTACTTCTTGCTGAGTCACCCCTTTTTCTTTTCTCAATTGTTTCAGTCTGTTCATCCTTTACACCTCCCTAAAACGGCAAATTATCATCTGAAATATCCATAGGATTTGTTGTCCCAAAATTTGGTGGCATCTGGTTTTCCATGCTTGACTGATTCGCAGAATTATCTTTCTTTTCAAGAGTTTGAAAACTCTCAGCCACAACTTCCGTCACATAGACACGTTGTCCTTGCTGATTATCATAGCTACGAGTCTGGATGCGACCTGTTATTCCCACAAGAGCACCCTTTTTAAGCCAGTTTGCGAAATTTTCAGCTTGCTGGCGCCACATGATGCAACTGATAAAATCAGCTTCACGATCACCCGCCTGATTCTTAAAATTCCGATTCACTGCCAAACTGAATGTCGCAACTGCAACATTTGATGGTGTGTATCGCAATTCTGGATCGCGAGTTAAGCGCCCAATTAACACTACATTATTGATCATCTTTCTTTTCCTTTCTTGCTGCACGTTCCCCGATTAAATATCCTAAGAACATCCATAAAATAGCCATTCCAAATTCCTTAATAAGTTCAATCATTTATTTTCCTCCTGAAAAAGTTGCTAAATAGTAGCAATCCTTAGCACCGTAGTCAAATCGTGTTGTCCGTTTGCCTATATGCTTCTCAAATCTTGGGTGAGTGATAGCCGAGAAAGCCCATTGATGGTCTTCCATCCGTTCAATAAGATCATCAACGTTATTAAACGTCCCAAGAAAAAATTGACAGTGCCCATTATAGACGAAGTAGAGATTTAACATCAATACCTCCTGTCCTTCATCCCAGACGGATACACAAAGCACCTGCCAGTTGCTCCCTCGAAAATTCGACTGGATAAAGCACCATTCCCAAAATCATCCGAGTAAAGCTCTTTAATTTCTTCACTAGACAGATTCGTGTTGATAATCGTATTGGTTCGATTATCCAGGATCTTGAACAATATCTGATGCGCCCACTCGTTACGCTTCGTGTCGGCCTTACGACTCTCTTTCCCAAGGTCATCCAAGAAGAGGAAATCAACCTCAGACAATAGCTTGACCATCTTAGCTTCTGAATAACCATTGTCAAACTCAAAGCTTTCACGAATTTTATCAAACAAAGTCACAACTGACACAAAGAGCACACTTTTTGGTTCATCATAAGACTTGAACTGCTCATTGAGAAATCTAGCAAAGCCATAAGTCAGATGACTCTTACCAATACCAGACGGTCCAGTGATGATAGTATTTCCGGTCTCACCTTTGGCATAACAACGCTCCAACCTCTTCACAAAATTCATAGCATTTTCATCAATGTCAACTCGAATTTCATAATCATGTAGTGACTTGCTGGCAAGCTTACTTGAAACAATACTGTCACGAGCAAAGACCTCGTAAGTATCCGATAGTTTACTTTTGACCTCGGATTCCATATTTAGTTGCTTTTCAAAACGTCGGATATTCTCTTTCTCGCATTCAGGACATTGACTGATTTCCTCAACCTTGCCCCTGATAGGAATCTTAACAGACCAAAGATGGCATCCATGGATTTCACAGATATCATCAAGAACTGTTCTGGTTCTGAATTGTTTAAACTGTTTCATCTAAAACCCTAGCCTTTCGTCAACCGTACTGGTTAAAATTGTAGAACGTTTTGGCATCGGTTGATTTAGATAATTATCCATCTTATTACCGAAAAGTGTTTGTGGTTGAAGATACTGTTCATACTCTGTACCTTTCCACTTAGCAACCATAATATCCACAACCTTTTTAAAATCTTCAAGGACATATCCCCTTTTTAACCTTGCCTTGATAAATTTTTTTGATGACTAGCAGTGTCAATCTTAAAAATTTTTTTCTTAGCTTTTCAAATTGAGATAAGAAATAACTTCTTTATAAATCAACAATTTATTATTGTTATTATCTATCTCGTTATTATTAGTCTTGTTTGTCTGTAAAATTTCCAGTTCCGATACTGTATTATTTACAGTTCCAGACTGTAAAATTTCCAGTTCCGAAACTGTACTATTTACAGTTCCATCAACGGCACTGATATAGATTCTGTTAGGTAGATTATTCCCTTGTCTAACTTCTTTTAACAGTCCAACATCCTTCAATTCTTTTTTGAATTTGATAATCGTCTTTTCGCTACTATTCAAATCAACCATAAGTTGCTCATTTGTGTAGTATTGAAATACATTCCCGTCTCTGTCATGCCAGCCATTTTTTATTGAAAGTTCTAACCTTCCAAATAAGAGCATATACAAGAGTTTCGCATGGTTGCTCAATGACTTATATTTTTCATCATAGATGAATGGCTTTGGAAATTTGAAAAACGATAAGAAACCAGTGACTTCACTTTTTTTAATCATTTCTATCCCTCCACACTTGAAAATTTTGTGTATTCCTTATGAAAATACAACTTCACTGTCCCTAGACTCCCATGTCTGTTCTTTTCTAGGATCAGCTCGGTCACGTTATTCGCTTCTTGACTTTCTGCCTGTTCCTTCTGGTAGTATGCCTCACGATACAAGAAAGCTACAATGTCTGCATCTTGCTCAATCGAACCAGATTCTCGCAAATCTGATAGCATTGGGCGCTTGTCCTGTCTCTGCTCAACCGACCGACTCAACTGCGACAAGGCTATGACAGGAACCCTCAAATCCTTTGCTAGTATCTTCAATTCCCTTGAAATTTCAGAAACAATCTGCTGACGATTCTCGCCCTTTGCCCCAGTTATCAACTGCAAGTAGTCAATGATGATGACACCCAGATCGCCCATTTCTTGGGCGAGTTTTCGAGCATTTGAGCGTATCTCTGAAATCCGAATCCCAGCCGTATCGTCCACAAAAATAGGCGTGTCATAGAGATTGCTTTGCGCCTGTACAAGCCTTTTCCACTCATCGGTACTAAGATTCCCAGTCTTCAAATGATACCCTGGAACCATACCCTCTGATGCCACCATGCGCTCAATCAGTTCTTCTGCGCTCATTTCAAGCGAGAAGATAATAGACGGCTTTCTTTCCATGGTAGACACATACTTAGCGATATTCAGAGCCAGTGCCGTTTTCCCCATTGCAGGTCGCGCAGCAAGTATGATAAGATTTCCTTCATGAAGTCCTGTTGTAATCTTATCTAGTCCGACAAATCCAGTAGACAGACCAGTCACGAATCCATCTGTCTGCGAGCGAGTCTCGACCATCTGCATATGTGTATCAAGGATATCGGCCACATTACGAAATCCTGTGCCTGTATTCTGATTGCTGATGTCAAGCATAGACTTTTCAGTCTTTGCTATGATGTCACCAATCGATACATCACCTTGATAAGCGCTAGAGAGCGAATCAGACAGGTCAGCGATTACTTTTCGAAGCGTAGCCTTTTCTCTAACAAGCTTTGCATAGTGCTCCACGTTTTTTGAAGTTGGTGTGGAATTTACCAACTCGACAACGTAGTTTATGCCCCCGATTTTTGAAATATCTCCCTGACTAGTAAGAGCAGACACCATAGTCGTAGCATCGATTGGCTCACCTTTTTCAAGTAATAACAACATTGTTTTAAAAACAATCTTGTTAGCAGGCTTATAGAAATCATCAGGAGTCAATTCATCTGCCAGCGAAATAATTGTATCAGGTGCGATAAATACCGCTCCCAGAACAGACTGTTCTGCAACTAAATCATGAGGTAGTATTCTAAATTCTTCAGACATACCGAGCACCCCACTTCCTACGATTCGCACGGTACTTCATCCGCATATCCTCATAGATATGCCTGCCTTCCAGCTCCATTTTTTCAAGTTTTAGCAGCTTATTTTTAAGTGCCACATCACGATAGTCCTTAGCTAGTTTTTCATAGTCATTTAGGTATTCTTTGATAAGTAAAATTTTCCTATTCTCGTCCTCTAAATATAGTTCAAAGTCAGATTTTTCTTCATCAGACGATAACATTTCTTTATTCACTCGCTCATGCCATAATAGCCATTCAATCAATTCTTCCATTTCCTGACCTCCTCACTTCAAGATGTGCATTTTAGGTTCTGGCAAAGCTAGAGGCTCTGGACGCAAACCTACAGGCGGTTCTTTGTCATAAGTGAAGCCAGTAAATGGTCTGCTGATATTCTTGCGAATTTCTTGCCATTTGTCCTCTCTACCACGTTCGTAAGCATGGTTATATCCTTGGATAATCATAGACGCAAATTCTTGCTCTTCTTGTCTCTCTTCTTCCTTGCGTTTTTCCTGCAATTTGATATGACGGCAAGCCCCTGCAAATCCAATCAGCAGAGCTCCAACACCCATCAGCTGGTCTAAAATCGGTGGTTCAAACATTTTTTAATCTCCTTTATTGTGCTAACTGACTTTGAAACCGAAGTACATCGTTCATGTCATATAAATACTTACCGCCTTTTGCATTTTGCTGGTAGCGGAATTTTCCTGCATCTCTAAAATCTTCAATTTTCTTACGACCCCAACCTGTTTTCTCTTGTACATCTTTGATTGAAGCCCAGTTCGTACCTCTTGATACTCGTAATTTAGCTTCAGTCATAGCTTTCACATTCAACTGGACAAGTTCTTCCAGCAGTTCATTTTTGAAATCTTCTCCAAACAATTCCAAGGCCATTGGCAATTTCCCCTCTTTCGTGTTATAATCATATTGAATATTTAAGTATGCGCCTGATTTCCGTCAGGTGCTTTTTTGTCCTACGCTTGACTAAAAGCGTTCAGTTCCATAATCTTCATCTTAGTATTGGTACTTGGCTCCCAAGTCATCCAATAGGCCAAGGCTGCATCTGCGAATTTTTTCGGTAGTAAGTCATAGCGACTGATATTGAAGTGGTCTTTAAAATCAATCTCAGCTTGTCTAAAGACCGACTGAGCAAAAATCTTATCCGCATAAGCTGGGCTATCAATACCACCCAAGCAAGCCACGACCCTAGCCTTGCGCTTCTTCAGGAGCGACTGAGCATAGCTTGGATGAATCGGTTGCTCACTCTTCAGATAGTCGATGTCTTCCAACATGGTCGCCTGTTGCTCACGAAGCTTTTTCTGGCCAGTAAACAGAGCGATGAAAGCATCCTCATCCAAGTCCTCGCGGATAAATCCGCCCTGCTTGCGAATAGCTGGCAAAACCTCTGATGTTACCCAGCGCTTAAACTCTTTAGCCTGAGGCAACTTACTGGATAAGATGAGAGAGTAGAGACCAGATTCGTTGATGATGATAGTTTCTTGGACCCTTCCTAAATTATCTGTGAGGCCCTGTTTTAGGGCGTCATCTTCATCAACGTGAAGAGCAATCGCATTTCTAGCCTTGCTATATCCTAGGATGTCTGCAACATCTTTCCCAACGAACCAAGGCTCGTCATCAATTGTCAAAGTACGGACTTCCTGCCCGTGAAAAATTAAAAAAATTTCGTTCATAGTATTCCTTTCTAAATTTGGTATAATGAAAATAAAACGAGGTAATTCTGATGAAATTAAATCCTGATTGTATCCGTGATATCCTTTTTTTGTTGTTGAAGAGTATTCAACATACTCCAATGATGTCTCAGAGGATAAACTATATGAAAAAAACTTGTTCCAAAATATTCACAAGAAGAGCTACTTTATCATGTCAGACAATGTGAACATAGTGGCTTATTTCTCGATGTACAACATTATTTTGGCGGCTTCTCAATTCAAGATTTATCTCCTTATGGTCATCAGTTCATCAATGATATTCGCCAAGATACCAATTGGAATCGGACAAAAGATATCGCAAAGAATGTTGGTTCTTTTTCACTGGATGTCCTTAAAGATATTTCATCACAGGTTATTACCAACCTCATTTCAAATCAGTTTGGCAATAAATTTTAAGTAGACAGTAGCATGGTTGCTTTCAGCCATGCTTTTTGTTTTGATTGCTTGCACACCTTTTAATTTTTGGTTATTCAAATAAATACCATCTGCTCTTATTTTTTTAGTTCTTCCATCCATTCTCCTTTCTATTTGTCGCACTTATGCGACTGTTTCGCTAAAAAAATAGATAAAGCTTCGTCTTTTGAAAGATTGAGGGAAGAAACAATCAAGTTTACTTCTTGTATAGAGAAACTACCATTTTGTTTCATTTTTCTATAGAACGTACTCTTATCAATCCCAATATCTTTTGCTAAAGCCTCTTGAGTAGTATTGCGTTCGATAATTTTTCCTTTTAATTTCGATACATTTACCATATCTGCTCCTTTCCATTTGTCGCATTTGTGCGACTTATTGTTTTAAGTATAACTGATAAAAAAAGAAATGTCAACAAGAAAAATCGCATTTTTGAAACTTTTTATATTGCATTTTTGCGACTAATGTTGTAAAATTATTGTGTAATATATAATAAGGGGTAAAAAAATGAATGTCGGAGAAAGAATAAAACAACGTCGAAAAGCGTTGAAAATGTCTGCGGACGAGCTTGCAGAAAGTGTAGGTGTCTCTCGTTCTACTATTTTTAGGTACGAAAAAGGAGATATTGAAAAGGTTGGACCTGAAGTATTAAAAAAAATCGCTGACAAATTAAATGTATCACCTGGAGACTTGATGGGATGGGAAGACAATCAACAAGAATTGAAAATCCCAACCTCCCCGTTGGTTCACAAAATTACTGAAAAGGTTGTCAAGCTATCAACTCCGAGAAAACAAAAGGTTCTTAACTACGCTAACGAACAATTGAAAGAGCAAAATAATAAAGTAATCACAATTGAGGAAAAGCTTTTTGAATACCGTGTTTTTGAAAAACTTTCAGCTGGTACTGGATTCTCATACTTCAACGATGGGAACTATGACACTGTTTTTTATGACAAAGACCTAGACCACGATTTTGCTTCTTGGGTTTTTGGAGACTCAATGGAACCTAAGTACATGAATGGAGAGGTCGTTCTTATCAAAGAAACAGGATTTGACTACGATGGTGCTGTTTATGCAGTTGAGTGGGATGGCCAAACTTACATTAAAAAAGTTTATAGAGAAAAAGACGGTCTGAGACTCGTCTCTATCAATAACAAATATAAAGATAAATTCGCACCATTTGAAGAAGATCCAAGAATTATTGGAAAAATAGTCGGAAACTTCATGCCGATTGAAAATTAAAAGGAGCAAACTTATGAAAATAGGAATGAGAAAACCAAGTCTGACCAGAAGTTTAAAAGCTAGAACTACTAGTAAATGGAAAAGACAGGCTAAAAAAGCTATTATTCCTGGCTATGGTAAGAAAGGGATGGGATGGGTTAAAAATCCAAAGAAAGCTATGTATAACAAAGTCTACCACAAGACAACATTTGGACTATCGGATTTGTTTAAACCATCTAAAAAAAGGGCGAAAAATAACAAACAACCTTTACAATATGATTATTCAAGACAACACACATCTAATAAGAATAATCGAGGTTCACTTATTTTTTTCTAATTGTCTCTTTAATTTTACTGTTCATAGTTCCTCCTTTGGGTGTGCTTCTTCTACTTGTTAACTTTTTCGTTTTTTTATAATTAAATATTTTTTTCAAGTAAGAAACGAAAAGTCACTTCTAGCAATCCATCTGTAGATAAAATTATTTTCCATGAAGATTTTTTGTTGATGGGAACAAATTATCATAAAGAAGAAGCTGAGATTGCTGCTGATTTTTCTTTCTGAAGGTGTTCACTATTTCGGAAAAAGATAATAAGAGTTTGAAATCTTATATGCTTGAAACATATAAACCAGTTTACAAATACAATAAATTAAAAAAACAGTAGATGTTCATCTACTGCCCGAACCATCAAATCCTCACGACCAAAACGCTATTCAAGTTTTAGTAAATAATATTTTTGTTGGATATATACCAGCTTCAATTGCGGCACAAATTTCAACTTACATAGCTAATCCGAACTACAGATATGATGCAATTCTTACAGGTAGAGGTGGACCTTATAAAACACTTAATATTGAAACTGAGCGAGTCATTTCTCGAGAAAGTGACCTAACTTATTACTTAGATTTAACAGTATGGCATCTAGCTGAAAAATAAAAAAATCCCCACGCTCAGAAGTTTGGCGACCGAGAGCATGAGGCTGTAGGCAAGAAAAAAGCATTAAAAAGCTCTTTTTCTTGTACCCATTTTATCAAGAAATGAGGTAAAAATCAATGGAAATAAAGTCTTATAAAAAGAAAAACGGAGAGACGTCTTATGGTTTTATAGTCTACGTCGGAAAAGAAAATGGAAAAAGTAAGTACGCTCGCAAAAAAGGGTTTGCTACAAAAGCAAAAGCAAGGGCAGCACTACTCCAACTTCAAGAAGATATTGAAAATGGAGAACAGAGTAGGAAAGAAATCACGGTTGAGGAAATCGCAAAAAAATGGCTCAAAGATTACTCTGAAACTGTCCAAGAAAGTACCTACATCAAGACTTCTAGGAATTTCAAGAATCACATCTATCCAGTTTTTGGCAATAGGAAAATAGCTAGTATCACTCCTCTTCAAATGCAGGAACAAGCCAATGAATGGTCTAGAAAATTAGTCTATGGTCGTAAGTTAAAAGGATTGATGAATAATGTTTTTAAATACGCAATCAGGCACGGTTATATCGATACCAATCCAGTTGATAGCGTGATTACTTCGACAAGAAAGAAATCAGATGGCAAAAGCGACTTTTATAACAAAGATGAACTTCAAAAATTCTTAAAACTTGTCTCCAAAACAAAGGATCTAGAGAAGATAACTCTATTTCGTCTTCTAGCCTTCACAGGGGCACGAAAAGGGGAAATTTTAGCCCTTGAATGGAAAGACTGGACAGATAACACTCTGGACATAAACAAGGCTATTACAAGGGGATTTGCAGGCGAAGAGATAGGCAACACCAAAACGGTCAGTAGTAATCGACTAATTAGCTTGGACAAAAAGACAAAAAGCATTTTAAAAAAATGGAGAAAGCAAAATCCAGAAACCAAATACATTTTTGAAAATGAATTTAAAAAGCCGATTCCAAGCACCTTGCCCAGAAAGTGGCTTATCAAAATTGTGGAAGGTAGCGATCTGCGTCCGATTAAAATCCACGGATTCAGACATACACATGCTAGTCTATGTTTCGATGCCGGTATGACCTTGAAGCAGGTCCAACATCGCTTAGGACATTCAGACTTGAAAACGACCATGAACGTTTATACCCACATAACCAAGCAAGCAAAGGACGACATCGGAGAACGCTTTGCGAAGTACATAGATTTCTAGGATACGACAAAAATGTTGTATCCTTTGTTGTATCCTTTTTTCGCAAAAGAATACCAAGGAATACCAAAGAAAAAAATAAAAAACGTTGATTTAACAACGTTTTACCAAGGAATGCAAAAGAATGCAAAGGAATAATGGAGCCGGTGGGAGTCGAACCCACGTCCAAACACCTGCCAACATATTTGTCTACAACCATAGGTTATGTATTATTTTAACAATTCCTCGACACATAACTCAAGCCTAGAAATTGCGAGTCTATCAATCTCTTATCAAGCCGCTAGACAAGACTTGATCGTATCTCGCTAATAATAAGACCTGTCATTGAACACGAGCATTCCAAATCGGGTCACGCCTGCTGGTTTTTAGGCAGCTAGAGCGTAAGAAGTGTTATTTTTTGCAGTTATATTTAACTGAGCGTTTACGTCGCCACACGAGTCGCAAAATATGCCTCATAATGCCTGTCGAATCCGTAACGACCCCAAAAGACAATAAAACCATTATACCTTATCTAACTCAAAAATGCAAAAGAGAAAGCAACTAACTAAAAAAGATAGTCTTTCAGGGCTTTGGTCAAAACCTGATAACCAGTAACACTAAGGTGCAATCCATCAGTTGTATATTCTTTTTTTAGTTGACCTTCTTGGTCTATCAAACTATCAAAAACTGGCAAAAATTCCACCTGCATATAGGCAGAAGCAAGCTCTTGATAGGCGTGATTCCAGTTCTGAATTTTTTCATTCGTGCGAATATAAACTGTCTGCTTGTACTCCTCTCCCTCATTGACTGGCAAAATAGAAAGCAATTTAATCTCTGTCAATGGATAATCGCGAGCAATGGATTGAATGATAGCTTCGAGATTATTGAGAGTCTCATTCACCGGCACATCTTTTCCGATATCATTTGTCCCAATCAAAAGGACAATTTTATCTACCGCCCCACCGTAAAGATGCGCATCTAGATTCTCTAGTAACAGCCCTGTCTGATAACCTCGAATACCTCGATTGACAATCGTCTTTGAAGTTCCAAATAATTCCTGCAGAGGGTAGTATTCGACAATGGAATCCCCAATAAAAAGAATGTCTGGTTCAATAACAGAAACTTGATTTAAGTGACGGTATTTGGTTTGGATTTTGCCTTGTTCCTTTAGTAACCAATTTTCTAATAACTGTACTGCCACTTCATTCTCCTTTTTCTAACCAGTTTTCCAAGACTTGATAAACTCCTCCTTGGCTGTTGGCTGGCGCTAGAGCAGTCGTCACAGCTTTGGCTTTCTCATCAGCATTTTCCATCGCATAGGCAATCCCAGCCATTTCAAGCATTTCAACATCATTTTCACTGTCACCAAAAGCCATGATTTGTTGGGGGTTCAAGTTCCAGCGCTTGAGTAGTTCCTCCAAGCCCCATGCTTTATGAATCCCAGCTTGGAGGATATCAATACAACCATAGCCACTTGATACAGCCCGAACACGGCCATCAAAGAGGTCATTGATTTCTTCCAAGACCGAACTCAAACGTTCCTCACCAACAACCATACTCATCTTGAGCACACCACCAAAGAGGTCAGAGGTTAATTCATCCACAAATTGCATCCGTTGGTAGAATTTTTCAATCATTTCTGGAGTCATAAAACTTTCAAGGTCTGTAAAAATCGTACCTTCTTTGACGAAACCACCCTTCATAGCCGTCACAACAAACTGATCCTGACACGCTCGGCCCTTGAAATGAGCCAAAGCCTTATCGACAATGGCATCATCCCAAGTCTGTGCCTGAATCAGTTCATTGTTTTCAAAAATACGAGCACCGTTAGCAACAACCAGAAACACTCGATCCACCAAGTGCCCCAGCAGTTGCCTCATGCGGTGAATTTCATTGCCCGTCGCGATGACAAAACGAATCCCCCTTTGATCCAACTGATCTAAAATCTTTTCCAAGCGTGTAAGATCAAGCTGGCCTCTAGCATCCAGCAAGGTCCCATCCATATCTGTCGCAATTACCTTAATAGTCATTTACTTTCCTCTGGATTCAAACTAATCCCACTTCAATCCCACATGTTCGTTCATTTCTTTATAGGCTGTATCAATTCGTTCCTTAGTCGCTTCATCTAATTGATCACGATGACTGCCACCCTCTATGAAATCTTCCAAGATATAGGTTTGATAATGATATAAAGGATAGCCTTCTGGTGAAAAGGTTCCCTTTGGTGTTCGATTGACCCAAGTAGGATGAGCTTTAGCTGTTTCGATAGTTGTTTTTCCATCCTTCTTCTTAATGGTCACGTCCATGAGAACGCCACGTTCAGTCCACTTAGCATTTCTCTACCCCTTGCATAGTCTCAATTCGTTGATTGGAAATGAAGTTCCCCATTGAATAGATAATGAGTTTCTTGTCCCCATCTTTTTCAACAATTTCAGACGGTTCAACTACGTGTGGATGCCCTCCAAAGATAATATCTGCTCCCCAATCAATCATCTTGTGATAAAGAGCCTTTTGCTCTTCAGTCGGTTCTATGCGATACTCAACACCCATTTGTGGCATGATAATGGTGATATCTGCTTCCTTTTCCGCCCGTTCAATTTCAGACTTCATTTTATTTTTCATCTAAATCTGAAAGATAGTGATTATAATCCTCTTGAGAAATATTTTTGCTCAATTCCATTAAATCCATAAGAATAAGCCAAAAGTGCAACCTTGATACCATTCACTTCCTTAATGACCAGCGGAGCCTGATCACGTGGCTCATGCGTATAAACTCCGATTGGAGTGATTCCAGCCTTTCTCAATAATATCGGCCGTTGAAATAACCCCCTCAATTTGCGAATCCAAAATGTGATTATGAGCCAAATCTAGAACATGATAACCTGCATCCTTAATGGCATCCATAACTTCAGCAGGAGCATTAAAGAGAGGATAACCTGCTAAATAATGATCCTTATTAATGGTTCCTTCAAAGTCACCAATAGCTAAGTCTGCTTGCTTAAGCCAAGGAGTAACATACTCAAAATTCTCATGAAAATCATACGTTCCATCATCCTTTTTTGCTGAAAAGTAAAGAATATCATGATAAAGCAAATCACCATGAGCCATAATTCTAGCAGTTTTTTCGTCTTCCTGGTCCTGAGACTTTTTCTTAGTTCCTTCTTGAGAAATAGTATCTCGTTTTTGACTGGTCATAGGCATGCCTTGGAAGCTTTCAAACAACAAGACCAAACCCATTGATAAAGCAACAGCTAGCAAGAGTATCGCCACAAATCCCTTGTTGCTCCACTTACGATAACGTCTAAAAAAGTTGACTAAACCTTTCACAAAACGAAAAACTGGTCCACGTTTATGTCTATCTTGTCTTCTTTTGCATCTTCATTCTCCCTACTTTCTAATGCAAGCCTTCTCTTTTTATTATATCACAGATAAGTAATTCTTTCACAATTGAATTGAACCTAGTAGGCATTTTCTATAAAAGCTCGATGCCGTAATGCTTTCAATCCTTGTCATTTTGTGATATCATGTAGAGGTAATGAAAGGAGAGAAAATGTCTGCTATAGAACGTATTACAAAAGCTGCTCACTTAATTGATATGAACGATATTATCCGCGAGGGGAATCCGACTCTTCGCGCAGTTGCTGAGGAAGTTACTTTCCCCTTGTCTGACCAGGAAATCATTCTTGGCGAAAGATGATGCAATTCCTCAAACATTCCCAAGATCCTGTCATGGCTGAAAAGATGGGGCTCCGCGGTGGGGTTGGACTTGCTGCTCCTCAATTAGATATCTCAAAACGCATTATCGCTGTTTTGGTGCCAAATATTGTTGAAGAAGGCGAAACTCCAGAGGAAGCCTACGATTTGCAAGCCATTATGTACAATCCAAAAATCGTCTCTCACTCTGTTCAAGACGCTGCTCTTGGCGAAGGAGAAGGTTGTCTGTCTGTTGACCGCAACGTGCCTGGCTATGTGGTGCGTCATGCTCGCGTCACTGTTGACTACTTTGACAAAGATGGAGAAAAACACCGCATCAAACTCAAAGGCTACAACTCCATCGTTGTTCAGCATGAAATTGACCACATTAACGGAATCATGTTTTACGATCGTATCAATGAAAAAGACCCATTTGCAGTTAAAGATGGTTTACTAATTTTAGAATAAAGAAAATCCCGTTGCAAGACGGGGTTTTGTGTTATAATAGAGGCATGAAAACAAATGATATTGTCTATGGCGTTCACGCCGTTACCGAAGCCCTCCTTGCAAACACAGGAAACAAACTTTACCTCCAAGAAGATCTCCGAGGTAAGAATGTTGAGAAAGTCAAAGAACTGGCTACAGAAAAGAAGGTGTCCATTTCTTGGACTTCAAAAAAATCTCTCTCTGAGATGACTGAAGGTGCTGTCCACCAAGGTTTTGTTCTACGAGTATCTGAATTTGCCTATAGCGAATTAGAACACATCCTAGCAAAAACACGCCAAGAAGAAAATCCACTTCTATTGATTCTGGATGGCTTAACTGACCCTCACAACCTAGGCTCCATCCTGAGAACGGCCGATGCGACCAACGTTTCAGGTGTCATCATTCCCAAACACCGTGCTGTCGGTGTTACTCCTATCGTTGCCAAAACGGCCACAGGTGCTATTGAACACGTACCGATTGCTCGAGTAACCAATCTCAGTCAAACCTTAGATAAACTTAAGGATGAAGGATTCTGGACCTTTGGAACGGATATGAACGGTACTCCTTGCCACAAGTGGAATACAAAAGGGAAAATCGCCCTCATCATCGGAAATGAAGGAAAAGGTATCTCTAGCAACATCAAAAAACAGGTTGATGAAATGATTACCATTCCTATGAATGGACATGTTCAAAGCCTCAATGCCAGTGTTGCTGCAGCCATTCTCATGTACGAAGTTTTTCGAAATAGACTATAAAAGATGCTGGACAAAAACCAACTTCTAATTAAAAGCACACAGTGATTCCAGCTTTTCTCACAATCAAGCTGAAAACAACTGTGTGGTTTTTGAATATCTGATTTGTAAAATCCCATGCTCATTAATATGAATCCTAGCTCTACTACGCTGGCCTACTTGTCTCTAACACACACTCTGAGTTCACCAAAAATATTCTCTAATTTACGAAAAACGAGATCAGTTGCCCTCCTCCATTTTGCATAGATTCTAGATTCTTCTTCGATATATCATGTGTTCTGAACGAAGTTTCCTCAAGAAATTCTAATACTCAATGAAAATCAAAGAGCAAACTAGGAAGCTAGCCGCACAGGCTGGACTTAAGTACGGCAAGGCGAAGCTGATGCGGTTTGAAGAGATTTTCGAAGAATATAAGTTGTATCATAACAAATTGATTTCTGAGTTCCTTATATAAGAAAATGAGCATCTCCAACTACGAGAATGCTCATTTTTTAGGATTGTATAGGCAAATTTTTACATATGTTTCAAACGCTCAATCCGTTCTGAGATAGGTGGGTGGGTATAAAATAGTTTTTGGAACCCTCCCCCTTTCTTGGGATCATTGATATAAAGTGCGCTACTAGCATCATCGACATGGTGATGCATCGGCTCGCTATTATCCAACTTACGTAGAGCATTGATCATCCCTTGCGGATTGCGCGTCAACTCGACACTGGAAGCATCAGCTAGGAATTCCCTCTGGCGAGAAATAGCTAGTTGCACCAAGGTTGCAGCGAGAGGTGCCAGCACAATTGCAAGTAGGGAAACCACTAGCATAATGATTTCTAAGCCATTTCCATCCCGATCATCATCACTTCGTCTGCGACCTGCGCCACCCCACCACATCATACGACCTGCCATACTAGAAAGCATGGTGATAGCACTGGCAAGGGCAACAGCAATAGTCGAAATACGGATATCGTAATTACGAATATGACTGACTTCATGTCCCATAACAGCTTCTAGCTCCTCACGATTCATGATAGCTAGGAGACCTGACGTCGCAGCAACCGCCGCATTTTGAGGGTTAGAACCTGTCGCAAAGGCATTTAAGGCAGGATCATCAATGATGAAAACACGGGGCATAGGAATCTGAGCCACCATAGCCATATCTTCCACTACATGGTAGAGGTCTGGTGCCGTTTGTTCATCAACCTCACGCGCCCCGTTCATGGACATGACAATCTCTGTCGATTGAAAAATCATGGACAAGGCATAGATAAAGCCAATAATCAGTGCGATAATCAAACCACCAAGCCCAGATCGCATAAAGAGGTAACCAACCGCATAGCCAACAAGAGCTAAGAGTAGGAAAAATACCAGCAACAAAAATCCAGGTTTTTTTCGTTTATTGCTTGCAATTTGATCAAACAACATCTTAGTCACCTAAACCGCTAAAAATCAACTTTAGGAACTGCTTTTTCCTCTTCTGGTGTTTGAAGGAAATCTGCTGCTTTAAATCCAAACATCCCAGCGATAATATTGCTTGGGAAAGTTTCTAATTTTACATTGTAGTTGCTGACAACACTGTTGTAAAGTTGACGAGAGTATGAAATTTTATTTTCTGTGTTTGTCAACTCCTCTTGCAATTTAACAAAGTTGGCACTAGCTTTCAAATCTGGATAGCTTTCTGCAACAGCAAAAATACCTGAAACCTGACGAGTGAGGGCATCACTAGCTTTCATAGCTTCTGCTGGTGAAGTCGCTGCAGCAACTTGATTGCGAAGTTCTGCCACCTTTTTCAAGGGTAGAACCTTCATATTTAGCATAACCTTTTACAGTCTCAATCAAGTTTGGCAAGAGATCATTTCGACGTTTCAACTGAACATCAATCTGACTCCAAGCCTCCTTTGTTTGCATACGATTCTTAACCAAACCGTTATAGCTAACAATTACAAAAATAACAATAAGAGCGATAACTCCAAGAATAATCCAAGTCATTATATAAGTCCTTTCTACTTTTAGATTAGTACCAGTATATCAAATTTTTAATGATTGTGGTAAAATAAGATGATACTAAAGAAGGAAATAACTATGAAATCAGAAACATTTTACAACTTGCTTGCCGAGCAAAATATTCCACTTTCGGACCAGCAAAAAAAACAATTTGATCGTTATTTTGAACTCTTGGTCGAGTGGAATGAAAAGATTAATTTAACAGCTATTACGGACAAGGAAGAAGTTTATCTCAAACATTTTTTTACGATTCGATTGCACCCATTCTTCAAGGTTTGATTCCCAATGAAACTATCAAACTTCTTGACATCGGTGCTGGGGCAGGATTTCCTAGTCTACCAATGAAAATTCTCTATCCTCAGTTAGATGTGACCATCATTGATTCACTCAATAAGCGCATCAACTTCCTCCAACTGTTGGCTCAAGAACTGGATTTAGACAATGTTCATTTCTACCATGGACGTGCCGAAGATTTTGCCCAAGATAAGAACTTCCGTGCTCAATATGATTTTGTAACAGCTCGTGCGGTTGCCCGCATGCAGGTTTTATCTGAATTGACAATTCCTTACCTGCAAGTTGGCGGAAAACTATTGGCACTCAAGGCCAGCAATGCGCCTGAGGAATTATTAGAAGCTAAGAATGCCCTCAACCTCCTTTTTAGTAAGGTCGAAGACAATCTCAGCTACGCTCTACCTAATGGAGATCCGCGCTACATCACAGTAGTAGAAAAGAAAAAAGAAACACCAAATAAATATCCACGTAAGGCTGGCATGCCCAATAAACGCCCGCTTTAATCTTTTTAGTAAAAAAATATTTACAAAGTTTGTAATTTTTGCTATACTATCACAAGCAAAGGTTTTTAATGTCATCCCGTGAGGTGACGAAGACGCAGAAATATTTGAAACTCTTTAAAGTCTAGATTTTAAAGAAGTCTTACTCTGAGGGCCTATTGCTGTAAAATAATGGGCTCTTTTTTGATGCCCAAAAGTGAGGTTTATATGAAACAAGAATCAACTGTTGATTTGTTACTAGACGTTAACCAACGTCCTTCAGCTGGAAAAGGAATTCTCCTTAGCTTCCAACACGTTTTCGCCATGTTCGGTGCAACCATCTTGGTACCCTTGATTTTGGGAATGCCTGTATCTGTTGCCCTTTTTGCTTCAGGTGTTGGAACACTCATCTACATGATTTCAACTGGATTTAAAGTTCCAGTTTATCTAGGTTCTTCATTTGCCTTTATCACAGCTATGTCACTGGCTATGAAGAAATGGGTGGTGATGTATCTGCTGCCCAAACAGGGGTTATCTTGACTGGTTTGGTCTATGTCCTTGTGGCTGCTGGTGTTCGTTTTGCAGGTACAAAATGGATTGATAAACTCTTACCACCAATCATTATCGGTCCTATGATTATCGTTATCGGTCTAGGACTGGCAGGTTCAGCAGTTACTAACGCTGGACTTGTAGCGGACGGAAATTGGAAAAATGCTCTTGTAGCAGTTGTTACTTTCTTGATTGCTGCCTTTATCAATACAAAGGGAAAAGGCTTCCTACGAATCATTCCATTCCTATTTGCCATTATCGGTGGTTACCTCTTCGCACTAACTCTTGGTTTGGTTGACTTTACACCAGTTCTTCAAGCCAACTGGTTCGAAATTCCTGGTTTCTACTTGCCATTTAGCACTGGTGGTGCCTTTAAAGAATACAATCTTTACTTTGGTCCAGAAACTATTGCCATCTTGCCAATCGCTATCGTAACAATTTCTGAACATATCGGTGACCATACTGTTTTGGGTCAAATCTGTGGCCGCCAATTCTTGAAAGAACCAGGTCTTCACCGTACTCTTCTTGGTGACGGTATCGCAACTTCAGTTTCTGCCTTCCTTGGTGGACCAGCCAATACAACTTATGGAGAAAATACAGGGGTTATCGGTATGACTCGTATCGCTTCTGTCTCAGTTATCCGTAACGCTGCCTTTATCGCAATTGCTCTTAGCTTCCTTGGTAAATTCACTGCTTTGATTTCAACTATTCCAAACTCTGTACTTGGTGGTATGTCAATCCTTCTCTATGGGGTTATCGCCAGCAACGGTTTGAAAGTCTTGATTAAAGAACGTGTTGATTTCGCTCAAATGCGTAACCTAATCATCGCAAGTGCTATGTTGGTCCTTGGACTTGGAGGAGCTATCCTTAAACTCGGTCCAGTTACACTTTCAGGTACTGCCCTATCAGCCATGACAGGAATCATCTTGAACTTGATCTTACCATACGAAAATAAAGACTAAGAGTCTAAATACACCTAATCCACTCAGACAACTGAGTGGATTTTTCGTGTAGCATAATATAGTCAATGGAAACAGGAATAAGACAAAAGAGCCTCAAAAAAAGAGTCTGGGACAAAAAGATTTTGATTTTAGGAATTTTTTATTATAAATTTAAAAAATCGATAGATTATACAAAAAAAGCGAACAAGACAGAATTCTGAGTGTCAGATAACTCGTTTTGTTCGCTTTTTATATTTAAGGTTAGACTTTTGTCCCAGACTCCTTTTTGAGGTGCTTTTTGAAAGCCATCAAATGATGATTTTTCAGAGAGAGCAAAAAACTGTCCTCTTTATATTTTAAACGTTTAAATGTCTTCTTTAAACAGTTTATTAAAGAAACCGTCTGTGTTTTTAAGAAGGGCTTTGAATACTTTAGATTTCAAGTCCACTGTATTTTTGAAATGATCTTTAATTTTCGGATCTGACATACCATCAAGATCTTTTTGAACAGCTCTAGCAAATAAAGGCCTTAACTCATCATAGTTACTGATATGGACGCCATCAATATCGATACTTTCAAAACCTTTCTTAGCTTTAGCAAGAACCTCCTCGTACCAATGTCTCTTCCATTCCTCAAGAGTATTAAAGTTTCCTTTCGATACTTTATTAATTATTAGCTTATCGCTTAGTAAACCGTGATTGTTTTTATCTGCTTCTGCTTTGTATTTATTTGATACATAACTGATAAAGCCATTTTCATAACCATAATATCCCCACATACGGAAAGCATTGTGCTTAAACGATAATGAACCAGGTGCACCATCACTCGTATTCCCACCGTAAATTCCTGCCATCATATTGACATTTACGTAAGCTGAATTTGGTGTAAAATCCTCTGGTCTATAACGTCCGTTACCTGGATTTCCGTGAATGGTCATGAAATTATTATTTACTAAGTCATCAATGGTGTTCAGTGGTGTTATTCTCTCAGCGTCTGTCAAGTCACGCACTTTGTCCCATTGGTGAGGACCACTTAGTTTATTTCTATCCATTGGTCGACGTATTTCACGGTCAATTTTCTTGAACCATTTACTATTGTCACCTTTAACCTTAGGAAGAACAGCTTCAGCTTCAGCATAATCAAGCATCATCATAGCTTCATTGTAGTTCTTCATGTAGTGGTCGATTTGGTCACGTGTTTGAAGTTTGTCAGGGTCGGGATTATACCATTGATTTCCATCATTTGGACGATGGTAGGCCATGTTAATACCCAATGCACCATACTCACCATTTGTTGTTGACTTATCAGGAGTTTGTAACATGCCTTGAGCAAAGGCTTCTAAATCCGTACCTTGACGATGCCAATATCCACCATAGTAAACCATACGATCATTAACGTGAGTAGTTTCATGTGTAAATGCGGATGTTCCAAAATCACTAATTAAATCTGTCATAACGAAATAAACTGCATCCATCGGTTGCGGTGCTGCAAAAATATATGCATATGCTCCGTATCCATATTGGTAAGGATGATACTTCCCAATACGACCAAAGAATTCCCTGACTGGAGTATAGTCTGGTTTTCCATTTCTATGTCCGAATCTATCAGGCCAACCATCTGGAGCGTTATGATTATCCCATACAGGAGTTGGAACTCCATTTTGACTCTTAAGAAGTTTATCGCGGACATTATCAGTAGCAAGACGTGACCAAAAATCTAAGTAATTAACTTGCTCTTTAGCACGTTTATTGATTTCACTCTTGAACGCTTCACGTTTTTCTGCTGTATCTTTACCATACTTTTCAAACGAACTAAATGAGATAGTATTATACGTTGAAATCATAAATAAATGTGCATCTTTCAAGTTCAGAAGCGGTAAAATCATACGTCCATGTTGTCCGTTATTAAGTCCTTCATATAGACGATATTTTTTATTAGCAAATGCAGGGTTAGTTGACGGTTGTTCAACTACATAAGCATTCTTTTCAATAGCTCTCTTAAACCAAACATTTATGTCTGTTTCATTTGTGAATAATTTCATATTGTAGGTCAAGAAGTCATGTAAACTACTTTATCTGTTGCCCCTGAAATTATATCACGATAAGCATCTTGCGTTCTATCTCCTTTTAGATTATTTTCTGCAGAACCAATGTTAATCAATCTATCAATAACACTTGCTGTTTTACCATAGAAGTCAGGTTTAAACATCATCACATCTTTGATACTCAAATCACCATATTTGATATCATAGTAACGATTAAGATAAGTTAGCCCCATCATAATTTTAGCTTTGTTATCTTCAACTTTCTTCAGTAAAGCACGTTCAGCTAATTTATTATCATTGAGTTGATGATCTTCATTTTCAAGTATCTGTTTTACCAATTTGTCAAGATTTGATTTAACTTCAGAGAAACTTTCTTCAAGGAATAAATCTCTAATGTATCCATTTTGACGACCCACACTATTAGCATTAGCATCTTTCTTAGTATCTCTCTTAGCGAGAAGTTGACGCACTCCATCAGACTCTAATTCTACGCTAGATAACTTAGACTTTATATCAGTCAACAACTGAGCGCGGTCTTTCTCAACCATATTTGGTGTATAGACAATGTTTTGACCTGTTACATCATACTCTTTTACTTGAGCTACTTTAGAATCAGCTTTAGCGGTAACTACCATTTCTTCTTTAGTTCCATCCGCATAGTGAATCATTATTTTATCGATATCCGATAAATCGGTCACGAATTGACCATCCTTCATCCCCGTAACAGAAAGGACTTCTTTCTTAGCTAAGTTTGAATCTTCTGCAAGTTTGTTACCTTGGTTTACAATCCACTCTTTGTTGTAGAACGGTTGAAGTTTTTCAATGTTACGATAAGCCAGATCTCTATCTACTTTATAGTCTTGGGTTGACTTATATTCATCTTCTTTTCTGGTTAAACGGTTTAAGCGATTGACCACAGGTTCGTTGATTTCGTATTTATCTGCGGTGATACCTGTAGCTTCAATCTTAGATTTTGCCTCTTCTTCAGAAATAGGTTTAATACGATTTTTATCTTTTGAACGCTGGTAGCTAAAATTCCCATCACTGACACCTACTACAACGTAATTTCGTTTCACATTATTTCCTGTCCAATAGCCATCATCATAATCAATATCACTAGAACCATAGAAAATTTCACCATTAGATACTTTCATCATTGAGACAGAATCTTCAATCGAACCATGCATCTTAAGACTTCCAACAGCACCACCAACTTCAATTGGTTCCTCCACATCTATTGTACCTTTAACAACAGATTTTTAATAGCTCCCTCTCTACCTACAGTATGGTTATTACCACTATTTTGCGACCAGTAAGCTATACCTGCAGCCTTAGCTTTCTTCCCTCGAATATTGGCATCTACATAAGCCTGCTCTACCAGCCCCTTCCAGTTTTCACCAACAATACCAGTCAAGAACGAACTACCTGTGCCAATAGAGGTCACATTCCCAATAAAAGCTACATTTCTCAATGTACCGCCACTATCAATCTTATCAATAAATCCAGATACCCAGTTTCTACCTAATACGTTACCAGTCACTTTGACATCTTCAATTTTAGCGCCGCCTTTAATAGTGTCGGCAATCGGAGCAATTCGGTCTGCCCATGGCATATTTATGTCAACATTACCAAGATTAATATTCTTAATCGTTCCACCAATAACATTGCCAAATAACGGACGTGACAGGTTATGAATGGTATAGTGATTATCACCATCACTCAAGAGCTTACCTTTGAAATCTTTCGTAACATATGATTTACCAAATGCTGATACATTTGTGGCATTAAGGTCAGCACCCAATTTAAACTCGCCATTTGGATGTTCTTGCATATCTCTCACAAGTTCATTGAAATTGTAATATACATTATTGACTTTTGGAACTGGTTTTTCAATATAATGCACATACTTATTACGAACCTTCGTTGGATCTGTATGTTGAATCAAATCTTTCGCTTCAGCAGTGATTTTATAAAGTTTTTTACCTTCTTCTGTCACCTCTTCAATAGAGTCAACAGCTAAACGAGTTACCTTATTATCGCGACTAGTGATTTTTAAGTACATTTTTTTAACATCTTCATCAGATGGTTTTTCAGTCATGAAATCATTATGTGTTTCAGTACCATCGTCATTTACCTTCACTAAATTAGTAGATGCGATATTTTTAATTTCAACTTTTTTCAACTCTAAACGTAAAGGTTTTTCATCTAATTTAGATGTTTCATCACCTTCACCACGGTTGTAAGTCATTGTTGTTGCAATTTTATAATCTTTGAATAAATCCAAACCTTGAATAGCGTCAGTCAATTTTTCTTTAGATAAATCAACTCGCTTAACAACAGTGTCCCCATCTTTAATCTCAGCTATAATGCTCTTGATTTCAGCATTACCTGTATTTTCAAGAGTGTAATCCAATTTAGCTGAACGATCCATCGCATCTTCTGTAACCTTATCTAAAGTCAAAGTTGGAGCAACTTTTGACGTATATTCTGGCAACTCAGCTTGAACTTCCGGTTCTCCCTTTTCTGTGACTACAGCTTCGGGTAACACTGGTTGAACTTCTGGTTCTCCTTTGTCAGTCACAACAGCTTCTGGTAACGCTGGCTGAACTTCTGGTTCCCCTTTGTCAGTCACAACAGCTTCTGGTAACGCTGGCTGAACTTCTGGTTCCCCTTTATCAGTTACAACAGCTTCTGGTAAGGCTGGTTGAACTTCTGGTTCCCCTTTGTCAGTCACAACAGCTTCTGGTAACGCTGGTTGAACTTCTGGTTCTACAAGGTTTGTACCTATTGGTTGCGTATAGTCAGGCTTCTCTGCTTTAGGAGCCTCGTCTGGAACAGTACCTACAGGTTCAGTGTATGCTGGTTTTTCATGAACTGCTGGTTCAACTAAATTACCGCCAATTGGACCTGTATATTCGTGTTTCTCATGAACTGCTGGCTCTACAAGGTTTGTACCTATTGGTTGCGTATAGTCAGGCTTCTCTGCTTTAGGAGCCTCGTCTGGAACAGTACCTACAGGTTCAGTGTACTCTGGTTTTTTCATGAACTGCTGGTTCAACTAAATTACCGCCAATTGGACCTGTATATTCATGTTTCTCATGAACTGCTGGCTCTACAAGGTTTGTACCTATTGGTTGCGTATAGTCAGGCTTCTCTGCTTTAGGAGCCTCGTCTGGAACAGTACCTACAGGTTCAGTGTATGCTGGTTTTTCATGAACTGCTGGTTCAACTAAATTACCGCCAATTGGACCTGTATATTCGTGTTTCTCATGAACTGCTGGCTCTACAAGGTTTGTACCTATTGGTTGCGTATAGTCAGGCTTCTCTGCTTTAGGAGCCTCGTCTGGAACAGTACCTACAGGTTCAGTGTACTCTGGTTTTTCATGAACTACTGATTTTACAAGGTTTGTACCTATTGGTTGCGTATAGTCAGGTTTTTCTACTTTAGGCGCCTCATCTGGGACTGTACTTACAGGCTCAGTGTATTTAGGTTTCTCAGCTTTAGGTGCTTCATTAGGGATACTTACCTGAGTTTCAGATACTGGAACATTCTTTGTCCCCTCATCCTTATGTTGAATTTCTGAAATTGCATCATCATCAAGGGATAAGTATCCAATATAACGATATCCAGCAATTTGAACTACTCCTTCATTACTTGGAGCTTTCAAAGGATTGCTTATATCGAGAGCTTGCATACTAGAAAGACTAATCAGTCCGATAGTAGTAACTAAGAACAAACTACTAACTTTTTTCTTTTTATGAACCAAAAGGACTAAACTACCAACAGCTAATAGACCTAAAGCTGTAAGCACAGAAGTCGATGAACCTGTTGCAGGAAGAGCTTCCTGCTGATAAATAAGAGCATAACTTGCTTCATTATCAGTAGGAATTCCTGCCTGAATCTTACTTTGTTCTTCCTTTGTAAGAGCGCTTTTTTTCAACATAATGATAGGTAGAAGCATGGATGACTGACGGTGCAACCAAGACACTTCCGAGTAACACCGAACCAACAATCCCACAGATTTTTCGGATCGAAAATCGTTCTTTTTTAAATAATGACAAGCGTAATCACCTTCTTTAATTTTATTTCCTAACAGTAAACACTATTTTTTTATTCTCAAAAATTGAACTTCTAAAATCATCGGTTTTATCTAGATAAGCCTTTAAATATTGCTTTCTTCAACTTATGAACTGCACTGTCAGTCTCAGGATTATAGTTATTCCAATAATAATAATTACGTTCTTCTGCATCCTGTAGAACAGCTTCATCCATTAGTTGTTGTAAATCATTTACTCTTTGAATGGTCTTGGTGGCATTACTCATCCATGATTGCGTCGGATCTTTAAAAGTAACTTTAGTTAAATGATTAAACTGAGCAATGCGCTCTTGATACATAGCTTTTTTAAAGGCTGCCCAAGATGGATACTTACCATCAAATAGCTTTTTCTAAAAAAACAAGTTTATCTGTCACCAATCCTCGTTCTTTTACCATAAATAGTTATTTTTTTACCATTTTGTTTAGCAAGGTCTTCATATTGATTTGAAATATATGGTACCATACCATCTTTAAAGCCTTTAGCAGCCAAGAGTTCATAAGCCATACGACGGCCCATCAAGTCGCCAGGTGTTCCTATATCACTACTTAATGCTGCATAAATCGGCGCAAATAATTTAATAGTGAAGTAGCCATTTCTTTCATATTCTTTAGACTTGTACTCACGAGCTGATAAGATATTATGGTCAATCAAACTATCAAAGTTAGTCAATTGTTGGGCCTCTTCTTCTGTCAATGTTTTTGACTACGTTAGTGGCGTAAACCTCATTTCCATCTGCTGGATCTTTCACATACTTATTCTCAATTTTTTTCTGAGAGCTTCCATTTTTTCTGATAAACATTCAGTTTCTTAACGATTGATTGTCCTTCAAGATATTCCAACATATAAACGACATCAAACATATTGTGGACATATTGCTTCAAATCATCAGAGTTTTTTTAAATCTCGTAGTTGGATCAAGTATTTGTAATCGTTGTCCTTCTGTACTATCAGATTTTTGAATGTTTCAAGATTGAGTTAATGGTAATGGTCACATCATCTGGATGGTCTGGTGCTTGTAATAAGCCTTTTAGCAAAGAACTCTGGTCCCAAGCCACTTCTTCGACCATAGCCACCAAGATAAATTTCCCTATCAGAGTTATGTGTCATTTCATGAGTATATGTTACCGCACCAGATTTATCTAACATACGATAAGCCATGTAGTAGAATGCGTCACCCGTTGCATATGCACCATTAGCATTGTGAACAACATTATTTCCAGCAGGGCCAAAGAAGTTTTTAATAGCTGGATGATTAGTTTCAAAATTAGCTTCTTGTAACTTATTATCTTTATCATTTCCAAATCTAAATGCATCATAGACTGGGACACTTCTAAATAATTTTTCTTTATTTTCTTTATCTAGAATTTTATACCAATAATCATAATGATCTCTAAATCGTTTAGCCGCTTCTTTTGCATTATCTTCTACAAATTTATTTAATTTCTCTCCCTTAGGATGTTCAGGACTTCTATATCTATCATAAGCACCAAATCCTATAGTTGAAATATTGGCGATCATAAATATCATTTTTTTCTTCTGGTAAAGTTAATAACGGTAAGACCATACTTTGATATTTCCATGATGGACTAGTTAATCTATCATAAACACCTATAGAGTGTTCTGTTCCTTGTTCTGACTGCTTAGAACTTACTTCAGGAATAGTAGATTTTTTTCTTCAACTATATAAGCTTTTAGATTGTTTTTTTAAACCAGTCGTTATTAGAAGTAGTTGGTAGAAATACTTTTCTATAACCTTCTAATGCTTTTAAATAAACTTTCAGTTCCATAATTTTTTTCGCTAATAATACATTATAAGTAATTACATTATTTTTTTCGCTAATAAATTATTAAAAGCCAGACTTACCTAATTCAATAACATTATCTAATGCAGAACTATTAGACTTACCGAAGAAATCTAAATGATATAATACTAAATCTTTAGCACTCGCATTATCATATTTAAAATTATACCAACGTTCTAGATAAGTTAAACCTAGAAGTAACGCTTCTTTATTATTCTTAATTTTTTCTATTACATAATTATCAATTATTGAATTACTATTTTTCAGCTATTGCCGCATCAGCAGAAAGAAGTTTTTGATAAACTATCTTCAATGTTTGCTTTTGTTTTGTCGAATTGTTCATCTAGATATAATTCAGTTAATTTTATGTCATTAGAAATATCTAAGACATTTCTAACTCCAGCTGAACTATATTGAACAGATTTCAGGTCATTTAAAACAGCGTTTACAATATTATCATAATTATGCAACAGCGTATTAGGTGTGTATATTAATTTTTGTATTAGCTATTTCATATTCTGCTACTTTAGAGAAATCTTGTAGATATTTTTATATTTAATGTTTGAGAAGTATTATCTGAATAATGAAGTAACAGCTTATTAATACTAGCTTTATGTTTATTAATATCAGAAATTACTTCTTTTCTCATGCATCGGAACTACAGAACCTAAAGCTCTTTAGTAAATAAATCATTATTAGTGTCCACTAAATTACCATATTTAACAATTGTCTCTCTATTATAGAAAGGTAATAGTTTCTCAATATTTTTTTATATACTTTCAACCTAGAAATATCAGCATCTTTTTAAATTTCTATAATCCGTTTTATATTTAGAAGAGAAGTTAAAGTCTTCTGTTTTAATATCATTTTTATGAACAAGTTCAGCTTTTTTTCTCCAGAACTTTATTATTTTTCTAATACAGTTCCTCTTTTGCATTTCTGAATCTCTACTTAGTACTTCATCATCTACTTGTACTACATTGACTACCTTATTATTTTTATTACTATAAGTGTTAGTTGCTCTTATTCCTTTAAAATCATAACCAGCAATAGCATTACCGTTCGTAACATTAACGTCACTTAATACATTTGTAAGTTGACCTGAGTTTCTTTCATCTGATGATTCTCTATCCCAAAGATACCCTGCAACTCCTCCAACATAACCAAAATGTTTTACATTATTAAGATTTCCTTCAACATAACTATTACTAATTGTCGCTTTTTTATCAACAACACCTGCTATACCACCAACAACCTGGTCTCCTGTATTAGCATTTGTCGCCATATCGATAGATGAAATTGATCTATCAATCAAAGCACTAACTCCTGAAAGTTTTCCTACTAAACCACCTATTTGATAAGTAGCTCTTGTATCATAAGTATTCGTTATTCTACCAGTAAAACTACTATTAGAAATTGTAGAGTTAGTTACTTGTGAAACCAAACCACCCATGCTACGTTCACCAGCAATTACACCAGATGAGTGAACATTTGTAATTGTAGTACCATTATTCGCCTCTTTAGCAATTGTGGCAGCATCTTCTTTAGAAGAAACATTTACTTCTTTTATTGAAAGATCTCGAATATTAGCATGATTTAAAACATTAAATAACGGTTTTTTCAGATTATATATAGCATAGTTCTTATCATTGTTTGAACCTATTAATGTACCACTAAATTCGTGATTAATATAACTTTCTTTACCATCTGGAAGATCTACTTCACGAGCATCTATAGTCGCCCCTAGGCGGAACGTACCATGTGGGTTACTATTCATAGCATCTACTAGATTTTTAAATGATGTATAAACTCCATTTTCACTACTTACCGTCTTAGGTAGGTAGTAAGTATAATTTTCTAAAAGTACTATTGTTTTCGTATTGAATTAAATCATTAGCTTGTCCTACAATTTTATAAACATCTTGATTATCTTTTTCTAACGCTCTCAATACTCTTAACTGGTAACATAACATCTTTAAAGTTCTCTGATTTTACTTTCATAAAGTAATCAGTTGGAGTAGTTGGAACACTCGCAAGTGAAGTTACATGTCGATATTTATTATTTTCTACTGTATATAATTCCACGTTTGAAACATTTCTAAGTTCTAGTTTCTTGTCGACTTGTTTTTCTTCTTTAATTTTATCTTTAGGACGTTCCGCTTCCCCATTTGTAGGACTTGCCTCATTTTCATGTTTAGTCTCTTCTGCACTTGCTTGTTCGATTTTACCAGTATATTCTTTCGGTGCTTCTACTTTCTCTGGCTCGACTATCGCTCCAGCTTGTACACCTGTGTATTCTGGCAGTGGGGCTACTTGTTCTGGTTCAACTATCGCTCCGGCCTGTGGACCTGTGTATTCTGGTAGGGGGGCTACTTTTTCTGGTTCTACTATCGCTCCAGCCTGTACTCCTGTATATTCTTTCGGTGCTTCTACCTTCTCTGGTTCTACTATCGCTCCAGCTTGTACACCTGTATATTCTGGTAGGGGGGCTACTTTTTCTGGTTCTACTATCGCTCCAGCCTGTACTCCTGTATATTCTGGTAGTGGTGCTATCTGTTCAGGTTCACCTTTATCACTTACCACAGTATCTGGCGACTCTGGTTGAACCTCAGTCTCACCTTTGTCAGTCACAACCGCTTCCGGTAGCTCTGGTTGGACTGCTGGTTCGCCTTTTTCAGTTACAACTGCTTCCGGTAACGCTGGCTGAACTTCTGGTTCACCCTTGTCTGTAACAACTGCTTCGGGTAACTCTGGTTGGATTGCAGGTTCAACTACTGCCCCTGCCTGGGGACCTGTGTATTCTGGTAGTGGTGCTACCTGCTCTGGTTCAACAATAGCTCCGGCTTGTGGTCCTTTATATTCTGGAAGCGGTACCACCTGTTCAGGTTCGCCTTTATCTGTTACAACTGCTTCTGGTAACGCTGGTTGGACTTCTGGTACACCTTTATCACTTACCACAGTATCTGGCGACTCTGGTTGAACTTCTGGCTCACCCTTGTCAGTCACGACTGCCTCTGGTAACGCTGGTTGAACTTCTGGTACGCCTTTTTTCAGTTACAACTGCCTCTGGTAACGCTGGCTGAACTTCTGGCTCACCTTTATCGCTTACAATTGCTTCTGGTAACTCTGGCTGAATTGCCGGTTCACCTTTATCTGTTACAACTGCTTCTGGTAATGCAGGTTGGACTACGGGTTCAACAATAGCTCCAGACTGTACCTCACTCATGTTCTGCACCAGTCTTAGGTTGTTCCTTCATTACTTGAGCTTTTTTAGTACCTTTTTCGACTATTCTTAAAACAGGCGCAGTCGTTGAGGTTGAAATAATTTCTCTAGAAACTTCTTCCTTGTTTACAGAGAATACTCTAACGACTTCAACTTTCTTACCTAATTTGCCTTCTTGTTTTACTCTTACAGTTCCTTCAGCTAAATCAGGATTCTCTTGAACTTCTTCTTGAAAATCTATTTTTGTTTCTATAGTTTCATCGCGATATAAGAGTTCAGGTTTGTTCAACTGACCTGATAGAACTTCATCCTGTGGATTTAGTGTATTTACCCCAGTCCTTTCTTTTGGAGAAACCTTCTCGTCTTTCTTCGTTTCTAGATTCTTATGTTCTGCTAATTGTTCTTGAGAATCTGAAGATTGTATCTCTTCTTTTCTTGGATTCGTTAATTCAGTAGAGAAAGGTTTTTCAACTACTTGAACTTCTGTCGGCTTAGTTGAAGAGACAGGTGTTTGTTCCTGAATAGCTTGTCCTGTTGATGGATTCTCTACAAAATTCGGTGTAACATTATAATCCACCTTTTGTTGAGTTTTGGGAGTAGCTACTGATTTCTCTTGATCGCTTACTTTAGATTCAGAAGTTATGTTCCCCTCTTTGATATATCCAATATAAGTGTAACCTGAAATGTCTTTAGGAAGAGGTAATTTTTCTCCTGAGGTTAATTCATAGTCAGTATTGTAATTCAGTAAGAGATTATTTTCTAAAGCATGAGCTGAAACTAAGACACCATTTCCTATTCCTGCAACCAATACTAAATGTAATACTGTTTTATTCTTAACCTTTTTTTCTTTGAAACGGCAAAAATTAAAATTCCCAGAGCAGCTAAGCTAGCACCAGCAACCAAGGTTTGCATATCATTCTTGCTTCCAGTATTTGGCAATTCCGCCAGTTGATTTTGGGAATTTAACTTATAAACAAGATAATAAGTTTCATCATCATTCTCCGTGTATGTCGGAATATCATAGACAAGCTGCTTCTTTGTCTTCTGATGATAACTCTGACTCTGTCACATATTTATAGTGAACCCCTGTAGTTTCTTGAGCATCTACAGATGAATTAGCTAATACAGACATAAAAAATAAACTTGAAATCGTTGCAGATACAAGTCCTACTGATAATTTTCTAAATGAAAAACGCTCTTGTTTTTCACCAAAATACTTTTTCCATTATTCCTCCTTGAAATAAAATTTTATAAAATATGTAAGGCCAAACTTTATTATATTAGCTTGTTATCTTATAAAAAAAGGTAGCATACTTTAATTATACTCTTAATTTACCAAAAAAAGTCTTAAAATTGCCTTGCGTTTTCATACTTTGTTTTTATATAAAATACCAAGGAGCAGGGTTTTGCATTTCCCTATTTTTCTCTTTTTTTGGATAAAATGTAACCTACCATGGAATTTCCACGGTAGGTGTTACTCATATCACTAATCGTTCTAAAAAAATGGTTTGAGGCAGTTGAGAGAATTCCCTTCTATCCAGCTTTCTTGTGCTGAGGATAGATGTTCTGTCTGAAGGCTTTCTTTTAAAAAGTCTCTGACTTGTTCTGGTGCGATTTCAAACTCAAAGGCTTTCATTTTATAGAAAAAGTCGAGCAGATGGTCTGATAGAGTATTCAGTTGAAAAAGGCACTTCTCCACTTTTTTTCGATATTCTAATAAGAGTCGAGCAAAGCGGGATTTTTCTTCAGGAAGCTCACGGAAAATAGGAATTGAGGAGCCAGGTCTGCTTCTGCTTTCTTTCAATTGGATCCTGACCGGCAATTCGTTGATCTTTTTCCAACTCTTTTTTTGGTATTGTTTGGCCTTGATAGCCCGTTCTGACCGATTTTTACCAAAAAGAATTTTCTCCCACTTGCGTTCTTCTTGAGTCAGGGTCTCTGTAAAGCCAAAGTAATCTTGGTAGGCACGCTCTGCGGGTCCCATGGCTAGGACCAGATTGTCTGCATATTGCTTGGCGATTTTATCCCTCTTCCTGCGCTCTTTCTCTGCCTGGACACGGAGTTCTTGTTCGTAGTCAATTTTCTCCTTACCTAGCTTGACAAGGTAGAGTTGGTCATCTGGTTTTCCAAGTAAAAAGGGTTTGATACACTTTTCAAGGACTTCTTCCATACGAGCCTTCTTCTTGGGCTCTGCCTTGGTCCAACTTCCTCCTTGAAAGACTTCTAGGAAGATCTGGTAGTCTCTCTCAGGTGTAGAATTGATTGCCGCGATTGGGCTTGAAAAACACCTTTTTTTCCCAGAGCCACTTTAGAAAGACGCTCGTCAAAGTCACTTTTTATTGACCTTGATTTTCTCCTTTTTCTGAGCTTTTCTGGTTAGATTTTCAACCTTTCTGAGCAGTTTTTCTTCCTCTTCTAGTTGCTGGTCAAGGGACAATCGATGAAAATGACGAACACAGTCACTACCAATCGGAAAGAGGCGTTGACCTGTGACACCGTTAAAGAGTTCGTAAGCGTACTTTATAGCATTTCCACAGACACAATTGCTACGGCCGATACCGTTAAAAATCAAGGAAACTTCATTCCATTCCTTGGTAGCTTGTTCCCAAGTATCAGCTTTTGAAGCCTGTAAAACCGCATCGTGCAGGGATTTTCTAACTGGAAGTGTCATGAGGTCTCCTTTCTAGATTATACTTTTACAACTTGAACCTCGTCTTTACCGAGTAAAATCAAGTATTTTTCAATATTTTCAATCGAATAGGCTCTAGATAAAGCTTCTCCATATAGGGCTAACTGACCACGATAGCGGTCTACGAGTTGACTTGGTTCATCATAGCGGTCTGTCTTATAGTCGAACAGAACGATCCTGTCTTCATAAAGCAGATAGCCATCAAGGATACCACGGACAACGAAAGTCTTCCTGACTCTTTTGGTCTCTTTTGAGCATAGAGAAAGGTTGCTCGCGGTAGAGATGGTCTGAATTGACAAGAATTTCCTGACCAAGTGCTGTGTCAAAGAATGCAAGAATTTTAGCAAGATTGATCTTGTCTCTGACAGCTTGGTTGGTTTGAACTTGTTTGAGAGTCTCTGTTAGGCTAGCAAGTGTTGGTTGCTGACTGAGGTCAATTCTCTGCATGAGTTCGTGGGTAGCACTACCAATCTCAGCTCCTGTTACCTTTTCTTTAGTTGAAAAATCTGGTAAATCAAAGTTGATTTTCTTGTCTACTGACTGACCTTGACCTGCAATCTCGACACCTTCCATATCCATAACTGGTTCATAGAATTTCTTGATTTGACTTGGGGTTTGAACACTAGGAAGTTCAATGGCTGCGCGATGAAGACTATTATAGACTTCCACCTCTTTCAGCATTTCAAGGGCTTCTTTGATGGTCTCTGATTGGCGATTATCTGCTTGAGAGCTATTTTGTAGAGGGCTCTTGTTTTCCAACTGACCAATAGCTTCTCTAGTCAGCTGATCTTCGCCAATAAAACGATAACTAAAGTTGAGATTGTCCTTAGAAAATACTTTGCTGATAGCCCAAAGCCAATCTTGGAAATTCTTGGCTTGAAGCCTAGTATTGCTATTTAGTTTCCCATTTTTAGCTGCTGGGTATTCCTTGGCTTCCAGCTTTTCACGCGAACCCTTGCCGACAAGATAAAGCTTTTTCTCAGCACGTGTCATGGCAACATACAGAAGGCGCATCTGCTCAGAATAGCTTGCCAGCTGTAATTCCTCTTCATTCTGTATATAAGTTAGGCTAGGAATGGAGAGTTTGATGGTTTTAGGATAGTGATCTTCCACTGCTCCTGTCTCCATTTTAGCAATATATTTGACACCTAATCCATTTTTACGGCTGAGAATGACTTCTGACATGCTGTCTTGCTTGTTGAAGTCCTGATCCATGTTGAGAATAAAGACGTAAGGAAACTCCAGTCCTTTACTCTTGTGGATGGTCATGAGTTCTACTGCATCCTTGGGGGGTGCGACAGCCACGCTCGCAAGATCGTGCTGGGCTTCTAAGACTTGGTCAATCATACCAATAAAACGAGACAAGCCCTTGAAATTGCTCTTTTCAAATTGATCAGCACGTAGAGCTAGGGCGTAGAGATTAGCCTGTCTAGCAGGACCATTTGGCAAAGCTCCGACATAATCGTAGTAAAAACGGTCGTTGTAAATCTTCCAAATCAAGTCATAGAGGGAGTGGGTTTTGGCATACAGGCGCCAAGAAGCTAGGATCTCCATGAATTGGGTTAGTTTCTCAGCTAGAGCTGTGTGGATCAAATTTTTATGGCTTGTTGTCTGTTTTTGAGCATTGACTAGCTTATCATAGAGATTCTCTTGGATTTTGTCCTCTGCTTTCTGAAGGGATAAACGTGCCAACTCGTCCTCATCAAAACCAAACATTGGAGACTTCATAAGGGCAACCAAGGCATAGTCTTGCAGGGGATTGTGAATGACACGAAGGGTGTCTAGCATGACTTGCACTTCTAGGGATTGGAGATAATTGTTTTGCTCGCCGTCTGTTTTGACAGGGATCCCATACTCAGACAAGGCAAGGAGAATCTGGTCATTTCGACTGCGACTGGAGGTCAAAAGGGCAATTTCCTTAAATGCCACACCTTTCTCCTGATGAAGTTTCAGAATCTCCTTGATGACTAGGCGCATCTCCCCAGTTAGTTTCGTTTCTGCTTGGCTCTCTTCTTCCTCTTGCCCGCTGTCGTCCTTATCGTAGAGGAGAAATTCTGCCTTGTTATCAGGATTAGGAGTCAGTTTGGTATTGGCAAAAACAAGCTGGTGCATGCTGTCATAGTTGATTTCACCGACCTCTTGGTCCATGAGACGTTTAAAAACATCATTGGTTGCTGATAGCACTTCTGAACTACTACGGAAATTTTCTTTGAGGAGAATGAGCTTGCCTTCCTTTGGATTTTGCACATAGCGTTGGAACTTTTCATTGAAAATCTGCGGATCTGCCTGACGGAAACGGTAGATGGACTGCTTGATATCCCCCACCATAAAAGCGATTGTGACCATTAGACAGCAATTCCAGCATCCGTTCTTGAATATGGTTGGTATCCTGATACTCATCGACCATGACTTCATGGAAGCGATCCTGATAAGCCTCACGGCCTTGAGGAAATTTCTCTAAAATCTCAATGGTGTAATGGCTGATATCAGCGAATTCAAAGGCATTTTCCTGGCGTTTGCGCTGACGATAAGCCGCCACAAAATCCCTCATGAAGGTTTGGAAAGTCTTAGCTAGTTCCCAAGTGTCTTCATGATAACGTTCTTGATAGTCGAGAATGGTTATCTGGTCTGACAGTTGTCCTAGTTTAGCAAACTGAGTCTTTCTCTCTTCGTTGTAGGCATCAGCTAAAGGCTTCAAATCAGCCTTACGGCTGGCATTAGTCAGAGATCGACCATTTTTCTCTTTCGAAATTGCGACAACACGCGCAAGCACCGCTTGATAATCCTGACTATCGGACTCTTGATTTAGGGAGCCAATTTCATCCAGAATCAACTGAACATTCTCTAGATAAGCAGCCTTTGGAAACTCCTTGGAATCATTATCCAGGTGATAATGGAAGAAACTTTCCAAGTCCCAAAGGGCTTGCTGGATTTGCTCAGTTAGTTTTTCTTTTTCACTGCTAAAATCAGCTTTTTCAAAGCCTTTGAGGAAAGATTCACTCAGCCATTTCTGCGGATTACTGGTGGATTGGAGGAAGTCATAGATTTTATAGACTTGCTGGCGTAGCCCCCGTTCATCTTTTCCACGTCCAGCAAAGTTTTTCAGCAAATGACTAAAGTTCTTTTTATACTTACCTTGGTAATGGGCTTCAAAGACCTCATGAAAGACTTCGTTTTTTAGAAGAAGTTGCTCGCTTTTGGTTTTTGTAAAATACGGAAATTAGGGTGCAATATCAATCAGATAGCCATGTTTGCCAAGGAATTTTTTTGTGTAAAAGAGTCCATGGTTCCGATGGCAGCGTTGGGTAGGTCTGCCAACTGGCGGCCTAAGTGTTGTTTAAGATCGACATCATCCGTTTCTTGGATTTGTTGGCTGATTTTTTTCTCCAAACGTTCCTTAAGCTCTGTCGCAGCCTTGACGGTAAAGGTTGAGATAAAGAGTTGAGAAATTTCCACACCACGCGCCAATTGGTCCAGAATACGTTCGGCCATGACAAAAGTCTTTCCAGAACCAGCCGACGCTGAGACAAGGATATTCTGACCAGAAGTGTAGATGGCTTCGATTTGTTCGGCAGTTTTCTTTTGTTCTTTGCTCGAATTTGCTTCTGCATTTTGCAGTTTTTGAATTTCCTCCTCAGTTAAAAAGGGAATAGGCTTCATCGATTCAACTCCTCTCTTATTTTTTCAAACCAAGCTTGCTTGAGTTTTTCTCCGACCAGACGCTTGCCGTCAGCCAAGTCTAACTTCTCTAGGAAACGGGCTTGGCCCAAGTGGTAATTGGCTTCAAATCCTGTGATGGCTTGGTGTTGCTGGACGTATGGGGCAATACTTCTGCCATTTTCAGTATAAGGGTTAATGGCGAACTGACCTTCTAAAATTTTCTCAGCTGCTTTCTTGTACAGATGGGCATTGTAGTCCAGCAAGAGCTGGAATTCCTCATTCGTCAGCTGATTTGCCTTGTTTTTATTGTAAAATTCGCCCAAATGACTACTTTCTTTTTCTAAAAAGAGTCCTTGGTATTTCATAGACTTGCTGGCTTCTACTACTGCACCTGCCAGACTTTTAACGGCCATCAAAGATTGGACAGGCTCAGCCATTTCCAAGTACATAGCACCGAAAAAGTTCTGCTCCCCTTCTCTTTTTAAGGCAGCTAAGTAGGTTGGCAGTTGAGAATTGAGTCCATTAAAGAAATGAGGAAACTGGAACTGAGTCAAACTGGATTTGTAGTCTACTACTCCTATCGCTCCATCAGCTTTCAATCGGTCAATGCGGTCAACCTTGCCTCGTACAAAGACACTGCGACCATTGTCCAATTGAATAAAGGCCTGCTCTTTTCCACCAAAATTTGCCTCTTCTTTAATGGTTTCGATGGCTGGATTATGGCGGAGAATGTGACCAGTCGTCCGTGCAACATCAAGCAAAACTTCTTTGGTAAACTGGGCTTCCAAACTTTCCTGATAAATAGCCTCAAATTCCCGTTCTTGACTGGTTTCTTGGATAGCCTGTTCTAAACGTCGGTCAAAGGGGTCTTCATCAGATAACTGCAAAGCACGTTCAAAGATACGGTGCAAGAAATTTCCGTGACTACGAGCATCAGGACGCAAACGTAATTCTTCTTGCAAGCCTAAAACGTAGCGAAGAAAATAACTGTATTCATTGCGATAAAATTCCGTCAAACCAGAGGTAGAGAGGTAAAACTCCTGATCAGTAGGATAGAGAGCTTGCAAGGTGTCCTTAGCCAACTGCTTACTGGTTGGACTGGTTGGGAGGGCTGGATTTTCCAGACCTTGCTGTTCTAGTTTTTTACCCATGACACGCGCCAGAACCTTGACAAAGGTCAAATCTTGCTCAGTCTCACTCATCTCGCCCTGCTGGTGATAGGCAACCAGACTAGACAAAAGACTGTGATAGGACCCAATATCTTCCTTAGACAGCCCTTTGTGATTCATCCTCTTCTCTTTCCGACTAAAACCAAAATGGACTAGCTCTTGAAGATAGATTGATTCCTTGCTTTCACTTTCGTTAAAAAGGCTTGGAGCTGACAAGACCAACTGCTTACGAGCAGAATTGACCAAAGAAAGCATAGTATAGCGATTTTTCTTGAGATTTTCACTGCTGGCAATCAGCAATTGACTCCCCTCTTCAGTCGTTTGGTTTAAATTTTGTCTTTCTTCATCTGTCAAAAGACTAGTGTTTTGCGCAATTTTTGGTAAATTGTCCTGAGTCAGCCCAATGGCATAGACAAAGTCAGCCGTTAAGGGCGCAATCAAATCGTAACTCTGCACCAGAACGGTGCCCACTGTTGCAGGAATGGTGCGATACTGAGATAGACTCATCCCAGAATGAAGCAAGGCCAAGAAATCCTCTAGATTAACTTGCGAACTAGCAAAAACAGTCGCAAATTGTTCTAAAACATGACAGAAAGCCTTCCAAACTTCGGCCTGTCTTTCCTGTTCAAGAGTTTCCATAGTAGCTGTCAAATCTTGTAACTGCTTGGTCACTGAACTTTCTTTTAGAAAGCTATTCCACTTTTTGCAAGAGGTTTTTCAGCCTTTCTGGTTTTCGACTGGCAAAAGAGATTCTCAAGAGGTGATACAATCCGCAAACGAAGGACATTTCAAACATTCCAAATCAAATTTTTCCATGGTGGGATTTGGTAAAAGTTTGCTGAAAGGATGGCAAGCCATTGATACCAAGATAACGGATATATTGCTCAAATGCATCAATATCAGCCTGACTAAGGTCGGTATACAGACCTGTTCTAAGAAGGTTAATCAAGTCCTCCTGACGGAAACGATAGCGTTTCAAAGCCAAAATAGACTCAACAAACTGTGTCAAGGGATGGTGAGCCATGGATTCGCTTCTACCAAGATAGAAAGGAATCTGATACTGGTCAAAAATGGTTTTCAGCGATAACTGGTAAGAAGCTATATCGCCCAAGAGAATACGAAAATGCTTGTAGCTCAGGTCTGAGTTCTCATGCAATTTTTTACGAATGCTACGGGCTACTAGCTCCAACTCCTCCTTTTGCGTCAAGCAAGACCAGATTTGTAAGTTTTCACGGTCCTTCTCATCGACATCCAATGTTAATTCTGAAAAGTCATAAGAAGACTCTAGCAAACGAGAGGCCTTGTCAAAGCTATCCATCTGCTCATGAGTTTGAGAACAATCCAGAGCAGGAGTTTGGTATTTAGAGGCTAGATGATGGAGAAACTCCACACTGGCTTGATAGAGATTGCCTTCAGCGAATGTGCTGGTATAGGCTTTCTTACTAGCATAGGCTCCAATGACAATCTCAACACCCTTGCCGTGCAGTAGGTCCACAATCCGCTCTTCCTCAGCAGAAAAACGGGTAAATCCATCAATAACCAAGGCGATTTGAGTAAAATCACTACTTACCTTGTCATTCTCAATAGCCTCAATCAAATGGGATAACTGACTTCCCTGAGCTAACTGTCCTTGATTGAGGTAGGACGTTACTTTCTCAAAAATCAAGAGTAAATCGGCCCTCTTGTCCTCATCCGTCAAACTCTCCAAGTCCAAAAAACTCATCTGAGCTTTGGTCATCTCGTGGTAAAGCTCTATCAACTGCTGGATAAATTGAGGATCCTGCTTGATATCACCATAAACACGGAAGTCCTTGGGGTCAAGTTCTGCAAGGCACTTATAAAAGGCCATCCCAAGACCAATATCATCAATACTGGTCTTAGCTGGCAAATCATTCAAAATCAGGTATCGAGCCATCTGCGCAAAGCGCGTGACGGTAATCGCAAAAGAAGCCTGCTGGGACAAGCATTCCAGCACGGCGCGTTCCTTTTCAAAAGAAAGAGAGTTGGGAGCGATGTAGAAGACCCGCTTGCCAGCAGCAACTAGCTCCTCCGCCTCTCTGGTTAGAATTTCAGTCAAAGAAGTCCGAATATCAGTATAAAGTAATTTCATCTCTGCCTCGTTGGAATTTTTCATTACCTTTTATTATACCATGATTAGCCACCCAAGTCTGAAAATAATCAGTTCTTATCCATCTGTTGAAAAGAAAATGCCGGAAAGTTCCGACATTGTTTTAGTAAGCTAACTTCCTGAAAATAGGAGTAACCATAAGTTCCAGAAAGCAGTGATATTGATGAGGATATGAACCACTATTGGATAGTAGAGAGTTTTTGTCATGCGATACAATAGAGCCAAAATAAGCCCTCCACTAGCATAAATGAAAAAGCAAGAGGTGTTAAAGAGAAATTGATATGAATATAACCGAAAATAATAGCAGAAAGCAAGACATCTCCGTACCAAGGCGAATTTTTGAAAAAGGTTGTCATAAGCACACCGCGATAAATCAATTCCTCAGTAATAGGGCCGATGAAGCAAGCTATGAGCAAGAAATAGGGTAATTCCTGTCTCCCTATCATTTCTATCGTTTCATTCAAAGAAATTTGATTTGAAGACGAGGGTATGAAATAAGACAAGAGGAAGTCAGACATATACAAAGTGATGTAACCCAGTAAAAGGTAGATAAAATACCTCAGCTGCCACTTGAAATGAAAAGTCTTCTTTCCTGTAAAAACTAGTAGATAGATGACTGCTGACAAAAGAACACCACTTTCCAGCAAAAGCAGAATCTGAAAAAACTCACGATTTGCTGGTAGATAAGGCTTTGCGAGATGATTGAAAAGCCTCCAAAACCAAGTTGATTTGTAAAAAATTAAGGATAATGCTAGTAAAATCTGAATAATTCGTTTTTTCATATTAAATCCTCTGTTTTCCTTGGCTAGATTATTGAATAGAATGGTTTACTTAACTGTATAACAAGTTTAGTATAGAATATCTTTTCAAAATATCCTCTTCAAATCGTGAATTGTTATCAAAACATCCTAGACTGTAAAATCAATTACCCCCTCCCCTTTTACCATCATCTTCTCTAACAAAGGAAGACCTATGATTAAGTTACTAACCTTGGATGTAGATTGATTTCTCCTAAATGAAGCCAGAGCCCCAAAAAATCAGGTGGTTTATTTAGCCTGAACCTTACGGAGCAAGATAAATAAAAGCCAGTATTGCTACTGACTCTTACATCATTTTAATTTAACAGGATAAATTTATGCTTCTGATTTCGTCATAACTGACTCACTACCTTTTTAACAAAGCAAGTAATTTTTCTGCTTCTGCCATGATAGCATTATTATCCATGGTTTGGAGGCTCAAATTATTTCGTAAACCAGATAGGCTCTCTGTCACATTGTCTTTCAAACTAGCATCCGTTACTGTAGCAAGTAGAGCTTCCACTTCTTTGAGTTTAGCTTCTACTTTTTCGGTTTCTACTTGAGGTACTTCAGCTTCGTCTGTTGTATCTTTAGATACTTCTTCTGTTTCGTCTTCATCAGTGCTCGGTTTATAAAGATTATCTACTGAAGGGGTTGAGCCTGTATGATTTTCTTTGTCATTGGATTCAGGACGGGTTGATTCGTCTGATTCATGATGATTTTCCTTATTTTCATCAGATTTACTGTCTTGGTCTGCCTTATTTTTACGAACATGGTCGCTGGCATTTCCCCAACCATTATCTGAGTGAGGACGTTCTTCAGGATGTTCAACATAATATTTTACAGTCGCAAAGAGATCCTCAAGGCTATAACCCTTAGGTGCTTCATAGAGTCCTTCGTCAAACCAACCAAATTTAATATTATGGTAATGGTCATAATGAGGTATAATTAAGCTACCATTTTTAACTTCAACAGTATGTTGTAGATTGTAAGGAATATGATCAAGTGGGACCTTCTTAGCTGCTTTCACTTTATTATAGATTGCTTCTACTCCTTTAACCTCAGTATTTCCTGAACCCTGATTCTCTGTTGAAGGAGGTGTCAAACCTTTCTCTTTAGCATAAGTCTGAGCTGCTGCTCTTTCAGCTTCAGACAAACTTTCTTTCTTAATCCAATGACTATGAGTCATATGTGGAGTTACATAGGCATCGCCTTCATCGCTAGTTATGTCACGAGGATCAAAGATATAGCCATCTTCTGTTGTATACTTACCTGCTAATTTCGCTAATTTAATTTCATCGTCCGTATAAGCAATTTGAGCATTTGGTTTGCCAAGTCGCTCTGGATGGGTAATTGGTGCTAGGAAGGTAAGAATATCATCAACTAACTTGACTTTATCACTTGAAACATCATTAAGACGTTCCAATAGTTTATCCAAAGCGTCAAAATCAGCTTAGCGCCCTTTATTAGAAATCAAGACTTTTGATGAACTTTTGCTAGTAAATCATAAACCTTGTTGTAAAAATTCTTGATCACTAGAAGGGATGGTACTTTTCTTAGCTCCTAACACATGAGACAAACTTTCTTGTTTGGAAAGTTTATTATCAATGGCTGCAACAGTTTCTGCTGAAAGTTCCTTAGCAGAAATATAACGAGAAATTCCATTCTCTTCGAAGACATAACCATCAGCTACTTTTCGAACCGCCTGTTTCATCAATTTTTCATCAATTGGATTGCTTGGAGATGATTGAGGATTTGGTATAGGTTGTGGACTTGGTACTGGGGTAGGATCTGGAGCAGGGATTAGATTTGGTCTTGATGGTAACCAATGACTTGAACTATAATGAAGTGGAATCATTCTTGCAATCTTCTGCTCTAAATCAGACATTTGTGAATAAGGAATAAAGTGATAATGGTCTCCGTGAGGCACTGCTACACCGTTAGCTGTACGTTTGATAATTTGTGCCGGATCAAAGACTAGACCATCCGATTCCACATGGCGTTCTGATAAAGGTTTGGCATACAATTCACTTAGAAGTGTTGGGATATCTTCCACTTGATTTTGATGATATGTTGGGGTGACAGTCAGGTTTGGACTCTCTGTCAAACTTGGTTGGGCTGGTTTAGCATTATCACTAATTGGTTTACTTGAGTTTGTAGAAGAATGTGAGCCCTGCTTCCCATTCCAATAGGCTTGGGCTGCAGCCAATTCTCCTGCTGATAAATCACTCTTAGGTATATAGTGGAAATGATTGCCGTGCGGTACAACAAAAGCGTCACCTGTATCATCAATTACATCTGTCGGACTAAAGACATACCCATCATCCGTTGTATAAGCGCCTCCAGTTCCTCGATTCGGTGCCGGAGTATTGAGATTAAAGTTTGGTTTAATCGGTGAACTTGGTGTTGAACTTGGTTTATCTGTACTGCTTGGCTTCGTATTATCAGCATGACTTTGAATTGGCTGACCTCCAATTGGTAGATTTCGAGCCAATTTTTCTTCCAAAGCAGACATTTGTGAATAAGGAATGAAATGGAAATGATCCCCGTGAGGCACTGCTACACCATTGGCAGTACGTTTTGTAATCTGTGCTGGATCAAATACTAATCCATCAGACTCCACATGACGTTGGCTAAGTGGCAAAGCATACAATTCTTGAAGAAGACTAGCTAAATCCTCACTTTGACTTTCAGGAGCTGTTGCAGAATCTTGAGATGTCTCAGATTGACTCGTTCTCACACTAGATCTTGTTTCAGCTCTGCTTGAACGATATTCAACCGTACTTAATTGGCCACCTTTTCCAGATAAGAAGGCTTGGGCAGCAGCTAATTCACTGGCAGACAAATCACTCTTCGGAATATAGTGGAAGTGATTGCCATGAGGAACGATATAGGCATCACCCGTGTCCTCAATGATATCAGATGCATTGAAGATATAACCATCATCCGTTGTATAACGTCCTTGGGCTCTGGCTGCAGCAACAGCATTATCTGTACTTGAATTATGATTATGACTGTGTTCCTGCTTCTGACGTTTAATCTCTTCTTTTGTCCGAATATTGTCCGCATGAGCCGCATCTTTAAGGTAAACATAGTATTTCCCGTCTACCTTAATCACATAGCCACCCTTGATTTCATTGACAATGTCTGAATCCTTCAACTGATAATTCGGATCTTTCATCAGCAGTTCTTCACTGATGATGGCATCATAAGGAACCTTGCCATTATAGTAGTGATAATGGTCTCCATGAGAGGTCACATAACCTTGATCCGTAATCTTGATAACGATTTGTTCGGCGTTGATTCCCTCTCTCTTACTGACTTCATCTGGTGTCAAATTTTCTGCTTTTTGACCAGCCTGATCACCATCTATATAAGCAACTCGATTCGAATCTTTCTTAACTTGACCAGCCTGATACCGTCCAAGCTCATAGGAACAAACACTTAGGGCAAGAACTGCCACTGAACCCGCTACATATTTTTTATTGATTTTCATTCTTTCCTCACTTTAATTCTTCTGCTAGAACACTCATATTTTCTTCCAGGTTTTCTAAATAAGTCTTGTCATTTTGTGGGTCTGCCTCTAAAGGATTCAGAGTTTTAAGACCCACACCTGTTGATTTGACAAGAGTTTCAGCTACTTTTGAAGAAGCATTACTTTCTGTAAAAATTGTTTTAACCTTATATGTTTTAACAAATTCCTGAATTTCTGTAAGTTGTCGTGGACTTGGTTCTTGTTCAGGAGAGATACCTGCAATACCAAGTTGATTAAGTCCAAATCTCTTCGCTAGATAAGAAAAGGCTGTATGTTGTGTTACAAATGTTTTCTGAGTCGCTTTTTCAAATTTAGGCTGGAATTTCTTAGTTAGTTCTTGAGCTTTTTTGATAAAGGCTTGCGCATTTTTTTCTGGTAAGTTTCTTTTATGCTCACTATCCACCTCTGAAAGTTTATCAGCGATAATCTGAGCTTCTTCGCCAGCTTTTTCAGGATCTAGCCAAGTGTGAGGGTCATAGAGCGTTTTTTCATCAACTCCATCCCCTGCTTCCACATCTTCTAGCCCTGGGACGCGGTCTAAAGTCATTCCCTCTGAAGCCTCTAAAACCTTCACTTTAGATTTTTTTAGATTGGGATCTAAACTTCCTGCCCAAGATTCTAGCGTATGAGAATGGTAAACAAAGACATCTGCATCATAGATGGCCGCGATGTCATTTGCCGAAGGTTCAAAGGAGTGAATCCCACTACTTGACTGAATCATCCGAACATCATTCAAGTCACCTGACACTTCCTTTACCATAGCGTAGATAGGATAAAAACTGGTCACAATTTTCATCCCTTTTCCTGTCTGGCTTTCCTTTTGACCACAAGCACCTAAACACAAAAGAAAGACACTTAACAATACTAAAAATAAACTTTGTTTTTTCATGGATAACCCCTTAACTATTTAATTAACTGGTAAATATTCTACTCCTAAAAATTTAATCTGTCAAGCTATTTTTAGAAAAAATTTGAAATTTCTTTCACATATAAAAATCTGCTGAGTTTCAATAACTCAACAGATTCTCACTTTATATACTCAATGAAAATCAAAGAGCAAATTAGGAAGCTAGCCGCAGGCTGCTCAAAGCACTGCTTTGAGGTTGTAGATGAAACTGACGAAGTCAGTAACCATACATACGGCAAGGCGAAGCTGACGTGGTTTGAAGAGATTTTCGAAGAGTATTATTCTTCTATGGTAGAATGCTTATAACCATAAGTAAAGTAAATAAGACTTCCTATCAACAAAGCAACTAAGAAAGCAACCCAAGTTTCCATATTATACTGCAACATGAAGGACAAACAAATGATGATTGATAAAATTGGTAATAATGGTACCAGTGGTGTTTTAAATTCTCCAGCTTTGGGCATCCCCTTTTCTCTCCGTAAGCGAATCAAACCATAAGCCAACATGATCAGATAAGACAAGGTACAAATATTTAAGAAGGCTGCGATACTAGCAAGAGGGAACATTCCTGCTGCTACTGCTGAAGCTAGACCTGTCAAGATAGTAGCATTCTTTGGTACCTTGCTAGTCTTCGTCAGTTCTTTAAAGGCGGCAGGCATCAATCCGTCACGCGCTAAACTGTAAATCATACGAGATAGAGCATAGGTCATCGAGATACAAACAGTAATCAAGGTCAAGATAGCCACTAATGACACATAGTTGGCTGCCCAACTAATCCCAACGCTACGAAGAGCAAAGGCAACGGCATCGTCGACATTTAGATAACTATAGTGAACCACACCAGTCAAGACAAGCGTCACCAAGGCATAAAGAATGGTTACGATAGAAAGCGATAAGACAATCCCTCTAGGAATATTTTTTTGAGGAGTCTTAACTTCATCTACGGCCATAGAAATGGATTCAAATCCCAAAAAACCGAAGAACATCAAGGACGCACCAGCCATAATACCAGTACTAGCACCATAGATTTGTCCAAAACCATAAGGAGCAAAATTGCTCCAATTATCAAGTTTAATATGCCAAATTCCTACTAAAACAAAGAGAGCTAAAGCGGAAAATTTCAAAATAACTAGAATAGAATTAAAACGTAATGCTGCTTTAGCATTGAGTAAAACAAGTGAGGTCACCAAGACCAAGACAAGAATAGGTAATAAATCAACAAATGTCCCTGCCTGAGGATTAAAGGTACCATTTAAAGCCTGAGGAAGGGCTATCCCGTATTGAGAGAGCAAGCCTTTAAAATAAGCTGCCCAACCCGAAGCCACACCAGAAATGGCTGTCATGAACTCCATCATGGTTAACCAGCCAGCCAACCAAGCTGGAAATTCTCCTAAAATAGCATAGAGATAACTATAGGCACCACCTGTAGCAGGTACTCATGAAGCAAATTCTGCAAAAAATAGTGCTGATAATCCCACACATAAGGCAGAAATAACGATTGAAATCACTAGGGCTGGACCAGCAAGTGTTGCGGCTGCAGTACCTGTGATTGTAAAAACACCAGTTCCTACCATGGCTCCGATACCCAGCAAAATCAAATCCCATAACTTCAAATGCCTATGCATCTCCGTTTTATCTAAACTAACATTTTTTGTTCTAAATATATTCATCTCTGACTCCAAAAATAAAATGATGATTCTATTTTTACCATAAATATAGGAGATTTGTGAATATTTATAAAACATTTTTTTCTGAAAAAAATCTGACTACCTTTTTTGTAATAGCTTATACTCAATGAAAATCAAAAAGAGCAAACTAGGAAACTAGTGCAGGCTGTACTTGAGTACGGCAAGGCGACGTTGACGTGGTTTGAGTCGATTTTCGAAGATATTAAGAACCAAAAACTCTTGAAGAAGTTGACAATGGCTTGCCAGAGGGAGCTTAAAGAGTTACCACCTTCTTCTAGCGCCTTTATCAGCATCAAAGTTAAGGTTGATATTTTTTTAAAACTGTCGCCAGCTTGGGAAACAATACTTTGTTTCAGGTCATTTCAGGGTTTTAGTGAAAGTCTGCATTGCTGAGAAATATCACTCTTTGAGAGATTCAAAGCAAAATTGATGATCATATTGATCTGGTTTCCTGTTATAACCTGATCAAGTTTGTAGTTTTTAAGGTATCTTCAACGATTTTGCGGACATCTTCTTCTGTCAGATTTCCCTTTACTTTCTTTTAGCTTTGGCGAGTCCTGACTTGATATCTGCTAGGGCAACGTTTAATTTATTAGCATCATAGCCTGACTTGTCCTTGTTTTTCAGCATTGATATCTGACAAAGCTTTTCAGCTCTTCTTGAGCCAAGTCTTTATTGGCTTGTGGTACCTTTAGCTCCATTAGCCTCCAACGAATAGTAAATCCCAGCTAGAGCACTCTCACCTGTAACTGGAATAGGAGCTGCTAACAGTGATTTTTGGCATGTTCCACACCCTAGAGTCACTGCTGCATTTCGATACATATCCTGCGTTACCTTAGTGATGTTTTCTGGTGTTTCAATCTTGACCTCAAGTGGCGACTTGTCACCTAGTTTTTGAATCTTGGCTGATGAATACAGTTGTAAGCTAGAGTCATTGGCAACATTCATAATCTTAGAATAGACATCAGGTGTCATGGTCTTGAGTATCTTTGGTGTCTGTTTGAGGCATTGTAGCCTAGTTTTTTAAGGGTTTGATTTTTTTGGTCTTCAGATAGGGATGAACCTAGGACATATTCAGGTTGAACATAGGTTTCGTCAATGACTTTTTGAACATCTGTTGCTGCATGGACGCTATTCATAGCTGTTACTGCCCACAAGACTGCAACGCTAGTCAGAAAGAGTTTCTTTCTCATGGGAATTTCCTCCTTTACCTTTCTAGGGTAATAAAATCTATCTTAAAGAAAACTTATAGTAAAAACACCTGGGCAAAACCAGATGTTTGAAAAAGAAATTAAAGAATTTTGATGATATAAAGATTGAGTTGAACCTGTCTAGAATAATAATAGTTTCCTCCATTTTACATAGAGTTCAGCACCGTGAAAAGATGGAAATGGGGTTGAATATAGGTATAGGTCTTTCCCAGTGGTATTTGCCAAGCATGGGAGCGACCGTTTCACGAGAGTATTGTTTGGCCAGTGCTAGAGTGTTTTTCCTTGCCATTTTGAGCGATAAAATCGATATAGGCAGGTCCAAAATTATAGGCTTGAACAGCCGTCCAGACATCTACACCCTTCTTCTGGGCCAGATAGAGATTATCTGTCAGAGTTTGAACGCCTTGCCGAATGCTAGAGGCATTATCATTGATGGTATTGGTTGAACCACTTGCAGACTCACTAGACTGCATGACATCGCCTTCTTTTTCCTTTTGTTTCGGTATAAATCATAGCGAGCACAAGCTCTTCGTTTGGCTGGAGTATCTCTTTTCACTGAGGATTTCTCGCACCATGGGTTGGTAGGTCATGACTTGCTTTGACATCTTGATGAATGCGATAAGCTTTATATCCAGCAAAAAGGAAGACTGCTAGTACAAGCACTCTTCGTATAAATTTAAACATTATTTACTTTGAATATCCTCGATATTTTTTTGATTAAGATAGAATAGGTTCCATTGTCATTTTGGATAAACTCAACAGACTCGGCGTCTTGGTAGACGTTATTTGGGAACGATGAGTTCAATTCCGTTTGACAAGGAAAGTTTTTTTGGTTTTTCAAATTTTTTGAGTTGACGACTGGCATCAATTTCATCAAACTGAACTGGTTCTGGTACAGCTTCTTTGACTTGGTCGATAAAAGCTCAAACGAGCTGTCAGATTGTTGTCAAAAAGGTCGTTAGCCAATTTTTCAGGTGACAATTCATTACTTTCTTCTAGATTATTGAAAATCGCTGATTTGACCTTGGATTGAAATTGAAAATCATCTGTGTTAAAAGTCTCAGCAATTCTCTGGGCCGTTTTTTCCAGTTCTTTGATGGATTTCTTGGGAGAAATCTTAGGAGCGACAGCAAGAAGATTTTCTGAAAAATAGTTCAAGAAAGTCCCATTGTACTTGATTCGTTTTCTCGATCAGATGGTACTTGCGACTCTGAAGATTGACCACCAAAGCCTCGTCAGCACCCGTTCCAAATCCAGGCAGGTTATTCTGAGTCAGCTTGATTGGATTATCAACTTCTCCACCGAGGTGAGTCAAGGTCTCCCGCAGAGCAATTCGCAAGAAAGCGAAATGTTCTACACCTTCTTTAGAAAATTGCACAAAAATCAAGTCATTGGTCTTGAGGTTTTCAGAAATACTGAACTCTTCTTTCCAGAGATTAGCCAGTGTTACTGATGTCTCCAACAAATCGTCTGTGATATGATTGAAGAAGGGATTTTCTTCCTCGAAAATCCCAGTCTTGGCTTCATCTGAATACACACGTTCAATTTTTCTACGCAGGTATTCTTCGATTTTTGGAGTAATATTGAGAAGCTTATCCGCTAGGAACAGCTCGGTATCATCTGGGACTGAACTGATGGATAATGGCTTTCTTAATATAAATGTCCATAAAAGTTTTAGTCCTCGTATAATGGGAAGGCATCTGTCAATTCTTTGACTGCACTTCTCACTTCTTCTAATACAGCCTCATTTTCTGCATTCTTAAGGGTTTTAATGATGAGTTCAGCCACTTTGCGACTTTCTTCTTCACCAAATCCACGCGCAGTGATGGCTGCTGCTCCGATACGAATACCACTTGTCTTGAATGGTGACAAGGTTTCGTAAGGGATTGAGTTTTTATTTAGGGTAATATTGACTTCATCCAGCAAGTTTTGAGCAACTTTTCCGTTTTCTACAACCTTAGTTACATCCACTAGGAAGAGGTGGTTTTCAGTTCCGCCAGAAATGATACGGAAATCAGGATCTTGCAAGAAGACTTCTGCCATAGCCTTGCTGTTCTTGATAACATTAGCAGCATATTCCTTGAAGGCTGGATCTAAGACTTCTTTGAAAGAAACAGCTTTAGCTGCCACAACGTGCTCCAAAGGACCACCCTGAATACCAGGGAAAATAGCTGAATTGATTTTCTTAGCTAAGTCTTCATCATTGGTCAAAATCAAACCACCACGAGGGCCACGAAGGGTTTTGTGGGTCGTTGTTGTCGTGATATGAGCGTATGGTACTGGGCTTGGATGTAGACCAGCAGCAACCAAACCAGCGATATGAGCCATATCTACCATAAGTTTAGCCCCAACAGCATCCGCAATTTCACGGAATTTTGAAAAGTCGATAATTTGAGAATAGGCTGAAGCACCTGCTACGATCAATTTTGGTTTTACTTCTTGGGCTTGTTTCAAGATAGCATCAAAATCCAAGAATTCCGTTTCAGGATCCACACTATAAGAAACAAAGTTGTAGGTTTGACCTGAGAAGCTGACAGGAGCTCCGTGGGTCAAGTGTCCACCTGCTGCCAAATCCATTCCCATAACCGTATCACCTGGTTCAATCAAGGCCATGTAAGCCGCACAGTTGGCTTGACTTCCTGAGTGTGGTTGGACATTGGCAAATTTTGCACCGAAAATTTCTTTTGCGCGTTCAATGGCTAGAGATTCTACCACGTCTACTACATCTGTTCCACCATAATAACGGCGTCCTGGGTAACCTTCGGCGTATTTATTCGTCAAGATAGACCCTTGAGCTGCCATAACAGCCTTGGAAACTACGTTTTCCGAAGCAATCAACTCAATGTTGTTTTGTTGGCGTTCTTCTTCTTTGGCAATAGCATTCCAGAGATCAGCATCGTATGCTTTAAAATCATCTTTGTCAAAAATCATAGGTCTTCTCCTTTATAGTGTGACTGGTCCTTTAGTTTGGTTCTACAATAAGAAAAATAAACTAAAAGATGCGAATAAACCGTTTCTGCATTTTATCACAAGTATAACCAACTTTTTTTCATAAAATGCATGAGCACCCAGACGATGATCGGCAGAGTTTAAGCGGATAAACCCATAACCCACGTCTTTTTGCTTCTTGATCCAACCCTTGCATAAGCTTTTTACCGATACCTTGACCCTTGCGCTTGAGGTGAAAACTGCTAAAAGCTAAAGATATTAAATCCTGCTTTTAGAATAAAGTGATTCATAAACCTCAGCGTGGACATATCCAAGTAGGACATGACTGACTTCATCCTCATAGCCCAGAAGGAAATGATGGGAATCCTGAGATAGTCTAGCTAGTTGACTAGCTGTGTCCTCTGGACTAAAAGAATAACCCAAGGCCTCTTGGTTAATCTCACATATAGCATTCACATCTGTTTCTTGTAAATCACTTAGCATCTCATTCCTCCTCAAAAGAAATCTCTGGTAATCGAGCAAGAATATCTTCTCGCTTAATGGTCCCTTGGCGTAAGATTTTCACCTTGTCTCCAGACAAATCTATAATAGTCGAATCTTGTCCAGTTAGAAAAGCATCGTCTTCCAGCCCCAAAACCTCTTGGTCAAAAATCCTTTCAGAATTTGTTCAAAGGTTACCCCACTTGCCTGACCTGAGATATTAGCAGACGGTCCAATCAAGGGCCCCGTCTCTCGAATCAAATCAAGCGTGATGGGATGACTGGGCATCCGAAATCCAACAGTTGCAAGACCAGAATTGACCCAATAGGGAACTCGGTCATTGGCTTCGAGAATGATGGTTAAGGGACCTGGTAAAAAAAGGTCTCTACAAGTTTTTTTGTAGATAAGTTGGCTGATTCTTTGAAAAATTCAAGATGTCCTCTAGAGAGGCGATATTGAGATTGAGTGCCTTATCTCTAGGACGACGTTTGAGCTGGTATACATGATCAACTGCTTTTTCGTCTAGAGCCTTGGCAAAGAGACCGTAAACTGTCTCAGTAGGCAGAACGACCGCTCCACCCTTTTCCAACTCTTGTCTAATCCTGTCCATCATCAACTACAACCATCCTATCTTGACCAAATTGGTCTTTGAGTGTTCGTACTCGCTTTTTCAGGAAAATATTTCCTAAAAAGTTCAGGAACACTTTGACCTTGCTTGTATCCAATTTCAAGGTAAATCTTACCACCATCTTCGAGATAGTCTGTTGCATCTTCCGCAATTCTGCGATAAATAGCTAGGCCATCCTCATCTGCAAAGAGAGCTAGATGGGGCTCCGAATGCAAAACATTCAAACCGACCTCTGACTCATCTTCACGAGAGATATAGGGTGGATTGGAAACAATTATATCATATTTTTCAGAAATTTCTGTAAAACAGTCAGATTTTTTTAAAAATATTTGAAGATTTTGATTTTTAGCATTTTCGTTAGCTAAATCTAAAGCATCTTGGGAAATATCTGCTGCTGTCACTGACCAATCTGGTCTTTTTTTTGCTAGAGCGAGAGCAATAGCTCCACTTCCAGTCCCGATATCTAGGACCTTAAGATTTTCTTCAGAATTTTCAGCCAGGATAAGCTCGACTAATTCCTCTGTCTCTGGACGAGGGATCAATACTCGCTCATCAACTTTTAACTGCATTCCGAAGAATTCTGCATGACCAATGATATACTGTGCCGGTTTATGAGTTGCTAACTGTTGGAAAATTCCTTTTACAAATACTTCTTCCTCTTCCGTCACTTCCTGCTGAAGAGCAAAGACAAAGTCAGTAAAAGAGAGATTTTTCAGGTTACGATAGACAAAAGAGAGGCTTTCCGCTTCCTCTCCTTGTCTTATCAACTCTTCTTCAAAATCTGAAAATAATTGAGCTAATTTCATTATTTGTTTAATTCTTCTAATTTTTGTGTTTGGTCATAAAGAACCAAGGCATCCACAACTTCATCCAATTTACCAGACAAAGATGGTATCTAGTTTTTTTGGAGGGTCAAGCCAATACGGTGGTCTGTGACACGGTTTTTGTGGGAAAGTTATAAGTACGAATCCGTTCTGAACGGTCACCAGTACCGATTGTCGACTTACGCTCAGCATCTTGTTCATCTTGAGCAATCTGAGCAAAGTGGTCAGCCACACGCGCACGGATGATTTTCATGGCCTTCTCACGGTTCTTCTGCTGGGTACGTTCTTCCTGCATCTCAACCTTGATATTGGTTGGCAAGTGAACGATACGAACGGCAGTCGCAACCTTATTGACGTTCTGTCCACCAGCACCAGATGCGTGGTAGATATCAACACGAAGGTCTTTTGGATCAATATCGTATTCTACTTCTTCCACTTCAGGCATGACAAGAACTGTAGCAGTTGATGTATGGACACGACCTTGGCTTTCTGTCACAGGGACACGTTGCACACGATGAGCACCTGATTCGTACTTGAGTTTAGAGTATACAGATTGACCTGAAACCATAGCAACCACTTCTTTAAAACCACCGACACCGTTTATAGAGGCTTCCATAACTTCAAAGCGCCAGCCTTGGGCTTCCGCATACTTTTGGTACATGGTTAGCAAATCTCCAGCGAAAAGTGCTGCTTCGTCACCACCAGCCGCGCCACGGATTTCAAGGATGATATTCTTGTCATCGTTTGGATCTTTAGGAAGGAGCAAGATTTTCAGTTTTTCTTCGTATTCTTCTTTTTCAGCCTTGGCATCTTTGAGTTCTTGCTTGGCCATTTCTTCCAAGTCCGCATCGCCACCTGATTCCTTAATCATCTCCTCAGCATCAACGATGTTTTGAAGGACTTGTTTGTACTCACGGTAGGCTGTTACCGTATCACGAGTAGAAGCCTCTTCTTTGGAAAGCTCCATGAAACGCTTGGTGTCTGAGACGACATCTGGGTCACTGAGCAACTCTCCTAATTCTTCATAACGGTCTTCTACAGCTTGTAGTTGATCATAGATGTTCATTTTTCTTCATTCTCCTTATTGATTTCAGGGGCAAAATAATGTTTACGGCAAACCGAGATATAGGTTTCATTACCACCAATCTGGATCTGCTCACCGTCATAAACGGGCAGTCCATCCTGTGTTCGCAAAACCATAGTCGCCTTTTTCTTACAATACTGACAGATGGTCTTGATTTCGTCAATCTTGTCTGCTAAGAGCAAGAGATACTTGGAACCTTCGAACAGTTCATTGCGAAAGTCATTTTTCAAGCCAAAAGCCATGACAGGTATGTCTAACTCATCAACAACACGAGCTAGATCGTAAACATGGTGACGCTTTGAGAAACTGGGCCTCATCGACCAACACACAGTAAGGTTTTTCTGGTAAATCTCGGATATAGCCAAAGATATCCGTCGTCTCCTCAATCGCAAGGGCAGGGCGTTTCATACCGATTCGACTCGACACATAGCCAACACCGTCACGCGTATCCAGAGCCGAGGTCATAATCACAACACCTTTTCCTTGCTCCTCATAGTTATAGGCCACCTTTTGAGAATCTCAATCGTCTTTACCAGAGTTCATGGTCCCATAACGATAATACAACTGTGCCATGCTTTCTATTTCACGTCCATTTCTAAATTTTTTTGCTACATTCTAGTATATCATAATTTTCTTAAGCTTTAAACGGCAAAATGTGGTAAAATAGAAGAAATCAAAAACTAGTGGAGGAAGCTATTATGCCATTTGTACGCATCGATTTATTTGAAGGACGCACACTCGAGCAAAAGAAAGCTCTTGCTAAGGAAGTAACGGAAGCTGTTGTCCGTAACACTGGAGCACCTCAATCTGCTGTCCATGTCATCATCAACGACATGCCAGAAGGAACTTACTTTCCCTCAAGGTGAAATGCGCACCAAATAAGCTAGCTTAAGCAGAATTGCTTAGGCTTTTTCAATCTCCAAGTAGCATCCATTGAAGAAATAGTTCAAATTTGTTACAATTTGAAAAGAGACTTGGAAAATATTTCCAAGAAAAAGAGCTATTTATTAAAGGAAACATTATGATTACACGTGAATTTGATACCATCGTTGCTATCTCTACTCCACTAGGTGAAGGGGCTATTGGTATTGTCCGCCTGAGCGGAACAGAAAGTTTTGCTATTGCGCAAAAGATTTTTAAAGGAAAAGACTTGAGTAAGGTTGCTAGCCATACTCTTAACTACGGTCACATCGTTGACCCTCAGACTGGTAAGGTCATGGACGAGGTTATGGTTGGAGCTATGAAGTCTCCCAAGACCTTTACTCGTGAGGATATTATCGAGATTAACACCCACGGTGGGATTGCGGTGACCAATGAAATTCTCCAACTAGCTATCCGTGAAGGAGCTCGGTTGGCAGAACCTGGTGAATTTACCAAACGTGCCTTTCTAAACGGTCGTGTGGATTTGACACAGGCCGAGGCAGTGATGGATATCATCCGCGCCAAGACTGACAAGGCCATGAACATTGCAGTCAAACAACTAGACGGTTCCCTTTCTGACCTCATTAACAATACTCGCCAAGAAATCCTCAATACACTTGCCCAAGTTGAGGTCAATATCGACTATCCTGAGTATGACGATGTTGAGGAAGCCACTACTGCTGTTGTCCGTGAAAAGACTATGGAGTTTGAACAATTGCTAACCAATCTCCTTAGAACAGCCCGTCGCGGTAAAATCCTTCGTGAAGGAATTTCCACTGCCATCATCGGACGCCCCAACGTTGGGAAATCAAGCCTTCTCAACAACCTCTTGCGTGAGGACAAGGCCATCGTAACCGATATCGCTGGGACAACACGTGATGTCATCGAAGAATACGTCAACATCAATGGTGTTCCTCTCAAATTGATTGATACAGCTGGTATCCGTGAAACAGATGACATCGTGGAACAAATCGGTGTTGAGCGTTCGAAAAAAGCCCTCAAGGAAGCCGACTTGGTTCTACTGGTGCTAAATGCCAGTGAACCACTGACTGCTCAAGACAGACAACTTCTTGAAATTAGCCAAGATACAAACCGCATTATTCTTCTTAACAAAACTGATCTGCCTGAAGCGATTGAAACTTCTGAACTTCCAGAAGATGTCATCCGTATTTCAGTTCTTAAAAACCAAAACATTGATAAGATTGAAGAGCGCATTAACAACCTCTTCTTTGAAAATGCTGGTCTTGTAGAGCAAGATGCTACCTACCTATCCAACGCTCGTCACATTTCCCTAATTGAGAAGGCTGTTGAAAGCCTACAGGCTGTTAATGAAGGGCTGGAACTTGGGATGCCAGTTGATTTGCTTCAAGTTGACTTGACCCGTACTTGGGAAATCCTCGGAGAAATCACTGGGGATGCTGCTCCTGATGAACTCATCACCCAACTCTTTAGCCAATTCTGTTTAGGAAAATAAGAAAAATCCATGATCGTTCTTGCGGTCATGGATTTTATTGTCTTATTAGTAATCTGGTCTTAAAACCCCTGTTACAGTTGCCTTAGTCGCTTCGTAGTCGCCATCTACGACAACTTTGATAATGCGTTTGGCATCTTCTTCTGGTGCTGGAACTAGAGGTAATCGAGTTGGACCAGCTTCAAATCCCATATAGTTAAGAACCGCCTTAACAGGAGCAGGACTTGGATAAGAGAAGAGGGCATTGACTTTAGGAATGAATTTACGCTGAATAGCTGCAGCTTTTCTTCATATCGCTTTCTGCAATGGCAGTAAACATCTCGTGCATCTCATCTCCCATTTGTATGGGAGGCAACAGAAATAACCCCATCCGCACCAAGGTTCATGGCATGGAAAGGCATCGCCATCCTCACCAGTATAAATCAAGAACTCTTCTGGCTTGTGTTCAATCAAGTAAGCCATATTTGCCAAACTCGTACATTCTTTGACACCGATGATATTTGGATGGTCAGCCAAACGAAGCATGGTTTCTGGAGTCAATTCGACAACCACACGCCCTGGAATATTATAGATAATAATTGGTAGGTCAGAAGCATCTGCAATGGCTTTAAAATGCTGATACATTCCTTCTTGAGAAGGTTTGTTGTAGTAAGGAACAATAGCAAGCCCAGCAGCAAAACCACCAAACTCTGCTACTTCTTTGACAAACTCGATCGAGTCACGCGTATCATTGGTACCTACACCCGCAATCAAAGGAACGCGTCCATTGACAATCTTTTGTACAGCTGCAAAGAGTTCCAACTCCTCATCGTGGGTCAAAGTTGGACTCTCAGCAGTGGTCCCTGCGAGAAGAATTCCATCTGTATGATGCGCCAACAAATGCTCAATCAAGGCTGGAATGGCATCAAAGTTGATGGAACCATCCTCATGGAAGGGAGTAATAAAGGCAGTAATGATTTTACACTCTTTTAAATCTTGATAAGACATGAAAACACCTCTCTATTTCAAAGAAGGAGTTCATCTGAACTCCTAAACGATATGACTATTTTAATTCAAATTTCAATTCAGCTGTTGGACGAACCAAGCCACGTTCATGAAGAGTTTCTGCAATCTGAACTGAGTTCCAAGCAGCACCTTTGAGAAGGTTATCTGAAACAACCCACATGTGGATTCCTTTTTCTGCATCCAAGTCTTTACGGATACGACCAACAAAGGTATCACGTGAACCAACTGCATTGATAGCTTGCGGATAGATTTGATGAGCTACATCATCTTCAAGGACAGCGCCTGGGAAGGCTGCGATAGCTGCTTTTACTTCTTCGATTGGAGCCACTTCTTTTGTTTCGATATAAACTGACTCAGAGTGAGCTGACAAGACCGGAATACGCACACATGTTGCAGATACTGCGATGCTATCATCTTCCATGATTTTCTTAGTTTCCTTGGTCATTTTCATCTCTTCGTAAGTGTAATCATTGTCAGTGAAGACATCAATTTGTGGAAGAGCGTTAAAGGCAATAGGATAGTGTTTCTTGTCACCACCTGAAGGCAAGATTTCCGCATGCAAATCACGTGGGTTTACACCATCATTCAAGACTTCACGAAGTTCACGTTGTGTTTCAAGAATCGCTCCCATACCAGCACCTGAAACTGCTTGGTAAGTTGAAACGATGATACGATCCAAGCCCCATTTTTGACGGACAGGTTCAAGCGCCACCATCATTTGGATTGTTGAACAGTTAGGGCAAGCAATAATCCCGTTGTGGGCATCAAGTGCATGAGCATTGACCTCTGGAACAACCAAAGGAACATCTGGATTTTGACGGAAGTAAGATGTATTATCTACTACTACCGCCCCAGCTTTAACTGCATATGGTGCATACTTAGCTGATGTCGAACCACCTGCTGAGAAGAGAGCAATATCAACACCCTTCAAAAAGCTGTCTCAGTCGTTTCTTCAATCGTAATATCTTGATCTTTAAATTTCAAAGTCTTGCCTGCTGAACGTGCAGAAGCAAGGTAACGAATTTTTATCGATTGGAAGTGTTGATTCTTCCAACATTTTTTTATCATCTGAGCTCCGACAGCACCTGTCGCGCCGACTACAGCAACTGTATATCCCATAAATAACCTCTTTCGGAATTTTTCTAAAAAAATTTCTATAATAGATGTATTATACTACTTTTTTTCCAGAAAATTGAAAAGCATTTTTTGGGTTCTATTTTCTGAAAAATAAAAAAATCCCCTAGTCATTGACCAGGGACTAAGAGGCATCTTCATGTGATGAGCAGGTTCACACAACTCATCAAGGTCCGCTCCTGCGTTATGACCTCCTTATGCTCAATAGTAGTCCGAAGACTACCTATCGACTCATCGCATCTACTATTCTACTAAAGAGAGTCACTTTTGTCAACAGCCAAAAACTCCTTGGCTTCATTTATATAGGTCTATAAGAAAAAACCTTTGGGATTGCCCAAGGTTATTTCGTTTCTATTCATGCTAATTGCCGGGATTGAACCGGCGACCTCATCCTTACCATGGATGCGCTCTGCCAACTGAGCTAAATCAGCTTACCTAAAAAAAGTATACTATAGTTCTATGTTCTTGTCAAGCGCTCTCTTTTAATTTTATGGAATGAAAAAAAGCTAGATTTAGCAAGAATCTAGCTTATAAACTTCTTATTTTTGTTAGATCGATTCGCTGTCCCCAGTTTTACCGATCAAAAATCGCTCCCAACGATAAGTGATGCAAACTCACCAACTCCTGTAGAGAACCAAGTGAAAGAAGAAGGGAGCTTCTGTCAAGATATGAAGTTCAGCTGCAATGGTAATCATTGAAATGGAGAAAGAGGATTGAAAAGAAGAAATGATCTTTTTCGAATCAAACCATTGAACAAAGTAGTCTTTTGCTGTACTTTTGCAAAAGAGCCAAACACCCAGACTAAGGAAAACTAGAGTAGAACCCTCCACCGACAAAGACATCTATCAGGCCAAAAGCTACTAAAGAAATTAGCAATCATACATCCAATTGTCACACCGATGATGTATTTAGGGATTGTAAAAAGCCATAGAAAATTCATCATTTCTGAAATACGGAACTGATAAGCACCCATAGCTAAGAGCATTGATCGGTGGCGTAATAGTCAAAACTACATAGATAGCAGCAACAATAGCGATATCTGCCATGTCACGAACAGTTAATTTTTTTCATGTTTTTCTCCTTTAGCGGTTTCCCGCGTAAAATATGCTTGGTGAAAGAAGCTAAGCACCAAGGGTTGAGTGAATCAACCTTACCAGTATAGCACAATATATGACTTTATGCTATACTAAAATCATGAAAAATCAAATAAAAAGCTTTCTTTGATAACGAGATCTCTGCCTACTCTATTTTTTTGGTGGTGCTACTACTCTGGTCTCAATTCTATCACGTTTAGTCTATCTACCATATCAGTCATCAGGAAACTCTCTAGCAACCATACTCGCAAATATTATTGGTATTCTCTTTGCCTTTATCACTAAATGATAGCATTTGTTTTTAAACAAGAGAGAAGAAATTGGGCAATCCGTCTAGCTAAATTTTTTTCTTAGCACGTCTTTCTACTCTTGGTCTTTAGACGTTCTTTTAACTTATATCTTTGTTACATCTTATCCTGATATCATCGGGTCAGTTTGTGAACGAAAAACTATAGATCAGAGTTAATGCCATCGAAACGATACTTGCACAGATATTGATCATCATCTTAAACTATATTTTTCAGTAAAAGTCTATATTTTTTTAAAAAGAACAATTCATCTCAAAGAGCATTAAACTTGCAATTCTTTCTAATTTTAGGGTATATAATGAATTAAAAAATTTTTTGGAAAGGAATTTATGAAAAATGTTAAAAGGATCTTAAAGCATTTTTGCTTCGTGGTAATGTTGTTGACCTTGCTGTCGGTGTGATCATTGCCTCTGCTTTTGGTGCTATCGTTACTTCACTTTGTTAATGATATCATCACTCCACTTATTTTGAATCCCAGCCTTTGGAAAGCTGCGAAATGCTAACAAACATCGCTGAGCTTGCATGGAATGGTGTTACATATGGTAAATTCTTGAGTGCTGATTATCAACTTTCCTCGTTGTCGGGTACTGTTCTCTTCTTTGTTATCAAAGGTATTGAAAAAAAGCTCAAAACCTTACGTAAGAAAGAAGAAGTCGCTGAGGAAGCTCCTGCTGCTCCAACTGAACTCGAAGTTCTTCAAGAAATCAAAGCCCTTCTTGAGAAAAAAATAAGACAGATAAAAGGATCTAGCTTAAAGCTAAATCCTTTTTTTCTTTACTCTTTTCGGCAACTTACCCAGCCTTTTTCTAGCATTTTCTTAATCAAAGTAAGGCATCTTCACATTTTCACGGCCCTTTTTTTCTCAATCAGTTTTTTTCACAAATTCTGGCATTTGAAGATCGTCTGTCTCCTCCATAATGTCCTTGGTAGTTGCTGAAGGAGCTAACTCATCAAAGGTTTCTTCTTCTGGGAGAAAATTCCTTTAAATTCTTTGTGTTCATTGGCTCTTACAGTAGCAACTAAAGCATCAATTAAACGAGATATCCGTATTTGGGCATTGGTGGGACGATGGTAGGTGACACCTAATTCTTGACATAACTCATAACATTCTACATCATTATCAAACAAGACTTCAATATGCTCACTAATAAAACTAATTGGGACAAAAAAATATAATGCTCTGGATGTTGCTTTTGTTCTCGTAAATACTCTAAAACATCTGGCTTGATCCAGGGATTCCAATATCACTCTCGCTCTGCCAAGTATTGGTATACTGATCTGCTGTTAGACCCTGAGTTGTTCTGCGATCAACTTGCTATTATCAAAAATCTGATCGATATATGGGTCTCCAAAAGTCCAAGGCAAAAATTGGAACACTATGGGCTGAAAAGATGACCTTTAAAGGACTCTTCTCCCACATCGTTCTCGTAAAAATTTTGCTAATCTCATCTGTCCAAAAGTTTCAACAAAGTCTGTTGCTGATACCAGTCCTTAATGACTAAAAATCGGATTTGCTGGCTTTCCAGAAACTTTCTCATACCCCATGACTGAGTAAAAAGGAATAATGAGGTTCTAAAAATCAAAGCAAATACATTCTTCAACACCATCAGCTTCCATCTGCTTTGATCACATCAGGGATAAAGGGCGAGAAAAATTTGTTAGCAAAAGTAGATGCCATACTCTTCTCCCTAACCGTTCCTTGACTAAAGCAACCTCATCACGTGTAATCCTCTGCAGGGGCGTACCACCAATACGAACATAGTTGTCATAGAGGTCTGAATCTCGTGATCCTTGGGGTCTGACTCCACGACGAATATTGGTGAAAAATCCGCCACACTCTCAAAGGTAATCTCTTCTGGCGAACCGAATGTCATCATTAAAATTGCTTTTTTTCATTGATATGTCCTTGTGATGTTTTTTTCAATTACCATTCTACCATGAAAATATAATAAATAAACGCTTTCATTCATTTTATTTTTTATTTACTTCTCTTTGTCTTTCTCTCCATTCTATGATACAATGAAAAATGATATTAAAGGAGTTTTTTTATGACTTATCCCGAAATCTTTTTAGATCGTTTTTTGACCTACGTTAAGGTCAATACGCGTTCTGATGAACACTCTACTACTACTCCAAGTACGCAAAGCCAGGTAGATTTTGCGACCAATGTTCTTATTCCCGAAATGAAACGTGTCGGTCTGCAAAATGTCTACTATCTCCAAATGGTTTTGCGATTGGTACCTTACCAGCTAACGATCCAAGCTTGACACGCAAAGATTGGCTTCATCTCCCACATGGATACTGCTGATTTTAATGCTGAAGGGGTGAAGCCGCAAGTTATCGAAAACTATGATGGTGGAGCCATCGACTTAGGTACTTCTGGCTTTAAACTAGATCCTGCTGACTTCAAGAGTCTTGAAAAATATCTAGGTCAAACGCTTATTACAACTGACGGCACGACCTTACTGGGTGCTGATGACAAATCAGGTATTGCTGAGATTATGACCGCTATCGAATACTTGACTGCTCATCCTGAAATCAAGCATTGTGAAATTCGAGTTGGTTTTGGACCTGATGAAGAAATCGGTGTCGGTGCTAATCAAGTTTGATGCAGATAGACTTTTGATGTGGACTTTGCCTACACAGTTGATGGCGGTCCACTAGGGGAACTGCAGTACGAGACCTTTCTCAGCAGCAGCTGCTGAACTCCATTTCCAAGGGCGCAATGTCCACCCTGGTACAGCCAAAAGGACAGATGGTCAATGCCCTTCAGCTGGCGATTGATTTTCATAATCAACTTCCTGAGAACGACCGACCTGAGCTGACAGATGGTTACCAAGGTTTCTATCATCTTATGGATGTGTCAGGTAGTGTCGAGGAGGCGAGTGCAAGCTATATCATTCGAGACTTTTGAAAAAGATGCCTTTGAAGCTCGTAAGGAAGCCATGCAGGACATTGCTGATAAGATGAATCAAGAGCTTGGGTAGTAATCGAGTAACCTTGACTCTGGCAGACCAGTACTACAATATGAAAGAAGTCATAGAGAAAGACATGACATCTGTTACCATTGCTAAAGCTGTTATGGAAGATCTTGGAATCACGCCAATCATTGAAACCGATTCGTGGAGGGACAGATGGGTCTAAGATTTCCTTTATGGGTATTCCAACTCCGAATATCTTTGCTGGTGGTGAAAACATGCACGGCCGTTTTTGAATACGTCAGCCTTCAGACTATGGAGCGAGCTGTAGATACCATCATTGGCATTGTATCTTATAAAAGACTAAAAAGACGAGGTAGCTCAGCTACTTCGCCTTTCTTTTTATTCGTTTGGTTGAGTACTTGAGTCAGACTCACTTTGTTCTTGCTTTTCGCTTGCTCGAGATGTAGCTGTTTCACTGCCTTTCTCAGACTTAGATTGGTTAGCAGTTTCACTTGATTTTGAACGGAGTTCTCGGTTCAAGCTAATAATCTCTTTAGCTAGAGTGAGGAGACCTTCTTTATCACTACTTTTGGCTGCGAGTTGATCAAATAGGGCATCAACACGCTCAAAGTCTGCATCTGAACCTTTGTTATCTTCCAAGTACTTGTGAAGAGAGAGCAAGACATTATAAAGTTTTTTTGATAGATGATCACCGTTTGTGGATCCTGTTCAGCCTGTTTTTCCTCTCGTTGGATAGTTGTTGCAATACGGTTCAAAAGTTCCTCAAGCTGTGTTTTGGCTTCATCAAAGTCTGCGTTTTCTTTTTCTGCGGCTGCTTTGATATTAGCTGCTTCTTCAGCTAGGGATTGTTTGACACCGTCTTCTTTGACACGCGCTAGAAGTTGAACAGCTTTGGCTAGGAGAGCATCTACTTCTTCCTTCTTCACATGAGTGACACGTTCTTCTGGCATAAAATCACCATAGAGTTCTTTTAGGAATTCATAGATAGCTGTCTTAGCAGTTTGGCTATCCACTTTTTCCGTATCCAGAATGGTTTTGCCAGCTTTTGTAGAAACTGGTTCTTCTTTGAGAGCCTCTTCTACTTCTAGCTTAGTTTGGTAAATAGTTGGGAATAACTTGTTCAAGTCGGTCGCTTTGAGGAAAGATTGCGACTGGTAAAGTTCCCAAGTCAACTTGGCAACACGGTTACGTAGTTCTTCTCTGAGTCGGCCATCAGATACATGTTCGTAGAAGTACTTGATGTACTCTACTGTTGTGACTCCTGTCCGATCGCGGAAATCTTGCAAGGCTTGAAGTTTCGCTTCAATCGCATCCAACTCTGTATTATCTTGTGCTAACTTCGCATCCTGCAAATGTAGCAAGAGATCCTTCTTAGGCAAACCATAAGTATCTGTATCCAGTGTATTGATCTTATCTACAAGGGCTTGGTATTTCTTGTCCAAAGGTGATGTTTCAACTGGAGACACACTTTGATCCACATGGATATATTGCTTATCAAAGAGATCCAAGGCCGCTAGGTAACCAGCGGTTGAGTTGGTCGCCAGTTTTTTCATGTTTTCGGTAAATTGACCCAAAGCAAGTTCTACCCGTCTTTGCATGATAGGTTGGTCTTTGTAGAGACTTCTGCTATCCGCTAACAGTTGATCAACTTTAGAAAGAACAGTTTGTTCATCAAATGCACCAGGCTGGTAGCTTGATTGTAAAGTAGGAATCTTGTTCTTTAAAGCGACCTCATAACCCTTGGTCTGAACCTTAATGTAGTGATTGTGATCACCATGAGGAATGACAAAACTACCGTTTTCAACCTGTAAACTATAAGGAGACACCCCATCACGTAGGGCCGTCGTATAAAGTTCATTTAGGAAGTCCAGTTCTGGATTCCCAGTTTGGAGAGGAATACGAACATGTTCTTTTCGAACAGCATAGGGATGGATATGGGTTGGATCATAGGCTTGATCCGGATTTCCAAAGACAAAGAATCCATTTGAAATGCGAATCGCTTCAAGCGGAACCCCGTAGGTCTGTGAGATATACTTGATTTTTTCTTCATCGCTAGCATCTCTTGAGAAACTTTCCACAGTCTTTGCAAGTGGTTGAACGTGCTGAGACTGATGATTTTCTTTCAAGTGATCTTGGGCAGCTTTGATTTGATCTGCAGTCAAGTCCTTCTTAAAGAAATAATGAGCGTGATCTCCGTGAGATACTACGAAACCTTGCTCATCCTCACTGATGACACGGTCAGCTGCAAAGCCATGATCATGTTCTTCACTCATGATGATGGTCATGATCTTCTATGCTCTGGTTCTCCCTGACTTCCATGGTCACCGTCTTGATCATGATGATGATCTTGCTGAGCAGGATGTTCTACTGGCTTTACTTGGACTTTTCCAAAGGTGCTGGTTTCCCACTGTCGCTAGCAAGAGGAATCATACGTGCAATCTTTTCTTCCAAGGCAGAAAGCTTTTGTATACGGAATGAAATGATAGTGATTTACCATGCGGAATCGCTACGCCACTTGGTGTTCTGCTTGAAATCTTAGCTGGGTCAAAAATCAAGCCATCCGATTCTGCATAACGTTGATTACTTGGAAGTGCATAGAGCTGTTTTAATAGATTCTGAAGGCTCTCTTTTGTATTGCTTTGGTGTTTCAGTTTGTTGGCTAGGATTAGTGGTTTGACTGGTTCCATTTTGACTTGGACGATAGTCAGTCACACCTCGGTTGTTTTCTAGTTCCAGAGAGATAGGCTTGAGCAGCAGCCAATTCACTAGCAGACAAGGAACTTTTGGGAATGTAGTGGTAATGTCCCACCGTGAGGAACGATATAAGCATCACCAGTATCCTCTATAATATCAGATGGATTAAAGATATATCCATCATCGGTAGTATAGCGTCCTTGTGATCGTGCAAGTGTCACTGCACTGTTAGAAGTTGGTGCATCGTGTGTATGACCTTGTTTTTGGCGTTCAATTTCGTCCTTCGTACGAACGTTATCTGCATGTGCCGCATCCTTAAGGTAAACATAATACTTACCATCAACCTTGATAATGAAGCCACCTTTGATTTCGTTGACAATATCAGCGTCTTTAAGTTGATAATTAGTCATCTTTCATCAAAGAGTTCTTCACTGAAAATCGCATCAAAAGGAACTTTTACCATTGTAATAATGGAAATGATCACCGTGTGATGTCACGTAACCTTGATCGGTAATTTTTCACGACAATTTGTTCTGCCTGAATATCTTCTTTTTTGCTAACTTGATCTGGTGTCTGAGTTTCTGTTTTTTGAGAGTCTTGTTTCCCATCAACATAAGATACACGGTTATTGTCTTTGTTTCCTTCTACTTGGTGTTGGTTCAGTGCATAGATGCAAAGACTTAGGGAAAGTACTAAAGCCGATCCCGCCACAAGATACTTTTTCTTCATTTTCATAATCTCCTCATTTTCAATTCTTCTGCAAGAACTTTCATATTTTCTTCTAAATTTTCTAAGTAAGTTTTGTCATTTTCGGGGTCTGCTTCCAAAGGATTGAGTGTTTTCAGACTAACTCCTGTTGATTTGACCAAGGTTTCAGCGACTTTAGAAGAAGCGTTGCTCTCAGTAAAGATAGTTTTAACCTTATAGGTTTTGACAAATTCTTGGATTTCTGTCAACTGTCTCGGACTCGGCTCTTGTTCAGGGGAAATCCCTGCTATACCAAGTTGTTTCAAACCGAAGCGTTTAGCCAGGTACGAAAAGGCTGTATGTTGTGTTACAAAGGTCTTTTGACTCGCTTTTTCAAAAATAGGCTGGTATTTCTTAGTCAATTCTTGAGCTTTAGCGATAAAGTTTTTAGCATTCTTTTGATAAGTTTCCTTATTGGCACTATCAAGCTCCGAAAGTTTATCCGCAATAATCTGCGCTTCTTCGCCTGCTTTTCTCAGGATCTAACCAAGTATGCGGATCGTAAAGTGTTTTTTCATCAATCCCATCCCCAGCTTCTACATCTTCCAAACCTGGTACACGCTCCAAAGTCATTCCTTCTGAAGCTTCTAAAACTTTTACTTTTGAGTTTTTCAAATTTGGATCCAAACTTCCCGCCCAAGACTCCAGTGTATGCGAGTGGTAGACAAAGACATCCGCATCATAGATGGCAGCAATGTCATTCGCTGAGGGTTCATATGAGTGAATTCCACTACTTTGACTGAATCATCCGAACATCATTCAAGTCACCTGATACCTCTTTGACCATGGCGTAGATTGGGTAAAAACTTGTTACAATCTTTCATCCCTTTTGCTTCTTGTTTTTTTCTTTTTGACTACATGCTCCTAAGACAAGACCCAATAAACTGGCCATCAATAATAGGATCGTTCTTTTTCATCATTACTCCTTAACTAGTATTTAACCATTTAATTAACTAGTAAATAGTTTATCTTTATTTACATTATATGTCAAGATATTTTGCACATTTTCATGAAAAAAATGAGAACTAGAACTCACATTCTGTTCTCATTTTTTCGTTTTTCCAGTTCTCCTATCCTGTTTTTAGGAGTTAGAAAAATACTGCTAGAACTACTTACTCTCCCTTAACAAAGCCAATAGTTTTTTTCAGCTTCTGCCATAATAGTATTGTTGTCCTGGGGCCAAATAGTAAATTATTCTTCAATCCTGTGAGAGTTTCTTTGGCATTGGACTTGATAATTGGATCCTGGATTTTTGCAAGTAACTCTTCAGCCTCTCTTAACTTCGCTTCAACCTTTTCAGTTTCAACCTGTGGTTCTTCTGCTTCCTCTGGTGATTCTTCTTCTGGCTCCTCAGTTGGTTTTTGGAGACTCTGGTTTCTCACTTTGGGGCTTCTCTTCGCGAGGTTTTTTTCTGTCCGAGGTTTTCTCCTCTGATGGTTTTTCCGTATGATTGTTATCAGCTTGACCATTTTGGTTTCTTTTGAACATGGTCGCTTGCATTGCTCCCATCCACTATCTGAATGTGGACGTTCGTTTGGATGCTCAACATAGTACTTAACAGTCGCAAAGAGATCCTCTAGAGTATAGCCCCTTAGGAGCCCTCATAAAGACCTTCGTCAAAACCACTCAAATTTGATGTTATGGTAATGGTCATAATGAGGAATAATCAAGCTTCCGTTTTTGACTTCCACAGTATGTTGGAGATTGTAAGGCATGCGATCAAGTGGCACCTTCTTAGCTGCTTTCACGCGATTGTAGATAGCTTCTGCTCCCTTAGCCTTACTATTTCCTGAATCCTGATGGTCTGTCGAAGGAGGGTGTCAAACCTTTCTCTTTAGCATAAGCCTGGGCTGCTGCTCTTTCAGCTTCAGACAAACTATCTTTCTTAATCCAATGACTGTGGGTCATATGAGGAGTTACATAGGCATCCCCCTCATCACTAGTGATATCACGAGGATCAAAGATATAGCCATCTTCCGTTGTATACTTGCCTGCCAACTTGGCTACTTGAATCTCTTCATCTGTGTAAGCTATTTGCGCATTCGCTTTTCCTAAACGTTCTGGATGACGAATGGGTGCTAGGAAGGCAAGAATATCATCCACCAACTTGACTTTTATCACTTGAGGCATCATTGAGGCGTTCCAAGAGTTTATCCAAAGCATCAAAAATCAACTTGTCGACCCTTTATTATCAAGTAAATCTTGGTGAATTCTTTGCTAGTAAAGTCATAAGTCTTATTGTAAAAATTCTCGATCACTAGATGGGAGCTCAGTTTTCTTGGTTCCGAGCTTATGAAACAAACTTTCCTGCTTGGCCAGTTTACTATCAATGGCTGCCGCTGTTTCTGCTGAAAGATCCTTGGCTGGGATATAACGAGAGTTGCCATTCTCCCCAAAGACATAACCATCAGCTACTTTTCGAACAGCTTCTTTGACCAACTTTTCATCGATTGGATTGCTTGGAGCTGGTTGAGGGATTTGGTGTAGGTTGCGGACTCGGACTAGGTTCTGGAGTCGGCTGTGGACTTGGTTCTTCCGGTTTTGAATCTGGTACCCAATGGTTCGAACGATAACGAAGAGGAATAATACGAGCGATTCGTTCTTCCAATTCAGACATTTGTTCATAAGGGATAAAGTGGTAATGGTTACCATGAGGGACAGCTACACCTCTGGCTGTGCGACTTGTGATTTGTGCTGGATCGAAAACAAGGCCGTCTGATTCCACATGCCGTTGGCTCAATGGCAGTTTGTAGAGCTGTTTTAACAGACTATCAATGTTATCACTTTGATTTGCTTGACTGTTAGTGTTGCTGTTGTTAGCCGTATTCGTGTTAGTATAGCCACTGCCTTGGTCACTATAGGATGGGATCCATCTGTCTACATCGCTACTGCCACTGTTGTTATTAGTGTGGCGATAAGTAGGCGTATTTGATTGACCACTTCTACCAGATAGGAAGGCTTCTGCAGCAGCCAATTCGCTGGCTGATAACTCACTCTTGGGGATATAATGGTAATGGTCGCCGTGAGGAACGATGTAAGCATCACCAGTATCTTCAATGATATCAGAGGCATTAAAGATATATCCATCATCTGTGGTGTAGCGTCCTTGTGAACGTGCCAAGGCGACCGCACCATCGTTTGCTGAAGTCCCCCCTTCACGATGCTGACTATGTTCTTGTTTTTGTCGATTGATTTCTTCTTTCGTACGGACATTATCTGCATGGGCAGCATCCTTAAGGTAAACATAGTATTTTTCCGTCTACCTTGATAACATAACCACCCTTGACCTCATTGACAATATCCTCATCTTTTAGCTTATAGTTTGGATCTTTCATGAGCAATTCTTCACTGAAAATCGCATCATAAGGAACCTTACCATTGTAATAATGATAGTGGTCGCCATGTGAAGTAACATAGCCTTGGTCTGTTATCTTGATGACGATTTGCTCCGCATTGATTCCTTCACGCTTGCTAACCTCATCAGGAGTCAAATTCTCCGTTTTTGCGTCGCTTGTTTTCCATCTATATAGGAAACACGATTATTTTTCCTTAACTGTTCTGGCTTGATAAAGTCCCAACTCGTAAGAACAAACACTTAAAAATCAAAGCTGCCGCAGAACCAGCAAGGTATTTCTTTATTAATTTTCATCGAAACTCTCTTTCTTTCTGATATTTCTAGTTGCAATTCATTTCTAAATTGCAGAAACTCCTCTCTATTACTTAACTGGTTAATAGTTTACTCTAAATTTTTCAACTTGTCAAGAATTTTTATGAACCAGTTAACATTTTTATTTTCTCACTACCTTCTATCTGAACAGTCTGATTTAAGAATCCTATATTGAAAATCAATCACCAAATTTTTTAAAGCAAAAATCCCTGCAACTGAGTTGCAAGGACCTTTTCAATTAATCAAAGTCAACGTATTCTTTTTGAAGTTCAAGAACTTCTTCCATTGTTGAGCATTCTGTAAGGGCACGGTTTGCGTACTCTTCCATCTTAGCTGTGTCGAGTTTTCTTTCATCAGGCTACGTGTACGAAGGACTGATGTTGCTGACATAGAGAACTCATCCAAGCCCATTCCGACAAGAAGTGGAACAGCCTGTTGGTCACCAGCCATCTCACCACACATACCAGCCCATTTACCTTCAGCGTGAGCTGCTTTGATAACGTTGTTAATCAAACGAAGGATTGATGGGTTGTATGGTTGGTAAAGGTATGAAACTTGTTCGTTCATACGGTCTGCTGCCATTGTGTATTGGATCAAGTCGTTTGTACCAATTGAGAAGAAGTCAACTTCTTTTGCAAATTGGTCTGCAAGCATGGCTGCTGCAGGGATCTCGATCATGATACCAACTTGGATATTGTCCGCAACTGCAACACCTTCAGCAAGAAGGTTTGCTTTTTCTTCGTCAAAGACTGCTTTCGCTGCACGGAATTCTTTCAAGAGCGCAACCATTGGGAACATGATACGCAATTGACCGTGAACAGAAGCACGAAGAAGGGCACGGATTTGTGTGCGGAACATAGCATCTCCAGTCTCAGAGATAGAGATACGAAGGGCACGGAATCCAAGGAATGGGTTCATTTCATGAGGCATATCAAAGTAAGGAAGTTCCTTTATCTCCACCGATATCCATTGTACGAACGACAACTGGTTTACCGTTCATTCCTTCAAGAACAGCTCTGTATGCTTCGTACTGCTCGTCTTCTGTTGGGAAGTCTTGAGAATCCATGTACAAGAACTCTGTACGGTAAAGACCGACAGCTTCTGCACCGTTGTCATTGACACCTTCTACGTCTTTTGGAGTACCAATGTTGGCAGCCAATTCAAAGTGTTTACCATCAGCAGTTACTGTTTTAGCGTCTTTCAAGAGCGCCCATTCAGCTTTTTTTGTTTGAGCGTAAGCTTTCACCAGCTGCTTTTAAATTCTGCTGCTTGTTCATCAGTTGGGTTGATAATAACCTCACCTGTGATACCCGTTAACGGCAAGGATGTCACCGTCTTTAACGATTTCAGTGATGTTGTTTGTACCCAATACTGCTGCAATCTCAAGTGTACGCGCCATGATAGCTGAGTGGCTTGTACGTCCACCGATGTTGGTTACAAAAGCTTTTACAAAGTTTTTGTCCAATTGAGCTGTATCTGAAGGAGTCAAGTCATGCGCAATGACGATCACTTCTTCATTGATAGAAGCTGGGTTTGGTAATTTTTACCAAGGAGGTTAGCCAATACACGTTTTTGTCACGTCGCGGATATCCGCTGCGCGTTCTTGCATGTATGGGTTGTCTTCCATACCTTCAAAGATAGTGATAAACATGTCTGTCACTTCTTTCAGACCTGCTTCTGCATTCACTTTCTTCGCACGGATTGTTTCCTTGATTTGACTGATCATTTCTGGGTCAGCAAGAACCATCAAGTGAGCATCAAAAACTTGAGCTGCTTCTTCACCGAGCGTACCTACTGCTTTCTCACGAATAACAGAAAGCTCGTCTTGTGATGCTTTTTAGAGCGGCATCAAGGCGAGCTTCTTCTGCGTTTGTATCTTCGACTGTAACAGTCTCAAATGACAAATCCGGTTGAACGAGTAGATATGCTTTTAGCAACTGCAACACCATCTGACGCTGCGATTCCTTTAAGCATTTCTGTCATTTCCTTATGCCAATCCTTCTTTTTCCATTGTTTCAGAGATAGCAGCGATTGCGTCATCAGCATCTGCACCTTCAGCTGAAATTGTAACGTCAGCTCCTTGGCCAACACCAAGACTCATAACACCCATGATAGATTTAAGGTTTACTGATTTACCTTTGTACTCAAGAGTGATATCTGAAAGCAAATTTGCTAGCTGTTTGAACCAACAATGTTGCTGGACGTGCGTGAATACCTGTTTCTGCCACTACGTGGAAATCTTTGAAGCCATAGTTTGACTCTCCTTTAAGTGTTTTTCTATTTGAGTTATATGTGATAACCCTTACAAGACTGTATTATATCATCTTCAAGATAATTTTTTTCAAGTATTTTATGGACTTTTACTGAAAATGAAATTACTTCTTTTCTCTATTAAATGAGCACTCTAGTAACTAAATAGCATATCTAAACACTAATTGTTCAAAGAATGTCATCATCAAAATTCAATTTTCAAAGCTATTTTCTCTTAATATCAATCAGAGGACAATCCTAGTAAATAATGAAAAATAATACTATTTAGCTATAATTAATATAACTCAGTAAATCTATTATTTGAAAAGACTTCATCAAATACTGAAATTCTAAAACCTACTCTTACCATCAACAGTAGAGAATTTATCCAATTTGCTACTTAAAGTAAAAATCAGTTTGTAGCACCTAACAGTAAAAAGGTAGATATATCTAAGTGGTATAAGTATAAGTAGAAGTAGAACTAAAACTTTGATTGATTCCATTCAAATAAAGTATCCAACCAATCAAAAACGACATTATGGGCAAGTCTTAAATTATTGACTTGGCAATGAGCGTCCGCACCACTTTCCGCCTCAAATACTTGAAGTTTAGTTTGTTGATTTTTAGATTTAAGTGCTTCATAAATTACCTTAGTTTGATGCTGCAGTTCAGCACCCTCACCCTTTCCCATGATAAAAAGGCATGGGCATTGAATTTTTTGATAATCCACAATCTTTGCATGGTTAAATACTTCATTAATAGCACTCTTAAAATCAGAAGTACCAAACTGCCAAGCATATTTTTTAAGATTTAAATCTGCAGACTCATTCAAACTTCCAGCTAATTTTAAAATGGCATTTATTAACCAACCAGGTGCTTTCAAACTTGATCCAAATTCTTTTCTGAAAAGTTCTGCAACGTCGTAAATAGGGGTACTAGCAATCCAAGCATGAATTCTTGGATCCTTTTCGACAGCTTGTGCGGTAAAATATCCCCCTCCGCTGACACCATAAATAGCTAAATAATTTAGTTTAGGATTTCTATTTTCCAACCAGTCTATGCATAATGAAATTGGAATAGAAGCATCCACATCAAAGACCAGCCCTCTACTAGGATTGCTCCCTTGACCAGGAAGATCAACCATTAAAACATTATAATTTCGTATCCATCCAGGATATCCTGCAAAGTAAAATAAATCTTCGCGATAAGTATCACCTCCACCAATCATGATTATCGTCGGGCAATTATCGCCACTATGAAGATAATAACCAGGCAAGTAGGAATCCTGATAAGTAATAGTTAGTTCTTCAATCGGTGTACCTAGTGAATGAATTGCACTAGAGAACGCCTTCTCCATTTGACAAACGATAGGCAAGTATTCGGCAGAAAATGGATCAGTAAACTGGATTGCCGATCGAAGTGAGTAGGTCTGTGCGAGATAATACTGCGCCTTTGTTTGTTCACTCAAATCTAAATTACTAACCTTTTGTTCAAGATAGTTCACATGTGATAAAAACACATTTTTCCAGTCATCAGGTTTTGGTGAATTACCTAACTTTTGAGCAAGATAATACAGCTCTCCATGAGAGAAGCCAAAAACTTCTCCGATTCCTAGCAACCAATTAAAGAAAAAATCCGTATCACCATTCTTAAAAAATATTTGAGTCGATTGCCGTTTTAAAATAACCTCGTTTTCTTTCACCACGCACCTCCTAATTCTGTGTTCTTTCATTTATTTAATCTAATTATAATCTGATAACATTCTCTATCAAATAAAAGCATCTAGATATTCATTTTTTAATCTTACAATCACAGGTAGTATATCACATGAAATGAACGTTTTTCAAACATTGTATTTATATACTCCTTATAAAAGGATACGAAACTCATAAGTATCCTATATAAAATTAACCAATGATCCATTTTTATGAATACAGCTTAATCTGTCATTTTTCACTTTTTGTTATATTTTTTTGATATTCTAATACAAAATATTGGAACATCTTGTATGAGAAATTTCTTTTTCATTAATATTACAGTTTCAGTTTTGTTAAAGCATTGTCTCCGCTGAACTTATTCATACTCTTACGATTTTTGCTATTTTTCAACTTTTTTCCAAAAACCACTATATCTTGTATTTGGTTTTTGAAACTGTGACTTTTAGGCACAAGATTTAGTTTAAAAAAATTTGACAAAGTCTGATATACTAAGATAGTATTAAATTTTTGAAGAGGAGTTACACAAATGGTAACCGTTTATTCTAAAAATAACTGTGTACAATGTAAGATGACCAAACGTTTCTTGGATAGCAACAATGTGGCCTATCGTGAGATCAATCTCGACGAGCAACCTGAGTACGTTGATCAAGTTAAAGAGCTTGGTTTCAGCGCTGCTCCTGTTATCCAAACACCAACTGAAGTCTTTTTCAGGTTTTCAACCAGGAAAACTAAAACAGTTAGCATAATCTTAGTACATCATCCAGAAGAAACTGCTTCTAGGGCTAACTTAGAGGCCTTTCTTTTGTAATTAGATAAGGGAAATTTTATGGGATTAAAAACATCTTGAGGACGTGACCTACTTTTCCGTCTCAATAACGAAAATCAACCGTCCTGTCAATGGACAAATCATGCTTCATAAAGATAAAAGAAGCCTTTGGATGCTTTCTTTAAAGAAAATGTAGTTCCAAACACTATGGTCTTTTGATTCAATCACTGATAAAATCAACTACCTTCATTGAACACAACTACATTGAAACAGCATTTATCAAGAAATACCGTCCAGAATTTTGGAAGAATTGTCTCAATTTATCAAAGACCAAAACTTCCAATTCAAGTCATTCATGGCTGCCTATAAATTTCTACAACCAGTACGCTTTGAAAGACTAAATGATGGGGAATACTATCTTGAAAGCATGGAAGACCGTGTCTTCTTTAATGCGCTCTATTTTGCAGATGGGGATGAGGCGATTGCGACTGATATTGCCAATGAAATCATCCACCAACGCTACCAACCAGCTACTCCTTCTTTCTCAATGCTGGACGCGCCCGTCGTGGAGAGTTGGTATCTTGTTTCTTGATTCAGGTAACTGATGACATGAACTCTATCGGACGTTCCATCAACTCAGCCCTTCAACTTTCACGTATCGGTGGTGGTGTGGGATTTCCCTCAGCAACCTTCGTGAAGCTGGAGCACCTATCAAAGGTTATGAAGGAGCAGCTTCTGGGTGTCGTGCCAGTTATGAAACTCTTTCGAAGATAGCTTTCTCTTACTCAAACCAATTGGGGCAACGTCAAGGGGCTGGGGTTGTCTACCTCAACGTCTTTCACCCTAGATATCATCGCCTTTCCTTTCCACTAAGAAAGAAAATGCTGATGAAAAAAAGTTCGTGTGAAAGACCCTTTCACTCGGTGTTGTAGTACCCGATAAATTCTACGAATTGGCTCGTAAAAATGAAGAAATGTACCTCTTCAGCCCATACTCTGTAGAGCGTGAATACGGAGTGCCATTCAACTACATTGACATCACTGAAAAATACGATGAGTTGGTCGCTAATCCAAACATCCGCAAGACAAAAATCAAGGCGCGTGATTTGGAAACTGAAATTTCTAAATTGCAACAAGAATCTGGCTATCCCTTATGTAGTCAACATTGATACAGCTAACCGTGCAAATCCCTAGTTGATGGAAAAAAATTATCATGAGTAACTTGTGTTCTGAGATTCTTCAAGTTCAAGAACCAAGCTTGATCAACGATGCTCAAGAATTCCTTCAAATGGGAACAGACGTTTCATGTAACCTTGGTTCAACCAACGTGGTCAACATGATGACCTCACCTGACTTTGGTCGTTCCATTCGTGCCATGGTTCGTGCTTTGACTTTTGTGACAGATAGTTCTCACATTGTAGCTGTTCCTACTATCGACCACGGAAACAGTTTGGCTCACACCTTTGGTCTTGGTGCCATGGGACTTCATAGTTACCTTGCACAACAACTCATCGAATACGGATCACCTGAGTCAATTGAATTTACAAGCATCTACTTTATGCTTATGAACTACTGGACTTTGGTGGAGTCAAACAATATTGCGCGTGAACGTGGTATCACCTTCCACAACTTTGAAAAAAATCAGACTATGCTAACGGAAGCTACTTTGATAAGTATGTGACAGGCGAATTTGTTCCAAAAATCAGACCGTGTCAAAAGAACTCTTTCAAAGATGTCTTTATTCCAAGTGCTGCTGACTGGGCTGAACTTCGAGAAAAGGTTCAAGCAGATGGTCTTTATCACCAAAATCGTCTAGCTGTTGCTCCAAATGGTTCTATCAGTTACATCAATGATGTTTCTGCTTCTATCCACCCGATTACGCAACGTATCGAAGAACGTCAAGAGAAGAAAAATCGGTAAAATCTACTATCCAGCTGCAGGCTTTGTCAGCAGATACCATTCCCTTACTATACTTCTGCTTACGACATGGATATGCGTAAAGGTGATTGATGTTTACGCTGCTGCAACAGAGCACGTGGACCAAGGACTTTCACTCACCCTCTTCATGCGTAGTGATATTCCAAAAGGTCTTTACGAATGGAAGAAAGAAAATAAACAAACCACACGTGACTTGTCTATCCTTCGTAACTATGCCTTTAACAAGGGAATTAAGTCAATTTACTACGTTCGTACCTTTACAGATGACGGTGGAGAAGTCGGTGCGAACCAATGTGAAAGCTGTGTGATTTAGTTCTAATCTGAGCCAACTAAATTCCCTCAGATTACTGATTAAATGCCCCGCACTAAACTTGGACAAGCATCTAAAATACTAGGAAAAATGAAAAGTCGGTCTTCCGACTTTTTGTGCGATACTCTTCTCAGACTATGATAAAATAGAGATGATTCAATAATCGCATTATTACATACAGAAAGAGATTTCAAATGGAAACTTACTACAAAGCCATTAACTGGAATGCCATCGAAGATGTCATCGACAAATCAACTTGGGAAAAGCTGACGGAGCAATTCTGGCTCGATACGCGTATCCCCTTGTCAAATGACCTAGACGACTGGAGAAAACTATCAAACAAAGAAAAAGACTTGGTTGGAAAAGTCTTTGGTGGTTTGACCCTTTTGGATACCATGCAATCTGAAACAGGGGTTCAAGCGCTTCGCGCAGACATCCGTACACCGCATGAGGAAGCTGTTTTCAACAACATCCAGTTTATGGAATCTGTCCACGCAAAATCTTACTCTTCTATCTTTTCAACCTTGAATACCAAGGCTGAAATTGAAGAAATCTTTGAATGGACCAACACAAACCCCTACCTACAAAGAAAAGCGGAAATTATCAACGAAATCTACCTCAATGGTACGCCTCTTGAAAAGAAGGTTGCCAGTGTCTTCCTTGAAACCTTCCTCTTCTACTCTGGTTTCTTTACACCACTCTACTATCTCGGTAACAACAAACTGGCCAACGTTGCAGAAATTATCAAACTGATCATCCGTGATGAGTCTGTTCATGGAACTTATATTGGTTACAAATTCCAACTTGGTTTTCAACGAATTGCCAGAAGAAGAGCAAGAAAAACTCAAAGAATGGATGTACGATCTGCTCTATACCCTCTATGAGAACGAAGAAGGCTATACAGAAAGCCTCTATGACGGTGTTGGTTGGACTGAAGAAGTCAAAACCTTCCTTCGCTACAATGCCAATAAGGCTCTTATGAATCTTGGACAAGATCCACTCTTTCCCAGATTCAGCAGATGATGTTAACCCAATCGTCATGAACGGAATCTCAACTGGAACATCCAACCACGACTTCTTCTCCCAAGTCGGAAATGGTTACCTCCTTGGTGAAGTTGAAGCCATGCAAGATGATGATTACAACTACGGTTTTAGATTAAAAATAAGCTTTTAATTCACACTTCTCACAGTTTGTTTAAACAGACTGTGAGATTTTTTTGTTTTTGTTTTATTTTGTTTTTTCTTTCTATTTGATTGATTGAGCGTTTTATGGTAAGATAATAATAGTAGAAATCGAGGTGATAAGGATGCTAAAGCAAGAAAAAAACTAGATAGTATTCTAGAAGCAGTAAACACAAAAGGCACTATTACTGTAAAAAGAGATTATGGAGAGTCTTGATGTGTCAGATATGACCGCTCGCCGCTACTTACAAGAATTGGCAGATAAGGATTTGCTGGTACGTGTACATGGTGGCGCTGAAAAACTTCGTACAGGTTCTCTCTTAAACAACGAACGGTCAAACGTTGAAAAACAAGGCTTGCAGATTGCTGAAAAGCAAGAAATCAGTCGTTTTGCTGGTCATTTGATTGACGAAGGAGAAACCATTTTTATCGGCCCAGGAACGACCTTGGAGTGTTTTGCTCGTGAACTTCCTATCGATAATATTCGTGTTGTAACAAACAGTCTTCCTGTTTTTTTCTTATCCCTAAACGAACGAAAACTAACAGATTTGATTTTGATTGGTGGAAACTATCGCTCTATCACTGGTGCTTTTGTAGGGACACTTACCTTACAGGATTTGACCAATCTTCAGTTTTCTAAGGCATTTGTAAGCTGTAATGGCATTAAGGATAAGGCTATTGCCACCTTCAGCGAGGAAGAGGGCGAAGTACAACGAATCGCCTTGAATAATGCTAATAAAAAATACTTACTGGCAGACCACAGTAAGTTTAATAAGTTTGATTTTTATACCTTCTACAATATCTCAGAGATTGATACGATTGTTTCAGATTCTAAACTGAGTCTGGAGACATTTGAAGATCTGTCGAAACAAACAACCATTCTTTTATCAAAACCATAAAAAAATTCCCCTGCCTCTTGGTGGGGAATTTTTTGTAGGAGGAAAAACTTATACACGTTCAGTCCATGAAGTCGCTGTTGTTTGAAGAACCTTGTTGAGTTCGTCAATGTTCTCAAATCCTGTTGTGCGAAGCCACTCACGAGCTGCTGCCTCACCGTCTTTGATGTAAGCTTCAACTGATCCTGCCCATGTTGCACGGCCGCAAAGAACTCCGTTGAAGTTTGCGCCTGATTCGTGGGCAAAGACAAGTGTTTCTTGGAAGAGTTTCGCTGATACACCCGCACTCAAGTAAATATATGGCAAGTTAGTCGCTTCATCTTGTGCTTTGAAGAAAGCTGCTGCCTCTTCGCGGCTATGAACAATTTCACCATCACCAAAAGCCTTCTACGTATTTGACGTTGACTGGAACTTCCACTTTCAAAACATCGATGTTGAAGCGTGGGTCTGAGAAGACCTTCATGGCACTCGATAACCTTGTGTGGTTTTCACCTTTGCGTATTCTGCAGAGCCTGCGTCAGCAATTTTTTCATCGTAAGCTAAGATTTCAAGGAAGAATGGAATGTCTTCTGCCACACACTCAGAACCGATGCGTTCGATGTAGGCTTGTTTTTGTTGGTTGAGTTCGTCAGCGCTGTCTACATCGTAGTAAAGCAAGAACTTAACAGCGTCTGCACCTTGTTCCTTGATGCGTTTTGGCAGACCAAAACATCCAAACAATCAGGCAAGCGTTTAGTGCTAGTTGTATCGTAGCCAGTTTTTTTCATAGGCAAGGAGAAGACCAGCATTTGGATCAAGCGCTTTTTGTAGCTGGAAGACCATACTCAGGGTCGAGAAGCATAGATGAGGCGTATTTTGTCAATTCATCTGCTACCAAGACTTTTGAGTTCTTCCATTTGAGCGACTGTTGGCTCTTCTGTTTGGTATTGAGCCATGAGGCGTTTCAAAAGCACCACGTTGGTCAAAGGCAAGAGCTGAGATAATGCCGTTCTCGTCTGAGAGTTTTTTTCTAAGCGTGCACGTTTGTTTTTCTGTTAAAACCATTTTATACCTCTTTTACTATTAATTGATCATATAAAGCTTGATAGTTGGCCATGTTGACATGCCCTGTCATCTTTTCTTGAGCATTGAGCATACCAAGGACATTGGCCTTGATGAGGAGTTCTGATCAGATTCCTTATGAAGAAGTCCTGAAGAAATTCCCTGCCACAGTAGAGTCTCCAGATCCAACAGGGTTGACTACCTGGATTCTTGGAATATCTACCTTGTAGAAAGTATCACCATGTTTTGGCAAATGCACCATTTGCTCCAAGTGAAACGATAATCCACTCAATCCCTGCAAATAGAGGCTCTTGAAGAACTTCCTTTTAATTCATTCAAATCTTCAGAAACTTCTTTTCCAAGAAGCTGAGACAATTCTTCGTTATTTGGTTTGATAACTGTTGGTTTGTGTGGTGATTCAAGAACTGCCTGAAGAGCAGCACCTGAGCAGTCCAGAACAACTAGTTTTCCTGCGCGATTAGCAAGTTCACTAAGCTTTGCATAATAGTCAACTGGAAGACCAGCTGGAAGACTACCTGAGATGGCTACTACTTCTACAGTGTCAAGAAGATTTCTCGAAAATGAGCCAAGAAATCTTTGCCCTTCTTGTTCCAGAACTTCAGGTCCTTTTTCAAGGATTTCCGTTTGGTTGTCATCCGTGCAGAATAGCGATACAGTTACGAGTCTCTCCTTTAATGGAGAAGAAACGTTTCGTTACTTTATCGTCGATATGCTTTTCTACTAAAATACTCACCAAGTTTGCCACCGACCAAACCGGTAGCTAGCAACAGAATCACCAAATTCTGAAAGAACTCGTGTAACATTGAGACCTTTTACCACCAGCTGTCTTTGGTTACGTCCACCACACGATTGACAGTATCAATTTTCAACTCATCCAAAGGGATAGGAAATATCAATGGATGGATTCATTGTGACTGTTAAAATCATAGCGTCACCTCTTAGTCGTGGTATTCACCGCGATCCCATTTTTCAAGGAATTCTGTAAAGAAGTTTGCATCTGCTTGATGAGCATTGTGAGTTTCAACGTGCTCAATTTTCGCAATCAATTTTTTGTTTTCTTCTGATGGTTTGTATTCAGCATTGATGAAAAGCTTCAATGATATCGCACATGAGCAATTCACCAGTGATTTTACCACCAAAATCCGATAACGTTGGCATTCAATTGTTCTTTTAGCATAAAGAGCTGTTGTCATATCACGAACCAAGGCAGAGCGTACACCTGGAACTTTGTTAACAGCGTTATTGATACCAACACCGGTACCACAGATACATACCCCAAGATCAGCTTGACCACTAGTTACAGCTTCTCCCACTTTTTTACCAAAAGATTGGGTAGTGTGTTCGAGCATGATCGTAAGTACCAAAATCAATGACTTCATATCCTTTTGATTTCAAAAATTCTGAAACCGCCATTTTTCATCTGTTACGATGTGGTCACATCCAATTGCAATTCTCATTTTTATCTTACCTTTCTTACTATAATCTAATTAGCACATTTTGTTCAACATGTCGACACGAATTTGGTGACGTCCACCGTCGTATTTACCATTAACAAAAACCTTTAGCAATGTTTTTAGCCAATTCATCACCAACTAGTTGTGCACCCCATAGTGATCATACGTGAGTTGTTGTGTCCACGAGTCATATAGGCTGAACGTTCATCTGAAACTTCGCAGCAACCATTCCTTTGATTTTAGTTGCGACCATGAAATGGACCAGCACCATAAGCATCAATCACGATACCAAGGTTTTGTTCTTCTTTGTTTACTTCTGCAGCAACAGCAAGAGTCACATCAACAAAGTCTTGACCTTCAGCTGTAACATCCACAACGTGGAAGTTTTTCTTTTTCTAGAAGTCTTTCACAACTTCTTTCAATCTCAAACCTGCAGCATCTGCACCGATAACAATAGACATATTGTATACTCCTTTTTATTTTTTTCTAGGCCAGTAAAGACTTTTATAGCTAGTATTATAAGTACAAAAGACTTTTCTAGCAGTTTATTGACAAATTAAATTGAATGAGATGAATAGCACCTTATCCAAGTCTAGGAAATCAATTTCCTAGAAACAATATTTTCTCTGCAGAAAGAAAAACATAACAAGTGATTTGTTTATTACAAAAATCATTTGTTACAAACATAATATACTCCTGTTTTCATAAAAGTCAACAGTAAATGTTTGTTTTTGTGGTTTTTTTATCTAAAAATATTTCAATATCAAAACCAATCTGATCAACTTTGACCTGGTTCTAAGAGACGAACATTCTTTCTTTATCTTCTAGATGATTTGCCTTCTTCAAGTGAAGTTGATAAGCCTGACCAGGGTTCAAAAAGCGATGAAAGGACCTTTATTTAGGGTAGACCAAATGATGAGATTAGGAAACTCTTGGAAGTTTACTTTCAATCCCTTTCTCATGCTTCCGTGAACGAAGCGCGATTGATTTTCTAGATTGCAACTCATCGAGTGTCACAGCGTCAACACTGAACAGATCGTAACTGAGATCCACTTCCTTTTTGAGAAATCCAACCATGGACTTCTATCTTGGAAATCTAAGAGTCCAGTTTCTGGGAAAGGACGGGGAAACAGAGCAAGTCTCTTCTTTTTTTCAAACTCTAAATAGTAATCTTCATAAAGCTTCATCATCAAGTAGAGGACAATTAAATCCTGGATGTCCTCCCATAAAGTATGACATGACTTTACTAGTTTCTTTTATTAAAGACTTTTGTATTGAGTACGAACAGTCTTTGCCAGTCACTAGATAAGTGATTTCAAGGCGGAAATGATAAGGATAGTTTTGATAAGTATTCTCATCATCTTCGATAGTAAAAAGTAACGCTGTTTTCTGTTTTGATCAACTAATTCAAATTCATTTTTACGGACTAAACCATGACGCGGAATGCTTCCTTTTGTTTCCGTTCCCATCTGCGTGACTATAGAAGGCTGTATCCTCTCTCAAAAGAACCACAGATTGGAAAAAAAGTACTGGTGCTTGTCCCACTCCAATAGGTTGCATCCCCTTGCCACAAGTACTCAATGCCATCTCGATCCTTGATCGACGACAATGCGCCACCTAAGGTTTTAAACTGAACCGTTAACTGATCTGATTTTTACTTCAATTACCATAAATGTTCTCCAACTATTTTTTTAGATTTTTTATAAAAAAACTAGGTTGCCACTCCCAATGTCGGAAATTAACAACCTAGTTTTTCACAATTTACATTTTATAGGAGCGAATTATTTAGCATTTGCTGCGTATTCTTCGTTACGTTTGATCATTTGTTTTCTATACCAAGCAAAAGATACCTACATAGAATACAAGGAAGGCTGCTGCACCAAGGATTGCTTTGATATCGCCTGTTGTAGCATTACCGATTGCCCAACCAAATAGTTTTTCGATTGGTCCTTCAAGAGTTGAGTGAGTAATCAATTGAGCACTGATCTACACCTTCTGGGAAAGGCACCTACACCTTTAGCAAGTTCTGTTGCAAATGGAGCGATAAGAGTACCTGAAAGAAGGAAGAGTGGCAACAAGAGTGTTCCAAAGATAATCATGCGAGCAATTTACCACGTGTAACAACCAAGAGAGCTGGAGTTACACCCATAGCGATGATACCTGCAAGTGGCAAAGATACCATTACCAACATTGAAAGAAGTACAGCTTCTACTAACATGATTGGTGCAAGTACGTTGGCACAAGCCCAGATTTCAGCACGACCAGCGATGAAAGGCCAGTCAAGACCGATGTTGAATTTACGTCCTTGAAGACGTTTAGTAGCAACGTTTGTAATACCTTGTGAAAGTGGTTCTACGGCTGCGATGAACCATGATCCGATAAGTGAGAAAGAGCTCCAAGCAGACACCGGCAGTCAAACCAAGGCTCAACCAACCTTTAATAGACTTCTTGCCAGTTTATGCAGCATCTTTAAGTCCTTCAACAGGTTGTGGAGTACCCCATAAAACCAATAACGATACCAAGGATGAAACCGATGAAGAATTTAGATCCCCAGAAACCGATTTTTCTTGTTCAATTTTGCAGCGTCAAAGTCATATTTATCAAGACCTGGCAATACTTTTATCAAAGATCTTATCCAAGACCATGATAACTGGGTTCATCATGTAGTTCATATGAGTTGAAGTCATTGGTGATGAACTTGGTGCGTTAAGAAGATCATCGAAAAGTTGGTTTCATCAAGTCAGAGTTGATGATTTTTCAAAACACCTACAAGGACAACTGCAGCAGTCGCGATGAAGAGTGAAACCCTTAGCTAACTCCATTGTTGTCTGCGTACCATTTGATCAAAAGACCAGTGATTGACAAATGCCAGATATCGAAAGATATCGACATCAAAGTGTATCCGTTTTCTTCATTGCAAGCATCACAACGTTGACAATCAACATGACAAGTAGAGTAAAGTGTCCATGCAGAACCCCAAGTGATGGTTGCAAGTGGTGCCCAACCAACGTCAGTGATGTTCAACTGGATACCAGTATTTTCAACGAATTTCGCAAGTGATGCTGAGAAAGCTCCGTTGAGCATACCGATGATAGCACCGATACCAGTAAGAGCGATGGCAAGTTTGATACCACCTTCAAGCGCTTTGGAGAATTTCACTCCAAATAGTAAAGCCAATACTGTCAAGATGATCAGCATGATGATAGGACCACCCATTTCCAAGACTAGCTTGAAAAATCTTGTTGGCCAGATCGATAATGACATCCATAATAGTTCCTCCCTTTATTTTTTATGGAATCTTACAAAATAATAATTAGCTTAGTCCGTGTTCTTTGATAGCTGCCTCAATATTGTCAAATACTGGAGCGCTCATTGCTGGAATACGGAACAAAGATTGGTCCAGCTTCGATAACTGGAATACCTGGTTCAAAACCAAGGTCTGTTGCAGCGATTGGTGTAAAGATATCATAGCCCTTGATAAGGTCTTCGTTCACATCTTTTAACCATGACTGCATCACAGTGAACATCGTACCCACGATTTGCGAGCTCTTCTTCTAGAGCACTTTTTAATTTGGTGACTTGAGTTTACACCTGCACCACAGGCAGCGAGAATTTTAATCATTTGGATTTCCTCCGATTTTTATAATTTTATAATAGTACTAGATTAAGCTGTTACTTCAGCAAATGTAACTATAGAGAGTCTTTCTGGTTCAGAAATTTTTTGATAAATCTTCTAGATGATTCTTCCCTGTAAAGAAATCCATCAACTGAGCCAGAATGTTGGTTTGACTCGAACTTGAGTTGTTAATGATAAAGAAGAGTAGAGATACTTCCACCTCCCTTATCAGGAGCAATCATATTGTGGAAAAGTTACTGGTTTTTTTCTAATCGAACAACCACCACTTTCTCAGCTAGATTGTGAACAATATCTGTATGAGGAATCGCTACATTTGGCAAGTCCTTTCCCAGAAATTCCATATCTAAGCCAGTTGGAAATGACTTTTCACGCGTGATCAAGGCTTCACGATAAGTTGGAGTCACTATTTCTCGTTCTTCCAACAGGGTTGCTACCTGATCAAAGAGTTGTTCTTGATTATCCGCTTCTAAGCAAAACACGAGGTCTTTGTCAAAGAAAATGATCTAATCCCATAACAGTTTCCCTTCTTTCAATTAACTTTTTACGTTATAAGTATAACACTATATGAAATCGTTGTCAATACTTTTTTTGTTTTATTTTGTTTCTTTTTGTTGATTGTGTTTTGTTAGTTAATTACAATCATTATCAAACAATCTCTTTGAATTCTACTGTACATTTCAAACAGAGTCCAAAATGGGTCTTTCTGTTCACTTAATGTTATAGTTAATGAAGATAAAATCTCTTCTAATTTTTTTGATAGTCCTTAACGCTATCAATTTCATAAATACTATTGCCTTCTAATTCTTCTACATAGACATCTAATTCTTTGATATTGTCTTTAACCATGTTATCCCAGTAGAGGTCAACAAATTCGCCGCTTGCATAGGCTTTTATCAATAAAAGCCAACAATCTTTCTCTGCGGTTGGAGCATCCCAGAATGATACACCACTCAAAAATACGGCCCGCCTTACTGTCAACAATGATATCTTGAACCTTATAGTCATCACCATAAACTAGGAACCATTCGTTTGTACAATCTTCACGATAAACACTGAAATAGGTAGATCGTTCTAGATCGTTTCGAACATATTTTTGAAAGAGATAGTTATCCGCATCAATGACATAGCTATTAGCTAAGTCTTCTTTAACAAGATAAAGTGAGTAGAAATTGTTGTAATCTGCATACTTGTCATTAAAGACTAAACGAACACCATATTTTTCTTTTAGGTAGTCGAATTGTTCTTTGAGGTAGCCAACAACAATGATGATTTCATCAATTCCTCGCTCTTTCAAAAATTCAATTTGGTATTCTACCAAAGGTTTTTGATTGACCTTAACCAAGGCTTTAGGGGTATTTTCAGTCATAGGACGCAGACGAGTTCCCAACCCCGCTGCCAAGATAATTGCTTTCACGCTATTCTCCTTTATTCTTTAATAATAATATAAACACCAGCCATGACAACAAGCGATGTAACAATGGTCACCATATCGAGTGGTGTACCTAAAAGCATTGCTGAGAACAATACTGTCCATACGACATAGCTTACGTTCAATCCAGTTGCTTTTGCAGGTTGTAAACGATTGATAGCAATGTAGTAGGCTAAGTATGAAATCATATTACATGCTGCAAAGACTAACATCAAACCGAGCAATTGCCCATCTGCTACTTCTGCAAATGAATGATGAGAAAAGAGGACAATGACAAGGTATGACAAGAATGAGGTTACTTGGCGGATTAATAGTGCTTCAATTTCACTCAAGTCACTTTCCATGGCGTAGGAACTAAGAACACTTTCACTTCCCCAGGCGATGGCACAAACTAATGCACAAAGAATTCCGATATAAAAAGAATTAACCTGCTCAACTTTGTAAGTCTGGGCAATAATACCAGCGATAATCAAAAAAATACCAAACACAGTATTCTTAGATACCTTGTGTTTCAAAATGAAAAATGCTAGTAAAACAGAAACTGCTGGATAGATAGCTGATACTGAAGATGCAAGTGAACTACCGATATACTTAACTGCATAAAGATTGGCCTGCATTCCTATAGGGTCCAGCTAGCAAGGCTCCGACAATAACACTGACATTTTCGAATATTTAGAAAGATTGATAAGCGAACTTTCCCTTCTCTAATCAAGAGAAAAGCTAACAAGATAAAGATACTCAAAAAGTCATGTGCCGCTGCCACCACAAAAGGCGAAAGATTGGTAAAAATTGAAAATATATAAGCACTGATTGTCAGACCGAGCCCCCAGAAGATACCTGAGAGCAGGCCGAAAGAAACACCATTTTTATTCTTCATCCTAACCTCCATAATAAGTCAAACCGTCAACAGCTCTTTGGTAACGACTCACACCATAATCTCCAAAGTCAGCTCCTTGAGCTTCTTTTGTACACTGTCCACAAACTCCAGATCGTATCTTGTAAAAATTTTATAGATTCGAATCTTTTCACGAGATACTGAGTTTTATCACCTCATAATAAGCAAGAAAATCTTCTTCTTCCTGATTTGTAAAGTCAGACTCCAAAAAGAGAGCTGCCAAATCCCACATTGGATCATTCATGGAAGAGTATTCCCAGTCTATCAAGTACAAACGACCTTTAGGTGACTCGATAAAGTTTTCTGGAACCAAATCGATATGACAAGACTTTCTGTCAACACCCAAATCAGCCAATCTTTTCTCTAGTGAGAATACTTCTTTTCTCACAGCATCATAGTTGGCGTATGGGATATTTCCCTCAATCAGGGCTTCGTATTTTTGATTTCTTCAAAAGGTGCAAATTCCCTCTTAGTTCTTTGCCTGATGCATGAATGGTCTGTAGTATTGGGGCAATCTTTTCAAACTTGGTCTTAATCGAATTGGAATCAAGCGTTGTTGCAGAATCAATGTACTCATTTACCTTGATTCCTGACTCAATATCAAAAAGATAATTCTTAACATCAAGATTCAAATCTTTCAATAATTCAAGATTGTATTTTTCATCTTGACGATTGATAAGCTTTTCTGTCCCTTTTCCGAAAAAAATTTAACGATATACGTTATTGGTTGTCTTGACCAAATAGTTTTTGGTTGGTCATGCCTCCCAGTTGTTCAACACTGAGAACTTCCTCTTTTTAGATAGCAAGGAAGAAATTTTTTTCTTTGATGATTTTCTCCACAATTAGCCTCCATCTCTCTACACTTCCCACTTAAACACTGTTTTTAAAAAGCAGTATTAAGGTCTGTAGCAAAGACACGATGAATGTCCTTGATTTCTCTCACTGGTTCTTCGACATAAAGGATATTTTTCAGACGATTCGCAAACTTTTTAACTTCCATCATCTGAATTGCATTTTCAAAAATCAATCCGTCCTGATCGTGATGAACCAACCAATAATAAACCTTTTTCTAAAGCATCTCGTGTATTGATATTGACCTTGTACTCGCTAACTCCCATCATGAGAATCGTTCCCTGAGGGCGAATGTAACGAATCAAAGTCATTGATAGCTGGTCCTGTGCCATCACCACCGCAACACTCAAACCCATGATCAAAGGTCAGATCCTCGGGAATATTATCCGTGATGTAGCACTCTTTTGCAAAAGAGAAAAGCTCCAATTTTTCCCAATGGCGGCCAATCACGATAATCTCTGCTTCTGGTAGAGTGTAATTGATAATATTGGCAACCACAAAGGCCAAACTACCATCTCCGATAACAGCAATACGCTCTCGCTTTGCTATGGGCAAGATTCAAGAAACGATCCATAGCATGCATACCCAACACTCACAAACTCGGTAATGGCTGCAACTGTGTCCTCAATGGAATTATAAGACACAACACGATCTTTTGGCAGAGAGACAAATTCTCGCATAAAGCCATCATAACCACTAGATAGGAAGTAGGTCCCTATCATGTAGTTTTCGTAGAACTCCTTGTCACTCTGCATAGGCGGTTGATTAGGGAATCATAACTACCTTTTTGACCGATTTCATAAGTCCCGGTTGGATCTGAGATAACAGTTCCACAAGACTCGTGAATCATAGCCATAGGAAGCTTTTTAGCTAATATCTTTGGATCACGTTTCCCTTGATAGTAACGTTGATCCGCATGACAAACCGCCATATAATTTGGACGAATCAGGATATGATTCTCCTGATCAATGTCCTCTTCTTGGTATTTTACATTGATAAACTTTGGTTTTTGTCAGTTGATAAATTTGATTAATCATAGCCTTAGTCTTTCTCAATCATGCTTCTCGCGATTTTTCAAGTCTGTCACAGTTGTGATTTTTAAGGTTTTGAATATTCCCCTTTAGCTAGAGCAACGTCTTTCCCTTTTATAACAAAAATCTTACATGCATCCGTCAGGATTTCCTTTTCTTGATCAGATAGGGACCCATACAAGTCCATGAAATCCTTGCATCGGAAGGTTTGAGGTGTTTGACCTTGATAGAGGTGAGCACGATTTGGAATATCCGTGATAAACTGACCATTGGTACTTTCAACGATGGTATCAACCGCTTCTACTACTGTGTCAACCGCATCATGATTTTGGGCGAGTTTGATATTGTCCTGAATCATGCGAAGCGTGATAAATGGACGAACAGAGTCATGCGTAATAACGATATCTTCAGGAGTAATTGGACGGTAGGCATCAATGGCTTCTATAATCTTCTCGATACTAGTATTGCGATCAGCACCACCCTTGGTAATGATGATGCGATCCTTGTGAAGAGAAAGATACTTTTCAACCAAGTCCTCAGCATGAGAGACCCAATCTCCATGAACTCCAACTACAATTTTTTCAATACTTGGTTCCAAGACGAATTTTTCAATTGTGTGGATCAAAATGGGACGATCACCCAACTCCAAGAATTGTTTTGGTAAATTACTGATTCCCATGCGTGTGCCAGTTCCTCCGGCTAGGATTCCTGCATAGATCATATATTTTTCTCCTTTGTTTATTCTAAAAACTCATTATCATCTATTATATCCAATCTGCCTCTATCATGAAGAAAATACAGAGAGTCATTTAGTTGAATTAATTCACTATTTATACTAAAATGAACATTTTTCCAACCAAAACCGAAAATATCATAATAAATTAAGAAATAAATTTAGAGTTATTTTTCTATATTCTCTGTTTAACGTTCGGTTAACATAGAGTTCTTTAGAATATAATACGAACCTTAAAAAAACTTAAAAAGATTTTTTGAATACAAAAAAATAAGCTAGGAAACTGTTCAAATTTGTCTACAAAGCTACAGTTCCTAACTTTCTTACTTTTTATTTATGATGACGGAATAGTTTACTTTTTCCTGATCTTGGTCACCAGCTCCTTTAACTGCCTTTTTTAAACTCAGACAGCATTTTACCGATTGATTCACCCAGTTCTGGTAACCGTTTTTGGTCCAAAAGATTGAGAGTGCACCTAGAACGATGATAATCAATCCTGGAGCACTCGATATCACGTAAGATTCCCATTCTTTTCTCCTTTCATTTTTCTTTTTATCCTCCTGCTAATTACAATACTAAGCTCATAGAGCGAGATTAATGGAATTGTCATGGCTAGATCGCTAATAAAAATCAGCTGGTGTCAAAAATAACAGCGAGTACCAATAAAATAAAATAGGCATAACGTCTATAGGGTAACTAAGAGCCCTGGTCCAATCAAGCCGATCGACGTTAAAAAAAGCGATGATGACTGGCAATTCAAAAGATGAAGGCCAAAGGGATAGTTGTTTGAAAAACAAAAGGCTAAAAGTAGTTCTGCGCTGTTATTTGAGTTTCAAATAATCCTTCCCCAAGTCCTAAAAAGCACTTGAAGTAAAGGCAGGCGTTACAAAGTAAAATCAAAGGCTAGGCCAAGTAGAAAGCACTAGCTGGAATATAGGCAAAGATTGCTCTTGCTTCTTCGATTTTCAACCCTGGTTTGATAAAACTCCAAATCTGATAAACTGTAAAGGTAGCGTAATGGTAAAGGACATCAGACTCACTAAGCGCAAAATAAATCCACAAAAATATCATTTGGACCTAATACAATCAACTTTTTGATTAAAGGACTGAGTCAGGTAATAATAAAGCTGATCACGCAAACAATAAAAGCTCCACAGAAGACTATAGAAAAGCAGGCTATAACAGCAATGAATCTCTTTCTAAATTCTACCAAATGTTCAACGATTGTCAATTCTTTTTGTATCCATCTACTTTTCACCCTGTCTCAATGTGACAGCAAAACAATTATCAAAAAGACTAGCTGACTTCCTAAAACCTTCCCAACTTGGATAGATGCCCAAGAGGTCGATAGTGGGAAACCAGGCAATAAGTGGTTAGGGTGCCATATTGGTCAGCTGGAGGCATGTACGCTAACGCCTAGCATCTTGAAGGCAAGAGCATAAATCATCCACGTCAGTAGGAAGAAAAACCTTATGAGGTAGGAAAAATTGACTGGCCTTGTTCATCAGAAATGCAATAATCAGCAAGACTAACAAAGCTAGAGAAATACCTAGGATAAACTCAAAACGAGATATTCTCGGTAAAATTCCTACGTAAAAATAGAATGGTCTCTGCCCTTCACGAAAAACAGCCAGAAAACTAGAGCAAACATGGAAATGAAGGAACCTGTCTTGGTCTGAGTTTTTCATCTGCGAATCCATAAAGTCATTCCATTTTTGATCGAGGATTTTACTGTGAAGCCAGATACCGATCAAAATCATCATCGCTACTGCGAAAATACCAACAACTCCCTCGATGATTTCACGATTAGCTCCTGATGTTACAGCTGGAAAAGCAATTTGCAGTATAAATGCAATCACTAGACTCGCAGCTATTCCTGATAGTGCTCCACCATATACCCACTTGAGTCCTTTGCGCATCTTGGCTGCTTTTAGAGTTGTGACTAGGGCCATGACGATTAAGAGGGCCTCTACTCCTTCTCGTAGGAGAATGAGCATAGCATCAAAAGCATTGTAGCTTGCATTGGTATCAATTTGAGATAAATCCGCAATCAATTTTTCTAATTTTTCTTGATATTCCCTCTCACTTCCTGACCATGATTACAGGACTTTCGCTTTCCACTCGGGTGTATAGCGCAGGTTTGGTTGTTCTAACGGTTCCTTCAACTGTTGGCCAAATTGTAGATAAACTCTTTCATGGTAGCTGCCCTGCAGTCTGATCTCCGAATTTAAATTCTTCCAAAGCTTTTTGAGAAGCTCAATGCCGTCTTTGAGACTTAGATTGGAAGAAGTTTTCTCCACTTCTTTACCAGCTACGAAGTTATCAATGGCAGTTTTTAAGTCATTAAAAGAAGACTGGATAGCATTATAATCTGTCGGCTCCGTTTCGATACTACTCCGTAAGAAAGAGATAGCAGTTTCTACTTGACCATAATGACTTGTACTGTTGTCACGGACAACACTCTCATTAATCGTCCAAGTTGAATTCATCTTTTTATAGGCTTCTCGAATTTGCTCTATGTCTTTGGAAGAAATTGCCTTATCCAAAGTCTCAAAACGTGGTCTTTAAGCGACTAACAAGTTTTCCTTCTCCGCATTTAGATCTATTGGATTTTGTTCTTTTTCAAAAGCTAGAAGAGCAGAAGAGATTTGTGTCAAATTTTCTTCACTAATTTCCCTGAAAGAGCAAGTTTCTCCTTGACAACCCTTTCCAGCGTCCGAATCAGCATGTTCTACTTTTTCAAAATCCGTCGCCATTTCTCTAACCAGGGCCTTAGCTTCTTTCTGATTTCCATTTTTTAAAGCCTGAGAGGCATCCGTAATCTTCACAAAATAAGAACTTAGACTTTCCTTGGCACTAACAGGAGAAAAAGCTAACAAGAGAAAAGACAAAGCAAAAAGACAAATACTAGTCTTCCAATAATTTCTGACCAATATAGCCTCCTTTCTCTACTCCACCAAAGCAGGCAAAGAGACCGCTACCGATGTGGGTTACATACTCATTCATCTTGTCTGTAGCTCCGAGGTTGGTTTGAACCTTGATAAAATGATCTGGATCCTTTTGGAAAGAGATAAAGAGTAAACCAGTGTCAAATTGTCCAGTCTTATCATCAATCCCATCCGAGTATGAATAAGATCGTCGTAAAGAGTGGTATCTACACTCTTTGGCTAATCGAACATGCGAATCATCTGGTAAAAGACTCAGATCCACTTCATCAGAATTCATTCTTCTTGCCAAAGGGAGCACCACTTTCCTTGTAGCGACCAAGGTATTTTCTTGCTCTTCAAAGTTGGTTCGATCCCAAAGTATCGAGAAAACATCTGGATGCGGCGAACAGCCATGTGAGATCCATTTTCCATCCAGTCCTTGCTGTCAGCCCAGACAACACGATCAAAATCCTTCTCTTTGGTCACATTAGCAGTTCCGTCCTTGAAACCAAAAAGATTGCGCGGTGTCTCCAGACGATCTCCGATAGCAGCAAATCCAGATTGACTCCAACGGAGGGTCACCGCATTTCTCCCTTTACGGATAAGGTTTCGAATAGCATGAAAAGCAACTTGCTCGTCATCTGCACAAGCTTGGATAACAATATCTCCCCAGTATATCACGTAGCTGCTCTTTTGGGGAAGGGGGTAAATCCTTAAAAGTTTAGGACGTTTTTGCTCTAAATTCATCTTTTTCAGGAAACTAGCAGACACACAAAAAGTCAGCGTTAAACGATGATTTAGCCCACGGTTTCTCCAGTGTCACTCGGTGGCAAGAGGGCATTCTGACCATCTTTTTTGACCAATTCTCCTTCTACCAACTTGCTACTATAATCTGTCCAATCCTTGAACAGTTGGATAATCTTATCTTTATCTGTCGTATGCAAATCTAGGACAACAAAATAAATATTTTTTTGCATAGGGGTCGTGATACCCGCTTGGTGTTTCCCATAAAAGTCAATCTTTTCATTACCACGAGATCCTGTTTGTCTAACCCTGGGGTGCTAGCGGAGGCACCGGAGACTGCGCGTGCTACCCAGCACCTCAATACCCGCTAGAAATTCTCGACGGTCCATTTTTCTCATTTTCGTCTTTCTTAGTCACACTGCTTATTCTCCATCAAAGTGCCCATTTGTGATAGAGGTTCACCAAGTTTTGTCACGGCTAATGAATTCTTTAGTGTCTTCTTTTGTCAAATCTGTATAGAGTTTGTAGTGTTCCTTGTCTGTCATATGTTTGTCCAACAAGCTATTAACAGATTTGAAATCAGCTTCTAATTCTTTAACTAGGTCAGCATCTGATTTTTCTAGTAAAGGTTTAAAGAGTTGGAAAATCTTCTCAGCACCCTCGATATTAGCACGAAAATCGTACAAATCTGTATGAGTGAATTTCCTCTTCACCGGTAATCTTGCTTCTTGCCATTAAGCAAGTCAACTGCTCCAGTCAACATAATCTTGTGATCTACTTCAACAGTCGCTACCTTAGCCTTCAACTCTTTGATATCGTTGACTAATTGTTCCCCATAACTTTCAGTTCCTTAGTTGTGTTTTCTTCCCAGAGGATTCGTTCGATACGGTGAAACCAGACCAACCTTCCTCAGTCT
>BNJV01000320.1_pt1 | contig 226227 bp, 275 predicted proteins | sample 8540591 | NCBI WGS metagenome assembly BNJV01 (sample SAMD00202457, study PRJDB9452) | human saliva metagenome | host: Homo sapiens
CGGCTGGCGGCCACGCATCACAGTTGGTTAACACCGTACTTCGAGCATGTTAAAACGAGGTGAGTTCAGCTCATATCGAGTGAGGCGGGGATGAAAGTTACGCAACTGGCTTCAGTCGGTTAATCATGACATTAGCGTTACGCCCATGTTGACGGGCCAAACAGTAAAGTTCAGCAGTATTTGGTAGCGACAATTCTTTTCACAGTTGCTCGCCCAAGCGATGCGCAGAGCTGACGTTAACGACGCGAACCGTCGGTTGCGAATACTTCAGGCGACGACGATTTGGCATGACCATGACTGGCGCCAGAAACAGCGAGCACGACCCATCGCATTCTCAAACCAACGATCATAACGTCGAGTTGCACCGGTCGGCGAATCAACGATGAAAGCCGAAATGAACAACGCCTGAACAGAAGAGTTCGTCATTTATCGAAACATCTATGTCTTCATGACACGGTTGAATGAACGATTAGCCCCACAGCACGGCCCAAACGAAAGTCGTCAGGAAGGTCATATCACCAACACCGCACATTTTGTTCGACGAATATCACGACGCCGAATTAGGAACGAAATGCCTGATATCCACCGATATTCGAACGATCAAACGATTAAATCATCATTCACCGCATGACAACAGCCGACAGATATTAAACACATGTTTGAATGAACAAAGACATCAATACCCATATCTTTCGTTTTGAATGGTATCGCAGAAATTGAGCAGCAACAAAGAGCCTACCGGGTTACTTTCGCATCGACATGGTCTCATCAGGCAGACGGTCACCGTGATTTATGCCGTGTCAAAACAAGAAACATTACAGAATGAGGCTGAGCCAAAGAACACTGAATATTAGAAAACGAACTCAGCGGATTACGAACGACCAGTTCGCGTCAGCCAGGCAACGTCATCAAAGACCGCGGGGTCCGAAAGCGATCGAACGGCCTGCCGTCTACGGACGACTGGCGAACAATCGTCAGTTACATTATCACCATCAGCGCATTGTCAATTTCGCGGCTGAATGCCCAACGACGTCAAGCGCGTTCAACCGAGCACATAACGTGCCATTAGATTTAGAACATGTTTCATCATGATTCTGTTACGCAATCAAAACAGAAACACGACGTCAACGGCACGAACCACGAAAAATCACTTGAACGGTCTGTTTGATACACCAACAGTAGTGACGAACTATCGAAAACATAACAGCGTCGAAGATTCGCCGCGAGCACCGAAATTACCGAAGCAGTGAAACAAACGAAAAACTTCCGTTATTACCAGAATACAGCGTTAAACGATTGCTGAAAGTAGCGACGCGACAGCAGAACAGCGGGTGACAAAGAGTCGCAGTTCAGCGTCGAGGAGATTATACTGTAACGTCGACGCCGGCTTCGTTTCAACTTTAATGCATGTAGCCGAACAATCACCTGTAATGTTTGTTGCACTTGACGAGCAGCGATGTTATGAACACACAGCGTGACGGATAGCGATGAACAGCGAGCGTCTGCCATTTAAATCTCGACAGCATGACGCCAATTATGCCATATTAAAAGAACTTGTTATTAACGACGGAGCAGAACAATATCAATCGCACGTTTGAAAGGATGAATCGAGGTCAGCCGTCACGAATCGTTGAACGACTCCACCAATCATCACATTTACAGCGGTGAATGACGGAAAATTATTTAGCATATCCGGAAAATTGCAAGGAGAATGAACTTAGACACAGAAGGACAACAAAGTCATTAAACAGGAGAACCTACTATCAGCACACAGATCGTCGAGCATGGCCTGGATTTAGGTATATAGCAAGACTATCTATCAGGTTTGTCATTCAAGAGTTGGTTACGGTCAACATACATCTGCCCTTTTACACTGCACAGCATGGTGATAAAGCCGACCGTTACGGAAAGAATCATCACTTAGTCCGAACGCATCAAAGCTCACAACGCAACCGCCCCGTGTCAAAAACGCAATCGAGGGTTTGGTAACGAACATTACGCAGCGGCTCAGTAACACGGCGGAGAACGTGAACTTCAGACGAGTGACGAAGCGCCGAGTCGTCAGCATACACGGCGCCCGTCGAGTACCCCCCGGATTTGGGCAATAAACTGGACAACATGTCGAACTATCGACAAAAACGAAGACACCGCAGAGCCCCCAACTGGCTGCAGTTTGCCGAGACACTGAACATTTAGCCGGCCTGCACCGCGTGACCGTACGCATTGTATTTCCATGGTCTCGGATAATCCGTAAATTAGCAACCTTCTCGACTCCATAGCGCGAACTGCTTGCCGTTACTGTGAGCATGTCGACCGCAATAATCGCTATCTATATGCATGTGAGCTTTTGCGCCCATCTCAATCAGAACGAGCGAGTGAGTCGATCCATAAATTTCAATCACGCATATGAAAATGAATGACGAGCAAGATTGAGTTGGGGCAGTTTGGCGGAATAATTCAAGATGATAAATTATTAAACAAGTACGTTATTTACGGAAACAACTGAATGAGTACATAATGTTAAACCGCCTTCAAGAAAATTGCGGTTACGATGGCAATGAAGTGACTCCCTGGAGAATAGCGGTGACGGGCTCAGCAGCCATCAAACAGAAAAGGAGCCGATACATTACCGAATACAGAATTTCATAACAGTCCGTAGAATACGCAAGCCCGCCGAAAGTGATTTGTCATCTCGTCATCTGGTCACTACAATTTCGCGTTCCTTAACACCGACCGTTGCCCGGTGATAGCTGTGGCTCAGCCGTAAAAGATGAAAATAAAGATCTGGCGATGTAGTAACGCACTATTTGCCCCATCAACGATACGTTATATTTCAGCGCTTAACAGGAGTAATGGTTTGTGAAGAGTTCGTCAGTGGGTCAGCCCATGATATAGTTACAACAGCAACAGTTTATCGGTCATCATCGCCGACGATTTTAATCACCGCGATTACGCGACGATGATTTCAGTGTCAACAAGCGAATGAGTTGCTGAAGCGACTAAAAGAACAAGAACAGTAATGATGTTATGAGAACAATCACCAGTGGTTGCGAGCAAAGAGTTACATGAATATAACGACGATGGGTTCATTGCAAGATCGCATTGAAACATCAGTTGTTCATTCAGGCGATTGAGCCTGAGCTGCGACAGCCTTAGGTCTGCATGTACTCACGCTTACACGACGACGGCGGATTATTACACAGATGAACACGACTCCTGAAGATAACAGACACCATCCATTTCGACGAGCTTTCATCAATCAAGACATACATAGATCGGCAGCTGGCCACGATGAGACCATGCCAGTGACAAAAATGGCGCGATCAGGCCTCACGGTGCCTCGGACATTACCGTAGTCGGAAGGTCAACGAGGGCGATGGCTATCAGCCTAGTGGCGAGTCCGACCGTCACTGGGGCTCCTGAGAGGTATGTCAAAAGCTACCGTAACCGTAACGTTAAAATCGACGTACCACCGGAACCGAGAGATGGCATTTTACCCGGCCTCGTGCCTGTTACCGATTTAACGGATTGGTTACAGAGTTAGCCTCGATATTCAGCGATACTTTGGGTCTCCAGATGTTCAGTAGTTCACCGCACGGTCATCCTCTGCTCTAGCTGGTGGAATGATGTCTGTGATCTCAGCGTGGTAAGAGTCGTCGATGTTGCGGAGGTTCGCGAGCCAGATGATTGCGTCGATATATCTCACAGTGTCTTCGCATTGGCACCGTTTGTCGATCAAGTAGCAACTGCGATACGAATGAGAATAATGAACGGACACCGGGTAGTCGATCGAAGAGCGATGGATCAGACGACTGGTTGGCGCGCGTCATACGCTGGTCGATAGCGTAGTCGCGAGAGCCTGCGTGCGCAAGCAGCCTGCGGTGCCCAGCCCAGAGCCAGACGACGCACGATGCCCACAATTCCAGATACCGCTTCCGCGAGATTCCCGAGCCAGACAAACATCACCTGGCAACACGCATTGTCAACAGTGTTTGTTGCAAAGAATTGAAACGACGAACCCTTCGAGCCGGACATACTCACGCCAAACTGTTGCCCACTGTCTCACCCAGTGATGATCATGCGGTCACATCAAGAGACCAGGCCATTCATCCGATCATGCATTGGGGCACCAACAGTTACTGTTATTGCCACTGATTTCGGCTTGTTGCACAGTACACGGACTGAGCGGGCATTTGACCACGCATTGCTGTCAAGGAGCAGCAACGTAACGATAAGCGGACCACATTGAGGTTAACACGACACCGGACTTCGTGGCAAGAGCGAAATGCATCCATGGAATGACAAGCCGAGAACAAACAGCTGGATGTACTCATTATTTAGTACAATATATTGAAATATCGCTACGGAATGACAAAATATCGTGAGTACTACTGAAGCGAAAACAACAGCACAATAATTCTGATTTTCAGATTGCGGAGACAGATTGAAAAAGAAAAATGAAAGCCGAGAGCTGGCGAGCGAACCGAATAAATGGACATCGCCCGAACCGGCTTCAACGCCAGCGCCGTCGGCTTGCATCAACATCTCATTCGCATCGACGGAGCGGCGGTCCGCGGTTTCACCGAAGTCTCGATGCGTGAAATGCAAAAACACGCTCAACGTTGCCGAAGAAAGCGAAATCAGCGAAAAAGAAACGCCGCGGCGTGAACAGAACATTGGCAGCGAAAGCGACATCGATATTAACTGCCGACAGAGCTTTTGACCTCACCGATTGAAAAACAGCGATTTAGATTTGAGTTTGCTCGCAATCAACGTCAGTATCAACGACAGTATAAGAAGTCTGCCAGAACGACGGAACATATCACGATTGCCAAATAGAGCACGATTGACGAGGTGAAGACAATACCATATTGCTGGGGCCCGATGAAATTAGCAGTACATTAACCAGCAGAATGCCCGATAACAGGTCAAATGGAATACAGCGCGGTTGCGTTCAGGTTCGATCGTTTGCCATGAGCACCGTATTGTTGCCGTCGAAATTACCGTTGGGTCATCATACCGCGTTCATGTGCCAGCGGTAATGTCAGCTCATAACGGTGAGGCACATGATATACCAGATTCAATCAAAATCATTCATTTTGCCGAAAATTTAACACCGCGAGTGTTTATTACGGAAAACGTTAGAGCTACCGTCGAACATTGACCAGAATAACGAGCGTGAACAATTATTTTATTGAAATATTGGCAAGCAGATTCCACTGTTCTTTTAGTTTGTAGTTCGCATCAACAGGGCGAATGTTATGGTCATCAGCGATAATCGAGGAGATGAAAGTTATTATAAACTGGCTGAGAAGATTTGAAGCGTGAGATATTCACCCTGAATCTCGGCAGTCTGATACAGTGAAGAAAGTTGACCGTTACTATGGATTCGATGACGGCCGCGTTTATCACGTTTGATGTGATTGCTCAGATAAATGAGTTGCGGTTGAATTATTAGAGACATTGAAGTCCGTCTCACTATTCAATTAAAGTCGTTAATATCAACAAATTGTTTATATTGGGAGCCCCACACCAGCGTTATGATTGGTCGTCGTTTCGATGAGTATGATCGCACACTGAAACATATCGCATGTTTGCCGCCGAGTTAGACATTGGTCATCGCAATGGCACACGATATTGATTGATGCGCGTACTGAACAAAGAACATTGGCGATTATCTGGCTTATGACAAAGACATGACGTGTTGGGAGCCGCCGAGCATGGCGACGATAAATTGCCCAGCTTGGGCAAGCGATGAAAGCGATGCGTCGAGAAACAACATGGAATCGATGAACAGCTGGCCTATTAAAAGTTCACAAAAAGAGGTGCTTTTACGTTTACGAATGGCCACCATTATAGTTCACCACAATTCCCAAGTAAGATATTACTTGTCTTTTCTCTTCATTCAATGTCAAGAGCTAATTTCGCACTTCATTCGTCTGCATCATTACATCAATGGCACTGAATTGCAGAGATAAGAAATGTTTAATTGAGAGATGCCCAATTCGAATAAACATAATTGTCATTCACGACGGTGGTTGCAAAGCGGCAACATGAAATATTGAATGATTTATTGCGGATGACGACGGTCAAAATTATCATCGAATTGGCGGTGAGACATGGTAAATCACAATCAACAGACACGAAACGAATGTCGCGGAAAAACACCAGCGAGACGTTGGCCGACATCATTTCGAATATCCGGATTGCGAAAGCATTTATAGCAAACAAAATGATGGAGACGTTGCACGAAAGCCTGTCACATCAACACAGTCCCAACATGCCGAAAGACTTTCAGCATGAGATCGAAAAACTTACGAAATGAAAGATGAACCGTTCATTTCGCTTCGCCCGGACGATGCGTTCAACTGCCGACCAGAGCTGCACCACCGCAGGCGGAGTCACAACATTCCGCACAGCGACCTGCTGCTAAATCATCAAAGATGTTATCCGATTTGGGCACAGATATCTGAAACCGTTGCTACATGGTTGGCAATGTCGAGAAATTGTCTCACCAGCATGCACAGACCCACGATTGCGCCGACTGGGAGCGAACAAACACAGTATTATCTTTTGACCCAGACAGCAGATAAGCACTGGCCAGATTTGGTAATCACAACACAGAGAGCGCCCCGCGTATTATTTAGCACCAGCCGCCCGTTTAGGTCAGCACGCATAGACACCGATGTTATCTCGGTTTGCGATTTCGATCACCAGGCGCACACAGTCGGGAGAGGCCCAGCATAACAAGAATTATGTTCGTGAAGTCGCCAACATGGTGGTTTGATGTTGGACAGACCAGTCGGTCAATGCCGACCAGAAGCCAGACGTAACTGTTATTTAGCAACGAAACACGAAACACGACACCACGAGCCGACTCTCGACAGTTCTCGTTGAAATTCTAGTTATTTTGCATTATTAGTCTGTCTCGACACCACCTCACCCCAACATTCAAATGTTTTAAACGAAAGCAAACAGTGTCGCGTGCTGACTGGAGAAGCTGAAAAGATGCGAGTCTCACGAAAGTTAGTCGCTTGAAACGAGCCGACGGTCGATCAGGCTCCAGAATGCGTGCACAGTCGCGCACAGCCGGATCAGTTGTCATGATATCTCGACCCACCGTCCCATCGCCGGCATTTTTTAATGAATATTTATAGAAATTTTATTAAATTTAATTAAAATTATTCATAAATTTTATACGCAATAAAAATTTATTCAAAATTTTTAATCAAATAGAAAGCTTGACAAATTGAAAAATTTATATACTGATTTCAGAATTGAAATCAGTATAAATAAATTTTTATCAATTTGTCAAGCTTTATTTGATTAAAAATTTGAATAAATTTTTATGTATATATAATTTATGAATAATTTTAATTAAATTTAATAAAATTTATAAAATTCATATAAAATGCCAGCGTGGGACAGTGGGTCAGAATTGTCTGACAACGACCGTGACCGCTTGTGAGTGTGCGCACATTCTGAACAATCGTTCGTTAGTGTTTTCGTGACTCTTGTGAGATGCAGAACATCTTTTCAGCTCTCCAGTCAAGAACACACTGACGCTTTTGTTCGTTTAAAATTTATTTGGAATATTTAGAATTGAGTGAATTGTCAGACAATTCTAATGTCCTACCCAAAATCTGCTTCGGTTTCTAGCGACATTCTGAATATCAAAGTCAACATCATTGATTAATCGTCTTCGATGATTTCGATTGCCATAAATAGCAACATTACATCTAACTTCTGAGTCAGTATCATTGACCAACTGAGTCCTGTGCTTATCGTTACCATATTTAGCGACTTCCACACGAACGTAAGAATTCTTGTTATATACTAAGATATCTCTATTTTTGTGTGCACCACGTTTAGCCACCTCTCTCCTAATGGTGGGGTCAGAGTCATAAACCAAGATAGCATGGTGTCTATGCGTACCAAATTTTACAACCCCTAAACGAACGACTGGGTCTTCATCATACACTAAGACATCTCTGTGTTTGTGATTACCAAATCTAGCCAATTGTTGTCTTACTATCCAGTCTGGGTCACTAACCAAGATATCTCTGTGTTTATTCGCTCCAAATTCAGCCACAATCATTCGGTCTATTACATGTAATTGTTGAATCATTTCATCAGTGACCTTATTACAACCATACACTATAGCTTGAAGTTTCGAATATCTAGTACCCAAATCCCATAGTTCACTTGCTCTTAATTCTCGAATAATTTTAATTTTATTAGTTGCTAACTTGGAGTCCTTCTGTGCGAAATCATCGATGTTACCTAGTAACTCCACCTCACAAATTCGAGTCCCACGTCCTAAGTCATAATAGTTGAACACATCATCGAATTTCGTGCAAGCATGAAATCCTTTCTCACAAATGATTGGTTCATCTTTCATTTCATAAGTTTTTCCAATCTCATACTGAAAATCTCAGCATGTTAGGTTTGTGTTGAATGCTTTGTAGGCTTTCATTTTACAGCAGTCCTCTCTCCATCAATTTTTGTTTAACTTTCTCATGTACTTTCACCAATCCCGGATTGTTCGAGTAAATCTCAGCCAACGTCTCGCTAAGTGTTTTTCCACAACATTCCGTTTCAATATCTATTAATTGTGATTTACCATGTCTCACCACCAATTCAGTGATAGATTTTGACCCATCGTCCGCAAATAAATCATTCAATAATTTCATGTTACCACTTTTTAGCATACGGTCATGAATTGTTAATTTATGTTTGATTGTTTCTTTAGTACTCAATTTGAACATCCTCTCAATTAAACATGTTTCTTATCTCTACAATTTAATTATACCACATTAGTGTAATGAGTACAGACTTGAATTAAATTGCGAGAATTGTCTGACAATTTAATTGAAAGAAAAAGACAAGTAATATCTTACTTGCCTAAATGCAGTTGTAGTGAACTATAATATTGATTAACCATTCATAGAACGCTCCACGTACTGTCTTACACATGAACTTTTGTCATTAGCTAACAAGTTTCTGTGTTCATCAGTTCCATATTGTGCTACTACTTCTCGTACATCAGCACTTTCATCGCTTACTAAAATATCACGTTGTTTATCGTCACCATACTCAGCGACAACCATTTGTACATCCTTGTCTTTATCATAAACCAAGATGTCCTTGTGTTCTTTTGTTCCAAATTGAGCTAAAACTCTACGCACATCCCAATCAACATCGTGTACTAAACCGTTGCGATATTAGTCTGCTCCTAACTCAGCAACAAGCATACGATAGTATGGTTTCAATTGTGCAATCATCTCATCAGAAATTTCGGCTGAACCAATCATAGCAGCTTTAGTGATTGCGCCCGGAGTTCCAATTTCTAAGAAGTCCCCTAATTCTAACTCTCGTACAATTTTAATTTTATTAGTAGCAACTTTAGTTGAATAAATTGAGACAGACTCAATGTCTCCTAATAGTTCAACTTCACAGACTCGACTATCTGGTGTCACATCATCATAATCAAACATGTCATCAAAATACGTACATGCATCGAATCCATAAGTAACCAATTTCGACTTTCTCTTCACTGTATAAGTTTCACCAAGTTCAAATTGAACATCCTCACACTTCAAATCTTTATCAAATAGTTTATATGCTTTCATTTTGTGACATCTCCTCGATTCAATGATTATTTTATCGCTACAATTTTATTATAACACATTCGTATATTGAGTACAGACCTAAACTAAAAAAGACAAGTAGAATCCTACTTGCCCAATATTTCCAATAAATAATTATTCACAGCTCGTTCAATCTCTGAATCCAATGAGACTCGATGGCCGTAAGCTCTAACTTGTTTTTCCATGTCAATGTACTCGTAATTGTTAAATTTTCCAATATACTCAGAAATAGATGATTTTGAAGTTGAATCTAGTATATCATGTACCTCTGATTTATGAGCTGACATTACCGCTAGTAACATGAACACTGAGTACATGATGACCCAACTTCCCACACTAACAATCCAGTCACCTTCCATTTTAGTGAATTTCGACAACAACCATGCAATTGCTCATAACCCAAACCCAATCAGAAGACCTAGACACAACCACTTGTAATATTCCATTTGATGTGAGTATCGAACATTCACGTATAGTTGTGGATTTACTTTTTCTATAATTTCATGAATTTTGCTAATGTAATTATTCATTATCACTTCACCTCATTTATCAATCGTGCTCTAATTTTTGTCAATCGTGAGCAAAACTCGTTGCGTGTTAAAATCGTTTCTGACGGATTTTTCTTACCAATACTATGTGTTAGTACAGCGTTATGAGTTGCGAGCAAAGCTCGTCTAAATCCGCTGTTTTCAGATAGTGAGTCAAAAGCTCTATCCAACAATTCTTGGTACTCGTCACTATGTCGGTCAATAACTTTTCCTTGCCAATACAATTTCTGTTCACGCCACCAACGTTTCTTTTTCCTTTGAATTTCGCTTTCTTCCCAACTAACGTGCAAACATGTTTTTGCATTTCCACGTCCGAAAATTTCAATGATTGTAAAAACCCTTCCATGGATGCACATTCCACTCCGTCAATTACGAATGAATGTGGTGCAAAATTCGATAACGCTGCTGATGGATAGCCAGTTCCAGAACTGATGTCCATTTATTCCAGTTCTCCTTTCTATCTCAACTTTTCAATTTTTTTCTTTTCAATCTATCTCCACAATAATCTAAAAATCAAATTAGTTGTTGCTTTATTGTTTTCCTTCAAGTAGTACTCACGATGTTTGTCATTTCCATGCTTGATAATTTCAATGCAAACATACCAATCGTTGTTATCCAATAACATTGTTCTCAACTTATCGTTTCCATGAATCGCAATTTCAACTCTCACCACAGAGTCAGTGTCATTAATTAGCCACTCTCAATGTGAATTATCTCCATATGTTGCAATTGCTTTTTCTCACTTGACAACTATCATCATTGATTAAATGCCATCTATTAGTCCGTGTACCATAAGTTGCAACAAATTTTTCGTGTTAAATCATGAACGCTATGCTCCAATATGTTAAAATATTTAGTTCCAGTGAATCCATAAATGATTGGTACTAGTGCATAATCCATAGATGAATGTACAATCTCTCCAATGTATTCACATAATCCCGGTCTGTCCACGTTTTGAACGTACGACAACAATTTAGCGTAAATATAATCCAACTCGAAAAGTTCATCGTTTGTCAATTCTTTTACAACTCGTATCTTATTTGTAAATACGTATTTACCAAAACAATCTTTGTCTATAGCTCTAAGAATCTCAATCTCATAAACTTTAGTATCTGGAATTATATTAAACCTCAATGCATCATCTATCGAGTAATAAACCTTGTATCCATAACTCGACTCCACCCTCGGCAAACCTTTTACCTTGCAAGTCTCACTGACTACATATCGATATGTGTAACTAGCAACATAACCAATCATCACAATTCCATCCTTTCTTCAATCTCAACTTCTACATTGTCAAATTCATTATTCTCATTCAATGTGTAAATGATACTGTCAACAAGTTTACTTTCACAATCAATAAACTTAATTTTCTTAATCTGAGAACCTGTGAATATATCTCGACACGACACGTAATCATCTAATACACTTGAACCTCCACAACCGTCGAAGCAAACCTCTACCACACTGGAATTCACGAACATCTCTGTCATTTCCACAAACCTAGAACCTTTGAAATGAGTTGACTTGATACGTGAATTTGCAAACATCTGATTTGCGAAAAGAACATCACTAGTTATCGAAATTTCTTCTATGTGTCCATTAAATCGAGTATCTTCAAATGTTTTAATTGCGTTAAAGATACCATCACTACTCAATTTCCAGTTAGTACTTGTCAATTTAACGTTACAGTTTTTGAATAGCTTTGACATACCTCTCAAATTTGTTAGTAAATTCGGATTCACCACTAAAACGTCGCCATCATTTACGAATCGTTGAATACCTTCCGACCACAGTGTGTAGAATTTTTCGTAAGACTCCGGAATTTTAATCCATATGCAATTTTTGTCTACTTCAACATAGTCCTCATCATGTACGAAAATATACCAATCTATATACTTATCTTGATGATTGTGTAGAAACTCATCCAAGTCGTTCAAATTGTCATCTGTTATCTTCAAAGTCATGTTCCATCCCCTATTCTAGTATAATAATCCTCATCATCATTATAGCGTAAGTACACATGAAGTACAGACCTAAAATAAAAAGCTAATGTCCACTCACTAGCTCAAAATCATCGCCTAATTAGACAACTTTGTTGTTTTCAATGCGATGCTACAATAGTTACATCGTCATTATTATTCATGTAACTTCTTTTTGCTCACAACCACTTCATTGATTGTTCTCATAACATCATTATATTTAACTTCTTGTTCTTTGGTCAACTTGTAGCTCGATTTCGCTGTTGTTAATTTTTTCAAAATCATCATCACTTGTGTCCACTAATTGATTATACAAATCTGTCAACGATTGTTGATGTACGTCATATTGTTGTTGTAACTCTCTATCATGACTGACCACATTTGAAACGAACTCTTGTCCTAAACCCTCAGTCATTACTCCTGTTAAAACACTAAATACTAACGCTATCGACATTGATAAGAACCAAATAGGTGCATTACTACTATCGCTAGAATCTTTTATTTCATCTTTTACAGCTGAGTACATAGCTATCACCGGAGTAGCTGAGAGAAATCCCAGTATTAAAGACGCAAATTATAGTAATTAAGACAGTAGCTTGAGATGAAAATAAATCCCACTTCGAAGCGGGAGCACCTTGAACGACTTGCGATAATTCTTCTAGTTTGTTTATAAATTCTGTATGATTCAATGTGTATCAATCCTTTCTGTTTTGATTAGCTTCTTAAATGAGTTGTATCACCACTCTATATTCTCAAAGTCGCTTGTTACTTACATCGTAACCACAATTTTCTTAAAACTAGTTTAACATTATGTACTCATTTTCCAATTGTTTCCATTAAATGCTTATTAACTTGTTTAATGGTTTTATCATCACTGCTTAGATTATTTCCATATAATTTTACTAACCTCTCCAATCTCGAGTACTCTTAGTCATTCATTTCATATACGTAGTTAGAAATTGCCACGTTCGACTCTCTACTCAGCTCATTCTGAATTAAAGATGGGCACAAAACCATACATATCGTCATGATTATTGCAGTCGACATACTCACAATAGCAACCAAAATTGAAGTTCCTTTTATAAAATCAGAAAATTTACTAATTTTACCCAGATTATCCGAAACCATAAATACAATACATGCAATTAGTGTCACAAGTACTCCGACCAACCCTACATGTTTGAATGTCTCAATAAAACCATCTGTAGTTGGGGGAATCACAGTGTCTTTAATTTTTGTCAATAGTTCAATATATTTATCCAATTTTATTACCTCCAAATCGAAGTGTACTCTCGACAAACATCATGTATAATACGTAACAACTCAGCATATTTTTCTTCATCCTCATCTGAAAGTTCACACATTCTCCACCATGTTACTAATTGCTTCATGTGTTCGTTACCATCCTCGATGATTGCGTTTTTGATTACAGAATGATTTACGTTGTAAACTTTGTCACGTTCGTTTCGTGATAGTTCTCCATAACGGTCAGCTTTATCACCATACTTTATTACGAAATATAAAAAACCAAATGCTACTAATATTACAACCATAGCACCAACTCTTGAATAATGTGCTACAAATACAATCGATAGTGCCACTGCTATACCTATAAATCCAAATATACTCGACAGTCTATTGTACTTGTCATGGGATTCTCTATATTTAATGACTTTATTTTTGTCAACTACTGTATCTAAGTTCATTTCTCCTTGCAATTTTTCCAGATATGCTAAATAATTTTCCATCATTTCACCACTTCTTAAATGTCATGATAATTGAAACAAATCGTTCTAACAATTCGTAACAACTCATGATATTTCGATTCATCAGTCTTACTCAAAACGCACATTTCATCCCAAGCTCTCAGTTGTCTTAATTGTTCTACTCCATCGTTAATAATAAGTTCTTTAATATGCTTATAGTTAGCATCATATACTTTATCAGATTCCGTGTTAGCAAGTTTTCTATATTCATCACTTCTATCCATCACATATGTGTTCACTAACATCGCTATAAATCCAAGTACAACAAACATTACAAAAATTCCAATTGTTTCCAACTTCACATACATTAAAGAAGTTAGAAAACAAGCCAACATCGTGATTTTAGTATAATCTCCTCGACTAGACCACGTGTCTCTTTTGTCCACCCACTCTGATACCTTATCATAATCTACTTCACTTCCAATAATCATTTCTTGCTGTAATTTCTCTAAATATGCTAAATAGTTTTCATTTATTTCCACTACTTTCAATAATTTCAAAGTCCACTCGCAACGAACGAATCACTTCCAGTACATATTTATATTTCAATAGTTCATCCTCTGTTAGTGCGTATAAACGTTCCCATTCAAATAATTTTTTCATGGATTCATTACCGTTGTTGATAATCGTATTTCTAACAATTGCATAACTAGAATCCACTGATGAAGCGTATTCTAAATCTAATAGCACATTATAATACTCAATTGACTTACTTGCTGCAACTGTCGACAATACCCACGACAATACACACATCATTCCAACCACAAGTGGCGTCAACCAAGTACCTTGATGGTGATAGTAATAATCCGCTATAGTAACAATTGTTCCACCAATCGACAAAATCCCTGTCAATAGACTTAACCAAAACGTTCAATCCCATAACAGTTTACGGTCTTTGATAATAGTTGCCCTAGCTGACTTGAAGATAATCTCGTTCATGTCCACTCTTAAGTTCAATTTTTCTAAATATTCCAAGTATTCTTTCATTTTAATAACCTCATTTCTACATAATATTTCTTATTTTTATTTTAACATAAATCCTAATTTGAGTACATAGTCTACCTGTTAATTTAGGATATAATATCGTGCAAAAATGTTATTAAATCTTTAGTACACCTCAAATTTCTGCAAGTACCATTTCAAAACAAAAAGATACTCGTGTGAGTGTCTTTTTGACATTCATTCAAACATATGTTTTAATATCTAATCAATATTTATCATGTGATTTCGGTCTAGTTAATTGATTTAACTCATTTACAGTCGATTTCCAAGTCTCGAATTCCGTTCTCCAATTTGGATTTTCTGGTTCTAATTCAACATCCATGATGTATCGATTAAATGTCTGAGTGATATTTGGGTAATACTTATTACTTCTAACAACTTTCGTTTCAGTACGTGCAATACTAATCACTTTTAATTTAATATCATTTATTCTCAACCATGTCATAAAAGGTGACACATTATCCGTTTCGATGTCCGTGTAACGAACTCTTGTATTCCAAACATTGTTCATTTCAGCTTTCACATCATTCTTGGTTATGCGCCATTCCCAATTACTATCAACATATTTATAATCGATTGGATTTGAAACCGAGTACCAATCAGTCGATGCTCCACTGTTTCTAACACCAATCTCATAGTCGATACCAGAATCATCGTCACCTAAGTGATATAACTCTTGTTTTGAAATCACGTCTGAACTCACGTCGTTCCACAACACTACAATGTCTCTTTTATCGCTTAAATGAAAACTAGCTATAAAAGAAATTATCGCTACTATAAATACTACTAGACTTTACTTTCTTTAGCCACGTCCAACATAAAACATATAGCACCTAGTATCATAATTGTAACTACAACCCCAAAACTTAATAGTTGCATGCTGTCCCACTCACTCGATGTCGCAAACACAGACTCACCTCGTGTTTTAACATACTCAAGTACGGTGTTAACCAACTCGTAATTACGCATGAAAACACCACAAGCGATAGCAGATATCGTTAAAAGTCCACCAAAAACAATAACAGCTCGTGTTGATTTTATAAATCCAATAGCCAAACTAATTACAAATATCACAGCAACAGCACCATACATTATCATAATCTCAAGCATTAGTTAGTGTCCTCCTTTTGCGATTTCGTCAAACTTTCTAAGTCGTTGACCGTAGTTTTATAATTTTCATAACGTTCTTTCCATTCTGAGTTAGCAAGTTCTAACGTCACTACCAACTTAGTATTCGTATGTTGTTTAACATACTCTGAGTATTTCACATCTTCAAATGTTTCATTATATACAACTCGTTTAATTTCTACAACTTTAACTTTCGTTGGATATTGTTTCATCCATTCGAAAATTTCCTCATCCTTGTCAATTCCATTGAATACAATGTCAAGTTCGTTGTAATCCTCAACTTCACGAGAGATGCCATTTTTCTCTGCAAAAATTTTACTAGTTGTTGATAAACCTTTAAAATCAAATGGTTCAGTAAGCTTGATAATATTATTGTCGTCTGTATACGTAAATGTCACATTTAGATTATTCTCGTAAATGACAGTCTCAGATTGCACGGTAGAAGATTGTAATTTAAAATCACTCGGTTTTCTAATAAAAGCAGCACTACTTAAATAGAACATTAATAGTACTATGACACCCGACCATCCAATAGAAATATTACTCGGTCTTGGTTCATTCGATAACGCTAATAGAGATAATAAAAACACACCTACAACTGCAAACCCAACTAGACTTTCCTTCACACCATCAATACTCAACCCACTCTCAATCAGACAGTGAAACTCACTATTAATCCACTTGCTCGTAACCCAACCACAAATCACACCGATTACCGTACTAAGTAACAATAATTTCACACGACCATCCCTATCATCCTGTGCAAATGAGAAAGCAACCATTAACACAGCAACAATAAATGCTCCCACAACGAATGCTCCAGTATCCATCTACTCACCTTCTCCCCAATCATCGATTCCAAATTTTTCACAACCCCAAATATGAACTTGTGAGAATTTATTAGCTAAAATCGAGCCAACGATTAAAGTACCTACAGTAACACCAAATCGGATTGCAAATGAATCCATTATAAATGGATTTAATAACTGGAATACATATATCCCAACTAGTACAATTCCAACAATCAATGTAAACTCAAGAAGTGCGAGCTTCAAAAATCCGACTACATGATTCATTTCATTTCGTGCGAAACCCTTACGTTTTTCACGTTCTAAGATTTTTAAAATTTTTTGTTCAGTTTGTCTTTCCATTTTAATTACCTTTCTTTATTATAATATCATATACTTTAATAGTAACCGTAATCGCAACTACCCAACACACAACTGGTGTAATCACTAGTCCTACTCCTAGAGGAATACCTAAATCTTTATAATTATTTACATAGACTACTAAGAATAGCAAAATTGACCATGTGAACAATAACCAAGAAATCACCAAACCACTAAAATGTAAACATATAGACATACAATTCTCAAAAATGTCATTCCAATCTTCTCTAGTCATCACAATGTACCAATTTTATTCTTTCTTTGAAATTTCATTAATTGCCAAATTACAATCGATTGAATAATGAAAGTTGTAACAATTACAATTGGTGCTTTAGACCAATTCAAGATTAGTACCAACTCATTTAATGTCACATCTAACGACATCGCAAAACCCAATGATAATCCAGCTATGAGTAAGAAAATACCAATTAGATGTAACGATTCTCTTACAATCGTATTGCTACTTTTTACTTTCATTCTATTTTTACAAATAGATTCTAATTTATAACCCAATTCCATGTACAATCATTCCTTTCGTGAATTGTTTCACAATCTTTCTATATTCTAGAAAGCTTCGTGTCCTAGTTCTTTTTCGTATTCCTTAAACAAGTCAATGATATGTGTATTTTTCAACTTATCAAAACTTTGTTTCTCGCACCAATAAATGAATTCAATTTCATACGATTCTCGACCGATATGAGCTGAGTATTTTGTATGGTATCTCGCTTTTACAATATCACACAATGTACATAAATATTTCAATTTGCTATAAAAATCGTATTTAATCCTGAACATAAATCCATTCATATCCTCAACCACAAGACCGTTACTGAAAACTTATAAAAAGCTACAAAACTTTTATGTTCCATTCTTGTTTCATCGAGCATGCTTTTGTACTAAATTGTCTCAAATACTACTCACATTTTCTTATACTCTCCACAAGCGTAAATTCCCGATTAACGCTCGGTACATATCTGTATTAACTTTAATATGTTAGTTTACAGATTTTGTTTTAAAACATTTTCTCCATATTGTTTCAGATTTAAGCTTGCTTGAAAATCTCTATCGATAATGTTTCCACAATCACATTTGTAGACTCTATCTGAAAGTTTTAAATCTTTCTTAATCTCACCACAGCAACTACATAATTTAGAACTCGGAAAGAATCTATCTGCTAGAATGACTGTAATATTATTCCATTCAGACTTATACTGAATCTGTCTTCTAAATTCACAGAATCCTTGTTGTTGAATTGCTTTAGATAAATGTTTGTTTTTCATCATCCCACTTACACTCAAATCCTCAATACAAATAAAACTTGGTTTTCGTTTCACAATTTCAGATGTTACTTAATGTAAATGGTTGCAATGAATATTTATTAATCGTTTTGTTACTTTAAAAGTTTGTGTTCGCCTTTTATAATGTTACGAGTTTTCTTGTAACGTTCTCCTTCCTTATTCATGTTATATTTTCTTGATATAGAACGTTGTAACATACGTTTCTTCTTTTCTAATCTTTTTACTTTAGTTGTTTTGTTTATGTTCTCATAAATGTTTCCGTCAGAACAAACTACTAAATCTTTAAGTTCTAAATCTATTCCAACACCTTCGTTCGTTGGGATACTGTTATTGTCATCAACCTCAATGCTAACTGATACCCACCAATGTAATCCATCAAAAGTAAAACGTGGATTCATATATCTGCAATGAGTTGGAATTCTTCCTTTCTCGCAAAGTTTAATCCAATTTAATTTTTGTTTGTTAGGTCGTTTGCTTCTAGCAAATCCTTCCACTTTTACATGAGTGTTAGTGAATTGTATCTTAACATTATCTTGATAGAAAGATTGTTTGGAATGTTTCTTACTTTTAAATTTTGGATGTTTACTTTGTCCCTTGAAAAATCTCTTATAACTATTACAAGCGTCCTTGATTGCTTGTTTCGTCACATTATTACTAATGTTATTTAACCATTTGTACTCATAGAGCTTCTTCATTTTAGTAAATTCTTTTCGTAATTCACTATCCTGTAAAAATTTATTACCTTGTTTATAATTTTCTTGTTCCTTAGCAAGTGTCCAATTATAAGCAAATCGTGAACATCCTGCATATTGGAATAACTTAGTTAGTTGTTTATTGCTTGGATTTAGCTGTACTTTTATTGTTTTTATCATCTTCCACCTCCTTAAAGTTATAAAAGTCAACATGTGTTTGTAACTACTTATAAGTTAGCATTAACTGTTAGAATCCTTCCAGCTATCAATCTCTAATGTTGATGATAATGTTGTCATCATCTTCTCCGTATTTGTTGATATGTTCAATCATTACCTTCACAAATTTGTCAGAACAACCTTCAAAATTAATGATTTCCAACTGACCGTTTTTATACATACAAGATTTTACGTTTGTATCAAACTCCATTTCATCACACGCTAAATCACAATTATAAAATGTCAATTTACGAATACTTGAGTCAGCTACCAAACGTGTTACGTCATGAAATTTAGCAGACACAAATTTTAATTCTTCCTTGTTCTGACAACCACGAAACATCCCCTTAGCTCGCAATCGTCCTCCAATAACCTTCATCAATCGCTCATAATCAAAGTTGGATTCATTAAACATAAGAGTAGCGTCCACATCCACGTCATAAAACTTAATTCCATAACCTACCGTCTGTACCTTCATCTGTGCGAACATTCCCTTACAATTTCGAAAATCTCCTTTAAAATCACCATCTATCCAGATAAGTTTTCCTTTAAATACTGAGTTTCCATTGTCGTCCAAAATTCCATTGAAACATGATTTTTGTAAAGCACCTCCAACTGGTAATTTGAATCTACCTACATTCATATTACTGTCAGTATCCGTGTCAAATTCAAAAACTCTGTCATCACTTTTTCCAACAAACCTTAGTTCTTGTAATGGTGATTCTGAAATCGCACGACCAAAATCATACACATTGTCAAATGTTTTAATTGACATCGATAGTCCTCCTTATTGTTTAAATCTTGTAATTACTTTTAATCTTTAATCTTTAATCTTTAATCTTCAATTGTTATCATTAGAAAATCGTTCGTCTTACCAAACTTCTTAACATTTTTCACAATCGCATCAACAAACACATTCGAGCAATTAATAATATTAATGCGTTCTGGTGAATCACCACTATGTATACAACCAGTTACCTCAGCTTCGAAATCCAAGTGATGACACGCCAAATCACAATTCTCAAATGTGAGGACTTTAATTTCAGAATTTTCAGTGATTCCAGTGACGTCATAAAATCGAGAATCCTTGAATACCACTTCTTCCAATCCTGTGGAGTTAACAAACATCCTAGCTGCGCCTAAATCTCCTCCTTGTATCACAAGTGGTAATTTACTTGACCCGATTTTCGCTCCGTCAAACATACCTCTAACATTGATAATTTTATCATCAAATTTAACAAAATCGCTCGAAAAGTAGACACTCATGTCACAAAACATATTACTACACCATGTCACCCCTTCGAATGAGCGATATGTTAATTTAATGAGCTTCTTCTGAAATACAGAATTTCCATCTTTATCTTTAATATTGATTAAACTGATGTCATGTAATATCGGATTGCAATAAAGAGCAAAAGACTTATCTAAGTCCTGCCATTCATACAACGAATCTGTATGTCTTTTATCAAACTTAACTCCTCTACCACTAGAATTTGCAACCTTTTGTGCAAACTCAGTTACATCATCGTAACCTACTCGCATGGATGTCCACCTTTCTTAATTATTGTTAAACTATAAAATTTCCTTATGATTAATTATACCACAGTTAGCCATAGAGTACAGACCTAAAAATAAAAAGATGGTCTAATCAACAATCTTTAGTCCGTGATAATCAATTTCAAATTTTTAAAATCACTCAATGAATCTACTAACTTTTTGAAATAAGTCACCAACTCATCCGAGCAATCAACAAACTCCAGACGTCGTAACTTTGGTGATAGTACTTTCAATGCGTCTAGTTTTCGAGAATTTTTCTTGAATGAATCACTCAACACGCAACCATCAAACGTCAATGTTTCTACTTCACTATCTTGCAACAATCCCCTAAAGTTATAAAGTTCACAATCTCTGAAAACCATTGTTTTAATTCCACGAGTTCCCCGAAATGCGTCAGAAACTCCAATATCTCCACCACAGATTGTAATAGAATCATCGAACACTTTAATGTCAATGTTCATGAACAATTTGTCAACAGATTTCACATTTTTATCCAAGTCGAACTGACATTCAAGAAACTCTAGGTCACAATTTCTGAAAAGTCCCTTAACTCGTGATGCTTGCATGAAATCATCACATGAAATTCGAATCGTTCTTCCCTCGTGTTCTCAGTCGAAAACCTTACTATTCAAATAATTAGTAATGTCTTTCAGCTTACGACCTTTGCTCATATGAGAAGCTAAACGAAATTCTCCATTCTCAAAGTCAACTTCAAACAAATCAACATCCGAAATGCCTGCAAAATCCCACACGTAGCGTCCACTATCTCGAATAGCACCGCCAAAATCTGATTCTTTTACATATACCATGTACTCCAAATTCCTGTATGGATTATATTCCCAATCATGAAAATACTCATAAATTAGAGAATCAATACCATCCTCGTCCATTAAAAATCCCACAATCATTTCTCCCTTCAATCTAAAATATCAATTTCTAATCGTGGGTACAAATCCCACTCGTCTTCAAACAAATTCATCACCAATTCCACAAAATCCTTAGAACAGTTTCTAAGCATCAGCTTTTCAATCTTCGACCCGAAGACCATAAGAGCTGACGTATTTTCGTAGTTCACAAGTTGGTCGTTGTCTAGAATGAATTTACATTTTTTAAACTCAAGCTCTCTAATATCGCTGCCAAGTGTCAATTTTCGCAAATCTGTCAAACTACAACCTTCAAATGTCAAGTTAATCAATCCTTTAGAATTGTAGAACATCGAATTCACTTTTAATGCGCTGCCGTCTATAGCCAAGTCACAATCACTGTTCATAAATGTTGCTGATTCAAACATACTAGTCACATTAGTTGTTACTCTGAGAGTAAACCACAATCTATCCCAGTCCCCACAGCGTTCAATTGTGCAATTTTTAAATGTGTTTCTGTAATTAAAATCATAACGTTCACTACTCCATGGCATATGATATGGTAGTTTAATTCGTTTAGTCAATCCTGTTTCACTTACCGAACAAACGGTTTCTGACGAATTTAGTGGTAGTCTGAATTTAGTGCTATCAATACTCAACGTATACCCAGATGATGTATCAGCACATCCATCAAACAGAAGTGTGTCACTCCATGACATGTTCGCCATATTTCCGAAATTAATGGCAGCTTTCTTTCCAGAGCCAAAGTTAATCCAATCTGGCATATGCATCCTCCTATCTCAAAATTTAATCCAAAATGTTGATTTCCAAATTGTCAAAATAAGTTGTAGACGCACCGTGTAGCTGCATCAAATAGTGAATCAAGTTCTCGTCACAACCTTTTATATTTAAGGTTCTAAATCCCTTGTCAAACAAATCACTCAAGCTATCAGCTTCTTGCTTTTCCACAACCATCGTTGTTCTTGAGTTGTCATTTTCAACAAAAGAACAGTTTACAAATGTCACTTCATCCACATCACTGTAGTACGCAAGTCCATTCAAATTTGATAACTCACAATTCTCAAACGTGATTCGTTTAATCCTCGACTGCCTGCAAACATAAAATTAACTTCAATCGAACTGTTCTTGATTACGAGTCCGTTGTCAAATCCAATGAACGTTGATTTGTAGAAGAATCCTTCCATATCAATTCGTTTACCAACAATTTTGAAGTCATCATCTAGATATCTATTCACGATAGTACAGTCTTCCAATGTTCTCTTAAAACGAACCATCTTGCCAACTGAGTTCGTTACATCTCCTAAAAAATTCATCTTTCTTGGTAAAACGATATTCTTCTTTACTCCTAACGGTGCGACTTTGCGAACAATACCACTATGGTCATCCATTGGTAAGTTTATATTTAATATCCCATCTTCATCAATGTTCATATAATATTTGTCATCAATGGTAGTACCCATAAAACGAACGTACTCATTATTAAATTCATTGAGCACATCAGCAAAGTCAAACCTACTTGCGTATTCAATCCCTGTCATTTAAGTACTCCTTCCTATTTTTAATCAATAATATTAATCTCAAAATCCAATGAGCTGTAATCAAAATTTCTATACAGTCGCATAATCAAAGACACTAACTTTTCATCACAACCATTCAATATAATCAGTTTCAACTTACTACTAAAAATTCCAAATAAAGTCAATAACTGAGTGTTCATGTTAAAATTATTGTCGAGTGAACATTTAGTGAGAGTGACCGTTTCGACATCACTATTGACGAATAATTCATCAATCTCCGTAAACTTACATTCATTGAGTATGACATTTTTTAATTTCTTCGTATCACGAAACAACCCTTTCGCATTCAATCAACTCCTTGTAATCATTAAGCTAACTTGGAAGTTCTCAAATGTTGAACCTCGAAACATTTCTTCCATATTTAGAAACTTACCATTTGTTGTAATTATATCACTAACACGTCCAGTTTCATCTATACGTGAAATCACACACTCACTAAACGTAAGATTATATGTAATTGGTTTAACCATACCAGAAAATGCGTCTTTGTAAGTTCCAGTCTCTAGTGTATATGGTAACAAAACCGGTCTATCAACCCCTAAATCTTTCATCGATACAATACGCCCGTCCAACGCAATCGGTGATGTAAACTCGCCTGTCTCAACATTCAATTTCCACTCATTCTCATCGCCATGTGTTATAAATCTCAATGGACGAATATTTACAAGTCGCAATGCTTCTGAAAAGTTTTTGGTTTTAGTAAACGTTTCCCAGCTCATCATAATCTCTCCTCAATCTATGATATTAATTTCCAAATTCTCAAAATCATCCACATCATCAAACATCCTCATAATAGTGTTTACGAAATCATCTTCACAATTTCTCAACGTTAGTGTGTCCATACGTCGGTCAAAAACCATTGTAGCCGCTCTGTTGTCGGTATTGACAGCGTATCGATTTGAGCAGTTGTCAAATGTAACATGTCGAACTTCTGAATCCAAAAATACATTGGTGAGTCCAGATAGTTCACAATTTTTAAAAATCACATGCTGTAATCCTTTGCTACAATAAAACATAGAATCAACATTTAAAATACTATTTACAACAGTCAATTCACCACCGAAATTGTAAAAATCTGCATTGTGAAACATGTAGTTTACTCTAATATAGTCATTACCGAACGAAAGTTTATTAACCCCAGAATGTCCTATTACACGAGCATCCTCGAAAGTGTTATCGTATGACATACCAACCATATACATGTCCTCTGGTAATCTTATCCCCCTATGTTGTAACTGAGTCCAATCCACTCCGATAATCCGGTCGTTGACCTCCGGTAGAATAAATTCATTCTCTGCATAATCAATTGTATACATATTTAATTCTTGAGAGCCACCGTATTTCAGTGATGTAATACATTGCTTCTCACACAAATCCTCATACTCACCAATGAACTCCTGTGATGTCCTAAAATTTTTATACATCCAATCTCTCCTAATCTAAAATCTCGATTTCTAAATCCTTAAAATAATTATTACCATCGACTCCGTTAAACATTGTAACGATAGTGTTTACTAAGCTATTGTCACAGTTTTTCAATGTCAACTTAGACATGCCACTATAGAATACTTCTTTTGCTTTCCCCACATAATTGCTAAAATCCGCTGAGTTTGAGCAGTTCTCATATGTCACGTGTTGTATGCCAGAGTACGTGAATAAATCTCGAAGTCCAAATAGTTCACAATTTTTAAAAGTGACATGTTGTAATCCCGAGCTACCATAGAACATATTTGAAACATCTAACATACTGTCACGAATTATTAACTCACTATTAAATTCTAGAAAATTAGCACCCATGAACATTCCCTCCACACTAATATGCTCGCCCCCAAAATACAGTTCATTACGAGTCGGACGTCCAATAATTCGTGCTTTAGCAAAAGTACTGAGATATGACTTACCAAATGAACTCATATCTTCTGTTAACATAACACCCATGTCCTGCAAATCTCCCCAGTTAGCACCAATAATAATGTCATTGCGATATGGCAGAAGAAACTCACAACAATCATCGTTTATCTTATAGATACCTTCGTCAGTAGTTCCAGCATACAACAATGCTTTTACTCCATTCTCTAACCCATAGTCGTTAAAACCATCGATGAACTCTCCTGGTAACTTGTATTCCTTAAACATTCAATCACTCCCAATCCTAATATCTCACATCTAATAATACCACAACCACAAATAGAGTACAAACCCAAAAGAAAAAGACGATGATTTCTCATCGTCCTACAATGGTATGATTTCAACTACAATTCCAGCCGTAGCCTTTTCCCAGCACTCATCGTCGACATCCAATCCACATTCGTCGACGATAGCAGTCAATCGAACCTGCTCCACTGACATCGACCAATTCTTACGAGCAAATTCTTGAAATTCATCGAATGTCATAACTTTGTCGGCACCACGTACATGATAGCAAACATCGTTTCCGTAAGTACGATGACGTTCTTCTTTTGCGACTGTTTCCAATAATAACATAATCTCACCTCAACCATAATATGACCGCACCTACAAGTTTATAATTCCATTCTAAGATAGCTAGACTACAATAATAAGCTGTAAAGTGCGGTTGATAGTTTTATTATACTAAAAAAGAGTACTAGTGTACAGTACTCTTAATTATTTAGTTTTTATTTTTTGCGTTTACGTGATGTAAAGTAAGCACCTACTCCAGTTAAACCTAGTAAACTAGCGACTCCACCAACAATACCAACACTTGTGTTTGGTAATTTCTTAGTAGTTGGAGCTTTTTTCTCAACATTAGAACTAGTTGTTGAAGTCTCCGTTGTTGGAGATTCCGTTGTTGGAGTCTCTGTCGTTGGAGTCTCAGTAGTTGATGATTCCCCTTGTTTGTAAATGTGAGTCACGTTTCCGTACTCGTCAGTTTCTGTTTTAAGAAATGAATAACCATCGAATGAATCCTTATCCTTCACACCAAACTCAACACCTCGCAACTCCTTACCGTTTTCAGTAATCCATCTTGTTGTGTTGTCATAAATGTGTTTTATAGTTGCATCTTCCTCAATTTCTCTTTTGATGTAAGTGTATCCGTTGAATTCTTCCTTGTTCTCAATTCCGTCAACTTTTTCTTTTAATACTTTACCATTAACAGTCACCCAAATAGTGTGTGAATTCACCAAATATCTAGCAACTCGAATCGTTCCAATAGCATCCACTTTTTTCTTCAATTCTTCCAACTTAGTTTTAACATCTTCTTTTTGTGTATCATAATCGTTCAATGCTTTTTCAAGCTTATCCAATTGTGAGTCTAAATCAGCTTGAGCGTCAGCCTGTGACGCCTTCCCATCTTTAACTGTCGGTATATCCGTTGTAATATCACCTACAATTAATTCTACTTCAAGCTCTTTAGCTTTAGCAGATAACTTTTCAAATCGAGTTCTATCCACATCAAACACTTTCTTCTCACTCTCAGCGGCAAATGCGACAGTTGATGTTTGACCCACAAGCACAATCCCAGCTAATCCAAGACTTCCTAACTTAAATGATAATTTTTTCATCTTATCAATCTCCTCATGTCTAAATATCATAATATGCTATTATTGTAACAAAAAAATAGTAACAAAAATCAATAGTTTCAACAATAAAAAGAGTAACAAATGTTACTCTTTTTATTACTTTTTATTTTTTGCGTTTACGTGCATTAAAGTAAGCAACAATACCTGTCAATCCCAATAACCCGGTAATTCCACCTGCAATTCCTAAGCTAGTTTCTGGTAATTTTTTCTCAGTCAACTTCTTATAGACGTGTTCTATATGACCATTTTTCTTGGTCACAGTTTTCACGAACTCATATCCATTGATTGATTCTTTTTCGTGAATTCCTTCTTTTTAGGAAGTAATTCCTTTCCACTCTCATCTACATATGTAGTAATTCTCGAAACTTTTCTATAAACATGTTCTACGTCTCGGTTTTCTTTGATACTTGTTTTTACAAACTCATATCCATCAATAACTTCTTTGTCATGAGTTCCTTCTCGTTTACCCATCAACTCGTGACCATCTTCTGTTACAAAGAATGTGTAAATTGGAATTAATTTATACACGTGTTCCACATCACCATTAGATTTAGTGTTTGTCTTCAAATAGTTAAATCCAACAATGTCAATCTTATCATGGATACCTTCACGTTTTGTTGCAATCTCAACACTACTCTCATCAACGTACGTCGTGAATTTCGGAACTTCAACATAAATGTGTTTCACGTCACTATTTGGTTCAACTGTTGTTTTCACAAATTCATAGTTTGGAATTTGTTTGATATTAGCAACACCCTTTTCACTTGGTGCAATTTCTCGACCCTTAATGTCAACATATGTAGTGTTAACAATTCGTTTATATACATGTGTATAATCACCTGTCGAACTCACGTCTGTTCTTACGTAGCTATAATCAACAATAGATTCCTTCTCATATAGTCCTAATTTTTTATCGAGTAATTCCTTACCGTCAATATCTACATAAGAAGTGTACTTTGGAATTTCCTTGTAAACATGTTCTATGTTACCATTTTTAAGCTTAGTGGTCTTAACAAATGTGTAATTTGTAATATCACGTTTATCAACAATACCCTTCTCAGATGGTAATAACTGTTTACCGTTTTCATCCACAAAAGATGTAATTAGAATTTTACTATAAAGATGTTCAACATCTCCATTATCTTTTGTGTTCGTGCGAATAAAATCATATCCATCTATAGATTCCTTGTTATGAATACCTTCCTTTTTAGGTCGCAATGTGTTACCTTCAACATCAACAAACGTAGTGTATTTCGGAATTTCTCGATATACATGCTCAACATTACCGTCTAATTTATTATTAGTTCGAATAAATGTATAACCATCAATTGATTTTGAGCCATGTACTCCTTTATCTTTTGGCGATAATTCTTCACCAGATTCAGTGACATAAGTCGTCCATTTAATCTTAGAGTACACATGTTCAATACCATTCTCAACGTTATCACTTCGTACAAAATCGTATTGGTCAATTGACTCTTTCTCTTGAATTCCTTCCTTCATCGGTATCAATTCAATTCCAGATTCATCAACATACTTAGTCCATTTTTTCTTTGTATAAACATGTTTAACATTTCCCTCAGCGTCAGTAGATGTTCGTAAGAAATTATAATTATCAATTTCCACCTTGTCGTGAATTCCTTCTTTCTTAGTTATTAAATCAACATCATTCTCATCCACATACGTAGTCCATTTAATCTTAGAGTAAACATGTTTCACATTACCATAGACATCCAATACTGTCCGAACAAAATTATACTTGTCGATAGATTCTCTATCATGAATACCTTTCTTTTTTTAGCTAGTAATTCTGAATCATTTTCATCTACATATGAAGTCCACTTAATTTTTAGAATACACATGTTCAATGTCACCACTGTCCTTGATGTCAGTTCGTACAAATTCATAATCATTGATTTCTTCTTTATCCAATGTACCTTCTCGTTTTGGTATCAATTGTAAACCATTAGTATCAACATAAGATGTCCATTTAATACGAGCGTAAATGTGTTCAATGTTACCACTTTCTTTGTTCACGGTACGTAAGAAATTATATCCATTTACTGATTCTTTTTCATGCAATCCTTTTTTAGCTTCTAAAAGATTTTTACCATTTTCATCAATATATGATGTCCATTTAATCTTACTATATAAATGTTCTACATCTCCACTCTCAAGTTCGATTGTCTGAACAAAATCATAACCATCGATGTTCTCTTTATCATGGATTCCTTCTTTTTGAGTCAATATCTCTTTATGATTTTCATCTAAATAATACGTATGTTTGATTCGTCGATAGATGTGTTCAATGTTACCATCTGGAGTTCGATTTGTTCTCACAAATTCATGCTCATCAATTTCTTTTTTGTCTAGAATACCCTTCTCTTTAGGAAACAGTTCTTGACCAATTTCATCTAAATAAGATGTATAATGAATTTTAGAATACACGTGTGTAACGTCACCAGTTTCAGCTCTATCAGTTCGAATATAATCATACTCTGGAATCAACTTATGGTCATGAATGCCTTCTTGCTTCTCAGCAAGTTCTCTACCATCTTCGTCCTCATATCTAGTATAGTTAACGACTTCAATTTCCCCAATAACTTCATTTAATTCATTTGCTGGTTGAGTTGGAATATCTGGTTTATGTACATGAACCTTAGACCCTGTTCCGAAGATATCAGTATACATATATGGTAATCCAGCACCCTCTGGGTCTTCTTTCACTCGGTTTAAACTTTTTTCACGAAATGCATCCCCTTGAATTGAAGTCTCATTCCACTCGCCATGTGTATAAGAGAAAGAATCCCCTGCCAAAAGAGAAACAAATGAACCTCTTGGAATTGACTCTGCTCCATTAGCCACATTATATTCTACGTCTTTTACCGTATTTGGAACTGGAACTCTATCTGCATCCCATATAATAGTATCTAAACCAGATTCTGATTTAGGTGGTACAAGATTTCCCAACCACGCATTACCACCAACCGTAACACTCTGTAGATAATCGATATCAGTTGATACCAATCCAGTGACAAGTTTTACTGGATTTCCGTCGCCATCAACAAACTGGATATCCAGTTGCGTTTGTTTACCGAACGCAGACTCAATACTCATCTGACGACTACCATTTGTGGTTTTCCCAAGAAGTAAATACTCGCTACGCTTATCATTTGGAAAATATGACATGTATTCTTGAATAAATTCTGGTTTGTCATCAGTCTTAGTTCTAAACTTTCCTACCTTAATAAGCATATCTACATTTCTACCGTCGTCTAACGTTGCAACGTGAGTTAGTTTTACAGTAGTACCCTCTGCTGGTAAAGAACCATTACTACCAAGTGCAACATAATCCCAATCTGGATTGTTAGTAGATACTTGTCCAACTAACTTTGCATCACCAGATACAACTTCCCATTTAGAGTCATCGTAAATACGTACGCCATCCACAGCACCCTCATAGTCCGAGTCAGCATCAAAGAACATGTGAATATTTATAATAATCGTGAGAGCCTTTTGCTTCTTCATTGAATTGTCCGTAAATGCGAACACCCTCTTTTTCCATAATTAATGGAAATTTGGATTTAATATCATCTTCCTCAGATTGGAGACGAGCTTGCTCTTTTTTCACACTTTCTTTATGTGTTTTCGCAATGTTTACTACATTCTCATTAGCTTTATCTACTTTAGCAATAGCAGATTCTATATCAGACCTTGCTTGTAGCATTTCTGAACCCGAATGAACTATTTTCTTAATAACTGTACGTTCAATTCCCGGATTAACACCCAATTCTTTTAACTGATTTACTCTGTCCTCTAACTCATGTGATTTATATTCCAATATCTCATGACCATTTCTAGTCTCAGCTAAAATGGGACTTGCATAACCCATCAATAGCAACGATGCTGCTAAAGCACCACTGACCTTAAAAGTCCTTTTCATCTCAAACTCACGTCCTTAAAATTATTATATAACACACTTATATATTAACACAAAACACGTGCCATGTAAAGCCAATCACGTCCCCATTAAAAATATTTAATGGATATGTTGACATGCAACAACATATAGTATATAATATTTATTTAGAGATTACATTTAGTTTTATTAAAATTAGACTAAATAATAAATATTAAAATTGGAGGAATGAATAATGAAGTTTCCAAAATTTATGAAACCAAAAAAACATTATTTTCTGGTTTAGCAATCGCTGGTGCAGCTAGTCTATTTTCATTAGCAAATGGTTCTACAGTATCAGCAGATACCATCAGTGTTACACCGTCATCTGATGCTTGGGGTAATGGTACGATGTATTTTAGTAAAGATGGAGTTCCTAGTTGGACAGAATATGTTGTACTACGACTAAATGGTCGTGTAGTTTTCTGTTTAGACCCATGGACTTTGGCAGTTAATGGTGCTGATTATGATTACAACGAATCTAAATATACACAAAGTGTGACCAATCTTGGTAAAGCAAACGCACCCGTTGATGAAGAAAAATTCAGAAAACTAGAACTAATTGCTTACTATGGATATTATGGTTCATCTGACACTCGTGATTTGAGAGCTGTAATGACACAAGCATTAATTTGGGAAGAACTCGGATATACTCCAGAGCGATTCACTGGTGACCTGACAATGACAGACTATGAAAACTTCAAGTCTGAGGTATTAGAAAAAGTCAACAACCATAAAGCTTACACATCATGGAATGGTGAAGTAAAACAAATTCAACGAGGTCAAACCGTTGAATTAACAGATGATAACAACGTTATTCAAAAATTAAGCATTCCATCTACTCAAGATGGATACACATTCTCGTTGAATGGAAATGTTCTTTCGATTACAGCTACAAATGAAGCTCCTAAAGAATCTAGAACTTTTTCATTTGAAAGTGCCGATAAAGCATATGAAGGTGCATCTTTAATTTGGTACAAGTGGGGTTCACAAACAGTTGGTGAATTTAAAATCAAAGACGGAAATTATGGTTCTGTATCATTGTCACCACAACCTACTGAAAACATTACTGACATCGAAGGTGCATTTGCCTTACGTAAAGTCAACACAGATAAAGAAGGTCTTGCTGGTGTAGAATTTGAAGTATTCCAAGTGAAAGCTGATGGTACTGAAACATCAATCGGTAAATACAAAACTGATAAAGATGGACTGTTAAAAGTCAACGGATTAGAAGTTGGTAAATATTACATCCGAGAAGTTAAAGCAGCTGATGGTTACAAGCTTGATAACAAGAAAATTGACTTTAACATCGTCGGTGGTGAACGTGCCACATTAGCAACAGCAACATTATTTACAAACGATAGAATCCCTACAATTCAAACAGATGCTACAAACTTACAAACTGGTACAAAGATAGTTTATAAATTTGAGACTAAAAAAGAAGTCGCTCACTTAACAAACTTGGACATTGGTAAAACATACACTGTCCGCACGTATGAAAACGACAAAGATACTCAAAAACAACGAATCCAAGTACAAGAGAAGAAGATTGTAGCAACTGCTCACGAAATGGATGTTGAATTTGAATATCCAGTTCTTGAAGAAACAGTTGGTCACTGGACAGTATTCGGTGAAGAATTACTTGACGAACAAGGTAACATTCTTGCTTCCAACTTTGACTGGGAGAACGAACGTGAAACAGTCTACAACCGTAATCCTAAATTGAACACTATTGCTCAAGTTAATGGCAAGAAAGTTGTAACAGTTGGAGAAGATGGAAAAGTATCAGATACGATTAAATATCAAGATTTCGAGAAAGGTTCACAAGTATTTGTTCGATTAGAAATCGCCAAATACGGAACTGATGAAGTTGTTGGAACTTACGAAACAACAGCGACCATCGATGAATCTGGTGAATTAGTTGTAAATGCTGATACATTAAATACTAAAGACTTACCAGCTGGTAAATATGTATTATTCGAAACAGTATTTGAAGTAAAAGATGGTAAACCAACAGAAAATGTAATCTCTAAAGAACGTGATAATAAAAAAATGAAGACCAATCATTTGAAATTATCAAACCAAATTCTGAGTTACCAAAAAAACAAATGCTGCGATTACTGGTGGATTAGTGGTAGCTGGTGTACTTGCTCTTGGAGCATCTGGTTACTTCGTATTCAAAAAAACGTAATCACAAAGTTCAATAGTTTCATTTCATGAAACAAAAAAATAACACTATAGCAATTAAGCTATAGTGTTATTTTTTTATTGCCCTAATAACTTGCGATATGCATGTGGGTCATCCATAAACGAACGTATGTTCGCATGTAATGCACTCACCAATAATCCCATGTCGTCGTCGCTAATATGTCTTTCCACATCCTCCGGGACATACAATTGTAACTCAACTACGCCTGTTGGTTTTATTACCCTCGGAATCAATAGTGTTTAACTTCACCACATAATCGAGTTCTTTTTTTCAACGCAATAGTTGGTGTTGTTGGTTCATCTAATAACGTATCTCGGTATTTCGACATCAACGTGTGTAATCGCTCATCAAATCGCTCTAATTCCATATCAATAGGTGTTGAAATCGCACTATACAATCGATTCAATCGTTGCTCGAACTCAGATGATGTAATATCCCCAAGTCGTAACAACTCTAACATATATTGTGTCAGAGATAACATATCCATGATTAATTCAGAACTTAATGAGTTATTGTGTACTGAAACTAATACCATGTGCTTAATGTCAGACTTTGTCAACTCATTCGGTGACATGACCGCTTGAACATTTAGTTTGTTATACTTAGATAGACAATGCTCTAAACAATAGTCGAAATTATCCAAATCTCCATAAAACTTGTCACCACTTTTTCCAAAGTACACCATGTCATCATCATGTAACTCATTTTCATCAAAATCCCAGTAAGCTCGTGACATTCCTAAAATCACTTCCGCCATACGATACAATGAACATAATTGTTTCTCGATGAAATCAATACCAAGTTTCATATCCATCTCAATACAATTCACTCCAACCATGTAATCTGGATGTAGTTTAAGAACATTACCACCTTCTCGTAAAGAAATCGGAATTACTTCGATGTCCGTTGAATGATATCCGTTAAATCCACTTTCTTCGATATTAATCATTTCTTTCGGTGTCACACCCATGAATGTTGCTCTTACTAACTGATTGTCCGTGATAACGTGGTACAAGTCTTCTCCGTCTATATTGTCAGTACCTACGACATGTCTTGATACATCATCATCGGAAAAAACAGCGTCCGGTTCAATCCAGTCATAAAAGCCATGACCGTCACCAGCATTCGTTGTTTTTTTACGAACGTATTCCTTCTCCATTACTTCACTTAATCGAGCTGCAATTTCGTCAACCACTCGTACGTCCTCGTGTACGATTAAAAATAATGGTCTACGTGTTTTATCCTTACCTAGACCATTCATATATTGTAATAAAATGTCTCTTTCGTTCATCAAAATACCTCTCTAGTCTTTCTTGTTCAATGCTTCTAGTGTATAGACCGTAATGTCCACGATATCATATAATGTACTTACTCTAGTACGACTTTGTTGTAGCCACCACTGTCCTTCTTCTAATAACATTGGTGTATCATCAGATGTGTAAACGAGTCCCCCAGTTACGATTACATTATTCGGTGCAACTGGTTTCACTACCACTTGTAACTCACCTAATACTTCTAATTCACCATCTGATTCCCAAAAATCAAATCGTAGGACTTTCACGACATGACCTCTGAAATCTAATGGTAGTCTACTGATTGCTTCACCAGTTAACGATAAGCCATAATAATCTAGATTAATAATATCATCTACATTAATATACCCGTTCTCATCTTCAAACAATTTACCAACTGGTGATTGTTTTAATTTTTGAGCAAAACGGATTTCCGCTAACTTTATTGCGACGTCATTGATGAGTTTACTCTGATTATTCATTTCTTACGTCCTTTCTCATATAATTCTATCATGGTATCCATTACCAAGTCAACCAATCCAAACAAATCGTCTACCGTAGTTTCACAATCCATGTGCCAACTTACGTATTTGAGATGTCGATTGAATGATTCCACTTCATATCTCGGATATTCAAACTTAACTCCGTTTTTCAGCGTCAATTCAGACGGTCTAGCAACTTCTAATTCCAAATTAATACCGCCTTCCACCCAAAGTTTTCCATTTGCTTCTCCAAAATAGAATCGTAGATTTTTGATTCGATAGTAATAGTGGAACATTAATCCACTTGCTAAGTCATTAATAACAACTAACTGTTCACTATCCATATATAGTACTTCGTCCAAAATGATATTCCCGAAGTGCGACTGCGCAATTGACGACAATTTGTCGTTCTCATATAGTCGCTTCAAGAAATATTCTCTAGCTTCTTCGATTTTGTGTTCATCGATTAAACTCATTCATACACCTCCAATTTCTATGCTAAAAAGTCACCCAACTTACGATTTACTCGTTCAGTTTCCAATTCATCCTCAAGTTTTCTTTTTCCCCATTCTACATCCAATGGAATCGTGTAAATGTGTAATCGTCGGTCAACCCCACTGTCAATACGTACATCACCATTTTTCATCACCACTTCTTGAGTCCACGGTGTTTCAACGATAGCAATTCGTGAAATACCGATATACCAACAACGACTTGCAATTTCGTCGGGTACATCAGAGTTTGGGTCACGCTCTACAACCAACAGTCCACTGTGTAAATTGTTACCATATTCGTCATATTTTGTTGGTGAATGTTTCCACAACGCATCATCATGCTCTCGTAACCATCTATTTAAGATTTCTCGACGTTGATACTTATGTTGAATCGAAACAACTTTCAACAAACCGTGGAGCGTCCCTCTCTGAAAACCTTCATTGTATAATTGGTCGAATTTAAACGTATCATCTAAGATGTAAACTTTCTTCTCAATTGGGATTTGTCGTCTGACATACTCGTGTGATACTCGATGACCGTCCTCCACATTACTATTCTCAGTGAATCCTAGAATCACATCAATACTCTCATTGTTTGGATAGAGTTGTTTGATTTCTTTTTGATTATCGTAATCATATTCATAATTAAATTTATCTGAAACGATGATATCATCGTCTGATTTCTCCAACGTCACCACTCCACCAATATTCTTCATAAATAACTCTTTTAATTTTTTGAACATCCTTCATTCCTCCTAAAATAAATTATTGCACATTTTCATCCAATAATCTGTGCATAATTACAAACATACATGATACAAGTTCATTTAATGACCCTACTGTAAACTCAGCGTGTTTACTCACTCGGTTCGTCAATTCAGCTTTACCATTTACTGCTCCTAAAAATCCATACCCATAGTGGAAAACCACCTTGTCATCAATGGCAATACTTGGTAGTTCGTCAACCCTCACTTCAAAATGTAAGTAACAATCTACATGTAATCTAATATCCACAATTTTATTAGAATCATCTCTTACAGTGTACTCGCTCACATCGAATTCGATATCCCAAAGCTTGTAGTTTTCATTACTAAACAAATGTTTAGCTAAAATATTTCTAATTCCAATTGTTTTAAACGTTCCACCTTCATCTGTTGGTAGATACAATACCTCCTCGGACGATACGTCGGTATCATCTAAAATTTTACGTAGCATGTCGTCATGTTCAAGTAGTCTCATAAATCGATTATGTGCTTCAATAGAAGCTTTAGACCCTAACAAATTCATATTACTCATTCCCCTTTTAATAATTCCTCTAAAATCTTAAACGTCACATCTACCAATTCCTCAAGTGTTCGCACCTCAAACGTGGATTCCATTCTACGTGTGTTTATACCATTAGTAATCACATTACCACAAGTTCTACCGAATTCGTCTTTATATTTGAATTCCACATCATCACCAATCAGAATAATACTTGGAAAGCTCACCTTATATGAAAACTTAACCTCACAATATACTCCCAAACACTCCTTGTCCGTATAATTCGTAATTATCATTCGAACTGACTCCAGTGTCACAGTATCATCTTTCAAGAAATGTTTCAATAACTCGTGTGAAACACAAATGTCATGATACCCCCACGTGTCATCAACGTAAGTTGACAACACATTCTCTAAATCCACTTCATTTTCAGTCACCAACTCATCAAGCAACTCATCATTACTTAACCTGTCGAAAAATCGTTACTCAAACTCAGCCATGAACGCTTTATCCACTCGCACCAAACTACTCACCGTCTTTCTTAGCTTCACGTTCTTCACGTACTCGTTGCACGAATGTTTTCTTTTCTTCTTTTGGTGCGTTTCTAGTTTCAGTAGTACTGAACCAGTAAATTGCGTAGAAAACAATACCAGTAATAAATGTATAAAAAATCAATGGAATCAAAAATGTTAATATGAACACAATTACACTTCCAATTCCGACCACCATAGTTGGTACTCCTAGTGCAATAGTTCCAATAATCATTCCCATAAATAAAGGTAACACTACAGAAATTACAAATGTAGCTACCATCAACCAAAACATTACTTTAGCAAATCCTTTTAAATTTTTCATGTCTAAAACCTCATTTCTCAACTTTATGATATTATTATATCACAAAACGATTTTAAGTACAGACCTAAAACAAAACTTTTTGAAAAAATTACATGCTTTTATTTGCGATTTAAGATACCTTAGAGCGATTTTAAGTCGCTAACATGTAAATACATTAAAGCGTGTTTAAAATCACTCAGAGCTAAAATATGAGCTTCTGAGAGCATTCTATACTTATTTTATCTATTTGGATTCGCAGAACGCATGTAAGTGCATGATAGTTGCACTCTAGAGCGTTGATTGAGATTTCGTAATTTACGAACGATTTAGAGAGTAGTTGTTTAAAATGTTCGTAAATTAACGATTTTAACACTTTCACCCTACAAGGTGTGCAGTACTTTTTAGTTCTGCACAGGTTCTGCACAGGTTCTGCACAGGCAGACGACCTTCAACTATCGTTGATATCAAGCTTTTTATAAGACCTCAAAAATTAAGCTGTGCAGATGTGCAGAACTTTACCCCAAAAGTATTTTTTTATTAGACGTTTTCAATAATCTACTTTTACCCTATAGTTCTGCACATCTGCACAGCTTATCTCTTTCTCTTTTTTCACAAAGTAGAAGAAAGAAGATAACACCAACGTTTCTGAGGTGTTGAACCTAAGAGTTGTAAACGCTTTCTTACCTGTGCAGAACCTGTGCAGAACCTGTGCAGAACTATATGAATTTTTTGTGAAGAACCCACAGTTGTTGTCAAATCAACGTTTCTGACCCATGCTTTGCCTGTGCAGAACTTTTTTACACCACTTTGTGAACATTTCACAAACTTTGACAAAAAGTGCCCAAAACCCTTGGGAGAGTAGTTCACAAGTGGTGTTTTAGGTGTACCTAAATTCATATTTTCTTCATATTTTTACCGCACTTTCTTCACATAATTTCAAGGAGTTCTGCACAGTTCTGCACACTTTTTTAGCTCGTCTTAAACTTTTCTTAACTTTTACTACACACTTTCCAAGAGTTCTGCACAGTTCTGCACAGCTATACACGTTTTTCAAGAATGTGATTAAATCAACGTTTCTGAGTATTTTTGAAAAATTCGAGCATAAAAAATAGGAATTACGTTCATTTTTCAATGTTCGTAATTCCCATGAATTTTATAATTCTGTTTTGTTGTATAGTTTTTCAATTTCGCTATATGGTAAAGAATACAATTCTGTATCTTTCATTCCATTCAACGCAGCTAACTCATTTAGCTTTTCAACTTGCTCATCTGGAGTAAATCCATCCAAGAAGTTTTTCGCATTATTTTTTTTGAATACGTTAATAGTACTTTTGACAGCTTTATACCGCTTATCGTTTGGTGATAAATCCATCAAGTCTAAACCATCACTGTATTCTCGAATATGACATTCACTAAATGGTGCTGTAGTGAATCGTTGACGATATGGATTTAAAACATCATATCCATTCTCTTTCAAGATTGGCTTCAATCTTGCAGTAAACAATTGTGTACGCATTGGTTTTGCACCCGGATTGTGAATGGATACATAATCACAATATTTCAAATACAACAATGTTACTGGAACAACTCGTTGTTTAAATACTCCACCAGCTTCGCAATCTGCGATGAAATCATCGACGACGTCACCAGAGTCGCTCATTGCTTGTTTTAATTCACCATTGAAAGCGACTATGAATTCGTCGAAATCAGATTTCACTGGTAAGCGATATTGACCGTCTAGTAACCAAGACACTAAAGCTGTGTAATACTCATATTGTAAATTGGTTTCAAGCGAACTATTTACCAATACATCTAAAGAAGCACCGAATGTAGAAACTACACGCTTACGCAATTCATCTACTTCAATGTCTGTATTCACTTCACGAAAGTTATCACTCGTCCATTGTACAAATAAAAGTCGGTCTTCAATCGCTGAACCACGTTCAATGAGTCGCATGAAATCATTGGTCAATTGGATTCGCATTCCAGTATGTTGGATTGCTAGTGCGTCTTTGTATTTACGGTCAACATAAACAATTTTACCCATCACGAGCTGTTTAAAACGTGTCGTTACTAATCCATTCATTACCCAGTTTGTTGTCAAGTCATCACCAGCTAGTAATTTATGATATGGTCGAATCAATTCAAAAATTGAGTTGGTATCATAATCATGTAAGTTAATATCCAAATACTGTACTGGTCCAGCCATCGCTTTACATTCATCTAAGAACGTAGATTTACCGTTACCACCAGTACCTTCAATGACAATTTGTCTATGAATATCCAAACCACATAAGCAAGATAGTAAAGTCGTTTTGATAAATTTCATTTTGATTGGGTCGTTAATACTCCAACGTTCATGAATTGCTTCTATAGTAGAAACATATTCTGGTTTGATATCATGAATCGGTTTTACGTCAAAATTGTACGGATGTGGAAAGAAATATCGTTTTCCATTTTTATCTGTTGTTGTTTCTTCATACAACATTGTATTCAAATTAAAAAAATACCAGACTTGCATTTAATTAAATGAGATGGTGGAAGTACAATTTCTTCTACTAATCTATCATCTAATACTTCGACTTCAAAAAAATACGTTCAATATCTTTAGATGTTAATAATCCATACAATTCATATTGTTTAGATACACGTAACACATGATTAATCATCGTGTCTAATTCAGATGTATATTCTTGTTTGTCATAATCTGGAATAAAATATGTTTTTGAACTACCAGTTTTTTTAATACGGAGAACTCACCAACAGCTAACAATGAAGCAATAATCAAATTTGTACCAATACGTTTACGAGATAACAGTCGTTGATATTTTTCAATCTCGTCTGATAATGCATTATAAAATTCTTGATTCGATTGGAATTTGAATTGCTTAGTTGATGTCAATGAATTCACCATCTTTCCATAAAAGTACACGACAACCAGACCAGCTACACATTTCAAGTAGTCGCTCTGGTTCTTTCGAATCAAAAACGTCAAGCGAGTCTATAATTAATGTTGTAACGTGTTGTACAACCACGGTACGTAGAGCAACTTTCATGTCGCTTGCTCCGAACACATACGTGCTTTTGAATCCGTGCTTTTTACATGCACGTTGAATTGCTTCACGCTCATCGAATGATTTCAATAATAAAATCGTACGAGCATTACGTACAGTGTTTTGATTTTCTTTTAATCGTTTTACATCGCTTTCGTTATAATCATATCTATTCACACCAATCTCAGTACGTCGAATTGTACCTTTACTGCAATGTTGTGACAACATCGTACGACTGATTTGAAGCGTTTCTAAAATCGTTTCTGCTTTCATGCGAGAACCTCACTTTCCAATTAATGTAAAACTATTATACCACACCTCTCGTGCTATGTACATAGAAAGTTTATGTTTCCATCTTATTAAATCATTTCTAATTCAAATTAGAGTATTTAATAAAACATTTATTAGTCAATGTCTTTAAACAACATTTACTCTAACTGGGTGAAACACTACACCCTCTATCCCATCTGAGAACTCATTAGGGAATACCTTTTTCATTATCTGATAAGCTGCATTTACATCTGCATTTATTGACATACCTTTATTACTCAAAAACAATCCTCGCCACACTCGTCGATTCTTATCATAATACTTCTTGATGGGTGGCTCACCATCTAGAAAACTTGTTCCACTGGTATAAGATTCTTCGTTAAGAATAACTCGAATTCCGTTAATTTCAGCTTTATAGATAATTTTATCGATTAATTGTTGATGTGGGATACTTACAAAAGCTTGATTTGTCTTTTTACCCAAAGAACTAGAGTGCTTCCAACGTTTATTGTTACCAATCACAATTGTAGTAATTTTATTTTCTAAAGCTGTGTCGATAATAAATCGACTAACTTTATGGAGAGCGTCCCCGATTTTAAAATTACGTTTTCGTGTTAATTGATACAAATGATTCGTGTAGCTTTTACTATTCATTCGTTTAGCAATACTCTGATAATGAGATTTTCTTTTATTGTAGTATTGATTGTTGGACTTTAGACCCTTACCATTGACAATAATTGGTTGTAAGCCAGTATTTGTAACAATGGTTGCTAAGTTATCTAAACCTAAATCTATACTCATGTATCGTCCATTATCTTGTAGCGTAGTACCCTCTATTAAAATACTGTACACAATTTCAATATGAAATACGTTATTTTTTTAGGAACAATTCTAATTTGATTTATCTTATCGAAGTTATCCAAAGTAACACAACGAGACTTGACGGTAAATCCACGAAAAGACTTGGGGAATATCAAAATGTCGCCACCTCGTCTAATTTGTTGATTAGTGATAAACAATACCATTTTACCATTTCTAGGTTTATATTTTGGTAAATTTGGTTTTCCGGAGTATTTTTCCTTATTCTTCGCCCAATCTTTTATGGATTTAAAAAATCTATTCCAATTGCTATCGAGTAGTCGTAAAGTTTGTTGAGCAGATTGAGCAGTGGGCATATTCGCATAATCTGTATAGTTGGTGTCGTTCTTTAAAAATTTTTATCTAAATCTTGATAACGTAACCATTTACCCGTTTCTGTAAAATTTTGTCGAACCAAGTAATTTGCATGATTGTACAAGTTCTTGGATTGGTGTGTAAACTCACAAAACATACTATAGTATGGATTGCTCTTTTTAATAATGTGTTTTTCAACTTGTTGTATAATCATCATCCCCAAACAACTCCTTAATAACCTTGTTTTTATGACTAACATCAAGTTTTATTGAGTAGAGACGTAATAAATCGACTATTTCTTCAAAAACTTCGTCGTCAATCTCAGTAAATCCTACTTCACTAATAGTGATAATCTCACAACCAAATTTCGCAAATAAGTATGAGAATAATTCAAATTCCACCTGTGATATTCTATCCTCAGTAGTAATAAGAACTCGTTTAACTTTTCCAGCCAAAACTTCATCCAATAGCTCAAAGAATTGCGAGCGATTTTCGAAACTGATAGTACCACCCACATCTTTGTAAATACCATCTAACTTGTATCCGTTCTTGATACAAAAACCTTTTAGTAGGGATAATTGATTATCCAAATTTCGGCTATGTCTCACACTAGAAACTCTGGCGTAAATATACGTTTTACGTTCAACGTCCTTATTCAGAAACTTGTAAACGCTATCGGCATCGTAATCATACTGACCATTACTCTTCACGACAACTTTAATAAGACCATCTTTTACGTATTTTGTTAAAGTGGGTCTTGTAACTCTTAAAATTTGTAGCACTTCTTTTGCTTTCATTAATTCACCTACGTTCTAATTTGATATGAGAATAGTATACCATGATAGAACACAAAATGCAATCAACTTGTTAAAATATTTTTATATTTTATGTTAATGCTCAATTATCACATTACTCTGTTATTTGAAATTTACTATATACACGGAGACTTTTTTTATGATATAATGATAAAAGCGAGGTGATGAAAAAAATGTTGATGATGTCGAATGATGGATTACGAAACATAATAAAACGTGATATTTTATCAAAAAAACTGAGGATTATCATGATGAGTTGGTTTATACATCGAACCAATATGGTAATAAGGATTTTGAACGAGAAGTCTTCAAACTCATTCGAGATGATTCTTCTATTATAGAAGAAAAAATTAATTCATTGTATGCCAATACGTTAACGTGGGGTACTTGTCGACAGTGTTATCAAGATATTGGAACAACATTGGCGATGAATTTAACAACGTTTCGATTGAAACATGAAATTGATAAACGTATCGATAAAGAGCTTGAAGAATTAGTAAGTGATTTACCGAATTACATTCAACCAAGTGCGATTGTAAAACCACCAAATGACTATAGTTACTTATTATATGTTAATGAGTTGACAGCTTGGGAAAAGGTGCTCGGAACAAACTATAACACAACTTATAGAGAATGGTTGTTCAAGCAAGACATTCTTAAGTGGAAAGACAATGAAGTATTAACAAAATTGACGGATAGAATGCATGAAGATATGAGTGAGTACTATGCTCGCACATTTAGACATGTGAGTCATTTTGATAAGGGTCTCACTAGATTGCATGGTGCGATTTATAGCTTCTTGGAGAAATAGTGATTATATCTTTGAGTTTTTAAACGAATTACGAAAGGACAATGTATAAATATGAAAAATGAAATTACACTACGTAGTGTAGGTGAGTCATTACTTCCAGTAGTAAGTGACTTAAACTTAGAATTGGAATTAATTGGAGACCATTATTCAATTGTGAATCATGATGAATTCATGGCTGAGTTAAAACAATTAGATGAACAAATTGACAATTATGAATATAAGTCAGAAGATAGACAAGATGTCAAGAAGTTTAGAGCGGCTGTGAATAAATATTCTACAAATTTAAATAAAGCTGTAAAAGAACATCAAACATACTTATTCGGACATGTCAATGAGCAAAAAGCAGAAGCATCTGGCTTGATGAGTAACATCATCAAGAAATTAGACGTTGGTCTAAAAGAAGATGAAGCTCGAATGAAAGCTGAGAAAGCATATGAGCTAGAACAAGCATTTAAAAATGCAATCGTACACTTTGAGCACTTGAAAAATTCTCAGTTGAGTTTTGAAGATGTTCAAAACAGTTCATGGTTCAACATCACAACATCTAAAACAGCTGCTATTCGTGAATTGGATGAACGATTAATCGCAGTTAATGAATTAGTTGCAAATATCATGAATCCAGAAAAAGACGTTTTGAAAAACGCTGACGCATTAAGTCGTACTAACTGGAATGAGTTACAAGCGTTAAACTTAATTGCAACTGAGCATAAAGCTGTTGAATTAGAACAACAACGTCAAGTTGAGATTAAAGAACAAATTGTTGAGAAAGTGGTGGAAAAAGTAGTTGAAGAAGATGTTAAGATTGACAATTTAGACGAAAAAGCTACTATCTTAATTCACAAATCAGACTTAAGACGTGTGGAAGCAATGCTTAAAGGATTGAAAGTTGACTATACAGTAATTCTGTAATCAGAGGACGGTGATGTGAACATGGAATTTAAAGAAGATGTATTAGAAGCATTAGGAGCAAGTGCTGAGTCGATTCTGAAAGAGTCAGCATTAAATCTGATTGAATTAAGAGCACTAGTGCGACCAACAAATGATGAATTAGCATTACAGGTGTTAGAACTGTCACAAAAATTGAACCAACTAGCATCAAATGTTGTTATGATTTGTAAGTTACAACGACCATTTGAACCACTGTTGAATAAATTGGTGACGATTAAAGAAAACTTGAAATATGTACGTGAGATTGTAGTGAATGATTTCGCACAAAACTCTGATGAGTATCATTACATTTCCCATACATTAGAGTTGGTTGATTCCGTACCAGAAATCGGAAATATCTATAACGAAACAAGAAAGATGTGATGAAATGTTGAATTATGATTTATTGATGTCAATAATCAATGAAGACAGAATTATCGGTGAGATTGGTAGTATCATGTCAACACGACATGGTTCACAGTTCATCGAATTGTCGCAATTAATTATCAACATACTTGAGAAAACCAAAGAAAGCAATGATGTTGCTTTACGTAAACAAGCGTACACGGAGTTGGTTAAAATTCATCAATCACTAAAACAATTCTTGAAAACATCGTACAAACAAGAGTACTCTGACTTGATGAAAAGTCTATCTATTATTTATATTGTATACTTCTTGAGTGCGAATGAAAGTGAGGGTGATGTCGAATGAAACCAGTGAATTTAAAACCAATTTCATTATCCGAAACGTTCATGGACTTGGATTTCACAACACCAGATGACGTTACGATTACGGTTGATGACATCATCTTGCAAGCAAAAGATGCGTTGTCAATTTTTGAAGAATCACCCAAAATGGAAGAATTACGAGATGATGTAAATGATATGGTTGTTGAAAATTCACACACTCAATTAGTTGTGAATCCAATTGTACCTAAATCTTCTAATAGTGTATCATTACTTAGCCCAGTATCTTTAATTGACGAGAATTTTGATGATGCTGACATTAATGATGATGACGAATCAACGTTGATGGATGACCACATGTTGAATGATGAAGAAGAATCTGGTGAAAATGAAAATCTAGCGGATGACGTTCGAGACTATGCTGAGTTCTTAGTACAGTCATACTTACCAATCGGATTGCGAAATGTATTACCAAGAGATAGTGAATTACCAAACAAGCTGAACTTGTACTTAACTGAGTTGTATGTTCGTGATATTATGCGATTACAAGACCAAGTAGGTTTGAAATCAGCGTTAGAGTTTCCACAATTTTCACTAGTTGACAAAATCACTAATGGAGAGTTACCAAGTGGGTTTGATTTTGATACTTACAGGTTTAAGTTACAAGGTGTGAAACCAAGTACGAAGATTCATGAGCTAGAATATCAGTTGATTCAATCTAGTTTTAAAGAATTGGCACTTGTAGCATCAAATACCATTTTAAATAAATATGTGAAACATGTAATCTGTACGGTGATAAATGTAAATCAAGTATTGACATCGGATGAGTTACAATGTATAATTTATATGTTACAGTAAAATTTTTATAAAGGAGCAAACGTATGGAAAAAGAATTTTTAATCGTGGATTTCAACCCAAAGAGTAATGTGGATGGATATGCACTCACAAGAGCACTTATTGGTGAGAATGAAGCTGTTACGCCAGAATCAATTGGATACGTGACTGAGAACGAATATGATGAGCGTATTATCGTACCAGTGTCAGAGTTAGAAAAAGACATCTTCGATGGTAATACATTATTAGTTGCTGTTGATAAAGAATATCAACCACGTTCGATTAACGTCATTCGATATAATTCAGAATCTGGTGAGATTAAACCAATCGAAACGATTTTGGAAAATGTTGATAATGAATCTGAGCACGATTCAGTTGACGAACCAACATTAGAAGATGATTCAATTGATACAAATGATGAAGAAACATCATTAAATCATGTTGTTAACACGATTTTACCAACGTCTAGAGAATTGTACGAACGAATCAATGAACCACTTAAAGTGGATGCTGAGTTGTTAAATGACCGTGAGGTGGTTTTACTAAAATCACAATTTGATACTTCATTATTAAATGTAAGTTTCATTATTGGAGACGAGTTAGATGATTTAGTGAGAACTGGTAAATTTGATGAATCTGCAAAACAAATTGCTGAGAAATTAAAACAAGCACCAACAGATTCATTACTCAAGTATCGAGCAGCTTTAATGGAATTAGAACAAGAACAAGAAGAAGTTCGTAATACAGTAGATGAAATTAAATCATCTTACGAGCGACGTAAACAAGAAGCTTGGAACGAACACTTCATTGAGTGGGAACGTGAGTACCACATGGTAAATCCAGATGACTCTGAGGTTCGAGCAGCTAATTACGTGTTAAGTCGACAACCAATTATTGCAGACTTGAACAAAGCTGTAGTTGACAACAAATTAGAAGCTGAGACCGATGTGCTTAGAGCGGTCGTTGAAGGTAACGGAGACCGTAGCACAGCTCGACTAATGAGATATTTACGAATGCAAGAGCTATATCAACGTCAATTAGATGAAGTAGCTAATGCAATTAAGTCAAGTAAACAAACACAAGTTTCTCCAGTGGAAGTACAATCAACATTTGAGGATGCGCATGAAGCAGAACATGAAGAAAGCTCTGAGTTTGTACAATCACAAGAGCTTCCAAATTACGATGAAGCTGAAACTATCAGCGAAGACACATTTGAATCACACGACTTAAACAATGACGACTTTGAAGCTGAGTTAGCAAAATTAGATGCTGATTTTGATTTAGTATCATTAGATGAAGAACCAGAATCTACTCCAGTAGTTGAGAAAACTGTTGAAGTTGAATCTCCAGTTGATGAAAAAGTAGAAGATGCAGAATCAAACGAACATGATTTTGCTGATTTAGAACATGATGCAAGCTACGATGACTTACTAGATTCAGATTCAGTTGAAACAAGTGATGTTGACGATATGGGAGATTCAGTATCACATGTAGAAGAACAAAAAGACGTTGCTCTAGAAGATGACGAGGATTTAGATGGTGATGACATTGATTTCTCAGAATTTGACGATGAAGAAGCATTTGATGAATATGAGGAAGAAGATGTTAAAGAATCAAAATCCAAAAAGAAATTAGGATTAGGTGCTAAAATTGGAATCGGTGCTGGATTATTGTTAGCTGCTGTAACAGTTGGAATGGGTGCAGTTATGTTAATGAATCCAGATTCTAGCGATACAACAAATGAACCAACAACATCTGAGCAAGCATCTGTCGAGCAGACAGAAGCTACAACAGTTAAACCGTTAGTATCTGTTGGTGACACATTAGTAATCACTAAAGCAGATAAAAAAGAATACACAGTTAAAGTACTCGAAGTATTACCAGATGGTTCTGTTTATACTGACGGTGGAGACAACGGTGAAAAAAATTCATATTACTTACGAACAATTACAAAAAGAAATTCGGTCAGTAATCAAACATAGTAACATTTGAAAAGAAAGGCTGTCAATTGTCAACACATACTTATAAAACGTTACAAGTATGTGTTGACTTTTTATAAGTTTACATTATCTAAATATAAAACGAAAACCAAGTTTTTAGATGTAATAATGACAAACACATTTAGTACCGTGCGTTAAACGGGAATTTACGCTTGCGGAGAGTACAAGAACTTGTTAGTAGTATTTAGAGTTATCTAACACGAAAGCATGCTCGATGAAGCAAGAATGGAACATAAAAGTTTTATAACTTTTTATAAGTTTCCAGTAACGGTGGTGACACCTTTCTTTTATACATATAAGACAATTTATTTATGAAAGTATGGTGATGTAACTTGGATTCATTAACAACATTTTTGAGAGTCGCAAAAGAGCGAGATTACCAAAATGACGAATATAGACATTCGGAAGCTGGACCGAAGCGAATGAATAGGATGATTAATTTTGTAACTATATTTATTATTTGTGGAATTTTTATATATTTTTATTAGGTGTTGTTAGACCAGATGACCCAATTGTTACGGATGTTAGTCCAACCACAGAGGTTGTGACTGAGACAGCACCTACTACCACAGTTGAACAAACAACATATGACCCATCAGTATCACCGGGTTTACAGAAATTATTAAGTACACTTAATTCAAATAAGAGTAGTCTTGGTGATATTCAAGCGGATACATTGATTAAAGATGTGAGTCGTAAAGCAATTGATGTCACAAAAGTGATACTAGAGTTAATTATGAAAGGAACAGTATTCTTATTCATATTTACATTAATTCCATATTTGTTCAAACTTGTATTAAGATGGAGACATTATGAAAGAGATGTTGTTGGAAATGACTTTGAAGCTGCATTATTGAAACGTCGAATTTTAAGTTCATTGAACATATCTCAACTCTTGTCAAATGCATATAAAGCGATGTCAAATAATGATGGAGACCCATCAAAGCAAGGAAGAATCGAAGCTTTGCAGACATTTAAGAAAATGAAAGTTAATATTAACACTAGACAGTCACTTAGTGGATTTACAATTGTAAAAAACTCAAGAATTTCTTTTGAAGTACCAATTAATCATTTCGCTTTAGAAGAATTAGAAAAATTAATGAAAAACGTGAGTGATGTCGCAACACAACGTACAAATGCTAAGAGTAAATTCGGCGCACTAGAAATATCAGAAGACCGTGGTACGTGGTCTATTAGTTCACAAACTCCAGTGAAAGATAAGTATTACTTTGAAGACCCTAATGCGAATAAAGATTGCGAGGAATATGAGTCATCATTTGGTGTGGACAACTTTGTGGATAATACCCAGAAAATTGCGGACATTAAAGAATCCGCTGATAGATTTGCAGCTGACACAGCTCGTGGTATGGGAACGTTACTCACATCTTCTAAGTATCAAGTAACATTTGTGGACTTTGTGTTAAGTGCAACTACGTTGACATTAAAATACGAGTGGACGTTTGACCCACAATCTCCAAACGTTAGCTCATTGGATAAAAATATCGATAAAACATTTGGCGTGGATGGTACAACGGTGAACTTATCTGGAAACAAATTAGTAATTGTATTCCCAATGCCGAAGGAATTTCATATTCCAATTGATGTTAGAACATTGTATTTAGAAGTATTCGGAGGTGATGAAATAGTTGACAGTAACTCATAAAAAGTTACATACTTATGTTAACTTTCATAACTCCCAAGGAGGCTAGATATGCTAAAATCGATGAAAGTTCAGCTTAGTCCAAACAACAAACAATTAACGAAGTTATTTCAATATTCTGGATGTTCGAGATTTGTATATAACTGGGCACTTGCTAGAGAACAAGAAAATTATAAACTAGGTAATAAATTTTTTTATCTGACAATGAATTACGAAAAGAATTTACTAAAATGAAGAAACTCGATGAGTACAAATGGTTAAATAACATTAGTAATAATGTAGCAAAACAAGCAATCAAGGATGCATGTAATTCATATAAGAGATTTTTTTCAAAGGACAAAGTAAATATCCTAAATTTAAAAAGTAGGAAACATTCTGAACCATCTTTTTATCAAGATACTGTTAAGATTAAGTTCACAGATACACATGTGAAAGTAGAAGGATTTGCAACAAGTAAGAAGAAAAAAATAAACAAAAAAATTAAATTGGATTAAACTTTGCGAGAAGGGAAGAATTCCACCTAATCGCAAATATATGAATCCAAGATTCACGTTTGACGGATTACATTGGTATGTTTCAGTTAGTTTCGAAATGATAGACAACAATGATACTCCCACAAATGAAGGTATTGGTATTGACTTAGGACTTAAGGATTTGGCAATTTGTTCTGACGGATATACTTACAAAAAAATATTAACAAAACAAACAAAGTAAAGAAAATAGATAAAAAGAAAAACGTAGGTTACAACGTTCTATATCAAGAAAAATATAATATTAATAAGGAAGGAGAACGTTACAAGAAAACAAGTAACATTATAAAAAGAGAAAAAGAACTTTTAAAATTGAATAAACGATTAACGAATATTCGTCAGAATCATTTACATCAAACAACATCTGAGATAGTAAGACGAAATCCAAGTTTTATCTGTGTTGAGGATTTGAATGTAAGTGGCATGATGAAAAACAAACATTTATCTAAATCAATTCAACAACAAGGATTCTATGAATTTAGAAGACAGATTGAGTACAAATCTACATGGAATAACATTCCAGTAACTATTGCAGATAGATTCTTTCCAAGTTCTAAATTATGTAGCTGTTGTGGTGAGATTAAGAAAGATTTAAAACTATCAGATAGAATCTATCGATGTGATTGTGGAAATGTCATTGATAGAGATTTTCAAGCGAGTTTAAATCTAAAACACTATGGAGAGAATGTTTTAAAACAAAATCTGTAAATTAACATAATCAAGTTGATACAGACATGTACTGAGCGTTAATCAGGAATTTACGTCTGTGGAGAGTATAAGAAAATGTGAGTAGTATTTGAGACAATTTAGTACAAAAGCATGCTCGATGAAGCAGAAATGAAACATAAAAGTTTAATACTTTTTATAAGTTTTCAGTAACGGTGACGACCCAAATGCTAACGATGATTAAAAGTTGGGTTTTATGGATTTGGACGTGGATTACAATAGCTATATCTACGTTACCATGGAAGGAAATTTTTGGTGTTGCAGCAACATTATTCATTCTGTATGTGGCATATGAATTTTTTTCTTCGGTGATGATGGAATTTTTATAATAATGAGGTGGATTAAATGAATGAGTTTGATGAACTTTTAAAGAGCGAAGAACCAGTTAAGAAAAAAGAAAATCTTAAGAAACAAAAACAACAACAAAAAGAAGTTAAAAAACGTAAAGCCAAACAATCCAAAATATTCAAGTGGGGGATGATAACAGCAGTTGTTATATTATCACTATCGACTATTTGGTTTGGATTGCTATACGCAGGTGTATCTATTCAGTTGGATGAGCTATCTAAGCGTAGTGGCGTAGCAACTGTCGATAAGACTGAAAAAGCTTTGGAAGTTTATCGTAAAGTAGCTGATGCTGGTGACCAACAAGATATTAAAGAATCTCAAATTGCGAACTTGAAGCAACAATTGAAAACTATATTAGAAGAAGCAGATAAAGCTAAGAAGGTAGCAGGTAATCAACAAACATTTATAGCATCAGTATTAAGTGAGACACAAGCAACTGATGTTGTATCAAAATTTTTCAAATTATATTTTAGTACTAACGGTGTTGATGTCAACACTAACGATTTATTAAAATTCTTTAGAACTGAACAGGAATTACTAGCTTTAGGTAAAATCAATTCACCAATGAAGGAACTATCATCCAAGGGAGAATTGGCTACAACACCAACAGTGTTGTTTAGCGGAATGAGAGGTTCAGTAAATGACTATTTCGTAATCGTAGGATTTAAGATTAAAGATAAAATTGTACCACAAGTTTATAGAATGTCGATTGATTTAGATAGTAAAATAAAAAGTGGTTCAGTATATTGGTTCTATTGATGTTAATTACGATGAAATAGTTAAATCATTAGATGAGGTGAAGTTGGATGGACAGAAAGAAACTAAGAAAGAAACTACGAAAGAAAAATCCACAACAGAAGAAGTTAAATCTTCTAACTAGAACAGTGATTGCAACAATGGCAATATCGCCATTGTTTAACACTGGAGCACATTTGGCAGTCCATGCTAGTGTGAATAACAAACCATGGCAATATGTACGTCGTGGGTGTACGATTCAAGAACCAGTGAATGCAAAAGAAGATGGAAAAATTACAAGTTCATCTGGAGATTGGTTACAAGAAGGTACCGCTGAGTACAAGGTAGCTAAAGAAATTTTTTTGAAACTTTAACGAAAGTTTACGGGACATCTGGAGCATTTGCTTCTGGTGTAATTGCAAATGCTAAAGGTGAATCTGGATTAACAGCTGACTTAGGTGAAGGATACTGGGCAGGTGGAGGTGGAAGAAACCACTTTGGAATGAATTCGAAAACACCAACTAGCGGAATGGGGCCGTCAACTTCAACGCAAGAAGCTAACTATGGTCGAAATTACTTCGGTGGTGGACTATTCCAGTTTACTCCATATACCAAATTTACTGATAGTAAATACTGGGGAAGTATTAACAAGGATGAAGGTTGGGCACCAGCAAACCAACTTAGTGCAATGCTTGGATATGAATTTTGGAATCGAATGTTAGAGAACTATTTCGGTAGAGCATATTCATTTGATACTTATGGCGGAGATAAATTCACAAAAGTGGAACAATTACTTGAAACTGACAATCCAGAAAAAGCTGCATTATATTTCATGATGTCATATGAACGACCAGAAAGTCCACACCCAGAGCGTATGGAATGGGCAAAGCAAGCGAATGCTGTTTTTAACAAAGATAATGTAAAAGCTACACCTTCAAAATTCAAATTTGAAATTAAAGACGATGTGACAGTAGATGTAAGTTCACACACTGAGCGAAAGAGTGATGAGTGTAAGTCTTCCACAACAACTGGAAATCCAGCTGATTGGGGAAATGATGGAAAAGGTGTTTATCCAGCTGATGCTCCAACAATGTTCAATGGTGATAATATTCCAGAATCTGTAAAAGAATTTGTTCTAGACCCACGTAAGGTAGGACTTGGATTTAGAGATGCAACTGGATGGACAAATCCGGGAGACCAGTGTGCAAACTTTGCATCATCTTTCTTATATGCTATATGGGAAAAAGATGGTCAACGTAATCCGAAGGCAGCTGGACCGGGTGGTATTAATGAAGGTGGTTTATTTGCACCACTATATGCTGAGAAATATGGAGCTAAAACAACTAAGACTCCAAGCAAGGGTGCAATGGGTAGTTCGATGAGTCAATCAGCAGGGTTTGACCCACGTTGGGGACATGTTTGGATTGTAAGTCACGTGTTTGAAAACGGTGACATTCTAGTAGTTGAGCAGAACGTAGCAAGAGGTAATATTGGGTCTGGTGCAGCTACTGGAACTACAAACTCTTGGCATTATAGATACATCACTGTGGCGACACAAAAATTAATGGATGCTACATATGTTAGTCCATCGGACGCTGGTTATAAACCAAGCGATAAAATCGCAAAATAGACTTGAAAGTAGGAATAGAACATGGATAAGAAATTAAAAATTTCAATTATTGTTGGTACATGTGCTCTACTATGTGTGGGAATTGCATGGTTCATGTTTGGAGGTAAATCTTCTAACAAGCAAGCACCGGGGGAACTTCACGTAGTTGAATCTAGTACTAGTACAACAACGGTTGAACCACAGAAGGATGTTAAAACTACATCAAATGTAGTGAATAACACCAACTCTGAAACTCAAACTACAAGTGCTCCTAGCATTAAGGAAAAAGCTAGTGAATATTTGAACAAGTTTGGTGGAAATTTACATGAAGGTTTAAGCGAGGAACGAATCGCTGAGATTACTAAATGGAAACACGATGAGGAAAAAATGAATGAAAAATCAACTCTTGTAGTTTCTCAACACCCACAAAATGAAAAGGATGATGAGAAATTTACAGAGTTCACGGTCATTGCAAAAAATCTGCAAGCAACTAGTGAAAGTGACAGTGGTGATGTAAAAGAAGGTATTCTTGAAAAGTTACACAAAGCAGCATCTGATTTGACGAAAGTAGCTAAAACATCTGCGTCAGCATATGACGTCGACGGAATCGCAAATGATTACTTCTATAGAGTTCACACAGGTGTAATGTCATTTGTACTTTGGTTAGGTAATGATTGGACAATGGATGATGGTTCGTTAAAGGTCTACAAATACGACGATGACGTTTACCAATATACGATTGCATGGAAGAAAGGGGATAAAGTAATGGGTTACATGATGGGAACATATTACAAGACTCCTAAATCTACTGAATTAGTATCATTTTCAATGACACAACTGGGTTCAGAAGATAATTACAATCAAAGAGAACGAGGTAAGATTAAATGAAGAAATTAGTAGTAGTATTTAGCACACTCTTATTATTAGGGTGTGCTAATAAAGTTAATAAGGAAGCACCTTCTGTGCAAGTAGAGGATAAATTAGAAACCAATCACAACTCAGTGAGTGTGGATTCGAAAATTAAAACAACTAGAGAAGAATCATTACCAAGTGGTGATGTTAAGTATGATGGTTCTAAGACAGTAGATTCAAATGAAGATGCATTATTGAAAGTACTATCGGATTTATATGATATGAAAATTCAAAGTAAAGATGAATTATTGAATAAATTAGATAAGTTGAAAGAGTATGATGTTACATTTAACGTGGATGACGTGGTTAAATTATATTCATATACTACTGGAGATAATGACAAACGAATTGCAACTGCTTCGTCTAGAGTGCTCTCAAGTGACAAGTTGTCATATGACAACGTTATCGAGTTTACTATTAAAGTTAGATTTGCACAATCTCCAACATACGGTGAAAGTGTTGAATCTATAAGTAACAAATTATATGACATGTTGAGAGACAACGATGAATTACCGATTAGAGATGTTGTATATACATTTGACAAAACCACCAAAAAGCTTGAATTGACAACAAAAAGTTGGTTATTTAATGTCGAATAAGTATGTACATGTGGTGTTATATTATGTTATAATAAAGAATGAAGAATAAATAAACTAAAGTGAAAGGAAAATGTCCAATGAATCGAATTAAAAAGTTTTTAGTTGGTACTAAAGATTATTTACTGACATCAGAAGATGGGTCGGTCATATGGCTAGTCCAAGAGATTGCTAGTTTTGTTAAAGCAATGTGGAAGGGAATCGGTGAGAGACTGAATTCCATTCAAGCAAGTAGAGACCATAGACACGACGATGATAACATTGGCGATGAGTAGGTGACTATGAATGGAAGATAAAAGCAAATTAGCTAAATTCAATTTAAAATCAGTAAACATTCTAGCTGAGTCAAAACATCGAACAATGGAAGTTGAGGCACTAAAGAAAATTACAATGGACGGTATGATTTCAACACAAAGAATGTTGTTAGGTACTTTTATAATGATTGTACTATTCATCATCATGTTTACATATTTATTTAGTGTAGGTGATAGAATACCGTATGTGATTTTACCAATGATATTTTTGGCGATTTCGCTATCAGTTATTGTTGGAAACTATTTAATTTCATCACGTGATAAATCGATGTTAAGTTCAGTAGGAACATTCTTATCAGACCGCATTTTCGAACGAGTTCGTAGAAAAGGTGGTCGTAAATCAGACTTGAAGTCTGTGGGAATTGAATCATTTGATGAAAAAACTGGTTTAATTACATTTAGAGATGGTCGAGTGGGTAGAGCATTTGAAGTTGAGGGAACATTATCACGTTCTACATTACCAGTAGTTGCGAATCAAACAGCTATTGTGAAAGCTCAATATTTGGTAGCTCGTTCAGCTACATCTTATGAGAAACTAATTTTATCAATTAGACAAGTTGATTTGAAAGAACAATTGGAGCATCTAGAAAAGTATAATAACAAAGCAAACTCAGATAGCGATGGTGACAAATGGAGACGTTACATGATTCAGTTATTGCATAATTATGTAGCAGATGACTTGGATGGTAAGGAAGTAACCGTGACACAAGTGTTAGTACTATCAGACTTTGATACGCAATCTTATGATAATACTGAATTTGAGTTTTTAAGTGCTGTAGACCAAGGAATGTATTCAAGAGCAAGAGCAATCACAAAGCTTGATGAGTTGGTTAGTAAACTAGCTCCACTTACAATGTTGTCGAAAGGAGGGCGTTCGTCAAATGGAATTTCTAAAAAAACTAACAGGTAAGAAAAACGATGATGAAAATAAAAAATCATCATTAAAGGTTAACCAATTTCTAACAGAACCAACACCATATAGATTTACGCCATCTTTTATTAAACATAATGGAATGTATGCTACAATTGTGAAATTGTATGTCAAACAGGGTACAAATCGTAATATGTCATATACAGAGATATTAGACTTTGTACCGACATCTAAGTTGCAAGGAGTGGACATTCACTTCATGGTTGACGATGCATTGATTAAAGATGATGAAAAAAACAAGTTAATCACGAATAACTCGACGGTCAACTTAGCTATCATTAAAGATGATGACAAAGAAGCTAAGAAAAAAGAAGCTAAAGGAAAAATCGAAGAAACTCAAGATAAGAAAAACATTACGTGAGAGTGAACGAAGTGACTACTTAGCATATCAATCAATTATCGGTAACTCAGAACCAATTGCGGTTTATAGATGGTCTCTATTGGTGGTGGGAGAATCCATGGAATTAGTGGACGAGCAAATCAAACAATTAAACGTGAGATTAGCTAAGTCGCATGACGGTGCGATTTGGGATTCTTTACCAGGTGAGCAGATGCAACAATTTGAAAAACTTGTTCACTGGAATTGAGAAAGATAGATTCATGAACACAACATGGGGTAGTAATTATGCAGGATTGAATGTTTCAATGAGTGCAGGTTTACTAGATGGTGGTGGTATTCCAATAGGAAAAAGACGTATACTCACCAGCTAGTTCTACAGCATTTTTTTGACTTTGAACTTGGAACTCAATCCCAAGCTATTATTTCAATGCCGAATAATGCAGCATTACCACTATATTATAAGGAAAAATGAAGAAAATCAAATCTCAGCAAGTTCAATCATTGCTCAATCAGCAGCAAATCATATTGTAATGGCTGGACATAGAGCACATCATATAGTGTTGAATGATTTCAATTATTTTGAACCTAATCATTTTTACAGACCGCATGAAACTGTTGATATTTTTAAAAACTACGATGTTTCGAAAGTAACAATTAACTTAATGCAAGGGTTTGGTTCACTAGATGATGTTCATAATGCATATTATCGACTACGTCAAAAAATCGTGAATGTATTTAACATTATGCGAGATTTAGAGTTGACAGATACGGACGAAAGTATCATCATGGGAGCATTGGAACAAACATATAACAGCTTAGGATATTGGATTCCGAACGCTGACGTTTATCCAGAGCGAACTAATATTGTTGAGATTCAAAATCCACATATTTACACGACAGCGACGGACTTTATTAATAAATTTACAGTTCGAGTGGTTGAAGCACTATCGAATGGTTTGTTAAATAAAGCTGATAGAGCTGATACACTAAGAGAGTTACTTGAAACATCACTCTCAGCATATCGTTCAGTAATCGGTAGAACGACATCTATTGAACCAACAGATGCAATACAAGTATATTATGATTTTTCATCAATCAATGATTTGAAGTTGAAACAAATTCAATATATCAATATGCTTGAGTACATCGTACATACCGCCAAACGTGGAGATGTCGTGGTAATTCATGGGTATAACAACTTATATGAAAGAGTTTCTCGAATGGGGTTTGATACTATTAATGCTGCTAAAGAACGAGGAGTTCGATTCATTTATGCATTTGATGGTATTTCATCTACGTCTAACTCTAAGGGAATTGCAATGAGTGACATGTTTAACATGCAAGGAGCATATTACGCAGATTTAGATGTGGACGTATCATGGTCAATTATCGGTCGTTCATTACCAAGTGACGTTGAGAAAGTGCAAAAAGCACTGAATACTGACTTAAGTACACATATTGTTGAAAGTATGCAAGCTAAGTTTGACCATCAAGCTTTAGTACACAGACGAATTGGTCAAGTAAACAGCTTCGTACAATTTAATCCAATTATCTAGAAAGGAGTGGTATCTGAATGTTTGAAGATTCAAGTAAACGAACTAAACAAATATCTAACAATGCAATTGCTGTGGCTATATCCATATTAGTTGCAATATTGTCTATATTTTTCATCATGACTGGAACAATGAAATATAATGGCATGGTAGCACGGTCATCTAGTCCGATTGGCACAGAGCTAACATTTACACGTTCTAATGCAAAAGTATCTATTACTGGTTTATATACAGATAAAACCAAGAGTGCATTGGTAGTGCGAATTTCTCCAGCAAGTGATGCTCAAACCAAGTTACCATTCAAGGGTTCGGATTATAAGGTGTACTTGACTTCTAAGTCATTGGATGGATACAAGGAAGTAGATGTAATCTTCGGTAAAATGTCAACTGACGGTGACATGTTCTTGGTAATTCCAAAACCAACAGATGACGTCTATAACGTATTTATAATGAATACTCGATATTTAGCAGTTGAGGGTATTTCAAACAAGCAAGATTCTAAATCACAATCAGACAATGCATCGAACATTCAAGATTTAGATGCTCAACAAGATGCTTTATTAAAAACTTCGATTACGAAAGCAATATCAAGTTATAAGTACGACCCAAGTGGTAAAAATGCAAAAGAATTTGTTGTTGATGACAACTACTCGGATGTAATTGCTTTTCGAGTTACAATTAATCCAGCATTCAAGGATGAAGCACATCAACCATTGGAATTAAACACTCAATTAGTTACAGACGGTAAAGAATTCGACTTTAAGTCATTCTTCGACATTGTATTCAAACAATCAGTTGTGAATACATTAGAAAAGCAATATGAAGCTAATAAGTCTAAAATTTTACAAGTAGATGAAGCTTTAAAAGTAGCTAAGGAGAGAGTTGCATTAAATCCACAAGATAGTGATGCACAGAAATCTTTAGAGAAGTTAAATACTGATATGGAACAATTACAAAAAAACAACAAGCAGATTTAGCAAACAAACATTCACAGTATTCAAACTTACAATATGCGAATAGTCTGTTCTCTAACTTGCAGACAAAAGCAACAGTAGTGGATACAAATTGGAAAGGAAAGTAAGATGGCAGAACAGTTATGGGATAAACTCCAAAGCATACCAAGTTTTTGGAATAAGTGGAAAGCTTACAATGAAAGTATGGCTGACTCGTTGCAATTATTGAATGAGTCTCCATATCCAATTCTCGGTCGTGATTCGGAAATTCAACAAATATATGACATTCTAGAAAGACCACGAACACCAGTAGCGTTGCTACTTGGACAAGCTGGTGTTGGTAAATCAGCAACAGTTGAGGAATTCGCTCGACAGTTGAACAATAAATCCAATCCAAATTTGAAAGTAAAATATTTGCTAGTATCATTACAAGTCGGAAAACTAAAATCACTAGGTACTTCCAACTTACAATCGGCGCTATCAACAATGTTGAGTGAGTTGAAAGAACTTGAACAAATGGCTCAATTAGCTCTTGGTGATAAAAGTATTAGAATCGTTCTATTCATTGACGAGGTACATATGATTGTTACAATCTTCGGTCCCGGAACTAAAATTGGTGGTGACTTACTTAAAGCAGAATTAGCAAGAACACCTATTCGAATCATTGCAGCTACGACTCGTAGAGAATATGACTCGACCATAGCAGTGGACAGACCACTAGCTGAACGTTTCAAGAACGTAGAGATGAATGAATTGCCAAAATATGTTGTACTTCAAATCTGCAAATCATGGTGGAGTAAAATTGCTCCGATGTATGCGTTACCATCTGATAGCGTATTGAATCGAACATTAGATGCAAATGCGATGTATCGTGCAGAAGAAGCTGAACCACGTAAATCATTGGATATTTTAGAAGACTTTGTAAGTTATTGCAAACGAACTGGAAAAACAATTACAGACCAAGTAGTTGATGGAATTTTTGAGCGAAGATTTTCAATCAGTTTGACACTTAAAATTGAACCATCAAGTATTTATCAAGAAATTGCTCGTCGAATCAAAGGTCAACCATATGCGTTGGAAACGTTAAAAAAACTAACACAATCGTTAGTATTCCGATTAGACCCAACATCAGATAAACCATTAGCAACAGCTTTATTCACAGGTTCAACTGGTACTGGTAAGACCGAGACAGCGAAAGCGATTGCACATGCAATGTATCCGGGTAAAAAGATGTTAGTTATAATGAACATGCCAGACTTTAAGACACCAGAACATGATGTGCTATTCCGACGTAACTTAGGTGAAATTGTTCGACATCAACCAAGTTCAATCATAGTGTTTGACGAGTTAGAGAAAGCACATGCTAAAGTACTAGACTCGTTATTGTTCATCTTAGACGAAGGTGTTGTCAACTTCACATCATTAAACCGAGAAGGTCAAGAAGAAGTGAATAGAGTATCTTTACGAAATACAGTTATTATTGCAACAACTAACTGGGGACAAAAAGTATTTAAAAATGATGCGAAGTTCTCATCTAGTGTATCACTAATCGGTAGTAAAGACCTAGCACGTAAATCATTGATTGAAAAAGCGGAAGTTGAGCGACTATTAAAAGCAGTTCATGAGGAACTAGTAGCTGGTCCGTTCAAGCCAGAATTAGTAGCACGTTTTAATAGGATTGTACCATATCGTGCATTGGATGAAGAAACATTCATTAGAATTGCTGAGTCTCAATTACATGATTTAGCAGATAAATTTAGAACATTACGTGGATTAAATATAGTTTACAACAATCCAGTAAATTGGGAACGAACTGGTGACAAACGGTATCCATATACTACATTTGACGTAGCATTGTACATTGCATTCACTAGAGCAAAAGCTGATGATAGTGAGCAAGGTGCTCGTAAAATCAAGAACGAGGTTAATTCCGTGGTATATGATGCGATTGTTGATTGTATCATTGAAAATCCAAACAAAAAGAATTTTAAAGTTGAAATCAGTAGAGATGCTGACATTTATGATAGAGGAGCAGGTACAGCTGTGGGGGGTGTAATAGTACATGCGTATTAATTTAAAGAAAATATTTGCAATGGTCTCTGTGATAACTATCGGTGCGATTTTTACCACTCCGATGGTCACATTGGCTGAAACAAACACCAATGTCAACATCTTAGGTGGCGACAACGGAGGTGGAGCTGTCTATAAAATCGATTCTTTTATTAGTGAAAAGGATAAGGCAGCAGCTGAACAAACATTAAGAGATGACCCCGATAAAGTGGCTAATATCTTAACAGCTGTAGTGAAAGACCCAAAACTAGCATTACAATCTCCAGAATATAGAGCAATTGTAAATGCTTTCAAGAATGCACCATCAGCTGTAGTTGAAGCTGTGAAGAAATCTACTAGTTTAGGTAAGAGTGCTTTAGCATCATTCCAGAATTCAAAAGAACTAAGAGACCAAATGCGTCAGATTTTCGGTGACGCTGGGAACTTCTTTGAAAATATTACAAAGTTAGTAGATGTTCGTGATAATCAAGATAATGGTAATCAGACAATATCGAACGGCATTAGTGGAACACCTAGTGTGTTACAATCTTCAATGTATCAAACGTTATTACCATCAATCATTTATAGTAGGTCGCAAGCATCTAACTCAGCCGGCGCTACAACAGTAAGTTTGTCTGACATCTCTAAATATAGTGTATATAATGATAGTAATTTCGCTCAACGATATGGTTTTGTTGAGAAACAGAAAAAAGCGACACCACAAGGTACTCAGCTAGCAAATTACATTAAAGCATTATATGAATATGACTATTTAGTACCAATTCCAAAGAACATGAACGATGGTAATCCAGTAAGTAAATTCTTCAATAGTATTATCCGTTATGTTCAAAATGGGCCGACTTACACACCAAGCGGAATCGCATTGAGTATGGCATCATTCTTCGGTTCGATTTACGATGCTGCTACATCATTCTTAAAGATTATCTTCCAAGGAGTAACATCACTTAACTGGAATGCAATCTTAGGATTCTCTAAAAATGGTCGAGCTACAGGATTTGTGGATGGCATTTTGCAATTTATATCCGACAGACTAGGTTTCTCAAGTGGACTTTTAACAGTACTTCGATACTTTGTAATTACAGTAATTATCATATCATTCGTGATATTCGTTATTGTAGCGGCAGGTGCTCGTTCACGAGCAAGAATTCGTAAAGGTCTTGTGAGCTTTGCTGTAAGGATTGTTGTAATATTCGTATTCATTCCAATCTCTGGGTTGTTCACGGACTTGCTAGGACAAATGGCGTCTGGATTAACATCAGACTTCACATTACCATCTAAAGTAAATTCGATGTTTGTATTAGATACATTGGATTGGGCAGCAACGACAAACTTATCATTAGCTCCAATTACTAATGCGAGTCCATCACAGGTACCAGCTGACATATCTGCATATGAACCAACTTTTGAAAATGTTCAGAAGTTAACACAAAACGTAATTCAACGTGCTGAGGTAGCTGGATTGAATGCGGATAAAACATCAGCAGCTGACTTGCTGAATAAAGTAAGTAGTCAAGAAGTTGTGAGCGTAAATGCTTACTTCTCTAGATTAGCATCAGCTCAAAGTGTGGGTAGTAGCTCAATCGCAGCAAGTAACTTACCAAATAGCATATCAACTTACAAGAATCCAGACGGTTCTGATGCTAAAATTACTACACCAATTGAAAACGTATCACCAGCATTCTTGAGTACAAAAGAATCTAGTGAAGGAGAAGAAAGTGGTGCAAGTAATAGTGATAGTGCATTAGCTATTTCTAGATGGCAAGTTAATAGTGGTTCTAAGGATACATTATTACAATTAGATTCAAAATCTAAAATGGTAGTAGAACCAATCCGTTGGTATAACTTAGATACTTATATCTATGGAGCTAGATTACCAGATACAATGGCTAAAGAGCATGCAAACTACTCTAACTTTATCAATTCTACGGGAACATCTCAATTGAATGACCCAAGAAGCGGTAAATCAGCAAGTGGAGCATTAAAAGATGCATTGACAGTCAATGCTAACATCATTGCATTATTCAACCAATATGGTGGTGTTTCTAAAATCACTCCGGGTGGAGATGCTTCATTGTCAACACAATCAGTAGCGTTTTTATTACAGTCTGACTACTCAAATGGAGCATTAACATATCGAGGATATAACACAATCGCAAGTAAAACTGGTGAAACAAAGAACACTGGTGTAAACGGTAACGCATTTGTTCGATATGTAATTCCAAACTCAAGTGAAACAGACTTAATTAGTAAAGTTTATTCATTATTAACATTATGGATGTGTTCTGCTGTTGTGGCAGTATATGCATTAATTTGGGTTCTAAAAGGGCCGATTATTAAAACAATGATGATTACAGCTAAAAGCTTTATCAAAGCAGCATTGACGGGTGACATTACAGCAGCAATTAAATATCTAGCTGGTGACATGGCTATCAAATTCTCAGCAACTTTTGCTGCGATTGGTACATACATGACATTAGGAATCATGGCTGGGATTATCAATTCAATGCAACAAAGTTCACCAGCACAATTAATTAATGGTACTGTAGCTAAATTCCAATCATTGGGGATTTCATAGGTTCAGTAGCAGCATTAATTGGAGGAATGTTCATCTGTATTATTCTAACACTAGCACTAGTTTGGCCGATTATGAGATTGAATCTAGGTGGACGTGGAAGAACACAGAAACCATTGTATGCAGGATTCTTAGGAATATTTATCATGATTCCATACATCTTGTTTGAAGCATTAGATGAGTACTTAGACATCATTTACCAACGTGTATATGGTAAATCTAAATCCCGTACTTTCGCTGCTAAACTTGGAAATCAAACAGAAGCTATCAATCAAAAACAACTTGTTGGTAACTTAGCCAAGAACGCTGGAGTGATGGCAGCAAAAGCTGGTATTGCATCAGTAACAGGTGGAGCATCGACTGCTATTACAAATGTAATGGGTGGTACTGGAGCTAAATTAGCTGCTCACGCTGGTAAGACACTTTTAGGTGCTAAATCAGCAGTTAACCGATTCGGTGGAGATTTACTAAATGGTGTGGCAGATTTCACTGGAGCACCTACTGGAACGGAGAAAGATGGATTCTTAAGAACATGGGCAGATGGATTGCACAATAAAGCTGACGGTCTAGCAAACGAAGCAGATGGAGTTGACATCCCAACTCTAGGAGATGCCATCAAACGTCAAGCTGAGTTCAAGGAACTTGAAAACTTGGATAAACTAGACGATGTGAAAATTGCAAGAGATGAAGCTGGATTGTCAGTATCACAACGTGTCATGAACAAATATGAACGTGACCGTGATGGTCTAATAGACGCAAATGGTGAGACTGCAATTAAGAATATCGATGAACTTGCTAAATCACTAGCGGATGCGCAAGAAAAATCAGAATTCAACCAGAAAGATAAATCAACTGATGCTGGAACAGTAGAATTTGCAAACGATGTAGCAACTGAGAAAGTTTCAATTCAATCAACACAAGCAACAACTAGTGGTTCTACAGTTGGAAGTGGAGAGTCTTCAACATTGAGTGACACGGTTCGTGATGGTTCATTATCATCAACTACTAGTGCAGAGACTTCCAAAGCCGAACGATTAATTGGAGATTTAAACCAAGCAGTGTCTGCTATGGACTCTAGATTAGAAGCTCGTAAAGATGTATACATCAGCGATGCTGAACGAAATCAATTAGACTCACCAAGTGCAGTTGCAAACCGTGAAGCTATTCGTAAGATGCAAACATCATTGACAGAAGCAGTTTCTACTTACACAGAATTATCTAAGAAATTAGACAAAGCAAATGCTTTACGTGATGCTTATGCGAACGACCCAGAAAAGGTGGCAAAAATTGATGGTCATATTGAACGTTTAGTAGCTACCAAGAATGCAGTTAAAGCTAGAATGGATAAAATTTCATCATATGCTGATACTCAATTGGAAAAACGTATTCAATTAGATGTCGACAATGAAAAAATTGCTGCTAAGATTGATAAATCAGTACACGCTGGACTTCAAGGAATTGCACGACATGCAGTAACAGCAATACACGATGTTGCAACTAATCAAGATAATGCGAAAGCATTGAGAGATGATTGGGATAGACGTGTAGCGAATAGACCAGAAAGTGAAGCTGAGTATCAAGCTCGAAAAGCACAAGCAAACGAAAAACAAAATAACATTTCAGAGGAGTCAATTAATGCTCTAAAAAATGAAATTGCTGGTCTAAGAGAAGAATCTGAGTATACTAATGAAATGTTAGTAAACGGTGGAATCAAACGTTAATGAAAGTAGTTTCTTAGCATGTTGAAAAGTCAACATGCTAAGAAACTTTATTTAACGAAAAACTTTACAATTAATGTTTGATTGTTATATAATATAAATATAGCATAATAATAATAAGGAGTGAATATAATGCAACCAATTATCAACATGTTACAAAAATACCAAGCTCAATTTGAAACTCTTGGTACAGTAGTTATCGGATTCTTAGTAGCAATCTTTTTAATCATCACTGTATCAAAAGCAATCATTGCGTTCGGTAAAGGTAATCGTAAAGATGGTCTTCAAAATTTAGGATGGGGAGCAATTGTAGTTCTAATCGGACTTGTAAGTTGGGGAGGACTAAAATTAATCATCACATCTATTGCACCATCATCAGATATTCTTCCACGTGGATAGCGAGTGATTATGATGAGTACTTACTATATCAAATTGGATTTTGATGATTTAAAACCAAAGGTTCAATTAGAGTTTTTAAAACTTTTTGACTCACCTAAATTTAAAAAACACATTATGGCTAAATCGGATTCTGCAATCATTGTATCAGTACCGTTGTTCGGTGTATTAGAATATGACATTGAGGACACTCGAACTTATCGAAAAAAACCTCAAATTTACACTACTAGAAAAAAAGCAACAATCCAAAAATCAAAAAAATTAAACCGGTATTGACAGCAACTGGAACTCATTCAGCTGAGTATGATGAATTAGTGAGAAAGATAAGATTTTAGGTATACCTAAATCAAAAGAAAAACCTATCAATCGATATTAACAACATATATAATGTATGTATAAAATATCGATTGATAGGTTTATTTTTTATTAGTGTGTATATTATTTAATTGTTGTTTACGCCAAATTCAGAAGATACACCGAATGTATCCGATTCGTGTAATTGATAAATTACAGAATTTTCTTTTGAGTGTGCTCTCACGAAGTTTTCAAAACTTTGTACTGATAAGTGACGCAAGTTTCGTTGAGCACGACTAGCGGTCAATTCGTCGTCAGATAGTGATGCTTCAACTACTTTATCTTCATCATAGTTACCCTCTACGACGAGGTAATCATACTTTCTATGTGGAGCAGAAATCATGGAATTTGTATCAGTGGCGAATAACAATGTCTCACCATCTTCGTTAGTGATTACAAATCCTTGATTCGGTACATCGTGATATAACTTGAACGTTTCAATATGATATTTTTACCACCAAGCTCAATGTCGAAATGAAAACCATGCTCAGTAAAAATATTCTTCAATGGTACTTCAAACTTAAATCGTGAGTTGTTTTTCAACTTGATAAACTCAGCGACGTCACTATTACAATGAAGACCTTCACGAAGAACCCATGGTCTATCTTTATAAATTTTAGACAATGTAGGTACTTTAATGTGGTCGCCATGACGATGAGTGATGAAGATGTGTTCTATCCCCATCACTGCATCACCAAGTTTGTCGAATGTTAACCCACAATCTATGAGTAGTTTGTCGTCAATCACGACCGCATTACCAGTACTACCAGTCCCGATAATGTTCACTTTAAACATGTTCTTATAACACTTCCGCAATTAAGTAGTAGACTTTTCCACCTTCACCACCGAATGATGCTGATTTAAGTTTAGCTTCGATTGGTTCTGGATTTTCGATTAAGTCTTCGATGTTGTGTTGGTTTAAGAAGTCTTCAAGTGCTACTACTTTTTTAGCACGACTTTTAGTAACTAATCCGTCAATTACTTGCTGAGTACGTTTCACTTGGTCTTCACCGATTTGTTTGTTCTCAATTTGTTCACGTAATTGTTTGATGTTCTTTTCGTGACCGTATTTAACAGATAATGTACGGTCATCATCTTCTGGTGATAATGGTGGTAATGATAATGTAGATACACGGAAGAATAAATCTTCACCATTGAATTTGTATTTGAATCCGATGTTGAATCGAACACCTTTGAATTCTTCAAATTTTGTTAATTCTACAGTTTTACCATCTAATTCACGTGCTTGTGCTGCACTAATTAGTTTAACGAATTGTGTATAGTTACCACCAGCTCCGATGTTTGGAGAGAATGCCCCAACTTCTGCATCTTCATCTGCTACGTAATAAGTTACCATAACGTCTGTAGTTGAGTTTAATGTGTCCACTGCATTTTCAACAGTTGTTCCCGGTAGGATTGACTCTAATACCTCAGAAGCAGCATTGTATAATTCTTCATCTGGTTCGTAACTACGAGATTCTTCAATCCATTTCATTGTATTTAGTGGAATTGTACAAGCTCCACCGTCATCTGATAATACTGCGAACGTGAAACGTCCACTTTTATCATCAAAGATTGTTGTAATTAATGTTCCTTGTTTTTTTCAATTGCTGGCATATTTTTATATGTCCTTTCTACTTGTTAATTTTTTTGTCTAATTTTTTTAATATTTTTGTCTATTTATACTTGTTCGAATTGTACCTTGCGGTTGTCGGAGACTCCTTTCTTTCGCTCGAACTAACGATTAATAATGTAGTTATTTACTCCTAACTACATATTTATTATAACCTAACTTGACACCCCATGTACAGACTCAATTTAAAATTTTTCAGTCTAAAAACACAACATGTGGTACGTTGGTTAAATAATATCATATACAGATTGTTATTGTGAATTACTTCACAATCAACTCGTAAGTCCGCGTGCTAGACTCGACATACACATTTTTAATGGTAATTTTAACGTGCCACCCGTTGTCAAATTGAACGTCCCAAACAACATTGTAGTTGCCAACTTCGTGGTCGAAAACTAGTCGGTCAACATCTTCTCGAGTTCCAAGCCAAGCGATGTCTCCAATGATTCGATTCGCCAAGTCATCAGACAATAGTCCATCTCTAAAAATCACATTTCTACCGCTAATGAAATCAAAAAAGTTAGTTAATGCATCCACCATGTTCCATTTTGTTGCTTTATCGTAATGCCGCTCACTGGAATTATCGTTATAATCTACAAATTGAATTTTATTACCTAATTCATAAGTACTTAAATTTACAGTCATACAATCAATCCTTTCTACTAACTACTATAATGTAATGTCATTTGCTAAAACTAAAGTAATGGAGTATGTTGTGTTGCTATCGGATGATTTCGAGTACTCCACCAAATCGATGTAATAGCAAAGAGTTTCATCATCACACGCAATTCCGTCATTCTCGCTATTTAATGTACGTTTACTTATAGTCATTCCAATTCGTCCCATCAATGGAGCATAAATATCATCATAATGCGTATACGATTCTCCATTGTTTAACTTTGACAATGCATCCTCAACCACATTTAATGCCCACATGTCAAGTCCTTTGGTCTCTAATAAATATTTCAGAGTCCCACTTGACTTACTAGCAAATGCGCATAATTTTTCTGTAGCGGCAATTAAATCAATACAGTGAAATCCAACAATCTCGGATTTCACTAATCTGTGACTGCGTGGTTCGTTGTGATACCATTTTAAAACACCAATTAATTTGTTTGTTCCATTATTCACAATATCACGCTCCAATCTAATCAAGTAATTTGATGTCATCTTCACTCACAACTAGCATCGAAAATTCTTTAATTTCACCACTCATTGTGCTTTGTAGTGTAAGTATAATTTCGTAACCGGTCACGTCACTACTATAAATGATAGAGTCATCTTTATTGACATTGCGTTTACTAACCATCAGACCTAATCGACTGAGACCAGCTACCATTACTTCATCATAATCCGAGTATACATCTTTATTTTCAAACTTTGGAAAAGCGTCGCACACCACGTTCAAAATCCAAACATCTACTCCTTTAAAGTTGAACATACGCTTTAGTCCATTATGTTGTGTTTCTACCCATTTACAAAACACTTCTGCAATATTAATTGAGTCCAAGTTTTGAATTAAACCAAACTCACTCTTGTTATTTTGATGATTCTTAAACGCAACTACAGTTCTTCTTGTTAAATTGTTCACAATCTATCCCTCCTAATATTTATATTCCAAGATTTGTTGTTTACTATCTTTTAATTCCATCTTCAAATCCATCTACCATATCTTTTACGAGCACCGTTGAAAATTGATATTTATGTCTGATGTTATTTGGTTCTTTCAGTGTACGGATTGGACGTACTGACAATTCGCCTTTAAAGTAAGGTGTTCGTATAGCATCATCATATGGATTATTAACAAATCCACACGTCCAACATAAACTGAGTCGCAAATTACTACTGTTGCTACATTTACGCCATCGAGGTCATCAGAGTTTAACACTTCATCAATAATTGTTGTCATCTTAATATCTAACTCATGATTCTCGATGTCTTTATTGACATTACCATTCACTTTACCACACCATTTTAAGAATAGTGTATATAGCTCAATAGCTGACATGAATGGAGCTGTGAAAACATACTTATTCTCAGCATTTCCTACTTCTTCAAAAACATAAATTCGGTCAAATTGTCTTGTTGCCATCATTAAAATCCTTTCTACATCTAAAATGATTTATTGACAATCACATCTGGATTCACCACAAGTAATCTAAATGTGCGTTTGCTAACTACAATGTCATCTAAAAATTGGTCGTACATTTCAATTGTCAGACCACCACTCAATGTCACAGTATGTGTAAATGGAGATTTATCTAGAACGCTAGTGAATCCAAGCGTACCACTAAATGTAACACCATTTTTCGTAACAGAGAATGTTGCACCATCTGTAGATGCGTGATTAATCTCATACGTTTGGTCTAAAATCTGATTTCGTAATTCATACCATAAATCACTACTTTCGAAAATACTTTTAGTGTGAATATCAAGTCCACAGCACCATTTAACAAATGATTTGTAAATGTCTACTAGAGCGGATTCAGAATCTTCTTCCATGATATATGTGAAAGTATTCACATAGTTGTCAACTTCCATAAATGTGATGATTAATTCATTATCTTTAATTTCCATACTAGACCTCCTAAATCAAGTCGAGCAGTAAATCCACTCGACTAATTATTGAATTCGTTTGAAAAGAACACTTCTACGTTCTTCTTAGCACGTGTTAGCGCAGTATATGATAAATTCGGTTTCTTTACAATCCATTCGTCTTTCGACGTTAAGTAATAAACGACGTTGTCCCATTCTGAACCTTGAGATTTATGTACAGTCATTGCATATCCTAAATTCATACGCACAAATGGTACACGTTGTGCTCGAACATTCGCTGTTAAAAGTAGTTCTGAAATATCATTACGGTCAACAGTTTCAACCAACGATTCATTGATTCCATGACACATTCTTTTGTTTCACCTGTGACCTCTGAACGTACATGAGCATAAACTAATGAATTACGTCGTACTAGAGCGTCATGCAGTTTGCTTGTAGCAAACTCACTCTCGTCAAATGAGAACGTTTCTAATAGTTTTAACCAAGCGTCTTGTCCAGTTAATACTTTCTCCACTTTGAATAATTCAGAGTTATAAAAGCTTGAAATTAAATCAGTTTGCCCAAAAACATTAGACATAGATACTAGTTTTTCTCCCGGACTTACGATTCCAGTGTATCCCAATTCCGTACGGATAAACTCATTTAATGCATTCACATTCTTGTTTTGGAACGATAATACAACGTCAGCATTTAATAATCGACGTGTTAATGCTGGATTTTTACCAATACTTTCAATATTACCAGTGTTGTATAAATTCAATGGATATTTGCGAATAAGTTTGCTCACTTTTTCACCATCTTTAACTTTAGTCGCAATCTCAATAACTTTGTCAGTAGAACGCATAACCGTATTTAAGATGAAAAATCCATCGTCTTGACCTACACGATATGGCTGCATATAGTCATTTAGTTCACCTTCAACTGGTTCAAGCTGATATGGGTCTCCACAAATTAACATGGTAATATCATGACCCATTGTTCGACATTCATTAACTGCGTCCATGAGTACATTGAATTGTAATTTATTAATCATTGACGCTTCGTCCACGATTAAGAATTGCACTTCATCTTTCATTAAAAGAGCTGCTACTTGAATTGCTTCACGAGTTTTAAACTCGACACCCACTTTAAAGTCAAACAATTTACGCATACTTGTTCCAACACCATACTTGATGTCAAGAGCTTCTTCCAAAGCACCTTGATAGAGCAATCCATAGTTATAGTTGATGATAATACTTGAGTCAATCTTCAAGTTCTCCAAGAATTGAGCTACTTTTTCCAACTCATCCGACGTATCGATTGGAAATTTTTGTTGCATGATTGATAGTACTTTCACTGGAGTACTTAATAATGATGCTACAGTTTTGAATATCGTACCACGTGTTTTTGTACGTTTACGTACATTTTCCAATGCTTGTAATGTCGGAGCAATCGTCAAGATACGTCTACCAGTACGTAAATCATTTGCATACTTATCCATGATATCTGTTGCGACTGTCGTTTTACCAGTACCAGCTGCACCCATAAGTACGCTGAAATCGTTCTCACGGTCATAGATTGCGTCAGAAATTGATTGTTGTTCGTCAGTTAATGTAAACATGTGTTTCCACCTTTCATTGTAAAAATAAAACCCCCAATTTTAGATTGGGGGTAAAAAGTCTTAGTTGATGCTTCCACCGAATAATGTTGTACCTACACCAGACATACCTGAGTAGTTTCCGTAACCTTGTGATGTTGCACCGTATTCAATATCTACACCGAATTTTTGGAAGTTTTCTGACATCATGTTAGCGTAGTGACCCGGAGATGCTGCCCATTGTTCATACATCATTTTAGCTACTTGTGTTTCGTTTAAGAAGTTTTTAGCGTCTGTAACCACTTCAATGTTACCAAGAGAGTTTTCACCCTTGAACGCTGGACGTTCACCTTGATATTCTTTGTAAATTGTGCTGAAACTTGAACCGTCTGTACGAACGTGTGCTTTACCATTTACATAGATTGAAGCACCATCTTTTTGGTTTGCTAATTCAGCAGAACGGATTCCTGCTAGTCGAACTAATTCACGGTCTACTGTTAAAGGTGCAACACCTTTCTTAGCACGTTCCGCATTCATTAGTTTTGCAAATTCGTCATTTACTTTTAATACATCTAAGTGTTCATTACCATATTTAGCAATTTGCTTAGCTTCTTCTAAGTTTTTTTAGTTTTTTTGAAGTTGATTTAAAGTCTAAATCACCTTTCTTGATTGCTGATAACTCAGCATCACTTGCATTATTTAATGCTTCTAAAGTTGCGTATTTCTTAGTGTTTTCGTTTACACGAGCATATGGTGCAGCTGTTCCTATACCTTTACGTACAATACGTTTTGTTCCACCAACTGTACGTTCAGCACCGATTGCTTTTTTTCACCTGTCTTAACGCCATTTACTGTTGTGATTTCGAAATCTTGTTCAACATATCCAGCCGAACCTGCATTGTCAACAACTTCTTTCCCAATTGGGATTGTAGCGTCGTTGATTGTTTCTGTTTCAACAGCTAACTCACGTACTTTACGAGTTTCGTTTGTTTTAACTTCTACTGGAGCAACCGGTTTAGGTGCTTCTGTTGTAGTAGTTGGTTGTTCTGGAGTTTCAACTGGAGCAACTGGTTTTGGTGCTTCTGTTGTAGTACTTGGTTGTTCTGGAGTTACCACTGGTTTTTTTCTTGTTGTGGAGTTTCAGTTGTAGTACTTGGTTTTTTTCTGGAGTTACTACTGGAGCAACTGGTTTTTGGTGCTTCTGTTGTGTCAGCTGGTCGTTCTGTTGGTACTACTGGTTGAGCTTCTTTAGTTCCAACTAATACGATTTCGTCGATTGCGTCTACTACTTCTTTACTTACTTGTGTAGAACTTTTCACAACGCCATCTTCATATACAGTAGTTGTAACAACTGTGATACTTCCGTCACGACCGTTTTGGATAACTTTACGTTCACCTTTTGGTAATGTAGCGTCAGTACGTTCAATCACACCGTGTTTGATTGGAGTTACAGTTTTCACAGATTCTTTACGAATAGCTGGTGTAACAACTTGTGTTGTTGGTTGTTCTTCTGTTGGTTTAACAGCGTCAGCTGGTTTTTCACCATTAGTTGTAGTTGTTTGTGCTGGTTTTTCAGCTGGTGCAACTGGAGCAGCTGGTTTTTCTTCTTCAACACCTACCACAGTAGATGATGGTTGACCTTGTTCTTGTGATTGTACTTGTGTTTCACGACCGTGGTCTAATTCTTTTTGAACTTCTTTTTTGATTTCTTGTACTTTTTGGTCTTGTGAGTTAGAAACGTTTTCTTGTACTTTCTGACCTTCTACTTGTTTAACTGCTTCTTGAGTGTTTGCAGCTGGAGTTTTAGCAACTTCTTGGTACACAGTTACTTCACCAGTTTCAACGTTACCAACAGCAGTGTAACCATCTTTAGAATATAAAACATTTCCAGTAAAGATTAAATTAACATCAGCAATTCCGTTGTCTTGTGCAATTTTATTTACATCAATACCAGTAGCTTCTGCAATAACACCCTAAAGTGTCTCCCCATTTGATTGTGTATGGTTTACTAAAATCACCAATTTCAGCTTTTACTTGTTCTACTGTACGTGCTTCCCATGTTGAAGCATCTGGTGTAGCAACAGTATCGTATCCAGCAACTGCTGCGTCAGCTTTAGAAGCCATCATTGTACCAGCTAAGATAATTCCAGCAACAGCTGTTACTAATTTACCAGTACGTAATTTGCGTAATTTGAAAGTTTGTTTTGTCATTTTAATACACCTCATAATTTGTTTTTATTTCATCTCTTACATTTATTATCATACCACATTTTTTTCAGTTGAGTACAGACCTAAATGCAAATTTTTTTCAACTTTTTATTTTTTTATTTTTTTAAGTTGAATTTCTTTGACAATTATAAGTATACCACATTTTAAAATTGAGTACAGACCTAAATGTAAAAAAAATTATTTTTCATCTCTCACAGTTATTATTGTACCACAGTTTGAATTTGAGTACAGACCTAATTGTAAGAAATTTTTTTATTTTTCGCTCTTACAAAAAAATAAGTATACCACATTCTCAATCTAAGTACAGACCTAAATGCAAGAAATTTTATTTCCACAACTTATTATATCACACTTGTGAATAACAAAACAATACCAATTATTGTATTTTCCGTATTTTCGTCAACGTTAATACACTTTTTGTATGTTGTGGTAAGTCGTCAATCAAGAAATATTTTTGCAAGTGTGGTAGATATGTCGCATCGTATTCGTTATATGAATCGTCATATGCCACAGTATCTGGTTCTGTTGCTTCTTTCATCATATTGAACGCTGTAATCATCGACGTATAAGTCTCACGACTCTCACGCTCCAATGCGTCTAGACCCCACGTAACATGGAACATGATTTGCAACATGTCGAATTCCGTCGCTGTTAACACGTAATGATGCGTGTCGATTTCAAACCACTGAATAATGTTGTTTTTTAATAACACATCACACCATTGTCGAATCTCAAGAAGTCTTTCCATTCTAAATGGTACAGATTTACGTGTTAATTCGTCTTCTTGTTGTTTGGTGAAATCCCAATCTCGAATCACAATTTTACCATATTGTTTTAACGTATCCATCAAATTACGTACTATTATAATATACTCAGATTTCGTTTTATAAGAAATGAGTTCATGGAATACACTTGATGCGAAAATCACATCGTAGTACTCCACTTTCTCAGTCAAGTCTTTCATACATGTCGTACCATTTGCGGTCAACTGTCGGTTTACTGTCGGTGATATGTCATATGCATGATATATGACACCACGTTTTTCGATTTGATGGATAAACTCTGGTGAGAATCCAGAACCAAAATCTAATAATTTCATATCGGGTTCTAAATATGGTAGCACAGCATGTAACTTTGCTTGTACGGTCTGATTCATCCGTTCTTGACATGTGCTGTTTAAATGATTATCCATAAGTTACTCCTTTAATGTAAATATAAAGTTTATATTTACCTGTAATATAGAAGAAAAAGCTAGAAAACTAGCTTTTTCAAAATGATTTTATTCATTATCTAATTGATTGATTTTGCTTGCAATATATAGCATGTCGGTAATACGACCACCTCGATTGGTAGTATTCACAATCCAATGAGGACTACTCTCGATGTCGTACTAAACTTCTCGTTCCACTTTACGAGCACCAACCCACGGTTGGCGTGCACGAGTTCGTTTACTTGCATGACCACGCAATTTGGAATATCTACGACCATTAGATTTAAGTCGAATGAATTCGTCATCCTCAATTTGAGTTTCTATGATTGGTTCATCGTTAAATGCATTATCAATCTCAAATACTGGTTTTGTAGAATCAGTTGCAATTGCAACTACAGTATCTTCCTCAAAAGTTGGTTTTACTAGCTGACCCTCATTATTTCCTAAACCGACCCAAATAAGAGCACAAATACTCGTAATGTATAGAACAATCAACGCTAGAATTACGTATAGTTTATTTGGATTGTCACTTAATAGCAAGTGAGCATCTAGAAATAAATTTCCAAACATGATGAAGAAAATTAACTGTAATGTTAATCGATTTTTTTATCATTTACCATCATTGACCTTCTTTCAATTTAGATTCTTCTTCTGCAATACTAGCTCTAGCTTTTGCAATCATTGCTGCAACATCGATGTGTCCTGTTGATGTAGCAAGACGAACGTCATCGTTTTTGATAATCTCACTTGATTCAGCTTCAACTTTTTCCTCAGCTTCCACATCACTATCCTTGGTTTCTAGACTAACAGAAACAACGTCAGTTACATCAGACCATTTAGATTTAGATAATGTATCTAACAATTCTTTTGAATGTTTAGATACAGCATTCTTCCACGCATCAACTTTCAATTGTAGTTGTAGTTGGTCTTGAACGATACGTTCTTTTTCAGCTGTTGCATCGTCTACAAGTTTTTTAGCGAAGTTTTTAGCTTGTTGTTTTTCACGAAGTGCCACTTCATTTGCGTTCTGAACAATTTTCGATGCATCCAGTTGAGCCTTCTCGATTTTTAGCTTTGCATTCATCACCTGCTTTTTGATTTAATATGCAACGCTTCTTCCTCAGCTTGCTTAATGATTTCTTTTGCTTTAGCGTCAGCTTCACTTAGAACTTTCAAAATAGCTTTTTCAGAATCATCGTATTTAGCAGCTTTTTCCTTATAACCATTTTCTTTAAAATCTTTCATGATTTTTTCGTAATCTTCTAATTGTTTCTTTACATCATTTTCTAAATAACGACTCACCTCGGATTTGTTATAACCGAATAACGAACGACCGAATACTTTACCTAAAATTTCTGTGGATTTTTACCATTTAAAAAAATCTCTCCTTACTTCCTAATAATATTAATGATAGTAGCATCATTTAACAACTTGAAATCTTGTATTAATTGAAACAAAATACATTTGTCATCAATACCACTCACTTCTTTATTATACAACGACAGTGGGTCTGAACACAATAGTTTCCACACTTTAAATGCATCATCATTTAATACAATAGCAAATTCGTGTGTTGTTTTTGGAGCTTGCGTTTTCAAAGAATCGGTTTAATTCCAATCGCAACACATTACTCCAGAACCAAACAGCTCTATTACCATTGAATTCTTGTTTCATTTCTCGAATAATTTCAAACGTAACGTCCGTTTCCGTATTACTGACTTCAATAATGTCTAACGAATCATCTTTGATTTCATATTTTAACATAGTCACATCTCCTAAATGAACTTAATTGGTTTATAGTGTAAGTCCATGTCAATGTTATCTTCATTCAACAAGTACGATTTCAATTTTTCTAACTGTGCTCTAGAATAATTCTCTGATTTATTGTGAGCTACCAAGCTGACACCCGCAAATTGTAAATCTTGAGAGATATTTCCAATTGAATATAAAAAAATCGTACATTGTAATACGTATCTAAATACTTAATAGAACCGTTAATCGAAAATTCAAATCTTAAGTCCTCTGGTGCTACAACACTAACCTCACCAGAAAAAATTTGAGACATGTCCGACACAAATAAATCTGTTCCTTTTACAGTAAATTTACGTAGCACAGTATTTGTTTGTGCTTCACGCTCCTCACATGATTGACTATTCTCGCTTAATCTCGGAATGTAGAGTCGTCTTAAATTCAACTTGTGCATATCATGCCCATGTAGCTTTGGTAGTGTCTCTAAATTTCCTAAATCATTTCCAAAAAAATATCATATCCTTGAAATACTTCTTCTAAATCGTGTTCTTTAATCATAATCCTAATTGTCCCCTTCAAACTTCACATATTGTTTCCACTCATCATAACTGAACAGTGGTTTTGCTTTATACAAGCGTTCTTCGTTACCACGAAGTGAATTTAATGTTTTATTATACTCTAATCTATTAGAGTACTCCCATTCATTCTTGGTAGCTTCATCTGTCGTAGCAGATGCAAAAATATCCATAAGAGTTAATGCTAACTCATTAGTAATCTGTTCCATAATTTCAGCTCTTGCAACAGAGTGTACTATTTCCAAAAATAACTGTAATCCAACATCTCGGACTCTTTTGCTAATAACTTAGCTCCTTGAATCACATGAAATCTACCTAACTTCACGTCATCGTATTTAGATTTAGCTGGTACGAACTGTTTTTTCTTAGAGCGATTACTTTTAATTTTCGGATACAACTTCCATAGTGCATTATCCAATAAACCATACTCATCATTTTCCGTGTTATCATAGATGGCATCCAATTGCTTATCATTTGTAAATACTGGTAAGTTATGGTTAGTTGTTACTCTGAAATCATTTTTGTCGGTAGCATCTACACCAAGTTGTTCATACAACCAAGTCATTGCTTGATGATAAGCCACATCCCCCATAGACCCATTCGCAAATAAAACTGCCCTAAACCTCGGCTTTAGTGGATAACTAACTGTTGGATATAGAATCAATTTACATTTCAATTCCTCACTTAATTCCAACAAACGATTTCTCACTCGATTCGACTCATCTTCCTCACCGATGTTATAGTCAGCATCAATAATTAAATATTTTTTAGTCGACCTTTGATTCAACTCAGTACGTGCAATAATGTCGTCATCTTTTGTTTTCGAAATCACAGAACTACAGTAAACGACTGGTGTCAACTCCTGCTTTATCTTATCAACATCTAACAAATCCATGTGACCCTCTTGCAATCTCACGATAGCTGCTTGAATTGCATGATGGAAAAACTCATGGTCTGGTACGTCGATGAATGTAGCATAACCTTCATATAAATTCTTAGTAACGTACAATCACATCACCTCAGTTTCATTAATTTATATTTAGTATATCACATTTTTCATTTGAGTACAGACCTAAATTATGAAATAAAATAAAAAATTGACGCTTACTTAGAAACGTGATACAAGAATTGTAGAATAATGTATATCCTATAATCCAAGATTGTTTTTTTCGTCAGTGACCACGATGACTATTTCATCTTGAATCAGATGAACGTTTTAATTTCATTCTCTTTTTAGTTTCACCACGTAGGAATTGCAACTTCAAAGACAATGAAAAGTTATTTTGTTTGAATTTCCACACAGAGCCAGACGTCAATCACTTGGTCTTATTCTGGTTAAGCAGAAATACTATGTTGTTTTTATTTCATTTTTAGTTTAGTTTAGTTTATTTTTATTTTTATTTTATTTTATTTTTATTTTTATTTTATTTTTATTTTTATTTCATCTTTTTAGAAACATACCTCTACGAGCAATAACATAAGAAGCTCCAGAGTGGATGTTTAATTTCATTTTCGGACAATACTTTTTGTTTTTGCAATCCAACTCGTCCATGCTGGATTAACTTTTATGTAAGAAAATTCTATTTTTTTAGCACATTTAGCTGTTATGATAGAATCAAATTTAGAATAAGCAAGAGATGATAACATCATATTATATTTTTTTACCTTTCTTACTTATTAAATTATCTTTCTTCTTAGTAAAATTGAGTTTTTCAATAACTAAATCTTTTTCCAACATTTAAACAATAATCTTTTTAGTTTAGTTGCAATATCGTGTAAATCATTTGCTGTTTTATCACCTTTGCTATATTGATAATCTATATTGAAAGTATTTATCAAGTTACCATATTTATCTGTTTCACTTGCTGATATAAAACCTTTATTAAAATCTACTCCTACTACACCACAACTACTTCTAGTTACACATAAATCTTTATTATGTTTAAAGTTGTATATGATTTGAAGAAATACTCTATTATCTTTAAGTTTAATTCTATAAGTCAAAGCACTTTCTTTAATTCTAAGTAGATTTTTTTAATAAATTAGTATAATTTTTTTATTATTGAAATTAAATTGACCATGAACATATTTACCATCTTCTAAATCAATTTCTTTTCTAATTTTTAAAGTAAAAATTGATTGATTTTTAGAGCTATATTTAACTTGAAAATTGTTGTTACAAGTAGCTTCACCAGCTCTACCCAAAAAAATAGATTTCACTATCTCTTTTCTTGATAAATTTACTGTAATCTTTTTGTAGTAAATCCTTAGTTCCAAAACAAATTTTTATATCTACCTGTTTTAATTTCATTTTCAAGATTTTTTTAGTTTTTGCTTTTTTTAGTGTTCAACCTGTTTTGTTTCCAATAAATTTTTGTTTTTTTAGATTCTTGTACTTAGTGAAGTTAAATGTTTTACACCCATTCTCTAACATCATCATCTGTGAAACTCTTTTATCTTTTAATTTAGTTAATTCTTTCTCAAGAGCAAAAATTTTTTTCTTTCTAAGCTGGTTCTTTCAAAAATCTTTTTAATGCCTTAATGGATTCAAAACGACCCAGCATATTACTTAATATTGAATCAACAGTTCGACTACTTAGATTAAACTCCTCCTTCATCTGAGCATGAATGATATTTTTTTGTCCCCTAGAGATACTTTTACCAAATGCAATATAATGATTTTTTTAATTCTATGAAATGTCAATCTCTGGATTTTGTTGAATATTTCAATATAATCAGAAATATACTCACCAACCAACCGATTACATTCTCTGTCCAATTTTAATTCAGTTGCTATTGTAAATACATTACTCATTATTCGACACCCCTATTCCATATTAAAAAAATTTAATTTCTTTGAACCTTCCGAAGTTGGAAGAACTTCATTCAAATTTAAGAACAGCTACAAAACACCATTTTGAGCTGTCCTAGTTAACACTTTAAACAAATTAGAAATTTATACAATTCCATGATAATTTTTGTTAACATTTTTATCTCACAAAAGATATATTTACATTTTTCTCATATCATATTTACAACATGATAAAATGTAAATAAAAAAATATGTAGAATGGAGCACATCTACCACACCATCATTCTACATATTTTGCTGCTGTTATTTAGAAACGTCAATTTTAGTAAATCCTATTTTATATGTCTCAATTGTTTTTGTCGAGATTAAATCCCCAGTTTGTTTAATAATTTTACCATGTAACCACATTAGAATCAATGAAAGTGTTAAATAAATAACTATCATCATTGTTAAAAACGATGAAATTGTCGCTACTCGATGACCTAAAGCATCTGGATTCTGAGCAAGCGACATGTTCAAGTCAGTAAACAAGTAAACTGCTAAACCAATAGATGCCAATCGTAAGACCGTTTGTTTCACTCTTAATTCATGTGGTAATTGGAATTTAGAATATTTTTCAATACCTGTTTCCAATAGTCGAAGTGCAATTAATCCTAAAATTAAAATCTGCACTTTAGCTACAACATTAACATATCCTAACGTAACCAATCGGATTCCCGGAAACTGTTCATCCATGCTCCAAATCATCAAACTGAACACTAACAGTGGAATAAAACTACTAGCGATTTGACGGATGAAATTTAAACATTCATATGTTGCAGATATTAATTTAATACGACTTGATGATTGTGTTTTTTCGACAAGTCCTCTACTATTGCTATTGTACACTTTAAACCTCCAATTGTTTCCATTACTTCTGTTGCTTTTTGACCTAACTCATTAAGTACATGATACCCATGAGTATTTCGATATGAAGCAGATGATTCAATCTCCTCCAAATCTGCTTGCATGTGTCTAGACAACGCTCTAATCATTTCCACTAGAGTAACACTTGAATCTAATAATATACGCAACTCATCCCAAGTTGGATTTTTCAATCGCAATTTATTCAAATAATCTTGCGTTCTAGCACCATAATACTCATCAAGAATTCCTATTCTATACTTATGAGAACGAGCACCCATTTGTGGTAACTCTCGACTTAAATCTAAACTTTCGAAAGATTTAAGCATTGGGTCAACGACATTCTGAACATAACTTAAAGTGTCATTTTTTACCTTTTCAAAATCTTTATCTGTCATCAATGTAATCACTATCCTTTCGTGAACGTACCATCATTGTAATTGATGGTATATCCTTTAGCTGTGTTATACACCAGAATATGCTCATTAATTGAACCGTCTGATGATTTAACGTTAATCTCCACTACTCGTGGAATCAATTCATTTCCAGTGTACACTGGTTTTACTTCATAAAATACTGTTTCATTTGTTGGATTCTCAAAGAATTGTCGTAATTTTTCTTCAATGTATGCCATTCCACCAGTGTTGTTCTCACCCACGTTTTGTGTACGTGTACCAGTGATTGCATTTACTTTCAATGCAGCACCACCAAGTGAGTCTGCGATTAAGTGACTACGATTGTACATTTCACCTTTATATTCACCCTTTGTTGCATATGGAATTACAACTTTAGAGTTCTTTGTCGGCCAACCAGCAAGTCGTTCATTCTTACTATTACTAAACGATTCACGTTTTTGATTTTTCTCATCACTTACTAACTTATAGTTTAAGTACCCATAAGCAGTTTGCGTACGTCCTAAACTATCTAATTGTGAGTACACGATTGTACCCGGAGCACCGAATTTATCTTCATCAATCGTCGCTTCACCAATCACTTTGTAGTAATTTAATTTAGCAGTTTCGTCAACACTCAAGTTGTAATCGTCGCTACTACCAACAATGATTGGTTCATTCGACGACTGTGACTTACTTACACTATTCACTGCGTTCTTAGCTTGATTGAAGTATTCATTCGCTTTCTTCTTTGTTTCTTCACCTGCTTTGACAAATGATTCATTATTCAAAATCTTACCAATCGCTTCTTGTCCGCTACCAAGTAAGTTTTGAATACCACTCGTTACTGGTTTGAACAATCCACCAGTGAATACGTTAACAACACCTTGAGGTGTTCCATGGTCTACTAATGCTGTCACAACTTGCTTCGGATTCGTGAATGGAATCTGAGTTGCAATTGCTGTCGTTACATATCCAACTGGTGCTGTACCTAATAGATAAGCAATCAGCATTTTTTTACCATATCGTTTGATTGGATTTTTTTAATGTATTTTTCTGTAAAGTTTTTTTAATCATTTATTAGTCCTCACTCATAAAAATTATCTGTACGTTAATAAGTATACCATAAAAATTAGATTAACGTACAGACATATTAATTTTTTTCGTGTTTAATTCAGCTTTACATTGAATCGTACTATTACAATTTATTTAAAATCCTTAATCTTCTTCAATAACAGCTTCACATCGTGCACTATCTTCAACCAATTCAACATAAACTCGACCGTCGTAACTTAACTTCTCATAAAGAATTTCCAAATCTAAGTTCAAGTCATTCATGTTGCACAATTTATCGGTCACGTATTCCCCAAACTCGTCGCTCATATCTTCATTGCAAAAATCATCTTCGTCTACGATGTCAAACCAAGCAGTTCCACAGAAGTGAACTGTTCCGTGTTCAAATTGATAATCGACTTCAATTCCATTGGTGAACGACTCCCACCTACACTATCGTTTAGAGATAAGAGCTTCTTGGGTAATATGCTGACTTGTTGATTAGTTGAATAGTTTTCTAATCGACAGAGGTTACATAAATTTGCCAAGCTATCCCCGTAGTTCCTACGGTTTTATTTTTTCTTATTTCTATAATAAACGCAAACCTTCATTTAGAATGTTAATACTTGCATTAATGTCTCTATCATGGTGACTACCACAATTAGTACATGTCCACTCTCTTACTGAAAGTGGTTTCTCTCCAGAACTAAATCCACAATCAGAACAAATCTGAGAAGATGGATACCAACGACTGATTTTGGATACTTTCTTTTCGTACCAATTAGCTTTGTACTCCAACATTCTCACAAATTCAAACCATGAAACGTCTCCAATAGCTTTTGCTAATTTATGGTTTTTCATTAGATTTTTACTTGATAAATCTTCAATATAAATCACATCGTGGTTCTTGATGAGAGTTGTACTGAGTTTATTTAGAAAATCTCGACGCATATTAGCAATTTTCTCATGGATTTTAGCGACTTTCATTCGTTGTTTTTGGTAATTCTTACTGTCTGATAGTTTTCGTCCTTCCTTCCGAGCAACTAAAGCTTTACGAGATAAACGTTTTTGTTCTTTAGCCAACTTCTTCGACAACTTACTAAGAAATCTCTTATTACCAATCTTCTCTCCAGTAGAAAGAATGGCAAAATCAGAAATACCTAAGTCAATGCCAACCGATGAATTGGTTTTTGGAAGTGGAGAAATTTCCGTCTCACACAAAATTGAAATATGATACTTACCGGTAGGTGTCATCGAGATAGTAGCACTTTTAATGACACCACTAATTTGACGGTGAGCTTTGACTCGAACCCATCCAACTTTTGGTAATTTCACATAACCATTCTCCAAAACAATCCTACTTTTATTATTATTGTTGTTGGTCTTATATGATTGACGATGACTCTTTTTCTTGAACTTAGGAAATCCAAATCCCGAGCGGAAAAAGTTTTTATAAGCTCCCTGTAGATTAAGTTGTACATTAGCTAAAGCTAAACTATCCACTTCTCGCAACCACGGAAATTCGTTCTTGTATTGAGCTGGTGTGTTATATAAAGTTTCTTTTGTATCTTCATAATGCTTGATTTTATCAGCCAACATCATATTCCAAATAGCTCTTGAACAACCAAATGTCTTAGTGAAAAATTGCTTTTGTTCTTGATTGGGATATAACCTAAACTTGTAAGATTTTTGTCTAATAGTCATTTCCTTCTCCTTGATTTTCGATATACTGACGAATGGTTTCAATAGGCGTTCCCCCACTCGATAGTAAACAAAATGAGCGAGACCAAAACATTTCCTTCCACAATTTCTGTCGAATAGTTGGATATTCTTTCTTCAATAGTCTACTAGAAGCAGATTTATAAGCGTTAATAAACTTACTCATTTCTGTTTTAGGTTGACCCTTGAATAAGATGTGAACATGGTCTTTATCATGATTCCACTCCATCAACTCTATCTTGTAGTTAGGTGCAATATACTCGAAAATTTCCCTCGCCCGATTGGAAATCTCATCCGTAAATACTTGACGTCTATTTTTTTCACAACTAAAAATCAAATGATAATGTAATGAAAAAGACTGAATGCGAATTTGTATCTAATTCCATTGATAAATCAACCTTTCTGATAATTTAACTGAATATAGTTTAACACATCAAGATAGAAAAAAAGCAAGAACTTTGTATCACTTACCGAAACCCTTATATCCCCCACCTAAGAGGTGGGGGATTTACGGATTATTTGTTAAAATCTAACATTTCATCAAATTTCTTATCCAACTTGTCATCGTTTCCAGATAAGTCGTAAAAATATCTCACTTTAGCTCTGTAATCAAATGTAAATTTCATACTTTATTCCTCCAATGCTACATGACATTGAATTGTCCCCGATTCTGGAACAACTGTCATAGAAAATTGCAAATCATTTTTCGCTTTATCATTTACTTTTAAAAAGCAACTGTTAGATATCAACAAACTAGTAAACCAATTTGCAAACCCTTCTTCGTAAAAAGATTCTACAATCGAATACTCTCCAATTCTCTCAGTGAATGACAATTCACCACTAATGTTGATACATTGGTCTTCGTAATAAATATGACACGGTCGTAATCGTCCGTCAACCTCGCGAGTGGGTGCACCGATACCCTCAGCGATAAACTCATTTAATTTTTGTTCTAGCATCTCACTAGATAGAGTCATTTCAAGAAAATTTTTATTATTCTTTAATTTTCTAGTCACTTTATTCAATACGTCGTTATTTTTCAACATCAATGTAATAAGACGTATTACATTTGTAATTAAATTTTAATTCCATGAACACAATACCCCCGAATTTAATAATATAATTCTAGCTTCTTATTTCCTTAATTGTAGCATTAACATCATCCACTCCATCAATACGGAAGTCAATACTAAAGTCATACCCTATTTCTTCCAATAGTGGTTCAATGTCTATAATACGGTCAATCTCCGCTCCAAATAAATCTGTAGTCGCAGATACAAGTCGACTTGCCAGTACATCATGTTTTACAACTGGTAATTGACCAAAGTCCTCGAATTCGAAGACTCCCTCGACGGTGAAGTCATTTCCGTTGGTTATCCAACTGAATTTGAATGTATAGTACCAATAACATCCACATCATCACCATATAGTTCAAATAATATGGATTTAGAATACTCATCGATAGTTTTAGTTAATGGTGTCATATCCAAGTCTATACCATTCAATTGAATTACTTCCTCAGCTAGACTGTCATATCCTTCGCCACCATCAACAGTGTAACCTAAATTCACATAGCCACTCATTGTAAATTCTAAAATCACCAAAATCACTCCTTAATTAATTTACTCTCACAACTCTCAATCTTGTAATCAAACGTGAATTGCACTGAGTCGTTATCGTCAAGTTCTAAATAAAACGGGTCCAAGGTCACAATCTCACCATATACCATAATCTCATCATCAATATATTTTCTAAACTTTTCAGTCAAGTCTGTCTCTACATCAAACGAAGAATTAGATAACTCTGATTCTTCTTCAAATTCGAAATTAACAGAACCATTCAGTATAATTGTCGTTTTATGCGTTCTACAACTAACTTCCATATTCTTAATGTCGTAGTCACAATTCGTACCACCAACAACCGATTCTAGTAGATAGTCTATTTCGGATTTAATTGTATTACAAAAATCTACCGAGTTCAAGCAATCGCTCGAGAATTGCTCAATTACTTCATCTGCGAATTCCGCTAAAGATACTTCTTCACTCAAACTCCTTTGTCCAATGAATGTGTAATCGAACTTGAAACTCACTTTAGCATTAAAGTCTAATCTCATTTTATTTCACCTAATTCAAATATAACGTTGCTTCACAATCACGTTCATAATATTGTGCTACAAAATCAATACCATCATCCTCACCAATAGCGTTATATAGTGGGTCTAAGTTGATAAGTTCACCATACGCATCAATTGATTCTCTAAACACATTAGAAACTTGGTCGGAATAGTCAACTTCGGATTCTGAGTAATCAAAATCTTCTTTTAGTTCTTCTAGCATTTCGAATAAAATGTCTCCATGAATTTTGAAACCTTCGTCCTTCGTTTTACATCGAATTGACTTCGACAATACATTATAGTCTTCACTGGTCCCACCAACCATTTCCGCTAGAAATAGTTCAATGTTATTAGAAAGCTCGCTTTCAATTGTATTCCCATTCACGCATTCGTGACCTTTTGATTCAATCACGTAGCGAGCTTTTTCACTAAAACAATTATCACTTCCACCTATAGAGTAGTCTATTTCAACTCCACCTTGCACTTCAAATACTAATCTCATATCAATTCACCTCAATTGTTGCTTTACTCAAAATGCTATCCTCAACTACGTACACTGTAACCTCGAAGTCTTCAAAACTCTCACTTGGTTCGTATAAGTACATTTCGTTATAAAATGAATTTGTATCATACGACCGCTCTAGTACATATTCTTTGAAAACGTCGGAAACGTCCATTGTTGAAATATTTTTGTCGCCATTATAGTCGAACTCAGCTTCGAACATCAAGTACAACTCACTTCCACGATTGAATACTTTTTGTTTCGTCAATTCAATGTTATAAATGTCCGTTCTTGTCTCAAGTGATTCTTTTAGAACACCCTCAACGAGTAATTTAATATCATAATTATCAATATATGCTCCCATTGCATCATCCATTACTGAATCAATCTTCTCTTGAACGATTTTCTCACTATAATGTTCATTATGAACTTTAATGTCAAAACCGACATTCATTTTAATATCACCTTTAAAAATCAATATTATCACCTATCTTTCTAAATTTGCTTCGCAATATGTTGACTTATAGTCATAGTAAAAATCGACATCAACTATACTCCAAAACTTATCATTCAACTTGTTATGTGGTTGACTATCATCGATGAAATCTCCATGTTCATGTATGGACTCATAAATCAACGTTTTAATATTTTCACAAATTTCATCATCACTCAGTAAACCACCCACCATGATTTCGTCATTATCATCAACATTGAACTCAAATTTTCCAGATAGAATAAATTCACCGTCAACCATGCCACACTTGACATCACAATCAGTAACTTCTACATTGTTAGGGTCTACATGACAACATTGCTGCTAAATATTCTTTTTTATTATTCATTATTTTCTCTTGAACAGAGTATTTATCCACAACTAAATCACTATATCGGTCAATCACTATGATTGTTGCTTTCTCGACTTCCTTCTCCGAATTATCCAACCACACACGATAATTAATTTCAATGTTACCTTTAGTTTTAAATGTTAATTTCATGTGTTTAGTCCTCCGTCACTTCACAATGATATTCAACGGAATTCAAATCACATGATGCAGTCAATGTGAAATCATCAATTTCGTCACCGTCCACATATATTGGATAAACATCAAGATAGTATCCATTTTCTAGTAGCGCATACGTGAGTTTGTCATAGAAGCTATCTTCGTACTCAATTTCTTCTGCTAAGTCATACGCACCAGCATCTCTATCGAATTCAACTTCACAATCAAGTGTTAATTCTCCAGCAGCAAACTCACTTTTGTTTTTAATCACTTTACAATTCAACTCACTAACTTCTGCCCAAGTTTCATCAGAAATGTAATTGCCGACCACATCTAATAACGCATAGTCATCAAACGTACACTCAAATCTATCAACGCAATTCTCTAATCGAGACAAAACTTCATTTTCGTCTACGTATGGGTATTCAGCATTTACGTGGAATGTCAACTCACTCGAAAATTTAAACTTAAACTTCATATTAAATTCCTCCATTCGTTAATTCTGTTTTTTACTTCAACATTATTTTTCATCAATATTTGTAGTCAAGTAATATCCGTTACTGAAACTTATAAACTCTTATGTTCCATTCTTGTTTCATCGAGTATGTTTTTTTGTACTAAGTAAACTTAAATACTACTCACATTTTCTTTTTACTCTCCACAAGCGTAAATTCCCGATTAACGCTCGGTACTAAATTTATTTGTCATTATTGTATATAAAACTTGGTTTTCGTTTTTATATTTAGATGATGTAAAATTATAAAAAGTCAATACATGATTATAACTTTTTATAAGTTAATGTTAACTGTTAGAAGCCTTCTTTCTAATTTTACTCATGTCGATACTTGCTTTAAAGTTTTTTTAAATATTACGTTACACTTTTTAAATTATTCGGAAGCAGTTGGAGACATATCTCCTAATTTGTTAATTTTGTTGAAGCTTGAACGTCACGTTCTTGGACTTCAACATGTAAGTAATAACTATCTTCACAATCTTCGTCTAGTAGATTATCTAATGTCGAAAAATCTAGATAGCAAGCAGCCACCACGTCGTTATCGCTAAATTTAACCATCATTCTTTTCGTGAACGCTTTAGTTAAATCAACAATCTTGGTTGTTTTACCATCGAGTCTTTCAAAAATTAAATGTCCACTAAATTCCAATTTTTCGCCAGAAATATCAGCTGTAATATTCGTTTCCGTTACTTTCAAATCCCGTGGTTCGATGTCCAACTCATCAAGTAGAACATCTCGAACCTCCCAATCAATGTCAGTAATGTCAACTGTACTCGTGAATCGACTTGGTGATTTCTCGATAATATCAAGCATTACATCCTCGATGTCAGGTCTACTTGGAAAGCAACAACTAATGGTCGGAATTCCTTTAAAACTAAATTCAAATCTCATCTCAATCTAACTCCTTTAACATTGCCTTAGTAACTACTGTTGATGAATCTACGTTAGTTTCCAACCAAAAATCTGTTTGCAAATGGTGACATGCTTCATAAATTACTGACTCATCAATATCGTAACCATCATATTCAAAATGAATCTCCATTGTTTTGATTAGTCGGTCTGAAATGTCACTGTCGTGAAGTGTCTTTCTTGGAGTGGTAAACTGAATCATTCCAGTGATGTTTACTTCTTCCCCGCTTGATTCATTCGTAATTTCATATTCTTCAATTCTCCAACCATCGAGGATACTACCGATGACGATACCCATCCACTTACGGTCACTATAACCACATTCTAATTCCCACTTAGCGTCATTAATGATGGATTTAATTTTCTCCATTAAATAGTCCTCACGTGTGATTGAGCAATCTTCATTGATGTAAATTTCATACTGTATTTTCGCTCGATATGAAAACTCTAATTTATATCTCACCATTTCATTAGTCCCCCACTCGTTCAATGATTACATTCGATTTAACATTTGACTCCGCAGCTTCAATCACAACTTCAAATCGAACTCATATTCCAAATCCGTGATTGGTGTTAAATCAATGTAAAAATCGTTTCGATTTAGCATCGATGTAAATGGGTCTACGAAGAAGTGAGTAATGTCTTTATTACGTGTTAGATACATGTCATCGCTGGAAAATTCGATTTCAGCATTGATTTTAAATTCTCCGTTTACAAAAATGATACTCACGTCATTGTTGTGGATTTTCAATGAATTATCTCTCGATTTACAATTAGTACGTGGTAACATCAATTGTATCACGTTAATCACATGTTGCTTTGTAAACTCACACTCCAACTCATTTGAGCGACTCATGATTTTTTCTTGAATCATTTCAATTGCACCCGATTCAGTAATTCCACTATCACATGTAATTGTATCTTCGAAAACATTTACCAAAATTTTAGGTCTAGCCATATAGTTTAATGACAATTTGTAGTTCATACATACACCTCGATTCATATTTGCAACCATTATACCTCATTTGCGAAAAAATGTCACGTCAATTCATTTTAGAATCAACATGACATTTTTAAAATTCATGTATCCAATTCACTTGACTATATCCCACATCAACAGCAAGTTGTAGTGACCAATCAATGTTGTAATTCCATTCTGAAATTTCGTGAATGTAAGATGATTCCAACATCCAGTTTGAAAACATGAACTGATACCAACTTTCTAATAGTAATTGCGTAGCATCTTCATCAACATTAACGATTGAGTCATCATTTACCTTAAGTGCAAGCATACCCTCAATCCAAAGAGAGTCACCATTGGATTCACTACCAAGTAATGAATTCACGACCTCAACATTTTCAACTCCTAACATTAAATGTGTTGCCAAGTCTTCATCGAGTTCGTTCACTTGCTCCATGAACGTTGCGTAATTCATTCGGTCAATTTGTGACTGCACACGTCTACTCATTAATTTTTTCAATTCAAACTTTGATTCCGATACTTCGTCTTGCTGAAAGTCAAGCTGAAATATCGGTTTTAATTCGATTTTATAGTTTAATACTGCCATTCGCTCACCTATGTTGTTTTAATATCGCATTCTAAGTCAATTAGTCTACATTTGTGGTTCAAGTTTGTATTGCACTCAATACCCTCCCATTCTTGTAGTACAACATCGTTTTCCCAATCGTACAACCAATCACAAAAATACTCATATAAGCAATCAATTGCATTTCCAGTCAATCTCGTTTCATTCAAATACAAGTCATGCGCACCCGGAATTACATCAAATGAAATTACACAACCAATTTTGAATAGATTACCTAGTGGTTTGGAAACTACATAATCATGCTCACAATTCATTACTATATCGGAAGCATTAGTTCCAACGATTTTCTTAATAACGTCGATTGGATTTTTAGACTTGAAAGTATTTTCAACTTGAGTTCCATCTTCATCTTGTAAAAACTCACCAAGTCTCTCGTTTAATGTTGCGTCATACGACTCTTTCGATGTGTACAACAAATCTTCTGCGTAATCCACATCTACGTCATATATTACTTCTGTTTCATAATCAATAGAAATAATCACTCGTCTCATATTTTCACTCCCCATCGTTTTAATTCATGTTCGATTCTCACTCTACGTGGTGACGTGTCAACGTCCAATCGATAGTCATAAGTATCATCGCTTAGAATTACATAGTCATCCATGATGTACAATCGCTCGTCCCCAATCCATTTTACAATAAAATCGCGTAAGCTATCTTCATTTATAATCCTAAGTGGATTGAAAATTCCACGATATTCAAAAATCAATAACATATTCGAGTTTCAAGAAATCACCAATCCACTTACTAGAAGTAACCACGTTCATAATTTTACAACCATTCAAATTCTCATCTAATGCAAATGCCAATAAATAATGAGCTTCTAGCTTTAGTGTTTCATAATCGACATTGCTTTCAAATTTGTTTTTTTAATGTTGTTAATGAAATTATTCGCAATGTCTCTTTTATTTTTTTGAAATCGAATTCACTAGCTGAATTAACTGGTCTGACTCAATAATCCAATATGGTTCGACTTCAATTTTTTTAAGTTTAATTGCATGTCTTTACTCCTCATCTTCTAAAAATCTCAGCTTCAACTTTCACGTTGTCACTATTCACATCAACGATTAACTTATACATGTACTCGTGGTATCTTCCAGAAAAATCTGTCAACTTCAAGAACATTTCTTCATTTTGAAGCCACCAAACCATGTAATCTATCATCAGTCCACCTAAGTTGTCATGATTTACAAGTCTAGACAATACCTTTGTTTTGAAATCCGCATGTCCTACGATTTGAGAACTCCATCCAACCACTCAACTCGACAACCACAGTTGTTGATTGTGATATCGCACTTTGGAATTTTTAAAACATCTTGTAGAATGTATATCATTTCGTTCTCTACTGTGTAATTGTCTAGTTCACATGCAAGAACATCGTCACCCCTATCAATTTGGGTTTGAAGTCTAGTTTCTAAAACATCCAACCATCCTCGGTTTGAGTTATCACCATTGAGATGTTCAACTCTTGCTGTCAATTGTGGTTTTACTTCAATACTAAATTCCAGTCTCATCGAATTACTCCTATTCTTCGGATATGAACGCAATAACATCAACATCAGACTCTTCAATTTCAACTCTAAATGTACACATGACTCCGTTCTCACCCCAATATTCACTCTCACCAAGTCCAACGTATGCGCCTTCTGCTTGCATCCATTTCAAAATGTAATGTTTTAAGTTATCTTCTCGCAGCACCACAGAATTATCATTTACATGAAATGAAATCATAGAAATAAAGTGCAATTCATGATTTTCCCAAAAATGCTGAAATACTGTGAATCTTGCACTAGCAACATCAACACCCTCACGGTCAAACGCTTCTGCTACAATAATCTGTCCTTTTCTAGTGAAATCCATTTGATTCAATATGTCACATACAAACTTGTCACGATTTATTCTCATAAACTTCTGAGCATATTGATTCAATTCCTCAACTGTAAGGTATGTTCCAAATCTCTTATAAATATTGTTAGTAATTGGTATAATCTTCGGTCTGACTTTCACATCTACCATCAATTCCATTTAATCACCTACTTAATTCTTGTTCCACTCAATAGAAACATCTGTGTTGTTTTCATCTGTGAAGATAGTGTAATGACATCCTATGTTGTTTTCTCCAAACCAACCATTCACTAACCAAATATGTGCTCCTTCACAGTAAATCCAATCATGAATGTACTCTGAAAGTCTATCCTCATACAACGTCAACTCACCAACAGCGTCAAATTTAATCACAAGTTCCCAATCTAATGTTAAATCCTTGAACTTGTGTGTAAATTCCACAAGTTCAGCATTGACCCAGTCGATACTACCACTACTAAATGCTTGAATGAGTAAATATTGACATGTCTTTAAATTTATATTGTCAGCGATTGCACATTCAAATTTGTCTATATTACGACGTTTGAATTCTTTGGTGTAGTGCTCACGTTCTTTCTCGGTGCATACGTGTCCATTAATTCCACCAACTCCAAACTCAATTCTTGGTTTGCAGTGTACTTTAATCTTTAATTCCATATCATACTCCTACTTTCTAAGTTTAAATTTTACATCTAAATTGTCAAAACCAACTGTTGTGGTTGGGATTCCATAAATCATTTTATCATCAGTTAGAAACCGAAGTTCATTATTCCTCAATCCAATAAATCCATTCATTTCATTCAACCATTCTAGTATATTCCACTTCAATCGTTTTTTGTGAATGCAAATATCGTCTTCGTTAGCACCATCCCAAAAATTAAGTTGGAGAACCAATCGACATGTCACCGTATTTGTGGACACATCGTATGATTGGCCAACTGTTACAAATTCCAATCGTGGTAAGTTGATGACATATTCATCCACAACTGGTTCAAGAATATTCATCCAATGATAAGATGACATCTTATCTTTAATCACGCATTTCAAGTTACCATTGTTTTTCTTCCAAAACTCCAAGTAATAACAAAGCTCATCGTCAGATGACAACGTTCCACCATCGACACATAGTATATCTGCTGTAGTCAAAGCTTTGTATTTCAAATAAATCTCCAATTCCATCTTTTATACCTCCGATATTTTTCTCAACAAAATTATTATATCATCAATATCGATTTTAGTACAGACTTGTAATTTTAAACGCAAACTCAAAATGTCGATTGGCGACACTTCGTATTTTGCGATTTAAGACACCTTAGAGCGATTTTAAGTCACCAACATGTAAATACATTAGAATGTATTTAAAAGCTCTCAAAACTCAAATATGAGCATCTGAGAGCATTCTAGCTTCAATTACATGTCTCGGTTCATAGCATCTAAATATATACGTGCGTTTATTTGCGATTTAAGACCCATTTTAGAGAGTTTACTGTCATAGATGAGTATTTATATTCCAATATGCACAAAATCGCTTAGAAATCAAATATGAGCGTGTGAGAGCATTCTATCATGCAAGTCACATTTTAATATTTATTACACACTAAATTTGTGAATCGAATGAAAATACTTCGTGAATCATTTCACAATCTAGCGAAAAAAATGAGCGAATTTCGAGCGAAAAAAACAGCTTGTGAAACAATTTTTTTCGGATTTTTTTCCGAAAATCAGATAAATCTTCAATATAACTTTTTTTAATATGTGAATTTTTATGTGAATTTGTGAATAGATTCACAAAGAATTACTACTATCTTTGATTTAATGCCATTTTAGTGATTTTTAGCTTCGGAATTTTTTTCTGGGTCAGATGGGTCAGATTAAAAAAACAATCTGACCCAAGCTTTTTTGACAATCTGACCCAAAAATTTTTTTCCATTTTTCAGACTTTTGACTTTTTCTGAGAGAAGTCCAGTTTTTATTGATATAGCAACGATAGTTGGGTATATCTTTTTATTAAATATTATAAAAAAATAATACTAAAAAAATCATTATTTGGGTCAGATGGGTCAGATTAATCCCAAAACTTTTCCAAAAAAAAGTTTTCAAATCTGGCAGTACGAATTACACCTTTTTAGGTGTATTGTTAACCATCATATATTATGTCTAAATTACGTATAGAGTTGGTGAGAATCTGACCCATCTGACCCAAATATTAAAATTGTTATATTCAAAATCACTAGAAACGTTGATGTGACAACATTTTAGTTTCTAAAATTTTCAAAAAAATCGTGGGTCAGATTGTGGGTCAGATTGTTTTTCATCTGACCCATCTGACCCAAAATGTGGCCCAATCTGACCCAAAAATGAGCTTGTGAAACATTTTTGAGTCCAAAAAGTAGTGCAATTCATATTGTGACTCATTTCACAATCTCTTATTGTTAACCACTCATCGACGTATTGTCCACGGTCTAATATATAATAAGAAGTAAAAGTTTTTTAAGTTTACGTCTATACACGGATTGTATAGTTGTGTTAGAATAGATGTATCTTAGCAAGAAAGGAGCTGACGATTTCTTGTTCACTAAACATTTATCATTTAAAAGTAATGATGAATTCTACAAAGCATGTGAACCATATATTGAAGACGCACAACATGATTTGTCGAAACGTCGTTTACCATTACACGTGCTAGTACGTGCTTTATTACGTGCTGGCGATTTGTCGTTTAGACAAAGATGGAGACGATTGCGAGATGTTCTTTCCAGATTACGATAAGAGAGAATATTCATCCGACATTAAATTACTAAGTCGACATTTAGCGCAGATTTCTACCATGTATAAACAACACACGTTCTCTGAACGTACAAAGTTGTACGATATGGTCGTGGCGTTATCAGACGAACCGTGGTCTGTCATTTTGTATCATTATGCTCCAAGACATCTTACATTATTAAAGAATGGAATTTATGATTTAGAGAAAATGGAGTACACGGACGAAACTAGTGACGCCGATGGAGAATACTTCTTTGTCGAGACTCGTAACTTCGACGTGGTCGATGTCGATACTCTCGAACCGAAATGGATAGAACTTGTAAACTACGTTAGAAATCAATGGTCGAGTAATGACACTGATAATCGAAAGTTTATAGACCATTTGACATATGCTGGATTTATTGGTTTAAATGCAAAAAGAGTTGTAGTAATCCGTGGTGAGGGTGGTAATGGTAAATCGAGTTATTTAAATGAATTAACGCTCATCGCTGGTCAACGAGCAACGTTACCGTTTAACTTACATGACTTGGATTTAGAATATAAAGTAGCGTTGATTCAGAATTATCACCGTATTTTAACAGGTGACGATTTGAAAACAAAATGGTATATGGGAGCGAATGCTTCGACTCTATTTAAATCATTGTTAGATGGAATTGGACAAATCGTAAACGTGAAGTACGACCAACCACGAAATATTAAGTTTGGTGGACTATGGATTCAAGCCACCAACCACGCTTTTGGTTCTTTGGAGAAAGGTCAAATGATGAATGACCGACTACTCATGTTTCCGTGGGGAAGCATGAACCATCGTCATAATAACGAGTCACGAAATTATTTAAAGAGTCTTGTTGGTTATTCATTAGACCAATTACTATCATCTTATAATGAAGAAGCTACGTACAAGTATTTGACAACTACGATTTCGATGATTGTACATTCATTAGAAAGACCAACAGCTGCTCTATTTACTGATTATGCTGAAAAGTACGAAGAATTCTTAAAAGAAGCACTTGATGAAACTAAAGACTCATTTGGATTATTCATTGACGAGTTGGATTATAATGAAACATTTACACAAGCGGTCATTCCAGTTTCTGTTTTTGTTTAAAGAATATTTACAGTTTTGTAATCAATCGAATCTAAGACAGTCACTTCTTAGTGCTAAATCGTTCTCATTACGATTAAAAGATGTGTTGTTAGATAGAGATTTTTATATTATTAGATTCAAGACAACGTATTTCAAGTATTAAACCGCAAGATTATAATATTCGAGAGCACTACCAAGGTGTTGCTCCGTCGGATTTGAAAAAAATACTTCTTATAGTAAGGAATTGCAATTGAAAACAGTTTTATACAAGAATCCAAATCCAACAGCTCCGTTGTTAAATCATTCAATAGAAGATATTTTGGGTGAAGCAGTTCTAGATGGATTGACAGATGTGGACTTATTTTTCAATGTCTCCTAGAGAATTACGTGAATTTTTTTAGATAAAAAAATTCAAAAATAACTATTCACATTTATAAAAAAATATGTGTTACAATATTGACATGTGAGTCACTTTTTCGTTATAATATTTATTTGAATTTTTGAGAAATATCGGAGGTGACTTGACATGTTACGAAAATTCATGGAGCTGACTAAGAACAAATTAAACCGTCTTATCTTGGTAGCTCAACCACGAATTTTTATAAATTTTTTTGTTGCGATGCTTCGTTGAGAAGCCAGTGACACTTGAGGTGCGGTCTCACCCAGTACTTTCTAGGTATAAAACTAACGTATGACCTAAGTTTTCATTATCACAACATATTTTTAAAATAGAAAGGAGAATTGTGATGAAACAATTCAAACGAACAAGTGCTGCTTTAAGCGTATTAGTAGCAGCATTACCATTAACAGTTGGAGCAGAAGAAGCTGTAACTCCAACTAGCGAGGTGGCAACGACTGTAGCTACAGAAACACCAGCAGCTACTGACGTAACAACAACTGCTCCAGCTCCAGTAGCAGAAGCAAAAGAAGCTAAAATTACAGCTCAAAACAAAGACGCTTCAAACGGTACAGATTTAAAATTTGACGTACCATTTGTAGCGAAAGTTGAGATTCCAACGAAAGACGCTAAATTAACAGATGGTAAATTATCTGTGAAATTAGGCAAAGAGTTCAAATTTGCTACAGAAACAGTAACAAATACACAAACTGGAGCCACAGCAGAAGTGAGCAAGATTAAAGTATTACACGGTGATAAAGTATTCCGAGAAATCGATACTAGCTCATTACCTAAAAACGAAGACGGTTCGTTAGACTTTTCACTTGCTTTAACACCAGAAGATGCCGAGAACGGTGTTGTTTCAATTCAATTTGAATTAGTAGCACCTAAAGGTGACACTTTAACTCGTAAAATTGAAGCTGAATTAAAAAGCTGGGGACTATACATCTAAAACAGAATTATCTATTGAGTTCGCAGATGGTTCAAAAAGCATCAACTGAGACATCTGGTACTGAGACTACAGTAGAAGCACCAACTACAAGTGGTGAAGAAACTACAGTAGCTACAGATGCATCTACTGAGACACCAAGTGGTGATGCTAACGGAAATGCTAAAACAGATAATAAAGACGCTAATGCTGATGCTAACTCGAGTAACGCATCTGATAAAAAAATCTAACTCGAACACTGCGAATGACAAACGTTTACCTAAAACAAGTACAGCTGCTTTATTAGGTACAACTGTAGCTGGTCTAGTTGGATTAGCTGGAACTGTATTTACAAGAAAACGTAAAGGACGCTAATATGAAGAAGAAAGTTGCTTTAGCTCTAATGAGCTTATTAACACTATCTACAACTATTAATAATTACTCTAATATTTGGGCGAGCGAAGCGACAATTGACATTGTATCAGCGATTCCGAAAGACGCTATTACTGTAACACGTTCTGAATCGGTAACGCTCGCACATGATTACTTTGTGATTGTGGATAGAAGTGCGTTACCGAATAATGACTATAAGTTGAAAGTCGATAAATTTGTGAAACGATTGATTGAATCACTTGGAGAAAATGACCGTATTGCATTAGGATATGGAACTTCTAAATCTTCTCGTTTGAAACTCACACAACCGCTGACCACGGAAAAGTCAGCAATTTCAAAACAATTAGAAATAGATTCGAAGATTCTTAATGCTACATTTGATAGTTATCCAGCTTACGGTGAGGAAACTAATGTTTATTCATATATTGAAAAACAAGACAATTTAGCAATCGACCGTCAGTTCTTGTACATCTCTGATGGCGATGGTGGTAATGCAACATTTAACAGTAAACAATCTCTAGGTGCATTATCGAGCGAAAATGTAGTTGATTTCATGAAAAGAATGAACATCGATTTTCATCCAGTGATTTTAGCAAACAAGGATTCATCGTTTGCGAAACAGTTTTCAGATGGTGGTATTAATGCTAGTATTTATGACCAATTCTTCTCCCAAGATGCGGATAAAGTAGAGCTACCATCTATACCATCAAATGAAGTAACTGTTGATATTCAATCGAATTCTAATTATTTAACACTACGAAAAGCGTGGCTTGTGTCGGAAGACGGAACTCAAGTTCAATTGGATGTTGCTAATAACAAAGTTCATAGTAAAATTAAATTGGATAGAGGTAAAAAAGTACCACGTTGCTTACCAGTTTACTGGAAAAAGCAGATAATGCTAGTGATGAAATGACTGTGACTATTTCAACAAGTCGTCATAGTATTTTTAGAAGCATCATCGAACATTCAAAAAAATTTAGGAGTCATTGAGCTTGATTAGCGTAAATTGGGAGTAATTTTTACTCCCAATTTTTTATATTTAAAATTAAGGAGCAGAGAATTTATGAGCAAATTGCGAAACGCAATTTTATATACAATGTTAATTGTTGTTGTGTTTAGAATTGGAGTACATATTCCAGTACCATTTGTAAATGTGGACGCAATAAAATCTATTATTGAATCGGATACATTTAGTTTTTTAAGTATACTAAATGGTGGTGGATTGACTAACTTTTCAATTCTAGCGCTAGGAGTGTCACCATATATTACATCATCAATTATTGTCCAATTGTTACAAACTGACTTGTCTAGGACAGTTACAAGTTGGAGTGAACAAGGTCGAGTGGGTCACGTGAAGACTAATAGACTAACTTTAGTACTATCTGCAATATTTGGATTTTTACAAGCAATGGGATTAACAATTGGATTCAGTAAGTATAGTAATAATTTTATTTCAAATCCAACTATGTTTACATATGTAATCATTGCACTTACAATGACAGTTGGTTCACTAATTCTAACTTGGGTTGGAGAGTTTGTCGATGACAAAGGATTAGCTAGTGGTATTTCATTAGTGATTTTCGGTGGTATTATTTCAAGAATTCCATCAGAGTTGAGTACTATACACCAAAATGGATTAACTTGGAATGCGGTGTTGGCATTTGTGATTTTAATCACAATCATTGTATTTGTTGAGCAATCGCAATTGAGATTACCACTCTACTATTCTAAAAAATCATTAGATGTCGACTATTTAACATGGCTTCCAATTAAAATTAATGTAGCTGGTATTATTCCAGTTATTTTAGCTGGGTCTCTGTTCTCAGTGGTACCATTAATGGATTCGGTGCTATTTAGTGATGCTAGACCAGATTGGATGACATTTGTACTAGAATGCTTTACACTTGCATCTAAGAAAGGTGTAATTACATACGGATTGATGGTGGTTGTATTCACTTTATTCTATTCACATGTACAATTGAACCCAGAACGTGTGGCAGAGCATTTAGGAAAAGCGAATGGTTACCTCGTCGGTGTGCGACCGGGATTAGATACAGAGAAGTATATATCTCACAAGTTGAACAAGTTGAGTATTATAAGTTCAATCTACTTAATTTTTATTTCAGTAGTACCAATAACTGCAATGCTGGGATTACAACAATCGAGTATACTAAGTGGTACTACTATGTTGATTCTAATTGGAGTTTCCATTGAGATTTATAGAAACATCAAAGGCTTTTCAACAGTTATTAGTAACTTATAAAAAGTTGTAATCCCATGTTAACTTTTTATAAGTTCAAATCATATAAATATAAAACGAAAACCAAGTTTTATTCAGATTGAACATAAATAAATTTAACACCGAGCGTTAATCGGGAATTTACGTCTGTGGAGAGTACAAAAATGTGAGTAGTATCTAGATTTATTTAGTACGAAAGCATACTCGACGAAGTAGGAATGGAACATAAAAAGTTTTTATAACTTTTTATAAGTTTTTCAGTAACGGTAAGCAAACAATTGGAAAATATTTATAATATGTTGATGATTAAAGCTAGTTCTACTAGCTTTTTTTCTTTTCTAGTCTATACTCTACATATGATATGTGATATAATATGAATATAGATTTTGTTGAAGGAGGTTAATTAGTGTTTAAAGAACAATGGCTATTAAGAAAGTATTCAAATTTAGCTGAAAAGATATTAAAAATAGATGATTATAAAAATTTTAATAGTAAAGATGAATTTGTAACTGAGACGAACAACTTCAAGTCTAGATTAAAGAACGGAGAGTCAATTGATAACATTCTGCAAAATGCGTTCGCATTGGTGAGACAAGCTGCTAAAGTGGTTTTAGGACTTGAACCATACAAGGTGCAAGTGATTGGAGGATTAGCTCTACACTATGGAAATATTGCGGAAATGCGTACTGGTGAAGGTAAAACGTTGACAGCTACAATGCCAGTGTACTTGAATGCACTTGTAGGTGAAGGTGTGCATGTGGTTACAGTAAACGAGTACTTGGCGGAGCGTGACTCTAAAGAAATGGGTGAGCTATATGAGTTCTTAGGTCTAACAGTTGGTCTGAATAAATCTGGATTACCTCAAAATGAAAAGTGGAAAGCATTTCAATGCGATATTACTTATACTACAAGTAGTGAGTTGGGATTTGACTATCTACGTGACAACATGCGTTTAGTGGCTGAGGGTAAAGTATTACGTAAATTACATTATTGTGTAATCGATGAAATCGACTCAGTACTAATTGACGATGCACGAACTCCACTTATCATCGCAGGTCAGTCATCATGCTCAACAATGGAGTATTTTAAAGTGAATGAGTTTGTGAAAACACTTCACTTTAACGATGTTGTTTATGACCACCAAAGTAAGTCAGTTCATCTGACACCACAAGGTGTCGACCGAGCAGAATCTTATTTTAGAGTAGATAACTTATACGGATTAGAAAATGTGAATTTAATTCATCTTGTTGACCAATCATTGTACGCACATTTTGCAATGAAGAAAGACGTGGATTACATTGTACGTGATGATGCTATCGCTATTGTTGATACGTCAACAGGTCGTGTGATGGATGGTAGACAATTTTCAAATGGACTTCATCAAGCATTAGAATCCAAAGAAGGTGTCAGTGTAAATGACGAAACAAAGACATTTGCAAGTATTTCATATCAGAATTTTTTCCGAATGTATGAAAAATTGTCTGGTATGACAGGAACTGCTTCAACTGAGAGAAAAGAGTTCATGTCTACTTACAATATGCGAGTAATTACAATTCCAACAAATAAACCAATTCGTCGAATTGATGATAAGGATGTAATTTTTGCTACTAAGAAAGCTAAATATCAAGCTGTTGTGAATGAAGTTGAGCGTGTTCACAAAACAGGTCAACCAATTCTAATTGGTACGTCTTCTGTTGAGAATAGTGAACATCTATCACAACTACTAAAAGAGCGAAAAATTCACCATCAAGTACTAAATGCTAAACAAGACGTGGATGAAGCTGCAATTGTAGCTAGAGCTGGTGAACGATACGCTGTCACTGTTGCTACTAATATGGCAGGTCGTGGTACTGACATTAAACTTGGACATATGGTTAAAGAACTTGGTGGATTGTATGTTATTGGAACTGAGATACATGAGAACAGACGAATAGACAATCAATTGCGTGGACGTAGTGGTCGACAAGGTGACATTGGATATTCAGTTTTCATGATTTCATTAGAAGATGACTTGATGACTCGATATGGTGGTGATGTGATTGAGTCTAAAGCTAAGAAATTTGCTAGTGTTGATGAACCAATCACGACGATTGGACTACGTAGAGCTGTTACAAACGTACAAAAACGTATCGAAGGAGATGGTTTTGACACACGTAAATCGTTATTGGAATACGATGACGTGACACAACTACATCGATTGTCAATTTATGAGTTACGTGAGAATGCGTTATGTGGTCACATGAATCTAGATGATTACTATGTGAATGCAATTCCAGTGACTATGGATAAACTATTAGAACCATATTTCATCAATGAGCTTGTGAACATGGACGGTGTCGCCAGAGATGTTTCGGAATTAACTCATAAAACATTAGACGTGAATGACATCATGGATGTCAATTCACAATTAGAACTTAGAAACTTAATTGTGGATTATGTAACACAAGCATATAACGAAAAAGTTGGAAAAACAGGACTGAGTCGAGTCGATGATAACAAACGATTTTCTATTGTAGACTCGATTGATGAACTGTGGGTGTCTCATTTGATTAAATTAGAACAGTTGAAAGATGCTGTTGGATTACGTTCATATGCTCAGGTTCAACCGTTGACTGAGTATCAATTAGAGTCAAAACGACTTTTTGACGACCTCGACCGAGAAATTAAAATAGAATCTGTTAAAAAATTATTTGCAACATAACCATAGAAAGGATTTTGATTAGTGGGAAAGATTATTTCATTTGAGGGACTTGATGGTGTTGGCAAGTCAACAATATTGAAGCAAGTTCAACGAAAATTAGAAAAAGATGGATATTCGGTTCTTGTCATTCGAGAACCGGGTACAACACAACTATCGGAGAAAATCCGAAAACTAGTGAAATCGGATGTACCCCGCTCAAGCATGTCTGAGATTTATTATTCATGGCAGCTAGAGCAGATATGATTAATAGTGTGTTGAGTCCGAATGTGAAACACACGGATGTAATTTTACTAGATAGATATATTGACTCTACAGTTGCATATCAAGGATACGGAGAGAAACAAGACGTTGAAAAGATTAAACAATTAAATAACATGGTCGTTGGCGTGAATCAACCGAACTTGACAGTGTATATTGAAGTGCCAGAATCTGAAATTGAATCACGAATGAAAACTCGTGTAAAGAAAGACAGGTTTGAAGTAGATAAACAATTTATCAAAAGAGTTCGTAAGGGTTACAACGAAATTCGTAAGTCAGACCCAGACCGTGTGAAAGTTGTCACAAACTTAAATGTAAAAGAAGCGGTTGACAAAGCATACGAACTTGTTGTAGACTGTATTAAATCTAAAACGGAACATAAGCGTAAATCATTGGCGAAATTATCAAAACCACTAAAAAGTGACAGTGGTAGTTTCAAAGCAACAATTGGTCGTATTGGTCGTGACGAAAACGACAATCCAACACTATTATTAACAAATGTTAAAAAAGTTGGTGGTCGTAAAGTGCTAGCAGACCATGTTTGGGTGCAATACACTCGTGAGTTAATCAAAGCTGGTACTTTGTTACCAAATGATGAAATCATGTTTAGTGCTACAATTGAACCATACAAGCATGTTGCTAAGAATGGAACAGAGTACGATGAGTACGGATTAGCGAATGTGAAAGATGTTAAGTTGACAAAAGCGATTCGTGTTAAGAAATCCACTGGATTTGAACGTGAGTCATTGGATAGATTAACGTCGATTACAGATGAGAAATTATTCAAAGACTCAGCTTCTCGTTATTTACGTTATGTGACCGCAATGATACATGAACATTTTAGTTAAGATAGGAAGTGACTTTAATTGACAAATAATTATACTGGTATTGACTTATATGATGGTATTGAAGCGGTACGTCGAGTACCGGGGATGTACGTTGGGTCAACAAATAAAATTTCAGACAATCACTCACCAAAAGCGTTAATTCAGCTATTACAAGAAGTTTTATCAAATTCTCTTGATGAATATGTTGCTGGATTTGGTGATGAGATTCGTGTAACAATCCATAAAGATAACGCATTGACAATCCAAGACTTCGGTCGTGGTATTCCGAAAGGTCCGGGTAAATCATTTAGTGATATTATCAACTCAACGACTAAATTACACGCTTCTGGTAAGTTCAAGAGTAATTACGGTGGTGTTGGTATCACTGGCATGCACGGAATTGGATTAAAAGCAGCGAACGCTCTTTCAAAATACATGACAATCGAAGCTGTGTGTCACGCAACATCGGAAGTAAATGGAAAACTAGAATTAAACGGTGGGTTTGATGTATATACATTGACTATACATTTAGAAAACGTCATTGAACAAACTCATTAAGCATATTCCAAAGAAAGATGTAGTTTCTATTGATAACGGACATATCACATTGAAAGATAGAACTAAACTCAGAACTGGTACGACGGTAACGTTTTTACCAGACGACGGTCCAGTATCTGACGATAATCCAAAACCAATGATTGAAGATATCAATTGGGTGATTGGTGACGTTCTTCACAAACTTGAAAGCTCAGCTTACTTGTGTCCAGGAATTAAAATTACGTTGACAGATGAGCGAACAAATCCAGCGACTAAGTACGAGTGGTATTACGAAAATGGTCTTGGTGACTATGTTCAACAACTATCTCATGAGTTCGATGGATTGTCTAAAGTGAAAGAACCAATCATCATTGATGAGCAAATTGAGTTAAATAACTATCCATTCCAAGTACGTTGTGCTATTAAATATGTAGACGATGTACAATCAACAATTGTATCATATGCGAACGGTGCTCCAACACCGAGTGGTGGTACGCACGTTGATGGATTCAAGAGTGCGATGGTGAAATCATTAAATGAATTCGTGGCTTCTGATACTTATAAAATTGCAGTAAATGCTAAGAATAAAGCAGTTAAAAAATCATCTGATAAAATTAAACTCGTCAAAGGTGCTTTCAAACAATCGGATGTACTCGACGGTCTTATTGCTGCATTTGAGATTAAGATTCATAAAGATTTAACACAATTCGGCGGACAAATGAAAGAGAAGCTTGAAACTGCGTTAGCAGCAAAAGCGATGGAGACCTTAGTAAGTAACGGTGTATCTACGTGGTTATTCGACCATGCTGACATTGGTGTTCAGATTGTGGACAAAATCAATGAGTCGAAAGAAGTTCGTGAGACGATTAGTGAGTCACGTCTTGACAAGAAAACAGCTCGTAAGTTGAAAGAACAAGGAACTCTTATTAAGTCAAGCAAGCTGAAAACTGCATCTGCAAAAGACCCAAGCAAGAAAGAATTGTTTATTGTAGAAGGTGACTCAGCGTCTAATATCGGGCGAGACCCGAAATTCCAAGCTGTCTTTCCGTTACGTGGGAAGATTTTGAATACGTTTGAGTTACCATTAAGTGACGCATTGAAAAATGAAGAAGTACGTACAATTATTTCAGTATTAAATGCTGGGATTGGACAAGAGTGTGACCCAGAGAAAGCTGACTATCACAAAGTTATTATTGCAACAGACGCGGATGCTGACGGTTCACATATTCGTACATTGTTACTTGGATTATTCTTTAAGTACATGCGACCATTAATTGAAGCTGGTTACTTATACGTTGTATTACCACCATTGTATAAAGCAGTAAAATATAAAAATGGTAACATCGATGAGATTAAAATGTATTACACAGAAGCTGAGATTGAAAAAGATAGACCTAAATTAACAGGATATGAAATCAATCGTTACAAAGGACTTGGGGAAATGGCGTTAGATGAAGCTCATTCTGCATTAGCGGATGAAAAAACACGACGACTTGTTCAAGTTACAATTGATGACATCAAGTCTGCACAAAAGGAATTGCAAATTTTACTTGGTAAACAAGCGAAACTTCGTGCTGATTGGGTCGTGGAACACATTGATTTCAATGAAGTGGAAAGGGGTTAACGAATAGTGTCATTACAAGCAACAAAGACATCGGACTCATGTCACGTGAGTCCATGATTGACTATAGTAGTTATGTAATTTTAGCTCGTGCTCTACCAGATTACAGAGACGGATTAAAACCAGTACATAGAGCGATTTTGTGGTCTATGCATGAATTAGGATTAAATTCGAAAGCACGATACGTGAAAGGTGCTAAAGTCGTTGGGGATACAATGGCGAATTATCACCCACATGGTGACAGTTCAATTGACGACTCTTTAGTTCGTCTATCACAACCGTGGGTAAATAATGAACCGATGACTGATATCCACGGAAACAACGGTCACATTGACGGTTCAGGTGCGGCTGCGATGCGTTACTATGAGTGTCGCTTGAGTCCGGGTGCAGATTTACTTTTAAACGGTATTGGTAAGAATGCTGTGAACTTACTAGACAACTTCGATGGAACTAAGAAGATTCCAGAAGTATTACCGGCATCGATTCCACAAGCATTTATCAATGGTGCTCAAGGTATTGCATTTGGTATGGCAAGTAACATCTTACCACATAACTCATTAGAGCTATTAGACGGATGTATTAAGATTATCAAAACACCAAATATCACTCCAGAAAAACTTGGTAAAATCATACTCGGTCCAGACTTTCCGACTGGTGGTGTGATTGTAGAAAATGCTGACCATATGAAAGAAATAGTAGATGGAACTGGACGATTTGTACTACGTGGTAAAGTTGAATTGCATGTAGAGAGAAAGAAAGAGTCATATTTAGAAATCACAGAAGTACCATGGGGCGTGAATACTTCTGACTTGAAGAAATCTATTGCGACAGCTCTAGAACCACACATGAAAGCGTTAGGTGTTACTAAACTAGATGATGAGTCTAAATCGTCAAACGAAATCTCGATTAAGATTTTATGTAAACGTGGTACAGATGAAATTACGTTAAAACAAATCGAGACATTACTATACAAGAAATCTAAATTGCAAGTTGCATACACTGCGAACACTGTAATGATTGTGGATGGAAAACCAATGCAAATTGGTATTTATGATTACTTACGTAAATTCGTTGATTTCCGTCGTGATACATTACGTCGTATGTGGCAGTATGATTTAGATAAATTACAATCTCGTGAGCACATCGTTCGTGGATTGTTACAGTTAGTGAAATTATCTGACGAAGTTGTGAAAGATGCTCGTAAGTCGACATCACGTAAGAACTTCATTGAAGTACTTCAAAAGAAACATAAATTCTCAGAAGCACAATCAGAAGTAATTGCGAACTTACCATTGTATCGTCTTGGTAAACAAGACTTCGAGCAATTAACGAATGAGTTAGACGAGAACTTGACAAATCAGAAAGAATTATCTAAGAGATTGAGCGATGCTGATTATTGTAATCAACAATTGATTTTAGACTTCCAATCATCGAAACAAATTCTAAAAAACAGTAAACGTAAAACTTCATTTAAGGACATCTCTGACGAAGTGGAAGTAGTAGAATTGAAAGAAGAAGACTTGATTGAGTCTAAATCTACAAAAGTTGTAGTGAAACGTGACTTGCAAGTATTTCGTATTGGAGCTAAAGCTTATGAGAACAACATCGCAAGTTACGACAATGATGATATTGTGGATGTAATTGATAGTACAACAACTGATTATATCGTTATTGCAACTAAATCTGGGCAATCGGTAACTCGATTTGTTAACGATTTGGATAATGGTTCGTTGACTGGGTCATACGAGTCATTAAATAAACAAATTCCAGACTTGAAAGCAACTGACGAATTTATCGGAGTGTCAACAAGTAGTAAATACGAAACATCACGTATGCTCGTAATCACTAAGAACGGTGCTGCTAAATTACTTGACGTTTCAAAAGCACAACAAAACGTGAATACAAACGTTACTTGAGCAAACTTGGTAAATTGATGAAATTCAAGAGCGACGATGACTATGTGATTTGCGCAAAACAAATCGACATGTCTGAGTTTAAAGATACAACAATCAAGATTACGATGCTTGATTGTTCGTTCAAAACACCGAAGATGGTTGAGAAGAAAATCAACATATCTAAGTATGATGGACGAAGTGATGGCGCAAGCTCAACTGGGTTTACACTTGTAAACACGAAAGATGGAAAATGCGATATTAAATCAATCGAATTGGAGAAATAGTTATGAAAACGACAGGACATAAAGCGTTTAATATTATTCGAGTATTGGAGACATTACGTACTATTTCAGACGATGTGTCAGTGACAAGATATCACGCACGTTTAGTACCACTTAAGGCAAAAGCTGGTGGTACTAAACCAATAGTGTATTATCATGATAGTACCATTACTTTGAGATTGGAGAATTTCGACAAACATGTTCGTGTAAATATTCCATTCTCACACGATGGTGATGTAATTGCACAATTATTTGCAAGTACGAGTGATAGTGATAATGTATTTATCGGAACTCGACAACAAGCGATTTTCAATCTCGGGAATCTTGATGAATCAATGACAGATGAAGAGATTCGTAGTTTGACACTCGACTTGTTACACTTTATGACGGAAATTAAACCAAAACCAATGGAAAAAACTTTCAAATCGGTGAAATATTTTCCAGTTGACTATGTACACGGAAGCTAGATGTAGTGTATAATAAAATAAATGAGGCAAGAGAGGAGCGAAATTTAATGTTCACATATTCAGTAAGCGACGAATTAATTGCTGCGATTTTAGATAAGAAGTTTATTGTTGAATCAGCATCAGTGAAGAACGACGATTTGACAATTAGATTATTGAACACAGTGACAGATACTATGATGATTGTCAAATTCACTAGTCCTACTTTTTCAAATGGAAATTTTGAAGTAAATGGTAGTTATGTAGAAGACATTTCACTGTATGGATATAAAAAAAGTATTTAAGACACAATACTTCACTGGATGTATGTTAGCACTTAATGACGGTAGAGGTAATAAAACAATGATTCGAGGTGTTCGTAAATGAAATTGAATCAACTAAATAGTGGTCGCGAAGTTAAATACTATGACGATTCTGTATTATCATCACCACAAATCAATCAAGATTATATCAACAAATCAAATTGGTTTGTTTATCGATACGACAAAGAAACTGGTACTACAACGTTCTTAGAAATCACACATGACATTAGACGTGCTGAGAAATTTGAGATTGTGGATAGCTCAGATAAAGCTGTTGCTCAACCACAAACTGTAGTAGCTGGTCGTGTTATTCTTGAATACATTGCACGTAAGATGCGTGAAACACAAATTTTATCGAACATTGTGGATGGTGTTCCGCAATTCATCTGTAAGAAATAATAAATTAATCAAAGATTGGAGAAATGAAAAATGCTTACAATTAAATATACTGACCCATCATGGAATGATGAAATTATTGAGGATTTAGACGGAGCTGTTAAGATTACTCGTAAGAGTGGAAATGCAACAATTGAGGATGCGTCACCAGACCATCTGAAAGAAGTTGCTGAGGATTTACTATCGCAAGGACTCGAAGTAACGGTGACATTCAAAACGAAAGTACCGAAAGAATAAAATAAATTAAAAATGCGTAACGTACTACCGCACTCGGCTGGCATAGACCATCACCGTGGGCGGTAGATTGTTGCGATATAGGAGAACACACATGAGAAAAAAATGATACGATTTAAAAAAATCGAAAATTGGATGTTGTGGAGACCCTAGATGAAGCGGTTGAGTACATCCATCGAGAATTTGAAAGAGATGTCATCAAGATTAAAAAATATGTTGGCGTACATCTCTGTCAAAGAACATTAGTACATTTAGGATTTGAATATGTTGATACGAAAGAGGGTAGTCGTGAGTATCGAAAATTCATGCACCATCGAAGTGATTTAATCAAGCGAGAGCAATACCTAAAACTAATGTCGAAATATAAAATTAGTGGATGGATTCTTGTCCAAAGAGGTCGATATGTGACTATTGACGGAAAACCAATTGCGTCGAAAAAAATAAGAGTACGTTACTCAAACGTATTCACCAAGCACATGATTTAAAACGATATGGTGCTTTGGATGAGTTTACAGCAAATGCAATCTCGCATCGAGATTTAGAAGTTCGTCCGATTTTTAAAGAAATCGGCAAATAAATATTAAGGAGTGAGTTCATTGGAACAAATGATAACATTTTCAATTCAAGAAAATTCAATTAAACCAATTATCGAGCATGACCGCTTGATGAAATTATACTTACAAGAAGATGTTACCGTCTATCCAAATGAAGTCACAAACATCTCAACTGGAGTTACAATCAATCAATTGAATGGAATGATTGCTACGATTATGGGTTCAAGTGCGACATTTAATAGTCGACTCTTAGTACACAACGACGTGGTGTTTAATTCGACATTCGAAGTCGTAGTAAAAATATTTAATCCAAATCAATATCCAGTACATCTAAAACGTGGAATGGAAATCGTGAATGTACTATTTAGTCAATCCGTTACCGTTGATGTGAAATCAACTGAGACTAAAAATGAGAACAATGGAATATTAGAAGTATTACAAACAAGTTTAGCTTCCGCCCATGTTGGATATGAGATGGATTCCGAATTCGACGAAGGTGAGCGTATGAGCTTTGAAGACGCACTCGCTGAGTTCGTGACAAGATTAGTGAAAGCATTAAATGATGGTAGTAATTCATTATATATTGATGCGAATGATTCATTGTATGAATTTATTCAATCAACGTATGATGAGTTAATCACAACTAAAATTTTCGAGTATATTGAGAACACAGATTTAGGTGTTCTATTGAAATTAAATTCTGAAAGTGAGGTCGTATAATTGGTTAATATTGCAGAAATGCCATATACAAGACAGGTACAAGCACGAGTAAAAACTCGTCCAAAAATTAAACAATTTAAAGAAACATATAAACCAGTGGATTTCTCGTACTTAAAAGACGCTGTTGAATCAACATACGACTTAGAGTGTATGATTGAGTTGTTCACGAACGCTATGATTAGTAAAAACAACTTCTCAATCGTGTTATTCGGTGACGAGCAATTCGCTGATGTTACTAGAGAACAAATCGAGAAACAAATCGATAAATTTATTAGAAAACCAGATACCATTCGCATGTTGAAGAAAATTGGTATCACAGACCCAGACAGTTTAGGTCGCAATGCTTATGTGTATAAAATGGGTGACGCAAATGATATGGCTGAATTCGAGTCCATGTTACGTACACAATTGTTATGTGAGACATTACCACACGATTTACAATATGCAAATAAATATAATTTTGCTGAATATCGTACATGGAATGGTGCTTCATACGACTTACTAGTATTAGTATTGACTTACTTGTGGGTGAAATTACATAAAGAGAAAACAAGACCGAGTGATATTCGTAAATTATCAAACTATGTTATTCGCTATAAAGGAAAACCACACAAGTTTCCAGAATACATCGAACGTTGTACGAAAGGTGTTATTAAAGCGACAGCGTATCGCTATTTCCGTAACTTGGCATTATACAAGGACGGTCACATTGACTGGGCGAAGCTTGCAAAGAAAGACACTGTCGATGAAGCTAGTGAAAACTTGACAACTCCGGGTCTTAAAAAAGAAATGGCGAAAGATGGAATGGACGTTATCATCGACGAATTAGTCGCTAGTGATGAACCACACGTATGGACAGAAGACGAAAAAGCACATCTAGTAGAATATAACTTCAATGACGTGCTTGCGACTCTTGTAAAAAGTCATAATAAATTCTTAAAGAGTCGTCTATTTATTCGAGATACAATTCGTGCAATGTATCCATATACAGCAGCTCGTGCGATGGATATGACAAAATTAACACGATACACTCCACGTGAGCGTGACGCAACAGCTGCTCAAATTGCTGGATGGGTGTTAATTGGGCCGAATAATGTAAAACCAGTAGACTACGATTTTGTGGATTTTTCATTTCCAGTACCAAATCCGGACAAACCGGGAGAAATGATGTGGGTAGATTTATGGGAATACATGTGTGCTAAGGAAGTATACGTACCGAATAACTTAAAACAATTCTTCTCTCATTTTCGTGGTAAAGATACACAACAAATGAAAGATTTAAACAAGGTGTTGCGTTCACAACCAATCACGCACTCATCGTTGATGAATGTACCATACATGCGAGATGGAAAAGCAACAAATAGCTTTGCTCGTGTGTCAACTGGTGGTGCTCACGGTGGTGTTATGGCAGGATTGAATGCAATGTCAGATGAAGCAATTCAGAAATGGATTGTGTCGGATGCAGAAGTAAAAGGTCGTCAAAAACCAACTGTCGATGTTACAAACGTAATTCACTTAGACTGGTCTTCATTCTATCCAATGTTGATGTCTAAGATGCAGATGTTCTTAACGACAGAGGGGTTTGACCGGTTCACATCGATTGTGGAATATCGTATTGACATTAAAAACTCATTACCATTTGATAAATCTACGTGGACAGTAGTGGATGTGGACAACTCGAATAAACAAGTTGGTTTCAAGTTCTTGCTCAATAACTCATCTGGTGCTGCGAATACGCATAACCAATATGCGATATTACCATTAGATAATAAAGCATTATCAATGCGTTTGATGGGGAATATGTTTATTTGGGCACTAGCTCAACGTTTAACACAAGCGGGTGCATTTATTCCATCAACAAACACGGATGGTATTTACATTTGTAACATCTCAATGGAAGACTGTGAACGAGTAGTACATGAATATGTTCGTGACTATGGAATGGAAGTGGAACCAGAAACATTATCACGATTCATCAACCGCGATGCTTCAAACCGTGTTGAGTTCATTAACGGTAAACGTCAAATTGTAGGTGGAGATTTACGACCAAGTCACCAATTAGCATACCCAGATGATGCGATTGGACAAAACATTACATATCCATTAGTTGCTGGTAATGCAGCTCTTGAGTATATGTCAAATAATGAAAATTGGTTGACTGAACCATATGATAGAAATGTTGTATTAGAACATATCAAGAGCGTTAGAGACAAAGGTGAATTGTTACCATTCTACCATGTTTTCAGTGGTACAAAAGCTCGTGCATTAACGATTGATGGTCAACGTGCTCAGAAAGTAAACCGAGTAGTGTTAACTAGAAATGGTAATACACTTGGAACACAAAGTTTGAGTGAATTGAAGAAAGAACATTTGTTCGAGTTCATCATGCAATTAGATGCTGGAATTCAACCGAAAGATATGATTTTTGATGGCGTGACAGCAAGATTCGAGACTGACACGTTCGACTCAAATCGTATTTATGAGTTAAAGGATTTCGGATTCGTAAACAAACGTAAAGAGTTTAAAACATCAGTATACACACATGTGGGTGTGTTAAAAGCATTTCCAGCACAAAAGGATTTGTCTGACTACATGAAGATTTTAAATGCGAATCAAATCTGCTTAGTGGGTGAATCAATAGACGATTTGATTCCAATCAAGTTATGGAAAGATAGTGAAACTGTTACACATTATCCATCTAGAACTGGTGTTGTATTAAATACAGCTCAAGAGTTACGTGAATTCGACATGAACGAACTAGATATTGATGCTTATGTTCGTTGGGCGGAACAACTTATCAAACAATGGAAAGTGACAGCGAACTTAGTTGAAGTTGGACTAGTAGAATGTGACGATACTGTCATTCCAAAGAAGTAAAAGTACGTACAACTAAGAAATCTAGAGCAATCGAAGACATTTATGAATTATATGGTATTGGAGCGTAGAGTATGGGAAAGATTAAATCAGTTAAAAAACTATGGATTATAGCTGGTGTGGTCGTAGTCATTGCGGTCGTGCTTTCAGTAATTGGAATGCTCTACCATCAATATGCAAGTACTGTGGAGTGGAAGAAGACGCAACAACCAGAGCTTGCGTCTCTGACTCCAGAGCAACTATATCTTAGTGATGACGACCGAGAAAACATCGGTATTTATAATAACTATAAATCACAATTGTGGGACGATGAGAAACAAAACTTTAAATCGACAGATGAAGAACTTTTTGAGAACTTTGTTAATAGTTTCACAAAGATTGATAGTTTGAATCTAAGTGGAGTGAATGAACTATTTCATGACATCAAGGACATTCACGACTTGAGACTCAGAGTGGAAAAAGTACAAGCTGAGAAACCAGATGAGTACTTGAAAGTCATTGAGACTGTTATTAAAGATGAGTTTGATAAACTGAATACACTTGCTCAAAACAATAGAGTAGCTGGAGCTGTTCAAGATGTATATAAAAAATTAGGTACATACGCAACTTCTCATAATCAGTTGGTGGAAATTTATGAAGCATTTGCGAATATTTTCACAATCGGAGACGAGATTTCGGTCAAAGATAGTGTAACGACTGCGGATGCGACAGCTTTCACAAACGTAGCGTCCACGTTCGATAGAGCTGACTTAATCAGTCGCTTACAATCGATTGTCAAAGAAGCTTCAAATACATTGGCTGACAATGCAAGTATTGTCGACATTCAACACAAGATTGATGAAACAAAAGAGTTGAAAGCTAAGTTTAATGCTTTGAAGAAAGAGATTTCCGATAAGAAGAAAGCTTTAGACTCTCAGATTGTGGATTATCCATCATTTGTTGGTAAGACGAAACAAGAGCTTGAAAAGTGGGCGAAAGAGAACAACATTATAATTCGTTATCGTCAGTTATCTGGAACAGCTTCGGATAAAGTTAAAGCTCAGCTACCAGCAACAACTACTTACAAGCGCATCATGAAAGGTTCAAGCATTGAAGTGGAGCTTGACTTAACACAATTAACTCCAACAACGGAGAATACTACAACAACGACAACGCAGTCAACACGTAGACAGAATTCGAGGTGATAGTTAATGTTTGGAAAAATCTATATTAGTATCCGAAAATGGTTTCAACCATACTGGAATCCAAAACCAAAAATCACGAAAGTTAAACGAAAGAAAACACAAGAATCTCAACATGATACAGTTGAGCAAAGTGTTAAGATACTACGCTCCAAACATCGCTTAGAACGACTTTGGAATGGTGGTAAGACTCCAAGTGTTGGGAAGTATTGGTTCTTCCATGATGTTTCTCATCATGAAATTGGTGCGTATTTACCAAAAAGATACAGCGTTTACGTTTACAGAAAGAAATGATAAAGAACGTTCCGAGTTAAAAACCACTAGTTTATCCACGAATGAATGTTGCGTATGACCGCACACACTTAATTCCATTTGGATACCATGGGATTGAAAATAATAGTGCTTTAGTGATTGGTTGGTCGTCTAGTCACAATCGTAATGAACTACGTAACTTTGAGATTGAGATGAATAGAGAAAATAAAACAAGAGACTTAGTTTGGTTTACATATGTAACTAGAAAACCAGAATTTGGCATTTGGACGTATAAAGTATACGATGCAAATACTCGCAAACTAGTTGGTGAACTCACATTGAAATTGAAATGTGGTGACTGGACTTGGAAATAAAAGAGAAATACGTCAACTTAGTTAAAGAATATAACAAGTTGGCGTCTCGCTATAATCAACTACTGCAAGCGACATCATTACATCCGGATGATATCACGTATGAGCGATTTTTGCAGAGAGTTACGCTATCCATACAGTTTTGCTAGTATGCCAAGTCGTAGCGGAATTTATGCGTATCATAACGTGAGAACTGGAGAGATTTATGTTGGACAATCTGTGAACATGAAAACGAGATTGGCACAACACTTTAGAAATGGTGTGAAAAAGAAAACTGGACACGACGCTGAGTTTAAAAACACACGTGACTGGAAATATTATGTATTGGAATTCATTCCAAAAACAGATAAAGAAAAACTAAATGAACGTGAAGCGTATTGGATTTGTTTAGCAAGAGCCGCAGTAGCAAATAAGAAATTATTGGATGAAAAAGTTGCGAAAGAAGCACTAAAACGTGTGAAGAATGGTGAGGATTTCCATGATTTACAAATCGGTGTAGAACAAAAAAAGAACGTGGAACGTCTATTAACAAAACGAGAGGTAATAATATCAAACGATGAATAAAGAAGAAATTGCAGTAAATATAATTGAAGCCGACTTTGTTCGCAATCATAGATATTTCATCAATATACATGGTTCGTCATTTTCCAAAAATGGAACGCCAGACTTTATTTCACATGATGAAGACGGTCGCATTCTTGGAATCGAAGTGAAACGAATCGGTAAAATGCCAGAAGTGAACCAATGGGGACACGGTTTAGACATCGTGAAAAGTGGTGGTCGATTCATCGTTGCGTATGAGGATTTCGATTTAGAGTTGGTAGATAAGTGTAATCTACCAACATTCGAAGTCTATCCAAGCGATGACGGTCTTGAGCAATATGATTTATTCGGATTACGACCATTTAATAAGACTACTGAAATACTTTACGTGAGAGGTGAGAATTAATTGGATTTATACAAAGAATATCTAGACCATTACGAGATTACAACTGAACAAATTCAAGCTCACTTGAATGCTAAACTAAGACCAGCAACGGACTTGTCTGGGATTATTGAATTTGTAGAAGCATTGCTTGAAATGCAAAATAAAAAGATTATCATCCGCTCAGACTATGACTCAGACGGAATCTGTGCTGGAATCATCTTGTATGTAAACTTGAATATTTTTGGGATATGATGTAGAAATTACGTTCCCAAATGCACATGACGGATACGGACTGACAATGAAAAAAATGCACTAAACTTATTCGTAGACCATGGTGAGTTCGATGTTATCATCACAGCTGACTGTGGGATTGCTAACAGTGAATCCATTTCATTCTTACAAGAAAACGGAATTGATGTGTTGGTGTCAGACCACCATTCTGGACAAATCGAATTACATCCATTTATGGCGAGAGCTGTAGTGAATCCAAATCGTGCTGACATGGTGTGTGATTCAGAGTTTAAAGCAATTTCTGGTACATTTGTGGCGTACAAAATCATGCAATTATTACACAAGTATCATGACAATGGATTAGATGATAAATTTATGTCTAACTTTGAACCACTAGTTGTCATTTCAACTGTAACAGACGTGATGCCACACGTGGATGAAAATGCTTATTTATTACGCAAGTACAAGCATTTCACCGAGAGATACATTCCAAATATGCGAAAAGCATCGTTGAATCGTGAGTATCAAAACTATTTGAATGGATTGGAAGTAGTACTAAGAAATATTGGTAAACTGAATGTACACAATATTGGTTGGAAGCTCGGTCCAGCATTAAACTCACCACGACGTGTGACTGGTGAGTCAAAACTTGGATACGAATTATTTATGCAAACTGGTACAGTGATGGCACAACAGGTGTATGACGAAATTTTAAAAATGAATGAAATCCGTAAAGAAATGACTGAGTACGTATTGAAAGTACTAGAACCAGAAGAAGTTACTGTCGTACCAGATGCTAAGTATGAAGGTATCGCTGGTTTGGTGTGTGCAAAAATGTGTGAAAGTCTCGATATACCAACGATTGTATTTAGTAATGATGGTGATTTATGTCGTGGTAGTGCTCGTGCTCCACTCGGATATAAATTGTTAGAGCTGATTTCTGAGATGAAGGAAATCTTACCAGATGCAATTATATCAGCTGGTGGTCATGCAAGAGCTGCTGGGATTGCGATTAAATCAAAATATTTAGAGCGGTTCAAGTTAGAGTGGGCGAAATTGGTTCGTTCAACCGAACGTGAAGAATTCACCGACTTCAAAGAACCGATGGACTTGAATGAATATATCGCAACTGGAGAATTAACGTTGAAAACACTTGAATATGGACTGGAAGATATTGATGAATTGTATCCATTCAATAAAACAATTCAAGAGCCAACATTTAAAGCACATGTGAATTTAGATGAACAAAAGTTTGTGCGTATGAAAGAACGACATTTGAAAGTGTTCTTAACAAACGACGTCAATGTTGTTGTATGGAATTATGCGAAACGCCCAACTGTGACAGAATTTGATGTTGTTGGAGGATTGAAAGAAAACAATTATGGTGGAATTACATATCAATTAGAAACATTCTTTAAATAATTTATTTTTACAAAAATACTTCTTTCTATGTTATAATCTTTATATATTAAGATTGTTGCTAGAGAGAAGTTTTTTTGTAGTGTGTAATTTACTAGTAAATCTATCATCGAGTAATAAAAATATACATAGATGAAATGGTTAAAAATCTTAATATCGAGGAGGTGTTTATCGCATGAAATTTTTGGCGACAAGTATATCGAAAAATCAAGGAGAAGGAAATGACTATTAGACAAAAAAATCTTACAAGTTTAGGTTATATCCCAATCAAGAACAAAAAGCAATTTTTTTCACTAAGACATTTGGTTGTTCAAGAGCTATTTGAATATGATGTTGGCTGATAAAATCAAGCATTATGAAGATACAAAAAGAAACTTTATATAACACACCAGCTCAATACAAGAACGAATTTCCGTGGTTGCGAGAAGTGGATAGTTTAGCTTTAGCTAATGTACAACTTAATCTACAGGGAGCTTATAAAAACTTTTTCCGCTCGGGATTTGGATTTCCTAAGTTCAAGAAAAAGAGTCATCGTCAATCATATAAGACCAACAACAATAATAATAAAAGTAGGATTGTTTTGGAGAATGGTTATGTGAAATTACCAAAAGTTGGATGGGTTCGAGTCAAAGCTCACCGTCAAATTAGTGGTGTCATTAAAAGTGCTACTATCTCGATGACACCTACCGGTAAGTATCATATTTCAATTTTGTGTGAGACGGAAATTTCTCCACTTCCAAAAACCAATTCATCGGTTGGCATTGACTTAGGTATTTCTGATTTTGCCATTCTTTCTACTGGAGAGAAGATTGGTAATAAGAGATTTCTTAGTAAGTTGTCGAAGAAGTTGGCTAAAGAACAAAAACGTTTATCTCGTAAAGCTTTAGTTGCTCGGAAGGAAGGACGAAAACTATCAGACAGTAAGAATTACCAAAAACAACGAATGAAAGTCGCTAAAATCCATGAGAAAATTGCTAATATGCGTCGAGATTTTCTAAATAAACTTAGTACAACTCTCATCAAGAACCACGATGTGATTTGTATTGAAGATTTATCAAGTAAAAATCTAATGAAAAACCATAAATTAGCAAAAGCACTTGGAGATGTTTCATGGTCTGAGTTTGTGAGAATGTTGGACTACAAATCTAATTGGTACGAGAAACAAGTATCCAAGATTAGTCGGTGGTATCCATCATCTCAGATTTGTTCAGATTGTGGATTTAGTTCTGGAAAGAAACCACTTTCTATTAGAGAGTGGACATGCACTAATTGTGATAGTCATCATGATAGAGATGTTAACGCAAGTATTAATATTTTAAACGAAGGTCTGCGTTTATTGTAGAAATAAGAAAAATAGAACCGTAGGAACTATGGGGATAGCTTGGTAAATTTATGTAACCTCTGGCAATTTGTCAACAAATTGTCAAGTAAGCATATTACCCAAGAAGCTCTTACCTCTAAACGATAGTGTAGGTGGGAGTAGTTCACGATTTACATAGAGAGGAGCTTTTTTTAACATGGCAGGTACATATACATTTAAAGTAAATTCGTCAAGAAATAAATTAAATATAGAATTTGAAGTGCAACCAATGATTAAGGTGGTAGACGCACGTTGTGACCTTGAGGGTTCAAGTGGTGACAATCGTGTTAGATTGTCATATGAAGCACATGCGAAGTTACGAAGTAAATTACAAATTGGTGACGAAATCGGTTGGTTGGAGTACAATGTGAAGTTAACGGTATTTCACACATTAAAAAAATATTGAATTTGGTAAGCAATTATCAATTGGAAATCCAAGAGTTGATAAGTTTGAAGTTGAGTTACTTGAAAGTTCATTTGAATACGTAACAGACTTGTTTGAACTTGTTGACGGTGGGGAAGACTTGTTAGTGGATGACACTCTATCTAGTATTTACGACCATAATTTATTTAATATTCTAATTAGTGAGGTATGATAACATGGTAGCTTTAAAAACAAATAGACAAGCAATGTTCGTAAGAGTTGCAGATTTAATTAGTAAACAATTAGAACCAGTGTCACACACAATGTCGACAACATGGTCTATCATTGGAATGGAACAATTTGAAAATGGATTTGACGCCACTATTTCCATCACACGTGTTACAAATTTAAGATTTTTTGCAGATTTTCCAGAAGAATTAGACTACTTGTTTAAGCGAGTGAAAGATGGGTCTAGTAAAAAGTATTGGACGAAGTCATCGGTAGCGGTAGAGTTGTTGGTGGATTAGCAAATGTCAGCGGAGCTGTGGGTCTCATCAAACTACATATTGTTGAATCACCAAATCTACAAAACCAATTTGTCGTAGAATCTGTCGAAACAAAGATGAATGATATTTATCGTTTACAGGTGACAACTCATAGTTATGGTCCCGGAACTATCGGCAAAATACACACTGATTTCAGCGTCGGAAATATTCTTTCAATATTAACTGAGTACTACTTGGAAGATATTTCAAATGCATATAAAGATGTGTTCACTGAATCAAGATTCAAGGGTCAAAGTTTCTTATGTCACGGTAACATTCAATTAAATGCTAAAGTGAGAGAAGCTGCTGTAGATTATATCAAAAAATTCGATTCATGTTTACACATGCTAGATGATATTGCAAGTAACTGTCGTCGATTGGTGGATGTAGTACCTGCAAAGAAATTAAGTGAAGATGGTGAGTCTGTTTCATTAAATTCTCTATCCGAAATGGTGGATGGAATGTCTAAATCATTAGGTCGAATTGGTGATTTCACTGTAAACGCAGCAGAAGATGTAGTTCGACGAATCGACCATAAGATGTTGCAAAATGCACTTCGTCGTTCACAAGTAAATGAATCAGTAGAAATTCAAGATGTAATTATTAGATTACAAGCTAGAATGTCTGTTTACAAAGACGATGTTGAGTCTAACGGATTGAACGGTGGTCGTGAATCAAATGGATATGAACGACATGTGCAATCATTACAATATGTTTATAGTTATATTGAAAATGATATTATCCCAGCAATTGAGGTTTTACAATGTGCTCTTAAATTATTATTGGTGGAAGACAGTGAGTAGGTGAGACTATGTTAGAAAATATTGATGAACGTATTGTAAAAAGCGTTATACTATCTTACTTACACAAAATAATTCCAGACATGGGTGTTCTCGACTTGCAATTGTCAGTGGACGCTATTGTTGGTAATGATGTAGCGATTTCATTGGTTTATCCAAATGTTGAGCTAAGAACGGATACTACATTTCCAGTGCCAGATAAAGTGTGGGAGTGGTATTTCAAATATGATTCGTATAACCGAGTTTGGTGGGAAAGAAAACAATATTTAAGTACTGGTCTACTGCAACCAATCTCATGGTGGAGTTGTAAATTTCTTGTATGATTTCATTTGATGAAGTAGATGGGAACTATGTATCAACGTCCAACACACAATTTGCACCACTTGAATTGCTCAAGATGGAACGATACATGTGGTTATTGAAATGGAAACTGATGCAAATGCCAATGTTCGAGAAAGGATACGATGGTAAAGCAATCCCAGCAAATTTAATCGATTTTAATCCAGTGTTATTGACGAATGATTTCAAACAAGATGCAAGAAACGCTAGTATACCAATTCGTTTGGAAACAAGTGGTAAAATTAAAATACTAGGAGAAAGTTTAAATCGACAGTTAGCGAAAGAACAACGATTAGTTGAGCGTATTGATATGCGACGTGATGACCTTGAAGATTTGATGATTTCGATTGACGACAGTGGTCATCAAGTATTATATTCCATTCCAGACTTGGATGAATATTCAATGAAGTACACAATTGACTTTCTTGATGATTTAGGTGAGCTAGTTTCTAGTAACATTCAAAAATATGTGAAATTAATTGAGTATTCGCCAGATTTGTTGGAGAATGCTAAATTGGTTCGAGATGCTTGTACCAAGATATTATCGGGAATTCCGATATATCTACAAGCAATCAATGAATTCCACGAGAATCATACTAGACCAAGACTGCTATTCTTCAAAGGTGCTCGACAAGAAGAAATAGACGCATTTGAGGAACAAGTGAATGAATTCACAATTAAAATGAAATATCTATTAACATGTGTTGATAAATTGACAGGTCGTACCTAAATTAGGTACGACTTTTTTATTGCAAAATCTATACATGGACAATGTAGCTGTGATATAATAAGAATATCAAATTAAATGAATTGTGAGGTGTGAAATTGAGTTCAAAAAAATCCATATGGAATTATTGTTGCAAGAGCAATTGCGAAACGAAAACGAGAACGTGGATTGGAAAAAAAGCTGAGAAGAAAAAAATCAAAGAAAAAAATGTAATACCAAAAGAATAAACCAGGAATTGACGTAGACGTAATGTCAAATCCGAAGATTAAACCATACGATTATATCGACTGGTCTGATGCTTCGACTTCGAAGAATGGAATAGTCGTTGGAGAGCGTATGCGTGAGAGTCAAATGACATTACTGAAAATGCCGACTGGTTCTGGTAAAACCGCTGTATCGGTTTATGCTCTTGGTGAGTTACAGAAAAAACATGGTAAACCATTATCATTTATTGTTATTGCTCCGAGCAAGACCGTTGAAGGTCTTGGCTGGCACAATACGATTGCTGCTTACAATAGAGCTTTTTCCAGATAATCAGCTAAATCCAAAAAAACAATCACAACTCCGGGAAAACTGTCGAATATCATTGCTCATCCAACATCACAACTTGAGATGATTAAACTCATTGGAAATAATGGATATATCATTATCGATGAGTTACATTTGTATAAAAATCCGACATCGAAACGTTCTAAGATGTTACACAAGCTAACATGTTTCATAAGTTAGGTGTGACTGCAACACCACTAACAAATGACCGTGTGTTAGACATGTGTAGTTATTTAATTCTTGGCGGATATTATACGAGTAAAAATAACTTCGAAGATAAGTCTGGAATTAAATCATTCAAGAACGATTTTGGTGGTTATGGTATTTATCTTTTTGATGGTAATGTGAACACATTTGCGTGGCCGTATTACTTCCAAATGTTAGATGAATTCAAAGAAATTCTTTATGCTCCAAGTGTGGACATCAAGTCACTAGACATGCCAGATGTGGAATCACATATTATCCAGTTGGAAGAAAATGAACAGATGTTGAGTGACTTGAAATCACTTAAATATGCTCAACGCAAACGCATGTTCGATTCAATCACAGATTATCTCATCGCTGTCGCAAATCGTATCACACGAGATGAGAAACGATTGGACAAACTAATCGACATTGTAAAGAAGCACAATCAACCATTGATTTTCTATCGTTACAATGATGCTCGTGACGCAGTGATTGAGAAATTAAACGAACATGGTATTTCACATCAGTTAATTTCTGGAAGCACGAACTTTGAAGAAATCGACCATTCATCTACAGCTCCAATTTTAATTCAGTATCAAGCTGGCGCTGCAAGTATCGAGTTGAAAAACTCCGATTGTACGATTTTCTACGAAAACCAAAGTTCACACATTTCTTTAATTCAAGGTCGTGGGCGTAACGTTCGACGTGCGATGGAAACAGATTTAGTTCATCACTATTATTTAATCAGTGACTGTGGTTTCGACCAAGAATTATATGAAAGAGTTCATCGTGGAGAAGAATTGAGTAACGAAATCTTGGAAGAAATGGCAGAAGAATTTATTTAGAGGTGTAAACATGTTTGAGATTATAAAAGAAATCACTTGGATGACACCAAGTAAAGTGTTGAGAACATCATGTGCTGTGATTACAACGCTTATAGCTTCAACAATTATTATTGGTGGTCTAGACTTTATTTTTCAGTCTAGCTACAAAATTCATTATAGAAAGGTTTTTTTGTAAAATGACAAAACAAGAAAAAGATTAAACAAATGAATCGTAGCGTGTCTCGGTTCAAGAAAAGTAAATATGAGATTTTTGAAATTCAAACATACTAGAGCGTCAGCTTTAGTTCAAGATTATAAAAACGAGTGGGAGACAGCTTCATCTAAAAACTGGTTATTTCGCAAGTATTATCTAATGCATTTACAAGAAGAAGTTGCGATGCATGTATGGGGTATTTTACTTACCATCATATTAGCGATTGTAATGAGTCAGTTGCACTCACAAATCATGGCAATTGAGATTTTAGCAAAATACGCAACAATTGTGAATGGTGCTATCACGTCATTAGTATTTTTACCGTTAGCGTTTGCTATCTATGTATTCTTTTCAGTTGAGGGTGAGTTTTTCTACTACGCCGGAAAAGCAATGGAGAGTGAGCAACGAAGTTACGAAGCACTTCGAGAAGAAGCGTTACGATTGAGAGGTGACAATAAATGAAACAATTGTTATCACCAAGAAATAATTTCGCACGAAACATTAGCGATTTAATGCACGAGCATGATATGACAGATAAAGAAATTGCTCAAATATTAGAAATCCCAGTAGAGAAGTGGATTGAGAAAAAACAATTTAAAGAACCAGTGACTCTAGAGGAATTAATGTTCATTTCAGCATGTTTTGACATTCCAGTAGACCATCTGTTTTTTTCACATGGAGAACTCAGGTATCAAATCGAAAAAAATCCAAAACGCATTTGAAAACAAAAAAATTGGTATCCAACATTAAAAGTAGAATTACATCAAGTGTTGGGAAATATAGCTACAACTAAATATGACAAAAACGAATTAAAAAGAAATGAAATCTCTTATTGAACAGCTGTTAAAAAAATTTCACAAAAGAAGGGTGACGAATAAATGATTAAAGTATATAGTAAAACCGAATTGCATGCAATGTGAATTCACAAAGAAATTCTTAAAAGAAAACGGACTTCAATTTGAAGTGCGTGACGTGTTTGAATCTGAGAAATTCAAAGAAGAAATCATTGAACTTGGATTCACTTCATTACCAGTTGTTGTTGCTGACGGACATGAACCATTCGCTGGATTCAGACCGGACAAGTTAGATGAATTGTTATAATAAATAAAGACCTAGAATTCTAGGTCTTTTTTTCTTTTGATGTACTGTAAATGTAAACTTTATATTTACAGACCTTATTATTTGCAAATTAAAGCACCTTAGAGATGTTTTACGATTCTAAGGTATAATTACTCTAGAATTCATTTAAAAAGCTCAGAGATGTAATCTGTGCTCATCTGAGACGGTTCTAGCGTAAAAATAAAAAGATACTTGACCGTGACCACTAAGTGCTGAGAATCAGCAATCAAAAGTCACGAACCAAGTATCTTATTCGTTCTTGTATTTTTCATACAATGCTCTCATTTCGTTTGAAGATAACATGTAGAAATCAGTATCTTTCATATCATTCATCACGTGAATTTCACTACAAATTTGTAGAATATCTTCATCACTCATCGTTTGAGATAATTCGTAGAAGAATGATTTTGGTTCTAAATTGCGTACACACTTAGATGGTGATGCAAGCATTGTACGACGATTGTCGTATTTCGTTAAATCGTCGATACTCTCACCACCCAAGCACTCACGAATGTTACACTCCGTCAATTTTAACGTACGTGGTCGCATGCGATTTGGAGATGGATTGAAGTCGAATTTGAATTTTTCTAGATGTTTTGTCAATCTTGTGGCAAATGCTTTTGCACGAAGTGGAGATGAACCTGGATTGTGGATTTTTAGATATTCACAATACATTGAATAGACAAGTGAGTAAACAATCAACTCTTGGTCGAAGAATCCAGAATCAGTGATTTCTCGTAAGAAAATATCCACATCATCACTTGTTTCTGCAATAAGTGCATTGTATTCTGATTTCAACTGAGCTTCAATGTTTGAGAACTCAAGCTTTAAATCATCGACCGAACTGAACTGAAACTCATGAACAAGTGCATTCAAATGTGTTGCGTAAAACTCGTCCACACCGAAATCTTTGTATCCGTCACCAACAAGCTCGTCTACTGAGTATCTTGTCAAGTCTTTTATCTTATCACCGACAGAAAAGTCGTGTCGATGGTCGAACGTACCGAAGTCCACGATAATTAAACGTGAGTCAATCGCATTGTCACGACCCACGAAACGTGGGATGTCGTTTGTCGCTTGTAGTTTCACTCCTCGGTTGGAGATGACAACGTTCGATAGATATTTACGGTTTACAGAAATCGGATTCCCAGTTGTCAACGCTTTGAATCGAGACAGAGCTAAACCATTAAACTTGTAGTTCGTTGGTAACTCGTGACCGACAATCAATCGTGTTGCTGGACTAATCGTTACTAAAGCGTTGTCGTCTACGAGCTGGTCCATTGAGAATGTTTGATACACGTCTTTACCAGTAACACCAATTGCCATGTTCATGTAAGTTGATTTACCATTACCACCAGTACCAACAAATAACATGTATCGATTTCCACCATATCCAATGTGACTTGCTAAATGTAAGAACTTGAGTGCGTTCTTTCTGTCTGGATTACCTTGAGACCAAGTTTCGAACATCAATTCTCGTGCTTGATAGTACGGATTTTTCACATCAATTGGCTTTGATAAGTCTACGTCGATTGTCTGTTTGAAATACAAATCAGCTCCCACATCAACATATTGGTTCTTAAACAAGTCATAAACACCATGTGTTGTCTTAATAAGATTAGATGGAGCTTCTCTCATCACTTGTGTATATCCATTGACATGAGCAATTGCTGCAAAGTCAGTACCAAATAAAAACTTGTCGTCAATCAAGATGTCCATTCCAGCTAAGTCACCAGCTTCCGCGCATAGAAGTTTAAAGTAGTTCAAGTCTGTTTGGAATGTCTGTTTATCGTAATCTGGAATGAGATACATCGTCTCACCATTTGACATGTTCACTCGATATACTTCTGCTACTCTAAGAACACACTTTACAAGTGTTGCTTGTGCTAGTTCTCGTCTACCAGTCGCTCGTCTTTTTTCATCAATCGCTTCTACCACATCTGACATAAATTCTTTTTTAGATGTGTATTTCACGATTACAACCCTCCACTTGTAACTAATAAAATCAAGTCAATTAATTTCATATCTAACGCTATAGCTAGTAAGTCAATATGTCTTAGATTGAGCACATCTTGTGCTTGAATACACTCACTTTCAATATGTGAAATTCTTGGTTGTTTCCAATGAAGAATCTCCGCTAGTTGTACTTGTGTTAATCCTAAATGTAATCGTAGTTGTTTTAATGTAATCAATACGTTTCACCTCGCATATAATTATTTTGATATAACTATTTTAATACAGAACTGCCACCATGTACAGACGTGGAATGAATTTTTATTGAAAATAATTTTTAAATATTGACATCGAATCAATTGTCGTGATATAATATATTATATTACTTAAAGAAAGGTGAGATTTATAAATGAAAAAGAAAGCATTTCGTACAGCAAGCGGACTAGCTTTTAGCAACTGTGCTTGTTCAGTCAGTTCAACCGGTGTTGGCGGCGGAAGAAGTTACTTATGACAAGACAGTGAATGTTAAATCGGAAAAATTGGACAACGTAGTAAAAGAAGCTAAGGAGAACGGTTTCACAGTGAATTCTACAAAAGAGTCACGTGTTGCCAAATCGCAAGAAGAATTCGATAAACTTCAAGAAGAAGCTAAGTCTGAATTAGACGGTCTAGCGACTGAGTATGAGAAATATGTAACCGCCATCAAGGAATACAAAGAAAAAGTTAAAAAAGCAGTAGAAACTGTAAAATCAGAAGAAGATGAGATTAAAGCTAAATTCCCACTTCTAATGGAAAAAGATGGAGTTCGAGTATATGGACGTTTTGATGAAACGAAACGTGGGTCACAAGAATATTACAAGGATATTCATGTGTTCACAGATGATGAGTCAACAACAACGTTAAAAGACGGTCTTGGAACTCACAGTGATTCAACATTTGAGGTTTTAAATGGAGATACTCAAGCTACTGTTACTGGAAGTGCTGTATATCACGACTTATCTAACGACAAAACAAATCCAACTGGTTCTAAAGTGAAAATCACTCACGTGGGTGATACAATTGATGGTAAACGAGTGGATATGATTGCAGAAGTCACACATTTTGACTTCCAAGGTAATGATATTTCATTATTGAATCAAGTGAATGATATCTTACACAAAGAACATCAAGGTAACGGTTATGTTACATTAGTTAACTGGTTGAATAGCGGTAGTGGTGAGTTAGGTGTGTACAGTGCATTAACTAAAGGTACTGAGATTAAATTCAAATTAGTAGACGAAGATGGTAATGACGTAAATCCAGTCTACGCATTGGTTCACACAGACATCGACTACGGTCAAGGTGTGTCAGTTACTAGCGATGGTAAAATCGGTGACATTGTACCAGAAAACAGCGTACGTAAACATACATTTGAAATTGATGGTCGTTCGTATCCAGACATGTACTCAGATATGGGTGAGAATAAAAATATCAACGACAAAAATGATGTTAGTTCATTGAATGACGCATCTTCAATTCCAAATGGTTCATATGTATCAATCGTCAAAGGTTCAACATTCACTTGGAGACATAACGGATGGCGTGGAGCTTACAACGTAGACGGTTCCCCAAAAGAAGGTACAGCGTTTGATGAAGAAACATTAGCTACAGCTCGAGTAAATCCACAATTTACATCACACATGTATGCCGATTTACTTGGTCGTGGTGGAAAAGTAACACTTCATACTCCAGAAATTCCAACAGAACCAGCAGTGGATAAGGAATTCGACGTGAAAGAAATTGATGTATCGCTACAATTACCAACTACAACTTATGTGGATGAGAGTGGAAAAGAATTATCTCCACCAGAAAAAAAGGTGAAAAAGATAAAAAGCTATTCCGGGATATACATTTGTTCGAACAAATAAGAAAGACAATGGAGACATTGAGCATGTCTATAAGAAAAAAATCCAAATCATACAACTTATGTAGATGAAAGTGGTAAGACATTACTACCATCAAAAGAAGGAATTTTCGATAAAGAAGAAATTCCATCTTACGAGTATGTTCGTACTGAGACTCACAAGAATGGTGACGTTGAGCATATTTACAAACAAATCAAACATGTTACAACATACGTTGACGTGAACGGAAACGTACTACTACCACCAAAAGAAGGTATTCAAGAAAAAGAAACAATTGCTGGATATGAATTTGTTCGTACTGACAATAAACCAAATGGTGATGTGGAACATGTTTACAAACAAGTATCTAAAATTACTACTTATGTAGATGAGAATGGTAAAGAATTACTTCCTAAGAAAGAAGGAATTCACGAGAAAGAAAAAATCAATGGATACGAGTTCGTGAAAACAGTAACCAAAGAAAACGGTGATGTAGAGCATGTGTACAAGAAACTCGTTGAGAAGAAACTACCAAAAAAACTAGTGTCGGAATTACAAGCATTCTAACTGGTGTCGCTGGTATGTTCGGAATCGGAGCTTACGTCTCTCGTAAAAAATCTAAATAATAACAATTGAGGAGTGACTTTATTGCAAAGTCACTCTCTTTTTGTTACGAAGTCTGTACATGGTTACTAGAACCGTGATATAATATAGTAAAGTGAGGTGACAGTATGGAAACATTACGCGAAAAAAAGCAACTTACTCGAACATCGTTGATAAAGAAGATGTCAAAGAAGTCTACAAGCATTTCAACATCGTGGAAGACCCACGAGGATTTAACACTCATGAACAAGTCGACAAGTTCATTGCGGAAAGTCTTAAAGAAAACGTGAAATAATTCACAAACTAAATCAGTCATACAATCGTTGATATCAAAATTGTGGGAAACGCACATTGATATTCAACGGTTCAATGACTGATTTTTTTGTGTTCTTGAAATTTTTACAATCTAATTCTCATATGATATAATTAGTGTATCATAAAAAAATTAAGGAGTAATGATTATGCTAATTTTTAAGAAATGAACAAGACTTACCAGTATCAATCCGACACGTGTCACATTTAATCACAAATGCGCAAGTTGATGTTCGTGTCGCAATCATGGAAGACACTACAGTACCAAGTCGTATTCGCACAGCATTTAGCGAAACTGCGTTAGTACATCAAGGTCTAGCAAACAAATTACATAAGATTGGAGAGCTTGACTCGTTCAATATCAATACGTATCGTAAACGTATTTGATATTAGAGCAAATGTACCAAGAAGGTCATCGCAATCTTATTAGAATTGCTAACGATAAATTACCAAAAAATAGCGAACTTCGTGATACGTTATTACCACTTTTAATCAAAGAAGCTGAACGTCAATGGTTTGATGAAATTCAAGTATCGTCATCTTATCGTATGGAACGCATTCAAGCATTACTAGATGCTAAATCGCTATCGCAAGTGACTTCAATTTTACCAATCGACGGATGGACTCCATATGATTTTGTGAAAGACGCACTACAAGACATTCGATTTGGTTCTGTTTTGGTGACTGAGTATAATAAAGTACCAACAAAAGAAACTTCTTTTGAAAAGTTCATCGACATGAATGAAAAAACATTCATGGAAATGCTCAAGTTACGTGTCATTCATGAAATGACTGAAATTTTTGTACCAGTGATGAAAGCAGAATATCATAAGTTATTCGTACCAAACGATGATGTTGAGATTCTAAATGCAAATTGTCCAGAAATCATCAAAGCAGCTGCTAGTCGTGGTGCTGGAGCAAAACTCATCAAAGAATTCTTCGAATCGGAAGTAAATCGAGTTCGTGAGTACTTAGAGCAACTATAATATAAAAGACCGCATGACAATCAACGACTCGTTGACTTAAGTGCGGTCTAGTTGTTATTATTTGTAAGCATATGTTAAATCAAAGTTGACTTCAACAATGTATTTGGTGTCTGTGTTCTCACCACGCCAGTTCTGGTATTTAGATGTCACTTTTTTAACGATTACTTTGTTAATCTTAACTTCTCTTGTTGACATCGCAATCTGATACACTGACATTGTTGGTGGTTCATTGTATGTAATCTCAATTGGAGTTGTTAATTCAAATGACATGTCGTCTGTGTATAGTTTTTTAACAGTTTTTAGTCGTTGGAATTCATATTTAGTATCGTCAGTTAACTTTCTAACTTCGATGTTATCTAACCACACATCTTGGTCATTTTGTTTATCATAGACTACAACTTCTTCCGATGATACGATAGTAATAGTCGGGTTGAACTCATTGTGAATCAACTGTACACCAACACAGAATACAGTAATTAGTAAAAATGTTGCAATAAATTTATGCTTCTTGAATTTCCAAATCGAAATCATTCCGATTAGTACAAGAGCGATATATGTAAAACTTCCAAACATGTTAATAAATAACTGTGTCACGACTGACACCTCCATTTCAATTTGTTAATATCATTATAACACATTTTTGAAATAAAGTATATACCTAAAAATGAAAGGACGAAAAATGATGGAAAAACAAGTTTTAATCAGATTTATTTTTGACGAAACAACAATCGACGATGGAAATGCAAATGTGTTTCCCGGAGTTGAATTGGATTCAGAAACGAACGATTCAATTTACGAAATCACACAAAATGGATTAAACAATCCACAAACATTTAAAGAATTGTTACAAAAAAAGTTGTGAAACACAACGTAAAAACGTTTTTGAAAAACGTGTAGAATCAATCTTAGCAGAAGATTTAAACATCTACGATGTGTCAATTGTATATATCGAGATTCTTGACAATTGCGGATTTGGAGTAACTTACAGAAGTAAAGTAGATGAGCACGAGACTAATGAACGCTTGCGTTCTGGTCAGACGCTATTCCAGTTCAAATTCCATGTAAGTTCTTAGATGACCGCTTGACCGGTGATGATATTATTATGTCACTAACAGACGTGATGATTGAAGTAACATTCAAATAAAAAATAAGACTAGAGGATTTCTCTAGTCTTATTGTTTTGCTTTATTTTTCATCCAATAAGCTTGTGAAACTATTCACGGAGATTCCAAATGATGAGAAGTCGATAGAGTTCGCTTCTTTTTGGTTCACAATTGGAATTCCAGTAATCTTAGAAAATTCTACCAAGTCAAGCATAGAGCTTGCTTTACGTAAAACTAACGCAGACACTTGTGATTGGTTCACTTCATCCGGTACACGACCACCAATCTTGAAGTTTGTTAAGATAAGCAAATCATTCATGTATGTACCGAATGTAAATCCATTTGCAGCATCAATGTGGTGCTTAGATGAAAAAATGACTTCTTTCGGTTCAATTGCTACATTCGAATTTCTTAAATCCGGGATGTTCGTCGTTCCAATAAATAGTGTCACATCACAATCTTTGTTACTGTACGGATTAATCGAGTACGTATGAGCAACATCGTCGTGCACTAGCATCATTTCAGCTGCCATACCAGCACTATTCGTACAAGTCATGTCACCACTGTACTTAATGTCATATTGATTTGAATGACTGTAGTACCCAATGTGTTCTCCATCGAATGTATCCACATGTAAGTCCATATCAGTATTTTTAGTCCAATACATACCAATTTTACATGGTTTTGGAGCACGTACTACGGTATACATTGGATATTGACCGATAAAGTTTTTTACCGATGTTGGCATTGCTATTGCAATGTTTTCTTTCTCAGCGTCTGGTAAGTAAATAGATACGTCTTTATCTTTATAACGTTTCTCAATTTCATTGTTGATTTTCGTCAATTCCATTAACACTCGTGCGTTGTCTGCGTTCTCACCAACGTTGGCTTTAATGAATGCGCGACCATTACGTACACGATAAATCTGAGCGTCTCCATCTTCGATTAATAATTTCTCACGTAAGTAGTTTGAAATTTTAATCAGTTGATAGATGTTCACTTTCGTATAATCTGTATCTTTTTCAAGAACAGTTTCTGGTGTATGGTTGATGTGAACTTTATCCGATAGACGTTTCATTCCGTTGACAATTTGACGTAATTCTGGAATGTATTTACGAAGCATTAACCACACTCGACGATTCGGTCTGAAATGCAAAGCTAGACTCTCAAGCGAACCACAGTTCGCTAAATAGTCGTTCACTAACGCAACAATCTTAGAGCGTCGACTTGCATTTAATTTTAGACGAAACTCTAAATCTTTTATTTCTTCATCCGATTTGATGAGCATTGATTTGTCAGTGATTGCGTAATACAATTGTGTCACAAATAATTGAGCGTCGTTAATAGCACGATTTTTACGTGTGTTCAACACAATTGCTAATTCTCTATTTGCAATAAGTCTTGTATTTACACCGTAATGCTCCAAAGCGTCAGCAATCAAGTCAACATCTTCACTTGGAACAGCTAATGGTTGTTCGATAAGTTGTTGTAATGCTTCTCGAATGTCATCTTTCGTAGATACTTGAATAATTGTTTTTAGTTCGCTTGTGAAAGAATTCACAACATCTGATAATACATTATTTGGAATGTTTTGTGTTTCGTAATGATTATCACGGTCAAGTAAAAACTCACCAATCGCTAATTGTAGTCGTTCTTGCATTGAAACATAAAAAGTTGAGTTCGCTGCTTGCATGTTGAATCCATACAATTCATCTAAGATTTTGAATGTTTCTTTGTTCACGTTTGTGAATGGTTGCACAAGAACACCACGATTTAATAGTTTTTAGACCATTATGTTCACGAGCTTGCGACAATGCACCATTATCCAACTCAATTCGTTTTAAGTATTTTGCTGTAATGTAATTGAAAGTCATACTTATTCCCCTTTATCTTAAAAATTTTTATGTATTTAAAAAAACACCATCGCTAGTTGTAATGAATTCCCAATATCAAATAAGGAACAACTTTGTGCGTCGAGTGTGTCAGTTTAAAGTTACTAGACGTAAATAAACTCAAATGCTAAGTAGAAATGTAGGAACGCCTTTTTGCAACTTTATGTATTTATTATAACACGTTTCTCAGTCCATGTACAGACCTAATTCGAAAATTTTTTCAAACACGTGCGTAAAACAGTACATCTCGAAAGTTGAATGCGATAAAAATAAAAAATTAGGAGATGTTTTGGTGTTGAGATGTACTGTTTTACGCACGTGTTTGGTTAATGATTTCTTGTAAACTCTAACATGTTATAAAAGTCTATAGCGACTTGTTTTGACTCCTCAAGTGTCAATCGGTCGTACTCGCCACTCAGACCGACATGCAGAATCATATCAATGTATCCACGACATCTACTCTCAGTTTCAATTTCAAACCACACGTTTTTCGGTAGTTCATAGATTCGAATTGATGATGTGTCAATGCGAAAGCGGTCAATCCAAGCTCGGAATTGAATTGACATTGAGCATTCTTGTTGTTCAAAAACACCACTACCACTAACATCATAACGACCATCGCTGTCCTTGTTGTATTCGAAAGATACATAAGCTGGTCTATCTTTGTCTGCACACTCGAATTTTAAATCCGTGATTTTAATTGGAGCAACAAATGATTTACCCATGTGTGAAATCTCCATTTGTAACACTACACTTACAACGAATGCTAGAAAATCGATTTTCGACTCAATTGCTTCCAATCTATTTGTGAATTTATCCACAAAGATGCTAGTACCCATCTTGAATGAATTCGCATCTACAATAACGACTGACTCGTCTTGATTACTTACGATACGTAAGTTAATAGCACGAGAATCGCCATTATTCTTCATGCGATAATCTAAAGTCAGTTGTTTCTTATTCAGTTTTTCTTCTAATTTTTTTGGATTTTGCTCTCCAATGATTTGTTGGATAGAAAACTCCATTTTTCGCTTGTTGTCATTGTTTCATCTGCTTTCATGAAATGTTTCAATTATCAATATATCATTAATTATTTAATATTTTTTTAATCATTTTTATAAACGTCAGACACGTTTCTGATAATTTTACGTACCTTTCTCACATGTTCATCTCCAGTACCGTCAAAGTGTTTACGAACTACAATGTCAATATCAAATTCAAAGTCATTCAGTAAGTAATCATTATAATTCCTTACCTCACGTTGTGGTAATATTTCCACAGTTACATCCTCGTGGATTCCACTCATATCCAACGAACATGTTTTTACTTCTAAACTACCAATGTATAATTGCATGTCAATACCTCTCTTATCTGAGTTGATGGTAAACGAACAGTCTCCAATCTTATTACTATTTTCATCTGTAATATCCACTGTAATACAACGTTGATTTGAGATTCCACCAGATAATGTCGCTTGTGTGAAGTTGATATGTTTCTTTTTGTTCCTAATAGCTAGAACTTTCGTTACAAATACCATCAATCCAGATGCGTCAAATAACTCATGGAATACAAATGGAAATTCTGTCCGTAAATCAAAGTGTCCAGCTTTGTCAATTGCACTAAACTCATAATCATAAAGCACTGACACATTGTTTTTATCATCAGAGATTGTGAAATAAAACACGTGTGGTTCCTCTTGACACTTACTCGAAGTTACATGTAACTTCAATCCGTATGTGGATAGCATCTCTTTAATATCTTTATATTCCTTGATTAAATCTTTATCTAATGATTTAATTAATTCTTTTTCATTCATAGATTACAGCTCTCTCTCTAATTAATTTAAATACTTCTGGTCTTACAACTTTTCTAAATATCGAATCGCTTCAACAACGTCTTTCGCTAAGTCGCTTGCAACATCAAGTGTTGAACATTCATATTCTTTTGTTAGTGTTCCTTTCACTATCAATGTATCAAAACCATCGATACTGTCTAGATTTAATTGTAATTCCAATTCTTTTGGTAAATCAGAAATGTCCACACATGTACTATCAGTGTCTAAATCTTCGATATCAAAAATTAATTCTACTGAGTTGTTAGCTTTCCAGTAACTAAACACTCCACCACCGAAAGCGTACAGACCTCGTTCGAATTCAAATATTACTTCACCATCGTCGGTTTTACGACTACACTTAAATCTCAAGTTTCCAACTAGTAAATGTTCATCCAATTCTTTCATCTTAGAAACAGATTCAATCACGAATGCTAAAAACTCAACTCGATTTCCAATGATACGTAGTCGATTTTTCATTGTATTTACAAATGAGTTTGTAGTAATATTGATTAACTCGTCGTCAACGATAAAAATAGTATCATCATACGCACTCACGACTTTCATCGTCGCATGACGACGCTTAGTGTCATCCACTGAAAAATCAAGATATAATCCGTGATTTGACAATTTCGCATTTACTGTCATAATTTCATTGATAAGTTCATTATTTGTGACCCATGGACAATTTTCGATAATCATTATACTACCCCATTTCTTTATTATTTCACGCTTTCTCGAATGTACTTAGAAAACTAACATCATCTTAATATCGTAAGTTATCAAAATAGCCAATCGCTTCGATAAGGTCTTCTACTAAAGCAAGTTTGTCACTGACCGTAAGACTTCCATATGTCTTACGTAATGTTCCACTGACAGTTGATGTAATGTAACCACTATCATTATAAACACTAATGTCCAACGATAAGTCGTGCGGTAAATTCGATATGTTCAATAATGATGGACATTCGATAGCAACACCACGACTACCAACTACAACGCTAACACCGTCAATGTCTTGATTGTGTTTGAAATGTCCACTACCTTCAATGCTAAAACCTTTACTAAAATTAAAGTCTACACTAGCATCATCACAGTCGTAGTGACAAACAAATCGCAATCCGTAGAATAATAAACGTTCGTCTGAATTTTTGAGATTTAGAATCGAATCGTGTACGAATGTAATGAACTCAACTCGTTTTGCGATAATTTGTAGTCTAGTTTTTAGCTTATCAGACCATAATAACAGATGAGTGTGAATAAATCCTGAGTCTTTAATTGTAATAGTACTATCTATCTTACTAACAACTTGTAACGCTACAATCGATTCACTAACTTCACTAGTATACCAATCAAGTGTTAATCCGTAATTTGATAACTTATTATCTAAATTGATGATATCATTCATCAACGCTTTATCGTTCACCCAATCCCAATTTTTATCAATCATTCTACATCACCATTTCTTTATTATTTCACGTTTTCTTGAATGTATTTTTTGAACTCCTCGGTTGGAGCAAAGAATAAAATTCCAATATATCCAGACGGAATAACGAATATTGGTTCACTCTCGATTAAACCATTCTCTACCAACAACTTTACATATTCTAGTTCATCCGTTCGGATTTGAATAAATTCATCACCATTTGTATCAGACTTAGTCACATCACCGTGATTTGTTGTGATAACTTCTGGAAATTCATCATTTGGTTCACCTATCAAAATTGCAATAAAATCACTCGTAGTATATCGTGAGAATGTGAAGTTATATTTCTCCCCACGGAATTCAATATTTTCTAATTTCATGATAATAGTCTCCAATTCTTTGTTTTTTTACTTTCATCATTATACTAAAATCGACGTTCGATACTATTTGAGTTGCGTGAACAACTCAAGATTTTTGTTGTGTTAGTTGTGTGTCGTAAAACTATCTCCAACAGAAAGGATTTCTAATTTTGTTCTTCAATGATTTTTACTTTATGCATAAAACATCAAACGCCGACTTTAATACAATAATATTATGTGAGTAATTCTCTCGCTACATTGAAGTGAGCGACATTAACAAATAAATAGTCTCGGTTTTAGTGGAGTATAACCAAAAATAGTTGTCTTAGCTACTTTATTGTCTATCTCGATTTTAGAACAACAACATGTCGCCCACTTCAATATAACGAGTGTCTCACTATCACATTTATTAGTATATCATATTTTTCAATTTGAGTATAGACCTAAATTAAAAAAATCTTTCGATTTATGTTTTTTTGCTTACGATTATATGTCTTTTTTTCGACGGTTTTACATGTCCACCTTTACGTCTGAGGTGTAACAATAGTTGTAACTCATCTTCCGTGTACTTGATTTTTCTATTTGGTTTGAATTTCATATTTTACACCTCGCTTATGTTACGTGCGATAATATTACAACGTTGTTGTTTTTCTATCGCACGTTATTAAAATGGTAGTGACACATATGGTAAAAGCACAATCATCCAGCATAACACGCAAACGAAAAAAATAGAGTCAAAAGTTGACGTTGCTGCTTTAATGGTAGTTGGTCAATTTCACGTCTAATAACTTCTTCGAATGTATAAATATTCATGCGATTTTTTTGATAAAAACACTGCGAATGAAACAAATGCTCCAAAAGTCGTTAGACTCACAGCTAAAGTCCAAGCAATACCATAAATAATTTGAATAACAATATGTTGTTGACTAATCATGAAAAACCATCTAGTATCCCCAACTTTCCAAGCATCATATCACCATCAAATCCCGGATGTTTCAAGAGCACGTGATATGCTGTAATGACCGTGTCGCAAAAGTGTTGTACTTCTTCTGGTGTTAAGTCCAACAATGAATAATCATTGTCTTCCCAAAACTTAATTTTATCACCACTCACACCAAAGAAAATTCGACCATATTCATCGTGTGTAAACTCCGACATTTCACGCAAATCTTTTTATATTTAACTTGTTATTGATTAGAGCAAGTGCTTTGCTTTTGATTATTTCTTTCTCCATTTTGTCACCTCATTTACCAAATAGTAATTTTAATTTTTTCAACATCATCGGTTTTAAAACCGAAACATAAATTCTCACCGTAAAGTACATCATCCCAGAATTTGATGAACTTCATTAGTTCTTCTTTTGATAAATAATCTTGGTCATTTGACTCCAAATACCAAGTATCTCGAGTGAGCACTTATGAAAATCGGATGAAATTCTTCAATTGACATTGGTTTTTACTGCATCGATACAAACACCATTCTCAACCATATTCTGAAATTCTTCGTAGTCGCTCATACATCCCAAATTGAAAACTTGTTCTTCTAACCACAATTCATCGTCATCATCGTAGACAACTGCAATTTGTTCATCGATAAACCAATCATAGTACGAACGACAAAAGTCTTTAATTTCTTGTTTGTCAGTAATTTCTTTTATAAACACATAGTCTGTCAAATCTGGATATAATTCACGAAGAATCTCAACAACTCCGTCACGAAAATCTCCACAAATAAGACCTTCTTCATAAGTTGTTCCGTCTTTGAATGTTAACCCATAGTTCAATCGAATTCCCATTATTTCACCTCACGGTCTTCAAGACTCAATTCATGTTTCAACTCTTTTACCTCTTTTTCTAATTCAGCAATTTGTAAATCTTTCACTTTCAACATTTCCAAAAGAAGTACTCTTTCTTGGTAGTATGACATCACTTCTCCAACAAGCTTGTCCATAGCTTCGTATAAACTTGGTACATCTTTCTTCATCTCATCTTGAAATGTCTCGTTAACATCCTCGCCATGTTTCGGTTTAAATTTAGACTCGATTGCTGCATTTACTACGTATTCATATTCTCTTTCCATTTTCAATCATCTCCACTTAATTGATTTTATTAACCACAATTATAGTATACCACATTCTAGAAATGAGTACAGACTCAAACGTAAGAAATTTCCGAAAATATTTGTGATTATTTTCACAAATAAGTGTATTAAAAAACCATGTGACCAATTCCAAAAAGTCACATGGAAAAAAGAGTTGATTGTCATGTCGCCTACTAACATGACAACACTATTTGAAAGGAGGTCTAACATAAATAACATGTTAGTTTGGTACTACGATAGTACCGATGCACGTAGATGGACTCGAACCACCGAACTCAAATGAGAGTAGATTTACAGTCTGTTGTCGTTGCCGCTTGACTATACGTGCGTTTTAAAAATAATGGAAGTAAGAGATTCGAACTCTTGCATCGTCTTCCGACGACCTAACGGATTAGCAAACCGTCCTCTTAACCAGCTTGAGTAACTCTCCAATTAAAATGAGATTTTGAATAGTAAAAACGAGCGTCAAAATCTCATAACTCGTATGTGGACTATCGCTCGTTATCCACAAACGGTATGTGCATTACGCTGCACCGATGCCAATTGCTGGAATCGAACCAACGACATCTCGATTACAAGTCGAGTGTTCTACCTACTGAACTAAATTGGCTTACACATGTAATTAGTTGACAATTCAATGTCTAGCACATACTTGGAGCTGGTGGCGAACCGTTCAGCTGCACTAATTACATTATCAAGCAACTCGTTGCCACCCACAACTTCGCTCGATTTGAGACCGATTATATGTGTGACTTGGTGGAACGTATCCCCTCCAAATCTAGTCCCGGTATCTACGGTCTCAGAAAAACAGTTCTTTATTCGGTGTAACCCCACTAGACAACCACCGTCGAAAAAGACGCTTGCACTTTACACCACAACACCGTCTATCCCGAAGCATTCATTTTTATTTTCTGACGTTAATGCTGAACGTCTTGTGTTGTAGAAACAAGCCGACTAGGACTCGAACCTAGACTTTCGGTTTTGGAGACCGACGTGCTACCATTAACACTACCGACTTATAAATATGCGATTTTAACTCGACGAAGTCGAGCGAGTAACCGCAAACTCAGTCCCGATGGATGCAAGCGTGAATCCATCCATCTTAATTCTTCATTATTATTTTCTGACGCAAAAGAGAAACGTCTTTGATTCACGCATATTGCGAGAGTGGGACTCGAACCCACGACATTCGGCTTATGAGACCGACAATCTGACCACTGATATATCTCGCATTCGAAAGCTCACGAATGTGAGCTATAATTTTAATGATTTGTAATAACCGAACCATTGGATTGGACTTCCACCCATCCGTGTTTCAAACGAGCTTCTGCTTCTTTCATCTTGATTAGATTGTCAGTTACAGAGTGCGATAACACTTGGTTCGCTTCTGCTTCCGCTTTAGCTTGAATTAATAATGTTTCGGCTTCCACTTGAGCTTGAACTTTCTTAGTCTCAGCTTCGACACGAGCTTTTTCTTGCTCTTGTTTCGCTGTATCGATTTCTTTTTGTTTTACAGATTCGTTACGAATTGCTGATTCAATTTCGTCACCAGCATCTTGGTCTGTAATTGTGAAAGATACGAATTCTAAATTGTATTTCTCAAATGTTTCTTCAATGCTTCGTCAATTGCATTATACACTTCTGTACGTTTAGCACCTAAAACATCATAAATGTCATAGTTACCAGTGACCGATTCAATCGCACGTTGTACTGCTGGCGAAACAACACTGTCGTTCACGTTTTCCAACGTTGTGTAGTTTGCAAACACGGTCATCGCCTTATCTTTGTCAACCTTGTACTTAACATCGATGTCCGTGTTCAACCATTGACCGTCCTTCGTTTGTGTAGTAATTTTCGTCATTGTTTTAGACTGAACAGATGTTGACAGTTTGTAAACTTTATCAACAAATGGAATTACTACATGATAACCAGTCGGTAACGTAGTATCTTTCACTCCACTAAAAGCATTTACTTGTACACCTACTGTGTTTACTGGAATATACACTAACAATGTAAATCGAGCAATCACCAACAACACAAGTGTAACAATCGCCAAGAACCCACGATAAAATCCTTTATAGAATGTGCCGTTCTCATCCGTAAAAAACTTTTTCATCATCTTTTCCTCCATAAAATTAATTGACAAAAATAAAAATCTGTGGTGCGTTACTTCACAGCAACCGACAGCCACCAACTGTCTATTCTTCCAATGCGTCCCGTAATTCCTACATTAGAAACGTTCACTCACGACAGTATCTACGGTCGGCCTACCACTAGTGAGCTGGTTGGTTGATTGTCCTAGATTACCAACAATTCCGCCTTGTTCAACGGACATCCAGAACTCCTCGGATGATGAAGTGACACTGTGCACATGTCGTGTTCCATGTAACCGTCTACTAGCGGACTTTAAAATGTTGGCTATGGAAAATGTCAGAATCGAACTGACAACCTTCTGCTTGCAAAGCAGACGCTCTCCCAATTGAGCTAATTTCCCAAAAACATACGGAATGCAAGATTCGAACTTGCGACCCCTTGTATCCAAAACAAGTACTCTACCAAACTGAGCTAATTCCGTTTAATAAAATCACTGTTTTTCCACCGTAGTGCTTGAAGGTGCACTCGACCCGCGTAACCAGCGACTGGGCGCTCTCTTTCCTCATCATGTGTACTCATAGTGATATTTATTGACTCAGTAGTGGATGCCTACTCATGAAAATGAGCTTGACATCACACTAAGAGTCTAACTCTAGAGTCGCTCCGATTGTTTTGCAAGAACAATAAGAGCTAATATCAACGAAACCCGAGCAACTTGCAACTTCTCGTTTCCGATATTTTGATGTGGACTCGAACCACAAACCTCTCCGTTATCAGCGGAGTGCTCTACCGTTGAGCTATCAAAATAAAATTAAAAACTCAAATTGAGCTTTAATAAACCGTACGGGAATCGAACCCGTGCTACTGCCTTGAAAGGACAGTGTCTTAACCCCTCGACCAACGGTTCATAAAATTATCAAAAGCGGATAGCGAGACTTGAACTCGCTAGAATGGTTTGGAAGACCATCGTTTTACCAAATAAACTATATCCGCACTAAATTGAACTGTATCAATATCAAACAATTCAACCTCTTTTTTTCTATTTATTATACAATACTACATTCGTAGCATGTGTGAAATAAGTACCTTTTCCATCCTTGAATGTCACACGAATACTATCAGTTTTATCCTCACGTGCCCATTCTTTAACTTGACCATCGATAATTTTTCCATCTGGAAGTTTAACTTGAGCATATTCAAATGTGTATGTCAAACCTAAGATGTCCTTATTTCCACATGATGCAAGTAGTGGTACTACCAACAAAGTAGATAATAATAAGAGTCGTTTTGAATTTTTCATTCAATTTCCTCCTTTTTGTTTAACCTTTATTGATAAAACGAATTTTGCAATTATTTGCAAAATATGGACAGAGAGAATTGAACTCTCACGCTCTGATGAGCACTAGATTTTAAGTCTAGTGTGTCTGCCGATTCCACCATGCCCATAGAATATAAAGACGATAGTTGGATTTGAACCAGCGAGTCGTGGGGTTTGCAACCTACTGCCTTGAGCCACTTGGCTATATCGCCAATTTTGAAAATGGACTTTGTAGGAGTCGAACCTACGACCGCTCGGTTATGAGCCGAGTGCTCTAACCAATTGAGCTAAAAGTCCTCGATTAATGGATTGAGATGGAATCGAACCACCGACACTGGGGACTTCACTCCCATGCTCTGCCAACTGAGCTACCAATCCTAAATGTTAAGGTGATTAGCGGGACTTGAACCCACACTCTCTAGAGTCACAATCTAGTGTGTTAACCGATTACACTATAACCACCATTATTATCATATGGATTGTGAAGGACTCGAACCTTCGACCCACGGATTAAAAGTCCGTTGCTCTACCAACTGAGCTAACAATCCAAAATAAAAGGACAGTGTAGGAGTCGAACCCACAATTTAAGTTCCGTAGACTTACGTTTTGTCCATTAAACTAACCGTCCATTTTGAAAATAACAGATTGCGTAGGAATCGAACCCACAACGACGAGTTAGAAGCTCGTTATTTTCTCCACTTAAACTAGCAATCTATTTTAATGATAAAATGTGATAGGTTGGTCTCGAACCAACTTCCCTAGAAGTAACGTTATCTCTCCCTACTGCATCAACCTACAAATGCTTCTACCATCACTATACACCGTACGGGATTTGAACCCGTGCTACAGCTGTGAAAGAGCTGTGACCTAACCGCTAGTCGAACGATGTTAAATTTTACGGTCTCAACGGGAATTGAACCCGTGACTCTGATTTGACAGAACAGTATGATAACCACTTCACCATGAGACCTAAATAATAAATGCAGATTGAGAGACTCGAACTCTCACGCCAATGGCAATAGATTCTAAGTCTAGCGTGTCTGCCAATTCCACCACATCCACTAAATAAAAGGTGCTACAGGACTCGAACCCGTCCTAACTGTTGTTTTAAGCACTTAAACTACGGGGCAATAAGTTGCCCCGACTGGACTCCAACCAGCAGCTCTCTTGTTATGTTCTTCCAATCGAACAGCACCTCAACACGTATGCATCCGTGTTTGTTGTACAATACGAACTGTAGGACTTGAACCTACGACCCTTGGCTTGTAAAACCAATGCTCTCCCAACTGAGCTAAATTCGTATAAACTGACCCAGCAAGTCTCGAACTTGCGACAGCTCGATTAACAGTCGAGTGCTCTACCAACTGAGCTATGGGTCATAAAATTGAGATACGTGGACTCGAACCACGACTACGTAGATTCAAAGTCTACTGCCTTACCAATTTGGCATATCTCAGTCATTAGTGAGTCACGCCTTTATCCAAACAGCGAGGATTTGAGCGGAGTCACAACCATATGGTTTTTACACCCTTGAACTACTTCAAGCAGCAAGGTTAAGGACGGAGTGGGATTTGAACCCACGGACGCCCTCTCGGACGCCTTCGGTTTTCAAGACCGATGTATTAAGCCGCTCTACCATCCGTCCAAAAGGAGGGCGTCCCACTGGCAAAAGATGGGACGCAGATGTCAAAAACCCGACACATCTAGTCGGAAGTGATTCGCAAAAAAGGGTAAAATCGAATCAACATCATTATAATATCACAGATTGCGATTTGTGTCAACACCTTGATAACATTTTTTTAATCTAAAAACTCCTTCACAATTTCTCTAGTTTTATTAAATTCTGGATATTCTCCGGGAGCAGTTTCTTGAACCAATGGAATTAAATTACTTAATGCTTCCACGTAGTTTGACTGAAATTCCAAGTCATTAATCCAATTGTCACGTCGTGTGTATGTTTTGCTCAATATCTCTTTCAATGTCTCACTCAACTCATGTACATTATCTATATTTAACATTTCGTACACATAAGCCATCGCAAACGCAGCATCACTCGTATTACCATTCACAGTTTCAATGAACCATCCATGACGCCATCTAACATAGTCAGTTAATTCATCAATCACTCGTTCTCTGAAATCGTTTAATTCCACGGTTTGTGGTTCTAACTTTGTTTTGTAAGATTTCAATTCATTCAACTCACGACGAACGCCCCATGACATTATAGATAGTACAACGATGAATCCTAGTGAGTATCCTAAAATCACTGTATAATCCACCCAATTAGTAAATGCGTTTACAACTGTAAACAATCCTAAAATTAATACATACGATAATCGATAGCTTGCTGAAACAGAAATACCTTCTTGAATCTTTTCATAATATCCACGTCTTTGTCTATCGAACATGTAAAATCTAGCCTTGTGATACTCCCAATCATAAATAGAAGCTTGACGTGCTGTTTCTACAGCCGATTGAATACAGAATGTGTGGATTAACACCATCAATCCATAATTTTTAACCAAATTTACAAAATTATCTAGATTAGCAATCGCAAATCCTAACAGTAAAAGCCAAATCCCTAGTGGTACGTGAAATTTCAACGCAATCCGAAACGAAATCTTCGACTCACGTACTCCAAATTTTTCTTCAAATAAATCCACTTCTTTTTGTGTTGGTTGTGACTCTATCATGCTACATAACCCCCCTACTCAACTGTGCTACCTTTATATACCACTGCAAGTGGTCTGTGTGGTAGCTCAAATCCTCATTCTCTGAAATATAATCCAATAATCGTTCTCGATAATCATCGAGTGTTTCATCATCATCCGAAATTAAAATTAGACCTACCAAATGTCCCACCAAGTCTACATTGGTCATTCCACCACGAACATGTGTGTCCTTCAAGCTCTCAAATGCAAACTTAACAGCTCTAGTGCATTCTGGTTTACGAAAATGATTATCAGTGAATGGATGTACTCTACCATCTTCAAATTGAGCATTAGCTGCTTGCCAAAACTGTAAAACTTGCAACGTATAATGATAAGTATCACTATCATCAAATCGAACTCCGTTAATGTATCCTTCAAATTTCCAATTGGAGTCATGTGTTAACTTACTCACGCAAATACTTCCTTTCCAATTACCAAGCACTCAATGCATCATCCATCTTTTTAGCTTTGTGTAATAATTTCATTGTAGTTTTCAATGCTTCATCATAATTTTTTGCGAAGCCATGAATCATGTACTCCACATCTGGCATAAATTTAATACAAACACGACCTTTAATTTTGATAATATAATCATACTCATGGTCACTTGTTTTGCTAATATAAATAACATGTTTTATCAAGTCACGGTCATATGTTCCCCTTGACATACCATTGTGGATTTCCAGTGACAACAATTTTTCAATTGCATCTGTTAAACTTAAGTCAAGTACACTAGAAAATTGATGCCCCATTTTTCATCAATCTGACAACATCTGACTCATTTAAGTATTCTACCATTTCTTTTACGTTTCATTATAAATACCTTCTCTTTCAAATCATATTACAATATTAGTATATCATATTTCCAATTTGAGTACAGACCTAAAGTCAAACGAAAAAGCGTCGAGTTTAGAACTCAACGCTATCATCATATTCATCATTACTAAATGCTAAAATCCACTCACCATATGTTCCAAAGAACATTAATAGTACAATTCTCCAACGTAATGATTTATGAAATCGTTTTCCTAGTCGGTTTGCTAACCCACATGCGTAGTAGATGTTCACAAATGGAATCAATAACAAGAAGAAGTACAACCCTGACCCATACAATTCTTTTGTCAAAATGTATGTTGAGTAGAACGGAATAATACCTCTCCACCCTTCATATCCCATCTTCTCGAACAATTTCCAACTTGCAATAAATGATACAATCACTGTCATCAGTGTAATTACAAACAGCATCAAGTACATTAGTACAACTAATCCAACAAATTCTTCTGATACAATATAGTGTGTACCCACTCTAGCAGCCATTAAATTCATCATATTAATCTACCTCACCATTTAATTTTTGATAATCTTCCAACATGAATTTGTATTGATTATCCTTGAGAATACGTACCGTAATTTCTAAGTTTGCAAACTCATATACATATCCAAAATCACTCGATAATGTTGATACGCCAACAAGTTCAGCACTATCTAATTGATAAACACATTGTTGTAAAAAATCAACTGGTAAATCCTCACTATCACTAATACGAACTGTAATACTTGTATGACGAATCGGTTTTCGAGCATGATTCAACACCATAGATACTTGCCCATCATTTGATGAATTTGTAATTCGTAATAACTGATTGTAATTAATCATACCACGTAAAAAGAATGATTCTTCTTCATCCTCATACTCTAAATCGTACTTTGACTCATTCGGATAGTACACTTCAACATTTTCACGACGATATTCATTTGCTCGGTATAAGTGCTCACCAATTTTGGTGAATTCTTTAGCATATAATTCACTACGAATACGATTATATTCATGTCCTATTTGACTATAACGATATAACACTATCAACCAAGTAACAAATGTGAATAGTCCCAGAGTTCCCATTACAGTTTGATTTTCCAACTGACCAAATAAAAATGTTAAGCCGAACATGATTGCTGTAGTTACAAGTCCTGTAAGCATCATCACCATCTTAGTTCCTAATTGCCAGTCAGCGAGTGCACCTACAATAATCCATTCATCAATCTCATCTGATTTATTAGTTCGAATTTGTCCTAGCGTTCGTTGAGATTGCTCGTGAATATTACCAATCACGATATCTCTATCACTTCTAAATAGCATTTTTAACCTCCATTCCATGATTATCTCACGTAAACATCTAAATGATTACCGTATGTCCCACGGTCGTAAATCTTACCTTTGTAACCAAACGGTGTATCATAAACAGTTCCTTTAGGAGCACTTCCTGCTAATACAATATATCCGTCACCATCAGAAACGAATCCGTCAGCATTAACATGTCGTCCAGGAATACTTAATCCCCCACCCGGTAATACACTTTGTGAGTAATAAGTAAACTTGTAACCACCACTATAAATTACACCATCGAACATAAATTGTGCTAATGTAATCTTAGAACCATTGTTACTTGCTGATGTATTAGAATATGTTTGCTGAGATTGAGATTGCTCTACAGTTTGCGACTGTGCTTGTTGTTGAGCTTTCTCTTTTGCAATTCGTTCTTGTTCTACCTTCTTAGCTTTCGCTTCCTCCTCAGCTTTTTCTTTCGCAATGCGTTCCTCTTCCGCCTTTTTAGCTTTTGCTTCCTCATCACGTTTTTGCTGAATACGGTCAATTTCAATTTTTGCGTATTTTCCGTATATTGATTGAACTTCCTCTGTAGTAGTTGCCTTACTCAATCCATCGATTCCATCTTCAATCTCATTTTCTTTAAGACTTGATTGTCGTAATTGATGCATATAGTAGGATTTCAACTGTTCCTTACTAATCTCAGCTCGGAGTAATTCGACTCTCGGAAAAACTTGAACCACTTCCACATTGTTGGACAGTTGTAGTCCATTAATTCCTAAAATAGCCGCCATTACAGACGTGATTGTTAATTGTTTAAACATGTCTCACCTTTCCTTTCTTCTATTTCTCTATTATATCACAGTATTAATTTTTAGTAAAGACCTATATTTGAGTTTTAGGTCTGTACTCAATTTACAATTATGTTATAATGAAATTACAATAAAATAAACGAGGTGAAATAAATGAGTGTATCAATTGTTGGAATGAAATTTCGTCCAAATATTGAATTAGTCGATGAATTCAACTGGACAATTCTCAAAGATGAAGGTGGTGTTGTGGTTTCTGAAATCCTAGCTCGTCTAGTACCAGAACCAACTAATCCATACGACCCGAATGCAATCGCATGCTTTATTGGTGAATTCTTACTTGGATATGTACCAATGTCTGCTAAAATGCAATTATCGGAAGAAGTTATTGGTAAAGTGACTCGAATTCACTTACCAAAAAGCCAATCCCTAGCTCAAGACAAATATACTTTTGAGCAAAGATACTAAAAGAAAAGAGAAGTCTTATCATAAGACTTCTCTTTTTGTTTTATCTAGCTTCTGTTGATGTTGTCGTATTTACATAAACGTCATCTGGAATCACAGTATTGTAAGAACCAACACCGCCGGTTATCATTTGATTGTAAACTTTCTTATCTTCATCAGATAATTCTTCTTTCCATTTAACAGCTTCATTGTATTCTTTCATCTTAGTATCTACTCTTGTCTTATCATACGGCTTCAACTTAAGTTTAGAATCTCCGTATAGAGAATCGAACGTATGTTCGTTATTTGAAAGATATAATGATTTCAAACTATAATCTGGTTCTTGATATGTCACGGTTGGGTAATACTGTGCTGATAAACCAGAACCATTCTGAACTACATTCTCTGGTATAGACCACTCGCTAGTGTCACGACCACTAGCAAAAGTACGCATAATTTGTTTCACTAAAGCATGACGAGTGTCAGCATTGTCCCACACGTGATTTTCTTCTGGAATGTCATAACCCGACCAAATTGCGGTTGTAATCGATTTCGTAGTTGCTGCAATCCAAACATCCGAAGCGGCATGGTCTGGCATCCATTTTGCATAAGCAACTGTACCAGTCTTCATTGCTACTGACATTTCTGGAATCTCAGCTCCTTGTGCTGAATACTTAGGTACACCTTCCAGAATTTTTAGTAAGATGTAAGCAGTTGATGGTAACATTGCTTGAATTCGTTCAAACTTAATCTCTTTTTTAGAACCATCGCTAAATCCAAGCGTAGTTACATATTGTGCTTGTTGATACGAACCGTATCGTGCAAGTGCTGCATAACCGCTTGCTAAATCAGCAGTTGACATATCTAATCCTAGTGCATCTGACCCAGCATATGAGTCTTTCACATCTAAATCTTTCATTTTTGACATGAATTTTTTAGCTAATCTTGAACCAACGTGCTCATCCAACAATCTATTAGCAGTCGTATTTAAAGATAATCTCAATGCTGTTTGTATATCTGTCATTCCATAAACAGAACCACCATAGTTATATGCTACAGAATTAGTACCGGGATATTGATAAGCTGCCCCAGAAATTTTTGTTTGTGTACCATATCCAAGATACTCAATTGCTGGTGCATAATCCAATAATGGTTTGATGGATGAGCCAGTTGAACGATTTTGTTGAATCGCACGGTTTAAACTCATTGGTTCATTTTGATAACGACCACCCACTTGTGCAATAACATGTCCAGTTTCATTATCAATCACTGTAGCTGCAACTTGTTGCTCATCTGTTCTCAAATCTGGTGCGTTGTCCACAATAGATTGAAGTTTATCAGTTGCATCTTTATCTAAAGTAGTATAAATTTGCAATGGTGTTTTCTCAATGTCATATCCTAATTGTTTTACTTGTTTTAACGCAGCTGTAATGTGAGCTGAGTATTTAGTCATCGACTCCAACACTACTTCGTCACGCCAAAATCGTTCTTTCAATCCATCCGTTACTGGAATTTTGTTAATTCTATCCATCTGTTCTTGTGTCATTTTACCATGTTTGACCGCTGACAATAGCACTTCGTATCGACGTTCATCAACAGCGTTTGGATTATCATACAAGTTATACGTAGATGGTGCTTGACCCAATCCTGCAATAATTGCAAGTTTCGATAAATCTTCATCGCTTCCAGTGTTTAATTCAGAAATTGGTTTTCCAAAGTAAGTCAATGAAATTGTATTTGCACCAAATGAACGCTCACCCAATTCAATACTATTTACATACCATTCAAATTTGTTCCTTTGAATAATTCGCTTCCAATTGCATCGATAGCCAAATTTCTTTAATTTTACGTGTGATTGTTCTATCTTTAGCATCCTGTGAGAAAACTTGGTTTTTAATTAGCTGTTGTGTCAACGTAGAACCACCACGTGAATTACCACTCTTAAACACTTTCTCTTTAATCGTTGTCCGAACAGCGTTCAATGTACCTTTGATTGAAAACCCACCGTGCTCAAAGTAGTCATTATCCTCCACTGCTGTTAATAAGTTGACATAATCTTTCGGAATATCCTTGTACTGAATATAATCTCGTCTTCGTTCTGTATCCGACCAGATTAGACTTCCATCACTTGCATACATATTTGAATTTCCTTTAATCTCAAATTTAGTAACATCTACTTTTGGTACAGATTGTAATGTATTATAAATATATCCCAATCCAACCAACCCAGCTATGCCAAAAGCGACTACTGTAAAAATCAGTAATCGCTTGAACCATTTGCCCATAAATCCGAGAATCTTTTTAAATTTTGGTTGTCCTTTTGATTGTAACATAGTTCCTCCTGTATCATTATGGTACAAGTTGTACCCCATCTAAGTTGATATAATTTGACATTAAAACGTACTCAATTCGTTCTACATCTCGACGAATACAACTACGTAAGTTTTCGCTCACATTCGCTTTAAAATAGATGTCTTCCTTGTTTGTAACATCCAATGCAATTGTTGTTTCGATTGAATCAGATATGGTGTCAATCTCAACGCTATGAACTTTGACTTGAACATTCACCCGAATTGGTTCATACCCCTTATAGTCATAACGATAGAATCCGTAGACCGAATCCTCATCCGACATTGAGATGTTTTCTAAGCAAAATCCTAACTCTTGTTTCACGTCTTCTAGTGAAACCGCCACTTTCGAACTCAATTTCAACATAATATTCACTTCGCTTTCTAAACAATTTCTAAATTATAGAATGAGACTCTCTCCTCATGCTGCGCCATTTCTATTATTGACACAGAGTTACGTAGTGCAACAATCTCACCATCATCAAGCACTCCAAGTAATTGATTATACAAAGCGTCCAAATCATCTACTACGTAATAAACCGTGTAGTTGAGATGAGCGTCACAATTGCTTCCATCACCGCTGTCAAACATGAAACCTAATCTGAATGGTATCACAACATTTTCATATATTTTACCATCGTTAATCCAGTTACCAGAAAACGTATCGTCACCAGTTTTCTCAATGTTTGCTATTTCATGTCTAAGTTCTTCTTGAATCGCTTCTAAATCCACTGGTAATTTCATATCGTTATATTCCATGTTAACTACCTCGCTTCATAATAGACCGACTGATACATTGAAATGCGATAGCGGAATTTTATATTCTCAATCTGATTGAATGTTTCTTTTAGTCGTTCCAGTGCGTTCTCGTTCAATAGTTCATCATTATCATGCTTATTGATGACTTTAAATGTGATAATATAATCGACGTTCAATCCGTCGACTTACACGTCAGTCACTACAACATCAAGTTCAATTTCCACCTCATCTGGTGAAAATTCATCATCCGACCAGTATCCGCAAATGTAGTCATCTTCAATCCATAAATCTGTCACATGTTCTTCCAAACTATTCTGTAAATCACTAACTAACAATGTTAGTTTAGCTGCTCGTCTAGCGTTTACGGACATAATCAACACCACCTATATTAACATGTTGTCCTATTGTCACTTCACTTTTGAATTGTACCTTGCTTCGAATGATTGTACTTTCAATCTTACTAAACAACCGTTCACATTTAGATTCATCACCTAAAGCATCGATTACGTCACTCTTGTTCACAACATTACATCTAATTTCAAGTTCCACAAGCAAATCATTCAACTCAACAGATGGTATTCTAGTAGCTCTTAATTGAATCAACATTTGTCCAATCGATTGCACACAACCATCAATAATCGGATAGCACATAATCTGGTCTCCATTATAAAAGTGTACATCTCGAACATAATCGGATAAAGCATCCTCTATTGTCGATTCTAGCAGTGTAACACTTACATTATTCACCATACGAACCACCTTCTTTCGTAATTTTATAAACCTACATCAATAAACTCTGTCAATTGTGCATCGCTTGCACTAATAATACGTGTTGAAATAACATTTAAACCTTGTACATTCATTTCTGAAACAAAGACAGAACCATCCGAAAATACTTTTTCAACGAATGATACGTGGCCGTACGTTGGGTCTGAACCAGCTACACCTTGACTAAATACAGCGATTGTTCCAGTTTTAGGTGTGCGAGATACACTGTATCCCATGCTTCGTGCACTATTAGACCACATGTAAGCATGACCCATTGATGGAGACGGAATTGGTTTACCCAATTGAGCTACACGATTGTACACGTAATAAGTACAATTTCCCCAAGCTCCACCATTGATTGCTGCTGTAAAGTTCGGGTCAATTGGAGCGAAATCCACAGTTGTAATTTGACGATTACGAGCAGCTTCCTTCGCAATAGCTTCTTTCTTCGCCTGTTCTTCCGCTTCTTTCTTCGCTTTTTCTTCTGCTTCCTTCTTCGCTTTTTCATCAGCAATTCTCTTAGCTTCTCTAGACTTTTCTACTAAACTGCTGAAAGTCTTAGTAAACTCATCTTTGTCAAATGTTTGATTCTCACTTACAATTGACTTCACATCGTCATCCGTAATACTCTCCATTACTTTACCATATCTTGAAAGTATATTTACATAAACATCTTTAGCGTCATCAATGTCTGAATTAGCGACATCCAATTGTCGTTTTAAATCATCTACATCATTTGATGTGTTAAGTTTAGTATTAGTATTATTAGTAGAATTATACACCAATGGCATTGAACTTAAAGTCCCTGTTACACTACCAATGTTAATGGTTGTTGGTTTCACCGAAGAATCACCAACACGAGAATCAAACTCATCTAATTTTTTTGTTGAATCTTATCTCGTTTTTTTCCACTAAACCTTTATAATAGTTAGAAGCTTCTTTTTAAATCTTCTTTTAACTGTTTTTACACTTGTAGCTTCCGATGTTTTATAAATAGATACAACCTCAATTGTACTATCTTCTAAAATTACATCTTCTTGTCCATATACAGCATTTGTGGATAGAATTCCCATTAAAACCATGCTACATAGACTGATTCTTTTTAATTTCATTAAATCACCTCGTCTATATAGCATAGCATACATGGTTCATGGAGTCAAGCGATGAGCTAAAATTTCAATATTACGTTCATGTTACAAACAATTATTTCTTGATTCCAACATTGAAAACAGATGAATAATTGAACAGATGACCATAACAGTCTTTGATTTTAAAATCGTATTTAATAAGAGCACCATCAATTGAATCTAGAACCTCACCTAAGTTCTCGTAATTATGTGATAATGTAATTTCCACATCAAACATACCGCAATCATAATAACAAGATGTCTCCTCAATATTACGATTGATGAAGATTTCGGTGAAGTCTCTTAAAATCTCATATGTGTGCTCTTCTTCTAAAACATCAACCTTGATTGTAGCTGCATATGATAATCCATCACTATAGAAACCTTTATCATTGTCACGAATATTTTGAACATAATCCAGAATTAATCGAGCATATTGTCTGTATAAATCTTCATTGTCAATCTTGTATTTAAGTGTCATATGGAAATCACTCCTCTCTGAACATATCAATTCTATAATATACGTCGTCACAGATGTTATAATCTTCATCAATAGATAAATCCTGCGCAAAAATATACAATTTTACCAAACGTGAGAATTCTGGATTAGTCACTCCAGACATAAACATTTTACCTTGAAGATTAAAGACAGTGATTTCGAAATCAATATCAAAATCACTTGTCGATAAGTTGAATGATACTCTATCACCCAAGCTGTCCAATCCTTCTTGAATAGAATCCAGAATTTCGTTCAGTACATCATCACTTTTTACAAACTCGATTAATTCTGGATTGTAACCCTCAAAATCACTACAGTGCTTTTCTAAAATATCTATTGTTTTCTCACGAGCGTTACTTCTACTTAAAATAAATTCATTACTCACATTAAATCACCAATCCCTACTCAATTTAAAAATCAGCTCATCACCGTTCAGTTATTTCTAATTAACTATGCTTACTAACCGTTACTGAAAACTTATAAAAAGTTATAAAACTTTTATGTTCCATTCCTACTTCGTCGAGTATGCTTTCGTACTAAATAAATCTAGATACTACTCACATTTTTGTACTCTCCACAGACGTAAATTCCCGATTAACGCTCGGTGTTAAATTTATTTATGTTCAATCTGAATAAAACTTGGTTTTCGTTTTTATATTTATATGATTTGAACTTATAAAAAGTTAACATGGGATTACAACTTTTTATAAGTTACTAATAACTGTTATTAACCTCTTTTTGAAGCTTGTCGAACATATAGTGAATCTCATCACGAAGTCTAGCGAAATGGATTAATTTCTCGCAAATCCTCAGCTCGTGTGTAATCTCCAAATAGTTCTTTGATATCATCTGCCATTTTATTGTCCAAGGAATGTCGAATTGCAAGAATTGTTTGACCATTTGCTCCCAATTCTCGCATTACCTCGTTTAATTCGTATACTAAATTTTCCTTCATGTCTGTCAATCCTTTCTATTTTTAAAATTTATTAAATATATCTACAATGTATAAAAGTTCGGTCTGTGTGCGAATAACACTCCATATTATCCACACTGCGAAGTGTAGATTTCAACAATATCATAAAGTTGACCTCATCTCTATCTCTAAAAACACCACGATTCATCTTCTCACATGTTACAGTCCACTCGTAGTTTCCGAACAAATCATCACTCTCTATAGTGTCTTCATACCATATTTGCATATCTGTATTAATCGCATCTTCTATTACATTAATCAATTTAACTTGAAGTTCCTTATTATTATATTTATAGAACAAAACATTAGATTTTGGAATATCTTTTGTAAACTCAAATATGAAGTTCTCCAAAATCGATTGTGATTTTCTAACATCTAACAAAAATTCACTCATTGTCACACCTCTTTGATTAATACTCTGAAATCATAACGAGCATCACATTCAATATCCTCGATGTTAGTATCTCTTAAATCAAACTCCAATCGAACACCTATGGACATTAAACCATCTTCATCTGTTTCAATTAGATTGAATTCATCTCTATATATTGTAACTACTAACTCGATTCCATCACCGTCGTCGAACTTATCAACTTGTTTGTAATAATCAATTGTTGAAATGATATCTCGAATTGACGTTGCAATTTCAGTTTCTAGGTCACTTTGTAATAGATAATTCACTAAATAGTCCTCATCCGTAGACCCTCCAAATTCGGATAAGTACTCATAAACTTCATCCACTAAATCATCAAAATCCACTACATCATATTTTTCATCCATAATATCAACTACCTTCCTTTCACGATTGTTTAGTTTACTCATCTACAACTAGCTTTTACTTTTCTCAACTTAACATTAATTGTTTTCACTAATTGATAAGTTATTTCATGATTAAAGTCATCAAAATTAAATGTCAATTCGACCCTGCAGTCCGAGAGTCCCTCCTCGCTAGAATGGTCGATTATCTCCAACATTGAAAAATCAACTCTCAATTTCAAGAATGGACTGAACTCGAAACCAACATGTTTAGTGTCGTCTCCAAAGTAAACTAAATCGTTGAATTTATCCAACATTGACTCAGCGATATAAACTAGATTTACTTCGTAAGCACCAATCCACAGCTGGATTCTCAATCTCATCTGACCAGCCACGAATGATTGCTCTAAATCTATTGCATAATTTACCTTCATCATATGCTTTAAATCTACATCTCATCTCACCCACAAAATCACTCCTGTTCTTCTGTAAATACTACTTCCACAGTTTTAATTGCGTATTCTCGATTGTCAGCGTTTGGAGTCTCAGCCATAGCTCTAATTACAAATTTTTGAATCATATTCCCAGCTCCGTCAAATTCAAAGTCATTACCATCACGGTAAACCCATAATTCTACTCGACGTCCTACTTTAGACGCTTTAGCACAGAAGTTAGCTCTACCATCTTCTAATGATTCTACCAATTCTTCTGTGAAACTATTTAACAATAGCTCACTTGTGATGAATTGAGCAAACTCGCCAACTAGCACTTTTCCGACAATTCATTTAGCACTAATTCCACATCTTTACGTACTAATTCTTTATCCAATAACTTTAATTTACTCATAATCTGTTACTCCTCAATCTTTGATTTTAACTGAAAAGTTATATTTTCTAGTTATCTTGTATCCGATTACGTGATTTCTCACAAGAACCCCAATTCTCAAATTCACGGAATCACCCGTAATAAAGTAATTTCTACCTCTCGGTTCGACATAAACAATCACGCTTCTAGACCTATCATTGGAATCACGAGTGTTCAAATTATCTGTATCTCGTCGATATGATAAGAAAACATCATCGCTAGTCAACATCTCACGTACAGATGATTCCACCATCTCTCCAACTATCGGTATGAATTTGAAATTATCAATGTCACATATCTGACTCTCAAGGTCTTCGACGACCCGATTGTATAATTCTTTTAATTTCGAATCTAACCTAACTACGTTATATCCCATCTAAATCCCTTCCCCAAAAATATTGATTTATCCCTTAAAGTTTACACAAAAAAATAAGGTAAACAAACTTCTATACTCATTTACCTTATTTTTACAATTATTTCAATAAATAATCAACTATGAACCATTCTCGAATTCAAATTATTTATACGCGAATTCTTGCTCATATGCTTGTTCGTTACATTTTTGAATAATACTTAAAATCTCACTTTGTTTCATTGATTGCAACAGTTTTCGATAATTAAAACGCTTCAACTCGTCAATGTTTGCTCTCGCATAAACCAATCCGAACTCTTCGTTCGCTTGAGATAACCAATATCCAAGTTGTGAACCAACTTCCCAGTAGGGTGAAATGATTCCTTCATCAATTAACTCCTCAAGTAACAATGCTGCATTCTCAGCATCTGTTTCATAAATAACAACCCCACCAGTAGTTTTACCAATCCAATGTATCATTTCATCACTCCTCAAAATTCTTATAGTTTGCCTTGTGCTTCAACATTACTAATCGTGCCATTGAAATTCTATTCATTTCAGAATCTCCAACATCATCTACTGATTTAACTTCCACTAAATCACAGCTATAAATGAAACGATGTGACCCTAAAATGTCATCACATGTAATTAATGTTAATTCATTTTTACCTCTATCGTCAACCACCCAGACATCTTCTGGATTTACTTTCTTAATTTCACTAATCTGATAAGTATACACTTTGTCCTTATCAGTCAAGTATACTTTCATACCAATTTTAGAACGAAGTAGTGGTGTGAATAACAATTTCGGTTCATACTCATAATTGTGACTAGCAAGAACATAGTTATTCTCACCCATTCGTTGCTCTGGTTTCAGAGTCCCAGCTCCGTAGAATAAAATTTCATTGCTGATACCCTTATAAATTGGAAGTAACATGTCCAAATCTGGAATTGAAATCAATCCCAAGTGATATGCTTTGATTCCACTTAATGCTTGCTTTGTTACATCTTCTGGAGTTAAGCTTCTTACCTGACTGTAATCAAATGTCACATCTTCTTGTTTTTCTTCCACATTTTTACGGATATCATCGACAGTTATTTCATTAAACTTCTCAATCGCTACAATTTGATTGTTTGAGATAATAAATGTTTGTACGTATGGTATTGATAGACAGATGACAGCTATCAATCCAAGTATCACACTAAATGCATTCCTTCCATGTTTTTTAATCCAATTTTTAAGTATCATTTACATTCATTCCTATCTTCTAGAATCCAAAACCACCACGAGCACGTTTCTTCTTCAATTTACGTTCCATTGGTGGTTTGTCCATGTTTCCATCTTCTGTATCCCAGTCCATGATGCCGTTTTCTACAAGATAACTCTTATAGTCAGCTGGTTCTGGGCGTTCGTATTTCTCACGCAATGATTTGAAAATTGCTGCAATTTCTTCATTACTAATATACGGTCCAGTAACACGTGTCATCCCGTCATTTGTTTTGATATAAGCTTGTCCAATCGTCAATTTCTCACATCCGTCTTGTTGGATAATGATATTTGAGTTTGCAGCATTCGTTGTACGCATACCAACACGAGATGGTACGTTTGCTGTGATGATAGATGAAATAACATCTACCGATGGACGTTGTGTTGCAATCACTAAGTGAATACCTGCCGCACGAGCTTTTTGTCCAAGACGTTTGATTGGTAACTCTACGTCTGAACCAACAGTATCTTTCATATCTGCAAATTCGTCGATTACAAACACAATGTATGGTTCTTTAGCGTAACCAAGTGCACTTGCTTTGTCCGGGTGTTGCTCCACCCAATCATTAAACTCTGGAAGATTTTTCACTCCAGTTTGTGCAAATCGACGGTATCTATCATCCATCAATTCCGTATAATATAAAAGACATGCGTAAGCATCATCCATTTCTGTAATCGGGTCAAGCGGACAATATGGCAGTCCAATGTAAGCAGTCGCTTCAACTTTTTTCGGGTCTACCGTTCTAAAAATATTCAATTTTCGACAATTTCTATTAAGACGCAACTCTCAACAGCTTAGTTCATTCTAAGTCACTCCCATTACAGGTCGTGCGTAGACTATGTGTTAAATCTTCAAAATCAAACACCTTAATGATTTTGAAAACCCAAGTATTTTTCCATCACCATTTGCTTGTGATGTACTCCTTCTTCAAAGGATAGTCGTTGGAGCTTTCTCATGGATATAAATTAATCCTTAGAGAATTGCTACCGAAACAGACCCTTTCATATACATTTGTATATTGTTGACTTAGCACCACCGTTTCTGAAAGTTCACTATTTTATTCAATCAGCACTGAGTGGATTTTATTTCAGCTTTACAATTGTTCACTTTGGTGAGAGCTACTAAATTGTATCAACATTCTTGACGTTTTTTCTACTTTCGTGACCATCACGCTTGTCGTTTCCGACTACGTTGTGGTGTCAAGACTCTTGAGGTCATATTCTTCGGTTTAACTCTTGTAATGACACGCACCTTTCGATACGTGGGGCTTTTCAGTTTGTCGAAGCTTCTGCTTGTAAAACACTAATTTACCCAAATAATATTCAACTCTTCTGGTGTTGAATGGTAAATCATCGAAATCAACATTCCATTGAGCATTACTGACTTCCCAGACCCTGACTGTCCACACACTAACCAGTGCGGACCAGCTGAGATTGGAAAGTGAAATGGTGTTCCGTCTAACTGGACACCGAATAAGCAATCTGTTGGGTCTTTCGCTTTTGTTTTAAGTTGGTTTATACCCATTATTCGTCACCTCATTTATATGTCTAATACTATTATTATATCAAAAATGAGACTAAATTTTCAATAGTTTTGGGTTCAAGCTACGAACTTTTGTTTGCATGTTGAACTCTATATCTGGAAAAACTTTCCGAATAATCTGAAAAGCAGCATTCACGTCAGCGTTGATTCGAATTCCATCATTCGAAATAAAACATCCACGGTGTTTTCGTCTACTTTTATCATAATACGTCGGTGTCGGTAACTCATCATCCAAAAATGATGTTCCACTTGTATGTGACTCCTCGGTCACATGAAGTATTATTCCATATTCTTTCGTTTTGTATTCTAACATCTCCACAATACGATGAATTGGTAGTTGTTTAAAGATGCGATGGTACGTATCTTCTTTTAATGTTTTATTCCGACCAACGACAAGTGTTCCAATATTGTTTTCAATACAATAATTGATAATGGTTTTTGTTATCTTGTGTAACTCATCCGTCATAAACTGTTTTCGTTTATAAAACAATTTGTGTGCTCGTATCGAATCTATACCTCCATTTTCACGAATACGAGATAGTTTATGATTGAATCGATGTTGATAACGAATCATTTTATCACCCGAAATCAAAATCGGAGATGTACTTGTAGAAACCAATGTCACAATATTATGTAAACCTAAATCGATGCCAGCGACATCTTTACTGTTTAAATCATCAACGTCAAGTTCTTTTTCAAACACAACTTGTGCTTCGACCATGCGTTTACGGGTGTCATGTTCTTGGTAAAAGATTGGTTTCAGTCGTACTTCTAGAAGTTTACCATTGACTTGCTTTAATTTCAACGGAGTTAGTCCCAATCGTTTGGAGAAATACACGTGACCGTCAACCAATTTAATCAGTTGATTTGTCAACACCACATCATATAAATCTTGTTTGTCCAAATACGTTGGAAATTGTGGTAACTTCTGTGAAGCATCCCAATTTGTATAAAACGTTTTCGTTGCTTTAAAATATCTCACAATATTCATACGACAGTTTATAAGTGTAGCTTGAGCTGATTGAACATAGAGTTTTCGATAATGATACTCATTTGTTTGTTTCACCAGTTTATCTAGTGCTGACAAACTTAATGTTCTATCCGTTTCAAAGAAGTGCTGTCGTAGTAAATATAATGCTTGATTGTATAACGACTTACTTGCTAAGCACATTTCATACAACTCATCACTCATATCAATAAGATATGTTTGTGTTCTATAATCTTTAAATTCCATACTAGTATTATACCATGAGTGTGAACATCATGTATAGACTTAATTGTCAAAAACAAAACATGCTTTTATTTACGATTTAAGATACTTTAGAGCGATTTTAAGTGTCAAACGTATATTTATTCCAAGAAGATGTAAAACGCTCTTAGACGTCGTTTTTTGAGCTTCTGAGAGCATTCTAGAAGCGATTACGCTTCTTGTCGAAACAGAAGTTACAATACGACGCTCTTATTTGCGATTTAAGACGTTTGTGAGCGATTTTACAGTTAGTAGACATATTCATATGCCACATGTGATTAAAATGCGTTATAAGTCTAGTATGAAGCATGCACAACGAATTCTTTTTCGCAATATAATAGTAGAAAAAGTTTTAGTCGTAAAATGTTTAAGAAATTCATAAATTGTTTAAGAAATGTTTAAGAAACAACAATTTTAAAGCTGTACGTATGTGTACTTGTGTGCACAAGTGGTAAAAAAGATACGTACAGCTTTTTTGTTGATTTAATGCGATTTCTGATTTTGCTGTACGTATCGATTTTTGATGTGCACAGAGATGCGTACAGCTTTTTTGTTGATTTGGCGCTGTTTCTGGACAGCTGTACGTATCTTTTGCAAAAAAGTACTAAAACTTTTTTTTCGACTTCTATACTCTCTCTTATTTTGTAATATATTATACTTGTATTATCATTTTCAAACTATTTTTAGTGTTTTTTTATAAAAGATACGTACAGTTGTCTAGAAACGTTGTTAAATCAACAAAAAAGCTGTACGCATCTTTTTTGGACATACGTACAGCAAAATCAGAAACGTTGATTTAACAACAAAAAAGCTGTACGCATCTCCTGTGCACATAAACACAGCTTTTTCGAGATACGCACAGATTCATTAAAAAAACGCTTAAAAATCATTAGAAAATGATGAGAATTGTTACAGTTGTGTTACAATTTATTACAACGAAGTTACAAACATATTTCATGAAAAATGGACAATATAAACATCAAGTTTACATGTACGTTTCGGAATTTTTACGATGGTCGGATTCTTATTGTTAACCATGTTTAGAGTTTAGGGTTAACAATAGGTATTGACACTAAGTTTAGAATTGTGGTATAATAAAAAATTTATGTTCAGTGTAGAAATGTAAGTTTGTTGACTATTTGTACTGTTTACTTATAATGGGATTCATGATGTAATGATTTTGTAAGAGAATTCAACGAAAGAAAGTGATTTATGTGAAGAAATTTGGTGGTGACAATGAGTTATAGCATGGATGATTATATCGATTACTATTACGAAACAGCGATGGAAGCAGAACGAGATTATGATGATTTCATAGACGAATCTCTTGAATTATACAACGAATTAAAAGAATTGGATAATATTATTTGGAAAAACTACAGAGAACTTCTATTATGGAGTCGCAATTTACTAAGCTCATCTGGTAAAGAACTATGGAGAAAATACGAGAAATGGAATGATGAATTTCGACATGATGTCTACGACTTGTTGAAATCAAATGAGCTTGATGTTATTGATACACCTTATTCTTGGGAAGTTCTACCATTTAATCCACGGTTGTCAAAGCATGAGTATGATGGGAGTTTTGGTGACTTGGTTCACGTGTTAACTGGACAGTCTCATGGTATTCTTTTTGATGATGTGGATAACATTCCAGATGTTCACGATTACTACGAACATGGTGAACTAACTTACGAAGAACTTATTCAAGTATTTATCGTGGATATCAAAATATTCAGAAAATCAGAGAGACTAAACTTGATAAGATGAAAGATTTTTGTGAACAATTGCGAGAAAAAGCAAAAGAGTTGGAATTGAAAATGAAACAAGCTGAAAGAGAATTCTATTTAGAAAATTAAGAAATATCTTTTAGAAAGGAGTACTAGATGATGGGTTACGGATACGGTTTTGAAGGTCATATTGACAACTATTACGATACGATGGGTAAAGCTGAGGAGTTATACGAGTATTTTATTGAAGAAGCTGTTAAGTTATATCATGAAATAAATCGATTAGACAATGTTATACCGAAACCATTTTTTGCGATTGGTACGCTAGAAGGTGTTTGGGAAGATAAACAGGAAGTTCGAGACCGCTTTGATGATTGGGTAGAAATGGAGAGAACTAGATTTAGTGATATTGTAGAGAAAAGTGGACTTTACTTTGCTGAATTTGGGAATCAGTGGATTATATTACCATTTGATTTAAGTGTAATTCCATATACTTACGATGATGATTTCAGTACTCTAGTGGATATTCTGACCGAACACTCGCATGGAAACATGTTTGGTAATGGTACGAACGTACCACGCTTTCATGACTATTACGAGCATGCAGACTTAAATCATGAAGATGTGATAAAGGTTTTTCAAAAAGGACTTAGCAATATTGAAATGGTAAGAAATTCTAAATTAGAACTTGTAGAAGATTTATGTGATGAGCTACGAGGAGAATTCAGTTCTCGTAAATTGTTAAGTGAGTACGAACAGCTTCGTTGGATTGGAGGATAGATGAAGATGAAATGTGAAAAAGCGGCTAAACTTTATAATAAGTTCATTATGGAAACGGAAAAGCTATACAATGAGCTTGCAAACTTGGATAACTACATCCGAGTACCATTCAAAGCATTTTGGTATCTGTTTGATATGGATACAGCTAATTGGGAAAAACAAATGAGATTTGACGGTTGGAAGACCAAAACTACACTTGGCTTTTATGAAGTGGTTCACTCACGTGGATTGAATTGGTCTGAAACACATGACGGTTGGTATGTATTACCATTCAATGTTGGGGATTTACCATATAAATATGATTTAGATGTGGATACGTTGGTGGACATTTTGACTGATGGTGCGTTAAGATACGAGGATTGTGGTTATTACGACGTGTACGAGTTTGATGAGTATGTGAAAGAGATTTACAATGAAGATGAAGCGATTGAGGTATTCAAGTGTGGGTTGGAACGAATCAAACTTATTAGAGAAGACAAAATTCCAAATGTGAAAACACTTTGTGAGAAATTACTAGAATGCTTAGATACTCGTAAATTATTGGAGGATTGTGAGAAGTGTGTGTTAGAAATGAGGAGTAAATAATATGATAGAAGATTTGAAAAAAGAATACGAGTTAGTAAAAGAAAAATATAATGAGTTTATGAAAGAAGCAGTGAAATTACATCATGAACTGAATGGTGGTTCATTTGAAATCTACAAACCATTTAGTGAGTGGGCATATAAGATTGGTCTGGACATTGACAGTGACTGCGGTGAGGAAGAACAGCGATTTTTCACGTATGTGGACAACATTGTCTACGAGATTGAGTATGAAGTGGATAAACTTGGATTTGAATTACGAGACTTGGGAAATAGATGGCGAGTCTTGGTTCTAAAACGCTTTGACCAATGGATGCAAGACGATTTCAGTAGCTTGGTTCATCGATTATTTGAAATGAACGGTTGCTTTGATTTCGGAAATAAATTCGAACAAACACCATTTGAGGACTATATTAGATACGACGACTTTGTGAAAGACCGCACAAAAGGTGGTAGACTAGCATTAGGATTGGACGAGTTTATTGGGATTTTTGAAGATGGTCTTGATGGAATTGAAGATGTGAGACATAATCAAAAAAGAATTGCATATGATTTATGTAAACGATTGAATGACTCACTGAGTGGTGAGGAGATTTACAAAGCATGTGAGTTCGCTGTGCTAGGGGGTCAACCAAGACAATGGTGGAATTAGTAACTTTAGAAAAACAATATAATGATTTAATTAAAGATGTAAGTGATTTTGTGCAAGTACGAGTTGAGTCTGATGTGAAAGTCGAGAAACCATTTGAAAAACTTCGTGATGAGTTACATGTCGACATGATGACTGACACGTCGAAACGTCGTTTCGAATGGTGGACTATTGAATATGATGGAGATATTCAATTGAAAGGAAATTTTGAAACACCATATTTTGTGGAAAGCGCGGATGAGTTCTGGAGATTGATATTATTTAGAGGTGAGAAAGTGGATTCGGAAAACTTGTTTGGTGATTACATGAACAAAGTACTCAGTCCATCAAAAACTCTATTTGCATTTGGTACAATGGATTCACCATTAAGTTTTAATACGTTCATTCAATCGTTTTATGAAGACGATTATGACGAGCTACATGACATTTTGTGGTTGGCGTCGTTGCAAGTACGTAAGTTGAAAGAAAACGACTTACCATGGTTGATGCAAGCAAGTGATATGTTGAAAAGTTACGTTGGTCGTACATCGAGGGAGTCATGTTGTGATTTTATTTTTGGAGAACGCAGTTACTAGTCGAAATACTTTCGATTTGAGAGCGTATATGGAAAGTGAGGATTGTGAAATGGAGATTTCAGAATACGATTTAAAGAGGAGATATTACGAATATCTAGACTGTATCAGATGGTTCGTGTTTCGTGCGTTTCCAAATGACGTGTATATCGCTGAGATAAAAATTGAAAAACCATTTTCTATGATGGAGAAATTGATTTTAGATGAAGATTCAAATGATTCACATAAAGTGATGTTTGAAAATTAGTGTAGTGATTATGAACGTACACTATATGGGATTGTTGAGATGTGGCGAGGAATGGTGGGCGTAGTTGACGAAGTTGACTACTGGAAGTTAGTTTTCTTTCTAGAAAAGAATGGACTTAATAGAGATAACGCATTTGATTGTGTGGCTCACCACTTCTTACCAATTGCAAGCAAGTCCGTTTATTTTGGTGACTTGGATTCTTGGTTGAAATATGAGGGATTCATTAAGAATTTTAATGGCGACGCTGACAAATTATATGAAGGTATTCACCGAGGATTTTTAATTCTACGTGACTATTGGTTAGATAAGATTGATAAAATACGTGAGTTCTGTGGCAAGTATTCTATCAATTATAAAATGGATGATTGGATTAAGGAATGTTACGATTACGTGCATTCATTGGACAATTTGGGTGCAGAAAGTGAGGATTAGGATTATGACAATTGACAAAGATGAATTCAAGACTCAATATTTGGTATTTTTACGAGATGTTGAGATGTTAGCGGTCAAGTTGGAGCGGTCCAACTTTAGAATTTACAGACCATTTAATGACTTCAAAGCACGTTTAGAGAAATACGAGACGTTCGATAAAAATAGACTTAGATTCATGAATTGGTGTACTGATTATGAAAACGATATTCGACATAAGATTCACGCAGTGAGTGAGTATGCTTTAGTGGTCGACTGTGATAATTATTGGGATGTATTCATGATTCCGAGCTTGGTACATGTTCCAGTTAGTAATTATTTTAACATTTTGGCACATGAGTGTTGTGAATATGTTAATAAGGAGATTCACTTTGGTACAATAGGTTCACCATTGGAATTCGACGACTTTGTGAATTATTTCTCAAAAGATATGCTAGAAACAGTTTATTGGCAACTCGAACATGGTAGAATTGGAATTCAAGAATATGTCTTACCAGAATTGGATGACTTGGTGGTAAGATGTCATCAACTTGATTTGTTTGGAAAGAGTGAAGATACATTTGAAAACTGTAAACGAACAGTTTTTGAAGATTAACAGAATGGGGATGTTGACATGACAACAAAAGACGAAGTTTATAAGTTATATCAAGACTATGTTCAAGCATATCGTGAGTGGAGTCGACGAGTTGGATTGAAAGAACGTGACTTTAGTGTAGAAATGAAACGAATTGCTGAAATCTTCTATGATTTTGACGGTGGAGAATTTAGTGGAGAATTTAGAAACTGGGCGTATGATTTCATTGACAAATTGGAAAGATATGCAAAAACCATTCGGTGTCAACATTGGTCGTGATGTGAATGGCAAGTATGTACTATTGACAGCTACACTTTCTACTAATGATTCGAAATATCATGTTAATGGTTTGGGACGTTTAGGACATCAGATGTTTGCTGATATCGGTGATGATACTGTTGATTTTTGAGCAATTGGGACTTCATTATTTGAGAAAGTCGAGACTTAGAGAAGTAACTGGAGAAGAGTGGAATGACATTGCACAATCATTACGAAATGGACTAGTCTATCTCGAAATTGACTTAATGAATAAGTTGTCGAATATTGACACGGTGATGAATAATATTGAACACAAAATCAAAAACAGAAGCGTTGACTGACTGCGTAGAATTCATGAGACCGTTGGTGGAGTACCGTTATGATAACGCTGTAGAGTTGTATGAAAAACTAGTAGAGCTGCAACCAAGAAATGAATACATTCGTAAACTGAATGAAACGTTATTTGTGGAAGGATTTGATACTTTTTTTATAAATTTATGATTGATAAAGAACGCTCAATTCATCCACTATTGGTTATTATATACAACTTGAAGAAGAACATTGCTCTCGCTGAGAGTGAATATTAAGAGGAATAAGCGTATGGGATTAAATATTAATGCGAAATTAGTTAGTAGTGAACTACAACATCCAATTATTTTTGTCGCTAGGTGAATGTAAGGACATCGAAATTGACGATAATGTACACGCTACTTGTTTCATGGGAGTTAAGTTTTTGTTTCCGGCACAAGACATTAGTGGAAAAATTGGATATCGTAACGAAATGATGGGAATGTGGGTACCGTATCATTTCGAAAATCCACTAGAAATGGTTGGCGATGTGTTCGTGAACAACAAATTGTTACTACAAATACTGCTGAATGGGGATAAAAGTGAAATACCAGTGAATGGAAATTCATCTTGGATTCGAGTTCGTGAGGTCGTAGGACTTGATGACGAGAGGTCATTTGATAGTATGCGTAAGAGTAGAGCAATGCGTAAAATATTTGAGATAGAGGGGCTAGACGCTACTATGACTATCAATGTTTAGGTGGTTATCAACGGTATGTGGTACATTTACGGTAGATTAGAAAAATAAGTAAATAATTGGAAGTCATCTAATTTGAGTATGACTTCTTTTTATGTTATAATCATGATAGTAATGAATCGGATTGGAGAGATTTTAATGAGCACAAGAGATAGCGTAATTAAATTACCAGAGATTTTCAAAAATGAATTTACATCTAGATTAAAAGTCATTGAGGAGTTGCGACAAACACGTAGAGCAAGTTATGCTGATTTTCAAAAATATTATGACTCATGGTATTGTGATGATTTAAGTGACTTATATGATGCTTGGCGTGAACGACAAGACAAAGCAATCGCTAAAAAAGTTTCTGAAACTGGTAATGAATATACAATTGAAGGGTTTGTATGGAAAGTATCATTTTCGGGCGATAATGGAATGGATACTTACGATGATTTAATCGATGGACTAGGACATGAGTGTTTCCCAACATTTGGTGAAGACTTTAAACTTAGTGATATTGTATTTTCACACCAATGGAGCAATTTGGTAAAAATATATGTTACCAAAACTGGAGATGTAGAATTTGATGGATTTGAGAAGGTATTACAATTCGCAATTGACAAAATGACATCAGATTTGGATGACCGTATTTTCAAACTGCGGAGCGCAGTTGCGATTGTGACAACTGAGCAATTAGGTTTGGAAGAAAAATGTAAGAAAGCTATGCGTCCACATTACAAGAAATACCATGATGAGTTAAGACGAGTGGTTCAAGGGTTATATGATGGAGGTAAGGAAGATTTTGCAATTACACTATCAGACCAAATAATCTGGGAGGACTTTAAAATTTGGTATAATGATGCAACGAATCATAAACGTGAGTTAGACGAAGTGGTTAAATATCTAGATTTAGCGAAGAAGGTGCTATAGCATGGGTGAGGAAAAAGACGTAAGATGGTCAATGGCTGTGAACAGATTAATCGCTGATTGGATGATGTTTGTAAATGATTACAAGAGACAGGAAGCTCGATTACGAACAATTCAAGTGATTATCTCACCATTCGGTCGCACTGAGAAAGTGTTTTATAGTGAAGAACCGATGTTACATGATGCATATGATACATGGTATAAAAGCTACTTTGGAAAAATGCAAGAAGTTTGTAAGACTTTCAACTTTGATGTGAAAAACGAATCGAACTTACTCATCGCTGTTGATATGAGTGACATTAACGAGTTGATGAAAGTGAAAACTAGGAGACCATGAGTATCAATCAGCTAAAGAGCTATATGGTAATGAATATGACACATTGAAGAAATATGTGCTCGATTATAAAACACATAAAGAATCTTGGGAAGATGTTACACCAGAAGAGTGGTCTGAGATTGAGAAAGAACTTAGAACTGCTTACAATCAATTAAGTGTTGATTTGTCTAATCGACTTTCAGAATACACTAAGGTCGTAAATGAAATTATGACTCTATGTGACAACGCATTTGAAGATTGTCGTGATTTCATGAGAGCTTATTACGAAGCGTACTATCGTGACGTTGAACGACTAGCTCTAGCGTTTCAAGAACTGATTGGTCGACCATTTGCGTTAGATTTATGGGGCGAGATGATTGAGTTAAATCACTTCTATAATTTATACAAAGTATGTCAAGCATGAGATGTCATTAGATGAGCTAACTGTTGCGAAACGAACGCTAAAACGACTTATAGAAGAACAACTAGAAAAGTAGTAAGGAGAGAGTGAGAATGAAAACTAAAGACGATGTGTTGAGAATTTGGAACGACTACATTGATACGTATAAACACATAAAAGATAACATTGGCAAGTGGTTGGATGAGAAACATCCATTACCATTTAATGAGCTTTGGGATGTTTTTGGAGATACAACTGACGATGAAATACGTGGACACTATCTTCTATGGGTGCGATACAAACGAAACCGTCTATTCGACATTGCTGACAAAAACAGATTGTGTGTGAACATTAGTGATGACTATTATCAGATTGAATTACGTGAGTTGACTCATGGTATAAGCTTAGATGAATTTGTATCTACGATGGGAGTGTGGTGTGTTAGGGGAGAGTTGAACTCACACTTACCAAAAGGTGTGGATGTGGATAAGATTGATTTTGAAGAAATCTTAGATGAGAAATTTAATGTAGCTAATTATGATGAATTATATAAATCTATTACAGAATCAATTGACATGTTGCATTATCGATTACAGGATGAAGCAATTGAGAATACTGTCAAGGAGATTGATGAGTTGGTGGCGGGTTGGACTGATGACTGTGCTAAATTTGTAGAACCAGCATACAAATGGAAATTTGACGAAGCGATTCGTTTAATACAAGACTTGAACGATGATTCTGATTACGCGGAAGGTGCAGCATTAGTTTATAATTTTCTAGCTGATGGGGACTTCAATAGTTGGTACTACGGTGGAATTCATGGGCGTGGAAATTCAATTCTGAACATCGTAGGATACGTCGAAGCACTTAAAAATAGAGAACGACTAGATTAATCACGGACTAGGTGACATACATGATTACAAGACAAGAAGCATATAAATTATACAAGGAATTCGTGAATGTGTTTGATGAACGAGTAAATGAGTTACGATTCATTTGTTCGAAACATGAACTTTCATTCTGTAAAGAGTTCACAATGTTCGGAAATAACATACTTGAACCAATAACGTTGAAGTACAAAGAGTGGGAAGACGACTTTAAATCAAGATTGGTAAAACTTGTCGAAGACAAATGCTATTGGTTAGACATTGAGGGTGATGTCTATTGTAAATGTCAAATTATTTTACCATCACAAAAAGATGGTGAGACATTTGACGATGTGATGAATAACGTTGCTAAATCAGTACTAGGACTCGAACCGTACGATGTGTCACTTGAAAATGGACTTACGGACGAAGTGTTCGATTATATGTTTGACGAAGCAGGCAAATGGATTGTGGAGCACAAACTACCACGTGCTATCGAAAGATTGAACTTTATGATTGAGCGAAGCAGATTGGAAGAAGTGCATGACGACTTATCAAAAGAGATTTGTGTTCCATGACAGATTGTGCAAATTACATGTGTGGTATTTATGGAGAATGTTATAACGAAGCACTATCTATGCTATCTGTAGCTAAGGAAAAATACCATAGAAATGATGATAGTTTAGATAAAATTGACAAACAATTAAAACATGGTAACTTTGACGACTGGCACAAATACCACGTGGAAAACCAAATACCAATGAATGAAATCGTTGTTATTCTCAACCAACTAGGTCATTTGGTTCATGAATCGAATAAATAGACAAGGAGTGATTAGTATGGCTATATCTTTAGATGATGTAAGAATTGAATTTGAGCAAATGAACGAACACTTGGATAGTGGAGTGAGTGCTTGGGTAGAATTTCATAAGCCGATTTTGACAAATTTTGAAACAACGAAGCGAATGTTTGCGCCGAACAATCAGTGGGATTGGGTGCAAGAAGCTTACCGTAAGTGGGTAAATTTAACAGTTGAAAAATTAAATCAAATCGCAACAAAGTATGGGTTTGAGCTTGTTGATGACGGAGTTTTTCGAAAGACGTTCACATTTGAATGTGCGGATTTAGACACAATAATTGATGAATCATTGGGAGAATTGCGACTCTATTATAACTATGACGTTGACGGAGGAAATCGTAATTTAGAAGCATTGCTAGAAAATGTGGCGAATATCAAGTTTTCATTAACGAAGGATGATATTTATAGAGACGAGGTATTGGAAGCTACTTTCGACTTATGTAGAAATGTGAGACTTAATGAACATAAGGTATTTAGAACATTTGAGATGGTTATGGTTCAGCGTGAGTTTAAAAATTTATTAAGTAGAAACGTCGCACGTTGTTCTACTAACATGAGACCAATCTATCAACATGACTTTGAGTATATCATGGGTGAGCTAGAGAGTTTTAGAAAGTATGATGATGCGACTGAATTGGTGAATAAAATTCTACGAGCAACATTTAATGGTAATTTCGATTTATGGTATGACAAGACTGTTAATGACGGTGGGTCAGTAGACGTAATTCATGACATGGAAGTAGAAATGCAAAATCTAGCTAGTGACATGGGACTTGATGTTTGGTTTATTTGAAGAAAGAGAGTGATTTTAGATGAGTAATGGAGCAATTACATTACCACAATTTGATGAAATGTTATCTGCTTATTCAGAGTACGGTGACATTTTTGAGAGTGGCATGAATAAAATTGAGCAACTATTGTTAGTTGGTTATCCAATTAATTTTGACGAAACAGGTCGCATATTTCATGAGAAAGAATGTTCAGAAGTTGACTATGAGTATAATCAGTTTCCGAATAAGTTATATGATGGAATTGATAATGTCATCGTTAAAGACGGTTTACGTCAAACATGGAATGACGGAAAGGTCTACTTGCGAATTGGCAACGATTGGGATTTCAATGAAGGTAGAAAGTACTACTTGAAATACTTTTTAGGTAAACCGTATGATGTGCTTTCAACGACTGGTAAATTCAACTCAGATGAATTAGTGAAATATCTACTAGTCAAGTTTGGAGTATCTGATGTTAACGAACTATCACCAGAAGATTGTGATAAATTTATCAAAATGATGCATACACGTATTGATGAGTTGAAATCTAGATTGAAACTACTGGAAGAAAATGTACAATCTATACAACTTGATATTGAGAAAACTATCAATGATGTGGTAAGTATTTGTGCTAAATGTATGCACGATGTTTACTCTGAGTTGTATGATAAGACATATTTTGTAGTAAGTACATTAAATGATAAAAATGTACCAATTGGTAACAAGAATACTAGAGAAGTAATGAGTGAATTACGAAATGGTAATTTTGACGAGTGGTATTACGGTGAGATTGAGAATGGAAAATCTGTTGTAAAAATCATTGATTTAAAAGACTATGTAACACCTATTTTTCAAGATGTGTTGAACGACATGATTAGTGACTTAAACATTGGGGGATTAGAATATGAGTAGTGAGGATAAATTAACACAATTGTTTATTGATTTCGGTCAAGAGCTAAATGGTTATATTGACGAGTTAATTAAACTACGTGGTAAAATGAAAATTGGATTAGACCGACAACGTGAACGACTGGCGTCGGATGTTATTGGTGGTAGTGAAGATGCGTTTAAACATGCTGTATATTATATGTATAATCGAAGATGTGAAATGTTGGGTAAATACGACTTACTTCTTGGATGGGATGTTGAGAATGACGAATGTTGGGTGCGTGATATCAACAGTGATGGCTGGGAAACAAGAGATGATTTGATTTAGGATTCACACGATTGTTTTTAGACAAAGAATGGTCTAGTGAACTTGGAACGACATTCGATGATTCGACATTTGTAAACTATGTTCGCACTAGATACGGAGTGTTGACAATTGATGAGTTGTCTGGTGATGATGAGGTCAAACTTTTTGAATGGCTACGAGTAGCGTTTAACGATATGAAATCAAACATGGAACAAATTCTACAAAATATGCGTAGTGGTCGTAATGAATTGAAAAACTTCTTAGATTCTGAATTGAAGTCATTCATGGAACAACGAATGAAATTTGTTTATGAGTTGATTTTTGCTGAAATGGTTGACATGTCGATTGCTATAGACGAGAATGCATTAAAAGATAATCCATATCTATGTAACGGTAATTTCGAAAAATGGTATGAGGAACAAATGCAAAAAGATAATGATTTTGTAAAAGATTTTACGTTAAAGCTCGGTAAGGTATATCAAATATACAATGAGGAGTGCTAATTAATTGAAATCCAAGGTAGGTTCACTTTGGATTTTTCTTTTTGAGTGTGATATAATGGTTAAAACAACTAAGGAGTGATTTTAATGAGTAAGAAAAAACAAGCAATGGAGCTTTTTAAAGAATATGGAATAGAAACAATGAGTCGGATTCATAAAATTTTAGAATTGGAACAAACGGTGATAATTGACTTTTGTGACTTGGAGTTGGAATATTGTACCAATGATAATAAATTTTATGATTGGATGCATGGAGTTCTCCGTTCAATTTGTGATGTGACACGTGAGAGAAATATGTACATATTTATGACTGGGTCTGGGGTGATAGAATGTCGAGTTTCGAGGTTTGACATTGACCCGAAAGTACGTGATTGGAGTCTAGAAGATGGACTTTTTGATTATTGTGTAGGTTCTTTATCACAATATATTGACCTAAACAAAGGATTTGGTGAGCAACAATTCATAGATTTCATTGAGTCTTGGTATGAGTTGAAAAATGATGAGAGTATTGATGATTGGGATGAGAATGACGAAGTTTGGGATTATATTATTTCAATATTCGCAGATGGGATTCCATTGATGAAGACAGAGTTAGGTGGTATAATTGAAAATATGGAATTCGTTATAAACTTTATTAACTCTACAAAGAGTCGACTTCACTCTAGTTGTGAGAGTTATTTGACTGAGTAGTATATGACCAAATAATTTGCTAATTATGAGTTCATATGATATTATAAATTTATAAGTAAGTTAAATTTGAGGTGGATTAAATGGAACATAAAGCGTTATACGAAAAACGTTATGACCAATTTGTAAAACTTGGTGCGTTTTTAGATTGGGCAGTCAATGAAATTAAAACTGAAATGAAAAAGCGTGATTTAGGATTTGAGAAATTCCGAGAGTCACGTGGAGCACACATTAGTGACCGTGACTACATGAATTGGCGTAGTGAACAACTTGAGCGAATTCTTGAGATTCCAACTGATTTGGTAGTGGAAATCATGGACACGAACGGAGCTTACAAGCTAAAACCAGCATTCACTACACGACTAGATGATATTCGAGTTGTTTTAGTAAGTAGAACATTTTTGGACATGAATAGACTATTCGAAATGGAAGATGGTTTCAACGAAAGTTCATATGTTGAAATGCTAGAGAGATATAGTAATGACAACGGATATAATGGAATTGACGACGTGGAATTATACATTGACTTGTATGAAAAAATGAACAAAATTCAAGAATCATTAGTGACCATCGTACATAAAGTACGAGAAGATGTAGCTAAATTCTTAAATGACTTGAAAGTTGTTAAGAAAACTTGGATTTAATTAATAAGGAGATAGTAATTATGGGAATTAAATTGGATGATTATATTGGATATTGTGAACTCGGTACGTTATATGGTTATGGTTCAAACTTTAAAAAGTTACCAGTAGATGTACGTGATGCAATTGACGACATGATGAGTGAAGCAGACTTTGTACGTAATCCAGAATTAAACCCAGATAACATGTGGTTGTCATTTGAACAATGGACGTTTGAGGATGCTAAGAATCGTATTTTAAACTATGAAGATGTTGTGGAGAGTGAGATTGACCACGATTTTATTGTAGATTATATTGAAAGTACATGGTGGTTTGTAGGAGAATTTAATGATGTTTATTACTTCTTCTACCCACAAGGATGATTTTAGAAAGAGAGTGATTTTAAATGGCAATTAGAGTGGATTTAACGTATACTGAATTTGCAGCCACATGTGGTCGAATTGGACAACAATTGTGTGAGTTACCAGCAGATGTACTTGATAGATTAGATGAGATTTTTGACGATGTTGACTTAGTGGAGCATCCCGGGTCACATCCAGATAATGTGTATGGTGACATTTATCAACATTCAACACTTGATGTGTTAAATTATGAGTTTGGAATTAAAAATCCGATGAAAGAAGATTTTGAAGAATATTCTCACGACGACATCGTGTCACACTTGGAATATAATTATACGTATCTTGGATTTGACGATGACACTTATTATTACATGTAAAAGAAAGGATTAACAAATTATGACAATTTTTAGTTGAAATGGATTATATTGAATACGCAGAAAATACGATGTATGGTAAGAATTTCTGTGATTTACCAGAATCAATAAAGGACGCAATTGAAGAATACTTTGATGGATTAAATTTATCTGAGCATCACGAAGCAAATCCAGATAACATGTATGTAAATTCGTTTTCTGAATTTGACAAAGCGGAAGCAGTTTGGTTTGCTTACGGAAATGAAGTAACTGATGAAGAAGCTGGGGGATATGATGAAGAAGAACTAATTGAGAAGTTACGAGATAATAGTGTATTTTTGGGCGTAGTCGACGGAACGTATTATTTATTTCAATAAGAAAGTGAGGAATTTAAAATGACAGTAAAAGCGGAATTGGGTTATATGGAATATGCGTCCATGTGCGGTCCGGGTCACCAATTGTGTGATTTACCAGAAAGCATTCAAGATGAAATTGAAGAATTCATGGATGGGATTGATTTGGTCGAAAATCCACGCTATCATCCAGACGAATTAGCAGTAAATTATTTACAACAATTCACTAAACGTGATGTAATCGTACACGAGATGGGCGAGCATGAAGCTACGGAAGAAGAAATCGCTGAGTGGGACGAAGATGAAATCATTGAGGAGTTATCAAATAATTATACGTATCTTGGTGAAGAAGATGGAATTTATTACGTAATGTAATCGGAGGTGGAGACATGGCTGTTATAGCAGAAATTGATTACTTAACGTATGCGGCTACATGTAAAGATGGAAAGCGATTGCTTGAATTACCAGAGCAGATTCAACAAGGTATTGTGAAACATTGTGATGAAGAAGACATGAGATATAGTACGAGAATGCACCCAGATTATGTGGCGAATAACTTGTTAGTTTGGACAAAGAAGGACGTCATGAAGTTCGTCTATTTCAATAAGGAAATCACAGATGAGTTCGTAGACCAATTCTCGGATGAAGAAGTTGAAATTGCGGTGTATAGTAATTTTACATGTGTTGGTAAGTATGATGGTCGTTATTACATAATCGCACAAAATTTTTGATTGAAATAGTTAATTACAAAACACGTTTGAATCGTATTTTCGTACGTTTTGAGCGTGTTTTTGTTGTGATTTTATATACTTTTCGATTCAGTTTATGCTATAATGATTGTACATATTAGATATTATATAAACGGAGGTAATTATGACTAAATTAAGACTTTTTGAAGCATTTTCTGGAATTGGAGCACAAGCAAAAGCATTAAAAAATATCGGAATTGATTTTGAGAGTGTAGGTGTTGCTGAGGTGGACGGGGAAGCGATTAAATCATATGCTGCTGTACACTCGGACATAAGTGGTGTTGAGATTCCGAGTGAAGAAGAAATGCAAGATTACATGAAACGGTTGAACATTCCACAAGATAAGAAAGGTAGTCGAATCAAGTTAAAAGGTGAACAATTGGAAGCTGTGTATAGAGCTTCGGTTACAATCAAGAACGTAGTAGACATTTCAAGAGTGAAAGAGTTTCCAAGCATGGATTTATTCACATATTCATTTCCATGTCAATCCATTTCGTTTGCTGGATACGGTCACGGTCTTGACCGTGGGAGTGGTACACGTAGTTCACTGCTTTGGGAATGTGAACGTGTTATCGAACAACAAAAACCGAAGTACTTATTAATGGAGAACGTGAAAGCACTATTGTCTGTGAAGCACAAACACAACTTTGACATTTGGAAAGAATGGTTGGACGATATGGGTTATAACTCTTACGTGATGCTACTGAACGCTAAACACTTTGGAATTCCACAAAATCGTGAGCGTGTGTTTATGGTATCTATTCGTAAAGATGTGGACACTGGCTATGAAATTCCAGTAGGTCGTGAACTAGACGTTAAGATTTCTGACTTTGTAGATTATAGTGTGGAAGCTCGATTACCAATGGATAAGCAACGAGATATTGTAAGACGTGACGCTAGTTTGCAAGCTCGTATTAAGAACAAGTTGAACGGAATTGAACACGAAATTCCAAAACATAGAATTGATGGATTGGGTCAAGTGTATGCAACATTCAGAAGTACAGTGGTCACAAACCATGAAAGTTGGTACGTACAAACATTGACTACTGCGAACCAAAAAGTGTATTTAGGTGGTATTTCTAATGAGAAGTTATACGACGATTCTGACGATTTAGTGAATTATTTCTGGAGTCGTGAGTTGTCAAGTCGTCAAGTCGTGAGTATTGGAGATTGATGGGATTCACGGACGAAGACTATGACAAAGCATTTCAAGTGACACGAGTATCATACTTGTATCGACAAGCTGGGAACTCAATCGTAGTGCAAGTGCTTGAAGCAATATTCACAAATTTACTGAAAAAGTAGGTGGCTACCATGAGTGGTGGGGTTAAAACTGTGCAAGGAATTGTGACGGAAGAACAATGGTTGGACTATTTGGAAGGTGAACCGAAGTTCTCGAAATATGTCACATTTGAGAATTGTGTGTTTCGAGGTGAGCATGTTCTTGAGAACACAATCACGAAAGAAATCACGTTGAATGATTGTGTGTTTGATGGTGAAGGTACATTGTTTGATTTGATTGAAGGTTCGTGTGTTCGATATTTAGAATTGAACAACTGTGATGGTGTAAATCAAGCAATCGATAACTGTTGGTCTGACTTAGATAAAATTTTCAATAAATTGACAATTGTCATCAACGATGAAGTGAGTGGGTAATCCACTCACTTTTTATTTTGGGTATGTACTCAATTAAGATTTGTGTTACAATAGAAAATGAGAGATTGACTAAGGAGATAGGTTAACATGAGAATGACGGATGAACAAATTATTGAAATTTTAGAAACATTACCAATAAACTATTATACAAAATCAAGCAACAAGGTAAGTCAGATGTACGACAGTACAAATGCTGCGACTTACATTGATATGGTGAAAAATGAAATTACAATTGGATTGCGTATGTTTGACAGACTAGATGTTGTGGACGAATCCATGGTACGTACATTATTTTATCATGAGGTTTCTCATAGTATTTTGACCAAAATGGATTTATTGAGACAAAATAAGTATACGTCACAGTTGGTAAATAAGTATCGACTAACCAAGGGCGATATCCGATTACCAGAAGATGAGTTTGATAGAACTATGAATTTAATTGAAGACGCTCGTATCGAGAACGCATTAAAAAATTACTATATCGATGTTGACTTTCCACGATTTCGTGGAATGGTGCATAAAGATATACTAGATGCTCAAGACACACCAGAACTTCGATTTGCTAAACCGATGTTGATGGGTGTTAAAAACAAATATTATATTCGTATTATGACTGAGTTACAATACTTACTGAAAGTCAATGTAACAACAGACGACTATGCTCGCATTTTAGCAATTTACTACGATATCATTGTGGATTTTTATAACAATGAAAGTCCCGAAGGTAATGATGGTGACGAACAACAAAGCAATCAAAACGGTCAAGAGAATCGAGAGAATCAAGAGAATCAAGAAAATCAAGAGAATCAAGAAAATCAAGAGAATCAAGAAAAATCAAGAGAATCAAGAAAATCAAGAGAATCAAGAAAATCAAGAGAATCAAGAAAATCAAAATAATCAAGACAATCAAAATAATCAAAACAATCAAAATAATCAAGACAATCAAAATAATCAAGACAATCAAGATAACCAAGATAACCAAGATGGACAAGACAGTCACGACAATCAAGATAATCAAGAAAGTCAAGAAAATCAAGAAAATAAAGAAAATCAAAATAGTCAAGACAATCAAGAAAATCAAGACAATCAAGATGAACAAGATAATCAAGATAGACGAGATAATCAAGGGAATCAGAACAACACAGGTGGCTCTAACAATCAAGAATCTACTAATAGTTGTGGACATGATTGCAAGAATGAGGATTCAAATTACGATGTGGAGCAAGAAAAATCACCATATGAGTTGACAAATGAAGAAGCATCTACATTGATGGTAGCAGCATTAGAAATGTTGAAGGCCGAACAGGAAGATGAGATTGCACAAAAGGTATTACTAGACAAACTTACTAGAAACCATTCAGTTGAGTCACTAGTTCGAAAAATCACATTAAAGGCTAAAGCTAGAGCTGAAAATCCAGATAATATGAATGGTGGTTACGGTTACTCTGGTACAGTGAACTATTCACGAATTTATCGAATGAAGGACATTCACTATAAAATCTTCAACAATGGGTCTGGTGATGATGTAGCGTCAACTGAATTCGTAATTAACTTCTATTTAGACCAATCGTGGTCATTTAAAAACAACCAAAAAGTTGTAAACAAGATGTTACGATTACTGATTGACTTGGAAAACAAGTTAAACAACGCATTTCGATTTACATTGACAACGATTAATGATTGTGACGAGAAAGAAGTGGAAGGAAATGCACGTCAACTTCGATGTGATGGTGGTACTGGAATTAGTCCGAGACTACGACGAATTTTTAAGAAAAACTATAATGACGAGACATTCAACATCTTACTACTCGATGGTAGAGCTGGATTGGAAGACCGTGATTTGAATTATTTGGACAAGAAGAATGTATACATTTGTGTGGATTCAACGAATGCTGAGTATTTCAATAACTTCAATAAAGCGGATGTTGATTTGGTCAGAGGTCGTTACGCAGAACACTTAGAGGAATTTATTATCCAAACGTTGAAGAAAATTGATAGGGGGTTGTAATCCATGACAAGAGGTGGTTTAATGGATGATGTTGAAAAATCATATCAAGGTTTAAAAGAAACAATTCAAACATTGGGGGAGCTACGAGAAGCAACTAGGAAGATACGACTTGGAGTTGATTCTATCATTGACTATAACATCAACGATACGTTGAGTACTCTATCTCCAAGGAATAATTACACTAAGATTCAGATTGGTGATGTTTCCGAGGATGTTAAAAGAAATGCTGTGGTGAATGTTCGCAATTTTACTAGAGAAATGGATTATAAAGACGTTAGAAATGTACTACTAGATTACGATGGAAATGTTGATATTGGAGACATGTTTCATTATTTTGATTTAGATAATTTGATAATCAAAAATGTAGACATTTTCTCATGGTATAACATGTTACCAGATTGTAATGTTGGCACAGTTCGATTTGAAAATTGTGAATTAGCGAAACGCTATTCCGTGAGAACAATTTCTGACGATTGTGAAACATCATTAGACTTTATTTTTGAGGATACTGATTCAATTGGAAAGATTGAATGCGTAAACTGTTCAGAGGAGTTTGTTGACGCTTTGATGCTGGGGATTGATAAGATTGACGAGAATCATAGATTTGGGGACATTGAGATTGAGATTAAATAAGGAGGAATGCTAAATGTCATTAAAAGGGTTCGATACATTGGACGCTCTTTTGGAGCAAATACTAACTGAATTTTCAGAGTTGAAAAATGTGGATAGAGTAATTGAGATTGAAGGTGACTTTAACGATGGTCAACACCTATATTCTAACGATGGACACTTCGTATTGCTCGCAAAAGAACAAGGTAAAAGTGTATTTGAACAATTTCAATCAATGTTGTTTGAAAATGGATTCGACCTAATACCGAGAGTGAACTGCCAGCTGTTAGGTGCTGATTATAGAGGGGGTTTTGCTGGGGCAAGATGTAATGACAACTCGAATTGTTGGTAATGGAGGTTTAGTTTCTTTTGCAAATACGTTTAATAAGTCTCGATTTCAAGACATATCTCAGTCATGTACAATTGAAAATTACAACAATGCTGATTTGAGAGGTACATTCCGTGGTAGTACTATTGCAACGCTTGAGTTATATAAGGTGGGTATTTCTAACGCTAGTGGTATGTTGATTGATTCTGACATTGAGATTCTCACGTTCAATGAATGTTGGCTTGCTCCAGAGTATTCGAGACCTCAAGGTCTAGAATTAGTTGCTAGTAGTTTATTATACAAGATGATTGGTAAAAATCCAAAAAATCTAACTGAGATTAATTTAATTAGATGTGAAAGTGATTTTATAGCTGAAATTTTGCTTGAGATTGAGACACTGTCGGACTTGATTGGACTAGATGATGTTACAATTGTAATTAAGGATTAAACTTCATTTAGGTCTGTACTCAAATTCAGATTGTGATATAATAATTAAGAAGTATAAAATGAGGAGATGTGAAAATGGCAAAGGTGAAAGACCAACGTGCAGTTAAAGTGTACGATGAAAATGGTAATATTATTGCTGGGTCAAGACCATCGACTACTAATAGTTATAGTAGTAACAATAGAAGCTTGAACTCAACTACAAGCTCAAATGCGTCTAATGAACCAAATACGATTGAGCGATACACTGAGAATGTAACTACGACTGAAAATCAAATCAAACGGGAAGTCATGGAAGGAATTGAGGAACTTCAAAATACGATGTTGCAATTCGATACAGCTGTAACACCACGTATGGTGAGTACAATGTTGCACCACAGCAATCCAGAAGCGTATTTGTATGGATATTTGAAGCTCACGGGTCGTGAGTGTGACGATTTCATGAAGAAGACGCAATCACAAGAATGGCGTCGAATGATGAATAAGTTGAAATCTGCAAATCCAAAACGAATCAATAAACGATTGGCGATTTACTTCGGCCCTCCGGGTGGTGGTAAGACAACAGCAGCATTACGTGAAGCTGGTAAGAAAATTGGTATGCACAAAGACATGACTGCTAAGGAATTGATGTTTGACTTTACGTTCAAGGATGGAGAAGCTCAATTTTCTAAGAGTGTATTCGCTCAAGCAATGGAAAATGGTGAAGCCATCGTATGTGATGAGTTGAACTTGGCGTCAAATACGTTGCTGCAATTCATGCAATCTGTGTTGGACAATTCTAAATCAATTTTTATGGACGGACAAGAACTGGCAATTAAGGAAGGATTCAAAGTTATCGGAACGATGAATGACGTTGTGTCTGGTGTCGACCGAATTTTACCAGAACCAATCATTGACCGTGCGTTAGATATTCGATACTTCGAACTAACACCATCTAAGATTTACGATTACATGATGAACACGGATGACGATGCTGTCAACGAAAATGACAAGATTGATGAAACTAACTAGTTAGTGAGGTGATATTATGACAACACAAACTGCGTTTTTCGCAAGTAGAAATAAGGATAATGTTGGCGTGAAAAATTTCAAAGTGAGACAGAAGTCACTTTCATATACTAATGAGAAGGAATTGAGAGAACAATTCAGCTTATTTGTAGAGCAGGGTGTTTGGGGTGAGATGTGTCGTTGTTATGTTTCATTCAATGAAACGGACGATGTTAAGATGTGCTATAGTTTGGTACATGAGCTATTAAATCGTTTACAACAAGGGCAAGCTCCAGATTTGAGTCAGATTATCCAATTGGCAATCGGTGAGTCAAACAAGAAAGCTAATCTGAAAACTAAGAAGTGCTTGATTGATGTTGATACGAAAGAAAATGATACACTCGACAAGGTGGTAGACATTTAAATAAAGACGGAGTACCAATCGAGTTGATGTATGAAACACCAAATGGATACCATATTTTATGCTCACGAGGTTTAAATCCAAAATTGTTGGAAGGTTTCGATGATGTTGAGATTAAGGGTACTGTTGGTAATCTATTAAAATGGATTGACAAGAAGGACACTTTGGACGAACGACTCGACGAAATTGTCGATGAAAAGTTTGTAGCAAAAGCTTTGACAGAGTTTGTGGAACAAATGAATAAATTGCATGAAGATGATGAATAATTTTATCATCTTTTTTGCGTTGGGGTCTGTACTCAAATTGAGAATATGTTATACTATATTTGTAGAGATGAGAACGGAGGTGTCAAGAATGGTAAAAGCTAGTAAACAAGACGTAACTAAAATTCAAAATGCACTAACTGCTTGTCGTAACTTAAACAGACAAGTGATTCAGTGTCGTGATTTGAATGTACCAGAAAATATTTCTTTAAAAGCACATGGAATGGCTATTATTGAAATGGTAGAATTATTACACATTGCTGGATTGAGCGATGGTACTCAAAAGAACTTGAAATGTACGCATAAGTTTAGAGGACTTCGAAACATCTTGGCACATAAATATAGTGACGAGACTGTGGTCGAAGCATTAGAATTATTACCAGCAGTTCGAAAAGAGTTACAACAAGTAATTACTAAGTTGATAGGAGGGCGTTAGAATGTTGCAAAAAATGGTATTAAATAAGGATTATGGTGTGGTTGAGCTAAGCGATATCGCATTAACACAATTAGGGATTGAGTCAATCTCAGAAATCGAGCGAACAGATGCTCGACTTGTAGGATTGTTTGAGAACGGAGACGAGGAAGAACTAAGTGGGGACACTTCTAGACTACAATTGGTCGATGTGGAGATGGATTCAGACATGGATTATCTGATTGTTGAACATGACGGACTTGAGACTGTGGTTGTTGGTCGAGATTTAAAATGGATTCGATGAGGAGGACTAAAAGATGGAATGGATTTTAGGTACAATTTTTCTAATGTTGTTGAAGGTGCATTATTTACCGGGGTTGAGTGATATCATCGTTTTCGCTCCGATTACGATTTATGTGGGACTTTTGCTGCTTGCTATTTTCACATACGCATTTGTTGGAATTTGTAAATGGAATGAACGACGTAAACGTAGAAAGAACTGGGGTGAGTAATGATGAGAAAACAATTAAGAAGCTTTGCTGAAAGTAAATACTTCGATTTGGTCGGAGTTGCGTTAGTAGTAGGAATTGCGATTTATTCAGGATATTTAGGAACACGTTTAGACAAATACGTGAACTGGGGCGATTTGCAATGGATTGCTACAATTATTCCATTAGGTTTAATCTCTGTTGTAAACGTCGGATTATCAATGATGTCGACTCGATTAACAGGTCGTGTTGATAAAAAGGGTAATCTTTATGGTATTGTTAACGTGGTTTTATCGGGGTCTATTGACTACATTTTAGGAAATAAGGCAGCATACATTACATATCCAATTACGTTTCTAATTTATGCGTATGCGATTAAGAAATGGAATGAATCACAAGAAGGTAGACCGAACGAAATGGATGAGTCTATGAAATGGAAATACTTAATGAGATTTTCGGTAGCATCAGTTATTATTTCTGTGGGTTCTAACTGGATTGGTTATGGTTTTAACATGAATACTCTTGCGTGGGTGACAACCGTAGCATTTACGTTATCTTTAGTTGCGAACTTCTATAACATGTTGAAATTGACAGCTCAGTACCAATTCTGGCTAATATATAACTTTGTACAATTGGCGAAAGCGTTCGTGCAGGGTAACTACGCTAACGTCGGTAAGTACGTATTTTACATTGTGAACTCAATCGGAGCATTGATTCTCTGGAATGACGAAGAAAAGGAACAAGCAGAGTCGTAACATTACGACTCGTTTATTTTGACATTGAGCACAAAGTTTGTTATAATTGAGTTATCAATTAGAGAGATGATTCAAAATGGAATTTGTAGATGGAAGATTGTTTTTAGAAAAATGTCAAGAGTTAGGATGTCTGATTTATAATAAATTTGAAGATTTTGCATGACATGAGTTCAAGAATGAAGTTAAAGTGGAGTTCAATGACTTCAAGAACTACTGGCTGTTGAATAACATTGACTGGTATTTGATGGGTCAAAATATGGCTATTGAATGTGACACCATTAAGGTTGTTGAGTTGGATGGACAGTTATACATCATGGATATTTATGAAGTGTATGATGAGATTATTGACTATTTCAAAAATAAAAAATAAAGTACTCATTAAGACTTGGTGGTAGTATCAAGTCTTTTTGTTTTGAAGTCTGTACTCCATGCAGAGATGTGGTATAATCAAAGAGAAGATGGTGAATGTAGGAGGTTAAGTCATGCCATTTAGTGAAGAATTCAAAGATTTTTTCAATGGATTGAATGAGATTGCACATGATTCGAGCGTCATTCGAGTGTTGAAATTGACTGGAAATGAGTACATTTGGACATACAACTATTTCAAAAAGACGATTGACGTGCGATTACCGTGCGAGACTGACGTTCTTGACGTTGTTGAAAGCATGGGTAGGAACTTTAATTGCAGTGTTGTTTTGGACGATATTGAAATATATGGAGATATTGATTGTAAGGATAAATTGACGCACACACGTTTGACCATGCGTACGTTGAATATTCTATCCAAAGAGAAGGATTGCGGTGGAATGTTTTATGGTATAAATTTCAATGAACATGAGAGTATCACTATCAATGGGAATGACTTGGCTGTAGATTCAATGTTCGCAAATACAAACTTAAAAGAAGTGGAATTTAAAAACTGTCATTTGATGAGTGTTGATAAACCATTCGGAGGGTCTTCTGTTATTCATTTGATTTTGAACAATTGTACTATCGATTTGTCCAAATACTTAGATTACAACTATGGTGAATTCGCTTGCTCTAGTTTTCTAGATATATTGCTTAAAAGCTCGAATATTGAGAAAATCACATTGGAAAATTGTGACGATAATTTCATTGAGGAATTTATGGAGCATGTACGGTTAGTGGATGACTTGGACGATTTTGATGATTTAGAAATTGTAATTGAATAACAATGTCTGTACTCAAATGTGATATGTGATATAATAAATATGTAGAAATGTGAGAGCAAAATGAAAGGAATTATACAGCATGAAAAACAATTGGGTAATCGAATATAAAAATATTGTGGGGGTCGCTTTAATCCTATTAGGATTATTCGTAGCGGTTGGAGCAGCTGGTAGTCTTGAGCTAAATAATATAACTATTGGTGAGGGTTTATTATTAATCGCAAGTGGTTTAATCACTGGAGTCAGTGGATTAGTTATTTATAACATGTAAGGAAGTTGATACGATGATTAAAAGAATAACATATTTGATATCAGTGATTGCTTCAATTATGTTTTGGTTTGCGGTTGTTGGTGTCATATTGGATGTGGTCAACAGTGAGTCAGTTATGACCACATTGAGAGTTTCAGCATTGTTGTTTGCTATTGCTTTACTATTACCATTGCTTTCGTATTTGGTTGGTTATATAACATACGATGGTGAGCTACCAGAAACACGACGAAATGTTGCTATTATGCAATGGATGGTATTGACTCATAGATTGTTGAAGTAGAGTAATAATTAGGAGGATTTACGAGATGGAAAAATATATAGATATGTTACGCTATATTAGGGAACAAAGTGGATGGACGACGTATCAATTGGATGATTCTAAGACTATTCCATGGCTAGTAGCACCTATGTTAATAGGGGCAATATTGGTGACATTGGCTACTCTATTTGTCAAGAGTGACCACATGGAAGCTGTTGCGTCAAAGATTATCGTTACGTTAGTGACCGTGGGTTTCGTTGGAGTCTTATCATATCTAACCACAAACATACAGGTACATAATCACCGTCAAAGAATAGCTGTGATGGACGTAGTGAAGAATTTGAGTACCGATGATTACGTTGAATTACAGAAGCATGTGCAATTGTATGGTAAGAAGAATATAGATGATAAAGAACTAAGAAAGATTTCTAAGCTATTGAGAAAGGAATTTTTTCCAGAAAAAAGTTACATGAATAAAGGAGACTAGTTGAAATGAAAGCATATAAAGCATTTAACAAAGATTTAACATGTCTTGGATTTCAATACGAAATCGGTAAAACTTATGAGATGAAAGAAGAACCAATTGCGTGTGAGCGAGGATTTCATGATTGCACTGAATTTGATGATTTATTTCACCATTACAAATACGGGAAAGAAACTCGAATTTGTGAAGTAGAGTTATTGGGGGACATTGACACCGATTCACAAGTGGATTCAAAGGTGGCAACTAATAAAATCAAAATCGTTCGAGAATTGACAAATAAAGATTTGCTACAGTTGGGAACTGTCGGTGCGATTACGCATTTAGCTTAAACTGGTTATCGTAGCATTCCAAAGGAATTAATTCAAAATTTGACTATCGACGGAAGACTTGAAGTTGCGACATATGGTTCAAACCAATATCGAACTATGTTATTGAATGACCCAAATGCGTCGGTAAGATGTTTAATCGCTGCACATGGAACAAATGAACATCGAGATATTTTAATCAATGATAAAGATGATGAGGTTCGATTGAGAGTTGCTATGTATGGAACAAAAAGACATCATGACATTTTGGTATCAGATAAAAGCTCACGAGTTCGATGTACTGTGGCTCTCCATGGTGCAAACCAACATTGTGACATTCTGGTAAACGACTCTGACGCCAAAGTTAGACATGAGGTTGCAGTCTGGGGTAACACTCGACACCGTGACGTGTTAGTACATGATGAGGATTTTGAAGTTCGTGCGGATGTAGTTCGTAATGGTAATCATAGACATCATGACATTCTGGTAAATGATTCGAATGCTTACGTACGTCGAATGGTGGCGATTTATGGTAGCGACAAACATCGTAAAATTCTATCTCATGACAAGGATGAGGATGTAAGAATTGTAGCGTCTCGACAATTGGAAATTCCATCTTGGTTGTTATATAGATAAACTAGTGATTTGAATGTTTGTGAGGACTGTAGAGTTGTCAGACAATTCACTCAATTAGATGAGTTCTAAATAAATTCAAAAGTCCCGAAATCTATGCAGTTTTCGGGACAAGAGATTTGAAAAAGATGTTCAGCATCTCACAAGAGTCACGAACATGCTGACGAACAATTGTTCGGAATGTGCACACGGTCACAAGCGGTCGTTGTCAGACAATTCCGACGCACCCCCACGAGCGGACATTTTCATTATGAATATTTATAATAAATTTTTTAAATAATTAAAATTATTCATATTCTTTTTATACGTAAAAAAATTTATATTTGAATTAAATCAAAGTAGAAAAGCTTACAAATCGACTAAAAATTTATATACTGATTTCAGAACTGAAATCAGTGTATAAACTCTAGTCGATTTTATCAAAGCTTTATCTTGATTTAATTCAAATATAAATTTTATTACGTATATAAAGATGAATAATTTTAATTATTTAATAAAATTTATAAATATTCATAATGAAAATGTCCATCATTCAAAATAGTCGTGTCTGATGACCGCCATGTTTGTTCGAACAATTCATCGCGCTGTTCGTGTTCTTAACCGGATGTGGTATCTTTCCATGCTGTTTGGCTGCGTAGACTAGGACTTTAATTGTTGGGCTCATCTGAATGATCGGTGTCGACATTGCCGTGCGACACATCGCGCAGGCTCAAATCTCGTCATCGCTGCTAACGCGATGCGGTGTTCTGACCTCGTCTGCTGGCGTCGTCGTTACCAGGCTAATGCGGCTGATTTGCACCGTGAAGCCGCGACCATCGAACAAATGTTTGATGCCAAATGTCGTGATGTCTTTGTTCCATGCATAACGGCTCTCAATCGTTTACCATCATCTTTATCGATGATTAAAATATCTCGATGTTGTTCCGTATTAAACGATTAAACGCCGACGCATTGGCTCGTTCAATAACATGGTTCGATGTTGATTTGATATGTCCGCAACTTCAGCTCTTCAAATAAATGATCAGGCTAATTATTCACTGAACTCTTTGCGATAACAATTTAACAATATGATCACCGACGGTTAACCAGCAACAAATCTTTGTTGTCGGTCTCGAACATTTGTTTATTGATTGCCTTCAGACTCGCGGTAATCGTGTCGTATTCCCCAGCTCTGCTTCACAATTCGATTTCTTTCCGCATTTGTAATGGTGAAAATAATCATCAAGTCGTAAAATCGTAGTCTCGCTCACGCACAGTGTTCTTCGTCTCGCCGGTTTTACCGTTTTCGTGTTGATCCGGACATCGTTCAAATCTTTGTTATCTTTATGTCTTTCATTTCGGCGATGCTTTCGTGACTTTCGGTCGCTGTCAGCAAGCGGGGCTCTTCTTGGTTATTTGTCATCTGTGTTCTTCTTGCCGCTACGGTGCGTGGCTCTGTGATTCGGCGTGATCGTCGACGCTCAGACCTTTCGCACCGTCCATCACAGCGGGCGACGATGTAACTGCCATGTTTAATGGTTGAATGATGAACTCAGCGAAAACCACGATCGCTAACGTGACGATAATCTTTGACAACGCTTCGTAATGATCGCTGTGACGAAATAGGTAACTGCCTGGCCATGGTCGCTGCTGACCGTGGATCTTAAGTCGTCCAGTCGTCGATCGTCCGCTTTATTCCCCTAATATGGCGTGGCGCCATATGTTTCCGTCGTCCTGATGCTCTGCCGGCAATGTGATCAACTGCATCCGACCATAATAACATTTCGTCGTATTTCCTGCGTTATAACCAACCAAATACGGCTGTGTTATCAACAAAAGCAATAACAAACAACTATAACGAGCTCTCGATAACGATGGCGGCGCTGATGACCACGTCAATATGTTTTCCAACCGCGACCAGAGCGTAATTGAGGAAGCGATCACTGATATCCGTTATTCTTTCAATCGTCGTATCGCTCGCCCGTGTTATAATAACTATTTTGCGACTCGATGATTAAACCGCTTGCGTTAACGCCCTCGCAATAATTCTGTTGGCTCGAGACACGGCTGGCGGCTCGCCGCTCTAATGGACGACCCCCATATTCGACCGCGGTATTTCATGCTGTATAATTCACTGCGCTCGCATTTCTACATATTTGACCATGTCATGTCACGTTGATACGGTGTGTTATCGACCAATTTCTCGTCATCGAAAATCCAGGTAACTGCATCTTTCCGCCAAATTCCTCGGTAGTGTCGTCTGTTCAATGTTTCTCGACATTCGACTTTTAAGCAATATGTCTGAAAACTGGGCAACGAATACCATGAACCGTAATCTCGTGTTGGACAATCGTCGGTGTTCAAATCAAGCCAGACGGCTCTCGCTCATCAAATGTTTGAGATGCAAATTCACTTCTTTGGTTGTGTTGTGACAATCATTCCCATTGATAATGTTCTCTCATGTTCGTGAGTATGCCATAAACATTCCTGCAATCTCTTTGAACAAATTATTCAACATGCGCATCAAGCGTGTTAAATCAATTATCTTGCAATCATTGACTCTCCGTATGTTTGGAAGACAACTTGCTGCAGTGGGGTTCACCGTAACTCGACAGTCGGGCGGGTCGATGTTTTTGATTGGCTGTGACAGGTGTGCTCATTCCGGTCATTCGCGCTCGGTGACTCCGGGAATCGTGACGCGATCGTTCAATCGGTGGAAAAGTTTGATTCTTCTGGCGTGAACCAACCTCGTTCGCAAATATTTCTTTGGAACCATGCACGTACTCTGCGTGAATGGACTGAAAACAAAGACGACCGCCTGCCGGAATCAATGGTGGCACATTTTGAGAATGATCGATGTCGTCATGCCGTAAACCTGTTGTGATGTATGTTTGTCCGTCGCTCAGCAATGATGATGCGTTCAGCCAGCCATGTTTGACATCAATACCGTCGATATTATTCGGCCGACCGGTCGTTGTTCCGCTGGCTCGTTCTTGAACTCGTAATGGTGAAATCTCGGGTATGGGTCGGGGCATCCCCAACTGGCGACATTTTCACAAACAATCTTTCCGTCTACAATTCCGACCGCGATCATCTCTCTGATAACTCGCTGAACTTTGTTGTGCTCAATCAAATAAACGAGTCGGCAATGACTGTTCGCCTATTCGTCATTCGAATCAATCTCGTTGATGTACTTACCGACGTTAGCCTGCTAGCCAGTGGCCTGAAATTCGCATATTGGCCGAGATTGACACAATCGGCTCAACGTATGAAGTTCGCGGCTGAAACGTAAATGGTGTCTGCGGTAAAACCGTAACCGGTGATGGGGTACGAAACAACGCTGATGCTTCCCGAAATCTCGTTAATATTTCATTTATGAACCTGGACTGGTCTTGTGATTCATTCCGTTTAATCGCCCGCGCGCAGGTGGGGGCGGCAATTGAATGGCAATGTGTCTTGCCGACTGAGATGATCGGCGACAAACCGTTAACAATACCGCCAAAGACTGCCGCACATCGGCGCGACCTGTTGACTCGAGTCGACATCGTGATAATCGACGTTAACGGAGATGGCAATGGAGCGGTGTAACGTCGATACCGTCGCCAATTCGTGTTCTGAAGCATGTTCTAAATATCACGAGATAATCATTCTACTGCTAACGCGACTCCGTGCACTCGACGAAAACTTCTTCAGTGTTTCTCATCGTGGTCTTTCTGCGATTCGTTCGTTCGATCCACTCAAACTGTACGTGAGGTCTGTGCCGTCGACGCTGATCAAAACCCGACAACGGCCTCGCAGCTGCCGGCTTGCGGGCAAAATTCGTTGTTGACGATCGCTGATCAATCGACAGCCTGTCAATCTTCTTCAACGGTGATTTAGCTCGTGACATAAAATATGACCTCCGCTGTCAACTCGTTAATGCCGTCTTTGTTAAATAATGCCACTGCGATAGAATGTCATTTCTTTTCGTCGACGCTATTTCGAATTAACGTTTGACGCCGACGCGGTGGATGATCTGACTCAATGCTGAACTTGCCGAGCGATTCGTGCTGAAACTGCTGGCGTCGTCATTTCATTGAATGAACATATTTGTCTGCTTGGCTGCCCTGCTCTGCAAATAAGCTGAACATTCTCGGTCATGGTGGTGCGTGATCTCGCACGAAATTTTTCACGCCATCATATTTCTGCTGCGCGGCACGGTTTATGACGATATGCGCTGCTGGTGGTTCGTATCTTGGTCATTTTCATGGGCGGCGTAAATAGCTCCGTTCATCGTAATCGCCAGTCTTGGTGACCGGTTCGGTATCGAGAACAATCTAACACGCGATCGTGAACGGTTCTGGTAAAATGATCATTTCAGGCCTCGTTCGTGTAACTTTGAATCTTCGCTGTTTCCGGATAACTGACCGTCCCGTAAACGTTTGAAGCCGTCGGCACAGGTGGTCGGCGACGCCAGTTCAACTCATCACGCTGCGGTAACTGCGACTTTTCCGTGCTGAACTGCGCTTGAAAATGAGCTTCTCCGTGTGAACGGCAAATCAACATCGATTCGCCAACGTCATCTTTAATGCATGCCAATTGCCGGCTTCGCATAATGCTACTGTTGTCTACCACCACCCGGAGAAACCAGTAAATCATGATCGCTGGATTTTGGTTTCGGCATTCGTCGTTCGTGCCGTTCGGCCGTGACGAGTATCGGCAAATGCGCTGCCAGTTGCTGATGATGCGTGCTCACCATGCGTGCAACTGGCGTCGTGCGGCGCTGTTCGGTTCATTCGCGACTTCCGCGAACGTTTCGATCGCCAGTACGATGCCGAACGTCGCTTTCGATCATGTTTGATTCATTGGGCTGCGGGTATTGGTGGTTGCGGCTTCTGTTGCTACCTTGACATTGATGATCGATGACGTTGGCAATATCGTGCGCTGGCTGCGTTGTTCACGCCATTTTCCTGTTTTGCTCGCTATTATTATGTCGCAATCTGAGGCGAGCGAACGGTTTGTCTATTTTGGTGCAGCATCTCTGGTCCATCGGAAGTCGACGGTGTCAATCTCGGCAAGAGCCTAAACTATCATCGCTTTCATCTGATGGTCAATCTCGATTGGTACAGTTTTACCAATCATCTTGACAGCAATATCAAACACTGGCAACTTATTCTGAACGGCGGTCTCGAGCTACTCGCCTGGAGCAAGCGGCATTCGACGTGAAAGTCGAGATCGTCAGCAACCTGCTGTCTTTCCACCTGCTCGGCGTTTTATCAATACTACCGCGGAACATGCCTCTTAAATCGCGCATTATGACCTCAATTATTTGGGCGGATATGTTCTTGAGAATCAGGACTTAGACAAAACGGCAAACCTCCGTTACCAACGGTCGATTGACATTACATCTTCTTCAACAAACACACTCTGTAATCGACGCCTGACGCTGATTCACTCGTCGACAAGTCGAATCGCCAGGCAACGATGATTGGTGTTCGAAATCGCTGCTGCTGTTCTTTTGCGACGGCCGAGAATGATCCATCGTTAGAATATGTTCGTCTCGGTGCTCTGTCCGCGCCGGCTGCGCAGGGTTGGCTTTCCGAAGAAGATGCACCTCGTCGCGGTGCGCGCGATGGCGGCGTTTCTGCAATCTCGGCTCCAGTGATACTGAAATCGTTCTCGTCGATATCGATCCCCGGCGTCAAAGCGTCGACATTTCTGCGGGCTGTTTACGCGTCCAATCTTTCGACCAGATCGACACCAGGCTGAGAATCTGTGATGTTCACGATCGTCGGTATTCGCGGGCTGGCGTTTCGTAATTCTGTTTTCAAATCGGCTTTGTGCCAGCGTTGTCTGTTGACGCCGCCGTGAGGCGCCATTTGTTGTCAGGTATCTGGGCTCAAATATTGAGCATGTGTCAGCTCCCGTCGTGACCTCTGGTGTTACATTTCTGGCGTCTTTATCGGCTCCGTTCTGGTGCGGGGCGTTCACCGCGACCTCTTTAACGTCTCGAACGCCAGTCTGAACATCTTCGGTGTGACCATTCATGATTTGGTGCTGACATGATCGTGATGAGATCGACCAGATGGTATATTTCGGTTTGGCTATAAACCGGCTCTGACGGTGTTTGGGCGCGGTATGGAATTTTTCGACGTCGTCGTTGAGCCGCACTCAACGTCGTGGTTGACTGTCGGCCACTGTTCGACGTTTGAGATGACAAGTTCTGGTGCGCTTGACGTTACGATCGGCGATAAAACGACGGTTGATGCTCGGCGTTCGTTGAATCACGCAATGCATTCTGCGGTCCAGCTCGTTCAGTCGCGTTCTTCCATTCAGCTCTTACTGTCGATGACCAGATGATATCAATGTGTCGTATTTTTCAGCGGGGCCAGATAAACCCGTCTTCCGGACTATTCCGGCTACCGTCATCGAGACCGGGCGACCATTCCTCGCTCTTCGTCTTGATCTTAATCGTTGATCGGCTCGCGCCAAATCGATGCGACGGTTCAACGTTTCAGAATCGATCGTGTCGCCAGCATCTTGTTGTTTTTGGTCGTTTTAAACCAGGCCGCGTTGACTCTAATGGGGTTGACACGATTCGATTGATGCCCACATCGTCGCAGATTCGTGACCGGTTTTTCAGTGGTGTCGCTTCATTCGATAAATTCGTCGGTCACTGTACCGGTAACCACCATTCTGTATCAGATTTTCAACTCACAACACAACGCAATGTGTTTTCGAGCAACTCAGCTGGTCGGACTTCTGGCGGGCTGACTCTGTCGGCTACGGCTCATCGCTGTTCGCGCTGGCGACTGTGCTGCCATCGGTAGCAGATGCTTCTTCGCTGATCGCTCGCCTGTTTTTCTTGTACATCATGTTGAGCTCCTCATTCTTCTGATGTCCACGGCTGTTCGGTAATTGCTGATGACCACCTGTGACGACTGTTCACCGACCATCGTCTATCTTGACCTCTTGTTCATCTTGTGACGCGGTGTCTTGATACTTGTTCTTCGGCCTGTTTTTGTGACTTTCTTGACCCTTAACGATTGTCGTGACTGGCCCATCTTCGGTATCTTGTTATCTTGATTAACACGATTGTCTTGACCTTTGATTGTTTTGATGACACGATTGTGCTTGATGACACGATTTTCTTGTTCTCTTGTTTTTTCTTGATTCTCTTGTTTTCTTGATCTCTTGATTTCTTGTTCTCTGGGGGCCTGGGTATCTGTTTTCTTGTTCTTGTTCTCTCGTTCTTGACCGTTTTGTGCTGACCGTCACCATCGGTTTCGACGACCTCTGTGTCGTAATGAGCAAAATACGGCATAATCAATATTCTTATTGAACTCGACAAACCATTATGACTCGATCATGTCACGGAGCAATGTTTGACACCATCGGCGTCGGACTATGATATTGAGCATCTGGTGTAATCTTTGTGCATTCACGAATGGTGAAGTCGGCTGTCGACCAGCTGTTGCGATAGCGTTCGTACCGGCGATCGGTGGTGCGGTTGTCGAAATAAATCAAACCGATCGTCGCGCTGATGATCGATGTATTGCCAACTGTGACATTGTGCTGTTTGTCTCAATAAATCGTTTTGACTCGAGCTCTGTGAAACTCGTGAAACGATATTGCGTGCCGTGGACCGTCCGCGGCGCATCGGTCTGGTCGGTACGCAATCGGTATGGGCCACTGTCAATGTGCGGCATTCTTGCTGTCGTGCATCTGACACGCGATTTTGTAATAAGACTGATGATGATGTTTCTGGGTTCAGTAATTTTGTTCGTCCGTCGTCTCATGTTAACCTGCGGTGGCTCGTTTTCTGTTATGTTTACAAATCAATTGATGCATGCCGAAACAAAAGGTGGTGGATTGCCCGATGACGGTGTCGGTATTGATTTTATCGTCGAACAACGGTGTCATTGTTACCATCTGTGTTCAATTCGGTGCGAACCTTCAATCAATCAAACAATCGCATCCAGCACTGTCGTTCAACGTGATTTCTTCGTGATTGTGATTCTCCAGCCTCGGCTGAATATAAATGTGGGCATGTTTCGACTGGGACTATACTAAATGAATCGGCCGTTGTTCAAATCGCGATGCTGCGTTTTTAACCCCACCGCTCGTATTGACCGCCGACAGACGTGAATATTCTTCGGCGCTTGCGCTACGATGATTCCCCGGCGATGGGCTTCAGTAGCGAGGTAACGGTCAACTGATCATGAATCATCGACTCAATGCTCGCGACGACGACGCCGCTCAAAGTAATTCGCTATGGGCGACGTAACCTCGTTGAAATATGCCGCCTAATACGCGCGGTTCGCCGGTGATCGACTCGCGTGCCAGCACGGTTTCAGCCGACCGCATCGGTGCGTTTTGGGCCTGAACCAGCCGGATTCGGCGTTCTTAATATGACGCGGGCAACTGCTGTGTCGTTGCCTCCGTTGATCGACTGCACGAAATCGAAATCTGACGTCTGATTACTAATTTCATGGCCAATCACGCTCTTACGAATGAATGCCATGAAACACGCTCACGGTGGAATTCAGCGTGGCGTCACATGAAGTTATATTGTCGTCATTCTTTCAAATGTCGAGATTGTTTGATAACTGCGTTACTCGAAATAACTAGGTTTTGTTCATTCTGGCTCCACGGTCAGGAGCTGCGTCAGCTGAGCGAAATGGTTGACGTGAATGGGCAAATCCGTGGCACAGGCTCTTTCACTCTTGGTGGTGCGGAACCGAGCTCTGCAGCCAGTGGCAGCACGGCGTTCACCTGTGCAGTGGAATGTTCGACAGACAATAATCTTCATTGTCTTCGCTGAATCAACGCAACATGTCACGGCATATTCGCCACGCTCAGGTGGTCGATATTCTTTTTGGCAATAATTCGATAATAGCAGACGGTCATGATACCTCGTTTGCTATGTATCTGTGTCTGCAGTCGTGCCAGCATAGGCTGATCGAAAAGTATGGATCGCGGCAGGCGCGCTCGAGCCTGCGGCTGCGATTCAGGCGCAGCGGTGACATTTCGATCGAAATTTTGTGCGTTATATGACGACCATCGCTGCCAACACGTAACCAGGTGCGCGCCGCAGTTCGCTGCTCGTACAACTCGCCGTTTCGCTTGTTAATGGACGACCATGCTACTCCCAGGCAATTATTCGCCCTCTGATTGCGTCATGCCTGTTCTTCGTCTGTGCAATGCCTTGTTGGTCTTTCTCGCAATATTCACTCATCGCCTTACGTCAAGCAATCGATGCCCTGCTGCTGTAACGACATATGCCTCCGTACGTGATAATTCCGTATAACTCGCGAACACGTATGTTTGATAACTCTCGTGATTTCATCTTCATCCGGCGTTCTTCGACTGCGTAACAATGTGCGATACATCGTTTGATAATTGTTGTAATAATTGCTGCTGGTCGTGCGGATGACTGGCGGCAGATTAATTAACTGCGAACCGTCGCGAATAACTGACGAAATCAGTTGACGGGCCGGGTGCAATAACGCCATGACGGTCGTTGGGGCGCCGCTGTGATGATAAATGTGCGTTCGTCGACACGGCGAAACGCGGTGGTTGTGCCGTCATCGGCTTCTTCATCGGTCTTCATTTCCGTGAGCGAACATTTCTTTCGCTGATAATTCGAAGGCGAACCGCCGCAGTTTGCTCGTGGTCTTTCGGGCATTTGATCGTGTTCTTCGGTGCGTCGCTGTGATTCTGATGAAATCACGAAATTCTTACCGTATCATGACCTCTGCTCAATATCAATCTTTCGTAGGTATCATATTCACTAACATCGTAATGAATGTCGTCAAATCCAGACGCGGTGTTCAGGGGTGTTGCGACTCGTCGTCGTGAACGTTATTCAAAATCTTCTTCGTCGTTTACTATTCAAACTCATTGAATGTTGATGATCTGCATCACGACCCGCTCGGATGGCGGGCGAGATCTCCGCTATTCGGCGTCGTCCGTCATCTGTCATCGATGCATCTTGCTGATGACTCACGGTCGTTCGACCGCGTCGTGACTGCGCGAGTTCGTGCGTTAATCGCTCTGGTGCGTTAAAATCGCTCTTCAAAGTGTCGCGTGGTGGAAAGTGACGAAACGTCGTTGAATACCGAAACTTTCGCCGTGGCCTTTCGGTAGCGATACAATGAAATGGTGGTCGGCTGACATCTTCGCCAGTTTAAAATACGTTGTGGCGTCTCAGGCGCACGTCCGTTGTCTGGTTTAGTCGGTTGCATGCTCGCTGTCGTGAATCGTTGCATCGCCGTCTGCGGTGACACGGGGTTTGAACCGGGGACCTGTCATCGGCCTGTAATCGTCGGTTATTCGTAATTCTGCGCCGCCCAGTCGTCGAGACTGTTAACGACTTTCGGGCGTTGGGCCAACTGCATCTTCGTCGCGCTGCGATGATGTAATGTTCGTTTGTTCATTTTCATGCAAATCGTAATTCACGTCGTCATTTCCGTGTATCCGTTGTCATGCTATATCTCTCTGGCGACTCGCTATCGAACTTCGTTGAGCATCTTCCATTTCGTAATCTGACCATATCGCTCATTGCTACTAAAACGCTCGAATATCATCTGATGGGCAAACCAGACGCAGCAGCTCGTTCGTGTCCGTGTTCACTGCAAATCGGTTGGGCTCCGTCGCCACGCCAGTCATGATCACGATACTTCGTGAGCTCGAGGCCGTCTAAATCTCACGCTTTCGGTTACAGGCCTCGTTGTTCCACAATCTGCCGGTACACAGAATTGATCGCCACTATGTAACGTATTCCGCCGAGGCAACATATAATTGCTGTATGAACTCGCCAATTAACAGGTATTGATGCGCCTACTCGATCGAAATAACTCTGCAAGTGAAGTCGACTTCGCTGTGAGATGACAAAGTTGTAACAATTCACGCTGTTGCGATGCCTGCAACTCTGTGTTCTCAATGAGTCCCATCTGCGAATGTGGTAATGATGCAGGCACAAGTGTTCTCATCCCAGTCATCAGCCTGTCATTTTTCAACTCATACCGAACTCGGCCAATCTGTAATTGACCAATATAAGTCGGCTGTTGTGATGAACACCGCAGCTGTCAAGAATCCATCTTCTGAACCAATCTTTGCTTTCGGTGAAACTCGAAAACTCATTCTTTTGAACCAGTCGCGGCATGCATATTCTCTCACGTGTCACGCGGGCTGGTCATGCATCAATCATAAAATTTGTTATCGTGTGCAATATTCAACTCAATGCAAAGTGGTCACCATTCAATTCTGGGCCTGTGGTCCGACTCGTGTTCTGTTCCCATGTTTAAAAAGCTCGTTTTGCTCATTAAAATCGCTCGGCAGTTGTTTAACAGGTATATCACGCTCAAAAATCGCGAACTACCTTGGTTCGATGAACCAACGCTCCTCGTTATTGTGTTTGGTATAACATTGCCGACACAACGTAGTCTTTGCAAATCGTTAATCTTTGTCTCATGCGACCGAAATTGCCTTTACGCCAGATATGGATGGCCTCTTTCAATGCGTTATGGCTCTATGACGGTCGGGCATCATCGGCTCGACCTCAAGCCAAAATCGGCACCGTAAACAGGCTGTTCCGCGGTGACTTCGATTCAGGGTCTGAAGTTTTTCGGTCATGCGACACTACGCGCTGTTCGAGATTTGTTCGTGTTTGTTCATATCGGGTGAAACACCCGCGCCGTGACCGTTCAAGGTTGACCTCGTGACTCGTCGATATCGACGCTTTCCGTATCGATGCGGGAACCGTGGTTACAATGTCCGGTCGTCGTGTCGTTCGAGGCCGCTGAACGTTCTTTGTCTGGCTGATCGTTAATGATCACAAAATCGTCGTCTTCGTTTCTGCATCGCGATTGATATCACGCGCCCAGCGTTCATTCTCAACATCCCATCGAAGTAGTCGTATTTGACATTCATCTTCGATATACATATAATATGCGGCATTTAACACATCTCACTACGCAACTGGCATCCGACGATCGTTAGATATCACCAGACCTGGGTGAACTAATTAACTCGTTGTCAACCATTGGCTAGCGACCGAAAATCGACAAACGGTGACCATTTATCACTCTTTACTCATTAATCTGTTGGTCGCCGTAATCGTTCAACGCATCAGGTGTTGCGCCAGTCTTTAAATCGTGATTTTGCAACCGAACTCAATTCTCCAACTCTGCCGTAATACCGCTCGTCAAAACCGTTTCGTATTCTGCTGGCTGTTCGGTACGCAGTGTACATTTATCATTTAATGTGCTTACTGTATGTCTTATCGCCACGGCTCGGGCATCGTGGCTTCCATTTAACGCAAACTGCTGCACATCGTTGACGGACACTATAATATCGGTTGACATGATTGGCATTTTCTTCCGACCAGTTTCGATCGAATTTCAACTCTCGGCGATATGCGTCATTTTTGATGAAGTTGTCACGATATTTCTGATGACCAATTCGTTAACGTCGAATACTCAAACGTTATTGATGTTCACTATTCATCTGAGTTGAACACCGTTAACACGTCGCCGGTTTACCTGAAAAAATGTTCGGTAACCGCACTACCTTCATTAATCCCAATCGTTGCCGGTCACCAAGTAGTGCTTTCGTCGTTCATGTTTGACGTAAACCGTTTAACTGATGACATTATCGGTCCGTCGCCTGTATTCGAAGCGACCTGCTCGCGGTAACCTGTTCTTCTCGTAAATATGCGACCTGTTCGTCAAAACCAGTGGACGACGGTAGTTGCTCGATTTCATTCGTGCCGCTCGAAATGTGCAGACTCAGGCGAGATGACGACTATCGGGTGACAGTGCTGGTGGCTCCGTGCTCGTCTGAAATCGCTGTTTCTTCAGGCAGGCCAATCGGGAATCCCGTACTGGCTGAATTTTGCGTTTCTGCCGTCGTGAGATGCGCGCGGGCTGCCGTCGTGTGATGCTGACCGGCCTGCATGGTGGTGGGCGTAAATGAGGTGTTCGCCGGACTGATCGCCGTCATCATGCTAAAGGCTTCGCCGCCGTGATGCTCGGGGAATCGTGTTCAGACGGTCTCGTGATGGGAACGGCGTGCGTTCACAACAGGCTCACGCTGGTGTAACCATCCTCAATGATGCAAACCTTGTGTCGTTAAGTCACATTCTACGCGATCGGTGGCTCGGCTCCTCGTGCTATAAATGTCGTCGCTGGGTCAATGACGATGCTGCATTGCAATGTAGATACGTTTCCTCCGTCAGCGCGTCATTCGGTGACCGTCTGGCTCCGCGTTCAAATGACGTCTTTCGGCTCGGTATCGGCACAGCTCAGCCTGCTGACGCGTTTGTTGTTTTCGGCTGTTAAACCCGCGCAACGCCCAGTCCTGATTCGGCATGGTGATCGCTTCGTTGTTCAAAATTGTCCGTCGGACGTAACTAACAACAGCGCGCTCACTATCAGTGTTCGTTCGTTTCGCTCGGTCGGTATTGCGTCGTCTGAAGATATGTTGTCGCGTCGCAACGTTAAATGACGGATGAACGACGATTTCGTTCGTTGTTGATTTTCACGTGTTCATTGACCGTCGTCAAGTTACCATCGATTGTTTCGTCATTTTATCTGGCTATCGTCATTCTGTGGTGACCTCGCCCCGGCTACAGACGGCACAGATATTTCGTTATGGCGATGCTCCGTAAATACCGCACGTATGTTTGCGCAGTCTGATGTTGGTTTCCTGGTCTTTGATCGTCATCGTGCTGCCTTCCAGTCTGCTAAACTCGTCATGAGTTCAATCTTTCGATGGCGACAGTTCACAATCCGTTGCCTTCTTCGTCGACGCGTCGTTTCGCTGGTCGTATTTTCAGGGCCTCGGGCGGTTCGATTCGTTGATCACGTCGTCGTCGCCGTCTTTGTGATGGTGCTCGGGCATTTACAATAGACATCGCAATGTCTGTAATGGCGTTGTTCGACGAAGCTCTTGTTCGTCGTCTTCCCCACTCTTTATTGCTTCAACGTTGTTAATTCAAACAACGTTCATTCGGTGAAACTCTTCTGAATAGTTCATGTTTCGAACAAATCATGCTCGACCTCGTTCGTCCGACACATTCGCAATTCACTTGTAATTTATGTGGCTTCTTGTCTTCAATCGTATGTCTTACTGATCATGATCGAATGATTCTCTGTTGCAGAATGGCTCGACGACGTCTGATGTTCGGTGTTTCGCGCCGTGGTGCCGTAAAACCAACTGATCCCGTCGCTGAAAATTGACAATGAGTCTTCGGTAAACGGTCATCGTCAGAGGTGGCGCGATCACCGCCAGCATCGATACTCGTGACGGTATATTAACTAAATCTGTATCGTATTCTGACGTGTTGATCGTTCTGTAATGAACATATGATTCATCGCCAATTAACCGTTATTCTCATCTGGGCTATTAAAATCATCTTGTCATCCGCACCTTTATTGGTTCAACTCTCTGTACACCACGCTCCCATCTGGTAAATTCATCTGAAACGCTGCCGCGGTCAACTGCGTATCGGCTCGATGATCGTCGCTGATGTTCACGCAATCTCATTTTGTCGACGATATCGAATGAACGGTTTCGTTTGTATCACGCCCATAGAAAGATGAGTCACTGTCTTTCAAAACTCCGGCTGCAGTAGTATTGATGGTGTTCTATCCAGCCACTGCCAATGTTTGTACGTATCGTGGTCGTTCCAAATTCGGCATCGTCTTGATTCATTCTCACTCTCGCCTGCTTTCTGGTGTTCTTCTATAAGTCATTTTAACGTTCGTTTGCAACGATTAACTCGTCTAATGACATCTCATGTGACACTGTAAAAAGTATGGTAACTCAATCATCTCGCCCCGTCAACGCCAGTGATGGGCAATCATTCTTGGCGCGGAAGCTGAACTCGTTCGCGTGCGATATTGCTGGTAACGTAATATGGTGATGCGACGTCTTCAATGCGTTGTACGTGAAATGTAATTTCATTGCATTAGCAGTGTGTTACGGTCGTTGAACAATAAACGCGCGAACATCTTCCCGGAATTCTTTGGCGTTTCGTCGGCGCATGTTCTTCAGTAATGATATATTCGTGCCATGTAACTCTTTGGCGGTGTTCTCCATGTTCTGATTTTCCGCTTTCGTCCTTTCATTAATGTCACTCGCTGTCGGCGGCGATGGTTTCATCGAGACGAGTGCAAATATTTTTCAAAGTAGCTTTGCCATGTATCGCTGGCCATCATGTATTTCACTGCGTGCTGCCGGTGCGACCAGTGACAGACCAGCTCCGTGTTCGTAATCGGCTTTCTGTCTGCTGTAATCATTACAAGCATCATCAATCGGCGTTAATCTGTTCGCGGCTTTCTCACCCTGCCTACTCGCCGTCTAATGTTAACGCTAAATCTAACTCACGTTTATGATGGGCCCTCGTGCTACCAGGTACCGTCCTCGGTATTTGATCTGACTCAATGTATTCATAAATCGTATAACCAGCAGACCATATTCGTCGTGATGTTCTTCTTGCATTTCTTCAGGCACTGGTACTCAGTTGTCACAATCTTAACTGCTCACGGTGAAATATGATCATCAATCGTGTCATTTTGTCGACGCGAACCATGCTTCTCCGTCATCGGGTCCCGTCTCCGGTTGCGGGTAACGCTGTTTTGCCAGGTACTCCGTTGATGACCTGATATGGTTAAGTCTTCACCGTCGACGGGAAACTGCTACGTCGCTCGATTAAATCGTCGTGGCATCCGTCATTATCGCCCATGTTCTTTGCATACCAGGCCTTCGGTGTTCATTACCGTTTCGAAACACAACGTTGCTGTAGATGCGCCGAGCGCTCTGGTCGTCGTCACGTATACCCGTGATCCTTTGCAATCGCGCCAACGCTCTGCGTGTTTGATGCTGCTCGTGACTTTCGGATGTGGTGAAAATCTCTGGTGGTGCGCTGATGTCGTGCGCCTCGGTCCGGTGATGGCTGAAAGAGTCATACTCGGTGAGCCAGTGTTGCTTATTTTCTGATCTGCGTGGCTGCCACGCCGTGATATTCACTGGCGTGATGATCGTAACGTCTGGCCTCTGTCTCAAATATTTGCGCGTTGCTTTCTTACGCATCTTCTCGATAATCGAGAACTCGATCGAATTTCTAACTGTTCCTCCCCGTTCGCGACATTCAGTGACGGTGCGGGCGCTCGCCAGCATTTCTGGTGGACCACTGAATGGTACTGACCGCCCATTCCCATCATTTCGTGCGATAATCGATTTTTCCGCAATGTGCCGGTAAAACTTAACTCGTAACGAAGCGGCGTGTCTTACTGCGACAGGCGGTGGATGTTGGTTGTATTTAGTCATCTCGGCGGGCTGGTTGTATGTAATGACCCGGTGTGGTGCGTTGCTATCGTCATGGGTATGAAAGTATCAATCGCTCGCAACGTTTCGTTCGGTTACGGTGATGGGCCTAACTGACTGCAGTTTTCTGCAACTCTGCGGCAATATAACATTGCTCCGCCGGCGATTGTGATTCTGCGCAATCTTGATTTTTGTGTTCGGCGGCCATTAAATAAGTCAATATTCGACGGCTTGTTCATTAGGTCGATTTCGCGGGTGATCGACTGGTGACGATTGTGCGCTTCCGGTGCTATACGAGAATGTTTCTCGGCAATGATCTGATTGTAAAATCGATGTCATCACCGATATCGCTAACGTCGATTTTCAACGTCTGACCGTGCGTAATGTTCGAATCATTAATGAAAGTGTCAGCTGTCAGCCAATCAAGCGCGCACATGCGACAATTGAATGGTTTTATGTCTTCGATTTGTCGTGTGATTTCTGGTGCTCCGCTAAATTGCTCATATCAATCAGCAGAAGGTGACGGTGTTCTACGCCTGAAGTGCGTAATCGGCAAATCGACTCACTGCGATATGTGACGCAATCTTGATATAACCTCGACTTTAAGTGTTTTGTTGTCGTAATCTTCCGTTCGACCGACTAAAAACTGTTCGTTTACGGTTTTCAAATGTCTTCTTCTTTCCAAACGAAATCGAGTTGACATCTTACGCAGGTCGCTCAATATGAGACATATTCTTGATTCCAGTTCTGCCATCGTTCGGTTGTATCGCTGTTTCTGGCATCGAAATGATGCAAGGTAAATAGAATCAATAATTGTTCGTGTGCTGAAGTGGTCTCGCATTAATTCGCAACGCTCGTACCAAAACGAAATGATTTAACTGGAACCAGCTCGGAATCATGCGTCGGCTATTGTCGCAGTCGTTTTCCTTCGCTGCTCACTCACTGCGGCCGATCTTGTGTCGTATCGTTTTCATCGTCGATACGCCAGTTCGGCGATCTGGTATTTTTGACGTCTCTAACGCTGCTGGGGATGTTAAATAGTCTGTAATTAAAAAGTTGGACCGCTCAACAACCTTAACATCTCAACATCTCGCGTACCAAATATTAATCTTGGGCTCATCTTGTCGATATGCATCCTATTCTCCTCTACGCCGTCAATGAATGCGCGTGATCAATAACGTTCAGCAATCGATCGTCCGTTATGAGATGATGGAATACTTGCGGAACTCACGTATTTTGGCAATGACCGTGGTCGACAGAATTAAAAGTCTCGACTAAGCATCGTTGTCGGCGTCGTGGGGAATGAATCACTCATACCGACCGAGGTCGAGTCGCCAGAATGAGCGGACGCTACGGTGTTGAGAATGGTGGGCCACGGTGAAATGGGTGCTCTGGTCCGTTCTTTCTGAAGGCGGCTGATCGGTCAACAAGTCGACTTCGCCCGCCGTTCCTCGCCGCATCCTCAACAGTCCCCGCGGTGTGCGGTTCGCAATCGCCGCTGTTTTCGAATGCGCTGTGATCATTGATCTTAGTAGATCGATTTCTCCGTCATGAAATGGTTTTCGGCGACCATGCTGCGTCATTTGAGCGCGCCGTCTGACCGGTGGTATTCGTGATATCTCTTGCGTCGTGTTCTGGTCTCCGGCCTGCGTCTCTTTCATATGCTCAGTCGGTATTCGACTGATGACTGGGGCCTCAAAATGCAACATGTTTCCGTCGACACTGTTTCGACATGTCTTCAGCACCGTGGTCATTTTCTTCACCGTCGTCGTAATCGATCCTTCGTAAACGGATGATGTTATTAAACAATGGTGGTCGTGTACCAAATGAAATAGTACGATGGACTGGTACTGTTCATGTAATCATAGCAGTTTTCGAATCACTTTCACCTCTAAATATCGATCTCCGGAACTCATCGCTTTCACTGGCTCAGCGTTTTCAAACTCCTTTTCGGTGAATGTCTCCGTCATGCCACCTCTGGAGGTGGCCTGGTGCCATTTCAGGCGACGTTTCGGCGATGATCGGTCATCGACATGACTCGTGATTTCAAATGGTTTCTCGACTTTCACGTCGGCTTCAGCTCGCCTTTAAAATCACTGCGTGCTGATTGAGTGCGTTGTGTTGTTTTCTGGGGGTGCCAGTTCACCGTTGACTGGTTGACTGCGCAGCGAACTCACGTGGCAATGGGGCGGGAATGGGTCGTGGTTTGCCGGTATGTGCATTGGCACGATTATGTCTCGTCGCTGGTCCATCGAGATGGTATTCAGGCTCTGACAAACTCGTCGTCTGGTGGTCTGCGCGCGTGCCGGTCTTCTGAGGTGGTAATCAATATGGTCGTTCGGGTATTTCCGAGAATCAAGCGCGACCGTTCATTCGAAATAATCGACAGACAGCCATCTTGCGTCCATTGATCAAAGCGTTTGCAAACGAACTCGCCATCTATTTCTGAATATAATAATTCAAAATCAAGTTTATCCTTCATGCTGTCTCGTGTCATCACATGCGTGAAAATCGCTGTTCACCGCGGTCGCCTGATCGTGTCGAACCCGGTGTGCCGCTCGCTGGTGGTTTTGTGGTGTGAACCGCCGTTGGGTTCGCGACAAAATTTCACGCTAACCGTAAACTCGTTGTGTTCTTTTTGCTCGTGTTCTTTCAAATCTTCTGTCGTAATAGCGCCATTTCGGCACGCTGCAATCGCCGTTGCAATCAGCATTCTGTGTTCAATGTTCTCCTGTGGTTTGTTCGTTTCAACCCACGCGGTACGCCTCGATCGGCTGCATCTTCATTAATCTCTTTGCATACTCGTCAGGCTTTCGTGACGGTCATGGTGATCGCGCGCCGTCGATCAAAATCGCAACGCCATCACATCTGAAATCATGTTGCGTGGTCTGACGTTGGTGTTGCTGCGGCGTGTTTCGGGTGATTCGATCCGCATTGACGGTGCCGCTGAAAGCCGAGATATGGTTTCCGTCCATCTCATTTGTTTCTGATTAACTGTCATGAGCAATGCTCGGATATTGTCGAGTTTTGCCAGCTCGTATGCTCAACTTTCCGTTCCATAATGAACGATATAGGGTTGTGCCCGTTCATCTTCATCTGTCCTCGATCGACGAAGCTGTTCTTTCGTTACGAACTGAGTTCTCGTAACATCATAAATCTTCTGATTTCTGTTGATTTTCTTGCCATTTCAATGTTGAAGTCTGCGAAAAACCTGTCATCTTCTTGGTTGTCTGCTCGTAATAATCGTGACGTGTTGCGTGCCGTGCAAACGTGTTCCGTGCGTTTCGATCGAGATGACATCTGGGCTGCGTCATCGTCGTGGCTATGGAATTGCCGTCAGGTGACGTCGCATTCCCCGGTCGTAGTAATCACTGCAATCGCTGGTCAGTTCTCATTCTGATGTCGGCTATCTTCCCAGGCTGCTACAGCGCGAAACCGGTATGGCGTTATGCAATCGATTTGTTCGTGATGTAACAGCTGTTTCGACAAAATGTGTAACTCTCCCGTAAATGTCGTGATTCGTGGCGCGTCATAACCGTCGCTGCGAAGATGTTTGTGATTTTCTGTAATTTTCGTTTTCAATTCAACTCTTTGCTGCCGCGGTGATATCTTCGGCGGATGATGCGTTTTCTGGTGTTTGGTATGCGGGCCGTCGCGATTCAAACCAGCCGCCATCGACCGTAATCGTCGTGGTCTGGATATTCCATCATCGAAACCTGCATGGTTGTCGGTGGTCTCCATCGCCTCGTGACCGTGAATTCGTGGGGCTTCCCGGAAGCAGATGTATCGACAACGTCAGCTCGTTGTTCAACAGTCGAATCGTGTCTGATTCGTTCGACTATGTGTTTCCATGATTCTTTGCCGGCGAGACGAACTTGATGCGACTCGCAATAAGTGTTTCAAATAATGTCGGTGTACGGTGTTGTGGTCGAGATGTGTGAATCGTCGTGATCGCTCCGTCGCTGTTTCGCAATAATCGTTATGATGCGTCGTGCTATGTTGTGCCGCGAACTGCGTCACTCGCTCGTTGGTCTGCTGCAAATCGTTACGTCATGAATCCCGTTATGGGCGGTGCAATGGTCGGCAGGCTGCATTTCTACTGGTTGTAAATTTTTATGCCGCAATTCTGACGGTAAATACTGTTGACCTGGTCTGGGCATGTTGGCTGGCAAGTCCGACCGTCAAAAATTCGAGAACGTGAGCGATGTTGTCGTTTTCGTAGTATGTTTGTGACTTCGTTGGCAATGGTGTGACGCAACTGTGACGGTCTCGTCGTTTTCTGATGATTTTGGCGTTGCAGTGGTCTGTCGTATCTCGGCTTTGTGTTCTGCGCAGGGCGATGACCGGCACTGATCGGCGTTTCTGTTTGCTGTACCTCGTCAAAAGATGCGTGCGGCTTTATTGGCGTTTCTGGTGACTATGCTGTCTTTATAAAACGCCAGCGGTTTGTGCTCTGGCTCAATATTACAAAATGAGGAAACAGCAAGTCGAAAAGAAGTTTTCAGTGCTTTTGCAGATGCATGTGACTTCAACTCATTTTAACGCCAAATCAACAGCTGCGCGTCTGCGTGCACGACACGGCCTGGCAAATCAATCGCGTTAATCGACAATGCGTGTCGCGCACCGCGTGCACCGCAATGCACGTTGTTTCTTCGGCATTCATTAACGGTGAACTGTAAACGTTGCGACTGCTTGCTGTCTGTTGAAAAGGTCTGCTGGCTGTGGGCTCTGGCGTCGGCAGGCTCGCGCGTCGTGTTGACTGCTGTTCGACTGAAGCGTCGCTGGAATGCTCTCGGCTCAGCGACGTCAAAACGTTTGGCCTGGCGGAATAAAGCCGTTTGACGCAAAATCGCTCTAGTAATCTTCAATCGTAGTAAAGCGTGTTTTGATGCGACGATTAATCTTTATGCATGATGTTCACGCGTATTGTAATGCTGACCGTTGGATATGGGTACCTGAAGCATATCTTGTGATATGGTGATGATGCGTGATGGCAACAATGGTCGTTGCTAATCGGCGTTGTTGCTGCGACGCAGCGCTTTGAACGAACACGTGGGACTGTCGGCGCTGGGCGACGGTGGCTAAACAAATGACTATCGTATCGGCTCTGCTCGTTATCAGCTCAAGCCCGCCTTAACTGTCATGTGATTTTAAAGCAGCAGCGTTTATGGTAAGGATGCTCACGAGATACCTGTTCAACGTATTTGAACGAAACGAATTTGCTATGATGTGTTGACAAATCGACGATTAAGTGGTTGACGGTCGTGTATTCTCAGGCGACGGGACAACTCCGTTGACAAAAGCGATCGTAAACTTCTGGAAATGCGACCGAGCAATCGCTTACCGAAACATGACGCTAAACGTAGTCAGCTTTGAATGTTCGAAAAGAACGACGTTGATGATTGACGGCAGGCGATAAGCATTTGCATAATGTTGACATTAATTCTGAAACCATCTCCGGGCGGCAAAAATGATTAGATTATCGCGTCGTTCAATCATAAACTTATCTGTTAAATGATGGTATAGGCCGATACCAGCTTTAGTATTTTATAACGAAACGGTTATGACGGATGATACACTGGGGCTGGCACAAAACCGTATCAGTATTGATGGCCAGAACGCTTGTCGTTGATCGAGACAAGCGTGAAAGGCCCGTACCATCGCTAAGCTAACTGCGGTCGTCGTGACGAGATGACCGTACAAGGCGAGGCTGGGCAACCACTTCATGTGACGGGGAATGCGTGAACATCATTTTTGAATGATGATTCATTACCGGCATGTATGATAAAGTGAACGGCTGCAAATGAATATTTTATTTCGATAATTCGAATCGGCGCTGACGTGATCTTCGCTTTCGGTATTCGACGTGAGCAAAGTGGCGAGCAAAACTGGCGAGGGCGAATGCTCGGGCACGATATTGAATAACGGTGGTGGTATGAAACGGCAAACAAAGAAACGGTTGACGTTTCTTGTTCGATGTCGACCTACGCTTTCGGTCTCGGCTGGTCGCCGCTGATTGGTGGGGTGCGGAGGCGGCGTCGTGGTGTTGTCGATGATTTACCATTCGACGCCGGAAGGATGATGACTGGGCAAATTAGTGTTTTACAACGGAAGCTTCTTTGACGCGTCGGTATCGTGCGAGTTAAACCGAGGGTATGACCTCGCTTGCCACAACGTAGTCCGGAAAACGTGGCGTGTTGCAATGAAAAACGTCGAAATATTGATACAGACTGACCAGCTCTCGCCGTGAGCGCGTGCGGCGAAATAAATCGCCGGTGAACAGTAAAGCGAACTTTCAAAACGGTGATGCTAAGTCGGCGTATGCAAATGGCATGAAGGTCTGTTCGACAACGATTCTGAGACGGTACTGTCGTGAGCTCAACGACTATCGCGAAGGGTACATCGCAACAAATATTGATGAAATGCGGGTTTCGTTGTTTACAATTGTTTATAATCTGCGACCTGTGGTGACAGAATGAACGGCTGTTGATAACAGAAATTGACAGTGTTTTGAACGATGAACCCGAAAGAGCGACTTCTTACGGACTTCGCTGTTAACGACGATTTTGAAATGGATGATAACTTGCGCGTAATGTTTATGATGCGGGGCGATGGATGACCGTCGGTTGCTGGCTGAGTGAAAATCTTCGGAACTGTGATTGGTTGGGCAACGCCGGTTGGCAGTACGCTGATTGCGCTGAGCTCATACGTGCTGTTTGTCATCGACAATTACGAATATCAGACTGCTGTTGGTTCCGGTTACCAATCAGGCTTGCGATGTGGACAATAGCGACGATATTCGCGGTGGTGCGGCTGGCGTCCGTCGTGATGTTTTATCATCATAAACGAAGCGTGCCATCTCGTGTTGTGCGTACGGCGAATGCTGCAAACTCAATATCATTGTCAACGAGACGAATAATGGCGATCGACGTTAGTTAAGCTTATCAAAACAAAATGACGGATGACTACCTGTTACTGAACCGCCATTAACAATGAAGAATTGCGGCAATTTCAACTCTTGCGTGGCTCCTGGCAAACAAGCGATGGGGTGTCGCGCTCTTCGTTTCAGAACCTGAAGATAGTATGAACAATGGGTTGTGAATGAGAAGAAACGCTGTGTTCAGAAGATGAGAATGAGATGTGAAATGATGCTGGTGGTTAGCGTGGAAGGAATGGAGCAGTTGATGACTATGTCGTCTGTCGGCTCACCATGCGCCTGGCGTGACCTCCTCAGGCAATCAGGTGAGATGATTTAATGAGCTGGCTGTCGATGACTCCGTGAGTGGGCTGGAAGTGTGGGCTGATTACAGTGAGTGAAAGCAACTCCGGAGGTGTATAAAAACGGCGTGAAATGGAATCAAAAAGCGCCAGCTCACTTTGGGATTGTTCGATTCCGGTCGGCTGTGTTTGTTCTGCGAACTGAACTCAGGCTCAGGCGGCTGAATGGTCGAGCCAACTATGTTCTTCTTTGGTCTGGTGCTGGTATGGTCGAAGATGTGTTACACCACTACTCGTTCTGGGTGGTGGCTATGTGACTTGTGAGACAAGGAATATATCGAACAGTAATTAAGAAATAATCCCGAGAAGATGCCAGATGGTGACGACTGAAGGCCAAATGGTCAGCGTGATTACATGTGATACGAATGCATCATTTCGTTGTAACGACGATTCCAGTGAAGTTAAAATCGGTAGATATTCGGTGAACTACGAATGAACAAATTTCAGTAACACGATGTGTGACACAGTGGCCTCAGGGCGATTGATTGCGTTGGTTGAGCAGGCTGCTGGTCAGTTGTTGGGGTCAACGGTCGGCGTGCGGGGATGGTGTGGAGGAATCTTGCTGGAGTTGATTCTTGGCAGTTGTCGAGCGAACAGTTCGAACCGGTTTGTCGGTGACATGATTGAGCGGTTCAGTATCGAAGGCTGTTGCGGCCTGAGGGTGATTTAACATTGTTGAAATGTGACAGTTGAGCTATATGACTGAGATAAGCCATGGTTGATTCGGAATGAGACCATGGTTCGGAGTATTTATTGAGGCAGTGTGAAATGGGCCAAGTGGTGTGAGACTGTTTGCTGACTGTGAGCTTTGAGGATAGTCAATGTTTTGAGGGAAGAAGATTTGAATGGTTCTTTTGGTGAATTCAGTCAAAAGAATATACGTCGACTAGTCGGTATGATCCGGATGTTCAGAATTCATGCCGATAATTGGAGATGGTGAATCATCTGCGTGGATGTTGACTAACGATGTTTTGTCGCTCGACGGACCGCAGACTCAATTGAACTCGTGACCAAAACGTGATTGTTGCGAGCCGGAAAATTTTATTACAGTTCGTAATTTAATTGAATTCTTCAATCAACGATCGACAGATAACTGAAAGGCACTAGGACAAAATCAAGATGGGGTAACGACGATGAATTAAGTTGTTGGTTGAGACAGACGCGTGAAGATGTGGAGTTGATAATAATTGATAGGAAGAGATCACTGATTGTTTTGGGGACTGGCAATTAAACTGCAGGTGAGCGTTAGTGGTTCGCAGAAGAATTGACAGATCGTTGAAGATGGTGAGCAACTGCTGGCGTCTAGTAAGGACGTCAGTGAAACGGGTTTGCCGTGATGATGACGACTTTGGTTGACGGGCTGAGTGATTCAGGTACAGCCAGTGTTTCGTGACAGACTCAGGCGACGATCGAGAATACGCAGTCGCGGGTGTGTTGCGAAACGGTGTTTATTGAATGAAGGATAATTTAAGCATGTGACGAAGGTAATATGCAATGGTGGAAACGTCATTCGTGACTGGTCGACTGGATGAAAAGTCGCTGTGGTTAACACGGTAATCTGGTTTATATCGCTGATGTTGAACAAATTCGGCGTTTACTTTGAGACGACGCTCGCCTCGACGGTTCGGTCGATCCGATGTGAAATTGATTGTTTCATGTTGAGCAATCGACCGTTCTGGTGACTCTCGGCTTTCTGTCAGTGTTGTTATTGACAATATCGTAGGTATCGGTGGTGTTGAAGTTGAGGAAGTAAAGCTGGTTGTGAATGGTGGTAACAGTCGTTGAGGGGGCGGATGACCATTGTGGATGACTGTGATGTGGTACAGGCTGTTTGGTGGATGAGCCTTGATGCTGTCAATTTGGAGGGTCTGCGGATGAGGAACTGTTGGTGGTTGTCTGCAAGTGAACCAAACGGTGACGATGAATCGAGACAATCGTTCGACGATTGATGACACTGAACAGGTTGATGGGCGATGATGGAGATGGGGATTGACGCAGTATGAGATGAATTCGGTCTGATTGACGAGACGAATGTTTGTCCATGGTCAGAGATAACGGCGTCGAGGATGACCAGTGTTGGTGTTCGGTGATTGTCAGGGAACCGACGGCGGTGAACACGATGGTGGAAAATGCGATCGACGCAGACTGTTTGGTTGGTATTCAAAATCTGATGTTTTATTCTGTAAAGCCTGACAATGAGGGAACTTCAGGATTAGACCGTTAATGTAATGAAGATGCGTTAATACGAATATGCGAAATATGGTACTTATGAAGGTGTTGTTCGGGCTACGGTCGGACTGCTGACGGGCTGAAGATGAAGATGGTCAGCTTTATGATCGCTGCGTGTGTCAATGATGCGCAGACCATTTCGCCATTGTGAATATGTTGTCGGGTTACGAAAATGAAGGACCCGACAGACATCGAAGAATTTGTTATGCGGTGGTACGGTGACGGAATTGAGGCAAATCGTCGACAATGTACAGTTCGTTCGCCGGACAATAAAATGGTCCTCAGAACTGTTGGTTTTGACTGATTTGCGGAAAAACAATCATTCGCTGAACTCGTGATGGTCACTATGATAGACAATAAAAGGGTTAATAACTGATTATTAATAACGAAAGTTGTGATCATGTTTTGTGAAGTTCAAATCGTAAACTGTAAGGCGAAACCAAGTTTGACGATGGTAACGCCGAGGCGGGTGTTAAATCTTGTGGAGGCCTGGACTGACTGATGGCTGCTCGACGACAGATGAGATGTAAAGTTTGTAACTTTCGTGACGAACAATGGCATGAGCTTGAACATTGATAACTGAACACAAATTGATGAGGATGATAATAATTGTTACGAAGTAGAAGCTGCTCGATGAAAACAATGAATATTTGAAAGCATAGCGGCTGTTTACGAGGAATTTGTCCAAATTAATCGGTTCTTCAAAAAGTGATATGCTGAACGAGTCTGATTCTTCGAAAGGATGGTTAACTGATGAAGTGTCATTCGACTTGTCATTAGTGATTTACGATATTGTTCAATCGCTGACTCTTCGAGGCAGAAAAATGTTGTGTCTGGTGACGTCGAAATTCTCGCGTTCAATAAGTATATTTTGCGCGGAACCTGATGGTGTAACATCTGTGACGACGTAATGGGGTGATATGTTCGAGAGGTAATTTCGTGCCATACAGATTGACGACCAGTGAACAACCTCTTCGATGACCTGGTTATGGTCGTATTCGTGACAATGATAAAGGTTTCTGTAGTGATGGTCGTAAACCCGCAATCGGGATGATGACACGAAGAAGAGCACATATGGTGCAGAGACTTCGCAGTGTTCGTCGTGCAAGCCGAGGAGACGACATTGACCAGACGCGTTGTCGATGTGCGACCAGCAATTACGAGAACAGGTGATTCTGGTTCGGTGATGCTGACCAAATACGTTTAAAATCGGGCTATGTCTTTAAGTATTCGTCTGTTTTTCAATGTTGAAATCGAAAATGGTGTTTGTATGAACGTAATTTTAGCTCGTCGCTGACATCGAACCATGTGCTGTATGAACGGTGTTTGAGTAAGGGAATCGTCTGCTGGCGGTCTGTCACAAATGCAACTATGAAGATGTTTTGGTGTACGGATGTCTTGTAAAACGTCGGGAAGCTTCAGTAATGAAGCAGTGAAGTTGAAAGAGCTCTGTTTCGTATGGTTTGGTGGAAAAACGGATGGACAATGGATGAGGTTTGATTCATGGTGTTGGTGTTCTTCGGTGAACCAACGACCGTTGATTGATAACGAGCGCGGTTCGATATGGAACGGTGGCTGATTGCTATTGACTGCTGTGCTAGGCAACGTCGGTGATGGGCAAGGAAACGACGGTTAATGGTGTTGATGACGCTTCGTTTGTCAATGTGCTGAATATGGTATGGTGTGCGGACGACGATGGTCGTTGGTGAATCAAACATTTGACGAGGTGGTTGCAGACTTTCGGCGGTTGTCAGAAAGTCTGGGCGGGTAACGAAGCGGGCTGGTGAAGAAGCCGCGGCTGCCGTATCGTCAGGTGACTGTGGACTACTCGGTGACCGAACTGCAGCTTGTGCGTGTGCAATCGTTAACAGCCAGATGTGTTCCGTCTTCATCGTGGTCATCTTTGATCAGTGCGAAGCGTAATTCGGTATCTCGCCGCACTAAAACTGGAACGTCGCGCTTTGTTGTCAGATAATAACTGATTTCAGACCCAACTTGACCACCTCGTCGTGAAAATATTTTCGCTCTTTGTTCGAAATGAATGTGGGTACAAACGTGTTCGACACGTATTGACGAACGAGCGGTCTATTGACGAGTTCCGACGATAACGGGTTGTAAGTACGGTCAATTCTTCATGTTGAATATTGGTGCGCTGCTGAAGATATGTTTGACCAGATCGCGCATCCGATTGTGATCGGATAATACGCTTTTGCTGTCGGGACCGGAATTGTGTTAACTGTCGATGATGATGATTTGTGCGGACAAATCGCGTTCGGTCAAACTGCTATCGTGAACGAATGTTGCTGAACGGTGGAGAATGTATGTTGACAGGTGACGTGTCATTTGAGTGATGAATCTGAAATGACGTTGTTGTGTGGTACAATCATTCGACGAGCATAAAGTGACGACAACCAGGGCTGACGTGACAGCCAGGCGGTGTTGATGTCATAAGCAACGGCTAAACTGGCATTGTTGGTGGTGATTTACCGTGGACGGAAAGGCATGTGATGGTTATAGTTGGCGACTGTTTCTGGGCTCAGATGAGTGGAAACCAACGTGTTGTATTGTTTGACGTTAATAGTCGATTGAGCGTCGACCTGTCGTTAAAAGTCATCAATAGCGTGATGAACGTGGTTTCGAACGCTGGGCGACAAAACGTTCAATCGGTGAATATGAAATCGATCGGTCTGTGTGACGGGGTATTGACGTAGACTATGTTTGACGTGAAGGTACCGGTGGTTGAAAGCGGTCGGAAGAACGGGCGTGAGGCGGGCGTTGACTTCGGTGACTGGTCAACGTGTTGAGCTAATGTTGTTGATACCATTCGGTGGGTACCATGGGCGACGGCTGGCGATGAGCTGTGTGACGGCTGCATCAGCTGCACGGACTGCGTGGTGATGATTTGGACGCTGACGTAATCGACCGCGGTGGCGATGACCAGACGACGCGCGCCAACTGCTGTCGATAATGAAATGGCGCAACGTCTCGTTCTGTTTGAAATTGTTTAAGCGGTGATGTTGGTTGGACTCGCAGAGACGTGAAACAAGTTGGTTTGGCAAAGCGTCTCATCGGATGGTCGTCTGCAGATATCGTTATGACCTGAGGTATGAACAATTCGGTGATGTTCGTCGAGATTCGCCAGCGGACAGGCACCATATCTGTTCGTCGGTGCTGATGCGACCGGATGTTCCGTGAAGACGTATTTAAAGCGATAATGACGAAAACACGGGTGTATTCGTCGAGATAATGAACAATTGATGCGACTGTCGATGTCAACAGATGAGGTGCAACACAACCGTAATGATACGGAGGAACTATGTTGGGTAAAGGTTGTTCATTGAATGCGGACTGTGGTGGCTGAGCGATTGTTTGATGATCGCTGGCATAACTGGGATGGTTGGATTGAGGATATGTTTATAATGCGTACGTCTGTGCCAGATGTTACTGGGCAGTTGAGGGGTGTCAAACTGTGCTGTGCAGTGATGAGTGTCTGATCAGGATACGAACGAAGACGGTTACTCATTCATTGGTATTCGAAGAAGATTATGTCGGCAGTGACGGTGGAGGATGTTTGCTGACGCGATAGTTTTCAATCGAGGTACGACTGGGACAACGTTGAAGAGGGTGTTTGAGAAGTGTTGGTGGTGGACGTTGTTTGCAACGGCTTGATGAAACGGAAGTTTTCTCTGGTGTGAAACCGTCACGCATGTAAAGAATTTGTCGGCACGATTGGAAGCGGCGGAATCGAAGAACTGAAGTCACGAATGTTGGTGACAGACGAACGAGCGTTCATTGTGCAGCTCTGAACTCGTTGACTGCTGAAGCAATTTCGGGTCGCGGAAGCGACAATTATCGACTGATGCGGGGACGAATGGCTTTCGCTCTACGGCTGTAACCTGTGATAATCGAGCGCTGTTCGGGCGTCGTACAATGCTATTGTCGACGGTGAAACTGACACAGGCTGAATGGTGATCAACGGGTATTGATGGATGAAGAACATTTGACGACGACGAAACAGTGTTGAGTCGGCTGTTCAATACTCGGCTGCGACCGCTGCGTTAAGCTGAAGCAGGCTGAGCCAGGGTGTGACATTGACTGCCATTGCAATTATGCTGCTGAATAAGATGCGGCGATGGCTCGTCTGTTGTGCGGTTGCGGCTACGATGGGTAATGAAACTGGACGTATTGCTGGTGGTGATCAAGTGAACCAGTGATTTAAACCGTGCGGGTCTTCGTCGTTCGGCTCATCCATCAAACCGATGACCGTTATGCGCCGGCGATGATATGACGCAACAAAATTTCTGAAACGCTTTATCGACATAATTCAACCGGCATAACTATGGTGGTTCTGTTTGTGGAATGACATTCTGGTAACGCCAGATATCTTTAAGCCGACTGCTAATGGTGATGACGCATTGTTCAGGTAACTGAGAACCATGTCCGTGAAGACTGAATGTGAAGACTCATGTGGGTCGAATGCACTGGGGCTGCTGGTGCTGGCGGTTGTCACGCGCTTGCGTGCGGCCTCGGCAAGCGCAATATCTGTTTACGCGGATTAGCGATATTCTAAAGAAGATTAATTTGGTCAACGCAATGTTCATCGACTGCCCATCTTCACTAAAGAATTCGGAATCATGCCTAGTGTTCGGCGAGGGGCAGTTCGAAGGTGTCATTGAAGAACTGGTACGGTGCTTGTGCTGAATGGATGTGGTCATCACTGCTGGTTGCAGCGACTTCTGGTGCCGGCTGCAATTTTCGGTGGGTTGACGTTCGAAAATCGTGGGGTTAATCATTTGCTCGTCATCGCTGGCCAGTGAGGTGGCGTGCTGGCGGGTGGTGAACGCTGTGATGGTCTGCGAGATGGTGCATCGCTGTGCCAGCGGCGGGGCAGTTATGATTTGAGAGAATCGTTATCGCTCTGTGGATGGAATTCTATGCGGAGATTCTGACAAGTTGACAATGATGAACAGGCCAGACTGCTGAATGAAGGTGAAAGCTGAAATGGAAGGAAGGGTGAGAACAGAAAGTTTTAGTGATGACAAGGCAGGTGTTGGATAACCTGTTTTGTGATTCAGTGACGTTGTCTCAATGCATTGGCATCAGGCTGAATAAAACAAAGAGATGCGTGATGAACTATTTGGTATCTTGCTCGAAAGCTGTTTGATGTGAGCTGAGACCGGCTTTTGACCAGGTGATTCGGTCGCGCGGCAACTCGACTCGACCGCATTTGGCGCGAACGTTATTATATCAGTAATTCGCCAGCGCGTGCGTTGCGATCGTATGGTGGTTGATTCTGTACTGAACGAGCAAGATTCAAAGAAACAACGCAACAAATCTTCGAAGGTGTCGGTTGATTCGTCGACAGTCAATGTTTGAACGAATCGTTCAACAATTGATACGCTCGTTTGTTCATAGATTCTTATTGTGGGCTCGTTGTAACATCGTTGTGGAACCGGTGCGGACCTGAAACTCAGATTAACGCTGGAATTGATGTGTTTCGTGGAGATGGAAGTGTTTGACATTGACGATGGGCGACGGCGGCTGTTGGGGATTGTGGACTGCAACTGTCGACTTATTTTCGGTCGGTGCTCCGGCTGAATGACGGTTGATCTGCTGGCGTCGATTACGTCGAGATGTGAAACGGTTGACGAATCGATGGTTGATCAGACGCTACCGAGAGGTTCAATGCGGAATGCGAAACGCCATTCGCTGAAACGTGATGACGAAACTAAAGGCGGAGGAAGAACGTGCGAAGAAGAAGATGACGGAAGGTGAACCGAGGAACGGTGCCGAGAAGCTCAACGGCGCGCGATCGCAGGCGAACAGTCTCGGCTCGCTGGGCGCTCTGGCTGCATCGACGGTAGCTGACGGTTCTGAACCACGTTAACTGATTACAGCTGTTCGATGGTGTGGTGCTGGTGGGGTGATTACAATTTGATCTGATACCGGTGGTGTTCTGGACATTTATCGTGTCTTCGACAGTTCGTTCTGACGGTGACGGTGTGGCGGAAGTGCTCTGAAAGAACTGTTTATGTTCACCGTTTGATTCTGGTGAATTGGGCAAATGGTTTATCGCAGCGTTGCGTGAGACAATCATGGAATGGAGGTTGGTCTTTGTTGAGCGACTGAAGTGTCGTGATTGACTGTTCGCAGTCGGCAGTTGCGGATGAAATTCGAACAATAAATCAGATGAAGATTGATGAATGGTGAGTGCGCTACTGACTGTTTGATCAGGAAGACTGAATGGTGATGATAACACGGGGCTTCGGCTGCGGCAATCATTCGGCAGCGTACGGTCGGTTGAAATCAGGCGCAATAAATGCGGAGATATTCACATTGTGCGGTTGACTGGTGTTACTATCGTTATAGTCGTAGGTTTGTGAATAATCGTGTTCGTGGTGATTATCTGAAACCGCAGGTGACGTACTACCGGCACAAATGAATGTCGTCGTAATGTTGGTCTATCGAGATGAGTCAGCAAAATGACGGTTGAAGAATGTTCTTTGCGTGGTATCGTTATTACAATCGGTTATTACGATGCAAATTAATCAAATGACGGGCAATATCCCCTATGATTGAACGTATCGCTCGATTCTATGTATTACGGTCGCCGATAATGATGATGATTTACCGAACCCGTTTTTGACAATGTTATCGGTGAATGATTAACTGTCGTATCGGTGATTTCGGATGTCGGTTTGCAAACGAGCGCGTGATGCTCGAGATAATCGGCTCTGAAGTCATGTTGAAGATGGCCGAAATAAATGATGACGACAATATGATGAACCCAATGGCCGTGAGCCGCACACTGCTGTTATCGAAGGAACTGTTAGTTAATTGTGTAATATGCCGATGCTACGCTGACCGTCGTGTGCAAGTTGGTGTTCGAGAGGACGGTGGGCTGCTTTCGGCCGTTTGACGAAACAATGGTGTTCACTTCTTCTTCGTTGATTCCATTGTGTTTATCTACTGCGCATGGAGATAACAAACAGGGCTGGGTGGGTGGAAACCATTGCTATTCTTTGGGGCAGCAGTGATGAATTTGCGTTAGTAATGACGAATATGATTGATTCCGCTCGACGCTTTCAAACGACTTTGAAGAAATATGATATGTAATGTTGTAATATGTTTGAAAGGTATTTATAATGGTAATATTGAGAATACCCAAATGAGTCGAATGTTCGTCGGAATGATAATGAACGTCAGCCTAGTGTACCGACAGGGCCCAACGAATGCAGTGGTTGCGTCGGAAATCATCGAGGCATGAACGTGGGCGATAAGGCGTGTTGTTGTTGACGAAACAGGCGACCGTGGTGCTGTTATCGCGGAATTGAGGTCGTCGTTTGCTGATGAGTTGTGCCGAATGGTGCGCCAGTTCGTGACTGCCAGAGTATGATGGCGTTAATACAGTGTGACCGCAGGCAAAGATGGATGCGTTGAGTCTTGACAGTGGAGAGGCGTTAAATGATGGGAATGACGCATGACCAATTGATTTTGAAGGATGGTTCGTTGATGATGGTGATGCTAATCGTTATGCGTTGCGGGGCACACGGTTGCGACGGCGTATCCTGACGTCGTTTCGTGGTAGATGCGCTGGGCTGTTAATTGCGGCGAACGCATCGTTCATCGGTGGAATAGACCAGTAACGAACCGATGAAGTTTGTTCGTGAATCAGCTGATTTCGGATGATGGCTGCCGATATCGAACTGATGTTGGTTATATTTCGAGGAATGATTTGAGCTGCCGCGCGAACCACTGCGGTGTTATAAAGGTAGCACGGTGATAAGGGGTTATGTGATGAAGTCTGGCAACGCAAGGGAAAGTGGTTGACGGTTGAACGTATTAATTCACGACAGGGATTTATTTACCAGGGAATTGCGTTGTAATCTAGACAGTACAGCAGACTGATTAAAAGTAATAGTTGATTGTGCATTCTGTTCAATCGGCTGTGGCTGGCGCGTCAACTTCTGATGCAAGGCCGTTCCGACCAGACGTGGATATTGATTCGAGAAACGCTGTTCAAACAGCGTAACCGACAATTTTACGGTTTACGGTTAATAAACGCAAATGAACGTTATGATGATTTAGGATTGCTCGCAGGATTCATCATTGTGCTGTCTGTAATGAGACGTTCGTCGTGAGTTGAACAATTGATCTTGCAAGGCAAGTTGAGAACCTGAGCCGTGGAATTAAACGTTTCGAAGAACGGTGACCGATGAATGACGGCGGTGAATGGCGTCGTAGATGATTCGTGAACTGATATTACGTGATGCTGCGTTGCGATGACTGTGTGTGCGAAATGTTGAGCTGGGCCATGTGCATCGGACGGTGAACGATTGAAAGCGTGTTGAGCAAACATGTACGCACGACGTTGAACAGTTAATGACGGGCTGGTCAGCTTCGATGAGCTGTGTCCGTTGATTCAGCTGCTCCCGAAGAAACCAGGCTAATAAAAACGAAGGTAACCGAAGGGCCACAGATTAAAATGTTATCAAGTGTTGACCTCGTCACAATCTGATATCGTGATGTTCATTACCACGCAGTCTTCCGACAAGTCATTTTGACATCTTCGTCGTCTTTGCCGGTGGAACATACTCGCTTCGGACGGATATTGGGCTGACGCTCGTCTTGGCGAGGCGGGCGTCCGTGGTTAAATCCGTCTAACGCCTTTAACGGTAGCTCTGTGGTTGAACTCTCCAATCTCGCTGTTGAACGTGGGCTCGGCGCGACGGACGTGCCAGGTAATGAACGTGGTTACGTGATCATGTTCGGCTCACATCTCATGACCTGTTCGGTTGATGAAACTCGACTGTCGACGTGATTCGGTTTCAGTCATTGCTGTTGGCGGTTGAGCATTGATTTAAAGCCGGGTCATGGTCCTGATTCGTGTTAAACAACGCGGATGCGCTACGTGTTCGGTGCTGTTCGATGGCTGACAGTTGAATGTGGGCTGCAGTTAGGATTCGGTCCTGTAACTGCTGTTGGTGGATGATGTGAACAGAATCTATTGCCGACAACGTTCGGTCTCGGCGCATTGTGTTGGGTCTCGTGGTGGTGGTATCATACTGTTCTTTCGTCAAATCGATACGGTTCAATTCGGTGTCGTAACATCTTCGACTGTGTTCCGTCGCGGTTCATGCGATGTGATAATTAAGCGTTGAAGATAACCGCCTGGGGAAGCGGTTCGAACAACTATCGCGACGACCAAAACCAGACGCGGGCGTCGGAGAAAACAACGACTTCTAACTTTCGAGTTCGACCACTACGTCGTTATTTTCAAATGAACGTTGGCAATGGACAAGCGTAGTCTACGGAACTTAATTGTGGGTTTGACTTTCAACTCGCGCACATTTTTTGGTTGTTGGCTCGGTGGCTGAAACGCAGACTTTATCCGTGGTCGAAGGATCAATTCTGACTCATGTGACGGTGCTGGTAGCAATCGACCAACACGCTGGTTGACTCTGAAAGTGATGATTCAATCGCTAATCACGGTTGGTAACTCGGTGACGAGCATGAATTCCGGTATTCGGTGGTTCATTCCGTCTCGTAATCGAGACTGTCGACGGGCCAAACGCCTCGACTGGCGACGGTCGTGGGTTCGACTCTGAAATCCGATGCCAAGTGGCTCAGGCTGGTGCAACCCGACCGCGGTTCAATCAACATCGTGTTTTATATTCATGGGCATCGGTGATCGGCGAACACGCAGGAACCTTCATCGGCGTGGTTCATTCTCTGTCCTATTTGCAAAATAATTGCAAAGTCGTTTATCAAAGTTAAACAAGGAGAATTAATGGTCAAAACGACTCTTATTATTGTCTACTTGCATCGTAAACAGGGACGTCTTGGGACGACATGCGACTCAGTTAAACTCCGGATGAAAAAGGTGAAATGGTGGTGAAATGAACTTTGCGACGAAGGACAAACTGACAGTGACTAGTGACATTCGAGATGGAAAAATTGTTCACGTACTACAGTGTGTTCAGCCAATAAATGAAGAGGTTGGTATTTGATGATGCCGGTTCAATTTGGTCGGATATAATTTGTTTGAAATGAACGTGGTCTTCAAACAGTACCAGCGGTTCAATCTCGCTTATCCGGCACGATATTTTGTGAACGAGAGCGACAGCACGGGTTCATTCATTGTTGATAGCTCGGTCGGTTTGTTGTTTTAACCAGCTCGACGATGTTTACTCGCTGACCAGTTTGATTCAGTCACGTCAATGTCGAGCAGAGACCTGCTCGAGTTCATTGATATCCAGCACGCGGTGTTCTTGCAGGCTGTCGGGCGACTCTGAGACCGAACTCGCGGTGATGTCAGCTCGACACCGTGATGGCATCCACTACTGATCGTAAACAACTCGCTGACATGAGCCGCCCGATCTTGCAGTCGGCTCTGTACTTGCGGTGAAAAACAGTGATTTTTGACAAACGGAACTTCATTTGTTCTGCC